>Ga0310839_100012_pt1 | contig 514406 bp, 461 predicted proteins | sample SM_ome_7_FD_201305 | JGI IMG/M metagenome (GOLD analysis project Ga0310839, IMG submission 201305) | Sorghum-adapted microbial communities enriched on stacked mutant (SM) sorghum from Joint BioEnergy Institute, Emeryville, California... ...
CCAAACACCATGAATCCATGGTCCGATGGGCCGCGATCAGACTCCTCAGCCGACAACTCGCCAGACACAAACAAGATCAGAAACAAAGATCACATCGAAAGATCAGGGTTTAGGAACAGGCTCTGAGGGACCGGCACCAGGGCACGGCGGGCCGCCTCCGCAGGACGTGCCTGCGCCCGCCGCACCGCCAGTTCGACGTGTCAGCCGGCCGCGCGGTGCCAACGAACCGACAAGTCTTCCGCGTTGGCCACGATCGTCGTACGGCTTTCCGGGTGGGGGTCCCAAGAGGCCAGCAAGAGTTACGGCAACATGTCACCCATCTTATGGATGGCCGAAATACGTCACTCAGGCTTCTCACGCTGTCGACACAGGCGCGCCTGTAGGCGGCTGCCCCAGATCTGATCGACCACCATCGGACTTATTTCGGCGTGCATCTATTGAAGGTAGAGTGCGCCCGTAATATTCTCCGCCGGTGTGCGTATCGATGATCCACAGCATCCGGATCGCCGACTGTCTCTTGTGGGCGCACCGGTCTTGCGCCGGCCACTGATCGCCGGCCGGAGCCCCACTAGGCGCACGCGCACGTCGAGCAGTCCTACGCCCACCTAGGGCGTCGTGCTGTTCGCCATGGCAGACGGACGGGGGAGCGGACCAGACCACGAGGAGGTCACGTGACCCACCGTCGCTCCACCTCAGACAAGAACACGCTCACAGGCCAGGTCTCACGACGGGCTCTGCTGACCGGCGCACTCGCAGCATCCGCGCCCTACGCCGCGACCGCGCTTTCTCGCCCAGCATGGGCGGTAACCGATCCAGCAGCCCGGCTTGCTGAGTCCGCCCAGGACGCCAAGCTCGTCGCCACGACGGCGAGCCCGGCGCTCGAGCCGATCACCTTCGGTCCCGCGTCGCTGACCTCCGCCGTCCGCGGCGCCACGATGCTGGGTGACAGTGTCTTCATCGCGTCCCGCTTCAACACACCAGAGGGCAAGCTCCGTCTAGGAGAGTTCGACGCCACCACGGGCGAGCCTCGATCCATCGACGACCTGGCCGTCACAAGCGTCGGCGGCAACAAGCTCACCACCGATGGGCGCTACATCTACATCGGACCCGCCGAAAGCAGCCACGTGTGGCGGTTCGACCCACAGACCAAGGACCTGCTCGCCTGGGCCCAGGTGGGCGCCAGCAACACGTGGTACTACGACATGGTGGTCAGGGGTGATTACCTCTACATCGGCACCTACCCCGACTGCATGGTCCGACGCATCCGGCTCACGGACGCGACGATCGAAACCTACGGCCGGATCTCGTCGTCGGCATACGCGACCGCGGTCGACGTCGACGACGAGTACGTCTATGGCGGGTCGGCCGCACCCGGCGGACTCATGCTGTGGCCGCTCGACGGCAGCGCGCCGATCGACCTGACGCCGTACCTCAGCGACTCTCCCGTCGGCATCCTCGATCTCGTCGTCCACGACGACATGATCTACGTCGCCAGCGGCAGACAACTGATCTCGATGCGGCGCGACGGCTCTGAGCGGGTTTCGCGGGAGATTCCTGCGGAGGATCGATACATCGACCAGGTGGCCGTCGGCGACGACGGCAAGGTGTACGCCTTGGCTCGGCTCACCACCAACCTCTACGAAGTCACCGCCACCGGTCTCACCAAGGTCGGTCAGCCGCTTCGCGACGTGGAGAACCAACTACTCGCTCCATCACCCGGCGGCGGCTTCGTCGGGGTCAGCGGAGTAGGGCACATCTGGCGGATGACGCCCGACGGGTCAGCAACGGTCTGGCAGACCGCGACCTTGGGCTTCGGCTATCCGGAGATCGTCCAGTCCATGCTGCTGCACAGCCGCGGCACAGTCTGGGTCGGCGGTCACTTCGTGATGACCGTGCATCAGCCGAAGCGCAAGGTGCGCACCCGATTCGACATCAACGGCGAGCCCAAGTCGTTGGCCGAGGGCCGCCACGGGACCGTCTACGCCGGTCTGTATCCCAGCACTCAGGTCGTCGCGATAGACCCGCATGACTACGAGATCCACTTGTTGGGCGTCCTCGGTAACCAGCAGTCGCGACTGCGCCGGATGCACTACGACGCCGAGCGGAACCAGCTGGTGATCGCGTCGAGTGCGCTGAACGCGACACTCCCAGGAGCCTTGACCTTCCTCGACCTCGACAGCAACACCTTCGACGTGCACCGCGAGTACCTGCCTGAGCAGAACGTGATGGACCTCGCGGTCAGTGGACGTACGGCCTACATCGTCGGTGACACCTATCCCGACGGCAGCGGCACTCCACGTCGCGAGACCGCACAAGTCGCGGCGGTCGACGTGGTCAGCCGAGAACTGCTGTGGCGGGAAGAGATCAAGCCGTGGGCGTCCTACGAGAACGTCTACGTCTCTGGCCATCTGCTGTACGCGTTGGCTCGACGGCCTCGTGGTGCGTGGTTCGCGTACGACCTCGTGCGGCGCACCATCGTGATGGAAGGCGACCTCGAGGGCTACGGTCAGATCAACGGAGTAGATGGTCGGGTCTTCTCCTGGGTGCACTGGACCAACGACATCTGCGAGTTGCCGACCAAGCCCGGCGACCCAGTCACGACCATCTACGACAACGTGCCTCGGGGCTGGTACAACAACCCGATGTTCAACTTCACGCCCAACGGCAAGGCCACCTGGGGCATGGTCGGCACCGACCTCGCCCTGTTCCCGCTTCCGAAGCGGTCGTGAACCGCGCCTCGCGAGGAGACCACATGACGACCAATCGTTCGCCCATGTCGCAGGGACGCCCGATCTCGCGCCGCGTCCTGCTGGCCGGCGCGCTCACGACAGCGTCCACGGCTGCGCTTGCTCGGCCGTCGCCGGCGGCGGCAGCCGACCCCGTCGCCATGGAAGCGCTGGGGCACCCCTTCGCCGCCACCGTCACGACGACGGTGGCCAATGCAGGCTTCGAGGAGCCCGCGACAGGCGGCGTCATTCCCGGATGGTCACGCCTCTATGCAGAGCAGGCTGACGGCTTCTCCATCGTCACCGATCCTGTGCACACCGGTGCGCGGGCGCTGTTGATGGAGGATCCCAGCAACACCGGTCAGATCGGGATGATCAGCGACCCGGTGCCGGTGACGCCTGGTCGAAGCTACGAGTTCGGCGCCTGGGCGCAGGTGAACGCGGGGATCCCCTCGATCATCGTCTACTTCTACGACAGCGCGGGATCTCGCGTGGACACCGCCTCCCTGCGAATCAGAGACGGCGCTCCGGGCGAATGGTTGTGGTACTCCTTCACCGCTTCCGTTCCGGCCAATGCCTCCACGGCTCGTCTGATCCTCTACTCCTCGACCCTCGACGTCACGAGCGTCGTCTGGGACGACGTGGCCATCAAGCAGGTCTCCTCGTGGACCGAGACGTCCCTGGGGCATCCGCTCGTCGCCTCGAACATCTTCGACGCCGCGTACGGGATCGGCCCCGACGGCCGTGAAGAGGTGTACGTCGTCACCGCAGCCGTACCCGCACGCTTCAACGTGATCGACGTCAAGACCGGTCGGCTCAAGCATGCCGAGGCGTTACCGTCAGGTGCGAATGGTTCATGGGCGTTGGTGACTGGACTCGACGGGTCCGTCTACGTCGGCACCTTCAGCAACGGACGGCTCTACCGATGGTCCCCTGCGACATCCACCCTGACCGACCTGGGTCGAGTCACGCCGAACGCCACCTACGTGTGGGACCTGGAGGTCGACGCCAACGGCGTCGTGTGGGGCGGCACCTACCCGCAGGGAGAGGTGTTCAGCTTCGACCCGGCCACACAGACCTTCCGCAACTACGGGCGCGTGTCGGAACAAGAGTACGTGCGGAGCGTGGCGGTCAGAGACGGGTTGGTGTACGCCGGACTCGGAAGTGCGAACCCGCGAATCGTGGAGCTGAACCCCGAGACCGGCGCGACGCGCGAGATTGCGCTGCCGGAAAGCCACCGCGGCGAGCAGTTCGTCTATCACATGGACATCCGCGGAAACCTCCTCTACACGCGGCTGAGTCCCGGCAGCGAGATGCTCGTGTACGACCTCGTGGCGCAGAAATGGGTCGCCAACCTGGGCACGGTGACCTTCGGCGGGGTCTCGACACCTGGACCGAAACAGCACGTGTACTACGTCGACGGCGAAAGCCAGCTGCAGGCGTTCGACCCGGTCAGGCGTACGTCCAAACCAACCGGCCTGACCGACCTCAAGCCGGCGCGTGACTTCGGGTGGGTGATGCTGGGAACGCCGAACTTCCCCGGCCGGACGCTCGCCTTCGTCTACCAGACCGGCGAGATGGTCTTCTACAACCCCGTCACGGGCAAGCACCGAACGCAACTCACCGAGGCGGAGACCGCCCCGGTCAGACTGCACGGAGTCGGCAAAGGGCCGGACGGCAAGATCTACGTTTCCGGCTACCAGTACGAAGGGCTCGCCGCGTACGACCCGGCAGACGACACGACGTGGGTGTCGCCGCGGTTCGACGTGGGACAGATCGAGGGCATGCTGGCCCACGGTGGTCGCCTGTACCTCGGGACCTATCCGCGTGCCCACCTGTTCGCGTACGATCCGAACGCCCCGTGGGACGGATCGTCGAATCCCGTGCACCTCGGCTCGCTGCACGATCTCGAGCAGGACCGCCCCTTCGCGATCACCTCGGTTGGCGGGAAGGTCGCCTTCGGGACCGTGCCCGTGTACGGAAAGCTCGGCGGCGCTCTCACCGTCTACGACCCCGCCAACGGCTCGCTGGAGACGCACCGCAACCTCGTTCCAGATCAGAGCATCGTCTCGCTCACGTCAGCGGGAACCGTGATCTATGGCGGTACGTCGATCTGGGGCGGCCTCGGAGCCATCCCGACCGCCGAGACCGCCAAGCTCTTCGCTTGGGACAGCGCAACCAGAACCATGGTGTGGCAGGTCGAGCTGGATCCTGAAGCGCAAGCGATCACCTCCGTGACGGTCGGCCCCGACGGACGACTCTGGGCCATCGATTCCGGACGGCTCTACGAGATCGACCCGGCCGACGGGCAGATTCTGCGTGGAGTGCAATTGAGTCCCCAGGCGTGGAGCGACACCCACATCTGGGTGGAGGCCGACCTGGAGTTCGACGAGCAGGGCACGCTGTTCGCGCTCAGCCGGGGGACGCTCTTCGAGGTGGACCCGGAGACTCTGACGACCCGCACGTTGACGAGCGGGCTCACCGACTACACGGTCACCCACGACGGCGAGAGCGTGTACTACACGAAGTCCGACCGGCTGTGCCGTCTCTCACCGTCGCCTTAAGTGTCGGTGACCCTCAGGTGTCAGTGACCTCAGTTGTATGTGACATGGAGGTAGGCGAGGACGGCAATCACGACGATGACGGCCACCACCGCTGCGATGATCTTCGCTGCACTGTATGGTCGCGCACCTTGAACCTCGCCGGTGATGCCATTGATCAGGATCTGGTACGGCTCGCCGCCGTAGACATAGGCGCCGATCCATACCGGGAGCAGCACGAGCTTGAACGTGACCCTGGAGTACTTCGTCTTGACCGAGCTCAGCCGCTGCTCGTTGCCTCCGATGTCCCTCAGGCAGTCCTTCTCGATCTGCCTGGCCATGATCGCCTTCGCCTGCTCGAAACCAGACTCTGGCTCGACGTCATACCGCAAGGCCTGATGCCCTAGGAGGTAGTTCGGGTCGTACGGCACAGCCTGTTTGAGCGGCCACGGATCCAGCTTGGCGAGCCGGTCGGGCGCAACCATCGTGGTGGCAGGGATGAGGACGTCGTCGAAGGCCCGGGCCACCGTGCCGCTCGCCGGAGTCCAGAGCGTGTGCCGCACCTGTCGGGTTTGCGTCCTGCCCTGCGAGTCGGTGTAGGTCTGCGTCGTGTAGTAGTAGGTTCCCCTCGCGCCCTTGTAGAACGACTCGGTCTGGGAGTCGAACGTCCAGTACGGAAGATACGTACTCCGCATCGACTCCGTGTCCATCATCCTCTTCAAGTTGTTCGGTGCGAACCAGCGGCTCTTCACCCACTTCCGGAAAGCCGCCCGGGCGCCATCACGGTCGAAGGCGAACGGCAGCACTGCTTCCGGCGGAACCTGCGGATCGGTCGTTGTGTCGACGACCAACGGTGCGGCACAGAACTGGCAGCGCTGCGCCAACACGGCACCCAGGGTCTTCGCACCGCACTTCCCGCACACAAACCGCTGCGCGGCAACGCGTTCGACTGGGACGCGAGGCTTGTGCGCCAGCGTCGCGAAGGAATGCTCGTAGACGGGCCTGGATGGGGGTGCGATCTCTTGCTGGCGTCCGCAGTAGGGGCATCGCAGTGTCGTCGTGCCAGGTGCGTACTCGAGTCCGGCGCCACAGCCATCACACGCGGCCGCCTGCATGTCGCGGGCTGTCATGACCTACCTCGGCGGCAGTGGGGGTGGCGCGCTGGAGAGGATGGGCGCGAGCTCCGGCACCTGGTGAGCCGGCGTCCAATCGGCCATGCCTGCCGTCCAGACCAACGTTGCCGGGGTGAGCCGACCGCTCGTGACCTGGGCAGCGAGAGCACTGGTGGCGTACGGTCCTTCCTGCTGCCCGTTCACGGCGATGTACCACATCCGCTCCGTGGGCAGTGGTGGCGGAACAGCAGCTGGTGGTTGGGCCGCTGCCTGCTGGGGCTGTGCCGGCGCCTGTTGTGGGGCCATGCTCTGAGCCATCTGCTGACCAAGGGCGAATCCCATGCCCATGCCGAGCCCCTCGCCGGCTCCCCCGCTCGGGTTCTGCGCAGCAGTCTCGAGTGCGTTCGCCGCCTGGAACTTCGTGTAGCTGCCCATGTCGCCGACGATGCCCATCTGGGAGCGCTTGTCGATCGCCCGCTCCACCTCCGGCGGCAGTGAGACGTTCTCGATGACGAACTTGGGGATGGCGATGCCCAACCCCGCGAGGTCAGCGGTCAGCACCTGGGCAAGCTGCTCGCCGATCTTGACCTGGTTCGCGGCGAGGTCGAAGATCGGCGTCTCACGGCTGGCCTGCGAGAGAGCGACCCCGAGGTGTCCGACGATCGTCTGGCGGAGGTACTCCTTCACCTCGTCCGTACGGAACTGCGGATCCGTGCCGACGAGCTGGCCGAGCAACCTGCCCGCGTCGACGACCTGGAGCGAGAACGCGCCGAACGCGCGAAGGCGTACCATCCCGAACTGGGGGTCCTGAACGATGATCGGGTTCTGCGTGCCCCACTTCAGGTCGGTGAACTGGCGCGTGCTGACGAAGTAGACCTCCGCCTTGAACGGCGAGTCGAAGCCGTACTTCCAGCCCTTCAACGTCGAAAGGATCGGGATGTTCTGGGTCTGGAGCGTGTAGGTTCCGGGCAGGAACAGATCGGCGAGTTGTCCCTCGTTGACGAAAACGGCAACCTGGGACTCGCGGACGATGAGCTTCGCGCCTATCTTGATCTCGTTGTCGTGGCGGGGGAACCGCCACACAATGGTGTCCCGACTCTCGTCGAGCCATTCGATGATGTCGATGAACTCGCCTCTGAGGCCATCCAGCAGTCCCATTGGCTCCCCTGCGGACGAATGACAAGTGAGCTGATCATAACCTGCGCCCCGGCTGGGAGCGATCAGTCGACGCGATGACCAGGAACGCCAGTGCCAGGGCGATTCCGAACACCCACCAGACGACAGTCCACAACGAGGCGGCGAACGCGTCGTACGTCGCCTCGCCGTACACCCGCTGGTCGCCCGGCAACATCGCGAGGACGTGGTTGCGCGCCAAGGCGACGACCAGCGCGACGACACCCATCGCACCTGCCGTCCCCAACGCGATCGTCCCGAACGTACGCCAGCGGGGCCACGCGAGGAGGGCGCCCAGGAAGGCCACGCCGGCAAGAGCCGGAAGGATGGCGCTGAACAGCGCGATGACGTCGTACCATCGCTGCGCCTCGGCCAAGACGCGAGGCTCGATGACGGTGATCGTGACCGCCGATGGCTGGATCTCGACGGTACGAGCGGCCTCGAAGCCGTGCTCGACCAGACGGCGCTTCGCTTCCTCGACGACCGGTGCGAGGTCGACGGTCACACCCATCTCGCTCGGCGCGCCCGACGTGATGGCAGTTCCCGCGTCTCGCAGCATCGACGTCCAGACGTCCGAGGCCGCCTGGCTGTCGAGCGTCTCCCGGACGTCCTTCTCGATCAGCGCGAGCAACGCAGCCTCGGTCGGCTCGAGGACGTCGCCCAGCTGCTCCCGGACCAGCGATTCCGGGATGCCGACGGCGGAGAGCGAGTCGACTGTCCCCTCGACGACGCCTGACACGTCGACCTGATCCTCGATGCTCGCGATCACCTGGCTCGCGATGGCTTCTTGGATGGCAGGATCGTCGATCAGCGGACCAGCGGTCCGCACGTACGCCTCCGAGCGCAGCTGCTGCGTGGCCCAGATCGCAGGCACTGCCACCATGACCGCGAGGCTTCCGAGCAGCACGAAGATGCCCGCCAGCAACTTGCGCCCGGTCATGCGTCCAAGAGTAGGTGCGGCAACCGTGGACCGCATCGGTCACGCACGCATGGCTTTCGCCATCGCGTTGTGCAGCGTGATCAATCCCGTGACCGAATCTGATCGATTCTGATCAGATTCCTTGACCAGTCCGTGCATGTGTGTTTCGTTCGTGATCAGGTCGTCCGTCGCTCGCCAGCGACCGTTCGCACAGGAGCCATGCGTCCTTCCGTCAGCGCGAGTCACCCGGAGCGTGTACCTATGACTCATCGGATTCGCCGCCGCGATCTCCTCGCCAGCACCGGTCTGGCCGGTGGCGTCATCGCCTTCGGTCAGATGGCGGCTGGGTCGGGCACAGCCCACGCGGAACGCCGACACTCGACACCCCCAGCGACACGCACCGGCCACTACGTTCCGCAAATGGCGCCTTTGCAGCCCGTGCCCTTCCAGAAGCTGCCGCCGGGTGCCGTCCGGCCTCGCGGTTGGCTGCTCCAGCAACTCGAGTTGCAGGCCGACGGCTTGTGTGGACGGTACGACGAGGTGTCGGACTTCCTCGTGTACGAGGACAACGGGTGGGTCGATCCGTCCAAGTGGGCCTGGGAGGAGCTGCCGTACTGGCTGCGCGGCCTCGGTGACCTGGGGTACGTGACCGGGGACGACCGCATCCTCGCCAAGACGCAACGATGGATCGAGGGCATCCTCGGCACGCAGAGCGACGACGGCTGGTTCGGCCCGGAAGCGCTGCGCACGTCGCTCGAGGGCGGGCCGGACCTCTGGCCCGGCATGCCGCTGCTCGGCGCCTTGCGTTCGTGGCAGGAGTACACAGGCGACGAACGCGTGGTGCCGTTCATGACGAAGTACTTCGCGTTCCAGAACTCCCAGCCACCCGAGGTGTTCAACAGATCCTGGGGTGCGTTCCGGTGGGGCGACAACATCGACACGGCGTACTGGCTCTACAACCGCACCGGTGAGGAGTGGCTGCTCGACCTCGTGACCAAGATGCACGAGAACTCAGCCGACTACACGAACGACATCCCCACGTGGCACAACGTCAACCTGGCGCAAGGGTTCCGGGAGCCCTTGCAATACGGGCTGCTTGCCGGGGATCCGCGGTTCCGCAAGGCGACGTACGACCTGTACGACACGGTGATGAAGCGCTTCGGGCAGTTCCCCGGTGGCGGCTTCGCCGGCGACGAGAACTGCCGACCGGGTTTCGGCGATCCACGGCAGGGCTTCGAGACCTGCGGGATCGTGGAGTTCATGCACAGCTTCGAGATGCTCGTCCGGTTCACCGGTGACATCGTGTGGGCCGACAGGTGCGAGGAGCTGGCCTTCAACTCGTTGCCTGCCGCCCTCGACCCGCAGCAGCGAAGCATCCACTACATCACCTGCGCCAACTCGATCCAGCTCGACGACCGGGTGAAACACGGGCAGTTCGACAACGGTTTCGCCATGCAGGCGTACAAGCCCGGGGTGCATCAGTACCGCTGCTGCCCCCACAACTACGGCATAGGCTGGCCCTACTTCACCGAGGAGCTCTGGCTCGCCACCACCGACTACGGCTTGGCCGCCTCGATGTACGCGCCGAACGAGGTGCGCGCCACGGTAGGCGAGCAGGGCACCGTCGTCACGATCGTCGAGGACACCGACTACCCGTTCGACGACCGGATCACCTTGCGGGTGTCGACTCCGCATCCGGTGCGCTTCCCTCTCTACCTGCGCATTCCGTTGTGGGCCGAGGGAGCGACCGTGCGGACGAACGGCACGGTCTCGGCCCGGGTGAGCCGACCGGGCACCTGGGTGACGATCGATCGCGCGTGGCGGGCCGGCGACACCGTCGAGCTTTACCTGCCCATGCGTACCTCCGTACGCCGCTGGAAGGCCAACCACAACGCGGTTTCGGTGGAACACGGACCCTTGACGTTCTCCCTCGAGATCTCCGAGCGCTGGGAACGTTTCGCCGGGAGCGAGGCGTGGCCGGAGTACGCGGTGTATCCGGACTCGCCCTGGAACTACGGGTTGCTCCTGCCCGACGCCAACCCGGCGCGCACCTTCGAGCTGCACAAGAAGCCGCTCGGCGCCACCAATCCCTTCACGCCGGACGGCACGCCGTTGCGGCTTCGCGCGAAGGCCCGCAGGATCGCCGAATGGGAGGCGGACAACGAGGACGTCGTCGGGCTGCTGCAACCCAGCCCGGCGCGCACCCAGGCGCCCGTCGAGGACGTCACGTTGATCCCCATGGGAGCCGCACGGTTGCGGATCACGGCGTTCCCGACCGCGGTGCCAGGGGATGGCGGGCGGGCGTGGGTACTCCAGCCGATCGCGACCGCATCGCACATCTTCGCGTGGGATTCGTACGAAGCGCTGTACGACGGGCGCGAGCCGACCAGCTCAGCCGACACCAGCATTCCGCGCTTCACGTGGTGGGATCGGCGCGGGACGGTCGAGTGGGTGCAGCTGGATCTCCGCGAACCACGGACCATCTCCCAGGTCTCGGTCTACTGGTTCGACGACACCGGATTCGGTGAGTGCCGCGTGCCCGCGTCGTGGCGGCTGCTGTGGCGTGACGAGCGTGGCGAGTGGCAGCCGGTCAGCAACCCATCCGAGTTCGGGGTGGAGCTGGACCGCTACAACACGGTGACCTTCGATCCCGTCCGGACGCAGGTGATCCGGATCGAAGCGCAGCTTCGCGAGACGTTCTCCGGCGGGATCCTCGAGCTCATCGTGTGAGCTGTCCCGAAGCCCGGATGCTCACCGCGCCTTCCGCCCCGCGCGGTAACGCCGCATCTTCGCATGCGCTCCACAGGCCCGCATGCTGCACCAGCGGCGACTCCGGTTGCGGCTCTTGTCGAGAAAGAGCCAGCGACAGTCGTCGCAGCACTTGAGGTCCTCGAGCTCGTCCGAGCGCAAGAGCTCGACGATGCTCAGGGCGAGCGGCCAGAGGATGCTGCTGAGCACCGGGGGCGGGTCCGCGTACGTCCACTCGTACGCACGTGATTCTCCTGCGTGAACCAGATGGAGCTCAGCGTTGCGTACGGCCTCGACATAGGCCGCACGAATCCCGTCGAGCGCGTCGGTCGGCGCTTCCCGACCTGCGAGGGCGGCACGTAACACCTCGTCGACGTTCGCCCTGAGACGACGGGCCGCGGCGAGCACTCGGTCGGCATCGGCCGGGTCCTCCGCGGCGAGCGCGCGCAGCTGGTCCGCCCACGTGGGTTCGATCAAGCAAAGGCGCTCGAACAACCGCACAAGATCGACATAGCTGGGCGGGTAGTCATCGGCGGTGTCTCGGTCCCCGCCCGGCGTGTTCACGAAGTCGACGGCCGGGTGGCCTCCGACGAGCTCGGGGCATGCCACGTCATTCAAGGAGTTACCCCCAAAAAGCCGGAATACCGGTAACACCACCTGCGTTACCAGTAAACGAAGCTACACCGGTAACTATAGGCCTCTTGGGGATGCGATCACCATGAACGACTTCACGATCAACATGATTGCCCAAGCCTGGATCGCGGACCTGTACCGCGACGCGAAGCGCGAGCACCTGATCGCCCTGGCTCGGCGGCGCCGCCGTGGAGCCCAGCCGACCGCTGCCCGACCGCGGATTCCGCGCCAGCGTGGATCGTTCGGGCTTGGTCAGCGACTTGCGGGACGGCTTCGCCAACGTGGCGACGTCCCTCACGGTGTGAAGACCTGACCTGACCGGCCAGCGTGCCGGCACCTCAGCCGGCACGCTGGCCACGGCAGGCCGACCGGTTTCAGATGATCGTCGAGCCAGGCGATCGCCTTCTAGAGGTACCCGGGGCTCACGTAGTTCACGCCGGCGACTCCGGCCGGGACGTACTCTCCCCAGCGGCCGCCGCCGTGGTAGACGCGGCCATAGTTGCCGTTCCAGTCCTGGACGAGGAGGCCCGTCATTCCGGTGGGCGTGAGATCAGGCCACACGGCATAGGTTCCGATCCCGTCCTCGTGAATGTGCTCGGGATCCGGCTTCGGCCACAGCGCGTCGCGGAACTGTTGGTGCGAAGCGTTCTGGACCCAGACCGACCCTCGCTCGAGCTCGAACCGTAGCGGGGAGTACCCGTCGGACGAGCCGAACCACAGCAGAATCGGCAATCCGGATTCGTACGGCTCCCCGGCAGGATGCAGATCCACCCGCCGCATCTTGTACACGCCGATGGGCTTGTCGGTCTTGTCCGGCTCGACCTTGGAGAAGATTCCCTGATAACTCGAGAATCCGCTGAGGCCGTCGATCCGAAGCTCATCGACGCCGCCCCACATCTGAATGACGTCCCCGTGGACACCGGCCTTGATGCCCCTACGCCCTTCGATTCGGCAGTTCTCGACCTGGATGATCGCCTCGGGCGCCTCTCCCCAGATCCCGTCGCCATTGGCCTCGCCGGACAACAGCACACCTTCGATGTGGACCGTCCGCGGATGCATGACTCGTCCGGACCAGGTCGTCTTCCTGATGCCGAGCGAGCCGTTGTGAATTTCTCCGCCGATGACGACGATGTTCCGTCCGCCGAAGAACTGGACGCTGCCTTCGGTGTCGAGCTTCGTGACAACGTAGTCGATGTCCGGGTCCAGTGCGTAGTTCCCGGCTGCTGTGATCTCCAGCGGGGTGTAGCCGGATGTGTTGGGTGGCCTCCAGGTGAGCTTCTCCGCTAAAGGCGCGGCGCACCGTCGACGAGAGTCGCCGTGGGCCGCGGCTTCACCGCTACCTGCGAGCCAGGCCAGACTGCCCGCTCCGCCGACCGCGGTCATCGTGCTGAGGAAATCTCGACGCCTCCATTTCGTGGGACCCATGATTGGCAGCTCACCTCCTTGGAGAGGTATGGACGTGACGCCTTCTCGACGAAAATCCAGGCGTCAGGAACAACTGCTCGAGACTTCGACTCTGGTAACGGGCGCCCTGATCAGGTCTGCAGTGATCTCGAGTGTGAAACTCGACGTTAGCGGGACTTGTCACCCCCGGCTTGAATGTTCTGGGCCCGTCTTGTAGCTCTTGGTGGACCGCCTACCACGGAAAGACCTGGAATCGACGGGGTATGAATTCTCCTCGCGTGAGCTCCTCGAGCGACGTCACCGGCCGGTAAGGCTCGCGCCTTCGTCCCTCGCGTTGTCGGTAGGCAGCCGTAGTGTCGGACGCCGTGTACGTCTTGTTGCGGTACGCCTTCCACCTCTGCCCTGGTGCCGCGACGAGCTGTGTCGTCCTACGGCTACTCGGTGCAGGCCTGTCCGTACTGACGCCGTTGCTGCTGGGAGCGGTGGGTTCCAGCCGTGGCCACGAATGGCCTCGAGGCAGAGTTCATCGTCCTGCTGGCGCTGTTGCTCGCGACGCTGCGTCAAGGAATCGAGCTTCGCAACGTGTCGTTCGCGTACCCTCGCGAGGATCCCACGGAGACGACGCGTCTCGCCTTGAAGGACATCGACCTGGTTCTGCCAGCGGGCTCCACGGTCGCGTTCGTCGGCTCCAACGGCGCCGGGAAGTCGACGCTCGTGAAACTGCTGGCCAGGCTCTACGATCCGACCGAGGGCGCGGTGCTCGTGGACGGCGTACCTCTCACCGAGCTCGATTCGACGGCCTGGCGAGCTCGGCTATCTGCAGGGTTCCAGGACTACGCGACATTCGAGTTCCTTGCCGTCGATAGCGTAGGCGTTGGCGACCTGCATCACCGCACCGATCGGACGCGAGTCCAGTCCGCTGTCGTCCATGGGCAGGCGCGTGAGGTCATCGAGAGCCTGCCTGCGGGAATGGACACGCAGCTCGGGACGAGCTTCGACGGTGGCGTGGGGCTCTCCGGTGGGCAGTGGCAACGACTCGCGCTGGCACGATCATGCGCAAGCAGCCGTTGCTGATGCTCCTCGACGAGCCGACGGCCGCGCTTGATCCCGCGGCCGAGCTCTTCGAGCTCCAGGCACGTGCGTATCGGTGGTGAGCGACGTGCTCACCACCGACCCGTGACCACGGAACTCGAGGAACCTACTCGTCCTTGTGGCTGTTGATGTTGATCACGTGGCCGCCTGGAGCCCGGACGAGGAACCTTCGAAGGCCCCACGGCTCTGTCGTTAGCGGATGGACGATCTCGTATCCGCGGCGTCTCGCTTCTTCGTACGCCTCCTCGACGCCATCACCCACAGCGACCGAGATGACCGAGTCCTCCGGGGATGTGGCGTCGCGGGTGACGAGCTGCACGACCGCTTTGCCGTCGGGCGACTGGAACCGCGCGACCCACCCCATGTTGAGTGTCTCGGAGCTCAGCCCGAGATAGTCGACGTAGAACTCACGGGCTGCGTCGATGTCGGGAACGGACAGATTCGGTATGACGCGGGTCGGCTGCACGATTGTCTACTTCCAGTTCCGTGAGGCTCGTGCATCAGCGCTTGTCGTCGAAACGCGAAAGAATACGGAGAACTGGAAGCCTACCTCCGCAGTCGTTGGCGAAGCCCGGGTGGACCGGGTAAATACTGAGAATGCTGCCGCAGGGGCCTACTGGCGCTGCGGGCTGGTCAGGGAAGTGTCGATGTCCGAAGTCGGCTGCACAGGTTCGCGTGAACGGGTTTGTAGGCGAGTGCAGGTCGTCGGGGTGTACCGAAGGCGGCTTAGTCGGTGTCAGTAGTTGAACCTGCGGTATATCTGGACGGCCCGGACTGCCAGGGCCACCGCCCAGGGCAGAACCCATACGAGGACCATCAGCACGGCGGCCACCGCCACGCTGCTGCCTACGGTGGGGTCCACGGCGGCGAGGGTCCCGATCATGGCCGTCAGCACCACCTGGACCAGCGGCACATACCGTCGATAGACCCGCCCGCTGCGGGGCACCAGCCACAGCAGGTAGGCCGCGGCCACGATCCCGCCGATGACTCCGACTCCCACACCCAATGCGAAAGCGTCGGACAATCGGCCCACCGCGTCGGCAGGGCCGGCGAGCCCCCTCCAGAATGCGGCTGCCGCGCCAGTCCGAACGAGGACGATGGCGGCCGACCCGAACAGCAGCAGATATCCCAGGACTCGCAGGACGAGACCGGCAGTGGCTGACCACTGCTCAGCCCGGTGGACCAGCCAGCCGACAGCCCATCCGGCCAGGCCGCCGACCACGGTGGCCAGACACCAAGCGATCCACGCCGCGACGTGCAGGCCGAGCCGGTCCTTGCTGAGCTCGGTGCTGACCGACTCAGCGATGACCGAGAGCAGCCATCCGGCGCCGGCACCAGCCAACAGACCACCGCTGAAGCCGCCCATCACCACCCCGGCCACCGCACCGAGGCCGATGGCGGTCGCGGTGATCGAACCGCCCAGCAACGTTGACAGCACGGTGCCCGACGCCAGCCACACTGTCGATGCCGCGATGACTCCGGTGATGATCGCACCGGCCAGCCGGACGGGCCAGCCGCCATCGAGAAACAGCCGCAGAACCGCGTCCAGGAACTCGTTCGTCGTCTTCTCGACCACCCACCGCAGCGCCTTGCCTAACGGCGTCCGCTCAACCGTGCGATAGCGTGACTCGGAGGGCGTCTGACTCGACTCGTAGTCCGACGGCTGAATGTAGACGTAGCTCATGTTGCACCCTCCGTAGTGTCGAGAACGATCGTTCTCAGTATGTCGTCATGCGATCACATGATCACGCCAGCGTCGATCAAGGTCCTCGAGTCGGCGTGCCCGACGAGGCGAGATGAGGCCTGGCGTCTGCCGCGACCCGTGTCACGATTGGTTGTGTCCTCGACTCCATGACCGGCGAGGCGGCGGAGGCACGAGTGATCCATTCCCTGAAGGAGCGCACGGATCCGACGCCGTGTGACGTAGCCACGGGTCATGCGCACCCGCGGCTTCGCCCGTACGTCGTGGGTTACTCGGGCTTTTGGGCACCAGCCGGACCGCCCGCGCGACGAAGGCTCCTGCCCCTGAGCCTCACCACCCTGATCTTCGACATCTCCTCACCTCAGAGCGGAGTGGTCACCGGTCCGCGTGCTGGCTCGGTTGTCGAGCAGACGGAGTGGTCGTACGGCGTGTCGGTGGGTCTGACACCAGCCGGCGTCGAGGCGCTGCTCGGCATGCGTTGCAAAGAGCTCATCGACGCACGCACACCACTCACCGATCTTCTGGGTGACCGCGCTGTTCAGCTGACCAGCATCCTCGCCGAGGCCCCCGACTGGCCGACACGTTTCGCACTCCTCGACGAACACCTGAGCGCATGGATTGCGCGAGACGAGCCACACTCTCCGATCACGCGTGCGTGGCGGCTGCTACACGTGACATCGAGTCGGCTCCCGATCGGCCAGCTGGCCGCGGAGCTCGGAGTAAGCCGGCGGCATCTGGAGCTGGGGTTCCAACGCACGATCGGAGTGACACCCAAGACGGTTGCCCGGATTGCCCGATTCCAGCGCGCGTTGACCGCCCTTGCTACACCGACCGCCACCCTGCAGTCGGCGGTTGCCTGTGGGTTCGCCGACCAACCGCACCTCAACCGCGAGGCTCGTGCATTGACCGGCCTCGCACCGACGGAACTGTTCGCATCTGTTCAAGACATGACGCGGTCCGCGGACTACGTTCGCCGACCATGGCACTCGATGGAAAGACCGCGGTTGTAACCGGTGGCTCGCGCGGAATTGGCCGAGCGATCGTACGACGGCTGGCCCGGCACGGTGCGCGGGTCGTGTTCAGCTACAAAGACGACAAGGCAGCCGCCGACGCGCTCGCGACCGAGCTCGACCACGTGATCGCCGTACGCGCCGACCAGGCCGACCTGGCGAGCGTGCACACGCTCTTCGAGCCCGTAGCGGACGGCCTGGACATCCTGGTGAACAACGCTGCCGTCAACCACCCGATGCCGATCAACGACATCACACCGGAGGAGTTCCACCGGGTGATGACCATCAACGCCCTGTTCCCGCTGATGGCCATGCGGACTGCCGCACCCCTCATGCGTGAGGGAGGGCGCATCATCAACATCTCGACGCTGAACACGGCGATCCCGTCGCCGGGTGCTGCACTCTACTCGGCGAGCAAAGCCGCCCTCGAGCAGTTCAGCGCGATCGCAGCCCGCGAGTACGGTGAGCGCGGCATCACGGTCAACGTGGTCTCGCCGGGAGCGACCGACACGGACATGCTCCGCGCGACAAACCCACCGGAAGCACTAGAGCAAGCCTCCGCGTTCACTGCCCTGCGACGGCTCGGGACGCCGGCGGACATCGCGGATGCGGTCGCCTTGCTGGCAAGTCTGACTCGAGGTGGATCACTGGCCAGAACATTCGCGCCACCGGCGGCTTCCTGATCTGACCGACGATGACGCCGAGAGCGAAACCGGGCACGCGTTCCTGCTGGGAACCCCGTACCGTGACGACGTGAACGACTTCCGATTCGGTGTCAACATGTGGAGGGTCGGCACCCGGGACGAGTGGATCGCCAAGTGCCGGCGGGTCGAGGACCTTGGCTACGACACCATCACGTTCCCAGACCACCTGCCCATGCCGGCGCCGTTCCCGGCACTCGCATCGGCCGCCGCCGTCACCGAGCGGGTGCGCGTGGGTCACCTCGTTCTCAACGCGGCCTTCTACAACCCAGCCCTGCTTGCCCGGGACGTCGCGACCACCATCGAGGTCACGGGCGGCCGGTTCGATCTCGGTATCGGAGCAGGCCACATGAAGTCCGAGTTCGACGATGCCGGCCTGCCCTGGTCGCCGGCGCAGGAGCGGATCGCCCACGTCGAGCGCACGATCAGCGAGCTCCGGCGCCGTCTCGACGACGCAGGCATACCGCAGCCACCCCTGCTGGTTGCAGGAAACAGCGACGGCATGCTCCGGATCGCTGCGCAGACCGCCGACATCGTGGGGTTCGCCGGCCTGAAGCACGCTCCCGGCCAGCCACCCGGCACGTTCGACATCGCAGATGCTGACGAGCTCGAGGAGCGGGTGGCGTACTTCTGCGAGCAGGCGGGGCCGCGAGCGGCGACCGTCGAGCGCAACATGCTGATCCAGAAGGTGATTCTGGACGCTGACCCGGCTGTGGAGCTGGCGGAGTGGCAACAGTCGCCCGTGCTGAGCAAGTACTCGGTCGACCAGCTGGTTGCCGCACCGCAGCTCCTGGTGGGAACGGCTGCCGAGATCGCCGAGAAGCTCTACGAACAGCGTCGCCGGTACGGGTTCACGTACTTCACCGTCTTCGAGCCGAACATGGAGGCCTTCGCCGAGGTGATCAAGGTCCTGCGTGGCTGACTGCGTATGCATGACGCTGACCACAGCCAACGGCTCGGCGGCGCGTAGTGGCTCGGTGTCGGTTGGGTGTACGGCGGCAACCTTCGAGCGGTCTACGGCATCACATCGCCGGCAGGTTCCGCTCCGCTATGACCCAACGAAAGGACGCACATGCCGATGCGCTTGAAGGTCAACGCCGCGGCATTCGCAGCCGCAGCTCTGGCCCTGACTCCCGCGATCGCGGCGGCTGCAGCGCCCGCGTTTGCCGAACCACGGGCAGCCGCCCCGGGAGAGCTGCCCTCGGTGATGGCGAGTGCCCCCTCGGACAGCCTCAAAGAACTCCGGCGAGCGCGTACCGCGATGCTCTCAACCGACGAGGCTCCTTACGCCGGCATTATCCCGTGGCGCAGACCGAGACCTGACCGGGTCCAGGACGTCTCGGACCCATGGGACGAGGTCACCCATCCGTGCAGAGACGCCACCTATGCCGCGTTGGGCGGAGAGGCTTTCCGCAACCGGATCCTCGTGTCGGAGACCGCCACCACCTACGACATGGCAGTGGAACAAGACGTCCTGCTGTTCCCTGACGCCGCGACCGCCGCGACCGCCTACGAGCAGCTCACCGTCGAGTTGACCACCTGCCAGGAACGACTCGCGGAAAGCGGTGCAGATCTCGACGTGACCCACGTCGGCGACATCACCGACCCGACCGGTGGGCAGGGCACGGTGTGGAACGTCGACTTCCCGACCAGCGAGCCTGAGTTCTTGGAGGACATGACAGCCGCCATCGCACAACGTGGACGTGCGGTCACGGTCATCAGCATCAGCCGGTACGGCACCCTGGCAAGCTACGACCCGGCCGCGACCCTGCCCACGGCTCAAGCCGCCCTCGCCCGCCTCGCGTACGTCGAGTGAGCAGCTGATCAGGCGACCTCACCGGTGGACGAGTCGACGTTCGCCGCTGGCAGCTCGCGTCGGCAACAACGTCAGCCCTTCGGGCCGATGCGAGGGCTGCTGATCTCGAGTAGGCAACGCATGCCTGCGTTCTGTCACCCCGGCGACCTGCGCACAGTCGGCACACCGGTCGCCGGGGTGGCACCTCGGGGCCAGCCCTCGATCCGGACCTCGTGTGTTGCGCGGATCCAATACCTAGAACTACTATGTATCGCAGTTCTAGGCATAGGAGCCCGTCATGCACATTGCCAAAGATCTGGTTGCCGCCTCGGCGACCCCTCTCGTGCTGGGCATTCTGGCCGAAGGGGAGAGCTACGGTTACGCCATCATCAAGCAAGTCAAGGAGCTGTCCGACGGCCGTATCGAATGGACCGACGGCCTGCTCTACCCATTGCTCCACCGTTTGGAGCGGCTCGGCTACGTCGAGTCGACGTGGCGCGCGTCTGCCGGGGAGCGGCGGCGCAAGTACTACCGCATCACCGATCGCGGCAAGGCTGAGCTCGCTGCCCAGCAAGCCCAGTGGGCGACCGTCATCGAAACGCTTCGCGGGGTATGGCGCGATACCCCGCCCGGCATGATCGCGCATCCGCTGCCGGAGGTGTCCACGTGAGCACCGCGTACGACAAGGAGATCGAAGACCAGATCGCCGAGTGGCGGGCGTACATGCACAAGCATCGTGCACTCCACGACACCGACGGCGACGAGCTCGAGGATCACCTGCGCGATCAGATCGCCGACCTGACCCAGGCCGGCCTGCGCGCTGACGAGTCGTTCCTGATCGCTGTCAAGCGACTGGGGAGCCTCGACGAGCTTTCCCGAGAGTTCGCACGGGAACATTCCGAGCGGCTGTGGAAGCAACTCGTCCTGGCATCCGAACCCGATCCCACCAAGACATCCGGCAGACGTCACGACTTCTTCGTCATGCTCGGATGCGCGGTGGCGGCAGCGATCGGGATCAAGATTCCTGCCATCTTCGGCCTCGACTGGTCCAACGACTCGGACGTGGCCGTCTACATCCGGAACTTCTCGTTGTTCGCCCTCGTGCCACTGGCTGCCTACTTCGTCTGGCAACGCCGCGTTCGAGGTGCCGTGCTCGGCGTGCTGTCGGGACTCTTCATCCTCGGTGCCGTCGCCGCCAATGTCTATCCGCTCGCCGTGGACTCACAATCCACCGTTCTGACGGCAATTCATTTGCCCCTCGCGCTCTGGCTGGTCGTCGGCCTGGCCTACACAGCAGGCAACTGGCGATCAGTCCGACATCGGATGGACTTCATCCGCTTCACCGGTGAGTGGTTGATCTACTTCGTACTCATCGCATTCGGCGGGGGCGTGCTCACGGGGCTAGCTGCTGGGATCTTCTACCCGATCGGCATCGACATCGAGCCCTTCATCGAGTCTTGGCTCCTGCCGTGCGGGGCAGTGGGCGCCGTGGTCGTCGCCGGATGGCTCGTCGAAGCCAAGCAGAGCGTGATCGAGAACATGGCGCCGGTGCTCACCCAACTGTTCACGCCGCTCTTCGCCGCCACACTTCTGGCCTTCCTGGTGGCCGTCCTCTGGACCAGCGCCGGCCTCGACGTCGATCGTGACGTCCTCATCATCTTCGACCTGCTTCTAGTCGTCGTACTCGGTCTGCTGCTCTACGCCATCTCCGCCCGGGATCCAGCAAAAGATCCTGGTCTTTTCGATCGACTCCAGGTCGTGCTGGTCGCCAGTGCTCTCGCCATCGACACCATCGTCTTGCTCGCGATCACCGGTCGGATCACCGAGTGGGGCTTCACACCGAACAAGTTGGCGGCGCTGGGCGAGAACGTCATCCTGCTCGCGAACCTGGCCTGGACATGCTGGCTGCTGGTGAACTTCCTGGGGCGACGCATCCCGTTCATCCACCTCGAGCGCTGGCAGACCAGCTACCTCACGGTGTATGCCGCCTGGGCGTGGACAGTGGTTCTCATCTTCCCGCCAGTGTTCAACTTCGCCTGACCACGCCGCTCTGCGAACCGAGACAGAGCTCCGCGAGTGACCAGACGTCAAAGGCCTCGGGCCTCGAAGCGGACCCGAGGCCCCCACGACTGGTCATTCTGGCTGACGTCGGTCTCCCTCCACCCGGCGTCAGCCTTCGCCCAGAACCTCTCGCAGCTTGCGGGCGAACGCCTCGGGTTTGCCGGGGTATCCGAACTCGTCGCCGACGAAACCGCCGTGGTGGCTGGGGAAGACGGTTGCCCGCTGACCGAGCAGCTCAGCGGTCGCCACGGACGTCCGTCCGGTCAACGTGTCCGCAGACTCCTCGCCTACCGCGATGACGATGCGGGTCGGCGCTGCCTTGAGTGCGTCGACGTCCGGGCGATAGCTCGTCACCGCCGAGGATCGGTCCGACAGCACCGGGTCGTCACGGGAGCCGTCGTCCTCGGTCGGCATGCCGAACTGGCCGGGATCTGGTGCCGGCTGGGCGAAGTATTCGTCGGTGAACTCGCCCCGCCACGACGTCATGGCGATGAAGGCGGCCATGCCGGCACCCCAGCCACGCTTCTCGTAGATGTCTCGAACGCCGGCGCCAGCCCGGAACGCAGCTTCGGCGTCCGGCAGCAGCTGGATCAGGGGCGGCTCGTGCGCCACCAGCGTTCTCACGTCGTGCGGGTGGGCCGCCACCAGCGCGAGACCAGTCACCGCCCCACCACTACTGGCGAACATGTCCACCGGGCCAGCACCGAGCTCCTCGATGAGGGCGTGCACGTCCTCAGCCTGGACCGTGGGCACGTGGTCGACTCGACCGTCACCGCGGGTGCTACGACCGATGCCGCGCGGGTCATACGTGATCACCGTACGGTCGGGGAAGTGCGAGGCCAATGTTGCGAAGCCGGTAGCGTCCATCGGCTGGCCGATCATGAGCAACGGTGACTGTCCGTCGACAGTCGGCAGCGGACCGTGTACGTCGTAGACGATGGTGGCATCGTCGGTCGTGAGCGTGTGTGTCGTCTTCATACCACTGTCGACTCCTCAGGCACCGAAAACTCATCGGCGGCCCCGGGGCTCCCAGCCGCGCCGGCTGGGCGTCGGCCTGCCGAGGGTGTGCCTGCCGAGGCTACCGCCCACCGACCCCGCCCGCTGGCGTGATGCGTCACGAGTGCGCGGGCTGGACTGTCAGGCGTAGGCCTGGCTTCCTTCCTTGTAGCCACGCCACGCCTTGACGCTCGTCTCCAACGTTCCTTTGACGGCGGCGAAGGCAAGCTGTACAGCAGTAAGGCACTCGTCCAGCGTCACAATGACCTGCACCACCTCTTGCATGGCACGCGAGCACCACCTGACGAATGTGTAAATGTTTTGACCCACCCGTAGATTCGCAACGTCTCGCCAAAGCTCCGGCTGACGCACGTACCGCTTGTAGTCATCGTTGCCTATCCGGTTGCACTCCGGGTTGAACGTGTACGTGTCTTCCGGGACCTCACGACCGCGCCAGCCGCGAGCCCCGCCTCGTAGGCCGCATGCCATGGCCGGTCGTTTTTGCAGACCCGTACCGGCGATGTAGAGGACGGCTGCGGTGCCCTGCCCAGACGTCCCAACGCGACAGGTTCACGCAAGCTGCCGGGCGGCCGATAGTGACGTGGGCCAGATGAGGTCAGAGGCCAGCAGAACGCCGGTGATCTTGCTGGGATGGACAAAGACCAGGAGCCTCGTGACGGGAGAACTCTGCCATGGCACAGCGACTCGCGCCTCAACCACCCGACGGACATCGGAGGCCATTGGGCAGGCGTCCTTTCTCAGTTGGATTGCTGGGTTTGTTGGCGACATCGGCGACTGCCGCATCGATGGTCCGTACGCCTCACGCACGAGCAGACACCGGACTCCCACAGGTTGTCGGCGCGTACACCCAACTCACGGGCGACGGACGCTATACCGGGCTCGGGATGGAAGGCGTCCACCACGCGATGGTGGCCTTCGCCGCCATGCACAAGGTGACACGCAGCGCCCGGCAGCGGTCAATCTTCGAGGCTCTCCTGGACCGCGTCTTGGACGCCGACCCGACGTACATGGGCTTTCTCCTCGGCGTCCAGGTGCTCGCCGACTCGTTCCTCGCGTCTCATCAGCAACTGCTCGACAACGTCCATGGGTACGCCGCTTCGCTCGTGGAGCGTTTCGCGGCCAATCCTGACCAGCTGCTCCGGAAGGGCGACATTCGGACGCTCACCGGCAACGCGAGCTTCCTCATCGCCTACGCGAACTTCCGCAAGCGCCACGAGTCGAAGCGCGACGCGGGCTTACCCACCGTGAGAGAGATCGATGCGGTCGCCACCGCACTGCTCGACCGCATCGTCGAGTTGCAGTTCACACTCTCCGAGGCTACGAGCCGATTCGACAATCCTCGCCTGGCCGGAGGTTTCCCGCACCTGGTCGAGGGCCCCGACGGATCGATGGGGTCATGGGATGTCCGCACATGGTCGCCGGCGATGCTGTCCCTCGAGCAGTACGCTGCGGTGCGCGCGCTCGCCGAAGGGTTCGGTCGCTACCGCCGTCAGTCGTACCGACGTGCTGCGGCGGCCGCCGCCCGTCCGCTGCTCGCGACCACCGAGATCGATCCGAACCTGGTCTACGCCGGCGAACCGCCGGGCTTCCCTCTCGACGGCGCGGAACTCGAGTTCGGCGAGGAGACCGGCGAGATGCTCTACGCCATCACCTACGGCTGGTCCCCCAACGCCGTTGCCGATCTCGGAACCGCCTTGCGCGCCCTGCTCGTACACGACGTGACCGTGCCGAGGTCGCGGTCCTGGGCGCAGACGTACTGGCGAGGCATGCCACCGGAGTCGGTCCTCGACGCGCGATCGTTTAGGGCTGGACTCGCCGCCAAGCTCGCCTTCACGCATCGGTTCGTCGAGGCTACCCAGCTTCCTGTGCCGCCGGACTTTCCGTGGATCGACCTACCGCGGGCGACCTACCCAGGAACCGGCGACGATGACCTACGGCGAGGTGGCTGGTACGACGGCTCAGGCCGGGGCGCGATGTCCGCGGTGTATTCGCGGATCGCCCTCAACGGCTACGTCGCAAGCGGCGGATCCAACGCCAGGATGCTGCTGCGCGCAGGCCGGTGGTGGGAGTCGATGATCGTGTGGGCCTGACCCTCGAAACAGCACAGGCACCCCGGTAGAAAATCCGTCGCATTCTGCGTCACGACACGTGACAATGCCAGACCATGTCCGATCTTCGTGCGCTGGAGGCGTGGTCGAACGTCGTCAAGAAGCCCCGGATCAAGCCCGCCCCGCACGGCTCTGCCTGGCTGGTCCACGGCGACGACGGTCGGAACTTCGTGCTCAAGCGCGTGCGAGGATTCGACCTGGCAGATCCACGCCAGCGATTGGCCGACCAACATCGAATCCTGTCCTACCTTGCCGAATACGGCCTGCCCGTCTCCTGCCCACTCGCGACCAACGACGGCCAGATCTACACCGAAGTCGAGAACACCGTCTATGCGCTGACCCCGATGTTGCCGTCCGACAACCCCGAGGTGGCAGGCAATCCCCAGCTCCTTCACCAGATCGGGCGCGCGATCGCCCGACTTCACCTCGCACTGCTCGACTGTCCGTACGACATTGCGTCCTGGCACATCCAGCTTGCCGAGCAGACCTTCGGCCGAACCTGGGACGGGCTCGGCCGACTGCTTCCCACTGAAGACTTCACCGAGGTCGCTCATCACGTGGAGCCGTTACGGGCCGAGATGGTGGCAGCCTTCGACGACCTGCCCGAACAACGCATTCATGGGGACTGCCACGGTGGCAACATCTTGCTCGCCGACGGCGTCGTATCCGGCCTCATCGACCTCGACCACCTGCCGATCGGACCACGTGTCTACGACGTTGCCTACTACCTCTCACTCGGTCTCAACTGGATGATCCGACGCCCTGATCCCGAGCCTGATCCCTTCGCAGCATTGACGTTCGTCAGCCATCATGTGCTCGACGGCTACCTGTCGGTCGACTCCCTTACCGATCACGAGGTCGAGGCCATCGTGCCCATCATGCTGGCGGTCCAACTCAACCTTCTGAACTGGTCGATGGGTAACACGATCGACGATCAGAAGTGGCTGACCTCCACCTTGTGGGTCGCTCGGCATTACCAGGCGCTCCGGAGCCGAATCCGCATCTCTCGCTGAACCCTTTTGGAGGTACAACACGCGCCGGCACGTGTCGCACCTCCAAGGGGCGTAGTGCACATGGTCATTTTGGCAGCCTGCAGGAGTCGATCCGACTTGGGACATTTGTATGAAATGGCCTCGACATCGAGCTCCGTTCGTCGTCGATGTTCCCGAACGAAGCGTCTGCATCCTCTATCTCGCACATGTCCGCCAACGGTCGGCGGCGCTATTCGTCGGCGACGCTGAGACACTTGCATACATGGCGGGTACTTGTACATACTGGTGACCTTCCTGGAGATGGTCGTCCGGACATGGCGTGAAGGAGACGACGATCGCCTCGGCACTTCACGTAGTTCCACGCACGTGCCCGCCTGGTCGGCTGGGCAAAGTGCGTTATGCGGGTTCATCCAGCAATGGCCGGGGTCTCCCCAACCGTCCGCCGCGCCGCTTCGATGCGTTCGGCCTGATGTACCTGTGGAAGGGTCGCGGAATCTACCAGAGTCCGCACTACAACACCGAGCTGCAGGCGGGCGATCTGGTGTACGTCGTTCCGGAGGAACCGCACTGGTACGGCGTGACCAACGGCGACACGACCTGGTGTGAGGTCTTCATCGTCTTCGAAGGCCCGGTGTTCGAGCTCTGCCAGCAACAGGGCTTGATCGACGCTCAGCGCCCCGTTACCCGGCTTCTCCCCATCAGATACTGGCGCTCTCGCATCGACAGCTTCCGCACGAGGCGTGCTCCCCGCACCGCGACCGACGCCGACTTGGAAGTCGTCCAGGTGCTGGGTCTGCTGGCCGAGATCGCGTCGTATGCCGATCGTGGCGGCTCCAGCGCCGAGACCGCCTGGCTCGACGAATCGCAAGCGCTCCTGTGTCGCAATCTCTCCGAGCCTCTTGACCTACGCGAGGTTGCCAAAGCCGTCGGCATGCCGTACGAGACCTGGCGTCGACGGTTCCGGTCCGCAACCGGCATGGCGCCGGCTCACTTTCGTCTCCGGCATCGTCTCGAGGTCGCTCGGCACCTTCTGCGCCAAACCTCGCTCCCGATCGCAGACATTGCCGCGAGCGTTGGCTTCACCGACGAGGCACACCTCGCACGCCACTTCCGCGCCTATGTCGGTGTCACTGCGGGCCAGTACCGTCGCGGCGCCAAGCACGACTTCCCGTTGTAGCTAACACAGATTCTCGGGTTTCAGTGCGAGTCGCGGGCTTTGTCGCGCCGCCCTCGCGTGCGCTCAGAACTCTTCGCCGGGATCCAGCGTGAACCGTTCCGGTGCTCCCCGAACGAAGTCCAGCACCTGGCCATCTTGTCGTAGTCGACGCTGCAGCTCCGCTACGTCGACCTCCTGTACCGGTAGCCCAGCTTCGCTTGCTATCGCAGCTGCGACTCCCGCCGCGTGACCTGCCATCATCCAGGTGCTTTCCAAGCGATAGGTGCAGAAGGCCACATGGGTGAAGCTCGCCGCGCCGGGCACCAGAAGGTTCCGACACTGGTGCTTCTTGGGCGTCAATGCGCGATACGGAATCTGGTAAGCCCAGCCGGCACGCCAGATGCGACCCTCGTTGATGAACTCCGACTCCGAGACCGCGAACCGTTGCACGTGGTGGCTATCGATGAAGTGACTTCCCATTGCGACCGCGTCCGGCTTGCGGCGATCGTGGCACACGTCGTGCTGGGTCATGACGTACGCGCCACGCATCCGTCGCGCCTCTCGGACGTACAGCTGATACGGCCAATGGCCGTTGTCGACGAACTCATCCTTGGCTAGACCCCAGCGCCGCATCTCAGCACGCACGTTCTCCGGCACTGAGGTGTCGTTGGCAAGGAAGTAGAACAAGCCCAACGTGTACCTCTTGTGCTCGGCCACGATCTGTTCACGCGTCGTGTAGTCAGCGTCTGGGTAGTCGACCTGAGCACCGAGATGACCGAGGGAGATGATGGCGTCCTGCTTGTTGTTCACTTCCCACTTGTCTGGCCGGCCCGGTGCGTGTTGGTAGAGGTCGAGAATGTCGGTGAGCTCCACCTTTCGGCCCGCCCTGACCTGTTCCCGTAGCCAGTGCTCGAGGAGCGCGTAACGTGATCGGTCGTAGTGATCGGGCTCGGGAATCTCGACGCGATTGTCCGGATGATTGCTGAAGCAGAGCCTCCAGTTGTAGTTCATGACCGTCGGATCCGCCGCGCCAGGCACTACCTCGTGCGCCCATCCGCTGATACCTGGTAGCAAGCGACCGTCGGCGTCAACCGTCGTCGCTCTTCTCGGCTCCGCGTCGAACCGGATGCCCGCGAGATCCTCGTCGAACTCCTCCCGCCCTTCGCGCCCATAGGTGTAGTCGACACCAGCTCGCGCCATCAGGTCGCCTTCGTAGCTGGCGTCCACAAAGGTCGAGGCGGTCACCGCCTCGCCACCCGTCAGCGTGAGACGTCGGATCCACCCGTCTTCGACGTCGACCCGCGCCACCCGCTGTCCGTACCAGACCGTGACGTCGGCCTCCTCCAGCATCTGCAGGAAGACGCGTTCAGCGACCGATGACTCGAAGTAGTACGTGGGCCGGCCCACGCCGTAACACCGGCCCACGCGCCTGTAGAACTCCTGGGCCAGGCCGCCGAAGGTCCACGTCAGCATGTGCTCGGACTCCGCGGTGTTCAGGCCGCTCGTGGACAGCCCGCCCACGTGTGCGCTGGGTTCCACCAGCAATACCGACAGTCCCCAGCGTGCAGCCGCCACCGCCGCGGCGATGCCACTCGGAACGCCGCCATACACGACGACGTCATAGGCCACCATCGCCATGTCGTCTCCAGCACGCATCCGCGAACCTCCGGTCGACCTACCACTCGTCCCTATCGCGCCAGCCGTGCCGTGTGCGTGCGACCGTCCTGATCACTCGTGTCAACCTGCAACACCAGGTGTGAGGGAGTGACCTTCACGTACACGGTCGGATCGGCATCCACAAGCCGGTAGCCGCGACGCGGCAACTCGACCTTGACCTTCGACACCAGCATCGTCGGCTCGGACACAGCGACGACGAGATCGTCGTCGGTCTGTCGGACAAGAACCGCGCACGGCTGGCTCGCACGTACGTTGGCCACCGTGCCGGCGCTGAAGAAGTTGATCCCCAGGAGACCAAGTCGGGGCACACGCACCGCCTGCGCGTCCGCGTTGTTGGCGACGATCTGGAAGTCGGGGTCGGCCGACATAGCCGCTGTCGCCTCCGGGGTGGCGTTGGGCATCAGCACGTACGCGTATTGGGCGTCCACCGGGTTGACACCGTGGTCCAGCCACAGCGTGACGAACCGTCGAGTGATCGGCGCGCTCTGGCTGCTGCCGATGTCCTGCCAGCTGCCGGTGCGTTCCTCACGCAACGCCGACAGGCGGGCGCCACCACGTGGGAACACGTAACCGCCCACTCCCTCCACGTGCGCCCAGTGCACCTTGCGGCTCGTGGACCAACCCTGGTCCAGAGGCTGCGTCTCACCGTCCAGAAGTAGTGCGTTGACACCGTCCTCGTGCAGGTTGCGGTTCTCGACGATGGTCTCCACCGGGTAGCCGCTGACATCGGTGATCCCAGCGCCCACGGCGACCACGTAGGAGTCCGCGCACAACCACGACTTGCGTGCTCGCAAGGGTGGCTGCTTCCCCACCAGGTCGTTGCGCTGGATCCCCTCCAGGTCCATCCCCACCATGCCGTAGTCGCCGTCGAGTGAGACACCTCCTACCCATGTGGCTTCCTTGGGGGTAGCGACACCCCACTCACCGCCGGTCCGATCAGGCAGAGGCATCTTGTTGACGGTCGTGCCAGGGACTCGGTAGAGATCCACCGTTGGCCAGTAGTTGTCCTCGAAGTGACCGTTGTCCGCGTCGTTGTAGAGGTATGTCGCACCTTCGCCTGTGTGGAAGCCCTTCCGGTTCTCACCTGCTCCCGTCTCGTAGTAGGCGACCCGCTTGCTCGCCATCGCGATGCCAAGGGCCCAACCCGGCCGACGGTGTACCGCTCTCGCCATGCCCGCGAACATCCAGAAGCCCACCGACTCCGGGGCAGCCTTGAGGCTCGAGTCCTCCAGCATGCGGGAGACGACCGCGATCCGCGGGATCGTTGCGCCGGCCAACATGTCGTCGTAGGTGTCGCGTTCCAGCCACCCTTTGCACATCTCGCGCCACCGCTTCGCGCGTTCTGGATCAGCGTCTTCAATGCTCTCGGCGAGAACGAGGACCTTCTCGAGCACCGAGTGCGCCTGGGTGTGACCGGTCTCGCCGAAGCGGCTGAGTGACCGCCCCCGGACCATGTCCATCATCTGGTTGTTGAAGATCAGCGGGGCATACGTGTGATCGATCGTTCGCAGGAAGATTTCACGGTCGTCAGTGAACTCCCACGGGGAACCAGCGAGCAGACCCAACAGGTCGGTGACGCGATTGAGCATGATGACGCCATACGCGCCCGTGTAGGCCACCGTGTCGTGGTGGATGTAGGAGCCATCGCGGTACAAGCCATCGCCTGACGTCGTGTAGGCGAAGAGCTCGCCCATCGCCTCACGTCCTTGGACGATCTTCGCCTCGGACGCGCCGAGGACGCCCCGGAGGCCCACGATGAGGCTGAGGTCCGCCCGGTTGGCACCAGTCGACGGCTCCGTGTAGGGCGGCTGCATATTGAAGCGGGGATCCGGCACGAACCTGTCCACCGTCGCGAGGTAGTCCGCCAGATCGCTGGGCTCGATATGGTCGAAGACCAGTGTGATGGCATTCAGCATCGCCGACGGAGCACCGATCTCGAAGTCCCACCAGTTGTCGTACTCGCGGGGGATGTCGGCGTTGTAGCCGTAATCGTGTGCTGTCTTCAGCCCGGCGACGATGTCGGCCAAGATGTCGGCGTTCTGGTAGTACTGACAGCCTGGCGTCGCCCAGCCTCTGGCCATGGCGTGCAATCGCTGATAGGTCGTCGTAATGACCCACGAGGGATGGGTGTCCTCAGGATCGGACAGGTCACGGAACCGCAGATCCGTGAAGACCTGTTTCCGGTCGGAATCGCGAACGATGCGCCCTCGGTTCGCCCGCACGCCGCTGTCCACGGCGGCGAGTCCGCTGGCGTACTTCGGATCCGTGTGGTCGAAGGGAAGCCCGGTGAGACGGTTGAACCACTTGAGTCGGAGCTCATCGAATCCTTCGGACGCGGCACGAGCAATCGTCGGCGCACCCACCGTGGCGAGGATCACCGAGCCGCCGAAGCCGGCGAGCACGTGGCGACGGGTCAGGGCCGGGCCCATGATGCCGCGGCCTGGAGTTCGAGACGCGAACGGAGGAAGTGCCATGGCGACTCTCCTGTCTCCCAACGACGACTTCAGAGCTAGGTTCCCCCGTGCGGTCTCCACATCAAGACCTGCGAAACTGTTTTGACGCTATGCCGAAATCCGTCCGACACGCTTGGACGTCCCGGCAACGGTTGTACGATCTGGATCGACACCGCATCCGACCATCTGCGATGGCTGGAGCAGCCACCCTTCGCTGGTCGCGCGCGAACACAGAACGGAGTGGGCGGCCCTTCCTTCGATGAGGGAGGGCCGCCCGGGGGTTCAGTCGGTCAACACGGCTTACTGCTGGATGCCAGCGGCGCGGATCTGCTCCTTTGCGCTCTCGATGTAGTCGGCGTAGCCGAACTTGTTGAGCAACGTGTCGAGGAACTCGTCGTACTCGCTGAGTGGCCGAGCGCCGCTCACGAACCTCGCGAACTGTTCTTCGATGAACCGCGATGCGTCGCCGGCGTTGTAGTCCTCAGGCGGCGTCACGAGGCTGTTGTAGATCTCGATGAACGGCTGATTGTTGGCGAAGTCGATGTACTCCTGCTGTGCAGCGAACTTCGTTGCGAGGTAGTCCTCGTCGTCTCGGCCGGTGAGCTGGTAGAGCCAGAAGTAGTTGCCCTCCTCGGCGAGCTTGTCCGTCGGTACGACCCGCTGGCCGTCGAGCGTGTAGTGCCTACCCTCGAGGCCGTACATGACCAGGCGGTTTCCCTCTTGGCTTGAGACGAAGTTGATCAGATCGAAGACCTTCTGCAGCTTTGCCTCATCCTTTTCAAGGGCTCGCGGAATCGCCCACAGAGTGACCGCGCCCCTGTCTCGAGGCAGGGCCCCCTCCCCGGCCGGGCCGCTAGGAGGCGCCATCTGGATCCATTCAGCCTCTGGATTGGCCTTCTTGTATTGATCCACGAACTCTGGCTTGGTCATCTCCGACCAGCTGAAGTACAAGATGCCGGCCCGGCCCTGCCAGGCACGCTCATGGGCCGTCATGAACTCGTTCGTGACCCAGTCGGGGTCGACCACTCCCTGTTTGTTGAGCTTCTGGATGAACGCCAAGGCGTCCTTCGTCGCGGGATCGACGTAACCATTGACGATCTCGCCGTCCTTGAGGTAGAAGTTGCCCGGCCCGCCGGACCCGAAGGCGCCCCAGAGGGGCATGAACGCGGAGAAGCCCCTGTCACCAGTCAGGCCGTACGTGTCGTTCTTTCCGTTCCCGTCGGGATCGTCCTTCGTGAAAGCACGTGCTACCTCGAAGAGCTCATCGACGGTTCGCGGCACCTCCAGGCCGAGATTGTCCAGCCAGTCTTTACGGATCCAGTAGGCTGGGTAGAAGTAGCCGCTCTTGCTGGCCAAAGCGTAGTCCCGGCCGTCGATCTTCCCCCGCGTCCTCGTCTCCGGGCTGACGAACTGGGTGTACGTCGTCAGCTCGTTGTCCATGTACTCCGTGAGATCGAGGAGCAGCCCTTGGCTCGCCAGCTTGCGCAGCATCGGACGGCTGATCGAGAACAAGTCCGGCGGGTCGCCGGCCGCCAGGGACGCGGACAACTGGGTCTCGTACTCCGTGCCACCCGTCGTGACGAGGCGTAGATCGATGCCGAGCGCCTTGTCGATCTCTCGCTTGAGTATGTCGTTGTCCGGCGGGCTCTCCTCGGTCGGCCGGTGCACCGTCAGCGTAATTCGCTCGCCATCGCCTTCCCGTTTTGCAGTCGACTGGTCTCCGGCGCACGATGTCGCCATCACGGCACTCGCCGCGAGACTGGCGACTACGGCTAGCTTGAGACGACTCATGGTTCCTCCACTTACCCTTCTCGCACCCTCTGGGCCTAGCCCTTGATCGAGCCGAGCATGACTCCTTTTTGGAAGTGCTTTTGAATGAACGGATAGACGACGATCATCGGGATGGCCGCGATCACGATCGCCGCCATCTGCAACGTGACAGTTGGGAGAGCAGTGTCGATGTTCTCTGCCGACTGTGAGCGCGTCAGAAGCTCCCGCACAACGACCTGAAGTGGCTGCAGCTCCTCGACGCGTACGTAGAGCACTGCCTGGAGAAACTCGTTCCAGTGTCCAACCGCGTAGAAGAGACCGATGGTGAGCAAGACCGGGGTCGACAGAGGGAGGATGATCCTCAGCAGGATCGTGAACTCTCCCGCTCCGTCGATGCGTGCTGAGTCGACGATCTCGTCTGGCAGTCTTTCGAAGAATGTCTTCAGGACAAGAACGTTGAATACCCAGATCGCATTGGGAATGATCATCGCCCATACGGTGTCGAGCAGCCCCGTGGCCTTGACCACCAAGTACGTCGGGATGATCCCGGCGTTGAAGAGCATCGTGAACAGGATCGCCAGAAGGAAGAACGAGCGCCCCGGGAGATCTTTACGTGACAGCGGATACGCCATCAGGACGCTGAGAACCATGTTCAGTGCCGTGCCGACGACGGTGATGAACGTCGTCACCATGAGAGCCCGTGGAATCTTCGGCTCTGACAACAGCTGCTGGTAGGCGTCGAGCGTGATCGATCGCGGGATGACCACGTAGCCACCGTTGCGCAGGATCTCGCTGTACGGCGTGAGTGACGCCGAGACGACGAACAGCAGCGGGAACACCGAGATGACGCCCACCAGGACCAGCGCGGTGTAGACGACCGCGTTGACGACCCGGTCCTCGCGAGTACTTACCACAGCTGACCGTCCCACCGTCGAGCCAGCCTGTTGGCCAGCAGAACCAAGGACAGACCGACCAGTGACTTGAACATTCCCACCGCTGCGGCGAGCGAGAAGTTCAGGTCTTCAAGGCCGGTTCGGAAAACCCACGTGTCGATGATGTCGGCGACCGGATAGACCTGGACGTTGTAGAACACGTAGACGTGCTCGAAACCAGCTTCGAGAAGCGAACCCAGCTTAAGCACGAACAGCAGGATGATCACGTTGCGAATGCCTGGGAGTGTGATGTGCCAGATCTGCCGCAGTCGACCAGCACCATCTACCCGTGCAGCCTCATAGAGCCCTGGATCGATCCCCACGATCGCGGCAAGGTAGATGATCGCTCCCCATCCAAGGTCCTTCCAGGCATCGCTCGCCACGAGAACTGTGCGGAACCACTCGGTGGAGGTCAAGAAGCCTATCGGCGTCCCGCCCAGCTCCTCGATCCATCTGTTCACCAGGCCGGTGCTTGGCGAAAGAAGGGCGAGTGCGATGCCGAAGATGATGACCCACGACAGGAAGTGCGGCATATAGCTCAGGGTCTGCACCCATCGCCGCAGCCACGACAGACGGCACTCGTTGAGCAGCAACGCGAGGAGGATCGAGGTGCTCGTGCCCCAGACGATCTTGTACAGCGAGATGAGGAACGTGTTCGTGAGCAGCTGGATGAAGTACTGCGACGTGAAGAACTGCTCGAAGTACTTGTACCACGGATCTGCCCATGGGCTGCCGAGAATGCCGAGCCCGAGGTTGTAGTCCTTGAAGGCCACGATCAGGCCGTACATCGGCCCATAGCGGTAGATGGCGAACCACAACAAGGGCAGCGCGAGCATGATGTAGAGCGACCGCGCGCGCCAGATCCTGGTCGCCGTGCGACGTCGATGCTTTCGCGCAGGAGGACTGGCGGGAGCTTGTGGGCTCCGCGTGGTGACGACCTCCGCCACCTTGCTCAGCTGAGTCACCGGCACATCTCTTCGCTTGACGTCCGAGATACGGTTTCGGCGCGGACGGCGGAAATCACGCGGTCGCATCGCGCGTAGATCGTGCTGGCGACCAGGCCGCTCAGCAGGAGCGGCATGATGGGAACGAGATACGTGAGCACGAATGCGGTCGCGACCACGACCAAGCAGCACAGGGTGGTGAGCGGTCGCCCCAGGGCGAACAGGACTGCCAGGCGCAGGAGCTGTCCGGTGGGTAGGTCATAGCCCACCATCAACGGGAAGACATAGACCGACGTGGCGACGATCAAGAGCGCCACGACCACCGCCGCTGTTCGGAGACCGACGCCGATGGGCTCGGGTAGCATCTCGTCGATCTGCAGATCCGCGACGATCCCCACGCCAGCGAGCATCCAGATGAGCTGGACGATCAGCGCCTGCCGGACGTTGCCGACGAAGTGTCGCCCAAAGGCCCGCAGCAGAGGGGGTTCCTTACCGTGCCGCCAATCACGCACGACACCGAACATGGCCGCTGTCGCCGGGGCTGCCGTCACCACGAGAAGGGTTGCAGCCACCCAGACGATGCTCAGCAGTACGGCGTTCGTCGTACGTTGCAGGCAAATGTAGAGTCGATTGTCGAGAATCGACCTTTCGGCGGCGCCCATCGCACCAGTCCTCTCCGACCGCACACGATCTGTTTGGGCGACGGTTAATGACACATTTCGGCGCGTTTTCGTGCGGAGAACACTACGACTCGGGCCAAATCGCCAGCTTGTATGATTTGGCCGCTAGTTGTACGTTTTGGCGATCAGACAGTTGCATGGCTCGGGCCGTCGTGATCCACTACTGCCCGATCAGCTGGGGCACTCTGCGCGTTACGTCGTCGACCTGCGACGCAGCGTCATGCGCGCTACTCACCGTCATGGGTTCACACCAATGAGTTCAGGGCGTGGCACCACCGGATAGATGTGGGTGGGTCCATGCCTTGGGCGAAGGGCGGCGCCGCCAGGCATGAACCCACCCTGGGACCCGAGTCGTCGGTCGTACCGTCACAGGTGTCAGAGGTATCGAGGGCTTACGCAGGTGACGCCGGCGATGCTGGCACGAACGCACCCATCCAGCGACCACCGCCCCGAATAGCTGTCGCTCGAGCTCCGAACGGCTTCACGGTAGGTCTCGCCGTCGCATTCCCGCTTGAACGTCATGGTCGTCCTTGTACGTCCTGGTGATGCAGGCGTGAAATCCCTTGAGCTGACGCTTGTGTGGCGAGCACCGTGAAACCGGCGCGCCGGCGGCCTGCGACAATGCGCATGACATAGGCCACCGGCGCGCTGGCTCAACGCCTCGGTCACGAGTTCGCTGTGTTGAGCGGTGTCAGCTCGTAGGTGATGGGGACGTCCCGATAGAAGACGCGGTAGACCCACACCCAGAACCGCATGCCGAACGACTCGCGCGGGTTTGTGTCGACTACCCGGGCCACGCACTCGACGGCGGGACCGGTCAGCTTGCCGCGCCGAGTACATGGCGCGACCGTGACCTTGGGGTTGCGGGCAATGCGCTTGACCTTCCAGGTCTTCGACCGGGTCGTGACATACGCGCGGTCACCGGCGACACGGATACCGACCATCGTCCCGACACCCCGACCATCTCGGCGATAGCTCGTGAGCATGACGACCGAGGACGTGCGGAGCGCAGCAAACGCGTCACTCACGTCGTCCCCCTTTCGCCGGGGCCCCGGGTGGTGGCGCGATCCGCGTGTTCTGGAACGACGCAAGTCGCCAGCCATCCGCATGCCGTACGGCGGTGAGGGTCATGATCGACTCGCGGTCGGGCGCAGGCGTGGACTCTCCGGCGAGCACCGTCCCGCCTCGGCTGATCACGAGAGCGACATCGTCACTCAGGAAGCGGATCGTGGGACCCGCCGAGCCGGTCGTCGATGAACCGATCCGAGATCCCTTGAGCGCCTGTGTGAACAGCGTTTCGTGTGCGGCCTCGATCTCCCGTCGACCCTTGAGATGGGCGCCGAAGAACGTGATGTAGTCGGCGTCCTCGGTGAAGACGTCGGCGAATGCGGCCGCGTCGCCAGCGTTCCACGCGGCAACCATGCGCTCGAGCAATGCAGTGATTGGCGTTGGATCCATGCGGAGTCTCCTTGTCTGGACTTGTCGCGGGACGATCGGGTCCCGCGAGGGTGACAGGCACTCCGCGACGCCACGGCCTGGCTATCCTCGGCATGGGAAGTCCTGGACGGCGACCGCGACTGTCGCGGAGTCGTTCGGACGGTCGGTCGGGTGTTGGCGCACCCGACCGACCACCTTCCGGGCGACCGACGCACCGCTGCGAGCTCTGACGCGGATTGCCGGCGACCCGAAGGCCGAAACGACGCGGGTTTGTCCCGCGCACGTCAGCTAGGGATCTGCTTCGTGGGCCTCCTTTCGGGACGAGCCGCGAACCGGGCCGATCTCGTGCTCGTCGAGCAGGGGCGTCCACGTCAAGGTGCCCTCACGCAGTTCGGTCAGGATCTGCCGTACCCACGCCAGCTCGGCGGAGCAGAGCGCGCGCTCGCATTCGAGCTCGAGGGCGAGAACCCGCGGAAGCCCGTTCTCCTGCAGTCCTGCGATGTAGGCGTCCAGGGCGTTCAGTGTGGCGTCGAGGGTGATCGCTCGGGTTTGCAGCGCCCGCTCGACGATGGCAGGCGGCAGACTCGCGCACAACGACACAGCGGCGTAGAGGACCGAGTGGTCAGGATCGGGCCGCTCGAGCAGGTGGGTGAGGCGTGTGCCCAGCTCGGCACGCCCTTCCTCGGTGATCTGGTAGACCGTTCGCTCCGGGCGCCGACCGGCACGACTGGTCGCCACGGGCTGGATCAGCTCACTGCCAGCTAACCGGTCAACGGCGTGGTAGAGGCTGCGCGGCAACCCGGTCACGTAGTCCTTGTGGGTGTCGATGATGAAGCGATGCAGTTCGTACGGATGCTTCGGTCCGTGCGCGAGGAGGGTGAGCACCGTGAGCTCGACGAGCTCACGGTTGCTGGCCCGGCGTGCCATGTGACCTTCCTCCGTCCACGCGCAGCAGTCGCTGCACCGCTCGCTGGTGCACTACTCATTATTGCATTTTGCACTATACGCGTCTCCATAGAACTGGTGACTCAGGTCCACACCAAACGGTCGTGTACCGACGATCTCTGTGGCGTGCTCTCGCGACAGTCGACGACCTCGGCGCCTGGCGGCCCGACGTCGACGTCATCCGCCGATCGCACCCGTACGACAAAACCGCGTCGATGCCCACCTCGGCGTACCGCGATCGAGGTCGGCCAGGCTGGCCGTCCAGCAGCGGCCAAAGGTCCGCTTGTTCGCCCCGCCCAGAGCGTTCGCGGATCAAGATGATCACGGTTTGTCCGCCACGCCATCGGTCGCCAATCGACCACCACCCGAGGGAGGACTGATGTCCGACCAGTCCGGTCAGCGCGAACGTCCCCACCAGTGGCTGATGCCGAACCGTCGCAGCCTGCTCAGGGCGGTCGGCGCCGGCGCCCTCGCCGCGGCGGCCCCGACGGCTCTGAAGGCGCCCGAGGCGGCAGCCGCTGCACCGACCGCGAAAGGGCCCCGCTCGACGCGTCCCGCCTCAGCGGCCTGGACCGACCTTCCACTTGTCGGAGGTGAGGAGTTCCCGATCGGGCTGTGGTGGCCCCCGCCGCCGTTCCAGACGACCCTCGAGCGCTACCAGGAGATCAAGGACGCGGGCTTCACCTTCACCCACAGCAACAACTACCTGTGGGCCGACCACCACATCCAAAGGCGAGCACTCGAGATGGCCCACCAGGTGGGGCTGCAGCTCGTCATCGACGACTCCACGATCCGATGGCTACGCAACGACTTCGAGATCAGGACCGACGGCGAGGACTTCACCCTCACCCCCGAGCAGGCGGCGACCAAGATCCGGCAGGTCGTGGACCTCTATCGGCCCCTCAGTTACTGGAGGCTGGAGGACGGTCACCTGCTCCAGGACGGTGGCAGCGGCGCGGGAAGCGTTGGCCTGTCCCGTGCGGGTGCCGACTGGACGGACTACACGTTCGCGTTCGACACGGCGCCACGGCAGACGGGTGGCGGCGGGACCTACGCGCAGGCCGGGTGGGCCTTCCGGGCGCAGGACCCCGCGAACACCTACGTGTGGTTGCTCGCCAACGCCGGCTACTCACCTGAGGGGGCACCGGGTTACCTGGCCAAGGCGCTCTTCGTCAACGGAAGTCCGGTCTGGGTCCGAGCCGTCCCCCTCGACATCGCCGTCACCCCCGACACCTGGTACCACGTCGAGACCACGGTGAACGGCAACACGATCACGACATCCATCAACGGCGACATCGTCGACACCACGACAGACGAGACGTACCGCGCCGGCAAGGTTGGCTTCCGCGAGGCCGGACCAGAGTCTGCTCGCTTCGACAACGTCGTGGTGACTGCCGCTGACGGGACGCAGCTGCTCGCCGACGACTTCTCCGGCACGTTGGCCGCGTGGGACCCGCCGAACGCCGGTGGCTATCCCTCCTTCGTGGGGCTCGACGTCTACGACGAGCCAAGCCCGGACAAGTTCGAGACCCTTGCGCGGATCGTCGAGATCATGCGGGAGGAACATCCCGAGTTCCTGCCCTACATCAACCTGTTCCCATCGACCGACCGCAACTACGTCCGGCAGTTCGTCGACGTCGTCCAGCCGGCGCTGATCTCGTTCGACCGCTACCCGCTCCTCGCCGACGGCAGCGACGACCCGCACTACTTCCTGAACTGGGCGATCGTGCGGGAGGAGGGCCTGCGCGCCAACCTGCCGACCTGGATCTTCATCCAGACTCTCGCCTACGCCAACCACCGCGAGCCCACCGAGGCCGAGCTGCTCTGGCAGATCAACGTCAGCCTGGCGTACGGCTGCAAAGGCATCCAGTACTTCACCTACTGGACGCCAGATCCCGCGCGTGGTGAGGCATTCGAATCCGCGCTCATCACCGTCGATGGTCGACGCACTGCGCGGTACGACTTCGCGAAGAAGATCAACACCGGGTGGCTGGCGCCGGTCGGTCGGGAGCTCAAGCCGCTGGTCTCCGAGTCGGTCGTCCACGCCAACGAAGACCCGCTGCCTGAAGGGGCGATCGAGTTCACTCCCAACGACTACGTACGACAGGTGAGTGGTGGTGCCGTCATCCTCGGCCAGTTCCGAAGCACCGACACGGAGGAGACATCTCGCTGGCTCCTCGTCGTCAACCGCGCGCACAGCAAACAGGTGACCGCGCGGCTCACCATGAACCGCGAGAACGTCACGAAGGTGTACCGCTTCGACCCGGCCCATCGGCGGTACGAGCCGCTGCACAACAGCGCGGTGGTGGACGTGAAGCTCCCACCTGGGGCCGCCGCTCTGTACAGACTCAGAACGTCGTAACCGCGCAGAAAACTGCAGCTACGGGCGGGCGAGCTCACTCGGAGCGGAGCGCCTCCGCCAGTCGCCCGCCCGCTGCCGCAAGCATGGTGCGCGCCGTCGGCGCGTCGACACCCCGCTCGATCATCAGCACGGCTGTCTTGACGTCACGGTTGGCGGCCTCGAGCATCCGGCGAGCGACCTCCTGGTCGACCCCCGTGATCTCACGAACCATGCGTACCGCCCGATCGACGAGCTTGTCGTTGACGACCCGCAGGTCGACCATGAAGTTCTTGTAGGTCTTGCCGAGCCGCACCATCGAGATGGTCGAGATCATGTTGAGGACGAGCTTCTGCGCGGTGCCCGCTCGCAGACGTGTCGACCCGGCAAGGATCTCCGGCCCCACGGGAACCTCGATCGGATACTCCACCAGGGCCGACAGTTGAGTGTTGGAGTTGCAGCTCACGCCGACGGTCAGCGCCCCGCGCCGCCGACCCTCTGTGACCGCGCCCAACACGAACGGCGTCCGCCCGCTCGCTGCCACTCCGACAACGGCGTCGCCCTTGCCGATTCCCCGCTCAGCCACAGCCTCCGCGCCCGCGAGTCGGTTGTCCTCGGCGTCCTCGACGGCTCCGGTGATGGCCACGGGCCCGCCCGCGATGATCGCCTGCACCTGCTCGGGCGTGGTGTTGAACGTCGGCGGGCACTCGGCGGCGTCCAGGATCGCGATCCGCCCGGAGGTGCCTGCGCCGACGTACACCAGACGGCCGCCTGACGCCAAGAGAGGAACGATCGCGTCGATGGCGGCGCTGACGGCGGGGAGCGCCCGGCGTACCGCATGCGGCACCTCGGCGTCCGCGGCGTTCATCCGTTGCGCCAGGGCCAGCGTGGACAGCTGGTCGATGTCGCCGTACCGCGGGTCCGCCTGCTCTGTGATGAGTGCAGCGAAGGGCGAGTTGGCCTCGCTCACCAGGCCTCCTCCAACTTCGTAGTTTATTGACGTTCTGCAACTGAAGAAGGTAATTTACCAACCTACCACGTCAGAGAGGCCAGCGCTGCTGGCACGAACCGATCATGAGGAGGGCAGCCCTGGTGGGGCACGGCATCCAGCGAACGGTCACCGGCGCGGAGCGCCTGTGCGCCGACCCGGCGCTCGTGTCCGGTCGACGTCTGGGGCTCGTGACCAACTACACCGGCGTGATGCCCGACCTCACCTCGAACGTCGCCGCTATGCAAGCCGCCGGCCTGCCGCTCGTGGCGTTGTTCGGCCCCGAGCACGGCCTGCGCGGCAGTACGCAGGCGGGCGAAAGCGAGCCGGACGACCACGATCCCGACAGCGGGCTTCCTGTCATCGACACGTACCGCCACAGCGGAGCCGACCTGGAGGAGCTCGTCGTGCGGTCCGGTGTCGACACCCTGCTCTACGACCTGCAGGACATCGGGACCCGCTTCTACACCTACGTGTGGACGATGTACGACCTGCTCGTGGTGGCGGCGCGGCTCGGCATCCCCTTCGTCGTGCTCGACCGACCCAACCCCGTGGGTGGCCTGGTTGCCGAGGGTCCGCTCCTCGACCCGGCTTTCGCCAGCTTCGTCGGGCGGACCCCGATCCCGCTGCGGCACGGGCTCACCGTGGGCGAGCTCGCCCGGCATCTCAACCAGACGGCGGTCCCGCACGCTGCGGGACGGCCGGCCGAGCTCGAGGTGCTCGCCATGCTCAGCTGGCGGCGGTCCTTCTACGCCGACCAGACCGGCCTTCCGTGGGTGATGCCGTCGGTGAACATCCCCACGCTCGACACCGCGCTCGTCTATCCGGGCACCGGGCTGTTCGAGGGCACGAATCTCTCCGAGGGCCGGGGGACCACCCGCCCGTTCGAGCTGATCGGCGCGCCGTACGTCGACCGGCGCCTCGCGCCGGCGCTCAACGACCTCAGGCTTCCCGGGGTGCGGTTCCGGGACGCGACGTTCACGCCGACATTTCACAAGTACGCCGGCCGCCAGTGCCGAGGCGTCCAGGTGCACGTGATGGACCGCGAGACCTTCGCCCCGGTTCGTACCGCACTCGCGATGCTCTACTGTCTGCGCACGTTGTATCCGGACGACTTCGGTTGGCGGGTCGCCACCGACGAGAGCGCCGCCCACCCTCACTTCATCGACCTGCTGTGGGGCTCGGACACCTTGCGCCAGACCCTCGACGCCGGAAAGGATCCCGCCATCCTGCTGCCTTCGCCTGCTCCTGGTCAGGCTCGTCCCCACGAGTGGGCAGGCGAGCAGGTCATGCTCTATCAGTAGCGAGCCGCCCGCGTGGCACCACAGTGTCACACGCGGAAGCAGCGAGGAGGTGGCTGACGTGCAGGAGGACACGTCGATGCGTCGGCCAGCCCCAGGCGACGTCCGCAGGCACGTCCGCGCCATCCTGCCGCAGCTCGCGCGAGCCGAGCGTCGGGTCGCCGAGGCCTTGCTCGACGATCCATCCCTGGTTGTCGACAAGACCATCACCGAGGTGGCCCGCGCCTGCCAGACCTCCGAGACCACCGTGGTGCGGTTCTGCCGCGCGGCAGGGTTCCGCGGCTATCCCGACCTGAGACTAGCGCTTGCCACCGAGCTGGGCCGGGACGACGCCAGGCGTCGGGAGGAACTCCTCACCGGAGCCGACATCGACCGCGACGACCCGCTTGCGCAGCTCGTCGCCAAGGTGGCGCGGACCGAGGCGAGCGCGATCGAGGACACCCTCAAGCAGCTCGACCTCGACCAGCTCGACAAGGTCGTCACCGCCCTCATCCAGGCCCGCCGGATCGCCCTCTTCGGACTTGGTGCCAGCGGGTTCGGCGCTCAGGACCTCCAGCAGAAGCTGCTCCGCATCGACCGGATGGCGTTCGTCGTGGCCGACCCGCACTTGGCGCTGGCCACCGCTGCGCTCCTCACGACCGGCGACGTGGCGATGGCGTGGTCGCACAGCGGAGAGACCCGCGAGACCGTCGCGTGCCTCGCCAAGGCCCGGGAGCACGGCGCGACCACCGTCGCCGTCACCAACGACCCCCACTCGCCGCTCGCCGCACAGGCCGACCTGCTCCTCACGACTGCAGCGCGGGAGACCCGGTTTCGGACCGGAGCCATGGCGAGCAGGATCGCCCAGCTCGCGGTCGTCGACTGCGTCTACCTGGCCGTGGCTCAGCGCACGTACGACGCCACGATGGACGCCTTGACGAGGACGTTCGACGCGGTGCACGAGCCACGTCGATCCCGTGAGGCCAGGTGAGCACCATCGAGGGCTGAGCCGCGGCCGACCGCACGACACCGGCCTTGGCCGCCTTCTTGCCGACATCAGCCGGAGCCTCCCCGTCCAGCCGAGAATCTCACCATCCGCCTGCAGACCGTTACCGGCATGCTTTCGCCCTAGCATCTTGGCAACAAATTGACGAACCGAATCGAAGTTGGTAATTTTCCAACCTCAGCTTCAGCCCATGCCGTGAGGAGGCTGCAGCCCATGGCAGAGATCACCGGCTTCCGCGTGGGCGACGCCGAAGCCGTCGTCGAGCTGTGGTGTCGGAGCGCTCCTGCGGACGCGATCACCCTCAAACGGTTCCGCAACCTGGTCCTGCTCGACGCCAACTTCGATCCCGAAGGCCTTCGCCTCGCCTGGGAGGGCGAGCGCCTCGTGGGGGCCGCGTACGCCGTCCGCCGTCAGGTCGCGATGGTCGGTGACGACCTCGAGCCCCAGCGTGGCTGGCTGTCGTTCTTCTTCGTCGACCCGGAGGCGCGCGGTCGTGGCGTGGGGACGAAGCTGCTGCGCGACGCGCTCGCCTGGCTGCGCGGACACGGCCGGACCGAGGTGTACTTCGCGTCGTACACGCCCAACTACATCCTGCCGGGCCTGGACCGCAAGGCCTATCCCGAGGCCGCGGGTCTGCTCACCAAGCTCGGCTTCACGACGCTGTACCAAGCGGCGGCGATGGACATGAGCCTCGTGGGTTATGCGACACCCCCTCGTGTCCACGAGCGCGCCGCCGCCCTGCGCACCGCCGGCTACTCCTTCGGTACGCCAACCGACGACGAGCTGGTGAGCCTGGTCCGGATCGCGAACGAGCACTTCAACCCCGACTGGGGACGGGCCATTCGGGAGGCGGTGATTGCCGGGCTCCCGCTCGACCGGATCGTGGTAGCTCGCGCGTCCGAGGGCGAGCTCGTGGGCTGGGCCATGTTCGCGGCGTACGAGCAGATGGTGGAGCGGTTCGGTCCGTTCGGTGTCGTACCCGACCGCCGTGGCACAGGTCTGGGCGAAGTGCTTCTGCACCTCACCCTGACGCGTATGAGGGCTCTTGGCGCACACAGCGCGTGGTTCTTGTGGGCTGGCGAGGAAAGCCCTGCCGGCCACCTCTACCGCAAAGCCGGGTTCACCACGACCCGGCATTTCGACGTGATGCGACTCATCCTCGACTGACAGCAAAGGACAATCATGAGGTGGGGAACCGCAGGTCGCGCCGCCGCACTCGCCATGGCAGCCGCACTCGCGCTCGCGGGCTGCTCGACCGGCGGCAGCGAGACCGACTCCGGCAAGGTCACCTTGACGGTGCTCACGCACTACGGGAACGACCCGCTGAAGTCCGGTCTGCAGAAGATGGTCGACGAGTGGAACAAGAACCACCCGTCGATCCAGGTGAAGACGCAGGCCGTGACGTACGAGGACCTGCTCCAGACCGTCACGGTACGCCAGACCGGTGGCAAGGCGCCGGACATCATCCAGGCGTACAGCTTGTGGGGTGGCCAGCTGGAGCGGGCGCAGGTGCTCGCTGAGCCGCCCGAGGACATCCAGCAGGACATCAAGACCAACTTCTCCACCGCGGCGGTCGGCGCCGTCACGGTCGACGACAAGATCCTCGGCTACCCGACCGAGGTGCAGACGTACGCGCTGTACTACAACAAGAAGCTCCTCGCCGAGGCCGGCGTGACCGAGCCCCCGAAGACCTGGGACGAGCTCGCCACCGTCGCCGCCAAGGTGACCAAGCGCGACACCAAGGGAAACATCAAGGTCGCTGGCTTCGGCCTGACGAGCGGCTGGGACTCCGCTGTCGTTCACCCGTTCCTCTGCCTGCTGCAGGCCGCTGGCGGGCAGTTCCTCTCGGACGACGGCACCCAGGCGGCGTTCAATTCACCCGCCGGCAAGGCTGCGTTGGAGTTCGAGAAGTCGCTCATCGACGCCAAGTCCGCGGATCCAGCGATCAACGTCCTGCGCGCCTTCCCGTCGGAGAAGGTCGCGATGACCATCAACGCGGGCTGGTGGATCGGCAGCCTCAAGACGGCGATGAAGGACAAGTACGAGAACGTGGGAGTCGCGCCTGTTCCCGGGCCTGACGTGGGCGACAGGGGCTCCCTCGCGTACGGGTTCTTCATGGGCGTCAACAACAAGAGCCAGCACAAGGACGAGGCCTGGCAGTTCCTCGAGTGGATGAACGCCGAGCAGGGCCCCGACGGAGCAACCCGCATGGGATCCTTCCAGTACTCCGTCGGCACGATCCCCGGTCGGCCGGCCGACTCGGAGGCGCTTGCGGACGACAACACCGACCCCAACTACCAGCCGTTCATCGACGCGCTGGAGTACGCGATGCCCGAGCCGAACGGCCGCAACGGGCAGAAGATCAAGACCACGCTCCAGAAGAGCATCGAGGACGTGTGGACCGGAACCCGGTCGGTCGACGACGCCCTCGCCGACGCCGCTGAGCAGACGAACGCGATGCTGTCCTCAGGCTGAGCGAGGCTAACGGTCACCATGGCCACAGTCCTGCACGACGAACGCAAGAGCCCGCGCGGCGGCCCAGACCGCCGGGCGGGCTTCGCGCGAAGCGGGATGGCGAAGGCTCGACGGCGAGAGGCGGTGGTCGCCTACGCCTTCCTCTCCCCGACTCTCGCCTTCTTCGCCATCTTCCTCATCCTTCCTCTGGTCTTCGCGTTCGTGCTTGCCTTCTCGAACTGGGGAGGCTTCGACCTCACCCAGATCGAGTTCGTGGGGCTCGACAACTTCGCCGAGATCCTGAATCCGGCCTCGTCGTTCGTCGCACCGATCCTGGTCAACACGCTGCTGTTCGCCTTCGGCTCGGTGGTCTTGACGTTCGTGGCCTCGATCGTGCTCGCCAACGCGATCAACCGGCTTCGTTTCCAGGGACTCTGGCGCACGCTGTACTTCCTGCCGATCGTCACGACGGTCACCGCGGTCGGCAACATCTGGAAGTACCTCTACGAGCCCAGCGGCGGTCTGATCAACGGCCTGCTCAACGCCCTCGGCATGCCGTCGGTCCGGTTCCTCGCCGACCCGGACACCGCCCTTCCCTCGGTCGTCGTCGTGCAGGCGTGGGCGTCGCTGGGGGTGGCGATCCTCATCCTCACCGCCGGCTTGAAGAACATTCCCGAGACCTACTACGAGGCCGCTGCGTTGGACGGCGCTGGCGTCTTGCGGACGTTCTGGAACATCACCCTGCCGCTGTTGCGTCCGGCGCTTCTCTTCGTTCTGATCACCCAGGTCATCGCTGGGCTCCAGTCGTTCGCGCTCATCATCGTGATGACCGGCGGCGGTCCCGGCAACGCCACCAACGTGGCGGGATTCGAGATGTACCAGCAGGCGTTCAACTACGGTCTGTGGGGCATTGCGAGTGCCATGGCACTGGTGCTGTTCCTCATCATCTTCGCCATCACGCTGTTGCAGCTGTGGTTGTTCCGCCAGCGAGGGGAGGAGACGTCGTGAGACCGCGCCGTACGCCTTGGTTCTCCTACCTGCTCGTGGTGGCGGGCGCCATCGCCATGACCATTCCCTTCCTCGACATGGTGATGACGTCCTTCAAAGGACCTGGCGAGGCCGGCGAGCTGCCGTACAAGTTCCTGCCCGAGAAGTTCCACTTCGGCAACTATCTCGCGGCGATGGAACAGCTCAACATGGGACTGCTGTTCCGCAACAGCATCATCATGACCGCTGTGGCCGTGACGTCGGTCCTGGTGACCTCGAGCATGGCCGGCTACGCGTTGGCCAAGCTGCGCTTCCCCGGCAGGCCGGTGGTGTTCCGGTTCGTGCTGGCCACCATGATGTTCCCGCCGTTCCTGTTCCTCATCCCCGACTTCCTCATCCTCACCAACTGGCCCTTGGTCGGTGGGAACGACTTCTTGGGTCGAGGCGGCGAGGGCGGTCTCACGACGTCGGTGGCAGCGCTGTTCATACCGTTTGTCGTGTCCGGCTTCGGGATCTTCTTGATGCGGCAGTTCATCGTCACGATCCCGGACGAGATGATCGAAGCAGCGCGGATCGACGGCGCGAGAGAGTTCACCATCTGGCGGCACATCATCCTGCCCCAGACCACGCCGGTGCTCATCACGCTTGGCCTGCTCACCTTCGTAGGAACGTGGAACGAGTACGTCTGGAGCCTGCTCATCTCCACCGTCAACCCGGACCTCATGACCCTCCCGGTCGGTATCCAGCTGCTCCAGAGCTACCTCGACCCCAACCAGACCCTCCCGCTCGTCATGGCGGGACTCGTCATCAGCATCGCACCGGTGCTGACGATCTTCCTCCTGATGCAGAAGTACTACATCCGCGGCGTCATGATCAGCGGCCTGAAGTGAGGAGCGCATGAAGACGTACCTGGCCATCGGAGCCCACATCGGTGACATGGACCTGACCGCCGGACCGCTGCTCGCCACCGCAGCCCTGGCCGGTCACCGGACCGCCATCGTGGCACTCACCCCAGGCGAACGCGGCCACCCCCGGATGGCGCCGGAGGACTACAAGGTGCAGAAGATCGAGGAAGGGCGCGCCTTTGCCGAGAAGATCGGCGCGGAGTTCCGGGTGCTGGACTACTCCGACGGCTTCCTCGAAGCCACCCAAGCGGTGAGCCTGCAGGTCGCGGACATCATCCGCGAGCTCAAGCCCGACGTGATCGTCGCGCACTGGAAGAACTCCATCCACACCGACCACACCAACGCCTCCATCATCGCCGAGCAAGCCCGCTACTACGCCGGACTGCCGATGGACCACCCGCTGCCGCGGCATGGAGTCGCGCGTTTCCTCTGCGCCGAGAACTGGGAGGACGAAGAAGGCTTCCAACCCTCGCTCTACGTTCCCATCCCGGACGAGGCGTTCGACCGTTGGCACGACGCCATCTCCGGCCAGGCGTTCGCGCGAGGCGAGACGTACGGGTTCCGCTACATCGACTACTACACCGCGCTCATGACGATGCGCGGCTGCCTTGCGAGGGTGCCGCGGGCGTGCGCGTTCGCGGTCCCGAGCGACTCGGTTCGCGAAGTCATGGACCTGCGGTAGCGGTGGGCGGCATGGTGGCTGGCGCTAGATGAGCTCGCGTCGCTTGTTGGGGGCGTACGCGAGGAACGCCTGGACGACCTACGTGGTCACCGACATCGAAGTGGACGGCCTGAACCTAGGCGTCAACTCGATGATCAGTTTCGCATCGGTAGCGGTTGACGAGGACCTTGCCGATCACGGCCACTTCACGATCAACCTCGAGCCGCTGGAAGGTGGGCAAGCAGATCCCGACACCATGCAATGGTGGCGGGCCCAGCCCGAGGCGTGGGCTGAAGCACGAGCAACCCCCGTGCCACCGACAAGGCGGTGACCACGTTTGCCGACTGGGTGCGATCCCTGCCAGGCCGCGCCCGGCCCGCACGCGGGCGCTCCTGGCCGATGTCCGGGCGTTACGACCAGGTTCATGACGCGTCGCCCGTGGACTCGGTGCATCCGTTTGGGGATCCCTAACCGTACGGCCAGCAGCGGGTCACCGCAGGCGCGCTCGGATGCCAGATCGACGTGCGGGCGACCTCCTCCTCGGTATCGCTTCTGATCGTCTAGCCTGGTCCTATGCCGGTGTCACGATGTGTTTGGCGGCCGGGTTGCATGCTCCTCATCGCGATGCTCACTCTCGGCTGCGGTGCCTGGAAGCAACGTCCGGATCACATCACCGACTTCTCCCGGATGTGTGACGGCGGCCGCGCCTTCAGCCACGCTGCTCCCTACCGTGGTCCTGGTCCACATCCGATGGTCCTGTACGAAGAGGGCTCGAAGTACCCCGAGTACGTATACGTGGCAGGCCTGAAGGGAGGGACCCGCAGCTGGCCGGCACCGGGCGATGTGCGCTTGGTGGGGTGCCGCCGCCTCGTTGGCCGGGCGTCGCAGAAAGTGCTCAAGTCCTGTGACTACGAAGGCGGGCACACCGTCACCGTCTACCAGGGTCGCTACCGGGTCGACATCTACGCCGTACGTACCGGGCGCCTGGTGGCCTCGTTGACGATTGATGGCAGTTCTGATCCCGGCGCCTGCTCGGACTGGATTCTCGTCAACTCCGACTCCGACGAGCCCAAAAGCCGAAGTTACGAGACCGGCCTCGACGAGGAGGACTACGCCGCTCGCCTCGCTCCGCTGGGCAACGGCTATGCCCGGTAGCACCGGGAGTTAGCGCGATGCTCGCGCACAGAACCCACTCGCAATGCGTACATAGCCCTGACCCCGCGTTACCCCGACCACCTGCCATCCCATACCGTGCCCACGGCTGCGGTGTCACTGAGGGAAACGACAACCGGATACGCCAGCCGGACAGCCCCGGCGACGTCCGCGACCAGCATCGTCTCAGATAGGTGGTCCGGTGAAATCTCACTTGTCGAAGGGCTAACCGTACGCTGCCGATCATGTCCGGGAACCTGATTGGCCATGCCCACTGCTCCACCGACAAAACCTCACCCACTGCGCAAGGCGCTCGTCGAGCTCGGCGTCGCCGAGGACCGCATCTACCTCGACCACAGACCCACCGGCACCAACGTGCCCGCCCGGGTCTGGACCAGGCCTTCGCCGGTCAAGACTCGGTCGCGAATAGGCCGCGAACAGCCACTGAGAGCCGGACACAGTCGGACAAGATCAAGATCCACTGATGACCGGCGGCGGTCCCGGCAACGCCACCAACGTGGCGGGATTCGAGATGTACCAGCAGGCGTTCAACTACGGTCTGTGGGGCATTGCGAGTGCCATGGCACTGGTGCTGTTCCTCATCATCTTCGCCATCACGCTGTTGCAGCTGTGGTTGTTCCGCCAGCGAGGGGAGGAGACGTCGTGAGACCGCGCCGTACGCCTTGGTTCTCCTACCTGCTCGTGGTGGCGGGCGCCATCGCCATGACCATTCCCTTCCTCGACATGGTGATGACGTCCTTCAAAGGACCTGGCGAGGCCGGCGAGCTGCCGTACAAGTTCCTGCCCGAGAAGTTCCACTTCGGCAACTATCTCGCGGCGATGGAACAGCTCAACATGGGACTGCTGTTCCGCAACAGCATCATCATGACCGCTGTGGCCGTGACGTCGGTCCTGGTGACCTCGAGCATGGCCGGCTACGCGTTGGCCAAGCTGCGCTTCCCCGGCAGGCCGGTGGTGTTCCGGTTCGTGCTGGCCACCATGATGTTCCCGCCGTTCCTGTTCCTCATCCCCGACTTCCTCATCCTCACCAACTGGCCCTTGGTCGGTGGGAACGACTTCTTGGGTCGAGGCGGCGAGGGCGGTCTCACGACGTCGGTGGCAGCGCTGTTCATACCGTTTGTCGTGTCCGGCTTCGGGATCTTCTTGATGCGGCAGTTCATCGTCACGATCCCGGACGAGATGATCGAAGCAGCGCGGATCGACGGCGCGAGAGAGTTCACCATCTGGCGGCACATCATCCTGCCCCAGACCACGCGACTCGGTTCGCGAAGTCATGGACCTGCCGTAGCGGTGGGCTGCATGGTGACTGTGCGCTAGGTGAGCTCGCGTCGCTTGTTGGGGGCGTACGCGAGGAAGGCCTGGACGATCTCCTCGGTCGTACCGTCCGTCTGGGCCGGCTGACAGAGGATCCACTGGTTCTGCGTACGCGACCACAGGAGTCGGCGCGCCCCCTCGGCCGGGTTGGTGACGTGGGAAGCTGGTGTCGCCACCACCATCTCGAGACGGACCTTGTCGCGTAGCCGCTCGGGATACCGATCGGGGGCCATCGTGGGCCGGGCGACCGACCACCAGTCGATCTCCGACCACGCGATGTGGATGTCACGACCCCGCGTTCGCACCGACACCCCGTCTTCGCTGACGGTCAGCCGGTATCGCGGGAGCCAGCGCCACAGCATGCTCACGCCAATGCCGAGTGCGAGCAGCCCGATTATCCCGAGCAGCACGATCGGGGGAACGGTTCGAGGCGTCACGTCCATCAGTGCGATGGCCACGGCGCCTCCGAGCGTCAGCACACCGAGAACGGTGCACAGTGCCGCAATCGGCAGCTGAGCCTTGGCCGGACCGAACTCCGCGCGAACGGTTGCGCTCATGGTGGGTCAGTCTAGGTGAGCGATGAGTTATCCACAGCCACGAAAGTCGTCCATAGACAGCCTCCGTGCCTTCCATTTACGCTTCGTGTCACCGCGAGATCCAGGGCGCGGTCGATGCAGGCGGTGAGGGGCGGCTCGGGGATGGAAGTCTCGCACAACACGAGGCAGCTGAGGGCCGCAGCGCGGCTTCTCATCGATGCCGATGTGAAGACAAAGGTCACGAACAAGGTCGCTGACCTGCACATACCCGCTACGGCGTGGCCGCTGATGGCGGCTTTCGGCACCGCGTCTACTTACGGCAACCTCAGAGAGACGGCCGAAAAGGCCGCAGGGGGTCTCGACACAGTCGTCCAGGCACTCGGCAGAACGGTGCAGGGCATCGCGTCATATTACGAACGAATGGAAAGTCAGTACGGCACCGACTTCGATTCGGCCGACGTTGGGAGTTAGTGGAACACCCTGAGCTGAGGATCCTTTTCGAAGTCACAGCCCGCGGAAGGCAAGCGAGCATGAGCATACCGGGAATCACGGGAGGTGTGGTCAGCGACTTCGATGCCGCTGGCCACACTACGCAGGCGGCGGCAGTGCTACTCGCGGGGATGACGCTGGCCGGTGTATCGGAAGCCTCTGGAGCCTCGGCCGTCGTCTATCTCGCCACCTCGACAATCGCGGTACCCAACCTACCCCCTTCACATCCGTTCAATGAGGCAAACGTCAAATGGACCGAAGTTGCGCAATCCTTGCGTGATCTACGCAATGAGCTCGACGCGGCGGTGAACCAGCGAGCGGCTGTCGACGCCTCCTGGAGCGGCCCCGGAGCAGACGCATTCTGCGCCTACGCGAACAACACGCTCTTGCCTGCGATTGACAAGCTGGCCGCCTGCGCAGATGAGGCGGCCCAGACATGCGGCGCGATTCGGGACACGCTCGACCTGGGACTCATCATCTACCTTGCCACGGTGGCGGCCGGGATCGTCCTCTGCATCATTGCCAATTACTACAACAGCATCCCCCTCGTCGGTGCGTTCATCGCGGCCATGCTGAAGTGGATCATCGTCGACGCATGGATCTTCAGCGTGCTTTACACCATCTACGACATGCTCAATACCCTCCTGGCGTTGCAGCAGGAGCAGGCGTCGATGGAGGAGGCGATGAGGCAGCTGGCGACAGTCTTCTCCACTGATGGCAGCAAGTTCGATGCCGCGGCCCTCGAACTCATGCGCCGGGAGGTCGAATCCGTGATGCAGGATCCGAGCGGTTGGAACAAGTCGTAGGCGGCGCCGTGGACGGACATCGACCAGCAGAGGAACCACACACATTCGACTCGTTCCTTGATTCGGTACGCCAGTCGTTGCAGGCGCAGACCGATCCCGGCGGTCCGCTGAGACGGCTTCACGAGCGCTTGCAGGCGATGACAGCTCGGTTCGGAGAGGTGCAGAGCAGGACTTTCCAAGGGCTGGCGGCAGATGGTCAGATCACGGCTGAGGTCGACGGGCGTGGCAAGGTGCTGCACCTCGACATCAGCCCCCACGCGATACGAGACCTGAGAGCTGACGACATCGGACCGGCGTGCGTCGAGGCGATCCGTGCGGCGCGACACGCGCTTTCAGAGGAGCTGAGTGCTGAACTGCGCGAAACTGCCGACTTCGATCTCACGACCGCTGAACCCGTCTCGGACCCTGTCGAGATCTGGCGGAGGGCCAAGGAGGCGAGTGGATGGAACCCGCGCAGCTGAACGCCATCCTCAACGAGATCGGACGGGCAATCTCCGAGGCGTCCGAGCGGGTTCGCGACATCCAGACGCAGGAGTTCACAGGTTCAGCAGCCGACGATCTGGTCACCGCCACCGTGTGTGGAGACCAGCTCGACATCAAGGTCCACCTGCTCGCGAAGCGCCGTCTGGACCGGGAGGAGCTAGGCGCTGCGATCGTGGAGGCAGTGAATGCGGCCGAGACGGCTCGTGCCGACGCAATGACGCGCACCACTCTCGAGACGAACGCAGAGAACGACGTCGGGGACGAGTTCTATCGACGTTTCCGGGAAGCCATGCGCGACATGCGAAGAAACCTTCCGTTCTGAGTCCTGCAGGAAGTTCGACATCACCCCTCATGGCATACCGGCCTCTGGTGTTTCGGCTCGCGCTGGCCATCCTGATACGGATCATCCAGCATGCCGTTCCACTAGGGCGACCGCACAGGTGCGTTCCGGCGGCACCGCTTGCGGACCGCGTCGGCCAGGCAAGGATCACTTCGGAGACAGCCCATCAACCAGACCCTGCGAAGTACGGCCACGCTGTCCTCCACTCCAGTAACTTGCGGCACAGCTACACCCTGCAGCAAGTCATGTCGAGACGCTTGACGCCATAGGAGCCCCGGACATACTTCTTGGATGCTGCACAGCTCCGCTGCTTTGCACCGGACGAACACGTGCTTCGGGATCATGGTTAGCCCGTTCTCCATCTGGTGTTGGGTTCGGGCGTATGTCGGACTAGAGGGTTGACTCCGGGAGCTGCGGACGATGAGCCGTACGACTGCACCGCCGCCACTCGATGTTGTTGAGATCTTTCCGGAGCTCGAATCGGTGAGCCGTCAAGCTGTTTGCTTACACCCACGCAGTGGCGATCCAACCAGTGGTGAAAGCTCGCTTGGTGGTCGGTTGTTGTGGCCGATGGACGAGTGTTGTCAATACCAACCCAATATGATCATCGTCACGGCAATCGTCTGAACGCGGTTCGCACCAGTGGCGTACCCGAATGCGACGAAAAGCAGATAACCGCCAGCGCACGTGGTCTATGCCCGCTGAAGCAGGCCCTCTGGTCCTCCCCAGGGGGTCCATCAGCGGGGGACGACGAGGCGGGATGGACGACGGTGTTTCGCGTCAGGCAACGTCCCCCGAGCGTTGGGACGCGAACAGGGCATGCAGTCGGGGTAGCCGAACCGGGACCTGCGCCACATCGTCAGCACCACCAAAGTGCCCCGACCAACGCTCGCCGGTCGCCGGTTCGTCCCGATCGGCGTCCTCAGGCTGGCTTTCCAACGCTTCCCAGAAACGCATCGGCGCCGTCGGTAATGCGCTCGTACGCCTGGGAAACGGCGAACTGGACCCCCTCGCCGTGCAGCGTGAACCGGTCGACCTGGCCCGCCGCGATCGCCCGGACCAGCGGATGGTCGGCCAACGCGTCCGGGTCTGCCACCGTCCACTCAAACGCCTCCGGCCAAGACCAATGAGGCCAGCTATGAAATCGCTGAAGCTGTCATCAGATATGTAGTCCCAGATAAGGAAGGCGGCCGCGCATACTTCCCGCCGGTGTGCGCGTTCAGCCGCTCGTGCGTAACAGCGATCGAACTCAAGGATCCGCTCCAGTGGCAGCTCTGCGAGCCGGTCGGCCCAGTGCTGCACCAATCGCCGAGGCGGATGGTCAGCCGCCATCACCTCCGGATGCGTCCTCGCGGGCCCGCTCAACCAACGCCCAGAATTCGCTTATCTCCACGTCGGCAGTCTGCCACTCTCGGGCGTGCTTCTCAGCAGCAACTGCGTATTCGTGTCGCAGCTGGTCGCGGATCGGGTGGCGACGCACAATCGCGTCGATCGTCGTGATCACGCTTGGCGACGATGTCAGCCCCGCTTGGGCATTGCGCGTAGGCCGAAGTGCAGATATTTCGACCCATCAGGCAATGTGAAAAACACCATGGGAACCCATGTCGCCACTCCCGCAGGTCTGGTAGCAAACACACTGTCATTGACCGGAGTCAGCGAAACTTCCTCCACAAGCTCTCCCATTGCCTCGGCGATGGCTCCTGTGGCGATGATGCGTCCCGCCAACCGACCGTCCTGCGCCGTGAGTTCGATGCGCCGCCCATTGCATTCGTACGTTCCGGCGTAGGGAGCTGGGTCAACGGTCGCAGGCGGGTCGGATGGTTCCGAAGCAGGAGGCATCGCGAGTCCGCACAGTTCTCTGAGCAGCGTTCCGAACAGCTCTCGGTAGAGATCGTCGGTATGGCCGCCGTTGGTGAGCAACGCCACAGCCACGCGAGCGTCCGGCACCACGCGCAGGTACGACGCCTGGCCGAGCGTGCTGCCGTCGTGACCGAGCAACCGCCTTCCTCCCCAGTCGTACAAGCTCCAGCCAAGCCCCCAGGCGGAGCCAAACGTCGGCCCTTCCGGCACTCTCACCTCAGGCTGCTGCATGGCCGCGACCGCGCTCGCCGACAGCACCTGCGTGCCGTCGTGACTGCGCCCGCTGTCCAGGTGCATCTTCGCAAAGGCCACCAGGTCAGTTGCCGTAGCACAAAGGGTGGTGCCCGCCGGAGCCAGGGACGCCGGCATCTGCCACTGGGAGACCAGCGTTGGCCGCCCGCTCTGGTCGACCTCGTGTCCGTACGCGACTCGGAATCGCAGCGCCTCTTCGGCCGACGTTGTCGTGTGCTGCATCCCGACAGGCTCGAGAAGCCTCGTGCGCAGGGCCTCACGCCACGGAAGACCGGTGAGCTCTTCGACGACCCGGCCGGCGATGACAAAGCCTGAATTGCAGTAGGACATGGTGGCGCCGACCGGGTGGACAAGGCCGACCTCGCGGCATGTCCGTACGTATGTCGCGACGGCGTCGTCGTTCCGACCGGCATCAAAGAAGTGATCTCCGTCGATCCCACTCGTGTGATTGAGCAGGTGTCGCAAGGTGATCTCATCCGACGCCTGCGGGTCAGCGAGCGCGAAGTCGCTCAGCACCGAAGCTACCTTCGAGTCCAGCTCCAGTCTTTTCTCGTCAACCAGCTGCAAGACGAGAGTCGTCGTCAACACCTTGGTGATCGAGCCGATCTGGAATACGGTGTCGGTCGTGGTCTGCACACCGGTTTCGACATTGACCACACCGCAGGCCGCAGTCAGGATCTGGTCATCGCACAGAACTGCCAGTGAGGCACCCGGAACCCTGTGTCGGTTGCTCATCTCTTCCAGGCATACCTGCAGGTCACCTGTCGAGGTGCCGGTCATGGCACACACTCCTTAAGCGTCCAGGGAAAAAGACATCGTACGGCCGTCGCTGAGAACTCGCTGGCGACACGCGCGCTGTCGGTTCACTATGGTCGGCCGTGCAGAAGGCCTCCCTGCTTACGAGCAAGACGTGTGATCCCAACCCAAAACGCGCCAGCGCTCGACCGAGCGCGCCCCACCTGAAGGGACAGGTGCATGAAGGCTCGAACAACTTTTCAGGCTGAGACTCAGCTCAACTCGGCATAAAGGTCATCTGTCATGCGCTTGAACTCAGCACCCAGGTCAATTTGGTACCGGTCGGCAAGGACGAGCACGGACCAGAGGCAGTCGGCAAGCTCATGCCCAAGCCGCTCACGGGCGTTCTCGATCTCGCGACGTCCGTCTACGGCCATGACGAGCTTGGCGAGATCTCCCACGTCTCCTACGAAGCCAAGAGCGAGATCACGGGTGGTCCACGCGCTGCGACCTGCAGCTACGTTATGGCGGTCGTACAGCTCGCTGATTGCAACAGCACGCGCCTGCAAGCCCGCAAGATCCATGCCAGTAGATCCTAGCCACCCGGCGCCGGGCCATGATCAAGCTTTGCGCGCGTATTTGACACAGCGAGCCGTTGATCACCGTAGACAGTCGTACGCCGCCGGACAGGGGGCGTGCCCGGCGGCGCCGACGAATCTGCAGGTCAGAGGCCTGATGTGGCCGGTTGGCGGAGGGCATGGGATTCGAACCCATGACCGAGAGAGGTCCCTCGGTAGTGGTTTTCAAGACCACCGCACTAGGCCACTATGCGAGCCCTCCTGAGGCCCCACCGGAACGGACAGGCGGGGCCAGCAGTCCATTCTTCCACCTGCGCGCACCGACCGGACGGAACGGTCAGGTCGACACTTATGTCCGAGCCGTGGTACGTCTGGATGGACCGCCCCAGGCTCCAGTCAGGCGCTCGAGCGGCCGCCGGCGCCTGCGCATACGAGGAGAACTGTGACGAATCCGGACCCCGCCAAGCCTCAGCTCGCCAACCTCCAGCGACCCTCGGGCGGCTTTGCGATGGTGGCCCTCGACCAGCGGGAGTCGATGCGCGCCATGTTCGCCGAGCACCAGGACCATCCGGTGTCGGACGCTCAGCTGACGGAGTTCAAGCTGGCAACCGGCCGGGTCCTCGGCCCGCATGCCTCGGCGATCCTCGTCGACCGGCAGTTCGCCCTCGACCGGTTCCTCGACGATCACATCCTTCCGCCCCAGACCGCCGTGATCGCCGCGGCAGACACCTTGAGCCCTCGGGGAGACGAGATCGTCGGACACTCGACGCTCGACGAGTCCCTCGACCTGGGCCACTATCGCAAGCGTGGAGTCACAGCGGCGAAACTGCTCGTGCTTTACCGACCCGACGAGGATCCTGCCACGCGCATCGGCCTGGTCGAGCGCTTCGTCGAGCGCTGTCGGGAGGCAGGTCTGCTGAGCATCATCGAGCCGGTCGTACGTCGCCCATTGACGGCAACACTCCCGGCAGAGCATGCGTACGAACTCGTTCTCACGGCGGCGGCGGAGCTCGGCGACCGCGGCGCGGACCTCTACAAGGCCGAAGTCCCGCTGCACGGCAAAGGCAAACCCGACGAGATTCGCCGGCGGTGCGCCGCGATGACCAAACTGATCACGTCACCATGGGTCGTTCTCTCCTCAGGCGTGCCGCAGGATCTCTTCCCACAAGCGGTCGAGCTCGCGTGCCGGGAAGGAGCGTCCGGATTCCTCGCTGGCCGGGCGATCTGGCGCTCCTGCATCGGCAAGCCGGACGTCGAGCGGGCCCTGCGCCACCAGGCGGTCCCGCGGCTCCAGCGTCTCTGCGAAGTCGTCGACGCAACCGTTGCGAGTGGCGCAGCGTGAGGAGGTTGCGATGCCGTACGACTCACCGCTGCGGCCGCAGGTCCTTCTCATCACCGGCATCATGGCGTCGGGTAAGTCCACCGTCGCGCAACGAGTTGCTGAACGGCTGGATCGCTCGGTCCACGTCCGCGGCGATGTCTTCCGCAGGATGATCGTCACAGGTAACGCCGCGATCACGCCGGAAGGCAGCGAGGAGATGGATGCCGAGCTCAGGTTGCGCTACAGGCTGTCGGCGATGGTGGTGGACGAGTACGCCAAGGCCGGCTACACGGTCATCGTCCAGGACATCATCCTCGGCCAGTACCTTGCCGCGTACCCGAAGCACGTCTCCACGCGCCCGTTCGGGGCCGTCGTCCTCGCGCCACGTCCTGAGGTGGTCGTGCGCCGGGAAGCCGAGCGACCGAAGACCGGCTATGCCGGCGGCTGGACCGTCGAGAACCTCGACGACCAGCTCCGCAGGAACACGCCACGGTTGGGACTGTGGCTGGACAACTCAGATCAGACGCCGGATGAAACCGCCGACGAGATCCTCGCCCGGCTCGGCGAGACCATCGTGGAGTAGCGGCCGATCACCTTCGACGAGAACCGGCAATATCCACGCGAAATTCGGAGTGTCCGGATGCAATCACGAGGGCGACGCCCATGACGATGGCTGTCGCCCCGCCTACCGAGCTCGTCGCGATGCAGCGAGAGTCTCGCATTAGCTAGGGGATCAATTACGACCCTCCCCGGCCAGTAGGACAGGACGCCTGCGCCTGACGCAGTTCCGCCTGCGCCTCCCGGAATGCGTTGATGTTCGTCGGCGCCTTCCTGTACGCCTCCAGCCACATCTGCTGTGCCGTGTCGGGATGGAGCTTGCCGGCTCGACGGTCGGCCATCGCCTTGAGATGTGCCTTCCACTCCGCTACGGCCTGATCGGCGGCGTTCAAGGTCCGGGCCACCGACGCGCTGAGCTCTTGGCATCTCTGGACGTACGCACGCTGAGCCGAGGTCAATCGCATGGTGCCGGCCTTCTGCCTGTGCGCCTCCTGCAACGTACGCTCACAGGCACCGTGCACCTGCCAATACTCGGCCTTGGCTTGGCGGTAGCGCTCAACCCTTCCCGGGCCTTCGAGACGCGTCTTCGTCCAGATCGCCTTGGTCTCGGCCTCGGTGTTCTTGCCAGATTCAAGATCGGCCATCGCCGTGATGTGAGCATCCCAGTCGTCGACCGAGCGGTCGGCTGCGTCCACGGCGGCAATCGCACGCCTGGACGCGTCCCGACACGCCGCTACGACGTCCGGATCCGCCGGGCCGTCCTCGGTCCGAGCTCCGGCGACCCCACTCGTGGCCGCCGGAGACTCTGGTTTCTCGGACGCGGCGAATTTTCCTGACAAAACGCCTATTGCGGATCGTGGCGAAAGTAACGACCACGACACGCCAGCGATTCCCACGGCAACCATCAGGAAACTGATTGCAATCGTTAGACGTCCTCGCCCCGCACGATGACGCGCTCGTCTTCGCCCAACAACCACGACGAATTCCCTCTCGAGCAGGTGCAGTCACGTGCCGCGGGCAGATTAGAACGCTCGGCGGAAAAGTAAAACGCAATGAACCGCCGTGCTCATGTAGTGAGACGACGAAGTGCACGATTACGCCACAGAATTCCCATTCTGGAAGTGGGTATCGGTGAGATCGTTCCGATAGGCCCGAAACCGCTGCTACTTCTTGCGAGGGACAACGGCTGTGGCGACGACAGGAAGGTGGTCGGAGGCGTCGGCAGAGATCACCTCAGCATTGACGAACCGGACATCGCGCGAGCCGAGCACATAGTCGATGCGGCGATCGGGATTCTCCACCGGATAGGAGAACCCCGGCCCGGTGCCTGCCTCCACCCACGCGTCGTCGAGGACGTTCGTCAATATCGCGATCTCGGGCGTGTCAGGAAGGGCGTTGAAATCCCCAACCAGGAAGGTGCGCTCCGGATCTGCACCGAGAAGCTCGACGATCTTCGCTGCCTGCGCTTCGCGCTCGAGGTTGTCGTTGTGCTGCAGGTGCGTGTTGGCAACCCGCACCATCACCCCGCGGACCTTGATGTCTGCGACCAGCAGTCCCCGCTGCTCGTGATCGGCGAACCTGGGCAGGTAGGTATTGCTCCAGGAAAAGATCGGGAAACGCGACAGGATCGCCGTGCCGTACTGCCGGCGAGGTTGACCTGGCTCGAGCGGATCGAGGTCGAGGTTTGCACCGTAGACGACGTGCATGTCGAGCAACCGGGCGAGCTCGGTCGCCTGGTCGGCGAAGTCGCTGCGCTCACCCCAGTGCCGGTCGACCTCCTGCAGACCGACCACGTCCGCATGGAGCGAGTCGAGAACCTTCGCCGTGTGCGCAAGGTCCAGCACGTTGTCATGACCCGCGCCATGGTGAATGTTGTACGTCCCTACGCGCATTCGTACCCCACGACCCCCGTGCCGCCCACTAGCGGCCGCCGGCTGGTTGAAGCTCATGGCGGCGACGCCTCCGACACTCATCGCACCCACCATGGCAAGCATCCGCCTGCGGGACATGTGGCCACGAGACATCAACGGCCCCCTTTCGTGAGCCGCTGGACCCGATTACATAGACCGAGCCAGGACAAGGGGTGAACTTCGCATCAAGATCACGATAGGTGACAACGACGACGAAGAGTGCGATCTGCGTGACCGGATCAGGCACCCGAGCGAAGCGAACGAGGATCGATCGGCGACCCGTCCGGTGACGGCGTCGTACCGGCGAGCGCGATGGTCAAGGCGGCCAGTCCGTCTTCTGGCGTCACGCGCGGCTCCACACGCCCGGCGATGGCGTCGACGAACTCGCGCAACTGCGCGGCGTACGGATCGACGGAACCGTCGTCGGTGTAGAGGACCTCGCCCGATCCGTCAGTCACCGACTGCGACTTCGCGGAGTCGAACCGCAGCACGCCGTCTTCGCCGACTATCTCGAACCTGGCCGTGAGGTCGGTGCCGGGCACGTCCCAGACGCCGGTGACTTCCGAGACGACACCACTCGCATGCGTCAGCGTGGCCGTGGCACGGACGACATCGCCGTTCCGGTCGCTCTCGCCGGCGACACCGACGACCTCACCGGCTAGCCAGCGCGCGAAGTCGAGGTCGTGGATCGCGAGGTCGACAAGGACTCCACCGGAGCGTGCGGTGTCGACGAACCACGTTCCAGGGCCAGGGCTTGCGTTGACGCGTCCGAACGACAGCTTGGTCAGCTGACCGACCCGACCGGCTTGTACGGCTTCACGCGCGAAGACGTACGGCGGGAAGAAGCGCAGCACGTGGGCAGGGAACAGGCGTACCTCGTTCGTACGGCACACCTCGATCATCTCCTGCGCCTGGGCCGGCGTTCGGGCTAGCGGCTTCTCGCAGATGACGTGCCGCCCCGCGCGTGCCGCGGCAAGTGTGAGCTCGGCGTGCGTGTCGGTCGGCGTGCAGATGTCGACGACATCGACCTGCTCCAGCAACTCAGCGAAGTCTGCGACCGCCGTGGCGCCATGCTCGGCGGCGAAAGCGGCACCCCGCTCAGCGTTTCGCGAGTACACCGAGACCGGGTGCCCAAGCTCACGCCAGGCCGCCGCATGCGTACGCCCCATGAATCCCGTGCCGATCAGGCCAATCCGCGGTGTCATAGCACCACAGCGTAGTTGGTCTTGCGCACAAGGGCACTCGTGCGGCGTGTGTACGCCTGGTCACCGAGCAGACAAGGCGCCGCAGCGTCGAGACAGCTCGTCGAGACGCTCGACCTCCTTTGCGGTCAGGCAGAAGCCCATCGCGCCAGCGTTCTCCTCGGCTTGGCGTGGTTTGGATGCGCCGGGGATCGCCACCACCGTCTCGCCGTAGTACGTGACAAGCCAGTTGAGCGCGACCTGGCCGGGCGTGGTGACGCCTTTCCGATCGCCCGAAGCTCGTCGATGAGCGGCGCGGTTCGGGTCAGGGTCTTGCGATCGTACGAGCCAAAGACGCGACGTACGCGGGACAGCGACGTGACCTGCTTCGGGTCGTCGTGGAACCGTCCGGTCAACAGTCCCGATCGCAAAGGGCTGTAGGCGATGAGCGTGATGCCGAGGCGGCGTGCCGTGTCCAGGACGCCGTTCGTCTCGATGGCACGATGCAGCAGGCTGATCTCTCTGCACCTGGTTGGATGCCAGGGGGATCCCCTCGGCCTTCAGCGCGTCGTACGCCTTCGCCATCTGCTGTGCCGAGAAGTTGCTCACGCCCACCGACGCGATCGTCCCGTCTCGCACCAGGCGCGCCATCTCACGCATCTGTTTGGCGATCGGCGAGAGACTCGCAGGCGAGTGGATCTGATGCAGGTCGATCGGGAAGCCCTGAAGCGCGGCGACCCTGTCGCCGATCGTCCGCCGGATGCTGCGTGCGGTGCGGAACCCCGGCAGCCACTTCGTCGCGATGCGTACGTCGCCTGGCGAGACTCCGCACTGACGCAGTGCCGTGGTGAGCGCCCGCTCTGACTCGCCGCGGCCGTACATCTCGGCGGTATCGAACCACGTGATGCCGCCGCTCAGGGCAGTCTTCACGATCGCGGTGATCTCCTCCTGGCCACCGACATCTGCGTAGAGGGCCGACGTCATGCCCCGGGTGGCGAACTGCATGCATCCGAGTCCGATCGGCGTGATCTCGATGTCGGTCGCGCCGAGCCTTCGGGTTCCTAGTGGTGCGTTCATCGCTCCCGTCCTTCGTCCGCCGGGTTTCAGCGCAGGGTCGTCGAGCCGTCGTCGCGGATCGTCCAGAACGGATTGTGCGCGACCTCCCACGCATGGCCGTCGGGATCAGTGAAGACACCCGAGTAGCCGCCCCAGGACGTCGGGGCACCTCGCCGCCTGACGGAGCCACCGGCGCGTTCGGCCTCGGCGAGCACCGCGTCGACCTCCTCGGGTGACCGTACGTTGTGCGCCAGCGTGATGCCGCCCCAACCACCGGTGTCGGTGACAACCGTGTCCTCGGCGAGCGTGGCTCGATCCCACAGCGCGACGATCATGCCCGGCATCTGGTAGAAGGCCACGTCGTCCTCGGGCTTGGCTTCTGTCCGCCAACCGAGTGCCTCGTAGAAGGCACGTGCGCGTGCCAGGTCGGCGACGCCGAGCGTGATCAGACTGAGTCGTTGTTCCATCCCGCGATGGTACGCAGCGGCGCCGACGATGAGGTCACGGTCAGGGAGACGTCGGCGCGGACCCCGTACGGTGACCAGATCCATGCGCGGGACCGTGGGGCCGCGTAGAACTGTGAGGCTGTGGAGAATCTTCGTACCTAATAGCGACGAGGATCCTCCACAGCCATCGACATGAAGACCAAATCGGACCTGCACTACGTGCCGACACGTGTTGCAGGTCCGACGGGCGTAGTGCACATGGTCATTTGGGCGGTCAGGCGAGCAGGAGGGCGTTCGCGGGATCCTCGATGATGCCGGCGACGTCGGTGAGGAAGCGCGAGCCTTGCTCGCCGTCCACGACTCGATGGTCGAACGACAGTGCGAGCGTGGTGACCCAGCGCGGCACGACCTCGTCGTCCACCACCCACGGCTGCTTGCGGATCGCGCCGAACGCCAGGATCCCCGACTCACCCGGGTTGAGGATCGGCGTGCCGCCGTCCACGCCGAACACCCCCACGTTGGTGATGGTGAACGTCGTGCCCTGCATGTCGGCCGGTGGGGTCTTGCCCTCCCGGGCGGTGGTCGCGAGCTCACTGATCGCCCGCGCGAGGTCGGGCAACGACAGCCGGTCGGCGTCCTTGATGTTGGGCACAGTGAGCCCACGCGGAGTCGCCGCCGCGATGCCGAGGTTCACGTAGTGCTTGAGCACGATCTCGCCGGCCGCTTCGTCCCACGTGGCGTTGAGCTCTGGGGTACGACGAAGCGCCAACAGGCACGCCTTCGCCACGACCGCCAGTGGGGTCAGCTTGACCGAGGCGAACTCGCGGCGCTCCCGCAGCCGCGCCACGAGCTCCACCGTGGCGGACGCGTCGACCGTCACCCACTCGGTCACGTGAGGAGCGGTGAAGGCGCTGCGGGTCACGGCCTCGGCCGTCGCCCGCCGAACCCCGCGGATCGGGATCCGGGTCTCGCGCTCGCCGCGTTCCGGGGTCCAGGCCGGCGTGGGTGCAGCGGCGACTGCCTCCGGAGCCGCCGCAACGGCTTGAGCGCGTGCCGCCGCGTAGGCCTCGACGTCCGCGCGGGTGATCACCCCATCCCCACCGCTTGGTCGCACCTCGCGCAGGTCGATCCCGAGATCCTTGGCGAGCTTGCGTACGGGTGGCTTGGCGCGCACCGGCCCCTCGGCCCGCGGCGCCGGAACCTCCGCAGTCGGTGCTGCAGTGGACGTCGGCGAGGCGTTCGCCAAAGGAGGACTCGCCTCACCGGCCGCCGCATGCGCAGGCACGCCACGTCGCCGGCGCCGGCGAACCGCGCCCGCACGAGGGCCGTAGCCCACGAGCATGGCCGTCGGCTCTTCCGCCTTTGCGGCTCCCTGCTCTGACGTCGCCTGGCCGGATGCCTTCTCAGACGGCTCCTCTTCGGCCGCCGCAGCACCATCCGCCACGCGGATGATCGGCGTCCCGACCGGCACAGTCTGACCTTCGCTCGCCAGCAGCTCGGTCACGGTCCCGGCGTACGGACACGGCAGCTCGACCAGCGACTTCGCGGTCTCGATCTCCACGATGATGTCGTTGACCTGCACCGTGTCGCCCGGCTTCACCCGCCACGACACGATCTCAGCCTCGACCAGGCCTTCGCCGACGTCCGGGAGCTTGAATTCGCGTACGTTCGCCATGATCGTCCCTCCCATCCGTCGGTTCAGTACGCCAGCACCCGGTCGACAGCATCCAGGACCCGATCGAGGTCGGGCAGGTATTCGTCCTCGACCCGGGCGACCGGATACGGAATGTCATACCCAGCCACCCGGTGGACCGGCGCCTCCAGCGAGTAGAAGCATTCCTCGGTGATTCGGGCCGCAAGCTCTGCACCCAGGCCAGCGGTCAGCGGGGCCTCGTGAACCGTCACGACCCGGCCGATCTTGCGTACGAGATCGAAAACCGGGTCGAGATCGAGTGGCGACAACGTCCGCAGGTCGACGACCGCCAGGCTCTTGCCTTCCTCCTCCGCCGCCTGCGCAGCGTCGAGACACGTCTTCACCATGGGGCCGTAGCAGAGGAGCACGACATCGCTGCCGTCCTGCACGACCCGCGACGCATGGAGCGGGTAGGAGGGCTCGGGCAGGTCGGTGTCGACCTCGGCACGCTCGTAGTAGCGCCGCTTCGGCTCGAGGAAGATGATCGGGTCGTCGCTCGCGATGGACTGTTGGATCATCCAGTACGCATCGGCCGGGTTGGCGCAGGCGACGACCTTCAGGCCGGCGGTGTGGACGAAGTAGGGCTCCGGTGACTCCGAGTGATGCTCGACCGCTCCGATGCCTCCGCCGAACGGGATCCGGATCACCACGGGAAGTCGTAGTCGGCCCTGGGACCGCAGGTGCAGCTTGGCGACCTGGTTGACGATCTGGTCGTACGCGGGATAGACGAAGCCGTCGAACTGGATCTCGCACACCGGGCGGTATCCCCGAAGCGCCAGTCCGATCGCCGTACCCACGATGCCCGACTCGGCGAGCGGCGTGTCGATGACGCGGTCCTCACCGAAGTCCTTCTGCAGGCCGTCCGTTACGCGGAAGACGCCACCGAGTTTGCCGACGTCTTCGCCCATCACGATGACCTTGGGGTTCGCTTCCATTGCCCGCCGGAGGCCGGCGTTGAGCCCTTTGGCAAGCGTGAGCTGGGTCATCGCGCCACCTCCGTGGGCTCCCTCGTCTCGGCATCGGCGAACGACGCGCGATAGTCGAGGTAGGCGCGTTGCTGCTCACGCAGCTCCTGGGTCTGCTCGGCGTACACCAGATCGAAGACGTGTGCGAAGTCGGGTTCCGGCAGCGCACGGGTGCCTTCGCGGAGGTGTTCGGCGAGCTGGTCGGCCTCGGCCTCGACCTGGTCGAAGAACGCATCGTCTGCGAGCCCGTTCCGCACCAGATAGGCCTTCACCCGGGCCAGCGGATCTTTCAGCTTCCAGTGCTCGAGCTCGTCCTGAAGCCTGTAGCGGGTGGGGTCGTCGGTGGTGGTGTGCGCACCCATGCGATAGGTGACCGCCTCGATCAAGGTCGGGCCGCCACCCTCACGCGCCTGCTGGAGCGCCGCCTTGGTGACCGCGTAGCAGGCGAGCACGTCGTTGCCGTCCACACGTATGCCGGGGAAGCCAAATCCGGATGCCCTGCGGTAGAGCGGGATGCGCGACTGCTTCTCTATCGGCGCCGAGATCGCCCACTGGTTGTTCTGCAGGAAGAACACGATCGGCGCGTTGAACACGGCCGCCCAGATGAACGCCTCGTTGACGTCGCCCTGCGCGCTCGCACCGTCACCGAAGTAGCCGATCACTGCCGTGTCTCGCTCCGGGTCTCCGGTGCCCACCAGGCCGTCGCGCTGCACGCCCATCGCGTACCCGGTGGCGTGCAGCGTCTGGGCGCCGATGACGATCGTGTAGAGGTGGAAGTTGGTCTGCTTGGGGTCCCAGCCGCCGTAGTCGACACCGCGGAAGAGGCTGATGATGCCGAGCGGGTCGATGTTGCGACACCACGCGACACCGTGCTCGCGGTAGGTCGGGAAGATGAAGTCCTGCGGCCTCGTGGCGCGCGCCGACCCGATCTGGGCCGCCTCCTGACCGAGCAGAGATGCCCACAAGCCGAGCTCTCCCTGACGCTGGAGGGCGATCGCCTCCGCGTCGACCCGGCGAATCAGCGCCATGTCCCGGTAGAAGCCTTTGATCGCCTCGTCGTCAAGGTCGAAGACGTAATCCGGATGCTCTTTGCGTTCCCCTTCAGGGGTGAGCAGTTGTACGAAAACCTCGGGCTCCTGCGAGGCGGAACCGTTGCGGGTCTCAGAGGGATTCGGGGCGTTCGTGGGGGGCGAAGCCCGCAGCGGGTCGGTCGTACCTGCATTCATCACCGCGCACTCCTTCTCGTCCATCGGTGTGCGGGATCGCCGCCACCGGGCCGGAGCGAAACGCGCCGAACTCGATATGCGCCTGTGGGCGCTGGCGGTCTTAGCCCGAGGGATGTCCCTCGAACAACCGCCCGAGTCGCCGCTTGCGACTGGGACGGGTTGCCCCAGTCGCGCCTGTGTACACAGTCGTGTCGGTAAACACCGCGTGCCACCAACGTACTCATCTCGTCCCGTCTGCGCATCCAGTGTTGCTCCGACCGAGCGCTTTGTGACGTCCCGGGCTCGCCCCCCGGTACTGCCACTCTCAGGATCGGCCTGTCAGACGGGAGAGACCATGTCGGATCCCACGGTTCGCGGCCGCATTTTGGTGTGCAGCTTCCACAGTTAGTCGTACACCCGACTTTCCCGCCAAATGACCATGTTCAGCGGGTCTGTGGTCGCCACAGCAGGTGTCGGCGCCTATTGAGGCGACGACACGCCCGGTGCGGACGCGATCGTTCCGGCTTCGCACCTGTTGCCGGATCCGGACTCTGACTAAGATCGCTTAGGCCACGCGATCTTGTTGGCTCATGGCGCGAAGGGGAAGGCCGGGGGTCACATGTACTTCGAGTCGGACCAGATCGAACGCTGGAGCCGCCACATCCGCCAGGTCCGCGACGATCTCGACGCCGCCGACCAGGCCAAGCCGGAATCGGTCGACGCTGGGCCGTTCACGCCGCTCGTCATCGACATGGTCGAGGCGACCGTCGCGGACTACGTGCACCTCACCCTCCGGCTCGGCACCTTGGCGGATCGCCTGGACAAGGTGGCTGACTACTACCGCAAGGTGGAGGAGGTCAACCAGGAGCTGCTCCAGGTCACGCCCGACTCGCCGTTCTACAACGCGGGAGCGATCGGACTGTCGATGGCCGGCGAGCACGCCGCGGCCTGGGGCCTCACCAAGGATCGTGATCAGGAATGACGCAGACGAGCACTCAGCTCGGTGGAGATCCTGCGAGCATCCGTGCGGTCGCGACGTGGTTCCGCGACATCCTGGCACCCCGTGTCAAGGAGGCGGCATCGGTCGCGGCCCACATCCTCAACGAGCGGTTGGATGCGTGGGAGGACGCCGCCGCGCGGGCCTTCGCCGAGCAGCTCAGAGCGGGACACCGCAAGGCGGAAGAGCTCGCGGAGGCAATCAAGAAGCGGGCGGACCTGCTCGATGAGATCGCAAACACGCTCGAACAAGCCGAGGAACTCATGGCCGAGGCCGATAGGCTGGCCACGCTCGGGCGGCTTAGACGCGAAGGCGGGTGGATCTATGCACCCGCGTACGGCGAGAGCGTGGACGCTCAGCCCGAGAACAACACACCGGAGGCGCTCGAGGCCTACTACAACTCGCGGCTTGCGATCTGGGAAAAGGTGGAGGCACTGACCGAGCAGGCGTACGAGATGGTCCGGACGAAGCTCATCGGCGACGACTCGTATGACTGGAACACCCTGATCTTCCGTGCCGGCGACTTCGTCAAGGAGACCGTGTCCGAGCTCGTTGCCGAGGCAAAGCAGACCGCCGTCGCGGCCACGCCGCTGCTGCTGGCCAGGGAGCGCCCAACGCCGTCGTTCCTCCGACTTCAAGCACCCGCCGGTCACTACGGCTTGACGTCTCGCGTCCTGACGGCCGCCGGACCGATTCTCATCGTCACGGGAGCTGCGTACGAGCTCTACCGCGGCAATCCGCCCGAACGAGTCGTCCTCACGACCGGCGTCGGCCTCGGAGGTGGCCCAGCCGCGCTCTGGTTCGCGCGCGCCCTGGGTTTCGGATCCCAACCGTGGACAGCTGCGGCGATTACCGTAGTCGGATCATTCTTTGCTGCTGAAGTAGCAGGCTGGGCCTACGACAACACGCGGACAGCACGTGACAAGCTGCTCCGAACGACACCCGATGTTGATCCTGGGCCACGGCCTTTGCCGGATTGAGCGCGAAGGACAACCATGTACGTGCCCTGGCCGACTACCTGGAGCCGATTCCGGAACCGTGGTGGACTCATCCTCACGATTCTCATCGTCTACACCCTGGTGCCTGCGTTCTTGATCCTTGTCCTGTTCGCGAACGGCAACCCATCGGCTGCACTGATCCTTTTGCAATTCGCGGCCGTCACACTCCTCGTTGGTGTCGGCGCGTACAGTAGCACCGGGCTGTGCTCGAACCGGGGTACCTATGAATTTCGACGAGCACGACTTCGTAATGACGCGTTCGGGATAGCCCTACCAGCGTTGAAATCGATTCCCTTCATCCTGCTGGGTTTTTACGCGCTACTAGCTGTTCTGCTGTTCAGCTTTCCATGGCTCATTGAGCACTCTCAACTGACCAACTCGTGGCGATCAGCGCTCCTTCGCAGTTGGGCTCCTTTCGCTCCGATATTTGGAGTCTTCGCGACGATCTGGTCGCTGGGTAGTGTCGTGAGGAAGCGATGGAACCTCGGGATCGCCCTAAGCCCGGAGGGTGTCTATCACTTCGCATGGTTCGGAACATGCTTCTACCGCTGGGAGTGGATCAGAGCCATCCGACCGATTGCTCCGTCGTCACCTCAAGTCGTGTTGGACGTCATCGAGCCTGACTCCCACCCAGCCGATCCGGAGGAGAACTGGGTTGCCCAGCTTCACTCGTACCGCCGGAAGTCAACCAGGTTGAGCGTCAACCAGCTCGCCGTCAACCCCGGCGTGGCCTACATCGCGTTGGTCTTCTATCACCGCCACCCCGAGTGCAGACACGAGCTCGCCACTAACGAAGGCGTGACCCGAATCCAGAAGCTGGACTTCCCCGACCTGATCAAGGAGCTGGAAAAGACCGGAACACTCCGCTCGCAGGAGTGACACCGAATCTGAGTCCAGTGTCGCAGCCACTGCTGGGTGAGTCCTAGAAGTGTGCGGAGGCTGACAGGAACCATGTACACGCCGTGGCCCCACGCCTGGACCAGATTTCGCAACCAAGGTAGGCCCATCCTGATCAGCGTGATCGTCTATTTCCTCGGCATGACGCTGCTTGCGACCCTGCCGCTCACCTCTGGTAACGCATCGGCTGCGTTCTTGTTGCTCTTGTTCGCAGCAAGTCTGAGCCTCATTGGCGTGTGCGCATTTGTCACGACCGGGATGAGTAGCGAACGCGGGAGTGGTGCCTCATTCCGGATCGAACTGCCGAACAACCGCCACTGCACGTTCCTTCCGAACCTCAAAGCAGGCACAGCACTTGTCACGCTGGCAGGCCTGAGCATCTCCGTGACGCTTCTTCTACTTCCTCTCTTAATGAGTTCAATCCCGCCTAGCGGATCATGGCGCGACTCTCTACTCCGAGCCTTCGCGCAGGTCGCTCCCGTCATCGGGATAGCTGGAGTCGCCTGGTCGCTGTTGGGTCCCCTCGCGCGTAAGCGCAGGGCGCTTGGCATCGGCCTGAGCCCGGAAGGTGTCTATCACTGGGCACGCTTTGGGTGTTGCTTTTTTGCTTGGGAGTGGGTCAACGACATTCAGGTCACTGCTCGTGGCGCACCCAGGATCGTACTAAGCGTATCGGAACCGTCGACACGACCCGGAAACCCTGAGGAAAACCGGATCTCGCAGCTGCACTCCTATCGTCGCCGGAGTACCCTGTTGGGGGTGTCAGGACTCGCTGTCAACCCCGGCGTCGCCTATATCGCGTTGGTCTTCTATCACCGCCACCCCGAGTGCCGACACGAGCTCGCCACTAACGAAGGCGTGAGCCGAATCCAGAAGATGAACTTCCCCGAGCTGATCAAAGAACTGGAAAGGACCGGAACACTCCGCTCTGCGTGATACGCCAGCGGCCCTTACCAGACACGCCAACAGACGGCAGGGCCACTGATCGAGCAAGTTCAACGTGCCGCCACAGCCTTGGATCGAAGCAGGATGTCGATCTCAGCTTCGGCGAAGCCCCAGTCGGAGAGCGCCTCACGAGTGTGCGCTCCTGGCTCTGGTGCCGGACCCTGCACCCGCAGGGGCGTGCGCGACAGCCGTGGAGCAGGTGCCGGCTGCGTGACACCGGCGACGTCGACGAACGCTTCACGGCTGGCGTTGTGCGGATGCGTGGGTGCCTCGCCAGGATCCAGCACCGGTGCCACGCAGGCATCCGTGTCGGCAAATCGCTGCACCCATTCGTCACGGGTACGACCTCGGAAGACCTCGGCGAATCGGCGATGCAACACCGGCCACCCGTCGCGGTCGTACTGCGCTGGAAGCTCAGGATCCTCAGCCAGGCCGAGCCCTGATAACAGCTCCGCATAGAACCGCGGCTCCAACGCTCCTACCGCCACATAACGTCCGTCAGCGCATTCGTACGTCCGGTAAAACGGCGCACCACCATCGAGGAGGTTCTCACCACGAGGCGCCGACCATGCGCCGGCCGCACGCAGACCGTGCAGATGCGTGGAGAGCAGCGCCGACCCGTCGACCATCGCCGTGTCGACCACTTGGCCGCGCCCCGACCGCGACCGTTCGTACAGCGCAGCAAGGATTCCGACGACGGCGAGCATGCCGCCACCGGCGTAGTCGCCGACGAAGTTGACCGGTTGAGCGGGCGGCTGACCGGCCGGGCCGATCGCGCCAAGCACGCCGGAGACGGCGAGATAGTCGATGTCGTGGCCGGCAGTGTGTGCGAGCGGACCGTCCTGACCCCACCCGGTCACCCGGGCGTAGATCAGCCGCTGGTTGCGGGCAAGGCACTCGGCCGGTCCGATGCCGAGCCGTTCGCAGACACCGGGCCGAAAGCCCTCGATCAGGACGTCAGCGCGTTCGACCAGCCGCAGCAGCGTGCCCACACCGTCCGGATGCTTGAGGTCGATCGCAACGGACCGACGGCCACGAGCCAACGGGTCAGCCGCCGACCCTGCGAACGGCAGCGCCGACACCGGTTCGCCTTGATGCACTCGATCCACCCGCAGCACTTCAGACCCGAGATCTGAGAGCATCATCGCAGCGAACGGTCCAGGCGCAAGGCTCGCCAACTCCAGCACCCGTACGCCTTCCAGCGGCCCGGTCACGACGTCGCCTACCCCTCGCGTTCTCGCCTTCTCGTCCACGTCCGAGACCAACCTAATCCGGTCGATCTCGCGAGGTGGCTTCGAAACGCCACCGACGCTGTCCGCATCGCCAGCCCAGGCAGCTCGTCACCGGGCGCTGTGGGCAAGCAAAACCCGCGTCCGAACGGTCAGAGCTGACGGGCCGCTTCAGCGAGGACGGCAACACCTTCCTCGGTCCAGGGGCCGCTTCTGATGACACAGACGTGGTCGATGCCGATCTCAGCAAGACCCGCAACCCGTTCCGCGAATGCTTCCGCCGACTCGTCGGGGAGAAGCCGAGTGCTCACGGTCTTTTCGATGCTGTCGTACGGGCGACCGATCTCCTCGCACAGGTCGGCGAGCACCCTGAGCTTGTGCCGCAGCGTCCTGCCTCCATCTGGGATGTCGAACAGGTTGCAGGCGTCGGCGTACCGCGCGACGAGCGGAAGGGTACGACGCTCGCCAGCGCCGCCAACAAGAATCGGCGGGTGTGGCTGCTGGATCGAGTTGGGGCTGTTCTGCGGTCTTTCCAGTCGGTAGTACGTCCCCTCGAAGGGCGACTCGTCCCCTGACCACATGTGTAACGCCAGTCGAAGCGTCTCCTCGAGCCGCTCGAATCGCTCCGCCGTCGGCGGAAGCGGCAAATCCATAGCGCGCGCTTCGTCCTGCTGGTAGCCGGCACCGACCCCGAACCGGGCACGCCCGTTCGACAGGACGTCGAGCGTGGTCACCGCCTTGATGAGCAAGGCCGGTGCCCGGAACGTCACGGGCGACACCATGGCGCCCAGCTTGACGCGCTCGGTGCATGCGGCAAGGAAGCCCAGAGTGGTGTACGCCTCGAGATGCTCGGTGTCGTCGGGTGGGGCGAACGGATCGGCCTGGAGCAGATGATCCGCAACCCACATCGTGTCGAGCCCACCGGCGTCTGCGGCCTCGGCAATCCGCGCGAGACCGCCGCACATGCCATTGTCGGCACGCCATGAGTAGTTCGTGACGCTCAGACTGATCAGCATCGACAAGTTTCCCTTCCCTTTGTCCGGTTTCGTGTGCCCGAATGTGTGTGATCCGGACCTACGAAGGATCGCCAAGGTGACCAGCGCACGACATCGGCCACCTGGCCGTTCTCAGTGCGCGTCAGACCGGCTGCTGACGAGCGTCGCGAGCTCCGTGCGATTGGCGACGCCCAACTTGGTGTAGACGTGCGACAGGTGCGCCTTCACGGTCGACCTGCTCATGTAGAGGCGGTTCGCGATCTCGGGGTTGGACAGCCCTTTGGCGGCCAGGCGCGCGACCTCGATCTCGGTAGGAGTCAGGCTGTCCCATCCCACATCCGGCCGTCCCCGCCGCCCGCGACCGCGGGTCACGAGAGCAACAACGTCGTCGAGCGGTCGAGCGGCACCCTCGGCCCAGATCGCGGCGAACTCCTCCCCGAGGCTGGACTGGAGGCGGGCGACGAGCTTGTCGTGCTCCGGCAGCTCGACGGGTGGTCTGGGATAACCCATCTCCGCACGTGCGGACGTGCTGGACGCCAGGAGGCGCACCGCAGCGGCATGGTCGCCGCCGTCCGCTTCCAGCTCGGCCAGGGCGTCGAGACTGTCGACGTAGCAGGTACGCAAGCCGTGAGCGGAGCGCAGAGAGAGCGACCGGTGCAGGAGATGCCGGGAGCGAGCCGGATCGGTGTGGCGAAGCAGCCGGGCCTGCTCGTCGAGGACGTTCGACAGTTCGTACGGCGCGTCGAACTCGGTCTCGATGGCGACCGCCTTCTCGGCGTACGCCAGCGCCTCATCGGTACGCCCGAGCCGGCGCAGCGCCTGCACGAGCCCGGGGAGGCAGCGGCCGGCCTGCCAGTCCCTGACGTCCCCGGCCATCCGCTGAACGCCCCGCTCGAACCAGCGCACGGCGGCATCCAGATCGCCGTCCCACAAGTCCAGGAAGCCGTACGGCACCATGAACCCCACCACGTCGGCCTCGCTCGCGGTATCGAGCGATCGGACGATCGGCTCGACCATGGCACGGGCTTCGACGAGATCACCTGACATCCCGATGGCCAGTGCGGCATTGACGATGTTGGTGCCAACGGTGAAGTGGTCGCCCAGTGGGGCGACGATCTCCACGACCTCCCGGCCGATGGCCGCCGCTTCGCGCACGTCACCGGTCACCAAAGTGGTGAAGATCTCGATTCCTCGAGCGAATCCCGCGCAAAACCGGTCACGCCGCGGCCAGCTGCATTCGTACACACGCCTGGCCACGCTGGCGGCCTCGTCGCGGCAGCGGGTCTGCAAGGTGTACCCCCGCAGCAGACCGGCGAGGTCCCGTGCGAACGGGTCACCGGCAGCCTCCGCAGCAGCCTGCGCTTCGATCGCGAGCGCCTCACAGCGGGGGAAGTCGACGTAGAAGACGGGGTACGCGGCCACGGCGAGACACCGGGCGTAGCTCGCATCGTCACCGACCTCTCGCGCGATCTCCGCACCACGGCCGGCGGCCTCCGCGACCAGGTCGAGCCGGCCGCTGATCATGCCGAGCATCGCCGTGCCAGCCCAGAGCCTCGCCTGCAAGGCCGAGCGGTCGGTCGGCGCGAGTTCTATCGCGTGCCTGGAAAACTCCAGCCCTTCAGCTGCCTGCCCACGGATGAACCACTGCCGGGACAAAGCCGCGGCGAGGCGCCGACCTCGCTCGGCACGCTCTGTCGGCATCGCCAGACCCCATCGCAAGGCGGCATGGAAGTTGTCCCGATGATCGTCGAGCTCGAGCCGCCACGCGTCCTGCTCGGTCTCCAAGCCTTGAGCTCCCACCTCGGCCAGGTCGAGGAAGTAGTCGAGGTGACGACCGTTGAGCTCGTCGACCTCTCCAGCGGCCTGCAGGTGGTCCGCCGCGTACTGCCGGATCGTGTCCAGCAACCGATAACGCAGCCCGCCTCGCCCCTCGCGGACGGTGACCAAGGAGGCATCAAGAAGGCGGCCGATCAGCTCGAGCGCCCGCTGGTCGTCGAGTGCCAGCACCTCGTCTCCACACACGGGCGCGACCGCGTCAAGGGTGAACGTCCCGGAGAACACCGCCAGGCGGCGGAAAAGGATTCGTTCGTCTTGCGCGAGCAGGCCGTGGCTCCAGTCGATCGACGCCGCCATCGCCCGATGACGAGGATCCGCCCCGCGATGGCCACCCGTGAGCAGCCGGAACCGATCGTCCAGGCCTTCTGCGATCTGTGCCGGAGACAGGACTCGCACCCATGCAGCTGCGAGCTCGATCGCCAGTGGGATGTGATCGAGCCGCGAGCAGACAGCGTGCACGTCGCCGCGTACGGCGTCCGGATCGAAGTCCGGCTGCACCAGGCTGGCGCGGTCGGCGAAGAGCTGCACGCTCTCGGCGGGTGTGAGCGGCGGGATTCGCCAGACGGTCTCGCCTTCCACGCCAAGGGGCGAACGGCTGGTCGCGAGCACTGAGACACCGGGACAGCTGCGCAGCACGGTGTCGACGAATCCCGCGACCGGCGCCAAGAGGTGCTCACATGTATCGAGACAGAGCAGCAGGCGATGGTCACGCAGTTGGGCAGCAAGGGTTTGTGCCTGGTCACCGCCAGGTTCGACGAGGACGTTCAGACTCGAGGCGACGAGTCCGGGAACGATCGAAGGGTCGGTGACCGAGCCCAGATCGACCAGCCACACCCCGTCCGGCCACGCGTCGGCGACGCGGGAAAGTGTCTGCACCGCCAGTCGAGTCTTTCCACCACCACCGACGCCGGTCAGCGTCACCAGCCGGCGCGTGCTGATCAACCGCTGAACCTCGGCCAGCTCGGCCTCTCGACCGACGAAGCTCGTCAAGGCCACGGGGAGGTTATGGGCCACAGGCGGATCGTAACCCGGGCGCAACGGCCAGCTGGTCGATGATTTTCGACCGAACGGGTGGTACGTCCGCTTCTCACCCGTCTACGGCGGGTCGAGGTTCGCCGACAGCACGACCGCACGTCGCGGTGCCTGGCAGAGATGGCCAGGTGGTCGATGTTTCGGGACGTCCGCTCCATGAGGCTCGAAACCGTCGAACCAGCGAAGAAGGAGAACCTCCATGCATGCCATGACCACATCTTTCAAGACCCCGAACGCGAGCCGTTCCGATGACGCGAGCGAACTTGATCGCGCCTACCGCGAGCTGCTCATCGCGCTCGGCGGCGATACCGCGACGCTCGAGCAGCGGGTGGCGGATCGCTGCACGGTGATCGGGCCGAAGGGGTTTCTCATCAGCAAGCCGGAGTGGATCGACGCCCACAGCGGGCACGTGTACGAGCAGGTCGCTCTCGACTCGTTGGAACGCGACGTCCAGGTCTACGGCGACACGGCCGTCTGCGTGGACCTGCAGCACTCCGAGTGTCTCTTCAAGGGGCAGCTCATCACGGGTCTCTTCCGCGTGCTCAGTGTGTGGACCCGCCATGAGAGCGGATGGCAGCTGGTGGCCATCCAGTACACCTCGGTCGCCCCTGAAGCAGCGCCGAACGCCTCCGGGCAGTAGGAGCTCGTGTCCCGATCCACGTGGTCAAGACACCGCACTCACCCGGGCAGCATCGACCGACTGATGATGTCCTTCATGATCTCGGACGTGCCGGCGTAGATTCGCTGCACCCGCGCATCGGCGTACGCCCGGCAGATCGGGTACTCCCACATGTAGCCGTATCCGCCGTGCATCTGCACGCAGTCGTCGACCACCCGGCCCAACATCTCCGTCGCGAAGAGCTTGGCCTCGGCGGCTGAGGCGGCGTCGAGTGCGTTGTCGGCGGCGGCCAGCGTGCAGCGGTCGACGTACGCCTGCGCCACGTCGATCTCGGTACGCATCTGCGCCAGCCGGAACCGCGTGTCCTGGAACTTCGCGATCGGACGGCCGAACGCCTGCCGCTCTGTGACGTACGCGATCGTGTCCTGCAACGCCACCTCGGCGCCGGCGACCGCGCTCATGGCGACGATCAAACGCTCCTGCGCGAAAAGCTTGACGATGAGCGCGAATCCCTGTGTCGGATCGCCGAGCACGTTCTCCTTCGGGATACGGCAGTCGTCGAAGAAGAGCTCCGCGGTGTCTTGCGTACGTAAACCGAGCTTGTCCAGCTTGCGGCCGCGCGTGAACCCGGGTGTGCCGGACTCCACCAGGAAGAGCCCGATGCCGTGGCGCTCGTCGGGGACCGTGCGCGCCGCGACGATCACCAGATCGGCGCAGATCCCGTTGGAGATGAAGGTTTTCGCACCATCAAGTCTCCAGTGGTCGCCGGCGTCCATGGCTTTCGTCCGCATGGCCGCCGCGTCCGATCCGGCCTCGGGCTCGGTGATGGCGATCGCGAGAACCGCATCACCGCTCACCGCCCGCGTGAGATATCGGCGCTTCTGCTCTTCCGTCCCAGCGGTGATGAGGTACGGCGCGACGATCGCGTTGTGCAGCGAGAGCGCGAACCCGGATTCGTGCACCCGGGCCAGCTCCTCGATCATGATCTGCTCATAGCGAAGATCGGTGAGCCCAAGCCCTCCGTACGCCGGATCCGCTGCAGGCACGAGGAAGCCCTGCCGCCCCGCGATACGCCAGATCTCGCGGTCGACGATCCCCGCCTTGTCCCATTCGGGCTTGCGAGGCACGACCTCGCGTTCGCAGAACGTCCGGAACGCCTGGCGAAACGCTTCATGATCGTCGTCGAAGTATCCCGCTCGCATAGGTCACGATCCTGCCAGCCGTCCCGACACTCCGATAGACCACTGCCGGTCAGGAGACCCTCCACACGCCTGCGCTTTGCAACGTTGGACCGGAGGATGGTACCCCGCCATGTCATGCTGGATCAGTGCCGACCATCAAGCACGCCACTGCCAGCACCTTCGTCTTCCACCGGTTCCCGGACGGTGTCTGGCGAACCGCCCTGATCAAGCATCCCCGGTTCGGTCGCATGGTGATTCCAGGCGGTCACGTCGAGTCGTACGAGAATCCGGCCGAGGCTGCTGTTCGCGAAGTAGCTGAGGAAACCGGGCTCACGATCGAGCTCGTCCCACCTGCTGGCGTGCCGTTGCCGACCACCTTCCCTCGCGCACAGGTCATGGCACCGTGGTGGATCTTCGAGCAGCCATTACCAGGCGACCGCGGCCTGCAACAGCCACACGTGCACGTCGACCACGTGTACCTCGCCGTCGCCACGAGCCCAGACCCGACCGGCGAACCAGAGGATCAGCTTTTCTGGTACTCCGCAGACGACATGCCGCGCGCCGAGATGTTCGACGACACTCGTCAGCTGGCCGACATGTTGTTCTCGAAGATGAACGCCGACGTGTCGCTGTGACGCCAGCTGGTCCGAGGCGACCGCTACTCGAACCGCTCGAGCAGGGTGCCGACTGCCTCCACCGCCTGACGCACGCATTCCTCGGTGAAGGTCGCGAGCTCGTGGGCGGCTTGCGCTGCTTCTCCCCGGTCTCGCAGAGCCATGGCGCGCTTCTCGACGTCGGGTAGCTCCGCGACCCATCGAGCCTCGAGCGGATCGAACACCTCCCGAGCGATCGCCCGCCGCTCCTCGAAGTCCCATCCAAGCTCGCCGCCCTTGATGGTCTCGAGCAGCCGATACATTCGCCACCAGTACGAATCCTCGGCATAGCTGTCCTGCGAGACGTGCTCGGGTCGTGGCCGGTTACCGGATCTCGCCAGCGGCTCACCGACCGATCCAGCAATCGTCAAAGGCGTTGGCACCGTCAGTGCGTCGACGAAGACCGGAATGTAGAGGCCGGTGCACGGGGTCAAGGCCGTCCACCACATGTGCGGCAACCCTTCGCCCGCTTCGGGTAGCACGCTCACACTGGAGCTCGCGGTGTTGCCCCAGGTGAACCCGGCGGGATGGGAATGCATGCACAACGTCAGGAAGTCAGGCAGGGCAGCGCTGAAGTACGGCCCCTCGAGGAATGTGTCTTCGTAGTGGTCGCGCAGAATTCGCATCGCCGACGGCACGGTCACGCCGGCACCGTCCTTCGTAGCCTCGCGAAGCAGGTGACGCGCACGGCTCAACCGGATGTGCGAGGCCTGCAACGGCTTCTGCGGGTCGGTGTAGGCACGCGCGAAGTCGAAACTGGCCGGGTCCTTCGGCCACCATCCGTTGCGCACGGCATGCTGGACGAGGTCGGCACTCGCCGCGTCCCAATCGCGGCGAATCGTCGGCTGGTTGGAGACAGCCCACGTGCCGTGGTCGATCCGTTTCGCTACCCACTGCCGGCCGGAGGTCTCGAGAACCCAGGCTTCGTGGGCGTCAGCGATGAGGTACGAATTGTCGTAGGCACCATCGATGATCGGGTCACCCGGCACCCCGGATCCCCATTGGCCGTAGCGCTCGACCACCTCGGTCATCACCTCGACAGCCTCGGCAGCAGTGCGCGAGCGCTCGAGGCCGAGCCGGACGAGCTCCATGCCGAGCACACCTTCGCTGACATGCTCGCCGCGTCGAACGGCCGCGACGTTTGCCGCCAGATCACGCGTGAACAGTGCCTCGTTGCCGATCGCGACGCCCCACTCCGAGAGTCCGACCTCGTGACCCCAGCACCAGTACGGCGAGCTTCCGAGGTGCGCATACGACTCCGGAACGTCGGGGATCTCGACGTACGCCAGTGAGATTCGGGCTCCGGGCGAAGATGTGCGACGCGGATGGAAGCGCAGGGGCTGGGCGTCGAAGACCGGGCGGTCGCTGTTCTTCCCCAACAACGTGATCCCGTCACGCGTTGCGTCAGGCAGCGTGACGAACGTGTCACAGCTCCACGGTGTCATGGCCTACTCCCGGAGATCTGTGCTGCGGCGCTTAGCTGGAGCCTACGCCGAGCCGAACCCCGCTGCAGGGCTCGATCACAGGCGTACCCGGCGCCTCCGCAAGCGGCGGCCGACTGCGAGCGACCCGATTCAGCTAACCGAGTAACGGCAGATCGTAGGGAACCGTCCACCCGAGTTCTGATCGTTCGGATACGCTGGCAAGACCGTTCGAGGAGGTCACGAGTGAGCTCGGACAACGTCGTACCCCTGCGGCCCGGCATGCCGCGACGCGAGCCGCCGCTGCGGGAGGCCATCGGCAGCGCGCTGCGCGACGTACGCACCAGGCAACGACGCACCCTCGCCGACGTCGCGGAGGGCGCCGGCATCTCGATGCAGTACCTGTCCGAGATCGAGCGCGGTCGCAAGGAGGCGTCCTCGGAGATCCTCGAGGCGGTGTGCGGTGCGCTGGGAATCCGGCTCGCGGATCTTGTCGCGCGAACCCACCGCGTGCTGACGATCGACTCCCGTTCCATCCGGACCGGTGCGCCGCGCGGCCCGGTCCTCATGGCCGCGTGATCGCTGCCTAACCTTCCGACGCTCCGTACAGGCGAAGGACGCTCCGCCTCAACGCCGCTCCTGCGTCCTCTGACGCCAGTCGTCCCGCCGCCACCTCCTCACCTGCGGCGTGCCCGAGGGCGATGGTGGCGGCGATCAACCACTCCTCGGAGACGTCGCGGTCGAACTCGCCCGAGCTCTGACCCTTGCGGATCAGCTGGCGCAGCTGCTCGATGATCGGACGGTGGTTGTCGTACGACTCTTCCGGGCTCGTCACCGCGACCGACGGGTGAGTCAGCAACGGGTAACGCTCGAGGATCTGCCAGCTCGTGTCGAGCCATCGCAGGAGTCCCGCCGTCGCCGACGTGCTCGCGGCAGCCACGTCCGCCAGCTCGGCCACGAAGTCGTCGGCGATCTTGCGCATGACGGCGTCCAGCAGCGCCCGCCGAGACGGGTAGTGGGCGTACACCGTCTGCCGAGTGACGCCGGCGGCCGTCGCCACCTCCTCGACGCTGGCGTCCGGTCGCTGACCCAGCACCCGCACCGCCGCCTCGAGCACGAGGGCAGCACTCCGCTCCGCGTCCGAGCGTCGCCGCCGCGTGCGCGCAGGTCGCCCCTCAGCTGCGGGTGTGTCCGGGCTCCAGGGCGTCGTCGAGCCACCAGTTTTCTCTGACACGTTGTCAAGGCTAGTCTGCGCTGTTATCTTTGACGTGCTGTCAAAGATCAGACAGATGATGCCACCAGCACTCACGCACCGGGAGGCCGCAGATGCCTGACACGCCCACACCAGCCAAAGATCTCGTCGGCTATCTCACCCGCTATCCACACGAGATCGCCTTCGGCGACGACGATCCCGAAACGGTCATGGACCGCTACCACACCCACGACTACGAGATGCTCAACGACGGGATTCGGCTGGACCGAAAGCGACTGCTCGACCACGTGCGTCCAGCACGCAAACGCGCCGCCGCTGTGCAGGTGGAGGTAGACGACGCACTCGTCGACGGCGACCAGGTCGCCGCCCGCTACCGCTTGATCGCCACCATGCGGAACGGAAACGTCATCGCCACCGAGATTCACATGTTCGGCCGACTCGCGCCCGACGGAAGGCTCCGCCGCGCCGTCCAGCTCACCCGCACGATCCCGTCGACGCCCGACAAGACGGCTGATCGACCGAGCTAAAGCCCAGGACGGTCAGCTTCTCGCCAACGTCCGGTCAGGTATCTCGCCGCGATGGGTGATGATCTTGTCGATGAGGCCGTACGCGAGCGCCTCCTCCGGCTCGAACACCCGCTCACGGTCGGTATCCGCGCGCAAGGACTCCACGGTGCGTCCCGTGTGTTTGCTCAGCACCTGCAGGATCTGCTCGCGAACCCGTGACACCTCCCGGGCCTGCAACTGCAGATCCGACAGGTCACCGCGACGCTGGGACATCGGCTGGTGCAGGACGATGCGGGAGTGACTCAAAGCGCACCGCTTGCCGGGTGTCCCAGCCGCCAACAGAACAGCCGCGGCCGAACTCGCCTGACCGAGACAGGTGGTGGCGATGTCAGGCATGACATATTGCATGGTGTCGTAGATGGCCATGAGGGCGCTGTACGAGCCACCTGGGGAGTTGATGTAGAGCGCAATCTCCTCGTGCGGGCTTGCGGCCTCCAGGTGGATGAGCTGCGCCATCACGACGTTGGCGACATCGTCGTCGATCTCGCTGCCCAGGAAGATGATGCGGTCTGACAGCAGTCGGCTGAAGACGTCGGTCGCCCGCTCGCCGGTATGCGTGCGTTCGATGACGTTGGGGATCGTGTAATGCGCCACGACGTCACACCCCCGCCCTGCGTCCGAAGCCGTATCCGCGACCGACCCCGTGTCCGATGCTGTCGAAGGAGTCGACGATCCGATCGATCATTCCGTACGCCAGCGCCTCCTCAGGCGTGAACCATCGGTCCCGGTCCGCGTCACGTCGGATCGTCTCCTCCGACTGACCGGTGTGCTCAGCGAGGATTCGCTCCATCTGCCGCTTGGAATACTCGAGGTTCTCGGCCTGGATCTCGATGTCGGCTGCGGTTCCCGCGATCCCGGCCGAGCCTTGGTGCATCATGATCCGGGCATGCGGCAGGCTGAACCGCTTTCCTTTCGTACCAGCGCACAGCAAGAACTGCCCCATGCTTGCCGCGAAGCCCATCGCCAGCGTGGCCACGTCGTTGGGGATCAGCCGCATCGTGTCGTAGATCGCCATGCCGGCGTAGACCGCTCCACCCGGGCTGTTGATGTAGAGGCTGATGTCGGCCTTGGGGTCTTCCGCGGAAAGCAACAGCAGCTGCGCGCAGACGCGGTTGGCGCTGGCGTCGTCCACCTCTGTACCGAGGACGACGATGCGGTGATGCAGGAGGCGTGCCGCCAGCTGGTCGTCAAACGTCGTCACACCGGCAGCGACGTCTGCCATCACAGGACTTTCCGCCAGGGCGCTTGGTCCAGTCACGGATTCCTCCTCGGGGTATCGCGTTGTCCACACGATCGCCGAGGCACTGCGCCGCGGGGAGACTTCTCTGCTGCAGGCAGATTCGCCGACAGCGAACGCCCCCTCGGCAAAATGACCACGTTACGTGCGCCATCACCTCCTGGCCGGGGCATGTATGCACCGGCAAGCTGGAAATGTCCTCGGCGGGCCACGGCTAATCCCTCGAGAATCGGCCGCTGTCGGAGGTCGTCGGCGGACCGGACCGGCGAGCCCTGCTGCTCACCGGGGATCAGTCCTGCCTCCGACCGCCCACCAGGGGGGTTTCAGAACGCCCAGCCCACGCACTTTCGAGGCGTCAGAGAGTCACTGGCAGCGACGCCAGTCGCCACGTCCCCGGATCGGGAACGCGTTGGATCTCAGCGGGTGAGACGGCAAGTGCAAGGTGGGGATACCGGCGCAGCAACCCATGAAGCGCCACCTCTGTCTGGATTCGCGCGACTGACGCTCCGAGGCAGAAGTGCGGGCCATGGCCGAAACCAATGTGAGCGTTCGCGCGACGCGCGCCGTCCGCACCTCGGTGCAGGTCGAAACTCTCCGGATCGTCGAATGCGCGAGGGTCTCGGTTCGCCGCCACCAGCGCGGCGATGACGGGCTCGCCTCGCCCGATGCGTACGCCTTCCAGATCGACGTCCTCCCGTGCGTAACGAGGAATCGTCAGCGGTTGCGGGCCGCACCAACGCATGAGCTCCTCGACCGCACGCGGCAGCAGGTCAGGCTCTGAACGAATCGCCGCTAGCAGCTCTGGCCGGCTGAGCAGGAACTCGACCGCGTTGGCGATGAGGTTCGCCGGAGTCTGACCGGCGAGCACCAGGTGCCACACGAGGGTGACCAGCTCGGTGTCACTCAGCCGGTCACCGTGTTCGTCATGGATCCGGATCAGGTCCGAGAGCAGGTCGTCGCACGGGTCCTCACGGCGACTCGCGACTGCGGCCTTCGCACCCTCGATGATGCGGGGTACGGAGTCGGCGAAGCCCTTGCCGTATCCAGTCGCGACGTGCGCACCGTACTCTCGCCACCGCGGTCGATCCGCCTCCGGAATGCCCACCAGCTCGCAGATCACGTCGATCGGCAGCGGTCGTGCGAAATGCTCCAGCAGGTCGACCGTGCCGCCCGTGACGTAGCGGGGGAGATCGTCGAGCAGGGCCGTGACGAGCCGCTCGATCCGAGGTCGAAACGCAGCGGCGCGTCGGGGCGTGAAGGCCGGCGCCACGAGCTTGCGAAGCCTCGCGTGCTCGGCTCCATTCATCTCCGCCATGGTCCGCAGGTACGGCCGGCAGTGCTCGGGTACGTCCGGACGCAGGAAGCTGTCGGAACGAATCTCGAACCGCGGATCGCTCAGCATCGCCTTGGCGGTGTCGTACCGCATCACGACCCAGACGTGCCCGATTCCCGGGATCTGCGTCCGGGCCACCGACGAGCGTTCGCGAAGCCGGCCGTACGCGGTGAATGGGTCTCGTAGCAACTCGGGGTCGGCCAGATTGATCTCTGGTACGGCTGTCTCGACGGCTTCGCTGTCGGGGATCGTGCCGCGCCGACCCGCCTGCTCGTTCGTCGTGATGCGGTCTGCCATGCTGAGGCGCTCCTAGATCAAATGTTAATATCAGATGGTCTCATCATCTGAATGGCGACGGTATCTTAGTCGCGCAGAGGTCGCAAGCAAGGGCCCGCCGAGCGAAGTCGCCATGGCCTCGTCGGCGTACGCACAGGAGGAAGATGGGCCGGCTTACCCGAGCCGAGATGCAGGAGCGCAACCGCGCCAAGGTGCTGGCGGCGGCTCGGGAGGAGTTCGCGGTGGCCGGCTACCGCGGCGCCAAGATCGACAGCATCGCCGCCCGGGCCGAGCTCACTCGGGGAGCTGTCTACTCGAACTTCCCCAGCAAGCGCGCGCTCTACCTCGCCGTACTCGCCGACGACGCCGAACGTGCGGCCGGACCGGCCTCACCGCCGACCGCATCCACCGTCGGCGAGGCTCTCGGCGCCTTCGCCCGAGCCTGGCTGGCCAGACTTCCTCTGAGCACCGACGACGTCGAAAGCCCCGCCCGCCTGGCCACCGACCTGATCCCCGAGATCGTGGCCGACGACTATCTCCGTCAGGCATTCACCCAGCTTGTGAAGCTGCAGGCGATGCTGCTCTCGCTGAGCCTCGAGCGCATCGCGCCGTCCGGAGGCCGCAAAGTACGCCTGGCCGAGACGGCGATCACGACACTGCACGGCGCGAGCCAGCTGGCCTTTGCTGCGCCCGGGTTCGTCGAACCCTTCGATGTCGTACAAACGTGTGAACAGCTCGCCGGCCTCGACCTCGACGACGCGTGGGAACCTCCTCACCTGCCGCATGTTGCGCCGGCCCGTAGCTGCTCCGACCGTTGGTCCCCGCCCGCGGTGACCGACGCCGTCCGGGGCGATCCAGTCGACCTGACTCGCGACAGAGTGATGGGGATCCTGGGCCTGCACCGGTTGAGTGCGATCGAGGAGGCCGTGCGCGGGTCACAGCCTGGCCACCAGGTGAGCGCCGTGCTCGTCACCAGCCGAGCCGATGAGCTGGCGCCGCTGGTTCGGCTTGTGCTGGCGGAGTTTCGGGCATGTCTGCACCACGCAGTTCCACCAACCGCGTGGCCGGGTGTCGACGTCATCCTCGACGAACGAGGCTCGTTGGCGGCCGCTACGGGCGTGCGTGCCGTCAGCGACGCCACCGAGACCGCCGTACGAATCCGCGGCGGTCGAATCGTCGCACGCGCTGAGGGATTCGGGGCATGTCACGCCGCCGCTTCTGTCGGGTGAGGGACCGCTGTCATGCTTGCTGTCCTCACACGAGGTCTCACACGGCCTTGCTCAGGCGTACGTCTTCCTCCTGGTATCCGAGCGCTGCGTAGAAGCGGCGGGCAGTCAGGTTGGCCGCTCCGGTGTCGAGCGCGATACGAGACAAGCCGCGCCCACGAGCCCAGCCTTCGGCAGTTCGTACCAGCCTGCGCCCGATTCCGCGTCGCTCCATGTCAGAAGCGACGACGAGCTCACCAATGTAGCCGTCGCGCTCACCTGTGAAATGTCGTCGCTGTGACACACCGACAAAGCCGACGATGCGGTCGGCGGCCTCTGCCACATAAACCGCCGCGTCGTCTCGGCCGATGTCGTCGTTATAGGTGGCCACCCAGCCTCGGACGGCCTGAGCTACAGCATCGGGATCCCGCCACGGTGCGACACCTTCGGTCAGCCGTACGGCCAACGCAAGCACCTGGTCGCGGTCACGTCGTTCGTACGGACGGATCACGACGTGTTCGTCGTCCATCATGAGCACACTCTGACATGCCAACCGCTCCATATAAAACCGTTGCGCTGGATTCGCGTTGCCCTACGTGACGTGCGAAATCGAGCCTGCCCCGGGTGTAAGTCAGCCTTGGTGTCGCTCGATACGGGCACGTTTTGATCGATGGCACGCAAACCGAAACGTCTGTCACGATGAGGCGATGCCGCCGACGATCCGCGAGGTCACGTCAGACGACTGGCCGTCGTTCTGGCCACTGCTCTCGGGTATGGGGACCGACGACGACGAACCCGTTGCCCGGCAACGCTTCGACGAGTTGCTGCGCGATCCGCGCTGGACGATTCTCGTCGCGGACGAAGGCGGTCGACTCATCGGGTACGCCGCTCTGCAGGATTACGGACCGCACCTTCGTACCGGAAACCTTCACCGGTTGGCGCGGTTGCACGACTTGTACGTGCATCCCGACAGCCGTCGTCAAGGTGTCGGCCGAGTGCTGATGGAAGCCGTGACTCGGTGGGGTGCCGAGCACGTCCGCTACGTGGAGTGGCAAGCCGGAGAGAAGACTGCCGCGCCCTTCTACGAACACCTGGGCTACCGCGGCGAGCCGTGTCCTCAGCCCGAGTACCCGACGTTTGTCATCGACTTCAAAGCCTGATCCTGCCCGGTCCACCGTGTGGGTGTGACGGGGGATCTGCCGACTCCTTATAGGACGTTCACGTGACGCCAGCTACTGCTCACCAGGCGGTCACGTAGCAGACGCCTCTCCCAGCACGGCCAATCGCTGGTGCAGCGAAGCAGCACATCTGCCGCATTCGTCGTTACCGCACAAGAGGGCGGACGGATCCTGCTCGATCATTCGTACGGCATGTGAGATGACGTCGGCGACCGCAACCCGCCGTGCCCGGCATCGCCCGATCGTCACCTCGCGCGTGACCGGGGCAAGCTCTGGTTCGATGGCGTCGAACCCGTCGCTGCAGCCTCCCAAGTTCGGCAGCTCCATCCAGGCGCCGGGTGCCACCTTGGCGTAGCGGAAGAACCGCGACCGCCCAAGTCTCTGCTCTGCCAGATGGATGGTCGTGTTGGACGTGTGACCAACCCCGAGGAGAAGGACGTCGCCGCCCAGCTCCGCGAGCTGTTGGATCGAGCCGAGCGGAAAGTCCGGTCGTTGAGCCTCGATGAGCGTGCGAGCATGCGTACCCACGGCAAGGTACGAGAACAACGGATGGTCGCTCCGCTCGTGCGGGAAGAGATGCCGCATCGTCTCGGCTACCCGACCCAGCCATCGTGAGACCGGAAGCTCCTTCGAGTAGGGCGTCGCCCGCGACAACGCCTCCTCGAAATCCTCCCAGCTTGCCGATTGCTCGTCCGCATTGTGGGGCCGGGCGAGCCCAGGGGGTGCCGGGATCCGCGTGAGATCCCACGCGCCTGCGGTCATCATGACCGTGCCGCAAACCTCAACCAGAGCACGGCAAACCGTCTCCGCTCCGCCGTTGACCCTGCCGAATTCTTTGTCTGACAACACCTGTCTGCCAACTGGAATCTGCCGCGTCGTCAAGCCATGCCGCTGAGGTCGGTGAACTGCGCAGGCAACGTGTCCTCAGATCCTTTGTACTGGCCGGCCACGCGGGCCTTGCGGGCATTGATGAGCGCATCACGACGAAACTTGTAGGTCACCCCAAGCAAGGCAAGTCCCACAACGGCCAGCCCGAGAATGATCAGCATCTCCATGTCGAGGATGCTGACATGCGCCAGAGAGATCGACAAATTCCGTCCCGCGTGGTCGTACGCCCCGGTCGACCAGCTGGCCAAGGCGTTCGCTACCTAACCGTGGCATGGAGGCCACTGACTGGCGGCAATCGCGACGTCACGTGGTCATTTGCGGCCGCCTCACTCGGTCATTTTGGGCGGCGTAACGCGGTCATTCTGCGGCCGCGGAGCGTGGTCACTTTGCGGGGTCGGGGGCGGGGTTGGAGGCAACGTCCGCAGTGGAAGAGGATGGCGGAAGGTAGCCCCATGCGCGGGCCAGCGGCCGCAGGGCTTCGTGGACCTCGTCCTCGCTCTTCGGCAACGGTCGACCCGCCTGCACCTTGCCCGTGCGAATCTTCTTGCTCCAGTCGCCGATGAACGGCCGGAACTTCCCATGGTTGGCGCGACCGTAGTTCAGCATCCGCCGGTCCCAGCGAACGCCGAGATACTCGCAGATGCGTTTCGTGACCGCCTCCGGATCCGCGGTCAGGTCTTCGTACCGGACGACAAGGCCGGGAACCGCCTGCCGGGTCTTCTCCACACCGTTCATGTACGAAAGCGCCTCGCGGATCGTCGGCTCCAACTCCCGGTCGGCACGCGATTCCATCAACGAGGCGACGACCGACGCCGGATGGCGCAGCAGGAAGATGAACTTCGCCTTCGGCCAACACCGAAGCAACCGCTCGTGGAACGTCGCGTTGGCCGGCGTCTTGTCCACCAGGATGCGCTTCCCGCTCCTCGCCAGCTCGCGATGCATGATGCGGTCCCAGAGCAGGTGCTCCACCTCGTCGTGGTCCAGACCGAGCTCCTTCATGGCGAGCTCGGCATAGTGCTTTTCGAACTTCACCCGAGTGAAACGCAGATGCATCTCGTGTGGCGCGCAGATCTCGGGATGACTGTTCAGCAGCACGCGAAGCAGCGTCGAGCCGGAACGGACCGAACAGATCACGAAGACCGGCTCGGGGACCAGACGCTCCGTGGTGGGGTGCACCAGGCTCCTGGACGCGCGGCGGCTGAACGCACGTACAGAGGAGGCGGACGCGCGGCGGACCTTGGCGACTGCCCGCCAGGTACGCCGCGCCGCGCTCAGCAGCCTGGGATGGCCTGCGAGACGTTTCTTGATTCGACGGCGTACGCTCTGCGAGATCACGTCATCAATGCCTTCTGTCCCGGTGGGTGGATACGAGACGGTCAAGAGATGGTAACGGCATTCCCTGAGGATGCACCTGGCCGGGGGAGGACAAGATCGCTTACACCGTCACAGCACGGCGTCACTGCACCGAGAGTCCGTCGTACGACGTCGCACCGGGAGCGAGCCGTCGACAACCCCTCTGGTCAACCATGATCAACGGATCCGGCCCGATGGCCGTGATCGTCGAACCTGCCGCGACCGCGTTGGCACGCTCAGTGAGCGCAATCGCCGGCCGGCGGTACGTGGCCGACCAGACGATCTCGCGTGGCAGGTCGGAGTCCTGGTGGTGGACGAAGACACCGTGGCCAGCGGCAAGATCAGCTCCCTGGGTGTCGGTCAGCCCTACGTCGTTGCGGTCGAGATGGGCTGTCGTGGTGATGTCGGCGCCGAGCAGCGCCGCACCTGCGCTCCCGCCGAACACCATGCCGCCGCCGGAGACGAACTCCCTGAGCTGCTCGAGCAGGTTCCACCGGCGGATGATCGACAACAGTCGGTACGTATTGCCGCCACCGATGTAGATGCCCTGGTAGTCGGCGGGATAGATCGGCCGATCGCCGGTCCACATGCTGATCCGACGCACACCCAACGGCTCGTAGATGCCACGCAACCAGGCGAAGCACTCGCCGTAGTCATGCGTCGCGGGGTCCAGCGCCACTGGCCAGTACGAGAGGGTGCCACCGGCGAGGGCACGAGCGAACTGCTTGTCGAGCGGACGCGAATCGCGCGCACCGCCGCCCCCGGCGAGAAAGACCCATCCGGCCACGGCCCCTACCCTTCCTTCACATACCCTGCGAGGGCTCGGCCCCCGCATGCTCCCGAACGTAAGCCTGCGACCCCCCGGCAAACCCTTGACCACCGCCTGTCGAGCCGTTCAGTGACCCGTCAGGCGCGTTCCCAGGTAGCAGGCTACTCACTGACTCGCCAAGATGGATGCGTCGAATCGCCTCCGCGAAGAGGGGTGCGACGGAGCGTACCCGGAGGTTGGGCAACGCCTTCTCGGGAGCCAACGGCACGGTGTTGGTCGTGACGATCTCCTCGACATCACCTTGAGCTGCGAGCCGTTGGATCGCCTTTCCGGTGAAAAGACCATGCGTACAGGCGATGGAGATGCGGCGCACCCGGTGCTCGCGAAGGCGTTCGAGAAGCTTGATGATCGAACCAGCGTTGGCGATCTCGTCGTCGAGAATGATGACGTTCTTGTCGGCGACGTCGCCGACGATCGCGTCGATGCGCACCTCGTCATCGGCAAGCCGCTGCTTGCTGCCCGCTGCGACCGGTAACCCCAACAGGCGAGCGAACTGCGTTGCAGGCTTGGCGTTCCCCAGGTCGGGCGACACAACAACCGTGTTGCTCAGATCCCGACCGGAGAAGTGCTTCGCGAGCTCGACGACCGCGGTCAGGTGGTCGACGGGTATCGCGAAGAAGCCATGCACCTGCGGAGCATGAAGAGCCATGGTGAGCACCCGGCTGGCACCGGCCGTAGCCAGCAGGTCGGCGACCAGCCGGCCGGCGATCGAAATGCGTGGCTGATCCTTCTTGTCGGATCGCGCATACGCATAGTGCGGAATCACCGCCGTGATCTGCGCAGCCGACGCCCCACGGGCCGCGTCGAGCATCAGCAGCAGCTCCATCAGGTGCTCCTGCACCGGCGGCACGAGCGGCTGTACCAGGTAGATGTCGCGCTGGCGGCAGTTCGCCTGCAGCTGCACCTGCAGACAGTCGTTGCTGAACCGTTGGATGCTGGTGGGCGAGAGCTCGACGCCGAGATGCGCACAAATCTCCCGCGCCAGTTCAGGGTGTGCGCTGCCGGTGAAGACGCCTATCTGCCGCATCGCGAGCCGTTCGGTGCCAGGGAAACCGGATGGACGGCGAGCGGGGCCCGCCTCCACGACAGCCTAATGGTACGAGGGCAGCTCGTGGAGGCGGCCTGAGGCGAAAGTCTCTACCCCTTGTGCTTCGGACGGCGGATGGCGACGACCGTGTAGGGCGTCGTGGGCTCCGGTGGCGTGCTGAACCGCGCGTTCGGAAGGTAGAGCCGATCTCCGAACGCTGCGACCGTGGTCGGGATGTCGAACCGCGGGTCTGTCACGCGCGCCACGACCCGAGCGCTGGTCGCGTCCTTGCTGAGGTGCAGCACGGCCACGGTGTTGAACCGGTTCTGAACGACGTACAGGGTGCGGTGTCCCTGCCGGAGCAAACCGTCGCCGTTGGTCAGCGTCTCACCGCCCAGGTCCACCTCGCGTGCGACCCCATTGTGTGGGTTGACCCGGAAAAGTTTCCCGGTACCTGACTGCACGATGAGCAGTGCCTTGCCATCGGGCGTCCGTTCGATGCCGTTCGCGTTGATGTCCTCGCCGTACACGATGTCGCCGGTCAACGGCAGATGGACCACCTTGTCGGCAGACGGCAGCCGACCATGCTTGAGCGGCAAACCGTAGAGCACAGGGTTCGTCGAGTCGGTGAACCATGCGACGTCGCCGGTCAGCACCACGTCGTTCACGAAGCTGGGCCCGGTCGCGAACTGGTACGACGCCAACACCTCACCTGTGAACCGGTCGATGACCCGCGCGTCGCCACCCGTTCCACCCGACACGAAGAGACGGAACCCATCGGTCGTCAACCCGAGCGAAGGCGTCCCCGGACCCTGGCTCAGGATCCGGCCGCGACCGGTGACGAGCGAAGCCTGGTAGATGGAGCCGTCAGCGCGTGAGCCGAAGTACGCCACCGGATCCCATCCGATGGCGATGCCTTCCGGTTGGAAGCCGTCGGGCAGGTCGAACGTCGTCGGGAAGACCTTGGACCCGATCGACCGCGTTGTCGCACCAGCCGGTCCGGCGTGCAGAGCCATCCCGGCAAAGCCAGCGAGACTCGCTCCGGACACCAGGGCTCCACACAGGAAGCTGCGTCGACGCATCGCCCCTCCTCGCATCGTCAGCGCGCTCGCGACGCTCGCGAGTCAGCCGTTCTCACGTACGAACGACTCGTTTGGTTCGAGATGATTCCGAACGGCCGCAATCGCCTCGGCGAGGACGTCCTTTATCGGCCGGCCAGTCGCCGCGGCCAGGGCGAGCACGTCGTCGTACTCCGGTTGCGCGTTGACGATGGTCCCGGCGTACGACGCCACCTTGACCCGTACGGATCCACCGGTGAGCGTGACGTCACGCATCTCGCGGTCGAGCGGGTGCTTTCGTACGTCATGACAACGCACACCGATGGCCGAGGTCTCGCGGAAGATCACGCGACAGACCGCCTGCACCCGGTCCGGGTCGACCAGCACACCGAGCACGTGGGCGGGCCGTCCCTTCTTCGCAAGGATCGGGGTCAACCACGCGTCCACGGCACCGGCCTCGAGAAGCCGCCGCAGGACGTCCGGCCAGATCCGCGGGTCGAGGTCGTCGACGTTGGTCTCCACCACCACCTGCGTCGTGGTGGGCAGACCGTCCATCCGGTCCCCTCGGGATTCGGCTGCCGGATTCCCTACCAGGAGCCGGATGACGTTGGGTCGACCAGGGATGTCGCGGCTGCCGGCACCGCACCCTTGGGTCTCCACTCGCATCGCCGGTTGGCTACCCCAGCTCGACACGTGGATGACGAGCAGCGCGGCACCGGTCGGCGTGCAGAGCTCGCCGAGGGTTACGTTCTCCTGGCTCGCCGGCGTCTCACCGCCGTACGACGGAGCGCCCGCGCTGGCCAGCAGCTCGACGACCGCCGGAACCGGCACCGGAAGCCGGCCGTGCGCAGCGCGGACGAAACCCGACCCGACCGCGACCGGGGAGGCGTACACCCGGTCGAGGCCAAGGTGGACGAATCCTGCGCACACACCGACCACGTCGGCGATGGCGTCGAGCGCTCCGACCTCGTGGAAGTGGATGGCATCGGGCGAGGTTCCGTGCACCTTGGCTTCGGCCTCGGCCAACCGCCGGAAGGTCTCCAGGGCCGACGCACGCACCGCCGGCTCCAAGGGTGCGGCTTCCAGCAGCGACCGGACGTCGGACCAGGTGCGGTGATGGGTCGAGTCGGTGCCGGTGACCGTGACCTGCGTCGCCGCAAGACCGTTCCGGGTGACCTGGTGGGCGGCGAGCCTGACGTCCTCCGGGGCGACCGCGGCCACGGCGGATGCCATGACCTCGAGAGGTACGCCAGCCGCGACGAGCGCACCCAGGAGCATGTCGCCGCTCGCGCCCGAGCCGCAGTCGATCCACGCGATCCGCCCGGTCATCGCTCACCTGACGAACCGTCGGAGGCCGCGGCATCTGGGCGATGGGCTCGACGCGCGACGCGTGCGGCGAACACACCCGCACCGAAGCCGTTGTCGATGTTGGTCACGACGACGCCCGGCGCACAGGAGTTCAGCATGGCGAGGAGCGCGGCGAGACCGCCGAACGACGCGCCGTATCCCACACTCGTCGGCACCGCGACGAGCGGCACACCGGTGAGACCGCCGACGACCGACGGCAACGCACCCTCCATACCGGCGACCACGATCAGGCAGTCGGCGGCGTCGAGCCGTCCCTTGACGGCAAGCAGCCGATGGACGCCGGCGACTCCCACGTCGTTGATGCGTTCCACGCCGGCCCCGAACTGCCGAGCGGTGAAGGCGGCCTCGGCCGCCACGCTTTCGTCGGACGTACCGGCTGCGACGACGCACACCACACCGACCGCCGGAGCCAATGGACCGATCGAGGCTGCCCGGGCGTCGTGGTCGATCCGAAGATCGGTCTCGGGGAAGGCCTCGCGGACGGCTGCGATCGCCGTGGCGTCGAGTCGGGTCGCGAGGATCGGCCGGGTCGGGTGCGACTCCCGCAGGGTCTGAAGCAGCTCGACGACCTGGCTCGGCGACTTGCCGGCGCCGTAGACGACTTCGGGGTCACCGGTGCGGGCCAGCCGGTCGGTGTCGAGCCGGGCATAACCGAGGTCGATGTATCCCGGATCAGCGCCGGCTCCTTGGCCGTCGCGGTCCGGTCGGGGACGAGCATTGGCCGACGATCCACTGGGGACGACATCGCCCGAGGTCATTCCTCGACCTTAAATCCCCGCGCACAACCCCTGCACCGCGAGGTCATGGGAGCTGCAGCCGCGCCGACCATGGTGCACCTCTCATGGTCTTGTCTCACAGTCTTGCGGGGTGGCCGAAACTTGACAACATCGAACGTACGTTCGACCATGGAAGGGTGGTCGGTTCCTCGCGGCAACCCGTCTCACGCGGCCTGGACATCGTACGAACGACGTCCGACACAGCGCCGCGTCAGTTGGTCGTGATGCCCGGAATCGCCACTTCAGAAGGCCGACCGAGGGCAGGCGTGCACGGCACAGCCCGCGAGGGCGGGCGGGTCACGACACTCTCGCGGGCGCGGCAGGCCGCGGTGGTGGAGGAGCTGCGTGCGAAGCTCGCGGCTCACCCGCGGACCGCGACCGCGATGGGCCGCCCGGCACCGACGCTCCCCGTCGCGTCGGCCTTCACCGACCTGTTTCCCGACAAAGGGCTACGAAAAGGGGCGAGCTATGCGATCCGGGGCACAACTGGTTCGACCGCGCTGACCTTCGCCCTCATGGCTGAGGTGTCCCGGTCCGGCACCTGGTGCGGTGTGGTCGGCATGCCCGGGTTCGGAGCCGAGGCCGCAAGCGAGTTGGGTGTCGACCTCAGTCGGGTCGTTCTGGTGCCGACACCGGGCCGACACTGGCTCACCGTCTCCGCGACGTTGATCGACGTTCTCGACCTGGTTGTCGTACGCCCGCCGACCCGCCCGACCGACACCGAGATCGCACGGTTGGCCGCCCGGATGCGTGAACGGGGGTCGATCCTGCTGGTCCACGGAACCGACTGGCCCGGATGCGAGCTGCGGCTGGAGGTCACGTCCAGCACCTGGCATGGTCTCGGCGACGGACACGGTCACCTGACCGCTCGTCAGGTGACCGTCGAGGCGACCGGACGCGCCACGGACGGGGTCCGTCGGACGACTCGGCTGTGGCTGCCCGGACCTGACGGCTCCATCACGCCTGTCGATGCCGGTTCGGAGTCGGTCGACGAACACGTCGAGACCGTGGGTGTCGGTCCCGAGGTCATCCATCCGCGACGACGTCCACTCGTCGATCTCTCGGCCCACCGCTGGGAGCGAGCAGGATGAACGCCGTACGCACGATCGTCGTGTGGGTTCCCGACTGGCCGGTCATCGCGGCTGCACGGGATGCCGGGCATTCGCCCGAGACCGCTCTGGCAGTCGTCGACCGCGGCCGGGTCTTCGCCTGCTCGCACGCTGCTCGGCAACACGGCGTGCGCCGCGGACTCCGGGTGCGCGAAGCACAGGCACGCTGCCCAGAGCTCGTCACCATGACGTACGACCCCGCCGTCGACGCGCGGGAGTTCGAGCCTGTCGTCACCGCGATCGAGTCCCTGGCTCCCGGGGTGGAGATCATCCGGCCGGGTCGTTGCGCGTTGGCCGCGAAAGGGCCGAGTCGTTACTACGGCGACCGGTTCGGTGAGATCCTGCGCACCCATCTCGCCGAGGCCGGCTTCACCGCCATCATCGGGATCGCGGACGGACCGTTCGCAGCCGAGCAGGCGGCCCGACTGGCCGAGCAACGCGGCCTGTCGGAGCTCGCGTTCCCACCCGGCGAGTCGGCCAACTGCCTCGCACCGTTGCCGATCGACGCGATCGACCGGCCCGAGCTGGTCGACCTGCTCCGCCGGCTCGGGATTCGTACATTGGGTGCGTTCGCTGCGCTTCCGGCCCGACAGGTGCTGGCCCGCTTCGGCACCGACGGCCTCACCGCACACCGGCTGGCATCTGGCCGGGACTCTCGCCCCCTGGCGTCACGCCGTCCACCACCAGAGCTCGCAAAGGAGATCGCTTTCGAGCCGCCCGTCGAGCGAGTCGACCAGGTGGCGTTCGCGATCAAAGACACCGCAGAGCAGATGGTCGCTGGACTCGCCGAACGCGAGCTGGTGTGCACGTGTCTGCGAGTCGAGGTCGAAACCGAGCGCGATGCGCCACGCAGTCGGCAATGGCGGCATCCGCGATGGTTCAGCGCAGCCGATGTGGTCGACCGGGTCCGCTGGCAGCTGCAGGGCAGCAACGCGCCGGCTACGCCCGAGGGCGGGCGACATCTGACGTCGGGCGTCGTCCGCATCCGCCTGGTTCCCGACGAAGTCGCGCCAACTGGCACCTATCAGGACGGACTTTGGGGAGATCAAGCGCCGGACGAACGCATCCACCGCACCTTCACGAGAATTCAGAGCCTGATCGGGCACGAAGCGGTGACGAGCGTCGTTTTGTCAGGTGGGCGGGCACCAGCTGAACGCATGACGTTCGTGCCGTGGGGCGATGAACTCACGCCAGCCCGCCCAACCAGGCAACCGTGGCCGGGGCATCTCCCGCCTCCTGCCCCGACCACGGTCCTGGCGGTTCCCGAGCCGGTGCAGGTGCTCGGCGCTTCTGGTTATCAGGTCGAGGTCAGCGAACGCGGCATTGTGTCGGAGGAGTGCCGCGTCCTCGTGTGGGGTGGCGGCGCCGGTGATGCGACGGCTGGCAACTCAGCCGATCACGTTGTCGGACGCACGGCGATCGGTGCTCGTCCTACTCAGACCACTCAGCGCACCGAGATCGTGGGATGGGCCGGGCCGTGGCCGGTCGACGAACGCTGGTGGGAGCCGGGGCCGGTGCCACCAGGGAGAGAGCATGAGCTTGCGGGCGTGAGCTCCTCGGCTGGGGACTTCGGCTCTCGGCAGGGATCAGCGCACGAGCCTGGACACAGCTCGAGGCAAGAGCCTGGATCTTCGCAGAGGCCTGGGCAAGGTCCGGAGCAGAGCTCAGCGCACAGGCCTGTCCACGCGTTCCGATCCCGCCCTCGATGTGCCCGGTTCCAGGTGGCGTGTGCCGATGGCCGCGCATTTGTACTCCGCTACGAGTCGCCCAACCAGTCCGGGTTTGGGAACGGCAGCTGGTGGATCGAGGCCTGCTATGACTGAGCTTCCACCTGGTGCGAGGCGCGCGCTCTGGCCCCGCTTCGGCCTGTCGATTCCTGTCGCCACGAGCGTGCCGCCGCGGGACGTGGCCATGCGTGGCAGGTGCCGGGTCGCCTCGGCAGGCGTCAGCACGTGCCATGGACAGGACGTCGGGATCGTGGCGGTTGACCAAACGATCCGGTGCTCGCACCGACTCGCCATGCCTGGTCGTGCGCTGGTAGGCCGGGGACGCGCTGATGGGCTGGGATAACCCACCGGTTCCGTGGTCGGAGCTGGAGCGCAGGCTCTCCGGGCGCCGACGTCCCGGCGGCCCACCGCCCGACGCCGACGGCGGTGACAGCCCGGCGTGGTCCTCCGTACGTCCGCCGTACGACCCACCACCCGAGGAGCGCCCGCAACGACCGCCTCCCCCTGTCGTCCCCTACGCCGAGCTCCACTGTCACTCCAACTTCAGCTTCCTCGACGGCGCCAGCCATCCGGAGGAGCTCGTGGAGGAGGCGGTGCGTCTCGGTCTGCAGGCCCTCGCGCTCACCGATCATGACGGGCTCTATGGGGTCGTCCGCATGGCCGAAACGGCCGAGCTCGGTGGCTACGACCTCGCGACCATCTTCGGGGCCGAGCTCTCGCTCGGCCTCAGCCAACCGCAAAACGGCATCGCCGACCCCGAGGGCAGCCACCTTGTGGTGCTCGCCCGCAAGGAGGAGGGTTACCACCGGTTGGCCGGCGCGATCACCGAGGCGCAGCTGCGGGGCGGCGAGAAGGGTCGACCGATCTACGACCTCGAAGAGCTCGCCGAGCGGGCCGGAGGTCACTGGCTCGTCCTCACCGGGTGCCGCAAGGGCCTGGTGCCGCAGGCCTTGACCGGTAAGACAGCCGGCGAGAGCGACGGACGACCCTGGGACGGCCGAGTCACCCCGGAGCGGCAGAAGGCCGCGGAACGCGAGCTCGACCGGCTGGTCGCGCTGTTCGGCCGAGACAACGTCGCCGTCGAGCTCATCGACCACGGCTACCCGCTCGACAGCACCCGCAACGAGGCGCTCGCCGCACTGGCCCGGAAGTTTCGGCTCCCCACCGTCGCCACCAACAACGTCCACTACGCCACCCCAGACCGGAGCCGTCTCGCGGCTGCGCTCGCCGCCGTACGCGCCCGGCGCAGCCTCGACGAGATCGACGGCTGGCTCCCCGCCGCTGGCACCGCGTTCCTGCGCTCCGGCGCGGAGATGGCCGCGCGATTCGCTCGCTTCCCAGGTGCGGTGGCGCGCACGGTGGAGTACGCGGCCGATCTGGCATTCCCACTGCGCCGCGCGAAGCCGAGGCTGCCCAAGCAGAACGTGCCCGAGGGGAAGACCCCCATGGAGCACCTCCGCGACCTGGTCTATCGGGGTGCCGAGGAGAAGTACGGCACCTATGTCGGCAAGGCACGCGAGGAGGCGTACGCGCGGATCGAAAAGGAACTCAAGGTCATCGAGGAGAAGGACTTCCCTGGCTACTTCCTCATCGTGCACGACATCGTCGAGTACGCCCGAAAGAACGGCATCCTCTGCCAGGGAAGGGGATCCGCAGCGAACTCCGCGGTCTGCTACGTGCTGGGAATCACCGCCGTCGACGCCGTCTACTACAACCTGCCGTTCGAGCGGTTCCTCTCGGCCACACGTGACGAAGAGCCTGACATCGACGTCGACTTCGATTCCGACCGGCGCGAGGAAGTCATCCAGTACGTCTACGAGAAGTACGGCCGGCACAATGCCGCTCAGGTCGCCAACGTCATCACGTACCGACCGAAGATGGCGGTGCGCGACATGGCAAAGGCGCTCGGCTACAGCCCAGGGCAGCAAGACGCCTGGTCGAAGCAGATGGACGCCTGGGGCGGTGTCGTCACCGTCGACACCGACGTTCCTCCTGCGGTGTTGGAGCTTGCCGAGCCTCTGTTGCGGTTCCCGCGCCATTTGGGCATCCATTCCGGCGGAATGGTGCTCACCGAGCGGCCGGTCGGCGAAGTGTGCCCGATCGAGCACGGTCGCATGCCAGGTCGCACGGTCCTGCAATGGGACAAGGACGACTGCGCCTGGATGGGACTGGTCAAGTTCGACCTGCTCGGGCTCGGCATGCTCGCCGTGTTGCAGTACACGATGGACGGCATCCGCGAGTACCTCGGCGAAGACTGGGAGCTTGCGACGATCCCCAAGGAAGAGCCGGCGGTCTACGACATGCTGTGCCGGGCGGACTCGGTCGGCGTCTTCCAGGTGGAAAGCCGCGCGCAGATGGCGACCCTGCCCAGGCTTCGACCCCGAAGGTTCTACGACCTGGTCATCGAGATCGCCCTGATCCGGCCGGGACCGATCCAGGGCGGCGCGGTCCATCCGTACATCAGACGCAAGCTCGGTGAGGAGCCACCCGATCCGCCGCATCCTTCCCTCGAACCCGTGCTGGAACGCACGCTCGGCGTCCCGCTCTTCCAGGAACAGCTGATGCAGATCGCCATGGAGGTCGGCGGCTGCACCGGCGACGACGCCGACCTGTTGCGGCGTGCGATGGGATCCAAGCGTGGGTTGGAGAAGATCTCGTCGCTGAAGCAGAAGCTGTACGACGGGATGCGGGAACGCGGCATCGTCGGTGAGACGGCTGACATGATCTACGAGAAGATCGAGGCGTTCGCGAACTTCGGCTTCGCTGAAAGCCATTCGATCAGTTTCGCCTTGCTGGTGTATTCGAGCGCGTGGTTCAAGCTGCACTATCCGGCGGTTTTCCTGGCCGCGCTGTTACGTGCCCAGCCGATGGGCTTCTACTCCCCGCAGAGCCTTGTCGCCGACGCGCGACGGCACGGCGTCGAAGTACGTCATCCAGATCTGCACCTGTCAGACGCGCACCCGATCCTGGAGCCGCTCGACGGCCCGACGGGCGACTCCCAGCCGATGGTCACCGGCGATCCGGCCTGCCTCTCGCAGACCCAGCCACCGGTCGGACCGTTCGATCCCGATGCGCCTGCCGACGACGCCCGACACCGCCGGGACGGTCGGTTCGCCGTGCGCCTCGGGCTGGCTGGCGTACGCACGATTGGTGAGAACCTCGCCAAGCGCATCGTGGCTGAGCGGAACGCCAACGGCCGTTATGTCGACCAGGCCGATCTGGCAAGACGCGTTGGGCTGACGGCCGCCCAGATGGAGGCCTTGGCAACGGCGGGGGCATTCGACTGCTTCGGGCTCACCCGGCGGGAGGCGTTGTGGATCGCCGGCAGCGCGGCGCACGAACGCCCTGACCACCTGAGTGCCGTCCAAGCCGACGCGGAGCGGGCCGAAAGGCGCGAGCATCCCTCGGCCACCGAGCAGGCCTCAGCCGCCCAGCCAAGCACCGGGGGGTCGTCGGGTCGCAAGACGCCAGCCGACACAGCGCAACCAATCTCGCAGAAGCCTGCCGCACTTCGCCACGAGCAGGTCCCGCTGCTGCCCGACATGAACCCCGCCGAGCGGGTGATGGCCGACCTCTGGGCGATCGGCATCTCGCCCGACGACTACCCGACTCGCCATGTGCGCGACAAGCTCGACGCCATGGGTGTCGTCCCGGCCGAACGCCTTCGTACGTACGCCAACAACCGACCAATCCTCGTCGGGGGCGTGGTCACCCACCGACAGCGTCCGGCGACCGCGGGAGGCGTGACGTTCCTCAACCTGGAGGACGAGACCGGGATGATCAACGTCATCTGCCCGCAATGGGTATGGGACCGCTATCGCCGGATCGTCCGTGACTCACCCGCGCTCTTCGTCAAGGGGCGGCTGGAACGCGCCCAGGGCGTCACCAACGTCGTGGCGGAGAAGTTCGCCCGGATGCCGCTCACCATTCGGACGATGTCGCGCGACTTCCACTGACCGGGCCGGCGCAGGACGTCACAGCTGCCTCGACCCAGCGGTAGCGGACCGACCAGCCAGCACAGTCCGTCGGACTGCCGGGCCCAAGGCTTGTTGGGGGTGCACTACGCGTCCGCACGTGATGCACCCCCGGCAGGCGTAGTGCACATGGTCATTTTTGGGGAGAGCGCGGCATAGCGGCGATCGCCACGGCGTTGATGCGGACAAGGTTGATGCGCACACGTTGGCGACGTGACCGGGCGGCGTCCCGGCGAGCAAGAGAGGACAGTCATGACGCAGACCCAGCCATCCGACCAGCTCGAGCCGATGCCGACCGACTGGCAGCGGGCGCTTGCGATCGTCGCTCACCCTGACGATCTCGAGTACGGCGCGGCCAGTGCCATCGCGAGCTGGACCGCGGCCGGACGTGAGGTTGCGTACGTTCTCGTGACCCGCGGAGAAGCCGGGATCGACGGCATGCCGCCCGAGGAGGCAGCCAAGATACGCGAGCGCGAGCAGATCGCCAGCGCTGCCGTGGTGGGCGTGAAGGAGGTGGAGTTCCTCGACCATCGCGACGGCGTCATCGAGGAGGGTCTGCGGCTGCGGCGTGACCTCGCGCGTGCCATCCGGCGGTACCGACCGGAGCTCGTCATCACGCTCAACCACCACGATGGCTGGGACGGTGGTGGGTGGAACACGCCCGACCATCGCGCTGTTGGACGTGCCGTCCTGGACGCGACCGGAGACGCCGGCAACCGGTGGATCTTCCCCGAGCTGGTGTCGGAGGGCTTCGAGCCGTGGAACGGCGTTCGCTGGGTCGCGGTGGCCTTCTCGGCTCGCCCGACACATGCCGCCGACATCACCGATTGGCTGGACCGCGGCATCGCGTCCCTCGCCGAGCATCGTGCCTACATCGCCGCGCTTTCGGACAAGGATCCCGTCGAGTACGCCCGGGAGTTCCTGACGGAGAACGCGGACGCGACCGCGAAGCGGTTCGGAGGACGGCGAGCGGTCCCGTTCGAGCTCTTCCCTCGCTAGGCCACGCCACACCCAGACGTATCCCCCGACGTCAGCTGCGTCCCCGCGTACAAGCCGGCGATTCGGAGGTGTGACACGTGCCGGCACGTGTTGCACCCCCGGCATGCGTAGTGCACATGGTCATTTGGGGCGGGTGGAGTGGCGGACGGCGGCGACGGCAGCTGCGATCCGGGCCTCGCGGGTCGGACCTGGCCGGGCCTCGTCGACGAAGCCGATTAGCTGCCGTCGCTCGCTCGCGTCCAAGGCGCTGGGATCCAGCCCGGCCTTCATGAGGGCGTGGGCCAAGTCGGCCGGCACTCGGTCGCCCCGGGCGCTCACCCGCAGCCGAAGCGTCCCGGACCAACGATCCGGCAGCGGAGCCTTCGACACCGGCCAGACCGTCGTGACGTCGTCGAGGGTCAGCACCCGGACCCGGACGACTCGGCCAACGGACTCGGGCGTCCGCAGCTCCAGCTCGGCCACGGCATAGCTGTCGTGTCCGGTGAGCCTCTGGTCGAGGACGTACGAGTCAAGCCCGTCATGCACCTCGCGGCGTCCCCGTACCTCGAGGACGACCGGCTCGGACCGTGCACTCACCACGCCACCTCCGTCCCGCCGCGCCACGCCAGGGCATGTGGAGCCTCACCGGCACGGATCGGAGAGCGGCCTGCCTGCGTACGTCGAGTACCACAGGGGCCGATAGCAACGCCATCGTTCCGGCACGAGCCTCGAGCCGAGCCTTCTGGCGAACACCTCGACGTCGCGGCGGATCCGGACGTAGTAGGAGAGGTCCTCGGCCTCAGGGGTACGCAGCAGCTCCATGAGCGGCGTGTGCGCCTGATAGACCTGGATCGACGGGAAGACGGTCACGTGAGGCAGCAGGCTGCGCAAGAAGCGGCGCATCTCGTCGTACGGGTCGAGACCCACGATGTAGGTGAACGACGTGTCGAGACCGGCCGCACGTGCCCGAGCCAGCAGGTCCGGCATCTCGTCCGGACGAAGGCTGGCCTTGCTGGACTTGAGCAGCATCTCCCGCCGCGTGCCGCATTCGGCGGTGAGATAGAGCAGGAACGGCCCGACCTCGCGGGCGATGGTCCGGAAGGCCTGGTCACTGCGCACGACCGAGGTGAGAAGACCGATCCGGGCGCGCATGCCGTGCTCGGTCATGACCCGTCTGACGGTGCGGAGATGCTCGACAGCGGCCTCCTCGGTGTGGAAGCAGCCCGTGGAGATCGTCACCTCGCGCAGGTCGGTGAGTGACCCGCCGGGCGGGAGCTCCGCCGCGAGGCCGGCCAGGAGCGCCGCGATCTCCTCCTCCAACCGCAGTCGCGGATCGACGGCCGCCTCGAGCGTCGTGGGGCAGAATGCACACCCGGTGCACCGGCTGCGGGAGTTCGGGTTCAGCGTCGCCGCCCGCCACCGTTGCCCGTCCCAGCATCGCAGGTAACCGGGGACGGCATCGTCGGCGACCGAGCGGTCCACAGACGCGACAGGCACGCCGTCGAGGGTCAGCACGTCGTCGACCAGGTCAAACGGTGAGCCCGGCCGGTCGGACGGTACGACCACCAGCCGGGGCTGGGGGTCCGGCTCGTCCATGTGGCGCAGGCCCGCGAGCTCGTCCTCGACCGGCGCCCGACGCAGTCGTACAGACAACCGGACCCGGGCGCCGGCAGCCGTCCGGATGCCGTAGACGTTGAGCGCGATGAGCAGCAGATCGGTCCACGGAATGTGGTACTGCTTCGCGAGGTGGGCGAGCTCCTCGAGTACGACGGATCGCAGCGTGGGGGGCATCGCGACCGCATCCTTCCGTTGAGTCGACTGCCTCGGTACGTCCGTCGACCCGCAGCACGGGTCGACCCGAGGGAGGCCGCGTCCCCCCGGAGAACGGGTTGGCCTGGGCTGCGCGCAGCCCGATCCGACCCAAACGCCTGCCGTCCCAACCAGCCGATAGACGCCGCACGGCAGTGATCCGTTCCGTGAACGCCGGAACGTGCCCGTCGCACGGCGTCGAGGTGTTGCGTCAGAGAAGTCAAGCGCACGCGCGCACGCGCCCCACGCACGTCCAGAGGTGTCGCCACCGCGGTCACGGTGCGTCGCGTTCGGTCGTTTCGCGTCGCGGCAGCGCGCACGCCGGCGTACCACCTGGCAGTCGATACCGGTTCTCGGCCACCAGGCGGTAGACGAGGTGAGCGAGCCAGCTGATCGGTGGTGTACGAACCAACCAGCCGAGACCGCGCCACCAGCCGCCGGAGTCGACCAGGAGAGCCGCGACGGCCTGGGCGCCACCGAAGACCCGTCCGTCGCGCCCTACCCAGACGACCTCGTGCTCGGCTTGCTCGCGTGTCGTGCCGAGGGCGTCAAGGTCGCTGAACTGCCACGGGACGACCGCCGCGGAGGTACCGGTCCAGCGTTGGAGCAAGTGCGCCGTCGTGGTGCAGAAGCCACAGTCACCGTCATACAGGAAGTGACGATCCGGTGGGTTGGCCTCGACCTCACCAGGTGGCCGATCCGACGACGCCGCTGGGCCGTTCCCTCGACTCGGCATACCTCCATCATGACCCAGGGCATGCACCATCCCGGGCGTGCTGCGAGAAGCGCCGGTCATCGCGGCCTGCTTGGCCGACAAGACGGCATACACCGTGGCCTGCCCGGGCTCCTTGCGTACACCCCACCGCTCGGCCAAGGCGGCAACGATCGCCATGCCACGGCCGCTGACCGCTGCCACCGGCAGCTCCAGCATGCGGGGAGCCGTCGACCCGCCGCCGTCGGTCACGGCGATCTCCAGCTCGTAGGCCCGCCGCACCCAGGCGACCCGCACGGTCCCACCCGGAAGCGGACGGGCGTGACGCAGCGCATTGCTCAGCAGCTCGCTCAGGACAAGGCGCGCGTTGTCGATGTCGACCGGGGCGACTCCAGCCGCCTGCAAGTCCTCGGTGAGGCGGGATCGGGCGCGGCCCACGCTCGCCTCGTCGTGAGGCAGCACCAGGGCCGTTGAGGTCGCATGGCCCTCGACCGCTGCCACCGTCACGCCTACTCCCTCGACCTCCACTCGAGCCGCCCAACGACGCAGGAAACTGCGCGGGCATGACGCTTTGCTTCCCATCTCCGGATGTTGGGAAACACAATTCACCACAGTCTGGGATTGCCGCGGCCGAAACCGGACGACTGCACGGTCGTGACCGCGGGTCGGGCGAACCCGCCCATTCGGGGTAGCCTCGCGTGATGTGAAACGGGTGATCACGCGGACTCGAGGACGCTGGCAGATGGGGGACCCTCTGGACGGCGGCAGTTCCCACCAGGTGATCCCGCATTGCGGAGATCGGCGGCGTGGCTCGCGACGTCGTACCCGCACGACCTACGTCGCCACGACGACAGTGGCCATCGCCCTGGCACTCGCCCCACCGGCACTGGCCGCGACCGCAGGCGCCACGACATCCGTGACATCCTCACAACCCGCGTCGGCGCGCGCCGCATCGCTGGCCGCCGAGCCCCTAGCGAAGGCGTGCGAGCGGCAGAATCCCCAGACACCGATCACCGACCTGCCGTGGGCGCAGACCCGGCTGCAGTACGACCGGGTCCACGAGTTCGCGACCGGTCGCAACGTCACGATCGCGGTCGTCGACACCGGCGTCACCGCGGGCACGGGCGAGGCGGCCCATCCACAGCTCGTGGGCGTCACGGCCTCTGACGGAGCGGACTTCGTACCCACCGACCCTCTGCCGGCCACTGCGGACTGCGAGGGTCACGGCACCCGAGTGGCCGGGATCATCGTGGCCCGACCCGGAGCCGAGGTCGGTATGCCCGACGTCCGTTTCCGAGGCATCGCGCCCCACGCGCGGATCGTGCCGGTTCGCGTGAGCGAGGGCGTCGACACTGCCCGGGCGAGCGAGCTCACGGAGGGCATCCGGTACGCCATCGAGCAGGACGTCGACATCATCAACGTCTCCATCGTGGCGTTCAGCCCGTACAACGACCTGCGTGACGCCATTGCAGAAGCCCTGAGCAAGGGCATCGTCGTCGTCGTTGCGGCTGGCAACACCCGCGATCAAGGCGGAAACGCGAAGACGTACCCCGCCGCGTTTGCCGAGGAACCGGGGATGGAGGGCCTCATCGTCGTGGGCGCCACGGACCAGGCCGGGCAGCTCGCGCCGTTCTCCACGACGTCCGTCCCGGTGTCTGTCGTCGCGCCCGGTGTCGACATCATCAGTACGGCACCGATCAACGGACACAACAGCGACCAGGGCACGAGCTTTGCGGCGCCGTTCGTCTCTGGCACTGCGGCCTTGGTGTTGGAGAGGTTCCCCGACCTCACGCCGCTCGAGGTGAAGCGGCGACTCGAGCTCACCGCCGATCACCCGGGTGTGAGCAGCCTGCCGGCCGAGGGGTACGGCTACGGCACCGTCAATCCGTACGAGGCGGTCACGGCAATCCTGCCCGAGGACGCGGAGGCGACTCCCGAGCCCAGAGCTGCCGTCCAGCCCATCAGGATGCCGCCGCCCCCGGACAACACGGCGCGCAACGTCGCACTGATCGTGAGCGCGTCGGCGCTCGGGTTGGCGCTCGCCACGCTCGGCACCGTCGCGACCTATCGCAGGGGGCGTGCCCGCAACTGGCGCGCGGTCTGATCTCCCGACGGCGCTGCCCTCCGCCCGGCACGCCAGCTGCAGGCGCCGTTCTCCTGAGCGTCGGCCAACCCGCGCACCTGCACGTGCTATCGCGTCCGCCACCGGCGATGGATCACATCCCGGTCCCGGACCGGCAGCATCACCGACATGACGACGGACCACTCACCACGACCTACGTCCCGGCCCTCTTGCCGGCAGATCCGCCTGCACTCCCAGCGCGTCTGCCGGCACACCCGCGTCGAGCAGAGTGTCGATGACCTGCGACATTGCGCCCCACGGCCTCCTGGACCTCACCGGGGCATACCCGCCACTTAAAGGGGTCAATGCCGCACCTCACGTGGTCATTGTCAGAGGTGAGCGGTCTTTGTCGGCGGGTTAGCGGCGTTCCTTGGCGAGGTACGCGGTCTGGATCAGCTTCGTACCGAGCCGGCGGCTGACCAGCGTGCCTCGACCAGGAGGCAGCGGCGCACCACGGACGCCACCCCACAACGCACCCTCGTCGCGGTTACCGGACATGATCAACCCGGGGTTACCCATGTCGCGGATCCGCTGGATGATCGGGTCGAACATCGCGCGACCGGCGCCGCCGAACCCGCGCGCCAGGATCACGTGCAGGCCGATGTCACTTGCCTGGCTCACCAGGTCGGCGATCGGTGCCAGCGGGTTACCCGTCGACGTGGCGACGAGCTCGTAGTCGTCCACGATCAGGTAGAGATCGGAACCTGACCACCAGGACCGGTTACGCAGCTGTTCGGGCGTGACGTCCGGGCCCGGCAACCGCTTCCGCAGCGCGGCAGCGACGTCCTTCATCAACTTGGTCGCCGCGTCCGACGAGGCGGCGTACCCGATCAGGTGCTCCCCACTCGCCGCGTCGAGCAGCGAGCGCCGGTAGTCGATGAGGATGACCTTCGCTTCTTTCGGCGTGTACCGCGAGACCACTCCTCGGGTGATGACCTCGAGCAGGTTCGACTTCCCACACTCGGTTGCACCGAAGATGACGAAGTTCGGCTCCTCGTCGGCGAGGTCGAGGTAGATCGGTGCCAGCTCGTCCTCGTCGATCCCGATCGGGATACCCGGCTGCGTGTCGGCACCCGGCTGCGGCAGCTCGCTGAACGGCAGCTCCTCTGGCAGCAACCGCACCGCGGGCGCCCGCGGTCCGTGCCACGCCTGGGCCACCTGGTCGCACATCGCCTTGACACCGTCGGCGAGTGTGTCGGGGTCGGACTTGCCGTCGATGCGCGGCAGCGCCGACAGGAAGTGCAGCCTGTCGGGGGAGAGACCGCGGCCAGGCCGGTTCGCCGGCACGTTCGCAGCCACCTTGCGGTCGATCTCCGAGTCGTACGGGTCACCGAGCTTGAGCTCCAACCGGGTCTGGATCAGGTCCTTGATCGCGATCCGGAACTCCGACCACTTGTTGGCGGTCGCGATCACGTGGATCCCGTAACCGAGTCCACGGGCGGCCAGCGTGGTGATGGTCTGCTCGAGGGCCTCGTGCTCGGCACGCACCGTACCCCAGCCGTCGACCACCAGGAACACGTCGGAAGCGAACCGGTCGGGAGCGATCCGGCCCTCGCGGCGCAGCCGACGATAGGTGGCGATGGAGTCGATGCCGGCGTCGGTGAACGCCCGCTCCCGCTGCTCCAGCAGCGTGGTCATCTCGCCGACGGTACGCCGGATGGCGTCGGGATCGAGCCGGGTCGCCACACCACCCATGTGCGGGAGGCCGAGCATGGACGGCAGCGTGCCACCACCGAAGTCGAGACAGTAGAACTGCACCTCGTCCGGCCGATGGGTGAGCGCATACGCCGCGATGAGGCTTCGGAGCAGGGTGCTCTTACCGCTCTGCGGGCTTCCGACGATGCCGACGTGGCCGCCAGTACCCGAGAGGTCCAGCCACAGCGGGTCGCGCCTCTGGTAGTAGGGCTTGTCGACAAGAGCGACCGGCGCGGCCAGCGACCCGCGACCCTCCCAGTTGACCGTGAGGCCGTGGTTGGGGTGCACCTCGATCGGGCCGGGGAGCAGCTGGTCGATCGTCGGCGGCTCGTCGAGCGGCGGGAGCCACACCTGGTGGGCCTGCCGGCCCATGTGCTGCAGCTGCTCGACGACGAGATCGACCAGCACCTTCGGCTCGCGGTTCTGCTGGGTCAAGGTGAGGTGCGTCGAGGTCTCGTCCATCTCCGCATCGGGCGGGATCTCGACGATCTTCGGCTCCACCCAGTCGGTCGTGTACGCGGTGACCTCGGGCACCCACCGCCGCTCGCCGGGCTTGGGCGGTCGCTTCTGACCTGCCGCACGCATGCTCGGCGGCTCGTAGACAGCACCCACGTAGCAGGCCTTGAACCGGATGAGGTCGTCGGTGCCGACCTTGAGGTAACCGCCACCGGGTTCTCGTGGCAGCTCGTACGCGTCGGGCACACCGAGCACGACCCGGCTCTCACCGGCGGAGAACGTTCGCAGACCGATGCGGTACGACAGGTGCGTGTCGAGCCCGCGGAGCTTCCCCTCCTCCAGTCGCTGCGAGGCAAGCAGCAGGTGGACGCCGAGGCTTCGGCCCAGTCGACCGATCATCACGAAGAGGTCGATGAACTCCGGCTTGGCCGACAGCAGCTCGGAGAACTCGTCGACCACGATCCACAGCGTGGGCAACGGGTCGAGCGGCTTGCCCTTGGCCCGGTCTTCTTCGTAGTCGCGCAACGAACCGTAGTTGCCGGCGTCGCGGAGCAGCTCCTGCCGGCGGTTCATCTCACCGGCGAGCGCGTCCTGCATCCGGTCGACCAGGATGAGCTCTTCCTCGAGGTTGGTGATGACCGCCGAGACGTGCGGCAGGCTGTCCAAGCCGAGGAACGTCGCACCACCCTTGAAGTCGACGAGGACGAAGTTGAGGACGTCAGGCGAGTGGGTGACTGCGAGGCCGAGGACGAGGGTCCGGAGCACCTCCGACTTACCGGAACCCGTCGCACCGATCACCAGACCGTGCGGACCCATACCTCCCTGCGCCGACTCCTTGATGTCGAGCTCGACCGGTCGGCCTTCAGGTGTCAAACCGAACGGGATCCGCAGCCGTTGCTCGCGTGGCCGTGGCTTCCAGATCACCTCGGGATCGAGGTTGTACGCGTCGGGGATGCCGAGCAGGCTCATGAGCTCGAGCTCGTGGTGGACCTCTTCCTCTTCCCCGATCTCCTCGTCCTCGACTGCACCGACCACACCAGGCTGGGCGGACCGCAGCGGCGCAAGCTGCCGGGCGAACGACTCGGCCTGGCTGAGCGAGCAGTCGTCCGGCCGCCCGAGAAGGGTCTCGTTCTGGGTACCGTCGACCTCCAACGTGACGTGGTAGACCTCGTCCGGCGTCACGCGGAGATGCATCACGCCCTCGCCGAAGTGCCGTACCGCGTTCCCCGCCACGTCGATGACGGTGACGCCCGACAAGGGCGAGGTGATGAACCGCGCGTCGTGGCTCGCATGTCCGCCATCGGTCAGGACGATGATGTGGGGCTGGTCGGTGAGCGGCTTGGCTGAAGGGGAGAACAGCGGACGGTTGCCGATCTGGTCGAACAGCATGCGTTCGAGCTCGGCGAGCGAGGAGCTCACCAACCGCACGTGTCCCGCGCCGTCGGTCGCCGTGGGGTGCAGCGCGTGAGGAAGCCACTTGATCCAGTCCCACTCGGCGCGTCGGTCGGGGGCGAGACAGGTGGCGATCACCATCTCGTGAGGTGCGTGGAACGCCGCCAGGTGGGCGATCATCGCGCGGGCCAGGTCGCGGACCGCCTTGGGGTCGCCGTCCATGCGGACGTGCGCGAAGGCCCGCAGATTCATGGCGATCGGCACGTCGGGCACCGTGCGGTAGGTCTGGATGAACCGCCGCAGCGCACCGGCCGACACCGGTTCGAGGTCCTCGACCGGTTTGGTCTCGGGGGCGATCAACTGCAACACGAAGCGTTGCTCACCGCGCCCGACGCGGACGTGCGCGAAGTCGTTGTCAGTTGTGCGGCGCTCCCAGAGCCGTTTGGAAAGCGGCAGGATCCACAGCGAGTCGGGGTCCGGATAGCGCCATTCGAGGGCCTCGCGCTGCCGGTTCGCCGCCGTGCGGACGCGCTTGCGGAGCTGGGCGAGGTAGCGGAGGTAGTCACGCCGGGCGGCGTCGATCTGGTGCTTGCGCTCTCCGCCGCGACCGCCGCCACCGAGCTGGCTGAGGTACATGCCGGCCATCGAGACGCCCATGACCCCGGCCATGATCACGCGCATGCTGTTCTGGCCGCCCATGTTGCTGCTCAGCATGAACGCCATGACCGCGCCGCCGCCGAGCATCGGCAGGATGCCGAACATCCGCTGCATCGCTCCGGTCGGGGTCACCTCGGGCAGCTCGGGCGGTGGCTCGAACAGCACTTCGCCCTTCGGCATCGCAGGCGGGGGCTTACGCCCGGCGCGGCGGTAGAGCACTGTGCTCATCTGCGTGACCTCGCTTCGGCCCTCATGCGTCGGTCAGCCGTCAGCTGATCGGTGGTCGGTGGCGATCCCACCACGTCGTGTCGTCGACGAACCGTGTCAAAACGATGCTAGCCGGGTGCACGATCTTGAGCGAACCCCTGCGGCCACCGCTTGCATACATGCACGCGTCGAGCTCCCGCTGAGCGGGTCACGCGATGTACCGAAGCAGCCACCGCACCAAGAACTCGGTAATCTCCGGGTTCGTCTACTTTTCTGCTACGGGCATCGTCATGACGAGTGCACGACCGGGCTGAGGAGATCAACATGGAGGCGAACAGCGGCGTCGAGCTGTGCCGGGTGACCGTCGTCGCGCCGCGTACCCGGATGGACCTCGCGCTGCCCACGGACACACCGCTGTCCGACCTGCTCCCCACCCTGCTCCGGCACGCGGGCGAGGACCCTGAGGACCCCGCATTCTTGCGTGGTGGTTGGGTCCTGCAGCGACTCGGTGAGCAGCCCTTCGACCCGTCGCTCGCGCTTTCCGGGCTCGGGATTCGCGACGGTGACATCCTCCATCTGCGCCACCGCGAGACCGCGCTTCCGGAATTCACCTTCGACGACGTGGCCGACGCCATCTCGGTTGCGACACGGGAGCATCGGGCCGCCTGGCAGCCGTCCGATGCGCGCAACACCGCCATCGTCGTGGCGACGGCGTTCTTCCTCATGGGTGGCCTGGTCGTCCTGCAGAGCGGTCCGCCCTGGCTGTTCCCGAGCGTCGTCACCTTGCTGACATCTGTCGTCCTGCTGGGGACCGGCACCGCCTTGGCCCGGGCGTTCGGCCAAACCGGCGTCGGTGCCATGCTCGGTGCAGCCGCGGTGGGCTATGGCTGGCTCGGTGGCCTGGTCGCGCTCGGTGGACAACGGCTGGAGATCGGTAGCTTCGGTGCCGCACAGCTTCTCATGGCCTGCGGGCTCGCCTTGCTCATGTCAACTCTCGCCGCGGTCGCCATTGTCTCGGGCTGGGACGGGTTCTTCGCCGCCGCCATGGTGGCCCTGGTCGGCGCCATCTGTAGCGCCGCGGTGCTCATCTGGCCGAACGGAACGCCTGTCGCGGCTGGCGTTTCGGTCACGGTGGCTCTGGCCTGCGTACCCTTCCTGCCCACACTCTGCGCCAGGCTGGCGAAGCTGCCCTTGCCGCAACTTCCCACGAGCGCAGAGGACTTGCGCCGGCAGACCGACGTCCTCCCCGGCCCCACCGTGCTCCAACAGGCCGTCACCGCCGACAAGCTGGTCGCCGCCCTCATCGGCGCCAGCACGGTCGTGTGCGTGATCGGCGGCATCTACCTCATCCGATCGGGCGGCGTGTTCGGTGTCGCGCTCACCGGTGTCACCGGGCTCGCCTTGGCGCTGCGGTCGCGACACTTCAGAGGCCGCACGCACCGCCGCTGGCTCATCGGCGGCGGTGTCGCGTGCGTCGCGCTGGTGGCGTACGGCCTCACGAAGACCGACGAGGCGCTGCTGATCCTGTTCGCCGGTGGCCTTCCGTGCCTGCTGGTCGCCGCCATCCTGGGCGTGTGGGCGGTGACGATGCCGGGCCGCCGGCTGTCGCCGTACTGGGGACGAGCCACCGACCTGCTCGAGGTCATCGTGCTCCTGTCGGTGGTGCCGCTCGCGCTGGGCGCCATCGGCGTCTACCGCGGCATCCTCGACCTCTTCGGCTGAGCCGCTCCCAAAATGACCATGTGCACTACGTCCGTCGGAGGTGCACTACGTGCCGACACATGGTGCACCTCCGAAACGCCTAGGACGTAAGGCAATGCGCACGCTTCAAGCGCCCGAGATCGAGGTGGACTAGCGGTTGATGAACAGGCGCTGCTCCATCGTGCTCAGGCTGAGCTGACCGAAAGCCACCTGACCGGCCGCCGCGACGGCCACCACGCCCGGCGGCATGTCACGCAGCCACTGCGCCCTGTCCTGAGCCAGACCGAATCCGCGCCGCGCCACCTCTGCGGCCTCTGGACTCAGCCGCTGTGTCACCAGCAGATCGTACGAACGAAGCCGCGTCTCGTCGTTCGCCTCGAGAGTGGACTGAACGGAGAGGAACGTCTGCCAGTCACCCTGCTCCCAACGCGGCAACGCCTGATGGTCCCGCGTCGCGTCGATCACGAGCGACGGTCGCGCCAAGCTTCCCGTCGCCGTCACCCGAGCACCGGTCGGCAAGACCGTGAGCCAACCAGGCCCGCGCGGCACCGCCGACACCAGCCGGCCCCAGGCCGCCACCGCGTCGGTCACGACCGTGACGTGCGCGCCGACAGCGAGCGCGCGGTACGCGATGAGCTGCGCGAGCTGACCGACGGACACCACGCAGATCCGTACCGGATCGCTGCGGAACAGCCGGACCACCAACGTGCCGGCCGGCCCGTTGCCGGAGCCCAGCACCAGACCCGCGGCCGGCAGCGTGAGCGTGAGGTGTGAGAGGTCTTCGGCGTAAGCCTCGTGGGACGGGATGGTGGGGAAGTAGCTCACGGCGCACTGCCTCCCAGCGGAATGGTCGCGAGGACGCCGGGCAACTGCTCACCATCGAGGCGGACCAGCTGGACTCCCGACCTGCTCGCCTCCTGGGACAACCTGCGGAACGCCGTACGCGCCATCTTCGCGTCAGGAGCACACACCCGAACGAACGACGAGCAACGCACCGCGTTCTCCGGCGACCAACTGAACGACAACGATGCGGTCGCCGACAGCACAGGAATGCTCGCCATCGCGGCGAGGACATCGGTCAAGGCCGGAGGCCCCCACCGTGGCCAGCTCCGCACCCAGCCCGACACGTGGGCCGTGCCGTCGCACATCCAGGTGCGCCAGGTCTCGCGGGTGCGGCGTTCGCGTCGAGACGGCGGCATGTAGTGCGGGTCGACCGCGAGAGTGAGGGTGAGGACCTCGCGAAGCTCCGTCTCCTCCAACGGCCGACACGGCAGACCAGACGACGAGAGCACCTTGGTTGCGTACCCGACGCTCGACCGCAGCGCCCGACGGATCGCGTCGTGGTCGGTGCCGTCGAGAGTCAGCGCGGTGCTGTCACGGGAGGGCTCCAGTCGCAGCGCCACCCACCACGACATGGACGAAGGAGTCGAGCCGGTGCTGATCTCGGCGTACGACGCGGCGAGCTGCGCTCCATACGGCCCGAGCGTCGGAGCCGGCGCGGGGAGCGTGCGAACCACCAACTGGGCGGCGCTCAACCGGACACCTTCGGCCTCGCCGAGGTTGATGAGCGCTCGCAACGGCACGTTGACCGGATCCGCCGACGCGATCAGGTCTTCGCGGTCAGGTCCCAGCAGGATGACGTAGCCCGTCCCGTCGTACGCAACGCCGACCGACCGGCCGCCCCTGCGTCCCGCGACCGAAGCCAGCTCGAAGCTCGGCAACCATTCCCGCAGCGGCGCCAAGGCCGGATCGTGTGGTGGCGCAACCTGCGCCTTGCGGTTGCGTTTGGCGTAAGCCGCCCGGACGCGTCGCCAACGCCACAACGAGCGGCCGTTCCACGTGACGACGGTGAAGGTTGCGACGATGAGCAGGACGAGGACACCCGCGATGAGCAACGGGCCGAAGCCTCGGTGGTAGACGTACCCGGCCACGACCAAGCCGAGCGCCACCTGCCAGGCCACGATCGACGCCACCGAGATGCTGCCCACATGGCGGCCGGGGTAGTGCCGGCGCAGACGTACGGTCCTGGGTTGCGCCGGTCGTCGGGCAGGGGCCGGGGCAGACGCCGCCACCGGCGCCCGGGGTCTCGGTTGCGCGCGTACGGTGGACACGTCCGGCGTCTCCCCTCCGTTTCGATTCGCCGCAATATCGTAGTGTCGCACCACCCGTGTGGGCTTCGCCCCCACGAACCCCGACGACCCACCACGTGAGGGTTGCGCCCACGGCACGACACCACGTACGACGCCACGTGGGCGGAGCTCTCAGGGCGCCGGACGCACAGCACCACCATGACCACATCTCGCCAGGAAGGGCAGGCCGTGCGATCCTCGTCAGCCGGCCTGTCGTTCAGTGGCGAGTGAGGGTACGAGGGACATCCGATGCAGACTCGACGCGATCAACTTCAGGCGTACCGTTACCTGCTGCGCCGTGTCATGAGCTCGATGTGCGGTAACGACCCGGAGGCGCTCGAGCAGCCGATGCGGCGGGTGTCGTCGTCCACGTTCGCCGGGATCATGGTCGGGGTGCTCGCCTGCGCTGGCGTGGCGCTGTACGGATGGCTCGCCGACACGGCGTCGAGCAAGTGGAAGAACTCCGAGAACGCGCTGATCATCGACAAGGACAGCAACGCGATGTACCTGTACCGCCCGGCGAGCGAACTGTGGGCGCGCCAGGCGGGACAGCAGTCGCAGTCCGACTCATCTGCCACGGGCGACGGGAGCGAGGACAAGGTCCTCGTGGAGGTGGTCAACTACACGTCGGCGCGGCTCATCCTGGGCGCCGAACCCGAGATCGTCCGCGTGTCGTCGAGGTCGTTGGAGGACACTCCGCGAGGACCCAGGATCGGGATCCCGGCCGCGCCCAACTCATTGCCTCGCAAGGAGAACGTCAAGTCGTCGCCCCTCGCGACCTGCTCGACGTCCGAGACCGTCAACGCAGAGCAGAAGATCAGCGTCGACCTGGTCATCGGCCGGGACGCCACCGACCTCAATGCCCGTCCGCTCGGCAGGCAGGCCGTGGTGGTTGCCTCGCCTGACGGCGACCAGTACCTGCTGTACAACGGCAAACGCCTCGCGGCCGGGACCGAGGCACTCGACCGGCTCAACCTGTTGAGCGAGCCGGTCATCGTGGGCAAGGCCTTCCTCGATGCCGTCCCCGCCGGCCCAGCCCTCAAGGGACCGCTCATCCAGTCGCGAGGCGCCGAATCGGACTTCACGGTCCAGACCATCGACGGAACCACGCAAAGGGCTGCCATCGGCCAGGTCTTCAGCACCGGTGACGGTAGGTACTACGTGATGACGAGCGACGGCTTCGCCCGCATCAGCAAGGCCCAGGCAGACCTGCTCTTCGTCGAGGGTGTGGCGCAGCTACTGGACGGCACCGACCAGAGCGAGCCCACTCAGATCTCGCCCGACCAGCTCCGCGACAAGCTGAGCCCCACCGACCCCGACCTGCAGTCAGCGGACCTGCCGTCGGACTCGACGACGCTCGTCAATCTCGGGAGTAGGAACGGCACCGTGTGCCTCTGGTACAACGAGCCAGGGGCCGACCCGCAGATCACGACCGAGGGGACCCTTCCCGAAAGCGCCGTCGATTCGGTGAACGAGCCCAGCAACGGGGAAGCGGTCGACCGGGTGCTGATCCCGGCCGGCCACGCCGCGGTTCTCGCCCTGAAGCCAGGCCCCGACGTCGCCCCGGTGAGCTACGTGATCATCACCGAGGAAGGCGTGAAGTACCCCGTCCCCAACATGGACACCTTGCGGATCCTGGGGTACGACGACGTCGACCCGATGCCGGTCGCGCCTTCCCTGCTCCGACAGGTACGTTCCGGGCCCGCGCTGTCCCAGGATGCGGCGTACCAGGTGGTGTCATTCGGGCCGAGCGAGCCAGCTGAGTGACGAACTCTGAACCGAGGACGATCTCCTGAGGAGTTATCCACAACCCTGCGGGCATGCGGCGCCACAAGCCGCCGATCTCGGGTTAGCGTGGGGATCACGTGAGCGCCAGACCCGACAGGGAACACCTCCAACCTGAGGTTGGCCCGGTGGAACCGTAGCGGGACAAGGGTTCAAGAAGACTTCCTCTGGCACTCATCGAGCCAGGGCACGCACGCAAATTCGTGCTTCGTGCTGTGCAAAACCGACAGGGACGCTCGGTGTTTTCCGGGCATTCACGAGGAGGTTAGAAGTGTCGGCATCCCAAGATAGAGCCGCGATGGCGGAGGCCGTCAACCGACTGAGCGACTCGGTTGACGTGATGGAAGGCATCCGGAACAACCTCGACTCCTACAAGCAGGAGGCGCTCGGCACGTGGAAAGGTAACGCCGCGCAGACCTTCGGCCGTGTCATGGCTCGCTTCGACGAGGAGCTTCGCACGATCATCCAGGCCGAGAACGACCTGATGGAGAAGATGGGCGCCGCACGTCGCACCTACGAGCAGACCGAGGCCGAGCAGGAGCAGAGCGTCAGCAGCATCGAGGGCCTGCTGAACCACTGAGGTTGATTTCGGCACCACAACGCATCTGACATCCAAAGCTTCCGAGGAGGATTCCTTTCATGAGTGACTACACGCAATGGGATTCAGCAAGCCTGCAGAACCTGTACGCCAACCTGAAGTCGGCCCACGCCGCCGTCGAGCAGGAGACCCAAGACCTGGAGCAGACCCTCGAGGCCAAGCTCGGTGAGTGGACCGGTGACGCCCGTGAGGCTTACCGCCAGGCCAAGGCCACCTGGGACAAGTCGGTTGATGACATGAACCAGGTCCTGCTTCAGCTCGGCAACGCGATCCAGCAGGTCGAGGAAAGTTACGTGGGCACCGAGCGTGCGAACCAGTCGCTCTTCACGTGATGTAGTGCGATCGGTCCGCATCAACGAGAGGGCCTCTGGCCGCATTCGGCGGTCAGAGGCCTCTTCTTTTTGAAGCAGTTTCCCTTGCCGGAGTTCACAGGTCTCGCGACCACCACTGACCGACGAGGTCCTTGCCGAAGCCGTGGTGAGGTTCGGCCTTTTGCAAAACGAATCCGGCACGCTCGTAGATTCGGCGTGCGTCGGTCAACACATCGGTGGTCCACAACACGATGCGTCGATAGCCGACCCGCTTGGCGAAACGCAGACATTCCTCGACCAGCCGACTGCCGATTCCCATTCCTCGTGCCTTCGGCTCCACCAGCAGCAGGCGCAGCTGCGCGGTCTCCTCGTCTTTTCGTACGCACAAGATCGAGCCGACCGGCTCCCCGTCGACCTCGGCTATCCAGCCAGTTTCACGAGCCGGGTCGTGGTGATCGACATAATCGGCGACGATCCGCGCGACCAGAGCCTCGTAGCTCTCGTTCCACCCGTACTCCTCCGCATACACCACGCCATGGCGATGCACGATCCACCCCAGGTCGCCAGGGCGCAGTGGACGAAGGACGAATGGCGCCCGGGGAGGGGCATCACTCAAGAGCTCCTGGATCGTCGCCATGGCCTGGACCAGACGCTCCTGGTCGGCTTCGCCGAGTCCAGACAGCAACTCCGTGACATCGGCGACGGCTCGCGCATCCAAGTCGGCAAAGGTCGACCGGCCCTTGTCGGTGAGCGACACCACCTGTCGCCTGGCATCGGTCGAGGAGCGCTCCCGGCGCACCAGACCGTCTCGCTCGAAGCGGGCGAGGATCCGGCTCAGGTAGCTGGGATCGAGCCCGAGCTCGCGGCGCAGCGCCAGGGCGTCGGTCTCACCGCCCCGGTTGGCCAGCTCGAACAGCACCCGGCTCTCGGTGAGGGAGAACGGTGAGCTGAGGTAGCGCCGGTCGAGCGCTCCGACGCGGCGGGTGTAGAAGCGGTTGAACGACCGGATCGTCCGGACCCGCGAAGCCAGGTCGTCCGACGACAGGTGAACCTCCCGGACCCCGCTCGTGGACATATGTGACTCCCTCCAAGATTTAGTGGACTGAGTCCAATAAATCGTGGCACGTCAATCCGAGGCTCGACAAGGTCCGGACCAAAATGACCATGTTCAGCACCGGCACTGTCGCCATGGCACGGCTGGCCAGGTACTGAGGCGCCTAGACCACTGGCGGAGCATCCTTCCTAGACCCGGCAGCCCTCGCCACGTCAGACGCAGCCCGATGGCAGCGAAGTCATACGCGGCGTCAGCCGTGGATCGGGGACGACGGTTCACTACGACTGTCCGCCGCCTGGCGGGCCGCCTCCCGACCCGATCGGCGTACGACCGGGAACGCCCATCCCGACACGATGCCCAGCAACAAGGCTCCGACGCCGAGGCTCACATATCCCACGGCGATCTGGTCCGGCGCCGTCCCCGCGTGCAGGGCGAGCGCCACGGCAACCGCGAGGAAGGCGCAGACAGCCGTCACGCACCACGGCACACCGAACAACCCGACGAGCGACGGCGAGCCCGCCAACGCACGCCGCGACCAGATCTGCCACCACAGCAGCAATCCGAACGCGATCAGGGTCACCACGCCGGCGATCAGGAAGAGGATCGTGTTGACCATGTCGCTTCGGGCTGCGGCCTCGCGGGTGACCGCGACAGGATCGGCAGCCAGCTCAGCGAAGATGCCACGGCGCGGCCCCAACGCGAAGACGCCGTACACAACAGCACACACGGCCTCGAGGGGCAGCAGCGCCAGCACGAAGCGCCACAGCGCCCACGGGTACACGGGTCGGGCACGCGGTGGATCGTCCGGGACCAGCAGGGGAATCGGCTCGGTGCGCTCCGCCCAGTCCGGAGTACCGGATGATCCCGGGCCCTGCCTCATCCGCGACTGTGGCGGCGTCTGCCAGGGTGCCGCATTCTCCGCGCCTGACCAGGGAGGTGCTTCCGTTGGCTGGCGCGGTCGTGCCCACGCTGGACCGATGGCGGGTGGCCCGGGCTGGCCGCTCGGTGAGTCCGAGGACGAGCCACCAGGCCGCGCCGAATGGTGTGACACCAAGGCCATGCCGCAGCGGGAACACGTGCGAGGTCCATCTGGATTGTCAGAGCCGCAGCGTGGACAGCGCATGGCTGGTGAGCCTACCTTTGGTCGGCTGAGCGCGCGCCGTCGCCGTGCCTGAATCCGCCACCAGGTATCGCGGTTCTGCGGAGTTTCGTCCGGCTGCGTCAGCCGGCTCACATGTGCTGGGAACGCAGGAACTTGCCGAAGTGTGGCACCGTGAACGCGACCGTGCCGCGCTCCGCCGCGTACACCAATCCCTTCTTGATCAGCGAATCACGTGCCGGGGAGAGGCTCTGGGGCTTCCTCCCGAGCATGGTCGCGACGTCGGACGTCGACACGGGGTGATCCGCGATGTCGGCGCCGAGCTCGGCCATCGCCCGCATGTATTCACGCTCGGCCGGCGTCGCCCGTTCGTACCTCGACCCGAAGAACCCGACCGCGAGCTCCGCCTCGGCATCTGGCGTCGCCACCTTGACGTCGTCGGCCTGGATCGGACTCTTCGGCGCGACGTCCCACGTGGCTTTGCCGAACGCCTGAACGAAGTACGGATATCCGTCAGTCACCTCGTGCAGGGCATCGAGCGCTTCGGGGGAGAACTCGACGTTCTCCGTAGCGGCCGGCACGGTAAGGGCGCGGTCGGCATCGGCACGTTCCAGGCGGTCGACCACGACGTAGCGGAACAGGCGCTCGGCGTACGACTTGCTGGCAGACAGCGCCGCCGGAAGGTGCGGAAGGCCGGCGCCCACCACGATGAACGGGATCCCCTGCTGGCTGATCTCATGACACGCCCCGCACAGAGCCGACAGCTCGTCGGAGTGCACGTCCTGCATCTCGTCGATGAACAGGGCCACCCCGACGCCGAGATCTCGGGCAAGCTCACCGGCCGCCATGAAGGTCTCGGTGAGGTCGAGCTCGAGGTCGCCGGAGTCCGCGCGGCCCCGCGTCGCCGGCACCTCGTACGGCGGTCGCCACCTGATGCCCTTGCGATCCTTCGGCGAGGTCTGCAGCGCGAAGGCCTTGAGCACGCCGAGGAACTCGTCCACCCGATCCTGGTCGCGATGGCGCGGGCCGAGCTCCCGACTCGCCGCATGCAGCGCCTGGGCGATCGGGAGCCGGATGGATAGGTCGGGCCGTGCTTCGACCTTGCCGGTGCCCCACGCACGCGAGAGCGCCAGCGAGCGCAGGGCATTGAGCAGCACCGTCTTGCCGACGCCACGAAGCCCGGAGAGGATCATGCTCCGCTCGGGCCGACCTGCGGCGACCCGCTCGAGGACGACCTCGAACTGACGCACTTCCCGGTCACGCCCTGCGAGCTCCGGCGGCCGCTGGCCGGCACCAGGTGCGTACGGATTGCGTACGGGGTCCACGCTTGGACTGTATGTCCTTGTCTAGCAAAAGCCTTAGATTTCCTTAGATCCGGTTATCGGCGTGTCGCGGGACTCGTCGGTCGGGACACTTGGCCATACCTATTGGGTTGTGCCAGAATTCATCTGGCGTTGAATTTCGCTCGTCCGTCCTGCGGTACCGGGTCGGGAGGTGGCGCACCATGGTCCTGCCCAGGCGACTCGCGCGCGTGAACCGCGTGGCGACCAACCGGGTCCTCGGGCTGATCGCGGATTGGATGCCGGGCTTCGGTGTCATCTCCCACGTAGGTCGCCGATCCGGTCGCCGCTACCGGACACCGGTCAACGTCTTCCGTAGCGATGACGGCTATGTCATCGCGCTGACGTACGGACCGAACTGCGACTGGGTGAAGAACGTCATGTCGGCGGGTGGCTGCGAACTCACCACCAAGCGACGCAGAGTACGCCTGACCGAGCCACGCATCGTGCACGACGAGACTCGCCGACACATGCCATCGGTGGTCAAGCTCATCCTGTCGCGCATCGGCGTGTCGGACTTCCTCTACCTGACCGATGAGTCCTGAGTCTTACCCGAGCAACGCCCAAGTCAGGGCTCCACGCGACACATTCAATGGGCACCGACCTCAGCCGTGACCACACAGAACCCGTGAGAAGGACACGCCGCTTCCCGGGACCGCACACCGTATGGCTCGCTCTCGCTCTCTCTACAGTTATCTAGCGCTGCTGCTAGATATCGCTAGATCGCGGTAGCGAACTTCAGACACACCACGGCACCGCACGACTGGCCCTCGGGACAGCACGTCGTCGCCGTCATTCGGCAACAGGCGATGGACGTCGCGCCGGCGACATGCGTCGTCTCGACACGTCAGTCCACACTGCGATCGCACCGCCGGTCACACTCCCCACGTGCTCGTGATGTCGCGTACCGTATTCGAGACCACGGGGCACGACACAGCAGCAATGGCACGTGGAACACCGCCGGTCGGGGGAGCTGCCGATGGACAACCGAGGCGTACGGATCGTCGCCGTGACGGTGGCCATCATCGCCGTGCTGGCGGTGGCCGCACTTCTCGTCACGACGTACCGGAACGCCAGCTCCACGCCGGTCACCTCGACCGAAAGCCCGTCAGCTCCGCCGGCCACGCCAGAGCCAGTGCACCCCACGAGCCCTACTCCGTCGTCACCAGTGGCCGACGGCCACGACCACGAGCCGGTGTACGAACCCGATGCGCAGGCCGCGACAGCCATCCGCAGTGTGACGGTGAAGTTCCTGAACGAATGGAAGCGACCGGGAACGCCTGAGGAGCGAACCAAGCGGATTCGACCGTACGCCACCGCGTGGCTCGCCGAGCGCCTCGGCGACGTCGACCCAGCCGAGCTGCCCAGGTCTCGCATCGTGGGAAGCCCACAGATCGTCGCAGCCACGCCCTACGCGGCCGGCACCACGACACGGTTCAGCGACGGGCTCCGAGTCCGCTGCAATCTGGTGCTCGACACCAGCGGATGGCGGGTTGCCGAGGTACTGCCCGACACCGACGGACCTCCAAGCCCCAGCCCGCGCGCCTCAAGCCCCCAGGGCGGTGACGTCTGATGCCCGCCCCGATCGTCGTAGTCGTCAAGGCCGCCGGCCAACGCCTCGCCAAGGCCGCCGCCCGGCGAGCGGGCAGACGCGTCGTCGACCGAACCATCAGCCGAGCAACGGGTGGCCGCGTGAGCCATGCACCGGGCCGGCGCGCTCTGATCATCGGTGCCGGCATCGCGGTCGTTCTCGGCCCTCTGATGATGCTCGGGGCAGTCGCCGCGATGTCGCTCGCGTTGTTCGGTCCCCTCGGGGCCGAACAGTCCGCCACTGGCGCGCAATGCGGGCCGACGACCGTCCTGGCCGGGGTGACCGCCGAGACCAACCAGCTGGACGCCGAGCAGCTCGAGAACGCACGCATCATCATCGATGTCGGGATCCGAGAGAACGTCCCGGAGTACGGCTGGGTCGTGGCGCTGGCCACCGCCATGCAAGAGTCGACCCTGCGCAACCTTCCCTATGGCGACCGGGACTCGGTGGGGCTCTTCCAGCAACGCGCCAGTTGGGGTTCGCTCGAGCAGCGCATGGATCCCCACCAGGCCGCCAGCATGTTCTACACGGGTGGCAGCGGCGGTCAGCCAGGCCTGCTCGACATCAGCGGCTGGCAGAACATGACGGTGACCGACGCTGCGCAGGCGGTGCAGCGGTCGGCGTACCCCAACGCATATGCCGACGACGAACCACTCGCTCGCGCACTCGTCGCGCAGATCACAGGTGGCGGGGCAGCACGGGCTCAGCTCGCCGGATACGCCGAGGACTGCGGGTTCCCGCCCGGCATGCAGTGTCCGCCGACACCGTGGCCGCAGGTCGAGCAAGGTCTCACTCCGGATGCGCTGACGAGCCTGCGGTGCCTGCACGAGAAGTTCCCGCGCATCACGACGTACTTCGGAATCGGTGACCGTCCGGCCGGCAACGACGGCGACCACGAGAACGGTCGCGCGATCGACGTCATGATTCCGTACGCCGACTACCAGAGCGCCGAGGCCAAGGCGTACGGGTGGAAGGTCGTCCGGTGGATCCTTGCCAACCGAACAGCGCTCGGCGTCAAGTACGTCATCTACGACAAGAAGATCTGGTCGGTCGCGCGTCAGGACGAGGGGTGGCGCACCTACACCCACTACACCGGATGCACGAGCGACACCTGCCTGCACTACGACCACATCCACGTCTCGGTGTACGGCAACGCCGCGCAGCTACCGGCGACCGGTGACTGGGTCCTGCCGGTGGCGCCGGGGAGCTACCACCTCACCGCGCGGTTCGGCGACTGTGGCAGGCGATGGGCCTCGTGCCACACGGGTCTGGACTTCGCAGCGCCAGAAGGCACACCGGTGCGTGCGGTCGCGAAAGGGACGGTGGTCTTCGCCGGCAGAGCGGGGGCATACGGCAACCTGGTCAAGGTCGACCACGGCAACGGCGTGATGACGATGTACGCACACCTGCGGTCACTGCCGTCCGATAGCGTCGGCGCCTCGGTGATCCCGGGGCAGATGATCGGCGAGGTGGGATCCACCGGGAACACCACGGGTCCGCATGTGCATCTCGAGGTACGGGTCGATGGGCAGCCGCAGGATCCGCAGCTCTGGCTCTCCGGCCACGGCGTGGCGCCATGACCGGCGCCACCGCGCCAATGACCATGTGCACTACGCCTGCTGGGGGTGCAACACGTGTCGGCACGTGTCGTACCCCCAAACCACCTGGTGGGCAGGCCCATGGGAGCTGCGGGCAGGTTGCGGATACCAGCGGACCAACTACTGTTCGCGTTGAGCGGTCACTTCGGGTCGCTTCGAGGTCGACCCGTGAGGGAAGGGGCGTACGAACGTGACGACGAACCCTCCACCATCGCCGAACCCCGCTCGCGCCGGATCGCCACCCGGCGTTCTTGGCGTGTCATCAGCTGCTCCGGCGGGCGTGGACGAGACGTCCGCTGCCCCGAACTCCACTGCCGAGACCTCCACCGCCGAACCGACAGCTGGCGCATCGGAGAACCAGACGCCAGCCGAGCTCCCGATCGAGGACGCGCGTGCGTACGGCGTCGACGGGTTCGACCCCGACGATCCGTGGAACGCCGTGCTCTGGCTCGAGAGCGACCGCGCCATCACCGCGCTGCCGCTGACGCCACGAAGCCTCGACCAGATCGTGGCGAGCCTGACCGAGGTTCGTGATGCGCAGCGTCTTGCGCTGGGTATGGGTGCGGCGGACACGGGCGACGACGGGCGCTCCCGATCCCGCGGCATGCTCGGCGGTCTCAGCCATGCAGCCCGGGTCGCGACCGGGAGCGCGCCGGTGTCTCGATTGTGGCAGAGCTCGAGCCGGGGCCGGTGGGTCATCATCGGCGGGGCCATCGGGTTCGTCGTACTCGGGGTCATCGCGTCGCTGCTGACTGGTTGACGCGCGAAGCTCACCCACCAGGAGTTAACGTGAAAGACCAAGAAGCCCAGGGAACCCACAGGGTGGAGAGCGAAGACGTGAACCGCGAGCCATCCGCGGCCGCTGGTGACGGGCGTGAGCAGACGACGAACGAGTCCGCCGGGGCTGGTTCGGGCGAGGCGCAGCGGGCCGGCGCGACCGGGGGTGACGCTGCGCGGACGCGTCGCGGATTGAGTTCGTACGAAATGCACGTGGGCGTCGGCCGTCCCTACCCGCATGTCCTGCTGCCTGGGTCCGCGTGGCCGAACGAGGTGACCCGCGACGACGATTCAGGACGATCCACCGGACCGCCTGCCGAATCGGCCGCCACCACGCTGCCTCAACCCTCGGCACCACCGGAGCAGGAGGCCCCCTCCTTCGAAGCCCAACGGCACCCCGACACCGACGGCGACGCGACGTCCGACGGCGACCGAGCCGACCGAGGGAGTGCGCGCGACGAGACGAGCACGGCATCTGCGAGCCCAACCGAGCAGGCGTCAACCGGGTCGACTGAGGCGCAGGGCATGGGAGGCCACTCCAACGGCGAGAGCACAGGCGCGTACTGGACGCCACGGCCTCCCGACCGCTCGGCAGACGAGAGCGGGTCGACGTCACAGGCGGGCAGCCCTCTGCCCAACCAGCCGAGTAGCAGGGTGGGCCAGTCGTACTCGATCGGTATCGGCACGCCCAGGCCCGAAGCGCTACGGCAGTCCAGTCAGCTCCCGCCGGTGCCGCCGCAGCCCGCACCGGCATCGGCCCAGCCACAGCCGGCAGCGTCGCCGGCGGCAGCGTCCGGGCCGACCGCACACCAGCCCGACGTACCACCTCCGCCGGTCACGACGCACCAACCTGCTGCACCGCAGCCCGCGCAGCACCCGACAGCACCGCACCAGACCCCGCCACCGCCGGCAGCGCCGCACCAGACCGCTGCGCAGCCAACGCCAGTGCAGCACAGCGGGTTCTCGCCGCCGGGAAGAGCAGCTCCGCCCGTATCGCCGCCGCCCACGAGCGCGTCATATTCCGAGCCCGCTCTCTACGACGCGGACGAGGACTCCTTTGTCCAACAGCTCGGCAGCGGTCGCCAGCGGCCGGTCCCGCGGCACGGCGTCCGAGGTCTGGTGTACCGACTGACCCACATCAACCTCGGTCTTGGCAAGCGTGACCGGGAGGAGTGGGAAGTCCGGCAGCGACTGAACCGCCAGCTGCGGCGAACCCGCGGCTACTGCGGCTACATCGGCATCGCCTCGGAGAAAGGTGGTGTGGGCAAGACCACCCTGTGTGCCTTGCTCGCCGCCGAGATCGCCGAAGGGCGGCGCGAATCCGTCGGCGTCGCCGACCTCAACCCCGACCTCGGTACGTTGCCTGACCGGTTCGGCGTACGCCCGCAGTACTCGATCCGCGACCTGCTCGCACACGTCGACGAGATCCCGTGGCGCTACCACGTGCACGACTTCATGGAGAAAGTCCCCGAGATGAACGTGCGCGTGCTCGCCGCGTCGACCGACCGCAAGATCCGACACCAGCTGAGCATCGCCGACGTGGAGCTCTTGGCCGAGCTGTTCGCGCCGTTCTTCTCGTTCGCCATCTTGGACAACGGAACGCACATCACACACGAGGCCATGCTCGGCACGCTGCGTGTGGCGCACGGCATGGTGCTCGTCACCGACAACACCAAGGACGGCGCGAACCTCGCCCGGAAGACCCTGCAGTTCCTCACCGACAACGGGTTCCCGGAGATGCGGCGCCGCGTGGTGCTCGCGGTTGTCGCAAAGGAGACGGCGAGCCCTGTGAAGGTGCGCGCGATCGAGCGGGCTTTCGCCGAGCACGTGCGTGAGCTTGTCGTCATTCCGTACGATCCCGCACTCGACGGTGGTGGCAAGATCCCCTTCCGCGACCCGAACGCGGTCAACAAGCTCGTCCGCCGCGAGACGCGCGACGCCGTACGCAAGCTCGCCGCGATCGTGGTCGACGACCTCGTGGCCTGACTCGACCTGCGTGCCCGTCCACGCGTACAGATCCTCTGCGAGCGGCCTGAGTTCGGAGCCTAGATGCCGACCACACTCCCACGATCACCGTTGATCACTCATCTGTCCTGGGGACGGATGAGCGTCGACGGCCTCGAGGACGCGAAGGACTTCAAGCTGTACCCGGGCGGTGGACGGCCGTGGGACTGGAACGAGACGGGCACAAGGCACGATCCTGGGATTCAGCCTGCTGACCTCGTCGAGCTTGTCGAGCAGGGGAGTCGCACGATCGTGCTCTCCCGCGGAATGCAGCTCGTGCTGCAGGTGAGCCCGGAGGCGCGAGACTACCTGGAGTCGCAGGGGATCACGTACGTCATCGCAGAGACCTCAGCTGCGGTCGAGCGATACAACGAGTTGGCGAAACAAGGCGAGCCGGTTGGTGGACTGTTCCATTCGACCTGCTGAGCCTCGGGGCCGATAATGACGACGCCGCCTGCGTTGTCGCTATGGGACCTGCTACTGGGCTTCTTCGAAGGTGTACTCCTTGACATTGGGGTAGGTCGGTCCCTGAAGCTCGACGAAGACCGTGGCCTCGAGGTTGACGTGCTCGGCGGTCAGCGGTGGAACTCCCAGCGCCTCCAGGTAGCGGTGCAGCATGTCGGGGGTGAACCGGTCCCGGATCCTTCGCGCGGTGTAGCGGTCGGTCTCTTCGAACTCGAACCGTTCCCCGGATCGAACTCGAACCGTTCCCCGGACTCGTCGAACCGCCACCGCCCACCGTCGTTGGCGGCGCTGATCGTGCGGATGTAGTTCAGCCGGTTGTCGGTGTCCGGGCCGTACAGCTCGAGGATGGTGGCGGGATAAACACCGGCGGCGTTGACCACGCGCAGGGTCCGGCATCTAAGTTCCTCTGCCCCCAGAGATACCTCCCACCAAGGATCGGTGCCGCCGTTTGAGTTGTTGAAGTACAGCGTCCAGCCGTCCAGTGGGAGGAACGGGAAGCGGCGGATCTCGACGCTGGTGAGTGGTGCCAGCAGCTCGACCGCCGTCTCGGCCGTGTCAGGATGAGGCCGCTTCACCGCTACCGACACTCCTCGAGGGCGTTGTCTTGGCTCGACCTTCGACACAAACCAGGCGGCGACACGATCGACCGGTGCTTCGAACAGGCCCGCTTCCTCGGTGGTGGGTGCACGCCACGACCCCAGAAGCCTCACGCAGTCACCCCCACCAACCCAACTGAGTTGCCGAACGCCAACCCCGAGCTGCACCGATGATCAGCATGCGACGACTTCGTGTCAAGGGAATCTGATCCACGCCGACGCAGCCGGCATCGCTCAGCCCATCGACAGAGTCACCTGCTTCATCCGTGTGGAAAGCCGGGCAACATGTCGCGGATCGATCCGAGACGGCTGTGCGACCAACCAATCGGCGAGCCTGTGTCCTCGTAGCAAGGTCACGGTTGTCGGGGTAACGCTACGCGCAGATTCGTCCACGAGAGCAAGAGAAACCGAGTCCTCAGGAAGTCGTGTGTCGCCCCAGAAGACCACCAGGCCGAACGCGGCATCAGCGGAAACGCCGAGCGCTTCGGCGACATCGCGGACCCTCCGTACGGAGGGAAGCAACCGGCTCGCGAGCTCGTGCGGGTCGCCGTCGAGCGCGTACGCCCGAGCCGGACCGTTCACTGAACGCGACTCCGAGCCACCAGCAACGTCGACCAGAGAGACGGCGCCCGCCCAGTCACGGGTCTCGACAACGTACACCCCGCCCGGTCCGAGCACGACGTGTTCGAGGCGATGCGTGCGTCCACCACGACCACGCAGCTGGCGATGGCTCAGCACACGCCAGTCCGAGAACCTCGGATCGGCCAGCGCATGCGTCAGCGCCTCGCTTGTCTTCTGCTCGCCGCGGTGTATTGCCGCCACCCGACGCTGCTCGTCCGGTACGTCTTCGCCGGCTACCCGACGCCGGCTGCGCCACCAGACGAGCAGCATCGCCACCGAAAGTCCCAGCACCGGCGCGGCAACCGGCGACAGTACGACAAGTGGACTGGCCAGGCACAACGCCGCATGGCCGAGGGCGACCGTGACGGCACGACTCGGCGCCCTTGTGCTGTGGCGCCCCGGCATCAGCCAGACGACCCCGACCACGACGACGGCGAACAGCCAGAACACCAGCCCCTGCTGCACCGGCGAGATCAGCGGGTTGTGTCGCGCAGCCCACTCGGTCGCGGACGAGGTCCAGACAAGGGTGACCGCCAAGGACGCGGCCGAGCCAGCGGCTGTGCGATTCCGTCGCCACCATGCGACGAACGCCACAGCGACCAGGACGCCGACCACCAACGTCGTGGCAGCATCGCCTTGCAGCGCCGCTACGAGCAGCAGGAAGAGGCCGACGACTGCGATCCCGAACCGTAGCAGCGGCGTGAGCTTACGCGATCCCATCACCATGGTCTCGCGTCACCGCTCACTCGCTGCCCGACCGTTGGCGTGCCCGCGTCGGCTCAGCCCGCGAGCGGCGCGCTTCCTCCACCACCTGGTCGGCATCAGCCGACCTGTCGTCGGCCCGGCGGACCCGGTCGGTCGCCGGCGCTGCGCTGCGGCGCGAGGCGATCGAATCCCGCGATCCCGGGTAGGGCCCCTGGGGGAACGCGCGGCTCGCTCGGTAGGCAGCGTGCTCCTCGGCCTGGACGAGCTCCCGACCCGACGCCGTGGTCATGCGAGCACCCGTCACGGCACCTTGCACGCGACCTCGCCGTACTTCCGCTCGCCATTCCCTGGAGCCCGGCCGGTAACCGACCGCCTCGGCACCTTCCGCCGCCCGCATGGCACCGACCCGGGCGCCTGCGCGTACGTTGCGCTGGAAGCGGTACGCGCCACCTGCCGCCCGGCGCATGCCACTCGTCGCGGTGGTGTCGCTCGCCATGACGCCAGCCTGCGCCGCGTCCTGCACGATGACCGGAGCGATCGCACCACTCCGGAAGGCGGTCAGGAGCTTCCAGATGGCCGCTGTCGCGATCAGCATGAGGAAGATCTTGATGACCGTGCCGCCGGACGCCACCTGCAGGATGTTCAACACCGCAAGCAGAAGCGCAAGGACCAGCCCGAACACGCACCGCAGGAAGACTGCTTGCACCATGATCCCGGCGACGGTGCGCACGATTCGCCGGGCAGGCGGGAACGCCGCGATCGCCCCGATCAGAGGCAGGAATATCCAGGCCATCAAGAAGACCGCATGCCAGAAGATGGTCAGGACGGCCAACAGACCGACGAAGATGAAGGCGATCAGGTTGACGAAGAGCGCAGCGATCGCCGTCGCCATCCGCCCCGTCGGCTGGGTGCCGCGCCAGAACTCGTAGTTGGGCTCGTACGCCTCGGCGACCTTGTACTGAACGCCTTTCCACAACGACAGGTGCTGGTCGGTGTCGACCGGACGGCCGGAAGCCTCGTCGATGGTCTCGTTCCGGGTCAACGCCTGAGCGATCACCTGTTGCGCAGCCAGGTTTATCCTGCCCGGCTTCCCGTCCTCACCGCGCGGCCGGCGGGCACACCGGTACTCGATGCTCTCGACTCCGGGCGGCCGCTCGTACGCCGGCGGCTGCCCGTCCGGGCAGTAGTTCTTCCCACCGAACACCAGGTTGTCCACCGTGAGCTGTCGCTCGGTGCCGTACTGACCGTTCACCCACGGCTGGAAGAGCAGCACCTCGTAGAGCATGCAGGACGAGACCCGCTTGCCGACGTTGTACGTCTCGCTGGGCGGCAGGTAGCACGGGCTGGCCGGGTCCTTGTTGTTGTTGATGATCGAGATGTCCATCACCGCGGAGTTGAACTCCGAGGTGTACGTATCGACCGCGCGAGTGATGTTCACGTAGTTGTTGCCCGCGAGAACGGCGGCCACGATGATGACGACGATTCCGGAGGCGATCACCCCGCTGTAGGTCTCGCGAGAGTCGGCGTGCCGCTGGATCCTGGTGAGCACCCAGAACCCTGCTGCCGCGACCGCCACCGCGATGGCCGGCACCCCGATCTTCTGGTTGAGATTGGTGAGCAGGCTCTGCTGTGCCTCGTAGAACGACTCGAACGGCGCCTCGTTGCTGGCCAGCTGCTTCACACCGATGGTCAGGCCACCGAAGAAGCCCCCGACCGAGAACATCATCTGGGCGATGCCGGTAGCCGACGCGTCCATGATGGAGCACGCGGTCTCGAAGTTGTCCTCCGGATCGTTGGTGTCGAAGTGGTCGAGGTCTTCCTTCAACCGTTGCGGTGTGTACGACCAGAGCAGCCCGCGGGGCCCGGCGACCTCGAACAACGTGTGTTGCGAGGGACGTACCTGACGGCCTCGCTTGTTCGGGTCGGGATCCTTGTCGGGTGGTACGTCCTCCTTGGCAATGATGGGAATCCACGCGGTCATGCCCGCGCCGCGATGCTCCGGACCCGAGTTGGAGATCTCACCGCTTCCGAACGCGCAATCCCATGGAGCGGCCTGCGCGGGCGACACGGCAAGAGCCGTGCCGAGCACGGCCGCGGCGAAGACGCCGACCGCCGCAAAGGCCCGCAGCACCCGTCCACCCACCCACCGGAAGAACCACGGCGTGTACCGCCGCCTCACCCTGGACGCAGCGCATCGGGTCGTCCGCCCTCCGCCAGAACGGCGTCCGTCGTCACCACCGTGACGCGCCCCCGAAGGTGCCTGTACCGGCACCGGAACCGCGAGGAGGCGGCCCTTCATACCCTGACCTCGTCTTCGGCGGGCTCCTTCGTCTCTGCCGGAGCCGTCGGTTCGGTCACAGGCGGGGGCGTTCCGATCAACGTCGGCGCCTCCTCGATGTAGCGCCAGTCGTTCACGTCCGGGGACGGGTCGATGGCCTTGAACCGCGCCTCCAGGTGCGGGTTCGACTGGATGGCGGCCGCGAACTCGAAGAACGTCCGGTCGACCTCGACGCTCGCGAGCTCCTGGTCCACGTCACGCATGACACACTCGCCGTCCCGCAACGACTTCAGGGTCTCGATCATCGAGCGGTCGTCCGGCGCACGGTTCAGCAACGGCAACGTCTGCGCGGCATCGGCATCGGACTGGTGCCGGAAGGCGAACACCGTGTGGATCTGGTTCGTTCCGGCCGCCTTGGCGTCCAGGTCCTCGGACTCGATCCGGACAAGGTCGCCCGCCTGCTGGGTGATGAGCACGATGCCGATGTTGAACGCCCGACCCTGCTTCAGCACGAAGCTGATCAGGTCGCGCCCCTCGCCGGTCGAGGCCACGCTGTACGCCTCGTCGACGAAGAGCATCTGCGGTCGCCAGCCCTTCACCGGGTCGCGCTCGGTGGTCTCCTCCAGCATCTGGAAGCCCAGCCTGGTCACCAGGTAGATGATGCCGCGGGCGATGTTGGCCGACGAGCTCGTCCCGTGTGCACGTGGCAGTCCGCGCAACGTGATGATGGTGCGCCGCTTCCCACTTCCGCGTACGCCCGTTCCCACCGACGCGTCCCGCGCGAACGCCACTCTCGCGTACGGGTTCTTCCGCAGGTCCTCCAGGACGGCCGCAGCGAACCGCAGATCGCGCATCTCGGTGTCGGCGACGCCGGCGTCCTTCACGCGTTCGAACTCGTCCACGACAAGTTGCAACGCCTGCCACGTCGTCGGACGGTCCACCATACGGTCGATCTCGGCGTGCGAGGCCTCCGGATGTTGCTGCCGGTACGCCGCGACCCTGCGGTCGTAGTCGTTCACGACCCGCGAGAAGGCCTCCACCACGTAGCCCGAGATCCGGTTCCACGCCTGCTCACCGAGGAAGATTTCCAGCATCGCCTGGGCGTGCATCCGCCCTTCGGTCACGGTCGCGCTCGTGAGCAGCGGATCCAGGTTGCCCGAGCGACCGCGCAGCGGGTCGATGATCTCAGTCTCGCGCCAGTACGCCGGGTTGATCGGCTGGAACGGGCATCCCGGCTCGCCGAGGCACCCCTCTCCCGCGTGGCGCATGAAGTCGGCGTTCAGCACCTGAGAGCCGAACGCCAGGTAGTACGCCATCCGCGCGGCGTCGATCTTCGGGTCGATGAAGACGCATCGCACGCCGGCCTCGGACTCGTAGTGGAACACCTTGAGCGCCAGGGTCGTCTTCCCGGCACCGGAAGCGCCGACCACCACGACACCGGCACCGTTCTCACGGGCGATCGCCGAATGCGCTGAATAGTGCACCGGGTAGTGCCCGTCGCGGGTACGTCCGACCAGCATTCCCTGCCAGCCCTTGGCGATCCCGTCCCGACCGACCACCACGCGGTCACCCACCTGGGTCGCGGTCGTGAGCAGGGCGACACCGAGCTGGTCGAGCTCCTGCAGTCGTCGGAACGGCGCGATCCGCCCGATCGGCGACCGGTCGCCGTCACCGGGAAGCACGTTGTACAGCAGGCGATACTGCAACCGCTTGGGCCGCAACACCGTCGCGTCGAGCGTCTTGGCGAACAGCCGCTCGATCCGCTTCCGGCGGTTCTCCAGCTCCTCCGGGTTGGGCGCCGAAATGGTCAGCAGCAGCTGGGACTCCATACCCGGGAACGGTCGGCTGTCCTGCTCGTCGACCAAGTGGTTGGCTCGTTCCACCTGGTCGACCAGCAACGAGTCGATCCGAGCGCTCGCGCGGTCCATGTCACGTGCCTCGTCCTCGAGGTTGTCCCGGATCTTCTTGCCGCGTTCCCGGAATTCCTCAGGCGGTAGCAGCACACCGCGCCACGACACCACGACCGGGAACTCGAGTCGCTTGAGAATCCGCCCCCATGCCCGCGTCTTGGCGAACCGAATCGTGTCGGGCCATCCGGTTGCGACGAGCGTGGTGAGGTACGTCGTGCGGTCCTCGCCGGTGTCGTCGTCGACGACGCTGACCTCGAGACGGCTCTTGTGGTTGGGCGCTCGGAAGTCCGCAGCGAGCTCGAACTCGTGCGCGCCCCACGGCCGCCGGTCGAGTGGTCCGTCGTCGGGGATCGGCAGGTGACCGTAGAGGCAGGTGCGGATGATCCGGACGAGATCGCGCCGCAACATGGGCTGCACGCTGACACCGGAATCAACCGCCACGGCGTAGACCTCGTCGGCCCGCTCGTGCCATTCGGCGACCACCGCCGGGTCGAGATATTCGTCGTGCACGCCGGTCGCCTGGTCGGCGATCGCGGCCACCGCGGCCGAGCCGACGCCGCGACTCTCACCGAGCTGACCGATCCGCATCAAGAAGACGACGTCGTACTGCGCGCCCAGGCGGCCCTGCGAGATCGCGCGTTCGGCCTCGCGGCGAACCAAGGTGAAGAAGTTGCCGGTCGGATTCCAGGCTCGCGTGCTCACGTCGGCGACCCAGCCCGAGAGGTCCGGCTGCCGCGGCACCAGCATCACCTGGAAGTGCGGGCGGTGGAACTCACGGGCGATCTGATGCAGCAGGTTGGGGAGCTTCAACGCCTCCGGAATGAGCTCGTCCGTGCCGACATGCTCGTCCGTTGTCGTGTTGATGAAAAAGCCCGTCCAGACCGAGCGGCCCCAGATGAAGATCACGTCGTCGCCGTACCGGTACGGAAGTCGTTCCCGCTCGATCCGTGACTCTCTGCGCCGCCCTTCGTTCGCACTCGGCTTGTCGTCGCCACCTCCCACGTTGAAGACGAAGATCAGCACGGCGCCGATGCCGAGCACGACGAAGGCGAGGAGCGGTAGCAGATACAGAGGACTCATGCCACCGACCTCCACTCGTCGGACACCGCGTACGAACGAATCAGCCGAGCCGACCGCGTCGCCCGGGCCGCCTGCAGTTTCCGGTGCCATCGGGGGTGCAGCGGATGCCACAAGATGACCCGCCAGCAGACGACGTCGGGCTCGATGTCGGCCGCCAGGCCATGGATCCGGCGCGGTTGCAAGAACAGGTAGTCGGCAGCGACCAGGAGGTTCTGCTCCGTCGTGAGGCCGTTGCTCCAACGCCGTGGCCAGAGGACGTAGAGGACGATGGCGAGGCCGAGGCAGCCCAGGATGGTCCAGATGTCGAACGCCAGGAACGGTACGACCGGAGCCACCAGCATCACGAGACCGAGGAGGCCGAGGAACACCACGCCCGCCACGACGAGCGCCCGCAGGTCGACGCCGCCGACCAACGTGAGTGGAACGCCCTCAGCGAGGTTCCACAGCTTCTTTCGGCGTCGTTCGAGGTCAGTGTGGTCGAACGCGACGTAGGGTTCTTCCACCTAGCCGCCAATCTGCTTACCGATGGCGTTGAGCAGCGCGGCGATTCCGGACGCGCCGCCGATCAGCAGGGCAGCGAACGCCACGACGCCCATGTTCTGAATCGCCACCCGCATGTTGTCGCCACTACGAATGGCAAACATGATCTTGAATCCGATGATGATGATCGCCACGGTGAGAGCGCCCACGGCCACGCCAGCAAGCAGGCCTTCGATGCGGTCGAAGAACGCATTGAGCTGCGAGCCGCCAGACGCGAGAGTCTCGGGTGCCCCCGATGCGACGATCGTCGATCCGTTCATTCCGGTCTACCTCCCCTCGCTTGTGCAAACCATGAACGGCGCCCATGTGGGGACGGCCTGGCGCCCAGCTCGTGCCATACCCACAACGCCCTCCACGCCTGGTCATCATGTTGGCACGGATCAGCCACCCTTCACAGCGGGAACGCCGCCACGGATGTCACGCACAGCCCACTCCTGGCTCGGGCTGCTCGCCTCCGTCGTCTTGACGAGCTGCAACCGGTACGCGCGCGTCTCGACGGCCGTCTCTCCCACGCCCGGCATGTGCCAGTCCACCCACACCCAGGCCTCGGTGTGCTGGCCGGTCCGCCATTCGTACGTACCCGCAGAGGAATCGACATTCGGTGGGAGGAAGACCCGAGCCTGCCGGATCGTCGGTGAGGTGAGCGATCCGCCGAGCCCGTTCGCCACCCGACGCGTGGCGTCCGGCGTCATGAGCCGTTGGAGGGCCGGCGCGTCGGAGTCACCCCACGCGGTGAAGAACTGTGCGAAGAACTCGCCGCGTACCAGCCCGTCGGTCAGGTTTCCGTCCACGTCAGCGCGTGGCTCGGGGGGCGGCACCTCGACAAGCGTCGGCTGTGGCACCTCACCGATGTCACCGACGACCCGCATGCCGTCACCGGTGCGCAGGTCGGCGACGTAGACCGGCACCGTCACGATGCGGCTTCCCTTGTCGGTCAGCACCCGGACGGTCATCATGCGCGCCTTCTCGCCGTACTCCTCGATGGGCTCCGACTCGCCGGTCCAGGTGGCGTCGATGACCTGCTGGCTGCCGCCTTCGCCGTTCCATCCGCACGTGGGGTCGACACCGCTCGAGACGTACCTCGCGAGCAGCGCCTCGCGCTCCTCGCTGGCGCCCGGCTCGGTGTCGTGGGTGAGACAGATCCGGGCGTAGTCGGCGGCGAACTGACCGGCTTGAGCAACGGGGAAGGCGGTCAACCGGTAGCGCGCGATGTCGGCGGCGTCGAGGCTGGGCTGCTGGCTGCGCGCGGTGGCGAGCCCGAACGTGAACGCGAAGTAGGCGACGATTCCTGTCGCCACCAGGCACGAACAGAGCACCAACGTGACGCGAACGGCGGCATGTGCTCCACGCCCGCCGGAGAATCGGCCGCCGGGTGGCGGTACGTCGAACGTCTGTCTGGTCCGGCTGGTCCCCGCCGACCTGCGCCGGCCGCGGGCGACGCCTACGGCTTCACGCCGGACGACCTCCTCACGCCGCGTCGCCGGTGCGCTGACAGCGTACGGAGTGGCGGGGGTGGACGCTGGAGGCGGAAGCTCGGGCGCGCCTACCTCGGGTGCGGCTACCTCGGGCGCGGCTCGAGGTGTGGTGCTGGCGGGCGGTGCAGCCTCGGGCGTGACCTCGGGAGTCCGAGCTGGCACCGGCGGCACCCACCCGCGCGCCACCAGGGTGTCGTCGCGCCCACGATCCCCTGCCTTGCTCTCCACCGCATCAGCCGGCGGCGTGCTGTCGTCGACGTGCGGCACGTCTGGCGGTCGCGGCTCGATCCGCGTCGGACGGCCGGTGCCCCGCTGCCAGGAGAACCGCATCCTGGCAAGCGGTGTGGGTGGTTCGTTCGGCTCCGTCATAGCCCTACTGTTCTCGGCTGCTTGCCCGTTGTAGTCACGATAGGCGGGAACGCACGCTATGTGGGTGGCAGGTCACCGACGTTGTGGAAATTCGCCGGCGTGTGGAAAACGAGCGCAGCCTCGACCGGTGACGATCGGAGCGTATGGCGACGTGCGAGACGTCTCGCGGTCGCTACTTGAGCAGGCGGGACAACCGACGGTCGGCCAAGGGCTTGCCCCCGGTCTGGCAGGTGGGGCAGTACTGCAGGCTCGAGTCGGCGAACGACACCTCGCGCACGGTGTCTCCGCACACCGGGCACGGCAGGCCCGTACGCCCGTGCACGGCGAGGTTGGTCTTCTTCTCCGACTTCAACTCCTTCGCCGCGAGGCCTCGGGACCGCTCGGCCGCGTCGCTCAGCACGGACCGAATCGCGTCGTACAGCGTGGAGCTCTCGGCCTCGCTCAGGCTGCCTGCCGGCTTGAAGGGCGAAAAGCGCGCGGCATGCAGGATCTCGTCGGAGTAGGCATTGCCGATGCCGGCGATCTTGCCTTGGTCGGTGAGTACGCCCTTAAGCTGCGAGCGTCCGGCGCCCTTCAGGATCTCGCGGAGGCGTTCCCGTGTGAAGTCGTCACCGAGCGGGTCTGGCCCGAGGCGGGCGACACCGGGAACCTCCTGCGGGTTCGCCACCACGTAGCACGCCAGGCGTTTCTGCGTCCCTGCCTCGGTGAGGTCGAAGCCCACACCGTCCCCCAGGTGCACGCGTACCGCCAACGTGTTGTTCCGGCCACCCATCCTCGGGGGTTTCTGCGGCAGCGACGTGTTCCAACGCAGCCAGCCCGCTCGCGCGAGGTGGATGACGAGATGCAGGTCGTCGGTGTCGGCACCGGTGACCGTCAGGTCCAGGAACTTGCCGTGCCGGTCGACCCCGCGGATCGTCCGGCCGACGAGAGCGTCGATGGGCGGCTGGAACGTCTTGAGCGCGCTGATCGCCACGACATCGACCCGACTGACCGTGCGTCCCACGGCTTCCTCGCGCAGAAATCCGGCGAGCGCCTCCACCTCTGGCAGCTCAGGCATGTGCCCATCATCCCGCGACGCGCAACCCCTGCCGTCGTACCGAGTGGTCACCGACGTCTCCCGCGACCTCCTCGTCACTGGGTGGGCTCCCGCCTCGCTGGGTGTCGATACGTCTTGCGGCTGTCGCTCACCCAGCGTCGGGAACGTGGGGGGCATCGATGGGGGACCTGACCGCGGGGGAGTCCGGATCCCGCATTCGCCCCGGGTCCAGGCCGCACAGGTCAGCTCAATCCCTGGTCAGATCAGGTCGGATCACCGCAAACCGCCCAGTTCGCGGCGGGGACCTGGGGCATCGTCGAATGCATGTCGGACGTCACCGCGCCGCGGCGTGCCAGCTCCTCACCGGATGAGGTTGTGGCGTTCTCCGCCGGCGAGGAGTTCGTCGACGCACGAGGCCGCCGACGCACGCTCCGAGTCCGCTGGTCCGGATACGGCGAGCCGGGCGGGCAGGTCGTGCTCTCGGTGTGGGACAAGGGAATCTGTATCAGTTCGTTCCGTTTGCCCGCCGACGCCGTGCCTTCGTTGATCGCCCTGCTCGCCGAGCGGGTCGATTCGGACTGAGATCGATCGGAGTACCGCCCGCGATCGGCGGCGGCAGATGTTCGGGGCCTGCCGGGCACCTGGCGAGTCGAGAGCGGGCGGCGCCTCGCTGGCCACCACGTACCCTCGACGGGCACCGGCGCCTCCTACGGCTGCCGCGCACCCGCCACGCGTGGTCATTGTGGAGGGAGCGGGCCGCCGAAGGCGGGCGGCAGGGGGAGGGACAGCGCCTTCTTCAGCAGGTCGAAGTACTCCGCACGGGGGATCTCGATCGCGCCGAGCGAGGCCAGGTGCGGCGTACACCACTGCAGGTCGAGCAGGCGCTGATCCGCATCGCCCGCCTCGCGGAGCATGTTGACCAGGGCGACCAGGGCCACCTTCGACGCGTCCCGCTCCCGGTGGAACATCGACTCGCCGCCGAAGAAGCCGCCGATCGCGACTCCGTACAGCCCGCCCGCCAGCTTGCCGTCGGGCGTCCACGCCTCGACCGAGTGCGCCCAGCCGAGCTCGTGCAGTCGTTCGTATGCCTCGATGATCTCCCGCGTGATCCATCCGCCAGGCCGCCGGGGATCGGCGCACGCCTCGATGACCTGGTCGAACGCCGTGTTGACCCGGATCTCGAAGTTGCGGCACGAGCGCCGCAACGACCGCGAGACCACGAGGCGAGCGAGCGGCAGGATCCCACGGCGCTCCGGCGACCACCACGCCATCGGGCCCGAGTGCTGGACCGGCATCGGGAAGATCCCGTGACGATACGCGGCGAGGATGGTGCCCGGCTCGAGATCCGCGCCCTGACCCACGAGGTCACCGCCAGCGAGGTTGTCCGGCGTCGGGAAGTCCCAGCGTGTTGGAGGCGGCTCGATCGGCACGGCACCATTTTTGCCAACGGATTCGCCAACCCTCGCCAACCGCCGGTCGGCGGTGAGTCAGTGGTCCGGCTATGCGTGGACCGACGCCTGACTCCATGCCTGTACCGAGCTGAGGCGTCTCAGGGTCGGGCGCTCGCTGCGAAGACGACGTAGAGTTCCGAGACAAATCCAGGTGCAGAGGTCGTACCTGACACGAGCCGGGAGCTGACGCGAGCCGGGCAGGTATGTGCCGAGACGGATCGGCGGTGAACGCATGAGCATGGGCAAGATGGTGGTGCGTCGGCTCGGGCCGGTGGCACGCCAGATGACACCGAAGGCTGCTGCCGGATTCTTCCGTACGATCCTCGACGCCGCGATCGACGGCCGCACCGGCTTTCCAGGGGCAGCGACCGTCGCACAGCGTCATCTCGACCGGTGTGGTGGGGACGGTGTGAAGGCCGTCGACGGGATCATCGAGCAGCACGTACGCCTGGCCGGCGGTCAGGGCTTCCTCACGAGCCTGGGCGGATTCGCTGCGATGGCCCTGACGCTGCCGGCGAACGTGACCGGGCTCGCCATCCTGCAGGCGCGGATGGTCGCGGCGATCGCTCATGTGCGTGGGTACGACCTCTCCGATCCGCGGGTGCGAACGGCCATCGTCGCCTGCATGCTCGGTGAGGAGGCGTCGGACAAGCTGCTGCGCAAGAAGGTGCTGCCCACGAGCCCGCTCGGTCTCGCCACGGCGCCCGTGCACGACCCGGAGCTCGACAACCAGCTCGCGGCGGAGCTGGCGACGATCCTCACGACACAGGTGGGCGGCAAGCGGCTCGGCCTCGCGGTCAGCCGGCGGATCCCGCTCCTTGGAGGCGGCGTCGGGGCAGTCGTGGACGGCGTCGCGACGTATCGCATCGGTCGGTACGCGCAGCGTGAACTCCCGCCCCGCCGGAAGCCGGAATGACCACGCGTGACGGGCGTTCTCCAGCCCGCCCCTAGCCATCTGCTCGACGCCCACTCGAACCTCCAGGTGGGCCGCACGAGGGCTCTCGGCCGCCGCCCGAGTCCAGAAGTGGCAAGCATTCTTCCCCGCGACTGACTCTCGGTCTTACGCTGCGGAAACGCTTCGATGGCCCATGACCTGGACCACCGATGTGGAACCCCGCGGTGAGCGCTGCGGGCAGCCCCAGGTACGCGTCATCCCTCGTCGGGGTCCGGGATCGCTCCCGGGCTAACGCAGCCCAACGCCCACTCACCAGCTCCCAGCGCATGCGAAGCGAGGTGAACCATGACGCACAGCCGGCGCAGCTTCCTTGCGGCGGCCTCCGGACTCCTCGGCACCGCACTCCTCGGCACCTCCGGATGCGGTCGCGGTGGTTATCTCACACCCGAAGGCACCATCAGCCTGTGGTACTGGAACAGGTCGATCAGCGACACGCTGCTCGGCAAGGTGAAGGACGAGATCGGGATTGATCTCGTTCCGCAGAAGATCGGTGGAGACTACAAGCAGAAGCTCCTGACCAGCCTGGCGGGGAAAGCGTACGTGCCCGACATCGCGGGGCTCAACGAGGACATCGCCACCTACTTCCCCGACGCCGACCAGTTCATCGACTTGTACGAGCTGGGGGCGAAGGAGCTCGAGCCGCTCTACCTGGACTGGAAGTGGCAGCGGGGCGTGACGCCCGAGGGGAAGATGATCGGCTTCCCGATGGACACCGGCCCGACCGCCCTCTACTACCGGCCCGACATCTTCGAGCAGGCGGGCCTGCCGACCGAGCCTGACGAGGTGGCTGCCGCGCTCGACACCTGGGAGGCATACCTCGAGGCCGGTTCGGCACTCGTCGAGGCCCTGCCCGGCGTCAAGATGATCCCGAACATCGGCATGGTCTACGGCCAGGCCGTTGCCCAGCAGGCCACGCGTTACCTGGACGAGGAAGACAACTTCATCGGCGACGGTCCGCAGATCAGGAGACCGTGGGAGCTCGCAGTCGAAGCGCACCAACGCAAGATCGCTGCCAACGCCCTGGACTGGACGCCGGACTGGGGCGCGGGCATGACGAGGGGCACCATCGCGTCGTTCGTCGGTGCCGTCTGGATGGCGCAGGTGCTCGAGGAGGCCGCGGCCGACACCAGTGGCAAGTGGCGGGTCTGTCGGGCGCCGGGAGGTGCGGGGAACAGCGGCGGGTCGTTCCTCGGGATCACGAAGTACTGCCGCGACCCCGAGAAGGCGTACAAGGTCATCACCTGGATCCAGTCACCGGAGAACCAACTCGTCTACGGCCTGAACGAGATGCAGCTCTACCCGGCCGCTGCAGCCGCGCTGGAGGATCCCCGGGCGCAGAAGAAGGAGGAGTTCTTCGGCGGCCAGATCATCAACGAGGTCTTTGCGACCTCCGCCAAACAGGTCAAGCCCGTCTACCTCAGCCCGTACGACAACGTCGTCGGAGCCGCGTTCTCCGACGAGCTCGCCAACGTCTGGAGTCTCGGCAAGGACCCTGACCGGGCGTGGGAAGACGCGCTGCGCGAAGTCGACCGACAACTGTCTCACCTGGGGTTGATCTGAGAGGGCTTGATCTGACATGACCATGACACCTGTTGCCGCACCACCAGCCGCGCGCCCAGGTGCGGCCGTTCACGCCGCGGCGGGTCGCAAGCGCAAGGAATACCTGTCGCTCTATCTCGCGATCTCGCCGTTCTACATTCTCTTCGCCATCTTCGGCGTCTTCCCGATCCTCTTCTCCATCTACCTGTCGTTCCACAACTGGGACGGCATCGGGGAGATGCGGTTCGTCGGGTTCGCGCAGTACACCTTCATGCTGAGCGACCCGATCTTCTGGAAGTCGATTCTCAACACCTTCGAGATCTGGATCATCTCCACGATCCCGATGCTCGCCATCGCGCTCGTGCTGGCCTTCATGCTGAACCAGCAGATCCGAGGCAAGAGCGCCTACCGCATCGCGTACTTCGTTCCGAACGTCACGTCGATCGTCGCGGTCGCCATCATCTTCGGCTCGATATTCTCCAACCAGTTCGGGCTCATCAACTGGCTCCTGCAAACCGTCGGCCTCGGCACGGTCGAATGGCTCACGACGCCGTGGGGAATCAAGGTTGCCATTGCGGCCATGGTGATCTGGCGGTGGATGGGGTACAACGCCCTCATCTATCTCGCCGGTCTGCAGGCGATTCCCACGGAGTTGTACGAGGCCGCGCGGGTCGACGGCGCGAGCTGGGTGCAGGTGTTCTTCCGGATCACGATTCCCATGCTGCGCCCGATCATCCTCTTCACGGTCATCACGTCCACGATCGGCGGCATGCAGCTCTTCACCGAGCCACAGGTGCTGCTCGGCAACTCCGGCGGACCTGGAAATGAAGGTCAGACGATGGTGCTCTACCTCTACCAGCAGGCGTTCTCGCTCAACCAGTTCGGCTATGGCGCCGCGATCGGCTGGGCATTGTTCGTCATCATGATCGTCTTCTCGTTCATCAACTGGAGACTCGTCATGGGCAGCGAGACCCGCGGGCTGCGGAGAGGAGTGCGGGCATGACCACCCAGCATGTGACGTCCAGCCCGGCGCACGTCGACCGTTCCAGCGGACTCTCTCCGCAGGCAGTTCAACGCATCAAGTCGTTCATTACGCACGTACTCCTGCTCATCGGCGTGCTCATCTCGATCTTCCCGTTCTACTGGATGTTCGTGATGGCCAGCCGGACGACGGGTGACATCTTCCAGTTCCCGCCGGAGATCCTCCCCGGTGACCGGCTGCTGGAGAACATCCGGAACCTGCTCGCCAGCATCGACATCTGGGGCTCCACGTTGAACACCCTGATCGTTGCGGTGTGCACGACGGTGCTGGTGCTGTTCTTCGACTCGATCGCGGCGTTCGCGTTCGCGAAGTTCGAGTTCCCCGGGAAGAACGTGCTCTTCATCATCCTGCTCGCGACGTTCATGATTCCGTCGCAGCTGTCGACCGTGCCGTCGTTCGTCATCATGGCGCAGCTCGGCTGGGTCGGGACGCTGCAGGCGCTCATCGTGCCAGGCGCAGTCAACGCGTTCGGCATCTTCCTGCTCCGGCAGTACGCCCAGGGCGCCATTCCGTCGGATCTGCTGGACGCGTCGCGTATCGACGGGTGCGGCTTCTTCCGGCAGTACTGGAACGTCGCGGTGCCCCTGCTGCGGCCGGCTCTTGCGTTCCTCGGCATCTTCACGTTCATCAACGCCTGGAACGACTACTTCTGGCCGCTGATCGTTCTGATCAACCCTGACCGCATCACCTTGCAGGTGGCGCTGTCGCAGCTGTTCGGGCTCTACCAGACGGACTACAGCATGGTGATGGCCGGCGCGTTCCTCGCGGTCATCCCACTGCTCGTCGTGTTCTTCATCGGAGCCCGGCAGTTCCTGTCCGACCTTGCAGCCGGCGCCCTGAAGCAGTAGGGAGTAGGCCCCGCCCGAGAATGACCACGTAACGTGGGCCTTCGGCGCGGACAGTGAGGCGAGTGCCTCGGCGTTGACCGTCCCACGTCGCCTGCTTCTCCTCGTCGCCCCGGCTTCTACTGGTCAGCGCGTCGAACGTGCTCTCCTCGACCGCCCATCGGCTGTACGCAGCTTCCAGCGGTCGGCATGGGCGGGGATGCCACGCCACGACCTGCGCATCGTCCGTTGGGGACCATCGGTCGTTGACTCTGCCCCTGGGTGAGAGGGGAGCGTTGAGGCGTACGCAGGCCCGGCTGCTCCACACCAAAGGGGACATACCGATGCACATCACGAAACCCACCCTCATTGACCGTGAGCCGCAGCCTTACGTCGCGATCTCGGCAAGCGTGCCGATACAACAGCTCGGTGAGAAACTCCCACCGCTCATTGGCGAGGTGTTCGCCTGGCTGGACGCCCGGAACGTCGCGCCTGCCGGTGCACCGTTCTGGAAGTACAACCTTGTCGACATGGACCGCGAGTTGGAGGTCGAGGTCGGCGTTCCGGTCAGGGAGAACGTGGCCGGCGACGACCGGGTCTACTCTGCCCTACTCCCTGGCGGTCGCTACGCGTCGCTCACCCACGTCGGACACCCCAGCGAGCTGATGGACGCAACCGCCGCGCTGCTCAAGTGGGCAGCGGATCGGGACGTGACGTGGGACGTCTCCGACACACCAGAAGGACAGCGCTGGGTCGCCCGGCTGGAGATCTTCGAGACCGATCCTGACCAAGAACCCGACATGAGCAAGTGGCAGACCACTCTAGCCTTCCGGATCGCCCAATGAGCTCGCAGCCGTAGGATCCTCGGTGGTGGAGGCCCACGACCCGCTGCTCGGCATCGGCGAGTTCGCTCGCAGGTCTCGGCTGTCGCTGAAAGCGCTGCGACTCTACGACCAGCTCGGCCTGCTCGCTCCTGCCCATGTGGACCCGAGCAGCGGCTACCGCAAGTACCGGGAAAGCCAGCTTTTCGTCGCGCGGCTCATCGTGTTGCTCCGCCACCTTGACATGCCGCTCAGCCGAGTCGCCGAGGTCATCACATCACCCGGGCCCGTAGGAGCCGAGCTCGTGACGTCGTACTGGAACGACATCGAGCGGCGCGTTGCCAGCCAGCGGCAGATCGCCGAGCTGCTTCAGGTCAGCCTGCTCGGTGACGATGCCCGGTTCGAAGGGTTCGAGGTCCGTGAACGCGACGTATCCGAGCAGCTCGTCCTCACTGAGCGGCGCGAGGTACGGCTGGTCGAGATGGATGACTGGCTGACCGGCACCAAGCGTCGGCTCACGGAACTGGCACAACCGTACGGCGGAATGGCTGGTCGCCTCTTCGTCGTCTTCCACGGCGCGGTCAATGAGGATTGTGACGGGCCGGTGGAGGTCTGCGTACCCATTGATGCGGCCAGCGGAAAGCGAGCAGACGACCCGAGCGTGCGAATCGAGCCCGCGCACCACGAGGCGTTCGTGCGCGTCCCCAAGGCGCAGTTCGAGATGCCGCAAATAATGTCGGCCTACGACGCTGTCGAGCGATGGATCAGACAGCGAGGAATGATCGGCGCCGGCTCGCCGCGGGAGGTGTACCTGTCCGGCGGCGACATCAGCGCGGCCGATCCGACGGACGACGTGTGCGACGTGGCCTACCCCGTCAGACAACCGCTCTGACCGGACGGCCGTCGGATGCGAAGGTCCCTCAGAAGATCAGCTGCCTGTTTCGCGGACCCGAGCACTATCGGAAGCGCCCCGCCCGACCCGGACTACTCCGCCCTCGCATGGTGCCGACGCCATGGACAGGTGTCAGCGGCACTCGATACGTGGTCATTTCACGACGCGACACGTGGTCATTTTTGCTAACTGAGCCAGCCGGGGCGGACCAGGCCGGTCTCGTACGCATACACCACGAGCTGGGCTCGGTCCCGCGCATTCAACTTGATCATCGCTCGGCTGACGTGCGTCTTGGCAGTTGCCGGGCTCAGCACGAGTCGCGCGGCGATCTCTTCGTTGGACAGCCCTTCCGCGACCAGAGCGACGACCTCACGCTCCCGCTCGGTCAGGACGTCCAGCTCAGGCAGGTCGGCCGGGGACTTCGAGCGGGTGGCGAACTCCGCGATCAGCCGTCGCGTCACCCCGGGCGAGAGCAGGGCGTCGCCGGACGCAACCGCACGCACGCCACGCAGCAGCTCCACCGGCTCGGTGTCCTTGACCAGGAACCCGCTGGCGCCGGTCCGCAGCGCCTCGAAGACGTACTCGTCCAGGTCGAACGTCGTGAGAATCACCACCCGGACACCCGCCAACTCGGGTATCCCGACGATCTGCCGGGTCGCCTCGAGTCCGTCGGTCTCCGGCATGCGGATGTCCATGAGGAACACATCGGGCTTGGCCGACTTGGCGAGCTCGACCGCCGCGACACCGGTGTCGGCCTCGCCGACCACCTCGATGTCGGGCTCGGCGTCGAGCAGCGACCGGAAGCCGGCCCGCACCAACGCCTGGTCGTCAGCAAGTGCCACCCGGATCATGTGCCCTCTCCCGCAACTCTTCCGTCTGCACGCACTTCTGGATGATCGTCGGAGACCAACGGCAACGTCGCCTTCACGCTGAACCCGCCTTCGGGCAGCGGGCCGGCATGAAGCTCACCTCCCAGCACACTCGCCCGCTCCCGCATGCCGGCGATACCTGCGCCGGCACCTCGGAGTCGAGCCTGTGAACCGTCATCGGGCCGCTCGGCGAGTGCCTCTGGATGCGCGGAAGTCTTCGTGTTGCCGACGCCGTTGTCGACGACCTGCAGCCGCAACCTCTGCGGGTCGTACGACAGATGGATTCGCACCGCGGTGGCCCGCGCGTGCCGGAGCACGTTCGTCAGCGCTTCCTGGATGATGCGGTACGCGGCGACGTCGACGGCCGACGGCACCGAACGCCGGGTGCCGGACACGTCGATGGCGACGTCGAGCCCTGCCTGACGTGCGCGGTCGGCGAGCTCGTCCAGTCGGTGCAGCCCAGGTGTCGGCTTGAGGCTCGCCTCGTCACCGTCCACGGCACGCAACACTCCCAGCACCGACCGCAGTTCCACCAGCGCTTCCTTGCTCGCCTGCTTGATCGCCGTGAGCGCCGTTCGCGCCTGCTCGGGTTGAGCGTCCATGAGGTGCAGAGCCACGCCGGCCTGCACGTTGATGAGCGAGATGTTGTGCGCCACCACATCGTGCAGGTCCCGTGCGAGGCGGAGCCGCTCCTCGCTCACCCGACCAGCAGCCTCGGCAGCGGCTGCCCGCCGGCTCGCCTCCACTCGTTCGTGACGGATCCGCGCCAGCTCGGCACCGATCAGCATCGCGAGGAACCACCCCGCGACGAAGCCCGCCTCGGCGAGGCTTGCCGCCGGTCGGGCGCCGACCAGCGGACCGACGACGAGGTGGACCGTGTAGAGCGCTCCCGCAGCAAGCCACGTCGCCAGCCGGTGCCCGCGGCGGATGGCGCAGAAGACGGCAACGACCGGGCTGAGGACGACCGGGCCGTACGGATAGCCCAGCAACAGGTAGGTGAGCGTCACCGCCATGACCGTGCACAAGGTCACGACCGGACGTATCCGCGAGAACACCAGCGCCGCCGGTCCGGCCAACAGCAGGGCGACGCCGAGCGGGTCCAGGCTCGTCCGATCGGGTTGACCACGGGAAGCGCCGAACGTGCCCACCACCTGCACGACGGCGAGGGCGAGCGGGAGCCAGCCCCACAGCTCGTGCCACGGCAGACGCCGTATGCGTCGGGTGGCAGCTCGGGCTCCGGTGATGGTCACACACCGACGCTAGGTCAGGAACGAACCACGCGCATCCTCCTGGGGAAGTCCTGCCGGGTACCGCCCGGGTAGTAGATCGCTGGGCGACATGTCCGGATCTTCCCCTCAGCGGTCCTCGTACCTCACGATCCGAACCGGACCCAACGCGCCCGCACTGGTTAGCTGGACGACGCTGACCGCGCGCGTGCCCGCCAGTCTGCGAACCTCACCCAAGCTCGGCTGGTCCCGGCCGCGTTGGAAGAGGACGGACGAGACCACGCCGCCCGGTATCCCGGCGTCACGCGCCTGAGCGAAGGACATGGTTCTGCAGCCGGAGTACCACCCGATCTCTGGTTGGTAGCTCGTCACCACGACACATCCACGGGGCTCGCTCACGTGTCCGGCCACCGCGACCAACGACTCGCGCTCCTGCGTGATCCGGGTCAGCGTGCTGTTCATGAGCCACATGTCGAGCCGGAGCATGAGGAGCGCACATGCCGCGAGACCACCCAAGGCCACAGTTCGCCACCGCCGCGCCCACCGGGTCAGCGCGTCGACCCCGAGGACCGTGGCGAGGATCAGCGAGAAGAAGATGAACCGTGCCTCGCCGTGCGCCGTCAGTCCATGCAGCAGCACCAGGATGACCGCGGCGAGACCCAGAAACGTCGTCCGTCGATCCCGCTCGATGTCTCGTAGCCGGTAAGGCTCCGAATCCCGAAGCCGACCAGGTTCCGACCAGCCCGCACGGCGTCGGACAGCGATGAGGCGCCGCGCCGCAACCAGCGTCGCGACGAGTCCGGCGCCTGTCACGAGCGCGCCGACCGGACCGGCCGCCTCCCGCGGAAGCTCCGTGACGTAGTAGACGAGACCGTCACCGACGTACGCCGGAGTCGTCGACCTGCCCGCGGCCACCAGCAACCCGATCGGCGAGCCCGTCACCTGCCAGGCGTACGCGAGATGCGGCACCAGTCCGGCGAGAAAGATCCCCGCAGCAGCCACCAACCGCGAGCCCTGGCGAAGCCAGCGTCTGGGTCCCCACACGACGACCGCAGCGAGCCCGATCGCAGCCAACCCGGCGAGCGCCCCATGGCGTACGTAGAGCGCCGCCAACGCGAGCACCGGCGCGCCGAGCAGCGACCGGCTGCGCGGTCGTTCGTGGGTACGAATCACGAGCGCGGCTACCGCGACCAGCAGCCCGGCGGCCGGGATGTCCGACAGGAACTCCGGGATCCGACGGAAGAACCCGACCCCCGACACGACCAGCATCACGGCGACAACCGCCCGGTGGCGGCCGACCCCCCATGCGCTCGCCGCGAGATACACGACCACGAGCGTGGCGAGCAGCAGAGCCAGACCCACCGTCCGCACGGCGCCCACCGTCGGGCTCACCGCCAGCGCAACGTACGCGAGCGCCGGCAGGCCCGGAGCCCGACGCGGATCCCACTGCGCGGCGGGCTCTCCCGTAAGCCACGAGCGTCCCTTGGTGGCGTAGACCGCCTCGTCATGACCGAGATACGGCAGCATGTGCTGCAGAAGTGCCCAGCAGCAGGCGGTCACGAGCAGGACGCCCACAAAAAGCAGCCAGGCCGGGACTCGTCTGGCGGAGTACCGACCGGATTCGTCGTCGGGAACGGGTAACCCGCCGGGTGCAGCCGGACGCGCGGCGCCGAGGACGTGCATCGGGTGACTATGCCGCAGATCCGCCCGGCGACTGGCACTTCTGCTCGACACGCGCGGCGTTCGCATGCGCTCCGTGACCACGGCCCGCGCTGGACCACGGTCGCCGGCACGACACTCTCGCGACACCTCGTCGGGTCACCCGCCGGAGTCGGTCCACCCAGACGCTGCACCGACGCTCTCATGCTCCTGCCCAGGAAGGCCCAGACCGGCAGCTTGCCAGTGCCCGTTTCCCCAGAGCCCGAGCATCCACAGACCCCCGTCGGTGTTGCGCAGCAACTCGATCGCGATCGCCGGCTCGAAGTGGCCCGCCTGACCGTTCGGAGCGATGCCACAGGCGCCGTCGACCTCACCGGGCGGCTTTATCCACAACTGGAAGTCCACGCCGTTCCCGCCACCTGGTCTGGGACGCTCACCGATCCGCTGCCCACCGGGATTGCACCACTCACCGCCGGCGGTCCCCTTACCGTTGCGGCTCGTGTCGATGACGAACCGAGAGTCGATCCCTCGCTGCGCGAGCAGCTCCCGGACGGTCTCCCCGTACGCCTTCACCTCATGCGACGGCTGGTAGTTCGAGACGTTGAGGGAGAAGCCGCGCGCCCGCCCGACGTTCGCCTGGACGAGCCGGTCCGCCATGGTGTACGGATCCATCCAGTTGGAATGGCCGGCGTCCAGATAGACCCAGGTGTTGGGTGCATGCGTCGCGAACCGCTCGACGGCGTACGACAGCAGCTCGAGCGTGAGGGCGCGTTCCGGGTCCGGTCGGCAGTCGAGCAACGGAAGCGCGTCCGGCTCGAGAATCACCAACGCCGGCCGGGACCCGATGGCGCGGACCAGCCCGTTGATCCATCGCCGGTACTCGGCAGGACTGTTCTCCCCACCCTGGCTGAACTGACCACAGTCTCGACCCGGGATGTTGTACGCCACGACGATCGGAAGCTTGTCAGCTGCCGCGGCCCGGCGTACGTACGTGCGGACCTCCTGCTCGTCGGTGTCGGACCCGAGGAACCAGCGGCCCATGGGCATCTCGCCGATGCCTGTCTCGATGACATGACGACGCGGATCCTGTGAGTGCTCGTGCGCCCATCGCGCGGGCTGGGACTCCGAGTCGACGTACAGTCCGGTCGTCATCGAGATCGGATCGCCGGGAACCGGATGCGACGCTGGCCAGTCCCGCCCTGCCCACTGGCCCGCCCACAGCCGCGACTGGGGATGCAGGCTCACCACGCTGAGGCCGGAGAAGACGATCAGGAAGACCAGCAGGACGGTCGCCCGAAAGGACGGAAACCTCACCGTGAGGATCCGTTTCCACCAGCTGCTTCCAGGCTGCCCAGGCGAGGAAGCGACGCGAAGGGTCCACCGCATCGCAGAAGCCGTCGGGGTCCGGGCATTCGACGCGCGGGTCTCCGAACGTCCCATCACTCCCCCCGCTGGTGCCGCTCGGAACTCGGGCGTTGTGCTGACATCCGTCAGGCAAAGGACGGTGTTGGACGAATCGAAGGCGGTGCCATGCTGCCCGGTTCGGTCGGTGTGCCGAGCTCGGACCTCGTGCAGCACTTCGGCCTGCCCGCTGGCCGCGTTCTGTCCAACGTACCCGGTGATCGCGTACGGCGAGTGGCTTTTGCATTCCGGCGACGCACTGCACGCACCCGATGGCGTCGGACACGAATTCTGTCGTAACAAAATTCCTCATCAGCCTTTACGGTCGAACAAAACGGTCTCTGGCTTTTGGCACGCCCCGTGTATCTCTTTTCGCCGAATCTCCGAATTGCACCGAGAACCCCGCGGCGTATTGCCAGAATCAGGGTCGCGGGAAGTGGCGCTGTGGCTGCCAACAGAGCCGGAAGCCTGGCCGAACGCATGCCGGTTCCGACCGCTGCGTCGATGGCGACGAGCCGGCGCTGATCCATGTCAACGGTCCGTTGCCTGGACCGATTCACGGGGGGTGTTCGAAATTTCTCGAGTCGACGGATCGTCCTGGTCCGAAGTCACGGTGTCCGGACGGTGCTTCCAACGGCGCGCGATTCACACGAGATGGCTCAATCAGAGCGACGACCTCACCGCGACACTGCTCGAATACACCGCGGACCGAGAACCCCACGACACCATCGTGGTGAGCGAGAAGGTCGCACTCTTGCTGACCGGCCGCACCATACCCGTCACCGACATTCGTGTGGGCCCGGACGCCCGCCTGCTCACCCGCTTCATCCGGCCTCGCCAAGGCTCGATGGGATTGAAGGTCCCGGTGAAGATGCAGTGGGTCACCGACACGGTCGGCCGTCCGAGGGTGTACCTCGCTGCGCTGACCTCCGCCCTCACGCGCCCATTCGGTGTCAAGGGCGTGTTCTATCGGGTCGCCGGTGATCCGGCACGATCGATCGATGGCGCGCGGCCGCCGTACACCGATCTTCTCTTCCCGCCATTCGATCCGGATGTGGCACGTGCCCTCTGCCAAGAGCTCGAGACAAAGCTCGACAACGGCGTCGCGATCGCCGACATCAACGACTATGGCGGGAGCGTGCGAGCCGTCTCGCCGCGGGCACTTCCCGCCGACACGTTGTTGCAGGTGCTCGCCGACAACCCGATGCGCCAGCGGTCCAGTGCCATGCCGTTCGTCCTGGTTCGAGCCACGTGAGCGAGAGCCGTGATGACGTTCCCGGCGTGGTGGAGGCCGCGAGCGACATCGCACGGATCGGCAAGCCGACCGCCGCTCAGGTCCTCGACCGGTGCCGGGAACGCGGGCGAGTCGCCATTCAACCCCGATGCAGCGTCGCTGACCACGCGGACATGCACGTACTTCTGCTGCGGCTGCGTGACGAGACTCGGGCCAACCTCCTCACGCTCGCCGTCGACTCGTACACAAGCCTCGGGCGATTCGACGACGCGGCACGCGCGTTGCAGACGAGTCCGTGCGATCTCAACGGCTATCCCTTGGTGGCTCACGGGTGGGGACGGGGTCGCGAGCTGCACGAGTCGGTCGACGTTCCCCTCCAGGTCCGGCACGGCTCACCGGACCCGCGACGACTGTTCCGGACCGCCATCGCCGCCGGCCTCACGTCCTTCGAGGGCGGAGGCGTCTCCCACAATCTCCCGTACGCCACAGCCGTACCGCTTCCCGACTCCCTCGCCGCGTGGCGTGAGGTCGACGCGATGTGTGGTGAGCTCGCGGCGCTCGACGTGGTCGTCGAGCGTGAGTTCGTCGGAACCCTGACCGGCCTGCCCGTCCCGCCGTCGATCAGCCTGGCCATCGACGTGTTGGAGGCGGCGGCCGCTGCGCTGGATGGCGTGCGCTGCCTGTCTCTTGCGTACCCCCAGAACGGAAACCTCGTGCAAGACGTCGCGGCGCTGCGGGCCATCCCCGAGCTCGCCGCCCGCTACCTTCCGCCGGACGTCTGTACGTACGCGGTGCTGCACGAGTTCGTGGGTGTGGATGTGCGAGAGCGTCCTCGCGCCGAGGAGCACATCCTCTGCGGTGCCGTGACCGCACGCCTCGGCCGTGTCGCCAAGCTCGTGACCAGGCCGTACCAGAAGGCGTACGGAATCCCTGACGCCGATGCGAACGTGGCCGGGCTCCACGTTGCCGACCTCGCGAACTCCCCACTGCTCGACCCCCTCGAGATCGACGAGGCCGCGGTAGCCGACGAGCAGGAGTGGATCTGCCGCGAGGTCGCCGAGATCGTCGAGCCAATCCTCGCGGCTCCGAACCTGCTGCAAGCGATCGTCGCGGCCTTCGCTGGGGGTCGCCTCGATGTCCCGTTCAGCGCGAGCAGGTACGCCCGTTCGGCAGTCCTGCCGCAACGCGACTCGACCGGAGCAGTCCGCTACCACTCGTGGGGCGACCTGCCGCTGTCGCGCAGCACCGCGGCCCGCAATCGGCGGCTCCTCGACGGGGCGCCCGCGCCGACCGAGTCCGCGGACGACCTCGTCCGTGCAATGCAGGCCGACCTCTCCTCGGTCCCACGGGTCCCCGGCGAGCTCACGACCAAGACCTAGCCGGGCATCACGTCGTCCTCCGTCGCAGGACGGTCGGACTCGCCTCGCCGTCCCCGTCTCAGGGACACGGGTCCGCCCGCCACTGATCACCCGCAGAATCGCCGACCGCCGCCAGATTGGTCTGGACGTACCATCTCAAGGCGTGGCAACGACACGAGCCAACCTCGCGTTGGACACCCTGCTGGACATCGACAACGCCGGCCCGGGTCCGCTGCACGAGCGCCTCACGCGTTCCCTGCGGCAGGCCATTCGCGACGGGCGCCTGGCACCGGGCAGCGCGCTCCCGCCGAGCCGGGCCCTGGCGGTCGACCTCGGCTGCTCACGGTGGGTGGTGACGCAGGCGTACGAGCAGCTCCTCGCCGAGGGCTACCTCACGTCGCGGGTTGGCTCGGCGACGCGGGTGCGCGAGCTCCATCCCGGCACGGCCGAGCTTCACGGCGAGCGACGGCCCGGCGCGACTCCCTCCACGTCCGGCCGGCACGGCGCGGCTCCCCGTGCGGTGTGGCCCGGCGGCGACCAGCGCCGCGCAGACGCCCACCGGCTTGGCTCGCGTACGGCACCGGCCCGGCCGACGCGAGAGAGGCTCGACCTCGCTCCCGGGTTGCCGGACCTGCGCGCCTTTCCCCGCCGCCGCTGGGTCGAGGCCGTTCGAGCACAGCTCGCCGCGATGCCCTACGACGAGCTCGCCTACCCGGGTCCCGGGGGAACCGCACGGTTCCGGGAGGTCATGGCCGACTACCTGCGTCGCGTCCGGGGTGCCATGGTCGACGCCGCGGACGTCACAGCCTGCTCCAGCGTCTCCGATGGCGTCGCGCGGGTCGCCACCCTGCTGCGCAGGAACGACATCACCCGGATCGCCGTCGAGAATCCCGGCTGGACGAGGCTGCGGCAGACCCTGCAATCCGTCGGCCTGACGACGGTCGGCATTCCCGTCGACGAGGAAGGCCTGCGCGTCGAGGACCTCGCCCAGCACCCGGACGTACGAGCGGTGGTGGTCTCACCGGCCCACCAGTTCCCGACCGGAGTCGTTCTCTCACCGCGCCGCCGGGCAGCCCTTCTGGCATGGGCTCACGAGGTCGACGGGCTCATCCTCGAAGACGACTACGACGCGGAGTTCCGGTACGACCGACGCCCGATCGGCACGATGCAGGGAACCGATTGTGAACGCGTGGCGCTGTTCGGCTCGCTGTCGAAGACGATGTCACCGGCGCTCGGCCTGGGGTGGATGGTGACGCCGCCACGCTGGACCGCCGAGCTGCGCGCACAGGAGCCTGTGCAGTCCATGCCGCCGGCCCTCGATCAGCTCACGTTCGCAAGCTTCGTCGAGTCGGGAGGGTACGACCGGCACCTGCGAGCGGCTCGGCAACGCTACCGGCGTCGCCGGGATGCCCTGGTCGCTGCGCTGACCCAGCATCTGCCGGGGCATCGGATCTCCGGTGTCGCCGCCGGTCTGCACCTCGTCCTGGATCTGGAGCCCGGCACAGCGGCCGACAAGGTCGTCTCGCGAGCCGCGGCGAAGGGCGTACGTGTCGCCGACCTCGACACGTACCGGCTGCACCCTGATCCGACCGCACCGGCGCTCGTCCTGGGGTACGGCAACCTGCCCGACACCGGCGTCCAGCCGGCCGTCGTACGCCTTGCCGAGGCGATCGAGGAGTCGCGGCGCAGCTGACCAGCGTGCGCGGCGGTTGCGCCTCTGCGGCTCGGTAGGTGCCTCGCTACCGCCCGGCCCGTGCCGTGGCGGGTGCGTCGTCGCCGCGCCTGGTCATTGTGGAGGCGACGGTTCCCAACGCGCCGTTGTGGTGTGCAAAATTCCAAGGGTGCCATTCGACCACAACGATCATTACCACTATCTCCTGATTCGCGAACTTCCGCCCGATGCGCGCACAGCACTCGACGTGGGCAGTGGCACAGGCAAGTTCGCCCGCCGGCTCGCACGCCGCGGGATCAACGTGGACGCCATCGAGGCATCTCCCGAGGCGCTCGCCGCCGCGCGCAAGGTGTCGGCCCACGTCTGGGCACCCGGAACGATCTTGTGGCACAGGGCTGACGTCACCGAGGTCGACTTGCCGTCGGAGCACTACGACTTCATCAGTTGCATCGCGAGCATCCACCACATGCCGTTCTCCGTGGTGAAGCAGCTGCGCGAGGCCCTCGCACCCGGTGGAGTTCTCGTGATCCTCGGGCTCTATCGCGAGGAGACCACGAGCGACAAGCTGCTCAACGCGCTCGCCGTCCCGGCCAACCTGGTCGCCCGGCTCGTGGTGGCGTTGTCCGAGCGCCTGCAGCCCAACTGGGAGACTGCGCTGACCGGCGACGTCGAGGTCCCGACGACAGAGCCGAAGATGACGCTCGCCGAGATCAAACAGGCCGCGGCCGAGGAGCTGCCCGGCTGCAAGATCCGACGCCTGCTCTTCTGGCGTTACCTGCTCGTCTATCGCAAGTAGCCCGCATGGCTTTAGCCGACCTGGTCCGTCGGGTCGGACTGTCGCAGAGGTCCGATCCGACGGACCAGGAACGACGGGCACCGCTGCCCAGGGATACCCCTTCCAAACGGTCCGTCTGTCAGTCGGAGATGAAGTACTGCTCCGGGTTGGTCGGTCCCGGCGTGGGATACAGGAACGACTGCGGCACGGACTTCGGCACGTTGTGGAAGTTGTTCTTCACGATGCCGTACGACTCGAGCATCGACACCGTACCGATGTGGTAGAAGAACTCCTTCGCGATCTTCAACAGCTCGCGCAGCAGCGCGTCCCGTTCGGCCTCGTCGATGGTCTGCCGCACCTGGTTGTAGAGCTCCATCTGTCGCCGAACCGGCGCCGGCGGCCGCTCACCTTCCTTGCCCCCGGTCTGGTACCACATCATCCACTGGTAGGCGTAGTTGCACGACTCGTTGGCCGACGGGAAGTACCAGTCCGTACGCAGCAGCGGCTCGATCCAGCCGCCGCCTTCGGCCTGCCAGACCGCGGCGTCGTGCTGACCCGAGGCTGTGCGTTCGTCGAACAACGCCCGGTCCTCGGTCTTGACCTGGATGTCGATGCCGACCTTGCGCCAATGCTCGCGAACGAGCTGCATCGCGTCGGACCACTCGGCCCGGAACGCCGTCGGGACCTCCACCGCGAAGAAGATCTTCTTCCCGTCCGGTCCCAGCCGGAAGCCGTCGCCGTCTCGTTCGGTGAAGCCGGCCCGGTCGAGATGCTGGTTGGCGAGGTCGACGTTGTACTCGGTGTACTGGGTCTTCATCTCCTCGTCGTAGTACGGCGAGGTGTCGCGCGGCGCCACCTGCGCAGGCTCGCCCTGCTTCTGGTAGATCGCGTCGATGAGCTCCTGGCGGTTGATCGCGTACGAAAGACCCACCCGGAAGTCCCGGTTGTTGAAGATCTGCCGCTTCACCGGGTCCTGGTGCGTGAGGTTGAGGGCGATCACCAGAGCGTTGGAGTCCGACGGCACCTCTTCGAAGAAGTCGTAGTTGCCGCGTTCCCGGCCACGGGCGAGCACGGGTTTGCTCTGCAACGTGTTGATGGTGCGGTCTTGCATGTCGAACTCGCCACTGCTCGCCGCGAGCACCATGGTCTGCGGATCGGCGACGTAGCGGATGACGAGCCGGTCGATGTAGGGGAGCTGGCTGCCCTCGGGATCGACCTTCCAGTAGTACGGGTTCCGCTCGTAGATGTAGCGGTTGCCCTCGCCGAACACCGTGCGGGGCAGCCACGCATGCAGTCGAGGCAGATCCTTGTTGGTCCACTGGTCCGCCTTGAGAAGGAAGTTCTCCACCCAGCTCGGCTGGTCGGCCTCCTTGGCGAGCTGGTCGGCCTCCGGGTTGAACTTCTTGTGGAACTGCTGCATGTAGTGCTTCGGGAAGCCCAGGATGTCGTCCGCGTACGGCGTCGCGTGCATCTGGACGAAGAGGCTGTTCGGTAGCGGGAACACGAAGCGGACCGTCGTCTCGTCGACCTTCTCGATCCGGCCCGGCTTGTTGTCGACGAGGTACATCGAGGGCGGGACCGGGAACAGGTCGGCGTTGAGGAGCACCTCGTTGTACGCGAAGACCAGGTCGTCGGCGGTGAACGGGTGACCGTCGGACCACTTCATGCCCTTGCGCAGGGTCACCACGAAGGCCCGACCGTCGTCCTCGACGGTGATCTCGCGGGCGACGTTCGGTATGACCTTCTCGAACGCCGGGTCCCAGCGCATCAGCGTCTCGTACCCGACGGTGCGGCCGAGCCATGCAGCATCCGAGGGGCCCATCATCCCGCTCCGCCACTCGCCGCCGTAGACGCCGGTGCGATCGTTCGGCTGGACGACAAGCGGCTCGTCGGGCAACCGTTCGTCCACCGGTGGCAGCTCACCCTTCTTGACCAGGGCGGCCAACATCGGCGCTTCCTTGCCCTTCTTGCCGGCGGACTCACCGCCTTGACGGTTCCTCTCCGTCGCTGGGTCTGTGGACAAAAGGTTGCATCCCGCGACGCTCGCCGTGGCGAAGAGCGCGGCACCGCCGCCGTACAGCAGGTCGCGTCTACTGATCAGGCCGTGGTGTAGCGCACCGCTCGTGTTGTCGTCTCGTCGCCATCCCCGATTGGTCATCGCTGACCTCATCTCCTGGTTGTCCGGGCGGTCCACCGCTCGCATCGAAGCGCTTCACCAACGCCCATGATCGAGGAGGGGCGATCAGGTTGGGAGAGCGCTTTCCGAGCGGAATGCTCGGATGATAGGAGTGACGTACGGGACAGACAAGCACGAAACGGTCGCGGCAGCCGGCCAGCTTGTGCCACGTTCTGTCGTGGATCAGTCGTACGAGGTCACGACGTGGGCGGCCGAAGCCATGGCCGACGGCGCCCGCCAACCGACCCGCGTACGGGGTGAAGAGACGATCAGCGGTAGCCGGTGGTGAAAGGTCGTGTTCGGTGCGCGAGGGGGGAGTTGAACCCCCACGCCCTTGCGGGCACAGGAACCTGAATCCTGCGCGTCTGCCTATTCCGCCACTCGCGCGTGCAGCGCATAGAGGCTAGCACGCCCCCGGGAACACTTCGTTCGCGCCATTCGTCGCCAAATGGGCCCCTTGGTTGGCGCGGCCGAGCCACTCGTCCCGGCAAGGGGTGGTAGGGAGACGCCCATCACCTGCGATGGCGGTTACGATCGACCGGAACATGGCACATCCACCATGGCTCACCTAGCGCGGGAGGGAGGTACCCGTGGGAGTCTTTCGTCGCTTCGAGCGAGGTCTCGAAGGTCTTGTCACCGGGCCTTTTGCGCGCGTGTTCCGCTCAGCCGTCCAGCCGGTGGAGATCGCCTCGGCCCTCCAGCGTGAGCTCGACAACTCCGCACAGGTGCTGTCCCGCGACGCCAGCCTGGTGCCGAACGACTTCACGATCGAGCTGTCCCCGAGTGATCACGAGCGTCTTGCACCATACTCTCAGGCACTCAGCCAGGAGCTTGTCGATGTCGTCAACCGACATGCTGCCGCTCAGCACTACACGTTCACCGGTCCGGTCACCGTATCGTTCGAACGTCGAGACGACCTGTCCACGGGCCGGTTCCGCATCCGTGGAAGTGCGGTGGCCTCGGTGACGGCGCGCCGATCCAACCGGCCCGACTGGGCGGACTGGGGGATGCCGCCGGGGCAGCCCCACCAGCAGCCAGCTCAGGGCTACCAGCCACCACCTGGTCCAGGCTACGGGCCACATCCTGGACCACCAGGCCCGTACGGACCGGACCAGGGTCGCTCGCCCGAGGCCGACCCTGCCCGGCATGGGCAGCCTGGTGCGCCGGACCAACGCGGCCCAGGCCCGGATCCTGTCGGTGGCTCCGGTCCGCCGCCCCCTCCACCGTGGGCACCCGGCCCTGGAGGTCCAGGACCGGTTCCCAGGCCAGGCGGTGAGCCCAGACCAGACCACTGGCCAGAGCAGCGCCACGGCGCAGAGCCTGCGGGCCAAGGTCCTTACCACGAGCTACGTCACGACCCGGGTCCGCCACCGTACCCGGGAGCCGGGCAGGCTGGGCCAGGGTATGGCCCCGGTGGCTATCCGCCGGCGCCGCCACCGACGCCGCAGCTTCCGTATCTCGAGGTGAACGGCCAACGACACCCGTTGGAGCCACCCGGACTGGTTCTCGGCCGAGGCACCGAAGCCGACCTCCGGATCACTGATCCGGGCGTCTCACGCCGTCATGCGGAGATCCGCGTGGTCCAAGAAGGCAATGGCTACACGGTGACGATCCATGACCTGGGTTCGACCAACGGGATCGTGGTCAACGGCCAGCGGGTCGACTACGCCGCGCTGCACGACGGCAGTCAGATTCTGCTGGGCAACACCATGCTCGTCCTGCGCCGCCCTGGTGGAGTGCGTTAGTGTCCGAGCTCACCCTCACCATCATCAAGCTGGGGTTCCTGGCGGTGCTCTGGCTCTTCGTGCTGTCGACGGTGTCGGTCATTCGTTCCGACCTGTTCGGAGCACGAGTGCCGAGTCCCGCGCGGGAGGCTCGGCAGACCAGGCCGGCGCGACCGCCACGGCGATCGAGGCGCAAGCGTGGTGCCCCCTCGGTCGCCGTCGTGGTCCAGGGTGCCAGCGCCGGCCTGCAGGTGCCGCTCACGGGCGCACCTGTGGTGATCGGTCGGGGACCGGAGTGTGAGCTTACGATCGACGACGAATACGTCTCGACCCGGCACGCAGTCCTGCGGCCACAGGGTACGACGTGGTACGTCGAGGACCTGGGATCCACCAACGGAACCTTCGTCGGCGAGTCCCGGATCCACGGTCCGACCGCAGTCGGGGCAGGAATCCCGATCAGGGTTGGAAAGACGATCATCGAGCTCTACCGGTAGGACAAGACGAGTAGGCGCGCACACACTGAGAAGGCAGGATGACGCTCGCGCTCCGATACGCCGCAGAGAGTAACGTCGGCCTCGGTCCGAAGACGAGGAACGAGGACTCCGGCTACGCCGGTCCGCACCTGCTCGCCATCGCCGACGGCATGGGTGGCACGGTCGGCGGAGACGTCGCTAGCGCCATCACGATCAAGACCGTCCGCGCTCTCGACTCGGTAGGCCACAGTGACCCGCTGCGTGCGCTCCGGCAAGCCGCAGTGGACGCCAACTCTCGCATCGCCGCCCGGATCCAGGCAGACCCCCACCTGGAGGGCATGGGGACCACGCTCACGGCGATCCTCTTCCAAGACGGCAGTGGCCACCTCGCCCACATCGGCGACTCCCGCGCCTACCTGTTGCGCGGCGGCCAGCTCAAGATGATCACCAAGGATCACACCTTCGTCCAGACCCTCATCGACGAAGGGCGGATCACCCCGGAGGAGGCCGAGCACCATCCGCATCGGTCGCTCATCATGCGGGCCCTCGAGGGTCGGCAGGACGCACGACCAGACACGGACGTCATCGCGCTCGGAGCAGGTGACCGGATCCTGGTCTGCAGCGACGGCCTGGACAACGCGGCAGTGAAAGACGACGTGATCGCCGATGTGCTGATCAGGTCGAACACGCCCGAGGAAGCCGCGCATGCGCTCATCGCGCTCGCCCTCGACAACGGGAGCCCCGACAACGTGACCTGCGTGGTCGCGTACGTCGTCGAGGTGGACAACGGGACCGGCGGTCTCACCGGCGTCACGCCCGACGGAACCCTCGTCGGTACGCCTCCGGAGCCCATCGTCGTGGGCGCGGCCGCCGGCGACGCCGATGTCATCGCCGAGCACACGGCAACCCACCCGACCGTGCAGACCGGCACGATCCCCGCGGTCCCGCCAAGCTCTCCCACGACGTTCGGTCCCGACGGGACGCCGGTCGAGGAGCCGGACCTCGAAGAAGAGCTGCGGTACGCCCTGCGCCCGCCCAGCCGCTTCCGGTGGGCGATTCGCCTGGCCCTGGTGGTCGTCGTCATCGGCGTCGCCGCCGCCGGGCTGCGCTGGGCGTACAACTGGACGCAGAGTCAGTACTACGTCGGTGCGTACCCGGAAAGCGCCGAGCCGCCGGAGAGCGCACGGGTCGCGATCTTCCGCGGCATCGCGCAACGCATCCCCGGCATCTCGCTGTCGAGCGTGTACGAAGCGCACTCGCTCACGCTCGACAAGCTCCCGGACTACCAGCGCAAGCAAGTCACCGACACGATTCCGGCCGACAGCCTGAGCGGCGCCCGCCAGATCGTCGCCCGTCTCCGCAAGCAGGCCGAGAGTTGTGCGCCACAGGCCAGGCCGGCGCCGAGTCCATCGCCCTCGACCCCCGCAGCCTCACCGTCGAGGCAGGGTACGCCGAACCAGCCCGGACGAGCTGGAAGCAACGGAGGTCCGCAGGCGGCCCCGTCACGGAGTGCGAAGCCGCCGAGCGGCGCCAACGAAGCATGTGACCCCGCCACGACACCTCCAGGTGAGAAGTGAGCGCCTACGACCCGACTCTGGAGCGCCAGGCGCCAGTCGCACCTGGTCGCAAGCGTCGCAACGCAGAGCTAGGGCTGATCTTCCTCGCCCTCGCTCTGTCGGTCGGCGCCTACGCGATCGTCGGCCTGGCGATGAACGGGGAGCTCTCGCAGCAGGTCCTGTCGTACGGCCTCGGACTGACCCTGCTCGTGGGCGTCGCGCATGTCGTGGTACGGATCTGCACCCCGTACGCCGACCCGATCCTGTTGCCCTGCGTGGTGCTGCTCAACGGGATCGGGCTCGCCCTCATCCATCGACTCGACGTCACCCGGATCGAGAACGCGCGCGCCGAAGGGGATTCGCTACCGACCGCCTACGCACCATTGCAACTCACGTGGATGGCGGTCGGCGTCGCGGCGTTCGTGATCGTCCTCCTGGTCGTCCGAGACCACAGGCTGCTGCAGCGTGCCACCTACACCGCCCTGTTCCTGGGCGTTGCGCTGCTCCTGCTGCCCTTGGTGCCCGGGCTTGGTCGGGAGTTCCAAGGCGCCCGGATCTGGATCCGGTTCGCCGGCTTCTCGTTCCAGCCGGGCGAGGTCGCGAAGGTCTGCCTGATCGTCTTCTTCGCGGGCTATCTCGTGGTCGCCAAGGACGCGCTTGCACTGGCGGGCCGACGCTTCCTCTGGATCGACCTGCCGCGGGGACGCGACCTCGGTCCGATCCTGTCGGCCTGGGTCATCAGCCTGGCCATCCTGGTGTTCCAGCGCGACCTGGGCACCGCACTGCTCTTCTTCGGTGCTTTCGTGATCTTGTTGTACGTCGCGACCGAGCGGCCTGGGTGGGTCGTCCTGGGGTTCGCGCTCTTCCTCGGTGGCGCGTACTCCGCCTATTTCATGGCGACATCCCTTGGCGTCGATCAGTTCGCCCACGTCGCCAACCGCGTGAACGCCTGGCTCGACCCGTTCGGACACCCCGATGGCGCCTACCAGATCATCCAGGCGTTGTACGGGTTCGCGTACGGCGGGATCCTCGGCCGCGGTCTCGGTATGGGCCATCCCACCCTGGTGCCGGAGGCCAGGAGCGACTTCATCATGGCCGTCGTCGGGGAGGAGCTCGGCCTCACCGGCGTCATGGCGATCCTGGTGCTCTACGGGATCATCGTCGAGCGCGGTCTGCGTACGGCCGTGGTGTGCCGCGACCAGTTCGGCAAGCTGCTCGCCGCCGGCTTCGCGGCCGTGTTCGCGCTCCAGGTGTTCGTCGTGATCGGTGGCGTGACCAAGCTGATCCCGCTGACCGGGTTGACCACGCCGTTCCTCTCGTACGGGGGATCATCTCTGATAGCGAACTGGGCCCTGGTGGCCCTCCTGCTGCGGATCAGCGACTACGCTCGCCGTCCGCCTGCCCCTCCAGTCGTCCAGACCGAGGACGCCAAGACACAGGTGGTGCGCCGGTGAGAAACGCGAACGCACGTGGGACCTTCCGCGGGGATTCGTACCCTTCCGCCGGTTCGAGGCCCCTGAGAGCAGGTGGAGACGCACCTAACGTGGTCATTTCGCGTGGGGTGGTGCGATGAACCGTGCCATCAGGCGGCTGGGTGTGGCCGTCCTCGTGATGTTCTTCGCGCTGCTCGCGAACGTGAACTACATCCAGGTCGTCCAGGCCCCGGGCCTCAACAACAGGTCGGGCAACACGCGGGTGCTGCTGGACGAGTACGCCCGGGAACGCGGTCCGATCATCGTGGGTCAAACCCAGGTGGCGTACTCGGTCAAGACCGACGACGATCTTGTCTACCTCCGCCGATACCGGCAGCCCGAACTGTACGGCCACCTCACCGGGTTCTACTCGTACATCTACGGATCGCGTGCCATCGAGTCGGCGTACAACTCGATCCTCTCCGGCACCGACGACCGCCTCTTCGTACGCCGGATCGTGGACCTCGTGACCAACCGGCCACCCAAGGGCGGCAGCGTCACGCTCACCATCGATCCCCGGGTGCAGCAGGTCGCCTACGACGCGCTGGAAGGCAAGACCGGCGCAGCGGTCGCGATCGAACCGTCCACCGGACGGATCCTCGCGATGGTGAGCCGACCGACCTACGACCCGAACAAGCTCTCAAGCCACGACCGCGAGTCGATCGTGGACACCTGGGAGAGCCTGCTCAAGAACCCGAGCAACCCGATGGAGAACCGGGCGGTGCAGCACCGGTACCCACCCGGCTCGACGTTCAAGCTCGTGACATCGGCAGCGGCGCTCTCCAGCGGCGAGTACACGCCGGAGACCGAGGTCCCAGCCCCGGCCGAGCTCGACCTGCCGCAGACCACGGCCACGATGAACAACTGGCAGGGCGGGCTCTGCGATCCGTCCGGCCCGAGGATCACGTTGCAACGGGCGCTGGAGACGTCGTGCAACACGTCGTACGCCGCCATCGGCATGGAGCTCGGTGACGACGCGCTGCGGGAACAAGCCGAGGCGTTCGGCTTCGGGACCCAGGTGTTGGACGAGCTGCAGACCGCCACCAGCGTCTTCCCGGAGGACCCCGACGAACCGCAGACCGCGCTGAGCTCGATCGGGCAGTTCGACGTGGCGGCGACGCCCCTGCAGATGGCCATGGTCACCGCCGCCATCGCGAACGACGGCAAGCTCATGAAGCCCTACATCGTCTCCGAGCTCAACGGGCCAGATCTGCAGCCCCTCAGCACGACCGACCCAGAGGTTTTCTCCCAGGCCGTGTCCCCACAGGTCGCCGAACAGTTGAAGCAGATGATGGTCGGCGTGGTGGAGAACGGAACCGGCAGTCCGGTGAGCATCGACGGCGTCTCGGTGGCAGGCAAGACCGGGACGGCTCAGACGACACCGGAGCGGCCGCCGTACGCCTGGTTCGTCGCCTTCGCGCCGGCAGACAACCCGGCGGTGGCCGTGGCCGTCGTAGTGGAGAAGGCCAACGTCGGTCGCGACGAGATCTCCGGTGGCAAACTCGCCGCCCCCATCGCCAAGGCAGTGATCGAAGCGGTGATCGGCGCATGAGGACCGAATCCCCCGTCCACGCCAGAGTGGGGAGAGCCCCGAACCCCCGCAGAGAGGTGACCAATGACTGAGCCGCGATTCCTCGGTGGTCGCTACGACCTCGGCGAGGTGCTCGGTCACGGGGGGATGGCCGAAGTCAGGATCGGCATCGATCGCCGACTGGGTCGTACGGTCGCCGTGAAGACCCTTCGCGCCGACCTGGCCACCGATCCCACGTTCCAGGCACGCTTCCGCCGCGAGGCGCAGTCCGCGGCCTCCCTCAACCACCCAGCGGTCGTCGCCGTCTACGACACCGGCGAGGAGGTCGTCGACGGTGTCCGCCTGCCGTACATCGTCATGGAGTACGTCGAGGGTCGGACCCTGCGCGACGTGCTGCGCGAGGGACGGCGGATCCTGCCGGAGCGGGCCCTGGAGATCACCGCGGACATCCTGGACGCGTTGGAGTACAGCCATCGCGCCGGCATCGTGCACCGCGACATCAAACCGGGCAACGTGATGTTGACGCCCAACGGCGACGTCAAGGTCATGGACTTCGGCATCGCGCGTGCCGTCGCCGATGCCTCGGCGACGATGACCCAGACGGCGGCGGTGATCGGGACGGCTCAGTACCTCTCGCCGGAGCAGGCGCGCGGGGAGTCGGTCGACGCACGCTCCGACATCTACTCCACCGGGTGCCTGCTGTACGAGCTGCTCACCGGCCGCCCACCCTTCGTCGGTGACTCGCCGGTCTCGGTTGCCTACCAACACGTTCGTGAGGAGCCACGGCCGCCGTCGTCGTTGGACCCGGAGGTGCCCCCGGCGGCCGATGCCATCACGTTGAAGGCGCTCCAGAAGAAGCCGGCCGACCGCTACCAGTCGGCTGCCGAGATGCGTCAGGACATCGAGCGGGCGCTCTCCGGGCAGCGGGTGGCGGCATCCGTCCTGCCGACGGATCCCACCGAGCGCTTCGTTCCGGCCGAGCATGCTTCTCCGCCACCACCGGCGGAGCAGACGAGCCAGTGGGCTCCAGAGGAGGAGTACGACGAGCCCGACCGTGGTCGCAAGCTCGCGTGGGCGATGCTCATCATCGCCATTCTGTTCGTCCTGGGTGTCGTCACCTACATCCTGATCAACTCGCTCGGCGGCGGGCCCGACCAGACCCAGCCCACGCCCACGCTGGTCGGCAAGACCCGGGCCGAGGCCGAGCAGATCCTCGCCGACGAAGGGCTCAAGCTCGGGCGCGTCACCGAAGATGCGAGCAGCACCGTGCCCAAGGGTCGGATCATGGACCAGTCGCCCGACGCGGGCGAGCAGATCCGGATCGGCGGGTCGGTCGACATCGTCATCTCGCTCGGCCCGCAGGAACGGGTCGTCCCCAACGTGGTCGGCATGCAGGTCGAGGAAGCCGAACGCCGGCTGCGGTCACAGGGCTTCAAGGTCAAGAAGGAGGTCGACCCGACATCCGACGAGAATGAGGGTGTCGTGACCAGCACGATCCCCGCCGTCGGCTCCCCGGTGGCTGAAGGCGCCACGATCACGCTGTTCTACGCCAGCGGCAAGGTCGAAGTGCCGCGGGTCATCGGCATGAGCGAGGACGAGGCGAGGGAGGTCCTCGAGGAGTACGGCTTCGACGTCGCCGAGGTCGCCCGGGAGACCACCGAGGTCGCGGAGGGCAAGGTCGTCTACCAGGAGCCGAAGGCTGGGACCCTGCTGGAGCGCGGCGCCACGGTGACGATCCACGTCGCCGTCGAGCCGGAAGCCGAGCCGACGCCGACCCCCACGCCGACGGAGGAGCCGACGTCCACCCCCACGCCGACGGAGGAGCCGACGCCGACCCCGACCCCGACGGAGGAGCCGACGCCGACCCCGACCCCGACCGAGACCGAAGGACCACGACCGCCACCCGGCCCGCGGTAGGTCGTGAGGAGATCGGCCGACCTCTGAAGAAGCGTTGAGGACGGGCCCTTCCGGAACTGCCCCACGCTCCGGAGGGGCCGCGCGTCAGCGGTTGACGACGGGAGCGAGCCCGGCCGACCGGGCGACGGCGTCCGCGTCGCCGCACACCGCGAGCCAGTTGGCGAGCATGCGGTGACCGCCTTCCGTCAGCACCGATTCAGGGTGGAACTGGACTCCTTCACAGGCGAGGGTCCGATGGCGCAGCGCCATCACGACGCCGGACTCCGTTCGCGCGGTGATCTCGAGCTCGTCCGGCACGGAGGTGGGGTCCACGGCGAGCGAGTGGTAGCGGGTCGCCGTGAACGGAGAATGCAAGCCCTCCAACACGCCTGCCCCCGCGTGGTGCACCTGGCTCACCTTCCCGTGCAACAGCTCGGGTGCTCGCGTGACCGTGCCGCCGTACGCGACAGCGATCGCCTGCAGGCCGAGGCAGACGCCGAAGATCGGCACCCGGCCGGACGCGTACTTCACGAGTTCCACGCAGACGCCAGCCTTCTCGGGCACGCCAGGACCCGGCGAGAGGAGCACTCCGTCGAAGCTGTCGGCGTCTTCCGGGCGAACCTCGTCGTTTCGACGTACCTCACAAACCGCACCGAGTTGGTAGAGGTACTGGACGAGGTTGAACACGAAGGAGTCGTAGTTGTCGACGACCAGGATGCGCGGGGCCACCTCGCTATTGTGCCGGCTACGCCGGGTCCGGACAGCCCACGGCTCTCACGTGAGCACCCAGCGACCCGCAACGGCAGCTCGTACGTCAGGAGCAACGCCTCACGTGGCGGACGGGTCGCAGAGATCAGCTAGAGGTCCGGGCGTAGTCGAGGCTGAGCGATCCGTCGAAGGCGGGCACGCGGATCGTCGAGGACGTCTTGAGTGACCAACCCAGGCCGTAACGCGCCGCGTAGTCCCGATAGGTGTCGACCGCAGGCGAGTCGCCGAGGGCTCGGACCAACCGCTCCGGATCACCGATCGCCTCGATCGTGTAGGGCGGTGAGTACGGAATGCCGTTGATCACGACCGTGTTGCCGACGCACCGCACCGCCGACGTGGAGATGATCCGCTGACCCTGCAACGTCATGGCCTCGGCGCCGCCGGCCCACAGGGCGTTCACGACACCTTGCAGGTCCTGTTGGTGGACGATGAGGTCGTCGGGGTCGACATTTGCCGGTCGACGGTTCGCTGGAACGTCGTCGAGCGTGACGCTCACGCCCGGTCCCACCAGCGCAGTGAGCCCAGCGGTCGGCTCGAGCTCGCGGGCACGACGCTGCGCTCGGTCGACGTTCGGTCCGCCGAGCCGGCGCTCGAGGAGTTCGTCCACCTCTTCCCGAAGCTCGACGAGCTCGGCGTCGAGTTGCTTGTTGTGCTGGATCTGGGAGCGGGCCAGATCCGCGATGTTCGCCTGGCGTTCTGCTCGTAGGTCGGTGCCCTCGGCGTTGACCCAGCTCGTGACCGCGAGAAACCCAGCGAACCCGAACGTAGCCCCAGCCAACACCCGTGGCACGACCCGTCGACCGATTCCTCGGGTCTCAGCGCTTGCCGCAGGGTCGGCTGGCGCGAGACCGTCCTGATCAGGCGAGTGTCCTGTCACCTGCGCCCCTACCTACCCCTCCGGGCAAGCCCTCGTACCCTCCGGACAAACTCTGCCGCCGTGAGTGACTACGCTAGCTCGTCAGTCGGTCATGTTCACCGCTGGTCCAGGAGGTCGGAGACGTGCCCGAGTCGAGAAGCCGGAAGAAGCCGGTGTTCACACCCCCACCGGAAAAGGCCACCAAGGAGACGTTGCAGGGCGGGCGCTGGGTGGCACCGGTCATGCTGGCGTGCTTCCTGCTGGGATTGGTCTGGCTTGTGGTCTTCTACCTTGCCGGGGCACAGGTCCCCGGGATGCGGGAGCTGGGCAACTGGAACGTCCTGATCGGAATGGGCCTGATCGCCGCGGGTTTCGTCGTCTCGACCCAGTGGCGATGACATGACCGGCGTCTCTTACATCGGTGTAGTTCTGCACACCCACTATCCACAGCTGTGGAAATCCACACGGATATGGGACGCCTGTGGATGACTGTGGATAACCCGTCGTGGGCTCGCAGCGGGCGCTGTGGACCGCCCCACACAACGACGGGAGCAGCAAAACCGCAGGTCAGCAGCGTGATCAGAGCGACGGAAGTCCAGGCGTCGGGATCTGCGACGACGAGGTCACGACGAGTTGTCCCCAGTTTCCACAGGCACCTTGGGATAACCGATCTAGGGTGCGGCAAATCGTCCGAGATCGTCATACCGGACAAACGACCCCTGCCCCCAGACGCGCTCGAGGTCTGCCGCAGCGATTCGGTCGGGGGCAACCAACGAACCCGGGGGGCCGAGTCCTGCAGACCAGGCAACGGTCACAAGCCGGTCAGCTGACCGGTCCGCCAGACCACCAGGGCGATCATCGCAGCCAGCAGGATCGCGACACCGATACCGCGCACAGCAGGTTTGCGCGGCGCGTACGCCAGGATCACCCCCACCGCCAAGCCGGCGACGAAGCCTCCGAGGTGTGCCTGCCAGGACAGGAACCTCTGGAAGAGGACGTTGAGGACGAGGTTGATCAACAAGACGCCGACGAACCAGCTCATGTCGGCCCGCATCCTGCGGGCGAAGACCACCATGGCGCCGAACAGCCCGAAGATCGCACCGGACGCACCAACGACGGGTACGAACGGCGAGGTGAAGGCGTACGCAACCGCCGAGCCGGCAACTCCGGCGATCAGGTAGAGCCCCAGGAACCATTCACGGCCGAGCAGGTGCTCCAGCATCGGACCCAGAATCCACAGCGAGAGCATGTTGACGGCGAGGTGCCAGATCTCGGTGTGGACGAAGGCTGCACTGACGAGCCGCCAGTACGCTCCACCCGACACACCCGCCATCTCGCCGCCCGTGCTGTCCACGAACATGTCGGCGCCGACCAGCGCGAGCCACTCGGCGAGCGAACGACCGAAGATCAGGACCAGGACGAAGATCGCGGCGTTGATCCCGATGAGCACTTTCGTGACCGGCGCACCCTCACCACGGACCACCCCGCCGAACCGGGTGCGAGCAGGCCGCGCCGACCGTGAGCCTTCCCGCACGCACTCGACGCACTGGAACCCCACCGCCGCCTGCCGCTGGCAATCGGGACAGATGAACCGGGCACAGCGCTGGCAGCGAATGTAGGACTCCCGTTCGGGATGCCGATAGCACACGGGGTGAGTCTGCGCCGCTGATGCATCGGTCATGGTTCGTTCCGCCTCATGATGTCGTCCCGCGGTCGCCTCCTACAGGCCCTCGGTCACCGGCGTCCGCTCATGCCTGCGCCGGCTCGATCTCGACCGACTCGATCACGACGCTGGTGAGCGGCCGGTCCATGGGCCCGGTCTTGACCTTGCTGATCTGGTCCACCACCGCTTGGCTCGCCGGATCGGTCACCTCGCCGAAGATCGTGTGCCTGGCGTTGAGATGAGGTTGGGGAGCGACCGTGATGAAGAACTGAGACCCGTTGGTGTTGGGGCCGGCGTTCGCCATGGCCATGAGGTACGGACGGTCGAACCGCAGGTCGGGGTGGATCTCGTCCGCGAACCGGTAACCCGGCCCACCTCTCCCCGTGCCGAGCGGACACCCGCCTTGGATCATGAAACCTTCGATGACCCGGTGGAACGTGAGACCGTCGTAGAACCTCCTGGTCGTCTTCTCACCAGTCGAGGGATCGGTCCACTCACGGGTGCCCTGTGCCAGGCCGGTGAAGTTCGCGACCGTCTCCGGAGCGTGATCGGGGAAGAGATTCACCTTGATGTCCCCGAGGCTGGTCCGAAGTGTCGCGATGATCTGATTAGTCACGTATGAGCTGCTCCTGTTCGCACCTTCGTACGGTGTCCGTACGGCGTCAAGCGGGTGATCCGCGCTCGCTCGTACGGTATTCGTACCGGCTGGATGTTCCGGGCACGATCCTTTCACGCCAACGACCCAGCTGGCTCCGGGGTGCCCGAAGGACTTCCTCGCATCTTCTGGATGAGGCGGGCATTATCGGGTAACGGGAAGGCATCACGAGCAGGTGATGCACCACCGCGAGCGTCGAAGCAAGGAGGCGCGACCTCATGGGACGCCACGACAGACGAGCAGGCCGGGGTAGGAAGGCACGCAAGCAGGCCGCCTTGGCGGCAGAGCAGGCGTGGGACAAGGTGAACCCTGTGATCGAGAGCACGCGAGAACGCATCGGTCCGGCCATCGAGAACGCGCGTGGCAAGGTAGACGACGCTCGCAGCCGAGTCGAGCCTGCGGTGGAGCAGGCCCGGTCCATGCTCACCGAGAACGTCGTGCCGAAGGTGAGTTCGGCTGTCTCGTCTGCGGTGTCGGCCAGCGAGCCGTATCGAGCCGAGGCGAAGCGTCGAGGATCCGCGGCGATGGCTGCCCTCCGCGGCGACATCACGCTCGACTCGACGAAGCCCAAGCGCCGCTGGCCACGAGTGCTCCTGGTCGTCGTGGCGCTCGGCGCTGCAGCGGCAGGTGCGTACCGCTATCTCAAGGGACGTACGTCGCGCAACTGGGAGCCGCTCCAGTCGACCACTCCGCCTCGTACCTCCGAGTCGACGACGTCGGCCAACCGGACGGCAGAGAATCCAGGCGATGCGGTGAAGAGTCCAGGCCAGGCCCCAAGCGATCCGGGTGGCGCCACTCCCGACGAGGCACACGCCGACCGGACGACTGAGCCCGGCGAACCGACCACACCGCAGTCATCCACGACCGGCTCCGGCATCCCGACACAGAAGTCGTCGGACAACCCGTCGAGCTCAGCGTCCTCGTCGTCCGCGCACGGACGAAACTCTGGGAACTCGCGCCGCCAGTCGTCGCGGTCGTCTGGCTCAGGGCGTACGACGTCGGGCCGGTCAGGATCGCAGGACTCCGACGAGACGAACGAGCCGTCCGGGCCCGACGACGGCCCTGACGCGTCGTGAGCGCCTGCACCTGTCTTACGACTCTGTACGCGTCACTTTGACGCATCCCGCGTGCCGTTGTGAGCCCTGAGCGACGTCGTGCACGTGTCCGCTCTTTCGGACTTCTTCGGGCTGGTCACTTTTTGACGGGTCACACGAGTCGTAGCGGACATTCTGACGTGTGACTCGAAGGTTCACCCGCAGGGTATGACTCCCGGCTTGAACCTTCCGGGACGTCCGCCACTTGGTCACCTGGACGACAGACGCGAGCGTGTGAAGGCGAGGCGTGAGTTCGTCAGCCTAACGAAGGAACTCTCATGGATGTCTTCGCCAGCTTGGGTCGGGTCCTGGACCAGATCATCGGGTTCATCCCGAACCTCATCAGTTTTCTGATCCTGCTTGTTGTGGGCTACATCGTCGCGAAACTCGTCGGTTTCGTCGTACGCAAAGTCCTCCAGAAAGCAGACGTCGACGAGCGAGTGGACCGTTCGGAGGCACGCAGATACATGCGGATGCTGGGTCCGAGCCCTTCTCGCGGAATTGGTCGCGTCGCCTTCTGGTTGGTCTTCATCTTCTTCCTCTTCCCTGCGATCGGCGCCCTCAACATCCCCGCCATCACAGCCTTTGCCAACCAGGTCGTCTCCTACGTGCCGAACATCATCGCCGCGGTGTTGATCTTCATCGTCGCCGCACTCATCGCCGGTGCCGTCGCCTCGGGTATCAGACGGGTCATGGGTGAGAGCCCGACTGCACGGATTGCCGCGACCGCACTGCCCGCCTTGGTCATGGTCATCGCGGTCTTCATGATCCTGCAGCAGCTGCGGATCGCGCCGGAGATCGTGCAGATCGCCTTCGCCGCGACGATGGGAGCGGTCGCCCTCGGTCTCGCCCTCGCCTTCGGCCTGGGTGGTCGGCCGGTGGCGCAGCGGATGCTGGAGGACGCCTACACCAAAGGTCAGGAACAACGCGAGCACTACAAGCGGGAACGTGAAGCCAAGGCCCGTGAGAAGGTTCCCCAGATGAGGGAGCCGTCGGAGGCCGAGGCACGCCAGAGGGAAGCGGTGACCGAGCCGCGGCCGACCGGAGGCGCACGCGGTGGCAAGCCCGACGAGCCACCGCGCACTCCCTGACCCCCTGACCGAGGTGGTTTCGCGAAGCCGCCGGACTGTTCCTCCCGTCTCGGATCGTCATGTACCGCATGGAGCCAGCACTGCAGCGACGGCTGCAGCAGCTCACCCAGGAATCGGTCGTCCACGGTAGTCCGGGGACGATCCTGCGGGTCCATGTACCAGCGTTCAGAGCCGGCTATGCGGCAGCGGCAGGGCGGTTCGCACAGGACGAAGGCCGCACTCTACGTCCGCACGACCCGTTCCGTGTGGCGAGCGTGACCAAGACGGTGACCGCTGCGACCGTGCTACGCCTCGCCGAGGTCGGCGCCGTCGCCCTGGACGAGGCGATCGCGGAGTACCTCGAACCTGACCTCGTTGCCCGAGTGCATGTGATCGGCGGACGTTCGTACGCCGACTCGATCACCTTGCGGCACCTGCTCACTCACACAAGCGGTATCCACGACTACTTCGACAAGCCTTTCCTGGCAGAGGTCGCCGCGCACCCGGACCGGTGTTGGGCACCGCGCGAGCTTGTCGAGTACGCCGTCACCCACGGACCGCCGTCCTTCCCTCCGGGCGAGGGATTCCACTACTGCGACACCGGGTACGTGCTCGCAGGCCTCGCCGTCGAGCGCACCACGGGCTCACCGCTCCACGAGGTCTACCGTGCCCTGGTCCTGGATCCCCTCGACATGGACGAGACGTACTTGGAAGGGCACGAGCCTCCACGGGGTAGTGGCGTTTCCCACGCCTACGTGGACGACGTCGATGTCTGCGAGTGGAATCCGACGTTCGACTGGGCCGGCGGCGGGCTCGTGTCGAGTGCCGAGGACTTGAGTCGCTTGCTCCGTGGACTGCTTGGCGGTCGGCGTCATCGAGTGCGCTGCCACCGGCGTAGTCCCGCCAACCCGGCTCCCGAAGGTGGTGTGGCGGGCCGGCTTGGACCTGAACCCGCTCGACGTGAAACGCCCGGCCGATGTCGCGTGGCTCGAGGCTCTCATCTGGCGCGAGCATGCGCATCGTCGCACACGTCTACACGCCGCGGCTGCAATTGTCGCGGCGGATCCGCCCCGGCTCGTCCGTGGTGATCTGGTCGACGATCTGCCGGCGCTCGCCGCGGAGACACCCTCCGACGCCACTCTGGTGATCTTCCACACCTCGGTGCTCTACCAGGTCGAGAAGCCACGGCGCGAGGCATTCGTCCAGACAGTCCGCAAGCTGAACGGGCACTGGATCGCCGTCGAGGAACCGGGTGTGCTGAACTTTGGGCCTCTGCCGGCGCCGCCCAACGACGCCCACCACAACGTGCTCGCGTTGGACGGGACTCCGCTCGCCTGGACCCGAGGGCATGGCCAGGCGATGGTCTGGTTCGGCGACGCTCGTGCGAGCTGACCACGCCGAAGACCAGAGCCGTTCTGGATCGCGGACACAAGGCGTCCTGTACGTGGTGACACGGTCGATCTGGTCGGTACTGACCACCGACCAACATGTCGACCTGTTGGTCAGCGAACCAGGAGTGACACGATGGCCCATCCTCTGCGTCGCATGATCATCACTGTCAGTGCTCCTCCCTCGCTGAACGGGAACGAAGGTCGCTACGAGTTGGCCTCGTTCTACGGTGAGTTCCTGGGCATGCAGGTGATCAACGAGGGCTGGCTGCTGATCGCCGAACACCCGGAGAGCAAGCTCGTGCTGGCACTGGACAGTGACGGCTGGTCGGATCTGCGGCCACCACGCTGGCCCGACCCGGAGTACCCCCAGCAGATGCACCTCGACATCACCGTGCCCGATGTCGCAGCGGCCGGCGCCCAGGTCACACGGCTGGGCGCTCGTCTCCTGCGCGACAACGCCGACTTCCGGATCTACAGCGATCCTGCTGGTCATCCGTTCTGTCTGTATCCGGCCTCTTCCACGAGCACAGACCGTCCTGCCGTGAGCCGTCTGGTGTTCGACTGCTTCAGCCCGCGTGCCCTGGCGATCTTCTACGAAGGCTTCCTGGGTGCCAAGGAACGCGTGGAGGACTCACCGGAACGGGTCGTCGTCGATCTGGGTGACGACGAGCTGCCGGATCTCGCCTTCCAACACGCGCAGTTCGTTGCATGCCGGTGGCCAGACCCTGCGTACCCGGCCCAGGTGCACGTTGACTACCGATGGTCTGACGGGATCGAAGCGAAGTTCATCGAGCAAGCCGAACGCCTGGGAGCCATCCGGCTCCCGCAGCTAGCGGATACCGAGATCTACGCCGATCCGGCCTGCCACCCGTTCTGCATCCAACGAACGACCTGAACTGTCGCAGCTCTGCTGGCGCACCTGCTGGTCCGCGTCAGCACGATGATGCACGGCATGAACGCCGAGCTGGACAAGCTGCGAAGCAGAGCCTCCGACCTCGCAAGGCAGCGTGCCGATCGTGAGCTCCTCGCGCTGCGGTCCGAGCTAGAGCGTGACACCGAGATGTGGGCACGGATGTGGGCGCCTGCCTGCGCGATCGCGGCCAACGGTGTGGGCGACCGAGATGGTGCGTGGTCGCTCTTGGAAGACGCCGTGGCCGGTGGGTTCTGCCAGCCCGAGCTGTTCGAGGGTGAGCTGGAGGCCGCGTTCGCCGACGACGAGCGGTGGGACAAGCTCCTGAGACAGATGCGGGCCAACATCCCACCACCAGCCATCGAGCTCTTGTCCTGGCCGTGCCCATCACCTCGCTACCACGTGGAGCTCTTCCGGTTGCCACCTGAGCCGGAAGAACGACTGCGACGGCGCATACCGTCTCCAGAGACAACAGCCTGGGGAACCGCAAAGAAACTCCTTGCGTGGGTGACCAACGCATGGGAGCACGACGGCCTCCAGCATGCCGGAGACGATGCGCATGAGATCTTGGACCGCGTCGAAGCTGGTGAGCGATTCGCTTGTGTCGAATACTCCACTGTCTTGTCGCAAGCGTTGAACGCGGTACGAGTTCCTTCCCGGCAACTTGCGTTGCGAACCGCAGACCACCACACCGGATACGCCCGTGGACATGTCGTTTCCGAGGCCTGGATCGACGACCTGAAGCGCTGGGTCGTCCTGGATGGGCAGAACGGAGCATTCTGGTGCGATCCCGAGTCAGACGAACCCTTGGGCTTGGTCGAGCTCGTCCGGCGGCAGCGGGCAGGTGGACCGCGCCCTCGCTTCATCGGTCTCACCAGGGACCACGCTGAGTCGGCCGCTGACATGTGGTGGCGCTACTTCCACACGGCGACCGTGATAGGACTCCACGAAGGCACGCCGACCGGAACGACCTGGTCGCCCGCGCCGTACAGCCCGGTCTTCCAGGATCGCCACTGGTTGGGCGCCGACCTCCTCGTCACCGACCCAGCCGCGCTTTACCCTGATCTGACCGCTGTGCACGTGGGTCTTGCCGGCAGCCGGGACGAGCCAGCACTGCGATTGACTGCGTTCCATCCGTACGCGGTCGAACTCGAGCTTCACACGAACGATGAGGTAGAGGTCGCGCCGACACGACCGGGCACCTGGGCCTTCCGGTTGCCGACGTCAAACTTCCGACGAGTCCTGGCCGACAGGAAGCCGAGGTCGTCGTGCGCACTCCGTACACGACACGTCGTGCCGGATCGGTGACCTACCTGATCAGGCCGACTCGCTCCTGAGAACTAGCTTCGCAAGCAGATCACATGAATGCAGTCAGGCCTGCCGATCCGTCGGTCTAGCCGGACGCTCCTCGCACCAAGCCTGTCTCGACGTCGTTTTCAGAACGTGAAGTCCTTCGGCGGGTCTTCTCCCACGCGGCCGTCGACCGCTTCACGAAGGATGTCTGCGTGGCCCGTATGCCGTGCGTACTCCTCGATCATGTCCAGCAGCATGGCGCGGACCGTGGGAGTGCGACCGTCCGGCCACGTAAAAGATGCCGGTCCGTCAAGTCCGCGCTCCTTGATGACCTCGGGCACGAGTCGACGCGAACGTTCCACGGCCTGGCGCCACAACGCGTAGACCTCGGCTGGCGGGTCCGACGCGCCGGTGCGCCATTCCCAGTCCGGATCGGCGTCGAAATCCACGGCGTCCCAAGGGGATCCGTACTCCTGGCCGGCGAGCTTGACAGCTAGCCAGTCTGCTTCGACCAAGGCCAGGTGTTTGACCAAACCACCGAGCGTCATCGAACTGGCAGCCGTGGTCGCCCGCAAGCCCTTCTCGTCAAGCCCGGACGTCTTCCAGGCGAAGGTTCGCCGGTTGCGTTCAAGGACCGCCTGCAGCGATTCCGCTTCCGTGGGGGCGGCCGACTGAGAAGGCTGTGAAGTTGTTTCGCTCATGTCCCGAGCCTAGTAGGTTTGGTGCGTCGGTTCATCGCTGATCGATACCAGGAACATTCCCGTCCGGACTCGCAACGAGTGCCTCTCGCGCTGAACGCTGGTTGTTGTGTGGACCGGGGTTCAGCACTCGTTCACGCTTCACTCGGATCGTCGATGGCCTCCACTAGCGTCCAACCATGGATGCGAAGACCGAAGAGCTCAGAGCTGCACACGACGTCCTCGCCGACTACTACGCCGAACATCTCGCCGATGCCTTGCAGCGGATGCCGACTGACCGAGCTGTGCTCAACCTCTTCTGCGAGCTGACCCGTGCGGGAAACGTCGGCAAAGATGTCGGCGACGTCGGTTGCGGGACGGGAAGACTCATGCCCTATTTGGCCGCGCAAGGCCTGTGCCCACGAGGAGTCGACCTGTCACCCGGAATGATTCGTGTCGCGCGGCGTGACTACCCCCAGTTTTCCTTCGAGATCGCTGATGTGCGCGATCTGCCATTTGACGATGCGACGCTGGCTGGTACTCCCTCATGTACCTCAGGCCATCGGACAGGCCAACTGCGTTTGGCGAGCTCGCACGTGTCGTCAAGCCGGGAGGCTACTTTGTGACCGCCTTCAAGGCCGGCAACAATCAGATGACCCGTGCGAGGCGCAGCACTGGCTTGAATGTGGAGTTCGATCTCTATTGGCCCTCGCCCGACGAGATGCAGCGCAGGGTCACGGAGGCCGGGTTCAGGCCCGTGTTCTGGGGCGGTCGTTCCCCTGAAGGAGGCGAGGCCTCCCCACAGGGATACCTTCTGGCTCAGAAGATCTGAAACCGGTTGGCGATACGGCAGCGCCGATCGACACTGGCCCGGACTACTTGGTCACCGTGACCTAGTTGATCACGATGCCTGACTCGTTGACCGAAACCGGTTTCAGGGTGAAGCCCTCTTCGAAGAAGCGCATGTGGCAGCTGAAGTGAGGAGGGCCGCCCCCGTAACCGGTCGCGTTGTCCTGAAGCCACCGGAGAAGCTGACCCAGCAGATCGAGGTCCTCGGCGTGCACAACCTGACGGGACGTCAACGCCAAACTCGTGTTCCCCGGGTCTTCCCGACGCGCGAGCTCGGAGAAGACCACGCCGCCAACCCGCGCGTCGGCAACGCCGCGCTCGGCCAACAGCGGGTATCTGTCGACCGTCCATTGATCTTCGGGCAGTTCATTGCCCTCCTCGTCGGTGGTGACGACGTACCAACCGTTCACGATGGCGAGTCTTTCCGGCTGGGGCCCAAGCCCTAGATGCCAACGAAGTTCGGCAAGCTCGGCATCCGACAGGTCGCCCCGAAGCTCGGCGGTAATCAGTACCTCGTAAAGATCAGCCATGCCGGAGCATGGTAGCCACCGGAGTGCGAAGGACGAGCCGCAAGGCTGTGGAGAATCTCGGTCGCTATAGGTACGAGGATCCTCCACAGCTTCACGCCAGTACCGAGCCGCGTCCTCAGTACCCCAGGTTGACGTGGGCGCGCCGGTAGCTTCCCTTTTCGATGAGGTCGACGAATCCCAGCGCATAGTCCGCGCCAGAGATGAATCCTCCGTCGGGCTGAACAGCGACATCGTCGCCGACCCGATACGTGCCCCGCCGTTCGCCGGGCGAGGCCGCGCCGAACTGCGCTGCCGGGCTCACGAACACCCAGCTGAGTGACTCCGGAGTGGCGGGGAGGTCTTCGATGACGAGCGCCGCCGCCGTGCGGATCTCCTCGTGGAACTCAGCGGGAACGTTGCTGAGATCCTCGACGTAGCGCGGAGCGCCGGGCGCTGGGCGCAGTGACGAGAAGCCACCGACGATGAAGAGCGCAGCTCCCTCGGCGTCGGCAAGACGTGCGATCGTGCGGTACACCTCACGGAACGAGCCCGCGAACCGGCCACGCGGCGCCAGCGCCCCCACGACGACGTCCGCCCCGGAGATGACCGAGGACAGCGCGGCCTCGTCGGTGGCGTCACCTTGGACATAGTTCACGTTCGGAACCGGTGTGGCCGGACGCGAGCGGCTGAACGCGGTGACCTCGTGACCACGGGAAGCGGCCTCGGCGACGATGGCCGATCCGGCGTACCCGGTGCCGCCGATGACGGTGATGCGGGACATGGAACGCCTTTCTGTCGAAGTTCCAAGGCCTTGATCGGTGCTTCGGTTTTCGTACGTGTGCAGCCCTCATCAGAACGAAGGCACTTGTGGTAACCATCGACAGGGCCGCTGTAGTCCCGCGGCGATCACCTGCGATCGCCGTCGCATGTCCAGCCAGCTAGTCCTTTCGTCACCGACCGCCTCCATGAGACCTTTCGGCCCCACCTGGACTCCCTGCGCAACTGGACTCCCTGCGGCACTCGGGCTCCCTGGTCGACCCGAGCTCCCTGCTCATCTGGTCTCTCGATGGTCGCCGACCTGTTCCCGATCTTGGGCAGTGAAGCTCGTGATGAACGCCTCCAGCGCAGCGTCCACGCCGGCGCGGTCACCGGTCGCGAGGAGGTCGAGAAGGAGCCCACGCACGACCGCGAGCCCGAGCCGGGCTCTGGCCGGGGCGGCTTCGGCCGGCACGCCCAACCGGCGAACAAGCTCTGTGAGCGGGGTCAGCCAGCTTTCGACAACGCCGTCGAGCAGGCGTACCGCGCCTGGGTCGTGTTGGAGCGCGTGACCGTAGAGCTCGAAGAACAGCCGCTCGTACGGAGCCATGGCTGGATCGGCCAGACGAGACCAGAAGCGACGTGTCAGCTCGGCCGCCGCGGCGACACCGTCGACGCCGGCGTCGAGCTCGCGTTCCAGCTCCGCGAGCGCCTGGCGCTGTTGCCGCTCGACCTCCCGGACTACCTCGACGAGCAAGCCCTCCTTGGAGCCGAGATGGTAGATCAACATCCGGTGACTGGTGCCAAGCTCCGCCGCAAGCCGCCTCAGGGTGAGGTTGTTGACGCCGTTCTGCGCGACGTACTCGATCGCTCGTGCCAGCAAGCGCTCTCGTGCGTGGCCCACCGTGTCTCCTCACGATCGCCTGGTCGTACCATCTGGTACATGTACCACATGGTTCATTCTCGGAGAGGGCAGTGAAACGACAGCACATCGACGTACGCGCGCACACCACCGCGCACCCGGAAACCGTGTACGCCTTGCTCCGTGACGGCGCCAGCTGGCCCCGCTGGTCGCCTATCGGGTCCTTCGAGCTGGAGCGACGCGCCGACAGCGACGATCCTGAAGGGGTCGGCGCTATCCGGGTCTTCCGCAGCCGGCGGCTCGGCACCAAGGTCACCAGCCGGGAGCAGATCGTCGAGCTCGTGCCCGGACGCCGGTTCAGCTACACCCTCCTGTCCGGAATGCCAATTCGCGGTTACCGAGCCGACGTCGACCTCGAACCCACCAAGGACGGCACGACAATCCGTTGGCACTCGTCGTTCGAGCCGAAGGTGCCTGGGACCGGCCGGCTCTACCGTCGGATCTTGACCGGGTTCATCGAGGAATGCGTCTCAGGACTCGCCGCACACGCAGCTGGGCAGCGGCAGGACGTCTCGCACAAGGGCTGAGGGTCCGGCTCACACGCACCTGGTGCGATCCCGGACCGTGATCGACCCTGGATTGAGGCACTCGGTGAGATCCTCGATGAGGAGAAGCTGTTTTCCGAAGTGATCGCGCATGCGGTCGTCCAGGACGGCGTAGCGGTAGCCTCTCGTCATTCAGCCTCAGGGCGGGAGGGTTATGTGGCTTCGCTACGTGAGGACATCGACAGGTCCGCGGCGTGGATCGCCCAGGCCTTGCAGTCGTCTGGCTATCGCGCCGACTTCAGCCCGCAGAGCCTGTGGTCGATCGATCGATTCTTCGATGACCACTCCGATCACGGACGGCCGAAGCGTGGCGGCCTGCTCGCTGCCGACCTCGGAGCGCGAATCTTCGCGCTCGGTGCCTACGTGGGGGAAGTCATCCGACGCCATGCTGGCGGGACGTGGCATACGAACGACGAGGACCCGGAGGGTGAGGTCAACGTCGAGCTGGTGCTCACCGACGAGACGAGGATCTGGCCCGTTCAGCGGGTGATGAAGCGGTACCAGAACGGAGCCGAGGATGGCATCGCAGCGTACGGCGCGATGCTCGGGCTCGACGTCGGTCAGCCGCCACCGCCGGAACCGCCGAAGAGACGGTGGCTCTTTTGGCGCGGCAGGTAGCAAGGCGCACTGACGCCCCGACGGACCAACTGTGCGCCGCCCCATGACGAACAATTACTTTGCTCGCGGTTGGGATCACGCTGCTGTCAAGTCGAGGTGCCATGCGGTGGTAGGACTCCGACGGTCTCTACGACGACTGCTTGGTTCTTCCTCAGGCCCAGGCTGCCGTGCCCAGCGTCCTGCACGCAGAGGAGGTCCCGGTGTTCCTTGACCTCGAACGTGCACTCGGACCCAGGATTCACGATCTTGGCGACGCGCCCGACGACAACGCCTACACCAGCGATCCACGCTGGGCTCGCTTGTGGATGCGGGCACAGGCAGCGCTCGTCGTGATGCAGCGACTCGACGAAGGAACTTCTTCGTGACCCGGCCGGTGGCGACCTTCGTTGCGCTCGGTGCGGCCTTGTTCAGCGCGATCGGTCCGGGACTTGGCAGCCCTCATGGGTGGTCCATGCCCCTTGATCATTTAGGGCGTCCCGCAACCCGGGAAACCGCTGGTCAGCTGTGGTGGAGACGAGGGGACTCGAACCCCTAACCCCTGCCTTGCAAAGGCAGTGCTCTGCCAGTTGAGCTACGCCCCCTCGAAGGTCTACAGCCCTCGGAAGAGGAAGTCGCAGAACCCGGGCGTTCTCGGGCACACCTACGACAGCGCTCGAAGCCTACCGCGAGCTATTCGATCAGCGCAGCCCGCCCGTCGGCGCCACCGGGTCAGTCCCGGCCTCGGCCCAGAGGTTGTGATCTTTCTCGTCGTTCTGCAGTCGCCGGTACGCCAGCCAGCCACCGACCGCGGCGAGGAGGACCAACAGCAACTTCTTCTTCATCGGGAGATCTTCTCCTTCAGGAACGACGACCAAGGTCACGAGGAAGGGCCACCGGTGGCGCAGCGTACTCGATCTTGTGGGCCTAAGTGGACTTGAACCACTGACCTCTGCCTTATCAGGGCAGCGCTCTAACCGACTGAGCTATAGGCCCGAAGCGACCGTGCGGCGAAGAACGTTACCTCAACCCTAGCGTCCAACCCAAACCGGGCTGTCGCTAGTACGCCGGGGTCCGTCAGTCCTCCTCGGCGAGGGTGACCTCCAAGCCTCCCAGCAGGCTCGCAGACAGATTGTAGAGGAACGCGCAAAGCGTCGATATCGCCGTAATCAGGACCACATCGACCACGCAGATCAGCGCGGTGAAGCCGAGCACCCGCTGCAGACCGATGTAGTCCTCGAGGTTGAACCGGGTGTTCGACGCGCTCCCCAGGACGTCGGTCACCGTACGACTGATGGAGTCGTACACACCAGCCGCGTCCAAGACCATCCAGACGGTGGTCACCGACACGACCGTGCAGATGCCGAACGCGATCGAGAGCAGGAAGGCGGTCTTCATCACCGACCACGGGTCGATCCGGACCGCCCGCAGCCGCGCACGCCGGACCCGCGACCGGTCGGGAGGCTCGGGGCGGGGAGGTGCTGGCCGCTGCTGCCAACGGCGCGGGCCGAAGTCGGGACGGTACGGGTCCGGGCGGCGTGTGTCGGGTCGCGGTGGCACCATCCGCGCCGTGTACTCAGCGCGGGTGCCAGGGTCGGGCCGGCCCGCGAACTGCGGATGCTCGGCGCGCGCCTGCTCCTGCTGGATGTCCGAATCCGGTCGATCCGGATCCGGATTTGGCGGGCCTGAGTCCGGTTGTACGCCAGCGACGGTAGGCACGTCGTCTGGGGACGAGGAATCCGAGCTGGCGCCTGACGTCGAGATGACCTGAGTCGCGGATTCCTCAGGCCCGCCATTCCGTGTCACGTGCTGTCCTCCTGGCTCTCGGCCCCCGGCGGTTCATCCGATCCATCCGTACGCCCATCTTCGGTCGATCCGGTACCGCTCGTCACGTGATTCGCCTCGACCGCTTCAGAATTGGCGTCGTCCTCCGCATCGTCCTCGGAGTTTCGTGCGATCGCAACGACTGCGTCGCCTTCGCGGACGCCCGCGAAGATGACACCCATCGTGTCGCGACCCTTGACCGGAACATCGGCGACAGGACTCCGGGTCACCTGTCCACTGGCCTTGACGCACAAAACCTCGTCACCGTTGCCTACGACGATCGCCCCAACCAGCGAACCACGGGTGTCCGAGATCCGCATGGCCCGGATTCCAAGGCCGCCACGACCCTGGAGCCGGTATTCGGAGACCGCCGTACGCTTCGCATACCCGCCGTCGGTGACGGTGAACACGTACTGACCTTCCTCCTGACCGGCGCGGATGACCGCCATGGAGAGCAGCTCGTCGCCCTCACGGAAACGGATGCCCGTCACTCCGGACGTGGCCCGCCCCATGGGTCGCAGCTGCGTGTCGTCAGCACGGAACCGCACCGCCTGCGCCTTGCGCGACACAAGGAGCAGCTCGTCGTCGGGCCCCACAAGCTCAGCGCCGATCAGCTCGTCGTCGGGATCACGGAAGTTCAAGGCGATGATCCCCGAGGCCCGGTTGGAGTCGTACTCCGAAAGCGGGGTCTTCTTCACCAAGCCTTTCTTCGTCGCCAGGACGAGATAAGGCGCTTGGTCGTAATCCTCGATTGCGAGCACTTTGGCGATCTTTTCGTCGGGCTGGAACGACAGCAGCCCAGCGACATGCCCGCCTTTTGCATCTCTGGCGGCTTCGGGAAGTTCGTAGGCCTTTGCCCGATATACCCGCCCGCGGTTGGTGAAGAACAGGATCCAGTGATGCGTACGCGTGACGAAAAGCTGACTCACGACGTCGTCACCGCGCAGAGCGGCGCCGCGTACGCCCTTTCCGCCACGCCGCTGGAGTCGGTACAGATCGGCGCGAGTCCGCTTCGCGTACCCGCCCATAGTGATCGTGACGACCACCGTCTCGTTCGGAATCAGGTCGGCCGCCGTGAGATCACCATCGGCCGGGATGATCTTCGTACGACGCTCGTCGCCGTACTTCTCGACGATCGCGGTGAGCTCCTCGGCGATGATCGACCGCTGCCGTTCCGGCGAGGCGAGGATGCTCTCCAGATCGGCGATTCGGGCCTCGAGCTCCTGCAGGTGATCGACGATCTGCTGACGTTCCAGCGCGGCCAGGCGGCGCAGCTGCATGTCGAGGATCGCGCGCGCCTGCACCTCGTCGATGTCGAGGAGCTGGATCAGGCCGGTGCGCGCCTCGTCGGCCGACGGACTGCGCCGGATCAACGCGATGACCTCGTCGAGGGCGTCGAGTGCCTTCACGAGGCCGCGGTAGATGTGGGCCTCTTCCTCGGCCTTGCGGAGCCGGTACCGGGTCCGGCGCTGGATGACGTCGATCTGGTGGTCGATCCAGTACGTGAGGAGCTGGTCCAGGCTCAGGGTCCGGGGGACGCCGTCCACCAGGGCGAGCATGTTGGCCCCGAACACGTCCTGCAGCTGGGTGTGCTTGTACAGGTTGTTGAGGACCACCTTGGGCACTGCATCGCGCTTGAGGACGACGACCAGTCGCTGTCCCGTACGCGAGGACGAGTCGTCGCGCACGTCGGCGATTCCGGCGACCTTCCCCGAGTCCGCGAGCTCGGCGATGCGCTTCGCGAGGTTGTCCGGGTTGACCTGGTAGGGCAGCTCGGTGATGACGAGCGACGTGCGGCCCCGGGAGTCTTCCTCGATGTTGACGACCGCCCGCATGGTGATGGAGCCACGACCCGTGCGGTAGGCGTCCTCGATGCCCTTGCGGCCGACGATGAGACCCGCGGTGGGGAAGTCCGGACCCTGGATCCGCTCCATGGCGGCCGCCAGGAGCTCCTCCCTGGTCGCATCCGGGTGCTCCAGTGCCCAGAGGGCAGCAGCCGCCACCTCACGCATGTTGTGCGGTGGGATGTTGGTCGCCATGCCGACCGCGATGCCGGCGGAACCGTTGACCAGAAGGTTCGGGAAACGGCTCGGCAGGACGACCGGCTCCTGGCTCCGGCCGTCATAGTTGGGACGGAAGTCGACGGTCTCCTCGTCGATGTCCCGCACCATCTCCATGGCGAGCGGTGCCATCCGGCACTCGGTGTACCGCATCGCCGCCGGCGGGTCGTTCCCAGGCGATCCGAAGTTGCCCTGGCCCTGCACCAACGGATAGCGCCGAGTCCACGGTTGGGCGAGACCGACCAGGGTGTCGTAGATCGCCATGTCGCCGTGCGGGTGGTACTGACCCATGACGTCACCGACGACACGCGAGCATTTCGAGAAGCTGCGGTCCGGCCGGTAGCCGCCGTCGTACATCGCATAGAGGATGCGGACGTGCACCGGCTTGAGGCCGTCGCGGACATCCGGCAGCGCCCGGCCGACGATGACGCTCATCGCATAGTCGAGATAGCTCCGCTGCATCTCGGCCTGCAGGTCGACCGGGTTGATGCGCTGCGGCGGGGAAGCCGAGGGTGTCGTGCTCGTGTCTTCGGTCACTGGTGAACTTTCCTTAGCTCAAGCGGGGATGAGTACGCAGGCAGGGCGATCAGCCCCAGATGTCGAGGAATCGCACGTCTTTTGCGTTGCGTTGGATGAACGACCGTCGTTGCTCGACGTCCTCACCCATCAGGATCGAGAAGAGCTCGTCCGCCTGGGCAGCGTCATCCAACGTCACCTGACCCAAGATGCGGTTCTCAGGGTTCATCGTGGTTTCCCAGAGCTCGTCAGGATTCATCTCACCCAGACCCTTGTACCGCTGGATCGGGTTCTCCTTCGGAAGCTTCTTTCCTGCCTGTCGTCCGGCCTCCAGGAGACCGTCGCGTTCACGGTCGTTGTACGCGAGCTCGTGCGGCGCATTCGTCCAACGAATCTTGAAAAGCGGCGGTTGCGCGATGTAGACGTAGCCGGCCTCGATCAGCGGCTTCATGAACCGGAACAGCAACGTGAGCAGAAGCGTCGTGATGTGCTGCCCGTCCACGTCAGCGTCGGCCATCAGCACGATCTTGTGGTAGCGCAGCTTGTCGAGGTCGAAGTCCTCGTGGATGCCGGTGCCGAGCGCGGCGATGATGGCTTGGACCTCGGCGTTCTGCAGGACCTTGTCGATCCGCGCCTTCTCGACGTTGAGGATCTTCCCTCGGATCGGCAGGATCGCCTGGATCCGCGGATCGCGACCGCCCTTGGCCGAGCCACCGGCCGAGTCACCTTCGACGATGAAGAGCTCGCACTCTTCGGGGTTGGTCGACTGGCAGTCGGCGAGCTTGCCCGGAAGACCGCCGCCACCGAGCAGGCCTTTGCGCTCGCGCGCAAGCTGTCGCGCCTTGCGGGCGGCGATCCGTGCCGTCGCGGCCGCGATGCCCTTGCGCACGATGTCCTTGCCCTCGCCGGGATTCTTCTCGAACCACTCGGCCAACCGGTCGTAGACGGTCTTCTGGACGAAGGTCTTGGCCTCGGTGTTGCCGAGCTTGGTCTTGGTCTGACCTTCGAACTGGGGATCGGTGAGCTTGACGGAGATGATGGCGGTCAGTCCCTCGCGGACGTCGTCACCGGTCAGCCGATCGTCACGCTTCTTGATCATCCCCCAGTCTTCGCCGAACTTGTTGACGAGACTGGTGAGCGCCGCACGGAATCCCTCTTCGTGCGTACCGCCTTCGTGCGTGTTGATCGTGTTGGCGAAGGTGTGGACCGACTCGTTGTACCCGGTGTTCCACTGCATGGCGACGTCGAGGCTCATCCCGGACTCGGCGTCCTCCGCCTCGAACGAGATCACGTTGCGGTGCAGTGGCTCCTTGGTCGCGTTGAGGTGCTTGACGTAGTCGACCAGACCTCCGTCGTACCGATACACGACCTCGCGCACCTCGCCGGACTCACTCAGGTGGGTGCGCTCGTCGCGCAGCACCATGGTGAGACCTTTGTTGAGGAAGGCCATCTCCCTCAGCCGGGTCGAGATCGTCTCGAACGAATAGGTCGTGGTCTCGAAGATCTCGGGGTTCGCCCAGAACGTCACCGAACTACCGGTCTCGTCGGTCGGCTCGTGGCGCTGCAGCGGATGGTCGGGTACCCCCCTCGTGAACGACTGGGTCCAGCGGTAGCCGGCGTTCTTGACCTCGACCTCCAGCCTGGTGGACAGCGCGTTGACCACCGAGATCCCGACGCCGTGCAGGCCGCCGGAGACCTTGTAACCTCCGCTGCCGAACTTGCCGCCGGCGTGAAGCACGGTGAGGACGACCTCGACCGCAGAACGCCCCTCGCTCTCGATGATCCCGGTCGGGAAACCACGACCGTTGTCGACACACCGCAAGCCGCCGTCCGCCAAGAGCGTGACCTCGATGCGATCACAGGCGCCGGCAAGCGCCTCGTCCACCGCGTTGTCGACCGCCTCCCACACGAGCTGGTGCAGCCCGCGCTCTCCGGTCGACCCGATGTACATGCCCGGGCGCTTCCGGACGGCCTCGAGCCCTTCGAGGACCGTGATCGCACTGGCGTCGTACTCGGGGACCGCCTGATCTTGTGTCGACTGCGCTGGACCCGTCACGGTCGAGGTGCCTGTCGAGCTGCCTTCCGATGCAGCGTTCTCGGGGGGAGCTGCCCCCGGGGTCTCGTAGTCTTGGGTCACAGATGTGTGGGGGGTTTCTGCAGTCGTCACGTGCGGATTTCCTCCCGCCAGCCGGACACGACAAAGCCGCTCCGTGTGGCGTCCGGTGCCCAACGGAACGTGGCGCCCCAGACGACGGAGCGGCCGATGAACTCACCATTTAGTGTACCGTGCGCCACATCGCGGATCGCCGCTGGGAGGCCGTAGAACGCCTCCCTCGCCGATTCTGAGGTGGGACAGGTATCCCCCCATGACCCCCCGGATCTCGAGCGCGATATGCACCGCTTCTGGCGCCATGAGCGGGCTGTACGGTTCGTCCGACAGCTTCCCGCCGCCACTCCCGAACAATCACCACGTTCAGTGAACGAACCACCTCTCAAAGTGTCCGGTATCCCTTGGGAGGCGAGGAGAAGCCTGGGGAGGTCCGGTCAGACGGAGATGCCGCAGTCCGCGACATTCGGCGCCACTCCGCAGCGAACGTACTCGATCGGATCGGGGCGCGCGGGCTTTCCAGGAAAGATCAGCGACCTTGCAGCGCGTCGAGGGCAACCGCCATCGCGATGACGAGCCGCCGATCGAGCCACGGGTCGGCGATGTCGACGACGTAGCGATCGCGGAGCGCCCACTTCTTGTCCACCGAGAACGCCGGCTGGTCGCCGTTGGTGAAGTCGAAGTGGTACGGAAGCCAGTCCAGTCCGTCGACGAACCGACGCAGGATGGCCACCAGCTGGTTACGTTCGCGCCCTGTCACGGTGCCCAGCTGGGGTTGCTCGAGATGCCAGGTGGAGCGCAGCAACGACGATCCGAAGTCCTTGCGGAACAGGCCGATCTGGTTGCCGAACTGGTCGAACACGTCGTACGTCGCACCCAGGTCGAGCGCCTGGCGAGCCTTGAAGCTGAGCAGCGGCTTCTGCTTGCTGTCGTCGGTGTAGATCGTCACCTGCTCGCGGAACGCGAGGCGTTTCTGCTGGGCGAAGGCGACCATCGCCGCCTCGGACTCACCGTCGGGGCCGGGGACATGCACTTCGTACTGGTTGACCATCATGCGGACGCGCTGGCGGACGAGAAGCCGCCGCTGGGCCTGGAGCATCTCGAGGGTCGTCACTTGGGGAATCCTCACGTACGACAGACGGACACTGACAAACGATCAGTTTGTCCTATATCCCTAGCCGTACGTATCCCGCGGGCCTCGACCACCGCGAACCCGCAGCGGACCCTTCCTCCAGCTCGGGGCGTCAGGCCCGAGCACCGTCACCCGGCGCACCGTACCGTCGCCAAGTTCCTCGTTCAGCCGCTTCACCAGGGTCGGCGCCAGCAGCCTCACCTGCGTAGCCCACGCCGTGGAGTCGGCACGCACCGTAAGCTCGGCGTCCGCATAACGCTCGGCGCGACAATGCGCGGCAATCTCCGGGCCGACGATCTGGTCCCATCGAGCCAGCGCACCGGCGACCGTGACCTCTCGAACCCAGCCGCGCTCGGCGACCAACCGATCGATCGTGTCCTCGAGAAGCTGCGGATCACGGTCGTCCGGGCCGGCACCGGATCGCGTGGGCTTCCAGTCGGCGCGCAACCGGTCGGTCCCACGAGCCCGGGTCTCTCGACGCCTGCCCGATCGGGACGCGCCGGACGCGCTGAACGACGCGGCGACCGAACGGGCGAGTTCGGTTCCCGACGGATCCCAGGTCGTGGTCGGATCGGCCGGCCCTGCCGACTCGTCCGGCCGGGTTGGTCCGGCAGGCTTGGCGTCCTGGGCAGACGGTCCAGCTGACTCGGACGGGCGGCCACGTCTTCCTCGCCTATCGGTGGACACGTTCGTACCTCCTGCCGACACCTCAGACGACCGGACGCACGCTGCCGTCCACGACGTCGTACCACGCCCCGGCCAACGCGTCAGGCACATCCTCGCGTACCGCCGCCGTGACCAGGACCTGCTCGGCCGGGGCGACCAGGCCGGCCAACCGGCTACGGCGCCCGGTGTCGAGCTCGGCGAAGACGTCGTCGAGCACCAGGACCGGGTCGTCGCCATCGTGGCGTAGCAGTTCGTACGACGCCAGCCGCAACGATAGTGCGAGCGACCAACTCTCTCCGTGACTCGCGTAGCCCTTCGCCGGCAGGTCGCCAAGCCCCAACACCAGGTCGTCACGGTGCGGGCCGACCAGTGAGACGCCACGGCGCAGCTCCTCGTCACGCCGCTCGACCAGCGCCTCGGCGAGCCGTGGGGCGAGTGCCTGCGCGGTCGGCTGCTCGGTCACGTCACCAAGATCGCAGCTCGCGCGATAGTCGAGCCGAACCTCGTCTTTGGTCGGGGAGACGTTGGCGTACGCCTGAGCAACCAGTGGCTCGAGTTCCTCGATCAACCTGAGGCGGGCCGCAAGGAGCTCGCCACCCAGCCGGGCCAGGTGCTCGTCCCACGCCTCCAGGGTGCGAAGTGCGCTCGACGACGCCTGACCCGCGGTCTTGAGCAGCGTGTTCCGCTGGCGAAGCACCCGCTCGTAGTCTTGCCGCACGCCCGCGAACCGCGGAGCGCGCGCCACGAGAAGCTCGTCGAGGAACCGTCGCCTCGCATCCGGATCACCTTTGACCAGGGCGAGATCCTCGGGGGCGAAGAGCACGGTGCGCAAGATGCCGAGCAGCTCGCGCGGTCGGGAGACTGGTGAGCGGTTGAGGCGCGCCCGATTGCTCCGGCCCGGTGTGATCTCGATCTCCAACAGCGCGTGACGGTTGTCTCGTACGACATCCACCCGAACGATCGCTCGCTCCGCACCGTGGCGTACCAACGGTGCGTCGTGCGCCACGCGATGCGAGCCAAGCGTGGCGAGGTATCCGATCGCCTCGACCAGGTTGGTCTTTCCATGACCATTCTGGCCGACGAAGACGTTCGGTCCCGGTGACAGGGTGAGCTCGACTGACGGATAGTTCCGGAAGTCGGTGAGCGAAAGGCGAGCGACGTACACGGCAGATCAACGCTAGCGAGTCCCATTCCCTGGCCGGACGCGGGCTTCGGATCGGGTTGCACGACGAGTCGGCGCTATTCCCCAAAAGACGAAGAGGGACAGCGCTTCAGACCGCGGAGTAGCCGGCAGGGAGGTCGCCTCGTGAACGAAAAGCGGAGCGTACGAGCCCTCCCGGCCAAGGGTCGTGCACCTCTTGGCTGGGGCGCGCCGCCCGCGTCGGGTGGCCGAATCGCTGGTCAGGGGGCCTCGGTGTCGGGACGGGCGGCCTTCGAGTCGGGTCGTACCGCATGGCCACCGAACTCGTGGCGCATCGCGGCGACCGCCTTCATGGCAGGCGAATCCGGTTGGCGCGATGCGAACCTGGCGAAGAGCGACGCCGCGATCGCGGGCATGGGGACGGCATGCTCGATCGCCGCCTCCACTGTCCAGCGTCCTTCGCCAGAGTCGTCGACATAGCCGCGGATACCGTCGAGATGCGGCTGTTCTTCCAGGGCGGACACCAAAAGATCGAGCAACCATGAGCGGATGACCGTGCCCTCCCGCCAGGAGCGGAAGACGTCGCACACGTTGTCGACGATGTCCGTGGTCTCGAGCAGCTCGTAGCCCTCGGCGTACGCCTGCATCACGCCGTACTCGATCCCGTTGTGCACCATCTTGACGAAATGACCGGCCCCGACCCGGCCAGCGTGCACGAATCCGAACTCACCGTCGGGTTTGAGCGCGTCGAAGATCGGCTGCACCGTCGCCACCGTGTCGGCGTCGCCGCCGCACATCAGGGCGTAGCCGTTCGTACGGCCCCACACGCCGCCAGAGACCCCACAGTCGATGAACTTGATGCCGCGTCGTCCCAGCAGCTCAGCGTGCGCGGCGTCGTCGGTCCACCGGCTGTTGCCGCCGTCGATCACGATGTCGCCGTCGCCCAGCAGCTTGCTGAGCTCCGTGATGACCCCGTGGGTTGGAGGTCCAGCGGGAACCATCACCCAGACGACCTTCGGGCTCGGGAGACGCTGGACCATCTCCTCAAGACTCGGTACGTCGGCGAGTGAGGGATCACGGTCGTACCCGACCACCGTGTGCCCTTTCTCACGCAGACGTTCCCGCATGTTGGCGCCCATCTTGCCGAGTCCGACGAGCCCTAGATCCATGACCACACCTCCGTTGGGTGGAACGTCGTGCTTCAGGAGCGACGTCCGTACGAGCCCACCACGCCCGCAATACCTTCCGAGGGATTTCGTACCCGGCCGGCGCATACGTACCACTGCAAGAGGCGAATCGCCGACGTTGCGTGGTCATTTCTGCCGGGACGCGCAGGGCTGGGCCGGAGACTGGCCAGGTGTCAGGACTGCAGGCGGACCGGCATCAGCAGGTAGCGGTAGTCAGGGTTCGGCTCTGCGTCGAAGTCGGCGAGGCCCGTGAGCACCGCAGGCTTGGTCGGCAAGGTGAATGCGAACTGTGCGACCGGAGTCTCGAGCACGCCGAGGCCGTCCAGAAGGTACTGCGGGTTGAACCCGATGGTGAGCGGTTCGCCCTCGATCGTGGCTTCGAGCGACTCCGACGCCTGCGCCTCGTCGCTGCTGCCCGCTTCGAGGGTCGCCATTCCGTCGGCGAGCGTCAGCCGGATCGGCGTGTTGCGTTCGGCGACCAGGGCGACACGCTTGAGGGTCTCGACGAAGGGCGCGGTCTGGACCTTCACAAGGGTTTGCTGGTCGGCCGGGAACAGCGTGCGGTACTTCGGGAACTCCCCGTCCAGGAGCCGGGTCGTGGTCCGGCGGGTCGCGCCTCCGCTGCTGCCGGAGAAGCCCACCAGACCTTCACCTCCGCCGCTGCCCGCCTCGGCGAGTGCGATCGTGACATCGGATCCGGAGGCGAACGCCTTCGCCGTGTCGGCGAGCACCCGCGCCGGCACGAGCGCGGTGGCCGAGATGTCGGGCTGCTCCGGGCTCCACGTGAACTCACGCACGGCGAGGCGGTACCGGTCGGTCGCGGCGAGCGTCACCGACTCACCGTCGATCTCGATCCGCACGCCGGTGAGGACGGGAAGCATGTCGTCGCGACCAGCTGCGACGGCGACCTGGCTGACGGCGGCTGCGAACACGTCTCCCTTGACCGAGCCGGACGCGGTCGGCATGTCAGGAAGCTCCGGGTAGTCCTCGACCGGAAGCGTCGCCACGGTGAAGCGGGCGCTGCGGCATGTGACGACGACCTTTCCACCGTCGGCCTCGACCTGCACCGGCTGGGCCGGAAGGCTTCGGCTGATGTCGGCGAGAAGGCGTCCGGAGACCAGCACGGTGCCCTCGGCCGCGACCTCGGCAGGCACGGTGACGCGAGCCGACGTCTCGTAGTCGAAGCTGGACACGACGATCTCGCCGTCTCGTGCGTCAACCAACATGCCGGCCAGGACGGGAAGCGACGGTCTGGTCGGCAGACTCCGGGCGACCCAAGCGACCGCGTCGGCGAGCACATCACGGTCTACGCGGAACTTCACCCCTCATCGCCTCCTCGAGAACGTGGATGCCTTGGGTGCAACGGCATCGTGCAGCGAACGCCAGCAAGGACGGTGCAGCCCAAAGGCCGTCAGAGACCACGACGGTACACCGAATCGCGGCACGCCGGCGTCACGGGTGGCGCCGCGGAGGCATTGGTGACCGAGCGTTGGGCCTGTTTCACGCCGGCCGGTCTGGGCGGGTCTTCGCAGCTTTGTGGATTTCAACGGTCTTCTTATTGTCGTATGGAAGCTCGACATCGTCTTCGGTGTGGTGGAAGTTGTGGACAACCGGCGTCATGCCAGGTGAGGAGCTCTCTGATCTTCCACTGCCGATGTGAGCAAGCCTGCGAGGTACCAACAGCGGCAGTGCATGGTCCGGTTTCGTCAACCGGTTCGTCCCCCCTCATCCACATACGTTCCCCTTGAACCCGCGATTCGATCCACAGAGTTGTCCCCAGATTGTGTGGATAGACGTTGGGATGGACGCGGTCGACGCGTCGCCGGGCCGGCGTCCGCCTCGCCTCTGGGACGGTGTGTGGACGGCTCCGGATCGCCACCCGCCGAGTACCGGGCGTAGCCGCGCCAACCGACGTGCCCGCAGCTGGCGGCGGCGCTCCCCGAGGAAGCGAGGTCACGGCCGACGCCGTCGCGAGGTACGGACCAGGTGCTTCAGGAGCGGGCCTGCTGCTTGATCCGGTTCGTGAGTTCCGTCACCTGGTTGTAGACGCTGCGACGCTCGGCCATGAGCTGGCGGATCTTGCGGTCGGCGTGCATGACCGTGGTGTGGTCGCGCCCGCCGAACTGTTGGCCGATCTTCGGGAGGGACAGGTCCGTGAGCTCCCGGCAGAGGTACATCGCGATCTGCCGGGCGGTCACGAGGACGCGGCTTCGGCTCGAGGCGCAGAGGTCGTCGACCGACAAGCCGAAGTACGCAGCCGTCTGCGCCATGATCTGAGCGGCGGTGATCTCCGGCTCGCCACCGGTCGGGATCAGATCCTTCAGGACGATCTCGGCGAGGCTGATGTCGACGTCCTGCCGGTTGAGGCTTGCAAAGGCCGTGACCCGGATCAGCGCGCCTTCGAGCTCGCGGATGTTCGTCTGGATCTTGCTCGCGATGAACTCCAGGACCTCTGGTGGCGCCGTGAGGCGTTCCTGCGCCGCCTTCTTGCGAAGGATCGCGATCCTCGTCTCCAGGTCCGGCGGCTGGATGTCGGTGATGAGCCCCCACTCGAACCTGTTGCGGAGCCGGTCCTCCAGCGTCTCGAGGCGCTTCGGCGGCCGGTCCGATGAGATCACGATCTGCTTGTTGGCGTTGTGCAGCGCGTTGAACGTGTGGAAGAACTCCTCCTGCGTCCGCTCCTTGTTCTCCAGGAACTGGATGTCGTCGACCAGCAGGACGTCGACGTCGCGGTAGCGGCGCTGGAACGTCGCGGCCTTGTCGTCGCGAATCGAGTTGATGAAGTCGTTCGTGAACTCCTCGCTCGAGACGTACCTGATCCGGGCGTTGGCGAAGAGGTTCCTGACGTAGTGACCGATCGCGTGGAGCAGATGCGTCTTCCCCAGCCCGGAGTCGCCGTAGATCAGCAAGGGGTTGTACGCCTTGCCCGGTGCCTCCGACACCGCGACTGCGGCCGCGTGCGCGAACCGGTTGGAGGAACCGATCACGAACGAGTCGAACACGTACTTCGGGTTGAGCCGCGGTGGCTCGGCATCGGCGCGCTGGGACTGGCCGTGCGGTGTGGAGGAGAGTGTGAAGGCGTCGGGACCTTTGGGCGCCGTCGCGAGTCCGGCGCTGGAGACGCCGACGTCGGAGTCGGGAATCGGAGCCGGCGCGGTACGAGACGAATCGCCCGAGTCGCTCGCCGAGTCTGCCGGGCGACCGGAGGAGCTCGCCGCGTCACCGGCATCGGGCTCGTCCAGTGCAAGCGACGGATCGACGGTTACAGCGAGGTGCACGGGTTCGCCCTGCACCTCGGAGAGGGCGTCCTCGAGGAGTGGCCGCAGCCTGGCTTCGAACTGTGTACGCGTGAACTCGTCGCGTACGGCGACGATGGCGGTGTTGCCGTGCAGTGTGACCGGTCGGCTCTGCGTCAGCCAGACCCGCTGGTTGGGCGGCAGGTCTTGGTCGAGGCTCTCGCGAACCCGTTCCCAGATGGCTGTGAAGGCATCGGAGTCTGCGACCACTGCATCTCTCCCGTCTCGCTCAGGCTCACCGTTGCACTCGTGCCCCCCGCCACAACGTGACGCCCGCGCTCTACGCGTTCAGCACGCCGATCGCCAGCGAAATGGCCGTGGCATCCGCCCATACCCTCGAGTTCCGTCCACAGATTGTTCCACAAGCTGTGCAAAGCGGTTGTGGATGACAGAAAGGGACGTCCCGGTCGAGCTGAGGGCGGTTTGACCGCGCCCGGCCCGGACACGTACCGTGAGTCGGTCACGATTCTGCTCTCTCGGCGATCGCCGTATGCTCACGGACGCCATGGAGGGCTCGCGCCGGCGTGGCGCAGGACGCCGCTCGTAGCCTGGCCGGGTGGCGCGGGCCTTCGGCCGCGGGTGGACGGTGACGTCGAGGGGCAGGAATCCGGACCTTCGTACCACAAAACCAGCCAGAAGCCTGCAAGGCTGTCGTGTCAGGAGACCCCCTGTGAAGCGCACCTACCAACCGAACAATCGGCGACGCCACAAGACGCACGGGTTCCGCCTCCGGATGCGTACGCGCGCTGGCCGCGCGATCATCAGCGCCCGCCGGCGCAAGGGTCGGCAGCGCCTCGCCGTGTGACGGCGGGCTCTAGCCCTGTGGACCCGAGCTCGATGTCGTGCTGCCAGCCCGCCATCGGATGCGTCGCTCGGCGGACTACGGAATGGCCGTTCGACTCGGCCGCCGTACGCCCCGAGCGACCATCATTCTCCACTTGGTGGTCACCGATCGACCGGAGCCGGCGAAGGTCGGGTTTGTCGTGACCCGGTCGGTTGGTGGGGCTGTCGTACGGAACACCGTGCGCCGACGGCTCCGTCACGTGGTTCGCGATCATGTGGACATGTTGCCCGACGGAACCTTGCTCGTAGTGCGCGCGTTACCGTCAGCAGCAGATGCGCCGACCGAGCAACTGCGGCGCGACTTCAGCGAAGGCCTGGCTCGCGCGTTGCAGCGGCCGCGCCATGTCGTCGCGGGTGCCCCCACGGAGCAGCGTTCGTCATGAAGGCAGTCCTCGTCTTGTTGCTGAAGGGCTACCGGCTGTTCATCAGCCCGTTGTACGGGCAAGTGTGCCGGTACCACCCGTCCTGCTCCGCGTATGCCTTGGAAGCGGTCGAGCGGCACGGTGCGCTCCGCGGGAGCTGGCTCGCGGTACGCCGGCTGGTTCGTTGCCATCCCTGGACTCCCGGCGGCTACGACCCGGTTCCGCCGGTTCGACCGCGCGCCCGAGCTCGAAAAGCTGCGGGTGCGCCGACCCACATTCGAGGTGCATAAGCGTGTCTTGGTACGACAAGATTCTTTCGCCGCTCTACGACATCGTGTCGTGGATCTTGCGTGCGTTCCATTCACTCTTGTCACCAGTCCTCGGCGCTGACTCGGGTTGGACGTGGGCGTTCTCGATCGTCGGTCTGGTCGTGGTGATCCGGATCCTGCTGATCCCGCTGTTCGTCCGGCAGATCCGGGCAAGCCGGAACATGGCGCTCATCCAGCCCAAGGTTCGGGAGCTGCAGAAGAAGTACGGGCACGACCGGGAGCGGATGGGCCAGGAGCTCATGAAGCTCTACAAGGAGACGGGTACGAACCCGTTCTCCTCCTGCATGCCGATCCTGCTCCAGTCGCCGATCTTCATCGCGTTGTTCCGTGTGCTCGACGGTGCCGCGTATGGACGCGTGCGTGGGAGAGGACTGAACGAAGAGCTGGTCGAGTCGCTTCGGCACGCTGAGATCTTCGGTGCCCAGATCTCGGACAGGTTCATCGGCGCCGACAGCCTGAACGTCCAGATCGTCACGGTGGTCCTCATCATCCTCATGACGGTCACGACGTTCACCACTCAGCGGCAGCTGATGCGCAAGAACATGCCGCCGGAGGCGTTGACCGGACCGTTCGCGCAGCAGCAGAAGATCCTGCTCTATGTCCTTCCTCTCGTGTTCGCCGTCGGCGGCGTGAGCTTCCCGATGGGTGTCTTGATCTACTGGTTCACGACGAACGTCTGGACCATGGGTCAGCAGTTCTGGGTGATCCGACGGAACCCCGCCCCGGGAACGCCTGCATACGAGGCGTACCAGAAGCGGAAGGCGCGGAAGGCGGAGCGGAAGGGTCTGGCTGTGCTCAGTCCGGGAACGAAAGGGGCACCGAATGGCTCGGCGCCCGCCGTCGATGGCACCAGCTCCACGAAGCCGAGGCCTCCTGTGAAGCGTGTTCAGCCGCAGCGGCTCCCGCGGAGCAAGCGCAAGGGCCGCTAAGAGCGATCCGGCGTCGGTGGCGCCGTTGATGAAGGCGTTGAGAGAACGAAGGAGTAGGACGTGACTGAGGGCGCTACCTCGTTTGTGGACAACGGCAACGGCCTGGACGAGGAACCAGTGGGCCCGGCCGGGACGGCCGATGAGGACGACCAGGCAGAGTCCGACGGTCGTGCAGACGACCGGGAGGACCTGCGGGACGACGTAGACGACGAGATGTCCGAAGAGGATCTCGTGGCGCACCTCGAGCGTGAGGGCGACATCGCAGCCGACTACCTCGAAGCGCTGCTGGACATCGTGGACGTCGACGGTGATATCGATCTCGACGTCGAGGGTGACCGGGCGATGGTGGCGATCGTCGGCGGAGATCTTGCGCATCTGGTCGGCCGTAATGGCGAGGTGCTGGAGGCGCTACAGGAACTCACCAGGCTGGCGGTCTACCGGGAGACCGGCGTACGCAGTCGGCTGATGCTCGACATCGGTGGATACCGCGCTCAACGCCGGAATGAGCTCGTCGCGCTCGCCGAGAAGACCGTCGAAGAAGTCGTGGCCACCGGACGCCCGGTGCGGTTGGAGCCGATGACACCGTTCGAGCGGAAGATTGTGCACGACACGGTGGCGGCGAAAGGGTTGACGAGTGAATCAGAGGGCGAGGAGCCAGACCGACGGGTCGTCGTCTTCCCGGCCTGACCATTCGTCGACCGACGTTTCACGTGAAACCTTGTCGGCCCCCGAGGAGGGCCGACAGCTTTTCGGTGAGCATGTCGCGGCCGTTGAAAGGTACGCGGAACTGCTCGCCACTGCTGGGGTAGAGCGGGGGCTGTTGGGGCCAGGAGAGGTAGGCCGCCTCTGGCAGCGGCATCTGCTGAACTGCGGCGTGGTCGCCCCACTGGTGCCTGCGGGTTCGGATGTCTGTGACGTAGGGTCCGGAGCCGGTCTGCCGGGCGTCGTTCTCGCACTCTTTCGTCCAGATCTGCGTGTGACGCTTCTCGATTCGCAACTTCGTCGGGCAAGCTTTCTCAATGAGGTCACGTCGATCCTCGGATTGGCAAACGTGGAAGTCGTCCGGGCTCGTGCGGAGGATCACCCGGGGCGGTATGACGTCGTGACCTCACGAGCTGTGGCTCCGCTCGGACGGTTGGCAGAGATGGTGGCTCACCTCTGTCGGCCCGGAGGCGTCGTTCTGGCGATCAAGGGCCAGCGGGCGGAGACGGAGCTGAAGGCCGCCGCGCGTCGGCTCCCGGCACTTGGATTCGCTCGCTCGTCCATCGAACGGCTTGGTGAGGGAATCGTGTCGCCGCCGACGACGGTGGTCCGGCTGGTCAAGGCTTCCGGTCGGAAGCGGAGCGGGTGATCGAGCATCGAGGAGGCCGGGGACCGACGGCTTCCGTGGTGCTGAGGCGATGGCACGTCCTGTCGAGGTTCGCGTGGTGATGCCAGGCAAGGCCCATGGTGAGTCGTACGGCGGGCGGCGGACAGACGACGCGAGCCCGGCGGCTTCGAGTGCGGCGAGTGGAGGGGGAACATGAGCGGGACGCGGGTGACAGCCGGCCTGGGATGGCCGCAGCAGTCGCCCTCCGGTGAGCAACGCGAGAAGGCGACGGTCGACGTGGTGAGTTCGCAGGCTGCCGAGAAGGTGGCTCGCTGGCGACGTACCGGGCTGGGCTGGCCGAGTGACGACAAGGCTCGTCCGGCAGCCAGCCGGGACCGGCGAGAGAACTCGAAGTCTGAGTCGAACGGCGACGGGGCGGAGTCGTCCGATGATCCGGGTGGAGACGACGGACCTGGGTCGCGGGAGATGAACGGCGGCCAGTCGGCCAACGTAAACGGCGAGGCGCGTCGATCGGATCGAGCCGATCCAGGTGTCGTCACGTGGGCTGATGAGCCACATGGGGCCGAGTCAGTGGGAGGACGTCCAGTGGGACCAGGACAGACAGCTACGAATTCCGTCGCGGCAGGAGGTTCGCTTTCCGCCGCATCGGATGTCGAGAAGGGCTCCGACGCGACGATGCCCGTTTCACGTGAAACATTGGAGAGCGCCGATCCACCCCCGACGGCCTTCCTGCAGACCGACGCACCGGTCGTCTTCACGCCGACCTTGCCGAAGCCGGTGCACACACGAATCTTCGTCGTGGCGAACCAGAAGGGCGGCGTGGGTAAGACGACGACAGCCGTGAACCTCGGCGCCGCCCTCGCAGCGTCCGGCCTGCGGGTCCTCATCATCGATCTCGACCCTCAAGGCAATGCGTCCACGGCACTGGGGCTCGAACACAGCGAAGGCGTCCCCAACATCTACGACGTCATCGTGGACGGCGAGCCGCTGCGGAACTTCGTCCACCCGATCCACCGGTTCCCCACCCTTTTCGGTGTGCCGGCGACGATCGACCTCTCTGGCGCCGAGTTGGAACTCGCCAGCGTGGTCGCGCGCGAGGCCAGGTTGAAGAAGAGCCTCGACGCCTATCTCGAGGAGGAGACGCAAGCCGGCCGGCGCTACGACTACGTCCTCATCGACTGTCCGCCGTCACTCGGCCTGCTCACGATGAACGCTCTCGTCGCCGGCAGAGAGGTGCTCATTCCCATCCAGTGCGAGTACTACGCGTTGGAAGGCGTCGAGACCCTGTTCCGGATCGTCAACCTCGTGAAGGAGATCAACCGTTCGCTCGAGATCACGACGGTGCTCCTCACGATGTATGACGCACGCACCAGGCTTTCTGCTCAGGTCGCGGAGAACGCCAGGGAGAGTCTCGGTCACACGGTGCTGCGCAGCGCGATCCCTCGATCGGTACGCATCTCGGAAGCTCCGAGCTTCGGGCAGACGGTCATGACCTGGGATCCCGGCTCGCCTGGCGCGCTGTCCTACCTCGAGGCGGCCAGGGAGCTCTCACTGCGGGATCCGGCAGCACGGTCGGCGACCAGCGCGTAGGGATAGGCCGTCCTGTACCGATTCGGAGCTTATGACCTACTAGGCTCGCCGAGTGCGAGCGCAGTTGACCGAGGGGATCGCAGATGACAGTTCGACGTGGCTTGGGGCGTGGTCTTGGCGCCCTGATTCAATCGGCTCCCCAGCCAGCGACGCCTGCTCCAGTCGAGGTTCCGGACCAGGCCGACGGTGGTCGGGTCGAGGACGACGGACGCGGCCGACACCGCGGGGCACCGGCTGAGCCGCTCGTTCCGGTACAAGGGGCTCACTTCGCCGAGTTGCCCATCGACTCCATCACACCGAACCCGCGGCAGCCTCGTCAGGTCTTCGACGAGGAAGCCATGGCCGAGCTCGTGCACTCCATCAAGGAAGTCGGTCTGCTTCAGCCCATCGTCGTCCGTCGGCTCGGAGAAGGCCGCTACGAGCTCGTCATGGGGGAGCGGCGGTGGCGGGCCGGGCAGCAGGCTGGGCTCTCCACGATTCCTGCGATCGTGCGTGAGACCGGCGACGAGGACATGCTGCGGGACGCGCTGTTGGAGAACCTCCACCGCGTCCAGCTGAACCCGCTCGAGGAAGCGGCCGCTTACGCTCAGCTGCTCGAGGACTTCGGGTGTACCCACGACGAGCTGGCGCAGCGGATCGGCCGCTCGCGTCCGCAGATCACCAACACCCTCCGCCTGCTTCGCCTTCCACCGTCGGTGCAGCGGAAGGTCGCTGCGGGCGTCTTGACGGCCGGGCACGCCCGAGCTCTCCTCTCGGTCCCGAGTGAGACCACGCAGGAGCACCTGGCACAGCGTGTGGTTGCCGAAGGCTTGTCGGTGCGTGCGCTCGAGGAGATCGTCACGCTGGGAGCGGGTACGAAGGAGCGCAAGCCGAAGAAGCCACGCGGCTCCAAGCCGGTGGCGCCCCGCCTCACCGATCTCGAGAACCGTCTGACCGACCGCTTCGACACGCGTGTGAAGGTCGACCTCGGCCGTTCCAAGGGGAAGATCACGATCGAGTTCGCCTCACTGGAGGACCTCGAGCGGATCGTGGGGCTGATGGACCCCTCGGCGACGCGACACGTCCACAGCGCCTAGGAGAGTGGCGCGGACTGCCAACGGGGCACGACCGTCGAGCGACACACCAGAGGCGTCCGGGCCGATTGACTCGGCCGGTGGTCCGGCTGGTCGGGGGTTCCGGACGAAAGGCGAGGCCGCTCGTTGACGTGAGTCCTTCGTCCAGCAACGAGCGGTTCACCGGGCCCGCGCCGACCGGACGATCCCGACGTGGCGATTTCCTGAATCGTCTGCACGTCGTTCGTGGGAGCTCCAGAGCTCCAGGCGCGGGGCACGCCGTCGGCGGCTCAGGAGATCTTCCGGCGGTACGTGGCCATGGCGACGGTGTAGGCGATGAGGAGGACGCCGACACACCAGGCGAGGGCGGTCCAGATGTCCGAGCCAACCGGCTGCTGCGTGAGCAGATCCCGGATCGCGTTAACCACGCTGGTCACGGGCTGGTGCTCGGCGAACGCCCGAACCGGTCCCGGCATGGTGTCGGTGGGCACGAACGCCGAGCTGATGAACGGCAGGAAGATGAGCGGGTAGGAGAACGCGCTCGCGCCGTCCGGGGACTTGGCCGTGAGACCGGGGATGACGGCCATCCAGGTCAACGCCAGCGTGAAGAGGATGAGGATGCCCGCCACGGCGAGCCATGCCAGCACGCTCGCTCCTGAGCGGAAACCCATGAGGAGCGCGACACCGACGACGACGGTCAGTGAGATGAAGTTTGCGACGAGTGACGTAAGAACGTGTGCCCACAGGACACCTGACCGTGCGATCGGCATGGACTGGAAGCGCTCGAAGATGCCTCGCTTCATGTCGAGGAAGAGCCGGAACGCGGTGTAGGAGATGCCGGACGCGATGGTGATGAGCAGGATGCCAGGGAGCAGGTAGGTCACGTACGAATCCGAGCCGGACTCGATTGCGCCGCCGAACACGTACACGAACAGCAGCATGAAGGCGATCGGCATCACGGTGGTCGTGATGATGGTGTCGAGGCTGCGCGTGATGTGGCGCAGGGACCTTCCCGTGAGTACGGCGGTGTCGCCGAGGAAGTGGGTGAAGGATCGGCTCGTGATTCTTTCGACTTGCGTGTTCATCGTGCGTTTTTAGGAGTCTGAGGTCGTCGGTACCGCGCCGACGTTGCGGTCGTCTGCCGCGCCGTCGCGGTCCGGCTCACCGACGAGGGCGAGGAAGACGTCTTCGAGGGTTGGCTGTTTTTCGACGTACTCGACCGTGGCGGGTGGGAGGAGCTGCTTGAGCTCGGCGAGGGTGCCGTCGACGAGGATCCGGCCCTGATGCAGGATCGCGATGCGGTCGGCGAGCTGCTCGGCCTCGTCGAGGTACTGCGTGGTGAGGAGGACCGTCGTCCCACCGTCGGCGAGCTGCTTGACGGTCTGCCATACGTCAAGGCGCGCCTGCGGATCGAGCCCCGTCGTTGGTTCGTCGAGGAAGATGATCGGCGGGTTCCCGATCATGCTCATCGCGATGTCGAGCCGGCGACGCATACCGCCCGAGTACGTTGCGACCTTCCGGGCTGCCGCGTCGGTCAGTGAGAACCTGTCGAGCAGCTCGTCGACGAGCGCGCCCGGGTTCTTCAGGTGGCGCAACCGGGCGACCAGCATGAGATTCTCCCTGCCGGTCAGGATCTCGTCGACGGCGGCGAACTGTCCGGTGAGGCTGATGGGCTCTCGCACGCGCGCCGGCTGTCGTACGACGTCGAAGCCGTTGACGACGGCAGCCCCCGCGTCGGGCTTGAGCAGTGTCGAAAGGATCCGCACGACCGTGGTCTTGCCAGCTCCGTTCGAGCCGAGCAGAGCGAGGATGCTGCCCCGCGCCACCTCGAAATCGACGCCACGCAACACGTGCAGGTCCTTGTACGACTTCGTAAGGCCCTGCACGCGGATCGCGGGGCCTCGGGCCGAATCGGCAATCATGCAAAGTCTCCGTTCTCTCGTCACGGCTTGTCGCCCGCGGCCCGATTGATCGCGTCAGTGAGCCGTTCGCGTTCCTTGTTGATCCATTGACCTTCGGAGTAGTTCTGAAGGAACTCCTCGGCGAATTCGACGGGGTCTTCCCCGACGATCTCGCGGATCGTGGTTCCGTTCGCCACACTCTGCTCGAACAGGTCGGCGAGGTCGTTCAGCATCGACATGAAGACGTCGCCTTTGGTGATGGCCCCTCGGTACATGAGGTACCGCTCGAGCGCCTCCACAGCCGTCCGATAGTTCTCGGGAAGCTGGTTGACGCGAGCCTTGTACGCCCGCCATCGCTTGGTGTCGTCCGACGCGCGTTTGCCGACGAGCATCTCGACGAGCTGCTTGATGGTCATGTCATGTCCGCCTTTCGCGGAGCTGCTCGAGCCTTTCTGCGAGAAAGCTCCAGGTCCTCCAGAACTCTTCGAGGTAGTCGCGTCCCTTTGCGTTGAGGGAGTACACCTTGCGCGGCGGGCCCTTCTCGGAAGGGACCTTCTCGACGTCGACCAGGCCGCGTTGCTCCAACCTGATCAGCAGCGCGTAGACGGTGCCCTCGGCGATGTCGGAGAATCCCCGATCTCGTAGCCACGCGGTGATCTCGTAGCCGTAAGCGGGTCGGCTGGACAGGATCGCGAGGACGATGCCTTCCAGCGTTCCCTTGAGCATCTCCGTCATCTGCTTGCCCATGGGGCACCTAACTACTTAGTGATGTTGACTACCGGTACATAGTAACACTGAATAGCGATGCCACAAGGCAGCCAACGCTCACAATGACCAGGCGTGGATACGACGCGGTAGCCACAGGGGTGCTGACGCCCGTTGGAGGTAGCGCTCACCGATCGAGGCGGCGAGTGCGGTGCACCGCGATCAGGGACGGTTGCGAGCGTGCGCGCGATGCGCCGCCACGTGGAGCAGGTCGCGGCAGAGCACACCGAGATCGCGACCGGCGGACTCGATGGCAAGGGGCACAAGAGACGTCTCGGTCATACCGGGCGCCACGTTGACCTCGAGGAACCACGGCAGCCCGTCGGAGTCGACGATCAGGTCGGTACGCGAGAGGTCACGAAGTCCGAGCGCCCGGTGTGCCGCGAGGGCAGCGCGGGCGCATGCGTCGGCCGCTTCGTCCGACAGCCGGGCCGGCGCTACGAACTCGGTCGCCCCGGCGTTGTAGCGCGCCGCGTAGTCGTACACCCCACTGTCCGGCACGATCTCGACGGCGGGCAGTGCCTTGGGCCCGTCGCCGACGTCGATCACGGCGACGCTCACCTCGGTGCCCTGGACGTAACGCTCCAGAAGGGCAACGTCCCCGTACGCGAAGCAGCTCACCATCGCAGCCGGCAGATCCTCCGACTTGCGCACGACCGTGCACCCCAGCGCTGAGCCGCCACGGGTGGGCTTCACGACCAACGGCAGGCCGAGTCGGTCGACGATGCGTTCCAGGACGGCCTGGGCGCCCAGCTCGCGGAAGGTCTCGTGCGGCAGGACGACCGAGGCCGGGGTACGAACGCCGGCGTCCGAGACGATCGTCTTCGCGACGGGCTTCTCGAACGCGATCCGGCAGGCGACGGCGTCCGAGCCGACGTACGGCACCCGCAGCAGGTCGAGCACCTCGCGGAGAGCGCCGTCCTCGCCGGCCGCGCCATGCAGGAGCGGGAAGACCGCGGACGGCGGGTCGGCCTCCAGCGCGGGAATGAGCCCCGCGTCGGCATCGCGTTCCTCGACGTCGACGCCTACCGCGCGCAGCGCCTCACTGACTCGGCGGCCGGAGCGAAGTGACACGTCGCGCTCGTGGGACAGCCCGCCGGCCAGCACCAGCACCCGCCCAAGATCACTCATCGTCGCCCCTTTCACCTGAGGTCCGGACCCGGGAACTCCACGCCACGGCCCCTACCCAAATGGACCGGGCCAAAGGTGTCGCGAAGCTCCATCTCACGTTCGACGACCGCGGCGAGCCTTCGGATCCCCTCCCTGATCCGGTCAGGCGGTGGCAGGCAGTATGACAGCCGCATGCACTGACTGCCGAACCCGTCGGCGTAGAACGCCGTGCCCGGTACGTACGCCACGCGGGCTGTCACCGCACGCGGCGACATGGCCTTGGCGTCGATTCCCTCCGGCAAGGTGACCCAGACGAAGAACCCCCCACGTGGTTTCGTCCAGGTCATGCTCGCCGGCATCAGGTCTGCGAGCGCCTCGAGCATCGCGTCGCGCCGCTCCCGATACATCTCACGGAACGACTTGATCTGTCCGTGCCAGTCGTGGTTGGCGAGATACGCCGAAACCGCCATCTGGTTGAACGCGGGCGGACACAGCGTCGCCGACTCCTGGGCGAGCACGAGCTTGTCGCGGATGGCGTGCGGAGCGAGGGCCCATCCCACGCGCAGACCGGGCGAGAACGTCTTCGAGAACGACCCGAGGTAGACGACGCGGTTCGGGTCGTCGGCGCGCAGCGCGCGATACGGCTCTCCGTCGAACCCGAGCAGACCGTACGGATCGTCCTCGACGATCAGGACGTCATGGCGATGACAGATCTCCAGGACCTCGGCGCGGCGGGCCGGGCTCAGCGAAACGCCTGCTGGGTTGTGGTAGCTGGGGATCGTGTAGAGCAGCTTCGCCGGTCGTCCGTTGGCGGCGGCGGTACGGAAGGCGTTCTCGAGATGGTCAGGAACCAAGCCTTCGTCGTCCATCTCGACGTGGACGACCTTGCATTCGTACGCGGCAAAGACACCCAAGGCGCCGACATAACTGGGGCCCTCGCACACGACGACATCACCTGGATCGCAGAAGATCCGGGTGACCAGGTCAAGGGCCTGCTGGCTGCCGAGCGTCACGACCACGTCATCGGGCGACGCCTCGATGCCGACCAGTCGCATCACGTCGGTGATCTGCTCGCGCAGCGTCGGATCGCCTTGTGCCGTTGAATATTGCAGCGCCACAGTGCCGCGCTGGAGGACGAGCTCGTTGATCGAAGACGCCACGACGTCGAGCGGAAGGCCGGAGATGTTCGGCATTCCTCCGGCGAGCGAGATGACCTCCGGGCGGCTCGCGACGGAGAAGAGGGCGCGGATTTCGGATGCCACCATTCCACGAGCTCGAGATGCGTAGCGCTCAACGTCTGCGTCGAAGCGCGTCTCCCGGTGCAGGGCACGCGTCTCGTGGGACGTCTCGGGAAGCTGACTCCTGGGGTCATCCCCAGGGCTGGTGGGCTCCTCCATCGCGGTGTGCTCCTCTCGGGGAATCTCGCGGGTACGGCATACCGGCCCACAGTCCGGCTACTACGATGCCTCATGAGGTACTCGCGCAGGAAGCGGGTTTCGCGGAAGGGCTGCGATGCGGATCTTGTCCTGGATTCTGGTAGGAATCGGGGCCGGCGTATTCGCCGGATTCGTGACGGGTCTGCTGAAAAGACGCCCGACTCACCCGGAAAGCCGGGTTCCGTCGTATGCGGGTGGCTATTACCCGCCCACGCCTTCGACCGACCACACCGCGGTTCATCCGCAGGCTGTCGCGACGCCTCACACGTAGCGGACCTTAGGTAGGCGTCCGCCACACCATCCCGCACGGGGCGAAGATGAGCATGGTCCGCCGTCTCGCGAACGTCACGCTCGACAATCTCGACGACCTGCCGGGACCGTGCAGACGGTGTGTCTTCTGGGAGCTCGATCCCGTGGCCTGCCGCCGGGCAGAGGAGTCCGGCGATCCGGGATTGGAGAAGGAGGCGTGGGTCTCAGGCGCGCTGCTCGAATGGGGTTCGTGCGGGAAAGTGTGCTACGTCGACCAGTCGCCGGCAGGGTTCGTCCTTTTCGCACCACCTGCCTACGTCCCGCGCTCGGTCGCCTTTCCGACCTCTCCGGTCAGCGCCGATGCGGTGCTCTTGATGACGGCCGCGGTGCTCCCGGAGTTCGCTGGCGGTGGTATCGGTCGCACGTTGATCCAGGCTGTCGCGAAAGATCTCGTGAAGCGCGGCATCCGAGCGCTCGAGGCGTTCGGCGATGCGCAGTGGTCGGAGCCCGCCTGTCTCGTCCCCGCGGATTTCCTTCTGGCTGTGGGTTTCAAGACGGTACGCCCGCACCACCGGTATCCACGGCTTCGTCTGGAACTGCGGAACGTCCTTAGCTGGAAGGAAGATGTCGAGGCGGCACTGGAGAAGCTGCTCGGTTCCATGACGCCCGAAGGTGTGTTCCGGCCCGTAGGAAGCTGATCGGGTGCGGCTCTCACTCAGACGGCCGCTTCGAGGTATGCCCCGTGAGCGGGCTGAGCTGGAGAACGCCGGTCGGCGCGTCCATCTCTGGCGGCAGATAGAGCCGCTGAATCGCGACACCGATGGCCTCCGCCACGACGTCTCGAAACTGTGGGTTCGCGAGGCGGTGCGCATCATGAGGGCTTGTCACGTAGCCGAACTCGACCCGGATGGCTGGCATCTTCGTGAAACGGAGCAGGTCCCAGCTCTTGGCATGCGTGCGGCAGTCACGAAGGTCGGTGCGGGCTACGATCTCGCGCTGCACCAGGCCGGCGAACTGCTCACCGACCGGAGACCGGACCTGCTCACCGCTGCCCGCGCCGTAGAAGTACGTCGCGACACCTGACGCTTCGGGATTCGGGTGAGCGTCGAGGTGCAGGGACACGAAAAGGTCGGCGCGCGTCTCGTTGGCGAACTGCGCACGTTGCGCCTCACTCGGGTTGTTGTCGCGGCCGCGGGTGAGGAACACCTTGACACCCGTCGCAGCCAACCGCCCCTCGATTCGGGATGCGAGGTCGAACGCCACTTCGGCTTCGGTGAGCCCGTGGGCGAAGCATCCGCTGTCGAGGCCGCCATGACCGGGATCCAGCACGACGACCTTGCCCGGCAGATGAGGCCCGGCCCGGCGAATGCGTTCGACGTCTCGCAGCGCGCCGGCACCGGTCTGTCGTGGAGAGATCCGGGCGAAGGCCTTGAAGGTCGCGGGGCCACAGGTGCCGTCGGCTGGCACACCAACGCTGTCCTGGAACTCCCGGACCGCCCGCTCGGTCGCCGGACCGTAGATGCCGTCGATCCGCTCGAGGGACAGGCCCAGCTCGACCAGCCGTCGCTGGAGCTCGGCGACATCGTCGCCCGCGAGCGGATGGGCAGCGTTGTACTCCAGCAACCGGTCGCCCAGCCGCCACCGCGCCTCGTCGAGGACACGGTAGGTCTGTGCGTCGACCACACCGTTGACCGTGAGGCCCCGCTGCTGTTGGAACTGGCGGACGGCGCGGTTGACGGTCTCGTCGAACTCCGCATCCATCGGGTCGGAGGGCTCGGCGGATGCGGGAAGGATGCCGAGTTGGACCAGTTTGGTGCAGATCTCGGCAACAGCGGGGCCGCGGTCGCCCAGTCCATATCGATGGTCGCTCATGGGCGCCTCCGGTGAATGCCCTGCGGGTCGCCACGTCGTGCCGTACGAGCAAGCCCAGGGTGCGATGCGACTGATCCGAAGTCGGGAAGTCCGCCGCCATGCTAACCACGGGAGCAGACATCGGCCGGTCGGCAGCACCGGCGACCGGAAGATCGTCTCGTACGCTCGAGCGTACGGGACCCGCAGATGTGGGGTTCGGCTACCACCCGAAGGTGGGGGAGTCGCCTGACCGGAGGTCGTCCCTCGTCTGTGGGCGTCGGGCCTGGCGAAGGTGCCCACGCCGACCGGATGACAGCTGGAGCACCAACGACGAAGGCCTCCCGCATTCTCACGGGAGGCCTTCCTCACGCGTACGAGCTGGAGTCGCTCGCAGTCGTCAGTCCTTGTTGCGCGACCTGCTGCCACCGCGGGACCGAAGCTCGACTCCGGCCTCGCGCAGGACACGGTGGATGAACCCGTACGAGCGGCCGGTCTCGGCGGCCAACATACGGATCGAGGCGCCTTCGGCGTACTTCCGGCTGAGCTCCGCGCTCAGCTCGTCACGATCCTTGCCCGTGACGTGGGCGTGCTTGGTCAGCATCTGACCATCCTCTTCCGTTACGTGCGAACTTCCGCAGGGCTACACGCAGGGTACCGATCAAGCGGCTACCAGGTCGGCAAGTTCGGCCTTGATCGCCGCCTTGGGTCGAGCACCTCTGATCGACTTTACGACTTCTCCACCGACATAGACGTTGATGGTCGGAATGCCGGTCACGCGGTACTCCAACGGTGTCTGCGGGTTCTCGTCTACGTTCATCTTGACGAACGTGATCTTATCCGCGTACTCCGCGGCAAGCTCTTCGAGGATGGGTGCCACCTGGCGGCACGGTCCGCACCATTCCGCCCAGAAGTCGACGACGACCGGCTTGTCGCTCTGCAGCACCGTGCTCTTGAACTCGAGATCAGTTACGGGCTTGACCACGCCCATGTTGTCTCCCTCTCTGCAGAATCTCTCACTCCCAGAACGCCTGGGAGTCCGCTTGTCATCCCGGCCCGGCGCTGTCGCCCGAAATCCGGCCCGAACGCCCAGCGCGCGACGTGATCGCTCACGCTCCGTCGATCTGCGCCGTGGTCACACCGGAAACGGACTCCAGCTCAGCAAGGTACCGCTCGGCGTCCAGCGCTGCGGCACAACCGGTTCCGGCGGCGGTGACCGCCTGGCGATAGGTGTGGTCCACAAGATCGCCTGCGGCGAAGACACCAGGTAGGTTGGTGCGGGTCGAGGGGTGGTCGACCTTCACGTACCCAGCCTCGTCGACCTTCACCTGGCCTCGGACGAGCTCGCTGCGCGGGTCGTGACCGATGGCTTCGAACAAGCCGGTCACCGCGAGCGTCGACTCCTCCCCGGTGTGGACATCGGCGATGCGGACGCCTTCCACCTTCTCGGCACCCAGGATCTCCGTGACCCTCGCGTTCCAGACAAATCGGATCTTGTCGTTCGCGAACGCCCGGTCCTGCATGATCTTGCTGGCGCGCAGCTTGTCGCGTCGGTGGATCACGGTGACGGAGCGGGCGAACTTCGTGAGGAACAGCGCCTCCTCCATCGCCGAGTCACCGCCACCCACCACGGCGATGTCCTGGTCCCGGAAGAAGAAGCCGTCGCAGGTTGCGCACCATGAGACGCCGTGGCCGGAGAGCCGCTCTTCACCCGGCACACCGAGCTTGCGGTAGGCAGAGCCCATCGCGAGAATGACCGCCCGCGCTCGATGCCGCGTGCCGGAACTGTCGACGACCACCTTGATGTCGCTCTGAAGCTCGACGCTCTGGACGTCGTCGGGGACCAGCTCCGCCTCGAACCGCTCGGCCTGCTTGCGGAACGCGTCCATGAGGTCCGGACCCATGATCCCGTCCGGGAAGCCCGGGTAGTTCTCGACGTCCGTCGTATTCATCAGCGCCCCGCCCTGCTCGACCGAGCCCTCGAACACCAGCGGACGGAGTCGCGCCCGGCCCGCGTAGAGCGCGGCGGTGTATCCAGCCGGTCCCGAACCGATGATGATCACGTTACGCACGTCGCTCACGGTGAATCGCGCTCCCCTCGGTAGGGTCCGCTCGGGGCGGCCCTGACGTCACCAGAGGCAACCGATCCTAGGCGCCCGGCATTCCCTGTGCATTCCTACGTCATTTCAATGTCTTTGATACGCAATGTGGTCATAGTTGCCCATGCACGAGCAGACGCGTGAGATGCCACGGGCTCCCAACCGTCGTCTCCACAATGACCAGGCGCGGCGATGACGCACCCGCCACAGCATGGGCCGGGCGGTAGCGAGGCGCCTACCTGGGCTGGTCCGGAAGCTCGACGGACGTGACGATGTCGGGCCTCGTGCCAGGACAGCCTCTGATGGCGTACGCATGCACCCGGTCCGCGTTGCCGGCCAGGGCCAACACGACCGGTGAGCCGTCGAGCAGGGCTTCCCGCGTATCGAGCACCCGGACGCGGTGCCGTCGGTGCAGCAGATCTCGTACGCAGCTTTCGGGCGAGACCGTGATGCCGATGCGCCCTTCGTCCTGGAACGACTTGGTCGTCGGTCTCGAGGCCGGGCTGTCGCCGTACTCCACGAGGTTGCGGACCTGCTCGGCGAATCGTGCGTGGCTCAGGAGAGGAGTACCACTCACGCTTCGGAACGCCCACGACTCGCGTTGTGCCGGGACGTGAAACGTGTCGGCGGTCGGGGTCGGCGAAGCCGGCGGCCCGGCGACCGGCGCCTGGCGCAGACCTGGCAGCGGCCATCCCGATCCTGACGACCACGAATAGACGGCGGACGCTCCGATCGCAACCACCACCAGGGCGGCGGCCGCGAGCAGGATCCGTCCGTACGACCGCCTGCCACGGCGGGAACGCAGGGGCGTTGCGGTGGCCGGGTGGTCGTGGCTGGCACCGGCGCCCCGATTCGTCCCACGGAGCTTGCTGGCCTCTGTGGCGAGCGCAGCTTCCACGCGGTGAGCGACGGTCGGCGGTATGGGGACCGGCTGCGCTCCGGTCCGACCGAGCAGCAGACGGAGCTCGAGCAGGTCGTCGCGGGCCTGGGAGCAGGCGGGGCAGTCGATGAGATGGAGCCCGACCCGAGCCCGCTCGTCGTCGGGCAGCAGTCCTTCGGCGTACTCGGCGAGGACATCGCCCGGTATGTGCCGTCCGAGGCCCGGGTTCACGGCCACCTCCCCTCCCTGGCGCTGCGTCCGCGTCTCGGCCCGCCATCTCTCGGCAGGCGTTGGACGTCAGATGACGTATCTGGGTTCCCTCTGACGGCGGGGGACCTGGCATCCGACCGGGGTGGGCCCGACGTAGCCGCGAGGCTCGCGTCGTCCCAGGAGCGCGGGTCGCGAGCCTGATGGCGTTCCAGGGTACGAGCACCCGGACGGCCACTGCGCAGATGCTGCAGCAGAGGAACGAGCTTCGCCCTGCCACGGGCACAACGGCTCTTGATCGTGCCGGGCGGACAGCCGAGGATGGCCGCCGCCTCGTCGACGGAGTAACCCTCCATGTCGACCAGGACGATGGCCGCCCGCTGATCGGGGTTCAAGGAACCGAGAGCACTGAGGATGTCCAGCCGCATCTCCTGGAGCTCGGCCGGATCGGAACGGGTCGTGGAACCGAGCTCGGCGACTCGATCGTCGTCGGGCAGCGGATCGGCGGCACGCACCGCGCGGCGGCGTATCCGGTCCAGGCAGGCGTTCACGACGACGCGATGCAACCACGTGGTGACCGCCGAGTCGCCACGAAACGAAGACGCGTTGCGGAAGGCCGAGAGCATGGCGTCCTGGAGCGCGTCCGCAGCCTCGTCGGGGTCGCAGAGGGTCCGCAGGGCGATGGCCCACAGCCGGTCGCGGTGGCGGCGGAAGAGCTGGGTGAAGGCATCCGGATCGCCAGCAGCGTGGCGGGCCAGGAGTTCGGGGTCGGTGGGCGAGTGGTCGTCGGAAGCGGCTGGGCTGGGGTTGCTCAAGGTCATTGGCGTACGACGATCTCCGCAATGCCACCGCGGTACCGGCTCGGCTCTTCCGTGTCTGGTGGAAGCCTGGTCATCCACACCAGCACGTAGCGGGAACTCACCTCCCGCTTGGGTTTCACCGTGACGCTTGCATCCGCACCCTTCACGGACGCCACCGGATCCCACCCGTCGACGGTCGCTGGTGGACCGCTCGCGTCCTGCGGCGCCACCATGAGCTGGAAGTCATGGCCTTCCTTGATGAGGCGGAGCTCCACCTGCCCGATGCTCTGGACCTTTCCGAGGTCGAACCAGATCCCGACGCCTGGCTTGTAGATGGTGAGCGGGTCGTCTTCGTACAGCATCGTGCGCCAGGCCGTCTCCGGGTCACCGTCGTAAGCCTCCCCGACCTCGTCCGGATGCTCCTCGCCGTTACCGCCCGGCTGGGGGTCGAAGTCCCTGGCATCGACGACCTGCAGCTTGACGCCTGGCGTGGGCTTGGAAGGTGAAGCCGTCTGTTTCGGTGCCGGGGTGGTGGGCTCGCCACTCGGCACTGGATGGAAGGCCTGTGTCATGAGCTCCCAACCCAGCAGGCCGATGCCGGCGAGGAAGAGCATCCCGATGACGACGGCTGCGCCACGCCGCCAGCGTGACCCGGAGGGGGGACGTGGCGGCCGGTACGCCGGTTGGTACGAATGCCGTGGGCCGTACCGGTCGCCTTGCGGACCGCCGGGAACCGGCTCCCCGCCTTCGTGGATTGGCTGGTATCCGCGACCGTACGCGGACCCCGCGGGGGGCCCGTCGAGCTCACCGGTCCGCCGGGCCGGCGGTTCCGACGCATGGGCCTGCTCGGGCGGATCGAAGACCGGCCTGCCGCCCACCTGGGTGTCTTCGGTGATGTGGCGAGACCGTCCGTCGTAGTAGTCACCCACGCCGTGTGCCGGAAGGATTCCTTCGAGCGGTGTCACGCCGACGACGTCGGTGAGGGCGGTCACGATCTCTCGTGGAGACGTGAGCGGCGGCCCACTGCGTGGATTCTCGAGCAGGATGCGTTCGGTGATGTCGTCGAGCGGCCGGGGAACGCCCGCCCGGCACTGCCGCGGGGACAGCAGACTGCCGTCGGCTGCCCGTGGTGCGGCGGGAAGTCCAGACCGAGGGCCAGTCGGCCACTTCGCGGTGAGCCCGGCGTAGAGGAGCCGGCCGAGTCCGATGCAGTCCAGACGCTTCGGATCGGCGTCGCTCCCGCCGTTCCTCCCCGCCGTCAGGGCAGCGTGTGTGCCAAGGCCGACGATCTTGAGTGCACCGGAATCGGTGATGACGATACTGTCCGGGTCCAGGCGCTGATGCGTGAGGTCTTGCTCGTGGGCACGGGCCATCGCCTCGGCGACCTCGCGGACCAGCAGCCCGGCTTGATGCGGCGGCAGCGGACCGTCGGCCAGGATCGTGCCCAGGCTGCGACCGGGCACCCATTCGCGCACGACGTATGCGACACCGTCGTCGCACATCGCGTCGAGGACCCGAAGGAACCGAACGTCGGTCGCTGTCGCGGCCTTCCGGGACGCCTCGAGGACAGCCTCGGTGCGAGGGTCGTCCGCGCTAAGCACGTAGACGACGACGGAGCGTGACAGAACCTCGTCGACGGCGCGCCACGTCTGCGCGACCCCGCCATCGCCCGGGGTCTCGGCGATGAGCTCGGCGACCCGGTAGCGGCCGGCGAGCGTCACCCCCGGGTCGACATCAGTCGGGTGCACGGCTCTCCTGCCCGCCGGGGGGCGGCCGACAGCGTCCGTCACGCTGGCCACCCCATCGTGGTTCGCTTGCGGTCCCATGCTAATGCCCGAGCTTGATGCTCGCTGGTCTGATCACGGGTAGAAGTGACCACGTAGCGTGGGCGGTCAGTTGCTGACCGACGCCTACGTTCGAGTGTCGGGTACGAATAGCAGAGTACGTCGTGGCGTACGACGTGACCGCGTATGGCCACGACATCTGCTGTCGTGTCCGACGGCTGCGGCTGTGAACGTGCTGGAGCCGACGGGTGACCACCCCAGCGCCGGTACACAGCGCCTTGACCAGGCATTCGTGGTTACCACCCCAGGACAGTGGCACCTGCAAAAGCTTGTCGGCATCTGACTGCAGCGAATGCCCTACTGCACGTGGTCAATGTCGCAGTGCGCCAGCACGTGTCCGCGGAGCGCCAGCAGGTGTCAGCGAAGCGCCGGCACCGGTCGCGCAGAGGTGGTCATTGCGCGGGGAGGTGGTCAGCGTCGGGAGGCGCTGGTCATGGCTCACGGCGAGCTGGTCTTTGTCGCGGAGGAGCGCCGGAAGGGGAGGCGCAGGAGGATGTCGAGCTCGCTGACCCGGAGCAGGCGTGCCAACCCCAGGTAGCCGGCCAGCAGCACCAGACCACCGGCGCCGAGCGCGGCGGCGGCTCCGACTGCGCTGGTGCCGACGGACGATTCGACCAGGTGTGCGACACCCGTGGCGGCCGCTCCTGCGGTCAGCGCCGCCGCGCCCGCTCGGGCATACGTGCTGACCAAACGCCGGCCGTCGATCCCGCCCAGCCGACGGCGTAACACGGCAAGGCTCACACCGAAGCCGAGCCAGTACCCCAGACTCCACGACACACCGATGCCCACGGTCTTGAGATGCACCGGCAGCACCAGGTAGGCCGTGACCGCGCCGGCGATACACGTCGCCACCAACGCCAGCTGGATGAAGACCGGAGTACGCGTGTCTTCGTACGCGTAGAAGCCTCGCAGCATGATGTGCTGGCTGGAGAACGCGACGAGCCCCACGGCCAGCCCGATCAGCACGAATCCCATGAACCGTGCGCTTTCCAGCTGCACCTGGCCGTGCATGAAGAGGGCGACGGTGAGGTACGGGCCGAGCGTGATGAACGCCGCCGCTGCAGGGATGATCGCGACCGCGGTGAGGCGCAGGCCCTCGGAAAGGTCGGAGCGCACCCGAGCGGGGTCACCCTCGGCCGCCGCGAGACTCATCCGAGGGAGCAGGGCGGCCACGATCGACACCGTGATGACCGAGTGCGGCAGCATGACGATGAGGAACGAGTTGACGTACGGCGTGAGGCCGTAACCCTGCTCGGTTCCGTACAGCTGGAGTGCCTCGGCACCGACACCCGTCATCAGCCGGGTCGAGATGAGGAACCACAGCTGGTTGACGAGCACGAAGCAGATCGTCCACGCGGCGAGCCGGCCGGACTTGCCGATACCGCCACCACGAAAGTCGAATCGCGGACGCAGCCGGACGCCGGCCCGGCGCACGACGGGCACCAGGCACAAGGCCTGCAGTGCGATGCCTGCCGTGGATCCAAAGCCCAGCAGGAAGATCTCGCCCTGCGTGATGGTCTGCGGGGAGTCGGCGTCGGAAATCCAGATGAAACACCCGAAGACCGCGATCGCCACCAGGTTGTTGAGGATCGGCGCCCACATCATCGGGCCGAATCGCCCACGTGCGTTGAGGATCTGGCCCAAGAGCACGTAGAGGCCGTAGAAGAAGATCTGCGGCAGACACAGGGCGGCGAAGGTCGTGGCGAGGTCGAAGTACGGTCGGTGGGCGGGCTCGAGCAGCTCGCCACTTGCGTACAGACGCACGATGAGCGGCGCGGCAAGCACGGCGACGGCGCTCGCCGCCGCCAGCAGGAGCGCGGTCAACGTGACGAGTCGGCCGGCGAACGCCTCGCCGCCGTCCGGGTCGTCCTTCATGGCGCGGACGAGCTGCGGGACGAACACCGCGTTGAGCGCTCCGCCGGCGATCAGGATGTAGAGCGAGTTCGGCAGGGTGTTCGCGAGGTTGAAGGTGTCCGCGAACAGCGCGGTGCCCAACGCCCAGACGACGACCAGGCTGCGGACGAACCCCGTCACCCGCGAGACGATCGTGCCGAGCGCCATGATCGCGCTGGCGCGCACCAGGCTGGAGCTTCGCGCCGTTGCATCCGAAGCGTTGGGTTCGCTCACGTCGGCTGCCTCAGCGCCGGGCGTCGCGTCACGTGGTCCGGCCTGCGCGGTGCCCTCGGCGGGTGGGTTCGGTTCCGTTTCGGTGCTCTTTGATCCCATCGTCCGATCGCTGTGGCTCGCTGGCTGGTCGCTGGTCTTGCCGGTGCGTCTCGGTGGACTCGGTTCGAGCCGGCTCAGCTGACTCGTCCTCGGGGTCAGGCCGCCGCCCGTCCGGCCCGGAGCCCGCGTCGGCGCGCCGGACCGGACGGGCGGTCGACGGCTCGGACATGCCGCCCGGTGAGCGTACCTGGCCGTTGCGCTGCGCGACATCCAGCTCGACAGCTGGCTCGAGATCTGGCGTGACGCCGAACGTGACGTCGGGCGTCGTGCTGGCCTGGGTCTCGTCCGGGACGGTGGGCCGGGCTTCGGACCCGGCCTCTGGCGTGGCGGTCCCCCCTGCGTCACCCGTGCCCGAGCGACGCTCCACGATGGCGGCCCTGATCCGGCGGGTGATGCGTACCGCCGCACCCAAGGCGAGCAGGCCGAGACCGGCGCCGATCACCAGCCATCCGAACTGGCCGTAACCACGCACGAGCACCTGGAACGACTCGGTCTTGCCGAAACGGGTGCCACTCCGGGTGGCCAGGCCGACCTCCATCTGGACCGAGCTGGCCGTGCCGGACGTCTCCGCGGTAACCCGTACGGTGACGCGCTGGTCCGGGTCGACGCGTACCGGCTCGATCGGCATGACCTTGAGCCGTTCCGGATTGGTCGGACGCACCTCGAGCTGAACCTCGACCGGCAGGTCTCCCTGGTTCCAGATGGTCACGGGAAGCCGCCCGGACCGGCTGGACAGCGTGACGGGTCGAGGGCGAACGATCGAGACCGCGTGGACGGTGTTCTGTACGTCAGCGTCGATCGTGTCGATCAGCACCTTGGCCGCGTCCGGATGCCGCCGCCATGCGGTCGAGGCGCCGCGGAGGAACGCGAGATCCAGGCTCGAGCGGGCCTTCTCCGGCTCGGCGAGCAGGTCGAGAACGGTGTCGCTGGTTCCCGCGAACTCCCGCAACTCCTCGACGACGGAGGAATCGAGGAGGGACCGCTCATCGGCAGCCGATCGGGCGAGTGGTCCGCCGTACTGTGTCGGCGGCTGGGAGAGCAGCGCCGCGGCCGACACCGGGCGCAGCCACGACGTGGACTCGACGGTCGAGAACAGCCGGCCTCCGGCCGCTCCCGGATCCCACGTCCGCGGCATGGCGGCCACGACCCTGCGTTGGTTGGCCGTCTGGTCGGCCGGGTCGATGTTCGGGCGGGGCTCCTTCATGGCGAGCAGCGCGGTCTCGGCAAGGAACCGTTGCTGGATGTTGACCGTCGAGCCGGGAGAATGCGACATGCCGCTGGTGAGCGCCGGGTCGACGACGATCGCGGTGAGCGCTCCATCGGGTGTGGAGAGCGAGGCGACCGGACTCGACCCGTCGTCCGGCAGATCAGGCAGCGCATCCTTGGCGAGGATCACGGTCTTGACGCCGGTCGACGCGATGGTTTCCAGGACACCGGCGTCGGCGTAGCCGCTGCCCGGCCAGACGATCGTTCCGCTTGCTCCGTAGTTCTTCACTGCCCGGTTGGCCGCGCGTACCGCCTCGCCGTACCGGGCGTTCAGCCGCTCCCGCTCCAGGGCCGGAAGATCCGGATCGGCGTACGGCAGCATGAGCGTGTGGCCGGCGTTCAAGACGCCGCGCGCACGGTTCAGCCATCGGCGTACGTCGGTGGTCTCGTCAGCCCCGACCTTCGTGTCGTCTGTGAGTCGGTAGCCGTCTGACATCCGCTCGGCCTCGGCGAGCAGCTCCGGATCGACGACGAACGTGAGGTCGTGGGCCGAGCCCAGCTCGATCAGCCGACTCAGCCGGCCGTTCGGACCGAACTCGTGGGGGTTCGGCAGGCCCTCGCGCGTCGTCGCGGCCGTCCTCCCTCCCAAACCTGCGGCAAAGGTGTCCGCCGACACCAGGTTCGGTTGCCCGGTGAGGGGGAGCAGGAAGGCCACCTCGACCGGCGTCAGCTTGGTGCCTTTGGCGATGTACGGAAGCAGTGACCGTGCCCGCCACGTGTCACGGGTGCCGGAGTAGGGAATGGTCGCGCGAACGTCGATCCCGATGGGGTAGATCCCGGACTGGCTGAAGTCGAGGGTGTCCACCGGCACACTCACCTCGAAGCGTGCCGTCTTGCCAGGTCGCAGCACGTCTGTCACCTGGTCGAACGGCTCGACGATGCGTTGACCCAAGCGGTCGCCGGGACGCTCGGTGGCTGCGGCCTGGAGTTGCTCGCGCGTCGTCAGCGGATTTTCGTCGAACCAGAGCATCGCGTTGAGCGTGGACAGCGGGACGTCACCTGAGTTCGTGACTCGCCCGGTGATGCGGATGCTCTTGGTCTTGGGGGTGACGAACGGAGTCACCGAGTCGAGCGTGATGCGCAGGCGTGGCTCCTGCGCCGCTGCCGGCTGGGCGAAACCCACCAGGACGGCAACGCTGGCCAGCAACGTCACCAGGATGCCCAGTAACGTCGTGCGAGGGCCCGTTGACGAGCTCTGCAATGGTCGCGGCACCCCTCGATGCTAGTGGCCATTGCTGTGAGTGCTCAGGTTCCTCGTGCCTGACGCGGGCGGCGAGGCTCCGAGGTGATCAGATACCGCAGGTGGTCGTCGGCACGCCAGACACGAGCACGCTGGGAAACCGGCGTGGATCTTGCGATCGTCGCTCATTATCCTGCGGGGCCTGTCGGGTCGACGGGGCGCCTCGTGTGACGGACGGCAGCGCGGCGGGTGCAAACTGTTGTGAATTGCCCGTTCCGACCCTTCTCCGCCCCGCTGGAAGACGGCTGGTTCCTCGCGCTGACCAGGCGTCGTGGCGACGAGCCCTGCGAGCGTTGCCACGGTGGCCTGCAGCGTACCCTTGCCTGTCGTGTCGACGAAGGATTCCGGGGAAAAGCGGGGACCCGGCCCTCGCGGGAACCGACTGAGTGACGCCCAACGACGTGGTGTGCGGGAGCTGCTGCGGATCGCCCCAGTTGTCGACGAGCTGGGTGAGCGGTTTCGCAAGGCTGGCAAGCCGCTCGCGCTCGTCGGCGGATCGGTTCGGGACGCCTTGCTCGGGCGTCTCGGCACGGATCTCGACTTCACGACAGCCGCCCGGCCCGACGAGATCGAGCGTCTGCTCTCCGGTTGGGCGGACGCGCTGTGGGACATCGGACGCGATTTCGGCACGATTGGAGCCCAGAAGGGCGACTGGCGGGTCGAGATCACGACCTTTCGCGCCGAGTCGTACGACCCGAGCAGCCGCAAGCCGACCGTCTCGTACGGCGACTCGCTCGAGACCGATCTCAGCCGGCGTGACTTCACCGTCAACGCGATGGCGGTGGTCCTGCCGGAACGCCAGTTCGTCGATCCGTTCGGCGGCGTCACCGACCTGGTCGCAGGCGTGCTGCGGACTCCGGGACGACCGGAGGACTCGTTCAACGACGACCCGTTGCGCATGCTGCGGGCTGCGCGGTTTGCGAGCCAGCTGGGGTTCGCGGTGGCCCCGGAGGTCGTCGACGCGATCCGTTCCATGGCCGACCGGCTCTCGATCGTGTCGGCCGAACGTATCCGGGACGAGCTCGTCAAGCTGGTGTGCGGCGATCACCCGCGGGCCGGGCTCGAGCTGCTCGTGAACACAGGACTGGCCGACCAGTTCCTGCCGGAGCTGCCGGCGCTGCGGCTCGAGGTCGACGAGCACCACCGGCACAAGGACGTCTACGAGCACACGCTCACCGTGCTCGAGCAGGCGATCGCGCTGGAGCACCGGGTGAGTCCGGACGGCCCGGACTTCGTGACCCGGTTCGCGGCTCTCATGCACGACGTCGGCAAGCCGGCGACCCGACGCTTCGAGCGGGGCGGTCGTGTGACGTTCCACCACCACGAGGTGGTCGGGGCGAAGCTCACCGCGCGGCGAATGCGGGCGCTGCGGTTCTCGTCCGACGAGATCCGCGACGTGTCGCGGCTGGTGGAGCTGCACCTGCGCTTCCACGGTTATGGCACAGGGGAGTGGACGGACTCGGCCGTACGCCGGTATGTGCGCGACGCCGGCCATCTGCTGTCCCGGTTGCACGTGCTGACCCGCGCGGACTGCACGACACGGAACCGGCGAAAGGCCGCCGCGTTGCAGCGTGCGTACGACGACCTGGAGCGTCGGATCGAGCGCCTGGCCAAGGAAGAGGAGATCAGCAAGATCAGACCCGATCTCGACGGGAACCAGATCATGGAGCTGCTCGGCATCGGGCCGGGGCCCTTGGTCGGACGAGCGTGGAAGCACCTGCTGGAGTTCCGGCTGGACAAAGGGCCGCAGGACCCCGAAACCGTACGCGCCGAGCTCTTGCGCTGGTGGTCGGAGCAGCCGGAGTCGAAGGGCCGGTGACCCGAAGGCGTCGGCTCGTCTCCTGGCAGACCGGCGAGAGCGTTCGGCTCAGGGTGAGAGAGTTCCTGCGCGTTGATGACCACGCGGAGGCGATGACGTGGTCATCAACGCAGCAGGCTTTCTCTCCTTCTTCTCTACCGCGACGCCTTACCGTTCGACCTCGCCGCGGATGAACTTCTCCACCAGCTCACGCGCCTCGTCGTCGGCGTACTGCACCGGTGGGCTCTTCATGAAGTACGCCGAGGCCGAGGTGATCGGACCGCCGATCCCACGATCCTTGGCGATCTTCGCGGCTCGAATCGCGTCGATGATGATGCCGGCGGAGTTCGGCGAGTCCCAGACCTCAAGCTTGTACTCCAGGTTGAGCGGCACGTCCCCGAACGCGCGTCCTTCCAACCGGACGTACGCCCACTTGCGGTCGTCCAGCCAAGGCACGTGGTCGCTCGGGCCGACGTGGACGTTGCGCTTGTCGAGCTCCCGCGGGATCTGCGACGTCACCGACTGGGTCTTGGAGATCTTCTTGGACTCGAGCCGCTCCCGCTCCAGCATGTTCAAAAAGTCCATGTTGCCGCCGAAGTTGAGCTGGAAGGTCCGCTCGATCACGACACCGCGATCCTCGAAGAGCTTCGACAGCACCCGGTGGGTGATGGTCGCGCCGACCTGGCTCTTGATGTCGTCGCCGACGATGGGGATGCCGGCGTCGGTGAACTTCGCCGCCCACGTGGGATCGGACGCGATGAACACGGGCAGGGCGTTGACAAACGCGACGCCCGCATCGAGCGCACACTGCGCATAGAACCGGTCGGCCGCTTCGGACCCGACGGGAAGGTACGACACGAGCACGTCGGCCTTCGTGTCTTTCAAGACCTGCACCACGTCGACCGGGTCCTCGTCGGACTCGGTGATGGTCTCGCGGTAGTACCGCCCGAGGCCGTCGTACGTCGGACCGCGCATAACGGTCACCCCGGTGGGCGGAACCTCGCAGATCTGGATCGTGTTGTTCTCGCTCGCGTGGATCGCGTCGGCCAGGTCTTGTCCGACCTTCTTCGCGTCGACGTCGAACGCTGCGACGAACTTCACGTCGCCTACGTGGTAGGGACCGAAACGCACATGCATAAGTCCGGGCACCCGTTCGGCCGGATCTGCATCTCGGTAGTACTGAACGCCTTGGATCAACGACGTCGCGCAGTTCCCGACGCCCACGACGGCTACCCGGATCTCTTGCGAAGCGGTCACGGTCTGCTCCTTCGTTCGTGTCAGAGTGGGTGCAGGCCTGGATGGCACCTTGCGCACTGGTGGTGTGCAGAGACTCAGTTGGCGGGCTGTCCTCCCCCTTCGAACTCGGTCACGTGTGGGGTCTCGCGTCGTTCAGACGCGATCAGCCTGCTGATCCAGCTCACTTCGCGCTCGACCGATTCGAGGTCGTGCCGCTGGAGCTCGAGGGTGTAGTGGTCGACCCGTTCCTGGGTGCGTTCGAGCTGCGCGCGTACCCGTTCGAGACGTTCCTCCAGTCGGCGCCGACGTCCTTCGAGGATGCGAAGCCGTACGGCGATGTCGGTGCGGGCGAAGAACGCAAAGTGGACGCCGAAGTTGTCGTCCTCCCATGTGGACGGGCCACCTTCGGCCAGAAGCTCGGCGAACCGTTCCTCACCGGCGGGTGTGATCCGATAGACGATCTTGGCGCGGCGTCGGGAGGGTGTCGTGGGCTGCTCGGGCAGGTGCTCGGTGATCCAGCCGCGGCGCAGCATGGCCTTGAGGCACGGGTAGAGAGAGCCGTACGACAGCGCCCGACCCCAGCCGAGCCGCGCGTTCAGCCGCTTCCGGATCTCGTAGCCGTGCAGCGGGCCCTCGTTCAGGAGTCCGAGTACGGCCATCTCGAGCACGCCGCGTCGTCGCGCCATGCCACCCTCCAACTCCGTATGCCCCTCGTGTCTAGATTCGATGTATCGAGTCGATACATCGAAACCTAGTTGTCAGGCAGCCCGACTGGCAACAGCGACCGGTCGTTTCGTCGCCTGCGCCGCGTGTGAGGAGGTGATGGGACGAGGTCCCGTCGTCCCACAAGCCGTCGCGAGATCCTCTCGGAAGTCCGTGTCCGGAACCCGCCCAAACGCCGTCGAGCTTCTATGAACTGCTCGGACGTCGTACGCTCGATGGCATGTGGTCCCAACGGTCGGTCGTCGACTACAGCCTGCAGCGCAAGGCGACGCTGCGCTCACTCTTTCGTGGCGGACCGACCATGCTGGACGACGTTTGTGACGCTGACCCCTACCTTCTGAGGGCAGCGAAGTTTCACGGGGAACCGACGGAAGAGACATGTCCGGTCTGCCGGAAGCACAAGCTCACAAATGTCACCTACGTCTTCGGTGACGAGCTCGGTCAGTACTCCGGCAGGATTCGCCAGACCTCCGAGCTGGAGGCGATGGCGCGCGAGCACGGTGAGTTCCGCGTCTACGTCGTGGAGGTATGTCAGGGTTGCGCGTGGAATCATCTGACGACCTCCTACGTCCTGGGCGACGGTGTGCCGCGGCGACCCCCCCGTCGACAACGGACGGTGGAGGACGAATACTCGTAGACCGGACACATGCCGTACCTGTCGGTGGCGCCGGCCGCCGCCGACCGACCCCCCAGGGACGACACTGTGACGCGGATCCAGGGTGGCCGTGCCTATCGCGACACCTCGGCAACTGGACGTGGTACAGGAGGCGGGCCGTACGACCGCTCGTACAGCACCGCCACCAGCTCGAACGGCATCCCGCGAAACGGAATGGGCGGAAGGCATGCGCCTGCCGGTCCTAGCGTTCACCAGGGCTACCACGCCGCAGTTGGCCGCAACGGTCAGCAGGTAAGCAACGGATACGGACGCCACGGAGCACATCGAGGCCACTCCGCGAGCAGTAGCGGTGGTGCTCGGGTGTCCATCGCCGCCCGCGAAGACCGCGGTGGCCTGGCTGGGCAGTTCGGTCGGATCCAACGGTCGTACGTCGACACCGCGCCCATGACTCGGGTGACGGAGCGTCGCGGGACCGACCGGCTCGACGCCCTCGCGCCGTCATCGGGTGGGCCACCAGGACGAAGACGCGCCCATGCCGGGCACCGCACGAAACCCCGCTCCCGCCGCAAGCTGGTGCACCGGATCCTGTTCGGGACGCTGCTCACGGGCCTGCTGTGCGCCGTGCTCGGGGTCGTCGCGTTCATGATCGCGTACGCCCAGACCGAGCTTCCCGACGCAGGGAACCAGACCGCGACGTCCAACACCACGACGGTCTACTTCGGGGACGGCAAGACCGTCATGGGTCAGTACTTCTCGGAGAACCGCAAGGACATCTCGCTCGACCAGGTGCCGAAGCATGTCCAGGATGCGGTGATCGCCGCGGAGAACCGTACGTTCTGGACCGACTCCGGTTTCTCCCTCACCGGAATGGCGCGTGCGGCGTGGAACATGCTGCGCGGCAAGCCGACGCAGGGTGGGTCGACGATCACGCAGCAGTACGTCAAGAACTTCTACCTGAAACAGGACCAGACCCTCACCCGCAAGATCAAGGAGCTCTTCATCGCGTTGAAGGTCGAGCGGGAGTACTCCAAAGAGGAGATCCTGCAGAGCTACCTCAACACGAGCTACTTCGGCCATGGTGCGTACGGCATCGAGGTGGCGGCCAAGGTGTACTTCGGCAAGCACACCCACCAGTTGACGCCGTACGAAGCCGCGCTGCTTGCAGTCCAGCTCAAGGGACCTTCCCTCTACGATCCCGACGACCCCGACGACAGGACGCGGCTGGAACAGCGCTACCGCTACGTCCTGGACGGCATGGCGCAGCTGGGGGCCGACGGCATCGATCCGGCCAAGATCGACTCGGTGCCGTTGCCGAAGACCAAGCCGTACAGTCCCAAGACCTTCGTCCGAGGCCCCAACGGCTTCCTGCTCATGCAGGTGCGCAAGGAGCTGCAGGCGATGGGCTACAGCGACCGGGACATCGAGACCGGTGGGCTCACGGTCTACACGACCATCGACCCGAAGGCGCAGCGGGCGCTGGTCCGTGCGGTCAAGCGGTACTTCCCGACCAAGAACGCCAAGGGGGTCTATGCGGGGGCTGCCGCCGTCCGTCCGGGCTCTGGGGAAGTCGTCGCCCTCTACGGCGGTCGCGACTACCTCAAGCGCCAGTTCAACGACGCGACCCAGGCGAAGCTGCAGCCAGGCTCGACGTTCAAGGCGTTCGCGCTGGCGGCGGCGCTGGAGAAGGGCATCGCGCTGGAGAGCCGTTACGCCGGTAACTCGCCGTTCGAGTTGCCGGACGGCGACCAGGTGAGGAACGAGCACAACCAGGACTACGGCAAGTACGTCACTCTGCTCGAGGCCACCGCGGAGTCCATCAACACGGCATACGTGGATCTCACGGTCAACGACCTAGGTCCGGATGCCGTCGTGGACGCTGCGCTTCGTGCGGGCATCCCGCGGAACACCCCGGGTCTGGACCGGCACGCCAAGGTGTCGCTCGGATTCGCCTCGGTGTCTCCGATCGACATGGCCAATGCCTACGCCACCTTCGCCGTCGGTGGTCAGCGTGCCAAGTGGCATCTGGTGAAGTCGGTCGAGGGACGTGACGGCGGCGTCGAGCGCGAGGTGCGGTACGCAAGCGAGCAAGCCTTCGATCCCGATGTCGTACGCGACGTCAACTACGCGCTGCAGGAAGTCGTCGAGAACGGTACCGGTGAGCGCGAGGCCAAGGCGATCGGACGCCCCGCGGCTGGCAAGACCGGGACGCACGAGGACGAGACGGCGTGGTTCGTGGGCTACACACCGCAGCTGTCAGCGGCGGTGGCCTTCTACAAGGACGCCAACGGCGACGGGAAGAAGGAGTCGCTCGACAACGTCGGTGGCCTGAACACGTTCTTCGGCGGTAGTTATCCGGCCAAGATCTGGGCGGCGTTCATGAAGGCCGCCCTCAAGGGCCAGCCGGTGATCCCGTTCCCGCCACCCGCGCACATCGGTAAGGCGGTCAACCCGGAGCCGGTCGTCGAGCTCTCCCCGACGCCGACGCCCGAGGCGACCGAGCCACCTCCACCGATCGACGAGGGGTTCCCTGAGCGTCCGCGAGGGCCCAAGCCAAAGCCGTCGGACCCGGAGATCCCGCCTCCGCCGGACGACGGGTGGCCATGGGACTTCGGGCGGGGGAGGGACTGACCTCCTCCTGACACCCGCGTCGACGACCTGCACGCGGGTTGCTCGCACGGGCCTCGGATGCCGCGATTCGTGACCGCGTGATCGGCACCCTGTTGCTCAAGGGGGTTGATACGGCACGATGGGGCGAGACCCGGGCCGGGGTGGATGCCGGCCTACCGGGTCGGGTGCAGGTCAGGAGCGTGTGCGAGTCACGGAGGCCAGGTGGAGAGCAGCCCGTCCCGGGAGGACCGACTGGTCCGCTCGGCGAGCGAGTGGCTCGGCGGCCCGATCGGGCGGTACGCCTTGCTCGGCGTCTCGCGCTGGAGCCCTCTCACGGTCGTCTTCCTGGTGACGACCGCGATGTTCGTCGTCGGCATCCTGCAGAAGGTGCCCTGTCACGAGCACGCGTGGCCTCGCGAGTCCAGCTTCGCGTTCAGCCACATGTGCTACAGCGACGTCGCGTATCTCTATCGTGAGCGCGGCTTCGCCGAAGGCGGGGTCGCCTACCTGGACCGCGGCGACTACCCCGCTCTGGAGTACCCGGTGCTCACCGGCGTCGTGATGCAGGTCACAGCCTGGCTCACTCAGGCGCTGGGCAGCGACGACGCCAAGGCAGACAGCGTCCTGTTCTACGACCTCACGGTCCTGCTGCTCTTCGGGTTCGCGCTGGCCACCGGCTGGGCGTTGAGCCGGATCCATGCTGCGGAGTCCGGTGCTCACGCGCCTGGCCGGAGCGCCGGCGCGCAACCGGGCCGTCCGTACGACGCCATGTTCTTCGCCGCTGCGCCGACGCTGGCGCTGACCGGAACCATCAACTGGGACCTGCTCGCCGTCGCGCTCACGACCGGCGCGCTGCTCGCGTGGTCGCGATCCCGGACATTCCTCGCCGGGGTGCTGCTCGGGCTCGGAGCGGCGGCGAAGTTCTACCCGTTGTTCGTCCTGGGTCCGCTCCTCGTCCTGGCGGTGCGACGGAAGAAGCTCGCTGTCACGTTCGAGACGGTTGGGTTCGCCGTTCTGACGTGGCTGCTGGTCAACCTGCCGATCATGGTGCTCGCTCCCGACGCCTGGTCGATGTTCTGGACGTTCAACGCGCAGCGACAGGGTGACTTCGGCTCCATCTGGTATGTCCTCGACCTCGCAGGTCACGAGGTCTCGGCGGTCAACACCTACTCTCTCGTGCTCTTCATCCTGGCCTGTGCCGGGATCGCCGTGCTCGCCCTGCGCGCACCTCACCCACCGCGCCTTGCGCAGCTGGTCTTCCTCACGGTTGCTGCGTTCGTCATCGTCAACAAGGTGTACTCACCGCAGTACGTCCTGTGGCTACTCCCACTGGTGGCGCTCGCCCGGCCGAGGTGGCGCGACTGGCTGATCTGGCAGACCGCCGAGCTCATCTACTGGGCTGCGATCTGGCTCCACCTGGCTGGTGCGCTGGCGCCGGCGGTTGGCGGACAGCCGGACCGCTTCTACTGGCTCGCGGTCGGCATCCGGATCGCTGCGACCGGTTACCTGTGCGTCGTCGTGGTGCGCGACATACTCGACCCGTCACGGGATGTCGTCCGGCATGGTGACCCGGCACGGGATCCTGCGGGTGGTCCGTTCGACACGGACGACCGCTGGCCGGCCGGCATCGACATCCGTCCACGACACATGAGCCTGGAGTTGTTCGGGGGGCAGGACACACGGCCGCCGCGGACCGATCCGGTGGCACACCGCGGAGTGGCCGGCAGGGAGGTCGCCTCGTGAACGGAAAGCGGAGGGCTGATGTGCCGCCGGATGGCGGTGGCGTGACATCCGGCGGTTGGACGTGGATGGCTCAGTCGGCCTCGTCACAGACTCCGCCGCAAGGCGGGCCTGTCCCACCCGGCCAGGAGCCGTACCAGCGACCCAAACGACGTCGCGACGTGCCCCCCGTGGGGACGTCGCCGCAGACGCGGGTCACAGGGTCGTTCGACGTCACGATCAACGACATTCCCAGCAGCGACTCATTTGTCCTCCCTCCGCGTGGCGCGGTCGGGCGGTCGTCGCCCTGGGGTACCCCTGCCGCTCCAGTCCCCGCCGGCAACACCGGGCCGTCCGCGTCGAGCTCACCGAAGCCGACACGTCGGTCCGGGGCAGCCGACCTCGACCCTGGTAGCAGGGACTCGCGTGGGTCGTGGCCGCCGGTCTGGCCGCCGCAACCGGCCCAACCGGCGTGGGGCACCGTCATGGCGGGTCCAGATACCGAGCCTCGGAAGGCCGGACCGGGAGCAGAGCTCGCCGAGCGGCAGCGGACCGCCGCATCATGGGGGACAGCACCAGAGAACTCGAACGTGGCGCGTCAGCTCGAACCTCGCTGGGGAGCATTGGGGCTGCCCGGATCGGGGAAGGCTGATCAGCAGGACGACGCCACGACCCGCACCGTCGAGCGGGAGCGCAAGGAGGAGATCCGTACGGCACAGCACTACGGCGGTGACCGGCACGTCGAGCGCTCTCTCGACGACACCACCGAACAACGTCAGATGCCGCCCGGCTTCCCTGGTCCGGACCGTCAGCGGATCGGCAGCCCACCCTGGGGCGAGCGGACTGAGGTCCGGGAACAGCCGCGGACCGGCCAGGCCGAGAACTGGCAACGGACGGGAGCCGACGACCGAACCCGCGGACTGCGACCCGCGGACGGGGCACGTACCGGCGACCTGACCCAGACCGGCGACCCCACGCGTACCGGCGAGCATCCGACGACCGAGCGTAGGTCACCGAATCGCAGGACCAAGGAGACCTGGTGGTCGCAGACCTGGGCGCGGGTCCAGGTCGCCCTCGGCTTGACGCCCACCGACGTCGAGGTGTGGATGTGGTGGATGCTGAGCCGGCTGGGCATCTTCTTCATCGCGGTGACCGCCCCGTGGCTCTTCCACACCTCCGACGCCGAACCGCTCCCGGGTTTCCTGGACCGCTGGAAGCAGTGGGACTTCCACCACTACGACCGCATCGCCATCTACGGCTACTTCGATCCTGACTGGGATGTGCCGCTCGAGGCGTTCTTCCCCGGGCTACCTGGCCTGCTCGGACTCGGGGCACTCTTCGGCATCCCGACGGTTCTGGTCGGGTTGCTGATCTCGATGATCGGGGGAGGCGTGGCGGCGGTCGCACTCGCACGGCTCGCCGACGCCGAGTGGGGCGAGGGCGCTGGACGGCGTGCCGCGGTGATGTGGATGGTGGCGCCGCCCGCAATCTTCCTCGCTGCTCCCTATACCGAGTCGTTGTTCCTCGCGCTCGCGATTCCGGCGTGGCTCGCCGCCCGTCGAGGCCGCTGGGCGACGGCGGGGACGCTGGCCGCGGCCGCCTCGCTGGTTCGGGTATCGGGGTTGTTCCTCGCGATCGCGCTGGTCGTCGAGTTCCTCACCTCGCCAAAGGGCCGAGACTGGGCGAGAGGCTCGTGGCTGCTCGCGCCGCTCGTGCCGTTGTTCGGCTACATGACGTACCTCAAGGTCAACACCGGCGATTGGCTGGCCTGGTATCACGCCCAGGCGCAGGGCTGGTACCGCGACTTCACCCCGCCGTGGCTCTCGTTCATCCACACCGTCGAGGCCGCGACGGGCCGGGCCGACTTCGGCGGCGACATCACCGAGGCGTGGCGGATCAACTTCGAGTGGATGTTCCGTGCCGAGCTGGTGGCCATGCTGGTCGGCGTCGTCGTGACCGTGGTCCTGCTCTGCCTGAGGCGGTGGGGAGAGGCGACCTGGGTCGGCATCCAGGTGGTGGCGTTCTCCACGTCGTACTGGTTCTTCTCGGTGCCGCGGGCGGCGCTGCTGTGGTTCCCGTTGTGGATGGGCCTGGCGGCGATCTCGTTGCGCAAGCGGTGGGTGTGGCTGACGTACCTGCTGATCTCGGTGCCGCTGTTCGGTGTGTGGGCCGCCGCGTATCTCACGGGCAAGTGGGCCGGCTAATCCCGTCAAAATGACCAGGCGAGGCGACTGCGCACTCGCCAAGGGAGGCACCCGCGCCCACCATGGCTATCGCACACCTGGTGAGTGGACTCCTGGTGAGTGGACACGCGGTGAGCGCAGAGGTCAGCGGAAGACGATCCGGTCGAATCGCGTGAAGATCATGCCGACGTTGACCGGGAGCTCATCACCGATCTTGGGCGGGCGTACGGACGACGGAAGGAAGAGCACGCTCACCTGCATGTGCGGCGGCTCGGCGAACCACCGCCGCTTGCCGGCGATCGTGTACGGCGACAAGGCTCGGCCAGCCGCTTCGAGCCCGCCGAGGGCCAACGTCTTCACCCGCGTTCGGAAGTCACCCACGTGGCTGGGCGCCTCCACGGCGATGCCATGCGTGGTGCCGCCGCTCACCACGACGAGATGCCCGTCACCGGGCACCCTGCGCTGTCGGTAGCCGAACCTGTCCCCGCGGCGCACCGGATGCACGTCCAGCACGTGGGCTCGCGCCTCGTAGCTCCCACGATCGGCAAGCCACAGCTTGGTGCCGACCCGAGGACGAAACTCGATCTCCGGATACGCATCGCCGAGCTCGTCCAGCTCGCCCGGCGTGAGGTGGGAGACCCACATCCGCTGGACCGGCAGCCCGGCTTCACGCAGCCGGTTGATCCAGGCCTCCACCTCGGGCTTGTGCGCACCGGCGACCGGCAGTGGCAGGTGCAGCGCCCAGCCCTCGCACCGGACGTCGTCCAACCGCTTGGCGACCGTGGGCAGGTCGTCGACGCCGACTCCATGCCGGCGCATCGAGGTCAGCAGCTCCACGACGATGCGGGGACGATCCAGGGCGTCGCCCAGCTCGGCGAGGTCGTCGGGTCGACTCACCGTCCGAATCAACCGGTCGCCGATGGTGTCCTGCAGATCGCTGCCGGTCGCTGTGGTCGGTCCAGCGTGGGCCGCATCGGGAGCGGTGTCGTACGAGCGGAACGGCGTCAGCACCAACAGGTCGCGCGGAAAGGTCGTGGCGACCGCGACCAGCTCGTCGTACGTCCCCACTGCCAAGGTGTCCGTCCCCAGCCTCGCCGCCTCGGCGGCGAGGCGTTCCAGCCCGAACCCGTAGCCGTTGCCCTTGGCCACCGGCACGATGCGGGGGTACGCACGGCAGGCCGCGTCGAGCTGGTCTCGCCAGCGCTGGGTGTCGACGTAGAGCGTGAGTGCCATCGCCCGGCCCTTACCCGCGTCGACGCATGTACAGATCGAACGCCGTGTAGAGCAGCCGCGAGATCGGGAGATCCCACTCACCGAGATACTCGGCAACCTCCCCGCCGGTTCCGATCTTGAACTGCAGCAGCCCGAAATGCGAGTCGTTCTCGTCCAGCGTGTCGGTGATGCCGCGCAGGTCGTACACCGTCGCGCCTTCCCGTAGAGCGTCGCGCATCATCTGCCACTGGATGGCGTTCGAGCCACGCACCTCGCGTTTGCGAGTGGAGGACGCGCCGTTGGAGTACCACACGTGGGAACCCACGCGTACCCATGTCGTCGCGGCGACCAGATCGCCCTCGTGGTGGGCGAGGTAGAGCCGGATCCGGTCGGGCTCCTCGGCGTTGAGCGCGCGGAACATCGTGGTGAAGTACGTCAGCGGCCGAGGGTTGAAGTGGTCACGACGGGCGGTCTCGACGTAGAGCTCGTGGAATGCCGGCAGGTCGTCGGGCGTGCCCTGGCTGACTACGACGCCTGACTTGGCGGCTCGTTTGATGTTGCGCCGCCAGAGCTGGTTCATCCCCTTGAGCAGGTCGTCCTCGGTGCGACCGGCAAGCGGGACCTGGAAGACGTAGCGCGGCTGGCCCGCGGTGAAGCCCGTAGCGTTCTCGGCCGGTGGTCGCCAGCCGAGCTTGCGCAGCTGCTGGGCCACGCCGAGGGCCGTGTGGTCGACGTGGTCGGGCGGCACCTCCGCAATCGACTTGGCCTTGCCTTCGGCCAACGCGGCCTTGATCGTCGCAGCCGACCAGCGCCGGCAGATCACGGGAGGTCCCATCCGGATGCCGAAGGCGCCCTGCGCCGTGACGTGCTCGGCGAGCGGGACCAGCCAGCGGGCGAGGTCGGGGTCGGCCCAGTCGATGATCGGGCCCTCCGGCAGGTAGGCGAGCGAACGCCGCATCTTCGGCAGCCGCCGGTAGAGGACCAGAGCGGCGCCGAGGATCTTCTCATCGCCTCCAGGATCGCTTCCGGCAGTACGTGACGGCGGAGTACCCGACGGCTCCTCCACCCAGCCAATCGACTCGGCCCGCCATTCGCGCTTCACCTCACCCCACGCGGGTGTCTGCAGGAAGCTGGCTGAATCTCGGGTCGCGAGGAACGCCACGTGTTCCTCGGGCGTCAAGGTACGCACACGCAAAGCCACGGACGCGAGGCTACCCCGTAGTGATGGGGACGCGTGGCCGGGCGCCCAAATGACCATGTGCACTACGCCCGGCGGGGGTACGACACGTGCCGACGCGTGTCGTACCTCCAGCAGACGTAGTGCACATGGTCATTTGGAGGTGTCAGGATTCAGGCGCGAGATGGCGACGCAACCAGGCGATGTCGTTGCTTTGACCTTCCACACCACCGGGCGTCTCCACGACGACGGGCGCACCGGCATCCCGGATCACCGCCAGGAGGTCCGCTTCGGCGATCTTGCCGGCGCCGAGGTTGGTATGACGGTCGCGCCCGGAGTCGAAGCCGTCCAGCGAGTCGTTGGCGTGGACCAGGTCGATTCGTCCCGTGATCGCCTTCACCCGTTCGACGACGGTCGCGAGCTCCTCTCCTCCGGCGTGGAAGTGGCACGTGTCGAGGCAGAAGCCCACGGTGTCACCGCCCTTGGCCGAACCGATGGCGTCCCACAGCCGGGCGATTCGGTCAATCCGGCGCGCCATCGCGTTGTCGCCACCGGCAGTGTTCTCGATCAGCACCGGGCAGCGCATCTCCAGCCGGTCGATCGCCTTACGCCAGTTGTCGAACCCGACCGCTGGATCGTCGTTCTTCAGCACGTGACCGGCATGGACGACCACGGCCCGTGCGCCGATCTCCGCCGCTGCGTCGACGAACTGCTGCAGCAGCTTGCGTGAGGGGATCCGGATCCGGTTGTTGGTTGTCGCCACGTTGATGAGGTACGGCGCGTGGACGTAGAGCCCGATCCCGGCCTCGGTCGCAGCGGCCGCCAGAGCCGACGCGCCACCGGGATACGCGATGACCGGAGCCTTGTAGCTCTGCGGGTCGCCCAAGAAGAACTGCACGATGTCGGCCTCGCGCGCTCGCGCCTCGGCGATCGGGTCCTGCTGGTCAACGTGGGCGCCAATCAACATCCGCGTCATGTCCTGAACCCTACGAGTTCACGCCGACACGCCGACACATGCCACCCTTGAGGCCATGTCGCACATCGCCGAGTCGCTGAACGTGGTCAGTCTCGCCGAGCTCGTCCAGCACGTGCTGCAGTCGCCGCCGAAGCTGGGGCCGGTCCGCCTGATCTGCGTCGACGGTCCAGCGGGTTCGGGCAAGTCGACGCTCGCCCGTCGCCTGAGGACAGCCGTCCGTGCCCTGGCGCAGCCACCTCTCGTACAGGTCGTCCACATGGACGACCTGTACGAGGGATGGACCGGTGCCGAGAAGGGCGTCGCGACGCTGCGTGAGGACGTGCTCGTGCCACTGGCGGCCGGGCGTGACGGCAGCTACCGACGGTACGACTGGCATGCCGAGCGCTACGCCGAGCGTCACGTCGTACGCGCAGAAGGGTTACTGATCGTGGAGGGGGTGAGCTCGGCGGCGCGGGGTGTCGAACCGTGGCCGTCGTTGCGGATCTGGGTGGAGACCGACGAGGCCACCCGCCTGCGGCGGGGCCTGGAGCGCGACGGCGAGGCACTACGCCCGCTGTGGGAGGAATGGATGCGCTGGGAGCAGGACCATTTCGCTGCGGACGAGACCCGTGACCGGGCGGATCTTGTCGTCGACGGATCGCCCACGGTCGCGCATGATCCGGAAACCCAGCTGGTCGCGACGATCTCCCGCCTTCCGGCGGCTGGCTGACCGCTTTCGTCCCGCTGGTACGCTGAGCGTCGGTCCGGTGGGCAGGCCCGGTAGCGCCGACGACGGCACACGTCCGGTCGCCTTCGTGGGCCCGGGCATGGCGTTCAGTCCTTGCCTGACCCGCAGCCGCCCACGCCTGATCGATTAGGCAGAACCGGACCTGACGCAGGCCCTCCTGCCGCGGAAGGACCGCGGCCGCCCGAGTCCAAAGGAGAGGTGGACAACGCATGCGCCGTTACGAAGTGCTGGTGATCCTCGACCCCAACCTCGAGGAACGCACCGTCGGCCCTTCGCTCGACCAGTACCTCACCCTTGTCCGCGATGGTGGGGGTTCGGTGGAGAAGGTCGACATCTGGGGTCGACGTCGCCTCGCGTACGACATCAAGAAGAAGTCCGAAGGTATCTACGCGGTCATTGACCTCACGTGCGAGCCCTCGGTCGTCCAAGAGCTCGACCGTCAGTTGAGCCTCAACGAGTCGGTGCTGCGGACTAAAGTCATCCGCCCAGGCGCTCGCTGACCTAAGGAGGTCATCATGGCAGGCGACACTGTCATCACACTCGTCGGCAACCTGGTCGACGACCCCGAGCTGAGGTTCACCCCGTCGGGTGCCGCAGTCTCCAACTTCCGCGTGGCATCGACGCCACGCACGTTCGACCGTCAGACCGGCGAGTGGAAGGACGGCGAGGCACTGTTCCTCACCTGCAACGTCTGGCGCCAGACGGCGGAGAACGTCGCTGAGTCGCTGCAGCGCGGCATGCGCGTGATCGTGCAGGGCAGGCTGCGGCAGCGGTCGTACGAAACCCGTGAGGGCGAACGTCGCACCGTCTACGAGGTGGAGGTCGACGAGGTTGGCCCGAGCCTGCGGTATGCCAGCGCCAAGGTCACCCGCACCACCCGCTCTCAGGGCGGAAACTTCGGCGACGACCCCTGGCAGAGCCAGCCCGGAGGCTCCCGAGGCGGTGCGCCGGCAGAGGATCCGTGGAGTGGCCAGCCGCCGGCGGGCCAGGCTGGCGGATCGTACGACGAGCCGCCCTTCTGAGGATCCGTACGCGTGAGGGCTTGGCGTTCCCGACCTCGCGCCCCACGAGACCGAAGACAAGCGACCATTCCCGCGTGACCGCGGGGCTTTCGAGGAGGAAGCACCACGATGGCGAAGGCAACCGTGCGCAAGCCGAAGAAGAAGGTTTGCGTCTTCTGCAAGGAGAAGATCTCCTACGTCGACTACAAGGACACGACGTTGCTGCGCAAGTTCATCTCCGACCGCGGCAAGATTCGCGCCCGGCGGGTGACCGGCAACTGCACCCAGCACCAGCGTGACGTCGCGACGGCGATCAAGAACGCCCGCGAGGTCGCCCTGCTGCCGTACACCAGCACCGCGCGCTGAGAAAGGACATCGCCACGATGAAGCTGATTCTCACCCAGGAGGTCTCCGGCCTCGGCGGGCCGGGCGATGTCGTCGAGGTCAAGGGCGGCTACGGTCGCAACTACCTGCTGCCGCGCAGGCTCGCCATCCCGTGGACCAAGGGCAGCCAGAAGCAGGTGGACTCGATCCGCAGGGCGCGGTCGGCCCGTGAGATCCGGGACATCAACCAGGCTCAGACCATCAAGGAGCAGCTGGAGAGCATGACCGTGCGGCTGTCGGCGCGGGCTGGAGAGACCGGCCGGCTGTTCGGCTCGGTCACCCCGTCCGACATCGTCGCCGCGGTCAAGGATGCCGGTGGGCCGGAGCTCGACCGGCGCCGGATCGAGATCAGGACCCCGATCAAGAGCGTCGGCAGTCACCAGGCCTCGGTACGCCTGCACGCCGACCTCACGGCGACGATCTCGTTGGAGGTCGTTCCGGCCAGCTGACGTGTGGCACTACGCCTGTTGGAGGTGTGACACGTGTCGGCACGTGTTGCAGGCCCGGCAGGCGTAGTGCACATGGTCATTTGTGCGCGTACGAGCTGGTTCCAGCGCAACGGTCACGTGGGAGCCGCGTGACGTTCGTCTCCACATGATCCCGTGGCAGCACGCGGTCATGTGTGATCGAAAGCCTCGTCAAATGCCTACAGCTGCGGCAAAATCACGGTAAACCGTTTGCGCACCCCTCGATCGTCCCGAGCGGCTCCTACCAGCTCCCGAAGAGGTGTTCAGTCATGGGCCCTCGTACGCGTCGCCTCATCGCCGCCACATCCACGATTGGCGTCCTCGGTGCCTCGGCCCTGGCGCCTGTGCTGTCGACCGTGGTCGACCGGGCGGTGTCAGATCAGCGGCCGGCTGCTGCTTCTGAGCCAGGTGCGGCCGCAACCGATCCGGTCGAGCAGCTTCGGGCGGATCTGCAGGCCATCCTCGACCAGCCCGGTGTCGCCGCGGCGCACGCCTCCTTGGTCGTCCGTACGGCAGACGGCCGGGACACGCTTTTCAGCAGCGAAGGTTCCGACCGGCTGCTGCCCGCGTCGAACGCCAAGCTCTTCAGCTCGGCCGCGGCCCTCGAGGTGCTGGGCCCTGACCACCGGTTCACCACCAGCGTGCTCGCCACGGGTGAGCGGCGTGGACGAGTGCTTCATGGTGACCTCTACCTGCGGGGGCAGGGCGATCCCACGATGCTGGCGGAGGACTACGACGAGCTCGCCGAGAAGGTGGCCGCGGAGGGCATCGAGCGGGTGCAGGGTCGCCTCGTGGCCGACGACACGTGGTACGACGACGTACGCCTCGGCAACAACTGGGCCTGGGACGACGAGCCGTACTACTACTCCGCCCAGGTCTCCGCGCTCACCGTCTCGCCGAACACCGACTACGACGCGGGCACCGTGATCGTCGACGTACGACCGGGCTCGTCGGCGGGCAAGCCCGCGAAGGTCACCGTGATTCCCGAGACCGACTACGTGAAGGTGGACAACCGGGCGACCACCTCAGCCAGTGGCGGGAACACCATCGCGGTCGAACGCCTGCACGGCACCAACACCATTCGCATCACCGGCACGATCCCGATGGGTGCGGACGTCGACAGGTCGTGGGCGTCGGTCTGGGAGCCGACGGGATACGCCGTGGACGTCTTCCGGAAGGCACTCGCCCGGCATGGCGTCCACGTCGCACGGCAGACGGAATTCGGTGCTACCCCGAGCAATGCCCGGCTTCTCGCAAGCCACGAGTCGATGCCGCTGCGCGAGCTGCTGACTCCCTTCCTGAAGCTCTCCAACAACGGTCACGCCGAAGTGCTGGTGAAGGAGATGGGCCGGGCGGTGTCCGGCGAGGGAAGCTGGTCCGCTGGCCTTGCGGCGCAGTCGGAGGCCCTGCGCGGGCTCGGCGTGGACGTGAGCTCGCTGCGCTTCGTGGACGGCTCAGGGCTTTCGCGACAGGACTTCGTACCCGCGGACCAGATCGCCAACCTGCTGGTCGCCGCGCGGACGAGACCATGGTTCGACGTGTGGTACGACGCGCTGCCCGTGGCGGGTGTCTCCGACCGCTTCGTCGGGGGAACCTTGCGCAGCCGCATGGTCGGCACACCGGCGGCGGAGAACGTCCACGCCAAGACCGGTTCGCTCACGGCTGTGTCCGCGCTGTCGGGGTATGTCGACAGCGCAGACGGTGAGCCGCTCGTGTTCGCGATGGTGCAGAACAACTACCTCGGCATCAACGCCAAGCAGGTAGAGGATCAGGTCGCGATCCGGCTTGCGGAGTTCAGCCGTACGGCGCAGCCGGACCAGGGGGTGGCCCGCATTCCGTCCGTACCGAAGACGACCTACGGGCCGGACGGCGTGGAGTGCTCCTGGGTCAAGGCCTGCTGACCCCAACAATGACCACGTAACGACGGCTCCTGCGACCTGTGCGCGGCCTCGACGCCATGCGGGGCTCGCACACGACGCGTACGGCTCTACACGGGGTCGTTGCGAGTCGCGAGGTTCGCGCGAAGCTCGGCGACCTCGGCGCGGAGGGCTCGTACCTCCTCGAGCAGCTGCTGATCCCGCTGGCGGGTCGCGTCCTCCTGCTCGGCTTGCTCGACCCGACGCTCGGCGGCGATCTCGGACTCCATCGCGCTCACCACGACCGCGATGAAGAGGTTGAGCACGGCGAAGCTGGACACCAGGATGAAGATGACGAAGAAGATCCACGCCAGGGGCATCTCGGCCATCAGCTCGCGCGCGATGTCCGGCCACGCCTCGCCGGTCATCACCTGGAACAGCGTGAAGAGCGTCGTCCCGAGGTCGTCGAAGTACTGCGGAAGCACCGGGCCGAAGAGCTTGGTGGCGATGACCCCGGCCACGTAGAGCACCAGGGCGAGCAACGCCCCGGTGGACGCCATCCCCGGAAGCGCGGCGATCAGTCCCGAGACCACCCTGCGCATGGACTGCACCTGCGAGATGAGTCGGAGTGCGCGCAGCACCCGCAACGTGCGCATGACGGCGAACGGTCCGGAGGCGGGCACCAGGGCGATCCCGACCACGCAGAAGTCGAAGATGCTCCACGGGTCATGGAAGAACCGCCAGCCGTACGCATGGAGCCGCAGCAGCAGCTCGACGACGAAGAACGCCAGCGCGGCACGGTCGATGACGTGCAGGGTGCTCTGGTAGCTCTGCAAGGCCCCGGGCGAGGTCTCCAGGCCGAGCGTGATCGCGTTGATCACGATGACCGCAACCACGGACCGTTGGAACCAGCGTCGCTCCACCAACCGGCGGGCGTGGTCGCGCAGTGGCACTCCGGACACGTTGCTGGAGCGTAATCGGGTCCGTGGGCGATCAGTCCGCTGGGATGTGGTCGGCTGACGAGGCTCGTGCCACATCGTGTCCCGCACCATGCTTCACAAGATCACGAGTACGTATCGATCGCCGGCGAGGCCAGGCAGACGTGGGCCTTCTTTCGCCCGTTGTGCAAACCTTTCGGCGCCCAGGACGCATCCTCGCGAGTGAGACGCAACAGCGTGTCACGCCTTACCTGGCCCGGTTCGTACATCTGCTACGGGAGGAGAAGTTCGTTCATGCCTCGTTGGCATCCGAGAATGCGGAAGACGTTCCTTTCCGCCGCTGCCGCGGCTGCAGTGATGGCTGCGCCGCTGGTTCCAACCACGGCGGCAGCTCACACGAGCACGGCAGAGCCCGGTGCAGCAGATGTGCCGCGGCCGGGTGCCCCCGGTGTCGGGGACAAGGTGTATCCCAACCTCGGGAACGGCGGCTATGACGCGAAGAGTTATCTCGTCGACCTCGAGTACGCCGGCGACACGCAGACGGTCGAGGCGACCGTCGTCATGGTCGCCGAGGCGAGGCATGCGCTGTCCTCGTTCAATCTGGACGCGGTTGGCCTCGACATCGAGTCCGTGAAGGTCAACGAAAAGCCGGCGAGCTTCGCCCAGCAGGACGAGGAGCTGGTGGTGACGCCGGCATCCGCCATCCACAAGGGCGCGCCGTTCGTCGTGACGGTGCAGTACACCGTTGACCCGCGAAACGAAGTCCCCAACCCTGGTTTCGTTCCGACCGAGGGTGGTTTCGCGCTGGCGCCGCAGCCAGCTGGCGCGCACTCGGTGCTGCCGTGCAACGACCACCCGTCCGACAAGGCGTACTTCGCGTTCCGTCTGACGGTCCCTGAAGGTACGCAGGCTGTCGCCAACGGCACGAAGGTCGGGGAGTACGCCAAGGCGGATGGGCGCAGGACCTTTGCGTACGTCTCGCGCGACCCGATCGCGACCGAACTGCTGCAGATCGCCGTCGGCGACTACCAGGTGGTCGACCGCGGTACGGACACCGGCGTTCACCTGCGCGATGTCGTGCCGACGGATCGGGTCGCGAGACTCGAGCCGGCCCTGTCGCTGACACCCGGCCACCTGGGCTGGATCCGTCCGTACCTCGGTGAGTTCCCGCTCGAGGCGTACGGTCTGCTGCCGGCCGACACCGACGACCCGAACGCGTTCGACTTCACCGGGCTGGAGACCCAGACGCTGACGCTCTACAAGCCCGCCTTCCTCGAGCAGGAGGAGCCGAGCATCGGCTCGCACATGATGCACGAGATCGTGCACAGTTGGTGGGGCAACAGCGTCTCGCCAGCAAGCTGGTCCGACCTGTGGATCAACGAGGGACACGCCGACCTCTACGGCCTGATGTACCGCTACGAGCGCGGCTGGCCCGACTCGCGCGGCTTCACCACGCTCGAGCAGCGGATGAAGTACACCTACAGCCAGGGCGACATCTGGCGAGCCCTGTCCGGTCCGGTCGCCGACCCGAACGCCGAGAACCTCTTCGACAACCAGCGCTACACCGGTGGCGTGCTGGTGCTGTACGCCCTGCAGGAGAAGGTCGGTGTCGAGGCGTTCACCGAGATCGAGCGGACGATCCTGAAGCGCTACAAGAACCGCAACATCTCGACGGAGCAGTTCATCGACGTGGCGGTGGAGGTCACCGATGACCCAAAGGTGAGGCCGTTCCTCGAGGAGTGGCTCTACGGCACCAAGACGCCTCCGATGCCGAACCACCCCGACTGGACGGTCGACCCGCCGACGCCGACCGTACTCGCGGACACGACGCGGGCAGAGCTGCGGACTGACAGCCGCAACCCCTCGCACTGAGGGCGCGCACTACGAAGACGTGGCGGTCCTTTCGGCGGCCCGGGTTGGGTGTCGGAAGGGCCGCCACACGCGTCGTGGGCCTAGGTGGTCGGGGATGCTCCCGGAACGAGGTCGGGGTCCGCAGCCGTTCGAGGTGTACCCGATCGGACGGTCGGGCGAAGAGCGGCTCCTCCAACCTGGTCATCTGTGGGCGGGAGCGCCGGTCACCAACCAGGCCGAGCCTCGTTCCCGTAGCAGCAAGGTCACGCAGCGGGCGAGCATGAACCCACCGAACGCCCACCAGAGCGCGACCAGTCCACCGCCGAACGCCAAGACCGCTCCCGCGAGTGGCAGGAAGGCGACGAGGGTCCACACCCCTGCGTACGCGAGGTAGCGACCGTCTCCCGCTCCGATCAACACGCCGTCGAGCACGAACACGATGCCGGCGATCGGCTCGTACACCACGAAGACCATGATCACGTCGGCGAGCAGCTCGCGCACCGCCGGATCGGTGGTGAAGAGCGGAATGTAGAGCGGACGGGCAAGGAGGAGCAGCAGGCCGAGGACGACACCTGCCGCGACGCCCCACTCGATCATGCGACGCGTGGCGGCCCGGGTACCAGCGACGTCGGCGGCGCCGAGGTAGCGGCCGATGATCGCCTGACCGGCGATCGCGATCGCGTCCAGAGCCAGTGCCAGCGTCGTCCACAGCGTGAACGCCACCTGGTGCGCCGCGAGGGCGGTGTCGCCGATCCGGGTGGCGACGTACGTGGCCAGCAGGATGGCGAGTCGCAGTGTGATCGTGCGAACGAGGAGCGGGACGCCGTCGTGCACCGAGTTGCGAATTCCTGCGAGGTGTGGACGCAGCGAGACGTGATGCCGCCGAGCGCCGCGGACGACGATCAGGACCAGCGCGACGGCCCCACCGGTCTGCGCGACGACCGTGCCCCAGGCGGAGCCGGCGATTCCCCAGCCAAGGCCGTAGACGAAGAGCAGGTTGAGGACGATGTTCGCCGCGTACGCCGCGGTGGCTATCCACAGGGGCGTACGGGTGTCTTGCAGACCACGCAGCACACCGGTGCCGGCGAACGTGATCAGCAGGGCCGGCATGCCGAGGATGGCGATGCGCAGGTAGGTGATGGCGTACGCCGAGACGGCAGGCGACGGATCGAAGCCGGCCACGATGGCCGGCGTCGCTGCCACACCCACCACCGCGACCCCGACACCCAGCCCGAACGCGAGCCACAGGCCGTCCAGGCCCGCGCTGATGGCGCCTCTGTGGTCGCCGGCGCCGAGATGGCGCGCGACGGTCGCGGTGGTGCCGTATGCGAGGAAGATGAAGACCGTCGTGAGCGTCTGAAGTGCGGTGCCTGCGAGGCCGAGGGCCGCGAGCTGTGGGGTGCCGAGGTGGCCGACGATCGCCGAGTCGGCCAGGAGGTAGAGGGGTTCGGCGATCAGTGCGCCGAGAGCTGGGATGGCGAGCCGCAGGATCTCTCGGTCATGTGGATGCCGCAGACGCACTTCACCGATTCTCGCCCATCACTTTTTCGGGAACGAGTTGCTATCCACACTGTGGGGACGCCGAACACCGAGGCAACTCCGCTGATCGCGGCCCGTCACACAAGGTTGTCCACAGCGAAATCCGCAGCCTGTGCACAGCGAATCCCCAGGTTGTGCACCGGTTTTCCCCAGTTGTCCACAGGACTTGTGTATGACGAAGTAGCCGCCCTGTGGCCGGCAGGCGTACTGTCGTGCACCACTCGTCGCGGCGGTCGCCCCACCCGGGCGGCGTGCGGTCGCGATGTCGGTGTCGTGCGCTACAACAAGTGGTCGATCGTACGTTCGACCAGGTGTCTCATGGCTTTCGGCTCTCAGCCCTGGGGGGAGGGACGACTCGGGTGAGCATCAGCGAGTTGCCAGTGCCACGCCAGCCATCCGCCACGCCCGACCGGGTGCCGCCACAAGACAAGGCAGCCGAGCAGTGCGTGCTCGGGAGCATGATGCTCTCCAAGGATGCGATCGCTGATGTCGTCGAGTCGGTACGCGGCGCCGACTTCTACTTCCCGGCCCACGAGACGATCTACGAGGCGATCCTCGACCTTTACAGCCGCGGCGAGCCTGCCGACGCCGTCACGGTGGCGGCCGAATTGCAGCGGCGGGGGGAGCTCGCCCGGATCGGTGGTGCTCCCTACCTGCACACGCTCATCGCGTCGGTTCCCTCCGCGGCGAATGCCGCCTACTACGCCGCGATCGTGCGGGAGAAGGCGGTCCTGCGGCGCCTCGTGGAGGCAGGGACCCGAATTGCCCAGATGGGGTACGCGGCCGACGGCGACGTCGACGACGTGGTCGATCGGGCGCAGGCCGAGGTCTACAACGTCACCGACCGTCGGGGGAGCGAGGACTACCGGCCGCTGAGCGAGATCATGGAGGCCACGCTCGACGAGATCGAGGCGATCGGCTCCCATGGCGGACAGCTGATCGGCGTCCCGACCGGGTTCGCCGACCTCGACGCGCTCACCAACGGCCTGCACCCCGGGCAGCTCGTGGTCGTGGCGGCAAGGCCCGGTGTGGGGAAGTCGATCCTGGCGCTCAACCTGGCACGGTCGGCGTCGATCCACCACGATCTGACCTCGGTGATCTTCTCGTTGGAGATGAGCCGTACGGAGATCACCATGCGTCTGCTTGCTGCAGAGGCGCGCGTGCCGTTGCAGCACATGCGTCAAGGCACGATGACCGACGACGACTGGGCGCGGCTCGCGCGCAAGATGGGTGAGGTCTCCGGTGCGCCGCTGTTCATCGACGACTCGCCGAACATGACCCTCATGGAGATCCGGGCGAAGTGTCGGCGGCTCAAGCAACGGCATGATCTGCGTCTGGTCATCGTCGACTACCTGCAGCTCATGACCTCGGGAAAGAAGGTCGAGAGCCGTCAGGTCGAGGTGTCGGAGTTCTCGCGAAACCTCAAGCTTCTGGCCAAGGAGCTGGAGGTGCCTGTTGTCGCCGTGGCGCAGCTCAACCGTGGTCCGGAGCAGCGCACCGACAAGCGGCCCATGCTCGCCGACCTACGTGAGAGCGGAAGCATCGAGCAGGACAGCGACATGGTCATCCTCTTGCATCGAGAGGATGCGTACGAACGTGAATCGTCCCGGCCCGGCGAGGCCGACTTCATCATCGCCAAGCACCGGAACGGGCCTACGGCGACCATCACGGTGGCGTTCCAAGGCCACTACCAGCGCTTCGTCGACATGGCCCACGGCTGACGCATTGCTCGCCGGTGGGCCTCGCTGGGTGTGCGATCGCTTCACCCGGTGCCGGCCCCTGCCGTGGCGGGTACGTAGTCGCCGCGCCTGGTCATTTGGGCGGGGTCGTATGGTCAAACGGACCGGGGAAAGACGGCCGTCGTGTAGGAGTACGGGTGAGGCGATCCATGGGCGAGTGGGATGCGCAGGCGATCCTGACCGAGTCGGACGCGTGGCATTGGACGCCTCCAGACGCGATCACCGTGCAGACCGATGAGGTCCACTTCTACGTGAAGGACATGGCGGCCACCGTCATACGAGCCGAACATCCCACCTGTCGTGGTGCGACGGGTGACACGGAGAAGCTGATCCGCCGCGTGGCCGACCTCGCGCGCCGGCAAGGGGCGGACCGTCTCCACTGGGACGTGGGCCCGCGTACCCAGCCGGCCGACCTCGCCGATGTGCTCACGAAGCTGGGTGGTGAGGCAACGGCGACCCTCGACATCTGTGCGTACGACCTGACGCGGGGTGCCCCCGACATTCCCGTACCGGGCGATGTCACGGCACGCCCGGTCGCGAATCGCCAAGACCTGCGGGACATGCTGATCGCTTCCGCACTGGCGTGGGGCCGCGACGCACCGACAGACGACGAGATCGAGCGGCAGTCCGCGACCCTCGAAAGCGACGAGCCCGGATACTTCGTCGCCTTCCATGCCGGACAGCCAGCAGGTGGTGGCGGATATACCCGCGCGGGGAAGGTCGCGCGACTGTGGGGCGCCGGCGTCGCGCCGGCCTTTCGGGGCCGAGGTGTCTATCGCGGGTTGCTCGCGGCACGCATCGACGACGCAGTGGCCCGCGGGCTTACGTTGGCGTTGGTCCACGCCAACGTGACGACATCGGCTCCGATCCTGCGTCGCCTCGGCTTCACGGCCTATGGCCGGCGTCGGATCTACACGTTGCTCATCCGCTGACGACGCGATTCGGATCCGACACCGGGTCGCCATCACGAAGACCCGGCGCACCCGGCGCCTGTGGAACTCTGCTTCGAGCAGATGACGTCCGGGCTGAACGTCGCGAACCTGCTTGTGAAGCCGGCCGGTGGGCGCCTTCAGCCCACCAGCCGATCGCTGACACCAGATGGCCTGGTCTTCACGTGATCGGTGACCACTCGCGACACGACACGATCGTGACACCCGGCGCCTTGTAGTAGGGATCCTGGGCGATGATCCGGTCGACGGCTTCCCGGTCAGGCACGTCGAAGATCACAAGGGCGCCCGACTCGTCCGCGAACGGGCCTGCCATGACGACGACGCCTTGGTCATGCAGTTCCTGGATCAGACGTCGGTGGGCTGGCCTGGCTTCGAGGCGGGCCGGATCGTCGCTGAAGGCGAGCTCGAGAACGTACACGTGACCCTCCTTGTCGGTGTAGTCCTCGAACCATAAGGTCGCTGATGTCGTGCCGTCAGTATCGGCGTATACATCGAACCCAAAGGTCAGGCTGAAGACAGTGCACAGCCGCAATGCGGTGACCGGCTCGGTTGCTCCGCCCTCGCCAGATTTCGCAACGTTCTCACGCGTTCCCGTGCTCGCGACGATCGACCACGCTCGTCGGCAACGGTTGTGGGAGCTCAGCGCGCTCGAGACCTATCGTCGCGGCGAGATCGTACGAATGCAGGGCGATCGTGCCACTCACGTGCTCGTCCTGCTCTCCGGGGCGTTGGCGTCGTCGTTCGGCCTGCCGGACGGGCGGACGGTCGCCTTGGACAACGTCCAGGCACCGTGTGCGGTCGACAAGACAGCCATCTTCGACACCGGACGTCACTCCGCCACGTTGACCGCCCTCGAGGCCTGTGTCGTCGCCTGCGTACCACGTGAGGCGTTCCTGGAGACGGTCACCTCGGTCTCGAGCGCCGCGGGACACGTCTTCGGCATGCTCGCCAGGCAGCATCGCCTGCGACAGTCGCAGCTCGTCGCCTCGCACATCTCGGGTGCCAAGCGACGCGTCGCCTGGTGGCTGACAGATCACGTGGCGATGAGAAGGAGTGCTCGGGTTCCCCTGCCCGGGAGCAAGTCCTGCGGGAGCCAGGAAGGGCTCGCTCAGGTGTTGGGACTGACACGTGTCACGGTCAACCGGGCGCTGAAGAGCCTCGAGCGCGAGGGGACGATACGGCTGCGACGCGGAGAAGTCGAGGTCCTCCGGCTCGAAAGGCTTACCGACATGGTCGGCGCATGAAACGAACGACGACGGTCTGCGGTCCGCGCAGTCAGCGTGTGAACGCAAGGGGGTCGTCGGCGTCGACGATCTGTTTGCCGAGTGGAAACAGCGAAACCGGGACGAGCTTGAAGTTGGCCAGTCCGAGTGGAATCCCGATGATCGTGAGACACTGCGCGACGCCAGTGATGATGTGGCCGAGCGCCAACCACCATCCGGCGAGGATGACCCAGATCACGTTGCCGATGAACGACGCCGCCCCGCTGTCCTCCCGTCGAACCAGGCGCCGGCCGAACGGCCAGAGCGTGAAGTTGGCCATGCGGAACGCCGCGATCCCGAACGGGATCGTGATGATCAGAATGCACAACACCACGCCAGCGACGGCATAGCAGAACGCCAGCACGAGGCCGCCGAAGATCAGCCAGATGATGTTGAGGAGGACGCGCACACCTCATTGTCCTCCCGATGCGTCCATTTTCGAGCCCACGAGCGCGATGGACCTCTGGTTGTCGAGACCAGTTGGACCAGATACGCTCCGGTAGGTCCACTTGGTCCACAAGGACTCGTCCGTACGACTACCAGGGGAGTCTGCCGTCTTGGTATGCCCGACCGTCTTCCCCGACCCGGAAGCGCTGGGAGATGCCGTGGCTCGTCGGATCGCCGACGGCATCGCTGCCGCCAACCGGAGCGGTAGGCGTTACGTCCTGGGATGTCCGGGCGGCCGAAGCCCGATGACCACGTACGCCGCCCTGGCGCAGCTCGTGCGTGAGCGCTCCCTCGACCTGTCCGGGCTGGTCATCGTGATGATGGACGACTACGTCGAGCAGGCCCGTGAGGCCCACAACGGGTCCGGTGGCTTCGTGGCGATCTCAGACGATCTCGCTCACAGCTGCGGCAGGTTCGCGCGGGAGGTCATCGCGCGTCCGTTGTCACTGGCCGCCGGGTCGGGGCGCGGCGTGAGGCCCGAGCACATCTGGTTGCCGGATCCCGCCGACCCTGCGGCGTACGACGACAGGCTGGCGGCGGTCGGCGGTGTCGACCTGTTCCTCCTGGCTACTGGGGCGTCGGACGGGCACGTCGGGTTCAACCCACCGGGAACGCCTGTGACCAGCGGGACGAGAATCGTCGAGCTGGCCGAGAGCACACGTCGCGACAACCTGGCGACCTTTCCCCACCTCGCGTCCCTGGCCGACGTCCCGCGCCACGGCGTCACCGTCGGCATCGACACGATCCGGCGCCACTCGGCGTCCGTGGCCATGCTCGCGCACGGTCCGGACAAGGCAGAATCGGTGAGGCGTCTGCTGTGTGCGACGGGTTACGACGAGTCGTGGCCGGCGACGGTGATCTGCGAGTGTCGCGACGCCGCGCTCTATGTGGACCAGGCGGCAATGTCCGAGGTGGGCGTCGGAGCCGACGACCTGGCCCACGGAGTGGCCGATGGAGTAGCCGGTAGCGGGGTAGCGCCCCCAGATGGCGACGAGGAGCGGTAATGGCCCGGATCAAACTCGCGTACCTTGGCGGCGGTTCGACGCGGGCCGCCGGCACGATGGCGTCGTTCGTCCACCACGGTCATCAGTTCGCCGGCTCGGAGGTCGTGCTCATCGACCTGGACGCCGACCGGCTGGCCCTGATCAAGGAGCTCGCCGACCGGATGGCGGCGCATGCCTGCCTCGACCTCACCGTCACCACGACCACCGACCGGCGGGAAGGCCTCCGGGACGTCGACGCCGTGCTGTCGAGCTTTCGTCCCGGCGGGTTCGAGGCTCGCGCGCTCGATGAACGCATCCCGCTCAAGCACGGTGTGATCGGGCAGGAGACCCAGGGGCCCGGCGGGTTCTTCATGGCGCTGCGCTCGATCGCGGTGATGAAGCAGGTCGCTGAAGACCTTTCCGAGGTCGCGCCACACGCCCGGATCTTCAACTACACGAACCCCGTCAACATCGTGGCCCAGGCGATGACCATGTACACCGAGATCCCCACGGTGTCGTTCTGTGAGGGGCCGATCATCTTCCCGCGTGAGGTCGCCGAGGCGGCCGGTCTCGATCCGGATCGGATCAGGGCCACCATGGTGGGGATCAACCACAACTGCTGGAGCGTGGAGCACACCTACGACGGGCAGGACGCGATTCCGTTCATTCAGCAGGCGTACGAAAAGCGCCGCGAGGACCCGTCGACCAGCACGCACGCGAAACGATTGCTGCACCTTGCAAGCGTGATGGAGTCGATCCCGTCGTCGTACTTCCTCTACTACTACTTCCGGGAGGAAGTGCTGCGCGAGCTGCGCGGCAAGCCCACCACGCGTGCCGAGGACATCATGGCCGAGGTGCCGGGCTACTGGGCCCACTACACCGAGCAGGCCAAGTCCGAGGCGCCGGTGCTCGACCCGGCTCGCTCCCGTGGCGGCATCCACGAGCTCGAGCTCGCCATCGACGCGATGAACGCCTACTACAACGACACCGGGGAAACCCTGCCGGCCAACCTGCCGAACACCCTTCCCGGGGGTGGCAAGGCGCTTCCCGGCTTCGACGAGGACGTGGTGGTGGAGATCCCGAGCCGGGTGGATGCGACGGGCTTCACGCCGCTGCCGCAGCCGGCGCTGCCGCATCAGGTGCGTGGTCTGGTCCAGGCGCTCGCCGAGCATCAGGTGCTCGCTGCCCGGGCGGCCTGGGAGGGTGACGCCCGGGATGGCGTCCGTGCGCTGGCCGCACATCCGCTGGTGCCGACGCTGTCGGTGGCCGAGGAGCTGTACGCCGAGATGGCGAAGGCGCATGCGCCGTACCTCCCTGACCGCCTCCTCCCGCGTTGAGCATGACCACGTCGACGACGGCTCGCGTCTTTCTCGGTGTCGACGCCGGCAACAGCAAGACCGTGGCACTGGCGTGCGACGAGACCGGACGCGTGCTCGGGTACGGCCGGGGCGGCACCGGCGACATCTACGGCGTGAAGTCCGAGCAGCATGCGGTGGACGAGGTTCTGGGCTGCGTCAAGGCTGCCTTGACGATGGCAGGACGGCAGGCGAGCGACGTGCACGGCGCCGCCTTCCGGTTGGCCGGCGTCGACTGGCCGGAGGATCGGGAGTTCTGGTACGACGTCCTGGCGCGGGATCTTCCCGACGTCTTCCGATTGGTCCGGCAGGGCCGGTGCTCGATCGAGAACGACGGCTTCGCACCCATCCGTTGTGTTGAGCCGACTGGTGTCGCGGTGGCGGTCGTCGCGGGCACCGGCGCTGCGGTGGCGGGTCGCGGTCCGACCGGGACCGAATGGAGCATGAGCTTCTGGATCCAGGACGGTCACGCGGCGTCGAGCATGGTCGCCGATGCGTTGCGTGCGGTCTATTTCGCCGAGCTCGGCCTGGGTCCGGCGACCCAGCTGACCGAGCGCCTCCTCACCTTTTTCGGGTACGCCACGGTCGAGCAGATGCTGCGTGAGTTCACCCGTCGCGGCGGCACGCCGTCACGTCCGGCGCACACCGCCGCGGCCGAGGTCAGCAAGGCCGCCATCGCCGGCGACGTTGTGGCGGGCGAGATCGTCCACGACCTGGCGGGTCGGCTGGCCGACTATGCGTACGTCACCGCGAAGCGGGTCGGCTTCGACGTGGCGAACGGTGAGGTCCCGGTCGTGCTCGCCGGCTCTGTGCTGAGGGGCGACGATTCGCCCGTGACGCGCGCGCTCCTCAAGGCGCTGCCGGAACGACTGCCCGGCGCGAGGGCATGCGTGACCACGCTGCCACCGGTCGCCGGCGCCACGCTCGACGCGCTCGCCGAGGCTGGCTTCGAGGTCAGCGCTGAGGTGGTCGGTCGACTTCGCGCCTCACTTCCGGTGCCGAACCTGATCGGTGCCTGATCGGTCATGCGGATCGACCCCAGGAAGTGGTGCCCTCGTCCTTGATACCGTCCACTCCCGTGAGCACCCGGTCGACCGCCGATGCCGCGGCACCTCAGGCGTCGCGCGAAGGCGTGAGTTCTGCCCACGAGATCGGGAACGCCGGTCCGGCGGCCCGGGAGGCCTACGCCCATCTCGCGGACGCACTCCGCCGTGGCATCTACCCGGAGGGGACCCGGCTTCCGGGTGAGCGTGACCTCGCTGCCCAGCTGGGGGTCAGCCGGACCACCCTGCGCCAGGCGCTCGGAAGGCTGGCCGCGGAGGGCAGGTTGCAGCGCTCGTCCCAACGGGGCTGGTTCGTCCCGCGACGAGTGGTCGGTGAGCCGCCCAGCGTGCTGCAGAGCTTCACCGAGATGGCGCGGGCCCGCGGTCTCACGCCAAGCTCGCACATCCTCGAGCAGATCGTCCGCCCGTCGACGTTCGAGGAGGCGGAACGACTCCGGATCACGCCCGGATCGCGCGTGCTCGAGATCCGACGAGTGCGTGGCATGGACGGCGTTCCGGTGTGTCTGGACACGACAGTTCTCATTGCGGCCCGGGCCGAGCCGCTGATCACGGCGGACCTGGAAGATCGCTCCCTCTACGAAGCGCTCGAGCAGGAGTGCGGCGTGGTGGTGGCGCGGAGTTCGTACGCGGTCCAAGCGGCGGCTGCCGACCGGGAGACCGCACGCCTGCTGGAGATCGCCGAGAAGAGCCCGGTGTTGGTGGGCCAGGAGGTCACGTACGACAGGGCGGAGGTGCCGGTGCTGACCAGCCGCACGGTCTACCGCGGTGACGCGTACCGGTTCCAGGCCGACCTCTACCGCCCGGTCTCCTAAAGATCGGCGAGCGCGACGGAAGGAGTCACCGTGGAGCACCTCGGCGTGTACTCGGACCTCGTTGATGCCGCACGCCGTCACCTCGCGGCCGGACCGCCGGGTGTACAGGCCACGTCCGAGCCGGGGACTGCCGCCGAACCCGGCCCCGCCCTCCGTCAAGCCATCCGGGACGTCCTGGGTTTCACGGCGCTGCCCGCGGTGCCGACCGACGTTCGTACCGAGCGCACGTGGTCAGGCGACGGGGTCGACGGCGAAGAGGTCTCCTGGTCCGTCGGCTACGGCCCGCGGACCTACGCCTGGGTGCTCAAGCCGAGCGGCGTGGAGGGTCCGCTGCCTGCGGTTGTGGCGCTGCACAGCCACGACGGCGTGAAGAGGTACGGGAAAGAGAAGATCGCCGACGGTCCTGACGAACCGGCCGATGCGGTGGTCCGACTGCGTGAGCAGTCGTACGGCGGCCGCGCGTTCGCGAACGCGCTGGCCAGGATGGGCTTTCTCGTCGTGGCGCACGACGTCTTCCTGTGGAGCAGTCGGCGGTTCCCGCTCGAGACCATGCCGGACCGCATCCGCCGGCTTGGAGCGCTGTCGGCCGCCGCGACGGGTGATGGTCCGGACGAGGCGTACGAAGCCGCTGCCCGGTTGCACGAGGACCTCGTCGCGAAGTACTGCGCTCTGCTCGGCACCACGCTGGCCGGTGTGGTGGCGTACGAGGATAGGGCGGCGGTGGCGTATCTGCGCTCACGTCCTGACGTGGCCGGCGACCGGGTGGGCTGTGTCGGCCTGTCTGGCGGTGGCTGCCGGGTCGCCCTGCTTCAGGCGACGAGTGACGAGGTCGGCGCGGCCGTGATCGTCGGCATGATGAGCACGCATGCGGCGCTGCTCGATCGGTTGGTCGACGGCCACACGTGGATGTTCCTCCCGTCTGGATTGGCCCGGGTGTGCGACTGGCCAGACCTTGCGGCCAGTCGGGCGCCGGCTCCGCTCCTTGTGCAGTACGACCGGGACGACCAGCTCTTCACCCTCGAGGGAATGCAGGCGGCTCACGAACTGCTCGTGCGACGCTACCAGGAAGCGGGTGCGCCGGACGCCTACCGAGGCGAGTTCTACGACGGCCCGCACAAGTTCGACGTCGCCATGCAGGAGTCGGCCTTCGCCTGGCTGCAAACCCATCTGACTCCCCAACACTGACCCCGTACGCCGCCGAATGACCCGGCGCGCCGCCGAAAAATGACCACGTTCGGAGGGGTCTTGCGGTGTCAACACGGCATAGACGCAATGTCTCGGTCACGAACGCCGTGCCACACATTGATCGCTACCAGGAGCCGGTGGGCCGGACCCCTTGGCGAGCTGGCCTCCTACGCGACCGCCGCCTCGACATGAGCGCCGAGCGCAAGCAGGCTCTCCTCTGCGTACGCATGCCCGACCAGCTGCAGTGACGCGGGCAGCGACTGGTCGTCACGGGGCACGGGGAGGGCGAGTGCTGGCAGACCGAGGAGGTTGAAGGGCACGGTGAGGCGTGTCGTGCGGGCCGGCTCGCCGATACGCGGCGGCTCGAACGGCAGGGTCGGTAGCGCGAGAAAGCTGTGCTGGTCGAGTAGTTCGTTCACAGCACGAATCGCCTCGACGCCGACGCGCCGACACTGGACGACCTCCTGGGCCGAGATGTCCCGACCTGCTGCGATCCCACCCGCATGCCGCTCTTCCAGCTTGTCGGCGTTGTCGAGCAGGTGCCGGTGCGCCCAGTAACCCTCGTACATCATGATCGTGTTGGCAGCCTTGATCCAGCGCGACCAGTCCGGCACCTCCACCTGCGCCACCGTGATCCCGGCTCGGCGCAACGCCTCGTCGATCGCCGCGTCGACGGCGGGATCGATCGGCTGACCGTCCTCCGGCACGCGCAGGCGGGCGACGGTCAGCGGGATGTCGTCCAAGGCCGCGATCTCGAAGTCCGGCTCCATCATCCGCATCCCGAGGGCCACGTCGGCCACCGTCCGCCCGAGCGGTCCCACCGTGTCGAGAGTCCGAGAGAACTCGAAGACGCCGTGCGTCGGTATCCTGCCCGCCGTGGTCTTGAGGCCGACGATGCCACAGCAAGCGGCCGGCACCCGCACCGATCCTCCCGTGTCGGTCCCGTATCCGACGTCCGCCTCACCACGCGCGACCGCCACGGCGGACCCACTCGACGAGCCGCCGGGGATACGTGTCGGATCCAGTGGGTTGGTGGGTGTGCCGGACCACGGATTGATGCCGTCGGCGTGTCGGCAGAGCTCGACCAGGTTGGTCTTGCCAACGATCCGCCCGCCCTGTTCTCGCGCCCGCGCCACGACCGGGGCGTCGTACGCGGCTGGCTGCGCGGTTTCTGCGATCAAGCGGCAACCCGCTGTGGTGATCGTGCCGGCGACGTCGATGCAGTCCTTGACCGCGATCCGGGGATCTGCCCCGGGGTCGTCGGCCGGATCGGCTGACGTGATCGCGTCAGGGTCGAGTGTGAGCAACCAGGTCGAGTCCATGGACGTCGATCTTTCCCTATGGGGACGGACGTGCAAAAGGAGTTTGGCGCCGCGGAGTCGAGCGTGTAGACCTGACGCAACGGCCGTGGTGCGGAGCGGTCTGCCCGCGCGGCCACGCCGGCCGGCGGCGTGGGTGGCAGTACGAGCAGGTCGCTGGCGTGGGGGTCGGCAGCCAGCGCCATCGCGCGTGACCAGCAGGTCTTGAGGAGGGAGCGTCGGGCGTGACGGAGCAGAGATACCTGCGGTACCCAACCATCAGCGGCGACACGGTGGTCTTCGTGACCGAGGACGACCTGTGGAGTGTGCCGGTCACCGGAGGGCGAGCCTGGCGCCTGACCGCAGGAGTGGCCGAAGCCGGCCGACCGTTCCTCTCCCCCGACGGCTCACAGGTGGCGTTCGTCGGTCAGGAAGAAGGGCCCGGCGAGATCTACGTCATGCCGTCGAACGGCGGTGTGGCCCGTCGTCTGACGTTCGAGGCGGCGCGATGCCATGTCGCCGGCTGGCTGGACGAGGACACCATCGTGTACGCCAGCCTCACTGGGCGTCCCGTGGCAGACTTCCGGCTCCGCGCGGTGAGCCGCTTCGGCGGCCCGTCCCATGAGCTGCCGTACGGATGGGCGCATTCGATCTCCTTCTCGCAGGCCGCCTCCGGGCGCGGCACGGGAGGCGCCCGCGGGGTGGTGCTCGGTCGCAACACCGCTGACCCCGCGCGCTGGAAGCGTTATCGCGGTGGGACAGCCGGCGAGCTGTGGATCGACGCGGACGGCACGGGCGAGTTCGTCCGCCTGATCAAGCTCGACGGTAACCTTGCCAGCCCGTGCTGGGTTGGCGATCGCATCTACTTCCTCTCCGACCACGAGGGCGTCGGCAACGTCTACTCATGTCTGCCGAATGGCGAGGACCTGCGACGCCACACCGACCACGACACCTTCTACGCCCGCAACCTCTCCACCGACGGCGTCCGCCTGGTCTATCACTGTGCCGGCGACCTCTACCTGCTCGAGCCGAGCACGGACGAGTCGCGCCGGATCGACGTGCAGGTGGGAAGCTCGCTGACGCAACGGAACCGGCAGTTCGTGCCTGCTGGGCAGTATCTCGACTCCGTGTCGCTGGGTCCTGACGGCAGCGACCTCGCGATCACCACGCGCGGGAAGGCGTTCTCGTTCGCACACTGGGAGGGTGCCGTACGCCAGCACGGTGAGCCGGATGGCGTGCGCTACCGGCTCCTCACCTGGCTGCCCGACCACCGGCGTCTGGTGGCGCCCGCCGGTGACGAGCGCGAAGAGGAGCGGCTGGTGGTGCTCACCGCTGACGGCAGCGCTCCTGCCCGGTGGCTGGACGGCCTGGACGTCGGTCGCGTGACCGAGCTTGCCGTCTCGCCACGCGAGCCTGTCGTCGCGGTAGCCAACCACCGCAACGAGGTGCTCGTCGTGGACGTCTCCGACGACGAGGCGACAGTGCGCCGGATCGACGCGAGCCGCTACGGCAGGATCCGCAATGTCACGTGGGCGCCAGACGGTCGTTGGCTCGCCTACGCCAAGCCGGAAGGCCCCAGCACACAGGCGATCGTGCTGTGCCGGGTGGAGACCGGTGAGACCTGGCCGGTGACCCGGCCGGTGTTGCGGGACACGTGTCCCAGCTTCGACCCGGACGGCAAGTACCTCTACTTCATCGGCCAGCGTGAGTTCAATCCGGTGTACGACGAGCTGCAGTTCGACCTCGGCTTCCCGCTCGGCGCCCGGCTGTATGCGGTCGCGCTGCGGCGCGACGTGAGCTCGCCGTTCGTACCAAGCCCACGTCCGCTGGTCGCCGACGGGCAGAAGCCGAAGGAGTCGGACAAGTCTGCGAAGGCCGAATCGGAAACCGGCACGGCCGGACAAGGCGGCGAAGGCGACGGAGCGCGGACCATCGAGATCGACGTCGACGGCCTTCCGGATCGGGTCGTCGAGTTCCCGGTTCCGCAGGCCCGCTACACCAAGGTTGCCGGTATTCGCGGCAAGGTGCTGTTCACGAGCCAGCCGGTGCAAGGCAGCCTCGACCGCAACTGGTTCGACGAGCGGCCGCCAAGTCGGAACGTTCTCGAGTACTTCGACTTCGAGACCCAGAAGCAGGAACGCCTGATCGAGGGCATCACAGACTTCTGGCTCGACCCCGGAGCCCGGACCCTCGTGTATCGCGCCGGCGATCGGCTGCGTGTGTTGAAGGCGGGTGAGAAGCCGGCCGAAGAGTCCGACGAGCCCAGGCGTACGACGGGATGGATCGACCTCGACCGGGTGAAGGTGTCGGTGCGCCCCGGCGCCGAGTGGCGGCAGATGTTCCGCGAGACCTGGCGACTGCAGCGCGACCACTTCTGGGCCGAGGACATGTCGGGCGTCGCGTGGAACGAGATCTACGACCGCTACCTGCCGCTGGTCGATCGGGTCTCCACGAGGTCTGAGCTTTCGGACCTGATCTGGGAACTGCAGGGCGAGCTCGGCACCTCGCATGCGTACGAAATGGGTGGCGCCTATCGACCGCGTCCGCACTACCGCCAGGGCTTCCTTGGCGTGGACTGGGTGTACGACGCGGAGTCCGGGCACTACCGCATCGGCACGGTGGTGTCCGGCGATCGCTGGGATCCCGACGCGACCTCGCCGCTGATCCGGCCGGGCGTCGACGTCGCGGTTGGCGACATCGTGCTCGCGATCAACGGCCAACCCATCGGTGCCGGCCCGAACGGCACCCACACGCTGCCTGGGGAACCGTTGGTCAACCAGGCGGACCAGGAAGTGCAGCTCACGATCCGCAAGCCGGATCAAGCCGAGCCGCAGACCGTTACCGTGAAGGCGATCGGGTCGGAGCAGGCCGGGCGGTACCGCGACTGGGTCGAGTCGAATCGAGCGTACGTTGCAGAACGCACCGAGGGCCGGGTCGGCTATGTGCACATCCCCGACATGGGGCCGCACGGTTTCGCGGAGTTCCACCGGCAGTTCCTGCGGGAGTACGACCGTGAGGCGCTGATTGTCGACGTCCGGTTCAACGGCGGTGGGCACGTCTCGCCCCTGTTGCTGGAGAAGTTGGCGCGCCGACGCATCGGGTACGACTTCCCGCGCTGGACCGAGCCGGAACCGTACCCATACGAGTCGCCGCGAGGGCCACTGGTGGCGCTCACCAACGAGATGGCCGGGTCGGACGGCGACATCTTCTGTCATGCGTTCAAGCTGATGCGGCTCGGTCCGCTGATCGGGCGCCGGACGTGGGGCGGGGTGATCGGGATCTCGCCGAGCCATCGGCTCGCGGACGGCACCATCACCACGCAGCCGGAGTACTCGTTCGCCTTCGACGACGTGGGCTGGCGGGTCGAGAACTACGGCACCGACCCGGACATCGAGGTCGACATCGCGCCGCAAGACTTCGTCGCGGGACGGGATCCGCAGCTGGACAAGGCAATCGAGGTCGCGCTCGAGCGGCTCGCCGAGCATCCGCCTCACGCCCCGAAGCCGCCAGAGCGGCCGCGGTTCGCACCACCTCGTCTGACGCCGCGGGAGCGCATAATGTGAGGCCACGTCGAAGCCTGAGCTCAAGCAGTTCGGAGATCTCTCGGAAGCCGACTTCGAGCGTCATCCGGTCTGGATCTCCTCCCACACGGTGGACTACGACGAGCCCTGGAATGACGAGACGGATGAGGAGACGTTCAGACCGTGGACCGGTGAGCTGCCGGCCGATCCATCCGAGGGAATGCTTCTCGTCCGAGCGACACTCACGCTGCACGACGGGACGACCTTCAAGGGATTTCGTCACGCCTACCTCGGAGGACGATCTCGGCCTGCAGCAACCCCACATGTTCGTCGGAGAGCAACTCTTCGGGTTCTGGGGAGGCAGGTTCGGAGTGCCCGCGGAGATTGCCAGCGGTTCTATGCAGCTCTCGGGCGATCAGCCGATGCGGTGTTTCCCTGTGGCGTTCAGCGTCGACCCGGGCCTCGCGACTGGCGTGACAAGCGGCATCGTCGAGGGGTTCAGAAAGAACGACGAACGACTCACGGTCGAGCGGTGACTCAGCTGTCGCGTAGGCCGAGGGCGCGGGCAGCGATCTGGGCGAGATGCATCGGCTCGCGTCGCTGGTCGCCGAGATCTGCTTGACGGATCTGGGTACGACAGCTGAAGCCGTCGGCGAGCACGGCGACCTTCGGATCGGCGGAGCGGATGGCAGGGAGGAGAACGCGCTCGGCGCAGGCCATCGACACGTCGTAGTGGCCCTTCTCGAAGCCGAAGTTCCCGGCGAGCCCACAGCATCCGGAGTCGAGCACGTCGACGTCCACCCCGAGGGCTTCCAGCACGGCCGTGTCACTCGTGTAACCAAGCTCGGCGTGCTGGTGGCAGTGCACTTGGGCAAGCGCGCGCAACCCGGTCGTTCGTACCGTGAAGTCGTCGACGTGGTCGGCAAGGATCTCGGCAAACGTCTTGGTTTGCGAGCGCAGCTTCGCCGCGGTCTCGTCGCCTGGCAGGAGGTCTGTGATCTCGCCTCGGAACAGCGCCGTGCAGCTCGGCTCCAGGCCGACGACTGGCGTGCCGGCGTCAAGCCACGGACGCAGAACGGCGAGCGTGCGCCGGATCACACGTTTCGCGACACCGAGTTGCCCGGTCGAGACCCAGGTGAGACCACAGCAGACAGGCTTGGTCGGCACCTCCACGTGGTAGCCGAGTGACTCCAGCACGGCGACGGCATCCATCCCGATCTGAGGATCGAAGGCGTTGGTGAAGGTGTCGGGCCAGAGCAGAATCCGTCGGGTCGCTGTCGACTCGTTGGCCCGCCTGTGTCTCCGGAACTGGCGTACGAAGGTGTGTCGAGCGAGGACGGGAATCTGTCGTTCGGGTGTTACTCCGCCCATTCGCTTGGCCAGCGATGCCAGCCACGGCTGCCGGGCAGCCGCGTTCACGACACTCGGAGCGACACTGGCCAGCCGAAGCCACAGCGGGAGGAACCCCATCGAGTAGTGGGAAGCCGGACGAAGCCGGCCGGCGTAGTGGTGGTGCAAGAACTCAGCCTTGTAGCTCGCCATGTCGACGTTCACCGGGCAGTCCGTCTTGCATCCCTTGCACGAAAGGCAGAGGTCGAGCGCGTCGCGCACGTCCTCCGAACGCCAGCCACCTTTGACGACCTCGCCGTTCGCCATCTCGAACAGCAGCCGGGCTCGGCCTCGGGTGGAGTGCTTCTCTTCCCGGGTGACGCGGTAGCTGGGGCACATCACCCCGCCTTTGGCAGCAAGGCATTTCCCGACGCCGATGCATCGCCGAGTGGCGCCGAAGAAGCCGTCGGCGTCGTGAGAGAACGCGAAGGAGGTGTCGCCTCGCAGCGTTGGTCGGGCGACGAAGACCCGTACGTCGTCGTCGAGCTTGGCTGGGTCGACGATGCGGCCGGGGTTCATCAGGCCATCCGGGTCCCAAGCGGCCTTGAACTCCGCGAACGCCGTCCGAATGTCAGCGGGATACATGCGATCCAGGAGCTCCGAACGTGCCTGGCCGTCGCCGTGCTCACCGGAGAGCGAACCTCCGTGTTCCACCACGAGGTCGGCTGCTTCTTCCATGAAGCGCCGGAAGCCGGCCAGCCCGGCGGTCGTCAGCAGGTCGAAGTCGATCCGGACGTGGATGCAACCATCGCCAAAGTGCCCGTAGTAGACACCTTGGCGTCCGTGCGCCTTCAGCAGAGCGTCGAATCCGCGCAGGTAGCTACCCAGACGGTTCGGCGGTACGGCGGCGTCCTCCCATCCAGGCCAGGCTTCGCTGCCGTCCAGCCGGCGAGTCGTGCTGCCAGCACCTTCTTCCCGCACTCGCCACAGCGCACGCATCTGGGCAGGGTCGGTGATGACCGCACTGGTCGCCCCGTAACGGCTCATGGCGGCCGCAATCATGTCCGCGTTGCTCCGTGCTTCGGCAGGCGACTCGCCTCCGGTCTCGACGTAGAGCCAAGCGCCACCGGGCGGAAGGGCGTCGAGCGCGGGATTGGCGGGGTTACGGTCGCGCACGATGCGGACGATCGTCGCGTCGACGCTCTCGATGGTGAGGGGATGCAGCTCGAGCAACGGGACGACGTGGTCCGCGGCCACGAACTGGTCCGGGAATCCCACGACAGCAAGGGCTCGTGCTGCCGGCGCGGGCACGAGCGTGAGTTCGGCCTCGAGGATGGTGGCGCAGGTGCCTTCGGTGCCCACGAGGGCGCGCGCCAGGTTGAAGCCGTTCGCGGGCAGCAGTTGGTCGAGGTTGTACCCGGAGACGCGACGGGTGAGGGCGTGGTCGTCTGCCGCGTACGACTCCTCGATCCGCTTGCCGTAGCGATCACGAATTGTGCGCAAGGCCGTGACGAGCTGCCCGGTCCGTCCGGGTGTCGCCGCAAGTTTGTCCAGCTCTGCTTCGGTCGTCGGGCCGACGGTGAGCTGCGTCCCGTCCAGGAGCGCGACGTGCAGTCTCGAGACGTTGTCGACGGTCTTGCCCCACGGGAGGGAGTGCGCGCCGCAGGCGTTGTTGCCGATCATGCCGCCGAGCGTGCAGCGGTTGTGGGTCGAGGGATCCGGTCCGAACGTGAGGCCGTATGCGTTGGCTTTCGTACGCAGGTCATCCAGGACGACCCCGGGTTGCACCCGCGCGATCCGGCGTTCCGGGTCGATCTCCAGGACCTCGTTGAGGTAGCGGCTGAAGTCGAGGACGACGGCTGTGTTGACCGCCTGCCCGCCGATGCTCGTGCCGGCGCCGCGTGGCAGCACAGGGACCCGGAGCCGGTGGCACACGTCGAGGGTCGCGAGTACGTCCGACGTGTCGTACGGCTGAACCACCCCAATTGGCACATGCCGGTAATTCGACGCGTCGGCCGAGAAGAGCGCCCGGCTTCCGGCGTCGAACCTCACCGGCCCGCTGACGACCTTCGCCAGCTCGGCCTGCAACTCCTCGACCGGCACCCCTGCCGTGGCTCCACGATCATGGGCAGGAAGCGAACGCTGCGGCATACCACTGAGCCTCCCATGTCGGGATGTTCGTGCCCGCAACTGGGTCGAACGACCGCAGCCGCAATCCTTCGTGATCGCGAGAGTGGCTCCCGTCGACCGCGGTGTCACAAACGTCGCGGGGATCGGCGCGCCGGTCGTACGGAAGGACCGATCGCTGTCTCACAGAAATCGATCTCACTCAATCGATCTAACTCGTCGGCACGGGAGCCGGTGCCAGCCAGGCGGGTTGGGCGTACGGATCGTCGTCTGAGTGCCGAATCGGTGCGAGACCCCTGAGATCTTGTTGGATCAGCCACTGGCACCAGCGCTCGGTGACATGGATTCCCGCTTCCTCGAGGCACTCACGTTCGGCCGCCACATGGGGAAGCTCGCCATCATCGACGAAGCCCCAGGGGATTCCCCACCATCCAGCGTGTCGACCGCGTGCCTCCCGGACGAGGAGGTAGCGACCCGCCTGGGCGACGAGCGCTCCGGCACAGAGGATGTGACGAGGCGGTGCCTTGGTGCGACCGGCGTCGGGAGGCCGCTGGTCCTATTCCGCGCCGGCCGCGCTCGTTGGCGATGTGGGCGATTCCGAGGTCGGCAACGGTGGCGTCGGCATGGGCGAGGGGATCCTGGTGACCGTTGGCGTCGTGAGGGGAGTCGTGGGCACGGGGCCCGATGGTGTAGGCACAGGGCTCGGCGGACTCGTAGGTTCCTCCGCAGGAGTCACCTGGTGACGTTCGATCCGGGCGGACGTGAGGCCGAGGCCGCCCAGCGTGATGCTGTCCCAGGCTTGCAGCTCCTGCGTGTGAGGATCGAGGTAGAGGACAGAGAGCTGCACCGGTTGCGGTTCGTCGTACTTCAACGCACGCATGCCGGCACCACCGGTCGTCCCTTCCTGCATGAGCCGGCTGCCCTTGGGCAAGACGGCGGTGAGCTGTTCATGCCCGTGTCCCGTGAGCAGCAGTGGCGCATGGCCGTCGAAGAAGGCCGCTCCGGTGCTGTCGTGAAAGACGATCGCGTCGACGGGATCTTTGGCGGCCTCCGCTACGCGGGCCAGGGCCATGGCCTGCTCGGCAACGGCCTCAGCATCCGAGTCCGGCACCACCCTCCGCCACGCCGGTGTGAAGCGCGGGTCGCCGGCACCGAGGAAGCGGATTCCCTTGACTGTCTTGACCTTCCCGTCCAGGACGACGACGTTCGGGATCCGCCGCATGGCCCGCTCGGTGACGAGCGAGTCGTGGTTGCCCCGCACCCAGACGTACGGAATTCGAAGATCGCGGATCGGTCTGGTGAAGTAGTAGTTCTCAGCCGGCAGCCCGTGGTCGGTGGTGTCGCCGGAGTCGACGATCAGGTCGATGGAGTACTGGCGCACGATCGACCGGATGATGTCCCACGCATGCTCGCCCAGATGCAGGTCAGAGATGTGCAGGAGTCGAATGGTTTCCTCCTGAGGTTCGTACGCCGGCAACGTCGACGTCACGTCGTACAGCTGGGTGACGTTGGTGACCAGGCGTACCAGCTCGTCGGAGTACGCGTTGAAGTTCTCCGCCACGTCACGGGCGTTTCCGACCAGCGCCGGTGCTTCGGTCAAAAGGCCGGTGTACTTTGGCTCGGTCACCGCCCGCGGATCCAGTGTCGCGCCCGCAAGCCCGAACACCGCCAGGAGCCCGATCGCCGACCCGCCAGCGGCAACCAGGGTCGGGAGGAACCGACGTGTCACAAGGAGGGTCACAGCCACCGCGCCCACCATGCCGGCAAGCACGGCACGCGCTGCCGCTGCGTACATGCCGGTCCGTACGTCCTCCAGGATCACCTCCTGGAGCGTGGCGAGCGTGGCGCCGCGCTCGACCAGGCGCTTCGCAGCTTCCTGGTTGACCCCGTCGACGTTCACGTGCAGCCGGATCGGACCCACATGGGTGTCGAGCTCCAGGGTTCCGAGTGGTGGGAGCGATACGACCGACTCGCCTTGCCACGACGGTTCGAACCGCATCGTCGTCTCGACCGGCCCGACGGTATGGGCCGACTGTCCCAGCGCCACCATGCCCACCCACGCACCACCGGTGGCGAGAGCGGCGACACCCAGGACGATGGCCGGACGACGCAGGCGAACGAATATGGCCGCGCAGCCGTTTCGCAGCACGGTGACGACTGGTGTGATCCGCGTGAAAAGGTGCGCCGCACGCTGCCAGGCGTCCCGGACAGCCGTCGTCGACACGGCGAACGCCTGGCTCACTCGCCCGGGCTTTCGCGGCGGTTCGGGCCTTTCCACGTCACCCACCATAGGTGTCGCACGCGGGACGAAGCCGGCATCGACTGTCGGCGAGAGCTGGATCCGCGGCGTCCGTGGTCAGGACAGGATGTCCTCTCGGAACTCTCCCGGAGGCCGTTCTCCGTCTGCGGCGAGCTTCGTCTCCCGTTCCCGCAGCTCCACACGCCGGATCTTGCCGGAGATCGTCTTCGGTAGCGCCTCGACGAACTCGATGCGACGCACCCGGTTGTATGCGGGCAGACGCTCGCGTGCGTACGACAAGATCGATGCCGCGGTCTTCTCGTCCGCCGCGTGGCCGGCCGCCAGGGCGACGTACGCCTTCGGCACAGCGAGGCGTACCGGATCGGGTGCTGGTACGACTGCCGCCTCCGCCACCGCGGGATGCTCGAGCAGGACGCTTTCGAGCTCGAACGGCGAAACCTTGTAGTCGGACGCCTTGAACACATCGTCCGTACGCCCGACGTAGGTGATGTAGCCGTCCGCATCCCGTTCGGCCAAGTCACCGGTGTGGTAGTAGCCGCCTGCCATGGCCTCTGCGTCCAGCGACGGATCTCCGAGGTAGCCCGACATCAGGCAGGCCGGACGCCTGGAAAGATCGAGGCAGATCTCGCCTTCGTCGGATGGCTGGCCGGTCACCGGGTCGACCAGTACGACACTCATGCCCGGCAGGGGACGCCCCATGGAGCCGGGCTTGACCTCCTGACCTGGCGAATTCCCAATCTGAGCTGAGGTTTCGGTCTGGCCGTAGCCGTCGCGGATCGTGAGATTCCAGTGTCGACGCACGTGCTCGATCACTTCGGGGTTGAGCGGCTCGCCTGCGGCTGCCACCTTCCGCAGCTCACCCGGTCCGCCGGACAGGTCGGCCTGGATCAGCATGCGCCACACCGTCGGTGGTGCGCACATGCTGGTGACCTTCGCGCGGTGGATCTGACGCAGCAGTGCTGCGGCGTCGAAGCGCGTGTAGTTGTAGACGAAGATGGTCGCCTCGGCGATCCACGGAGCGAAGAAGCTGCTCCACGCGTGCTTTGCCCATCCGGGCGAACTGACGTTGAGGTGGATGTCACCGGGCTCGAGACCGAGCCAGTACATCGTGGACATGTGGCCCACCGGGTAGCTCACCTGGGTGTGGCGCACCAGCTTGGGTTTGCTGGTGGTGCCCGATGTGAAGTAGAGCAACAGGGTGTCGTCGGGCGCAGTCACGGCCGTACGACGGGGTGGGTCGGTTCTCTGGTACGCGTCGACGTACGAACGCCAGCCCGCAGGCACTCCGTCCGTCCCCACGCAGATCCGTGTGTAGTCGCCCGGCACGTCGTCGAACCGTGGCGTGTCCGCGCTGTTGACGATGACGTGGCTCACCTCGCCGCGGGTGATCCGGTCGGTGAGGTCCGCAGGACCGAGCAGGGTCGTGGTCGGGACGATGATCGCGCCGAGCTTCATGATGGCGAGCATCGACTCCCAGAGCTCGACCTGGTTGCCGAGCATGAGGAGCACGCGGTCGCCACGGGTGACGCCCTGCGCTTCCAGCCAGGCGGCGACTTGATCGGAGCGGAACGCGAGCTCGGAGAAGGTGAGCGAGCGCTCGGTGTCGTCCTCCTCGACGATCCACAGGGCCGTGCGGTCTCGCGAGGCCGACGACTCGTCGCGTGCGATGTGGTCGAACCAGTCCGTCGCCCAGTTGAACGTGCCGTCGAACTGAGGCCACGCGAAATCGCGTTCCGCGGTGTGGTAGTCGTCCAGGTGCGCGAGCAGGAAGTCGCGGGCCTCCCGGTAGATCTGCGTGGCGGTCGGTCGAGCGTTGGTGGGTGCAGCCATGCGAGTCCTCCGATGGCGATCGCCGGTGCCCTCGAGGTCTTTCCTCTCGTCTCATCGTCACGGTTGTGCCCGGTCTCGCGCTAGTAGCCACGGAGGAGCTGCCGGAATCCGTCACCGATGCGGTCAGGTCCGCGCCGGCAGCACTCTGCCGCGTACCTCACCGAACCCGAGGCGGCCACCGCCTGCCGCCGGCGCGGTCGCCGAGATCACGACCTCGTCGTCGTCCTCCAGGAAGGTGCTCGGCCTGCCGCCGACGTCGAGGGGTTCCTCGCCACCCCACGTGAGCTCCATGAACGAGCCGCGTTGATCTTTTCCTGGCCCGGAGACGGTGCCTGAAGCGTACAGGTCGCCGGTGCGGGTCGCCGCCCCGTTGACGCTGAGGTGGGCCAGCATCTGGGCCGGTGACCAGTACATTTCGCGGTAGGGCGGGCGGGAGACCAGCTGGCCGTTCCAGCGCACCTCGAGATCGATGTCCAGCCCCCATGGTTGCTTCTCGTGAAGGTACGCAAGCGGTGTCGGCTGCTGCGCCGGCCGTGTCACTCGGGCCGCGTCCAGAGCGAGCAGCGGCACCACCCACGCCGAGATCGACGTGGCGAAGCTCTTGCCGAGGAACGGCCCGAGCGGGACGTACTCCCAGGCCTGGATGTCGCGGGCGGACCAGTCGTTGACCAAGACCACGCCGAAGACCCGCTCGGCGAACTCCTCCACCGACACCCGCGTGCCGAGTGGTGACGGCACTCCGACGATGAAGCCCACCTCGGCCTCGACGTCCAAGCGGCGCGACGGGCCGAAGACCGGGGAGTCGCTCTCGGGCGTGAGGTACTGCCCGCAGGGGCGCACGATGTCGGTTCCCGACACGACGACGGTGCCGGAGCGGCCGTGATACCCGACGGGCAGGTGCTTCCAGTTCGACAGCAGGGGCGAGGAGTTGGGACGCAAGATCCGGCCGAGGTTGGACGCATGGTGCTCCGACGCGTAGAAGTCGACGTAGTCGCCGACCTCGATCGGCAGGTGCATCTGCACCTCGGCGACGGGGTGGAGCGCGGCGTCGGGCACGTCGCTCACCACGAGATCGGCAACTTGCCGGCGAACCTCCGCCCACCGGTCGATGCCCTGGGCCATGAAGGCATTCAGCGAAGGACGAGCGAAGACGTCGTCGCCCAGCGCCACGCCGAGGTCAAGGACGTGCTCCCCGACTCGTACGCCGACACGTGGGGCCGTTCCGGGGGTGGAGAAGACGCCGTAGGGCAGGTTGTCCGGCCCGAAGAGCGAGCCCTCCGGGATCGGGATCGTGCTCACCTCCGGCCGCCGGCCCAGGTCCACGCGTAGGCGCCGTCGTCGCTGGCAATGGCGGCTTCCCCGAGCTCGAGCGGTCGGAACGTGTCGACCATGACGGCGAGCTCGTCGACCTCCTGCACGCCGAGCGACGCCTCGATCGCGGCTGGCTGGGGTCCGTGTGCGTACCCACCCGGATGCAGCGAGATCGAACCGAGCCCGATGCCGGATCCCTTCCGTGCGCCGTAGTCGCCGCCGACGTAGAACATCACCTCGTCGGAGTCGACGTTGGAGTGGTAGTAGGGCACGGGAATCGCCAGCGGGTGGTAGTCGACCTTGCGGGGGCAGAACGTACACACGACGAAGTTCGTCCCCTGCCAGGTCTGGTGCACCGGCGGCGGTTGATGCACTCGTCCGGTGATCGGCTCGAAGTCGGCGACGTTGAAGGTGTACGGATAGAGACACCCGTCCCAGCCGACGACATCGAAGGGATGCGTGGCGTAGACCATCCGCGTGCCGGCGATGCCGGACGGTCCAGGGCCGCGGTGCAGGACGAGCACCTCGACATCGCTGCCTTCACAGACGAACGGCTCGGTCGGGCCGTGCAGGTCCCGTTCACAGTACGGCGAATGCTCGAGGAACTGACCGAACCGCGACAGGTACTTCGGCGGCGGGCCGATGTGGGAGTTGGCCTCGATGCAGTACGCCTGAAGCGGGGTGTCCCCTTCGGGCACCCAACGATGCGTGGTCGCCCGTGGAATGATCACGTAGTCGCCCTGGCGTGCGGTCAGGACGCCGAACACCGTCTCGACCTTCGCTTCACCTGCCTCGATGTAGACACACTCGTCGCCGAGGGCGTTGCGGTAGTACGGCGATGGCTGGCCTGCCCACACGTAGCAGATTCGTACGTCGGAGTTGCCCAACACCAGACGTCGATCCGTCACCGGGTCGTACGACTTCCACTCGGCGTTCTCGAACAACTCGTGCAGCTTCAGATGCCGCGGCATCAACGGATGGTTCGGCGCAGTGCTGCGATCGCCCACGTCCCACGGTTGGGAGTCGACGATCGCCGATGGGACACCGATGTGGTAGAGCAACGAAGAATCCGAGGAGAATCCCTCTTCGCCCATCAACTCTTCACGGTAGAGGCTTCCGTCTGGTTGACGGAACTGCGTATGACGTTTCGGGGGTACCTCGCCCACTCGGCGGTAGTACGGCATCAGAGATTCCCTCGTTTCGCCTGCTCGCGCTCGATTGCCTCGAAGAGCGCTTGGAAGTTTCCTTTGCCGAACCCCAGCGATCCATGGCGCTCGATGAACTCGAAGAATACCGTTGGCCGGTCGCCGATCGGCTTCGTGAAGATCTGCAGCAAGTAGCCGTCCTCGTCGCGGTCGACGAGGATGCGACGGCGTTGCAGCTCTTCGATCGGTACCCGTACTTCTCCGATCCGGGCGCGCAGCTGCGGGTCGGTGTAGTAGGAGTCCGGTGTGTCCAGGAACTCCACGCCACGAGCGCGCAGCGTGTCGACGGTGGTGAGGATGTCGTTCGTAGCCAGTGCGAGGTGCTGGACGCCGGGCCCGCAGTAGAACTCGAGATACTCGTCGATCTGTGAGCGCCGCTTGCCGGCAGCCGGCTCGTTGAGCGGGAACTTCACCCGACGATTGCCGTTGGCGACCACCTTGCTCATGAGAGCGGAGTACTCCGTGGCGATGTCGTCGCCGATGAACTCCGCCATGTTCGTGAACCCCATGACGCGGTTGTAGAAGTCCACCCACTTGTCCATGGCGCCGAGCTCGACGTTGCCCACCGCGTGATCGAGAGCTTGGAACAGCCGCTTCGGAGCATCCGCGGGCCTTGCGATGTTCGACGTCCTGGCGACGTAGCCAGGAAGATACGGCCCGGTGTAACGGGAACGATCGACGAGCGTGTGCCGGGTCTCACCGTAGGTCGCGATCGCGGCAAGGCGTACCGTGCCGTGCTCGTCAGTGAGGTCATGCGGCTCGGCGAGGATGGTGGCACCCTGGCTGCGCGCATGGCTCACGCAGGCATCGACGTCAGGCACTTCGAGCGCGATGTCGATGACACCGTCGCCGTGCTTGCGATGGTGGTCTGCGAGTGGGCTCGCCGGGTCGACCGCGCCGTTGAGCACGAACCGGACGGCGCCGCTGCGCAGGACGTACGAACAGTGATCAGGGTTGCCGGTTTCCGGACCGGAGTACGCGACGAGCTCCATCCCGTAGACGTTCTGAAAGACCAGAGCAGCCTGGGTGGCGTTGCCCACCGCCCAGACCACGGCATCCCATCCGAGCACGGGAAAGGGATCGGATGCCGGGTCATAGTCGACGAGGCCGACGAGTTGGCGCAGCTGGTCGAGATCGAGTTCAGCGAGCCGTTCCTGGGTGGTCAATGCGTGGTGCATCGTCATGGCGCTGCCCTCCCGTGACGCTGATGTCGAAATGGATAGTCAAGAGGGCTAATCAATACAAGCGATGTCATCTGAACTAGCCGATTTGCCGCATCGCTGTAATGATTGGCCTTGATTGCTGTGCATTTTGTCTAGTTTCAGTTGATGGGTTCGCTGCATGGCTGATGGTGTGACACTCGACGCCCTGGATCTCGCCTTGCTCACTGCATTGCGGGAGCGGCCACGTGCTGGGTTGCTCGAGTTGTCCCGGTCCTTGAAGGTGGCGCGGGCGACCGTGCAGTCGCGGCTCAACCGGCTCGAGCGGGCCGGTGTCATCACCGGCTACGGGCCTGACATCGACCTGGCGGCGGCCGGGTTTCCGGTGCAGGCCTTCGTGACGTTGGAGATCGTCCAAGGGGCGTTGTCAGATGTCGCCGCATATCTGGAGGGCGTACCCGGGGTATTGGAGGCCTATGCGATCACCGGCACTGGTGACGTGCTGTGCAAGGTTGCGGCATCCTCACACCAGGACCTGCAGGACATCCTGCTACGCCTGAACGCGTCGTCGTTGGTCGCACGGTCGACCAGCGTGATCGTCCTGTCCACGGTCATCGGGTCGCGGACGCTGCCTTTGCTGCATTCCCAGCCGCGCCAGGCGACCAGTCGCGCTCCGGCGTTTCGTGAGCGGTCGTGACGACGGTTTTGGTACGACCCGTGTGGCGTGTCACAAGCTTGCGATGCGATCGATCAATTGGTTGATCACCGGAAGCTTCTGCTCCCGGATCCACTGCTTCTTCTCGGCAGGCGCATTCTCGGCCGCGATGATGGCCCACAGGCTCAGCTGGCTGTACAACCCCAGCCGTGCCAGTGCCTCGTCGTCGACGGGCATGCCGGCGTCGGCGGCTCCGGCAAGCTGGGAGAGCCTCAGGAGGATCGTCGAGATGCTTTCCTCCGGCGAAGCCGGACGCGTCACGGCATGAAGGTCGGCGTAGAAGCGGCCTGTGGCAGCACGGATCTCACGCTTCTCACGAGGAGTGGTGTGCGTGTTGTCGGGTCGGCACAGCTCCACCCAGTCTTCACCGGTGAGGTACTCCATCACCATGTACGCGGTGGGTGCCTCTGCACAGCTGCGGTCGATGGCGAAGATCGGGGACCCGTACGCCCGTTGCCTCCGCGACCGGCTTGTCGGTGGCGACCTCCGTGTCGTATGTGTCCTCCCGGAGCCCACGGTTGAACCGGAACACGTAACGGCGATCGTGACCGCGCAACGTGAGGAGGTGAGCGAGGTTGCCTGTTCCCTCCGCCAACAGGCTCGAGCTCAGGACCGACGCATCGGCACCGAACACCCGTCGAGCAACCACCGAGCACGTCCTCGTTGACCAGACCCAACGTTCAAACCTCCGACATCAGGTCAACGGGAGCACGCGTCGCACCTTCGCCAGCGATTCGCGGTATTCCTCGAGATCGTTGTTCTCCAGACACCACGTGATACCGCTCACGCTTCGGGCCACACGGAACAGACGTACCCGATCGGCAAGCGAAGGATCGGGCGATGTCATGTGCTGGTACGTGCGCACCAGTGCCTTGCCCATCTCGTCGTCGATGTCCCAGACCGGGGCGAGGTCCGCGGCCGGGTCCGTGATCGCGGCGGACTCCCAGTCTAGAACGCCGACGATCTCATCGTCGCGGATGAGGATGTTGTCGTGCCAGAGGTCGCCGTGGATCACGACTGCCGTGTCGTCGGACAACCTCTCGACGTGGGCGACGAAACGCTCCCGCCAGCGGACTAGTCGCGCGTGCTCGGCAGCGGAAACCTCGCCAGTGAGGTGGTCGACGGCCCTCGTCACCCAGGAGATCGTCGCCTGCTTCCACTCGTCGAGACTGGTGACGCCAGCGGCAACCGCCTCTCGGTCGATCCCGTGCACTCGAACGAGAACGCTCGCGAGCTGGGTGACGAGCCGTGCTAAGCAGCGAGCGTCTCGGGGCAACGTGCGCCCGTCGATCCGGGCGTACGCCATGGCTCCGAACCTCGACGTCGTGCCAGGCTCCAGTCGCCACTCGGGGACCGGAACCGCGACCGGCAGGAGACCAGCGAGCCTCGGCAGCAGCTCGCATTCTCGACGTTGCCCGCTGGCCGCCTGCGGGGTCCGGGCGACTCGCACGATGTATCCGGACCCGGTCGCGAACACATAGCTCGAGAAACCCATGTCGACCAGGCGGATCGGTGGGGTGGCGATGCCGGGGCGCTCCTGCTCCACGGCGGCGAGAGCCGGCGCTATCAGCTCTGTGGCGTCTGCCGGGTCTACCGCCGACATGCCGTCCACGAGGTTCAGGTCCACGACGTTCAGGTTGACCTGGCGCCCCGCGACATCGCAAACCAGATTGACGTACCCACCGAAGACGCCCACCTAGGACGACCGGTCGGACCGACATGACCGGAGGACGTTGCCGATGATCCGGTGTCCGGCACGGCCAGCCGTGGTGAGGATCGACTCGGGGTGGAACTGCACGGCGTACCACCGTCGTACGTCGTCCTCGATCGCCATGGTGACGATCCCCGTGCTCCCGGCGTTGGGATCCTCGCCAGTTGCGGTGATCTGGTAGTGGCCGCCGGCCGCCTCGACCTGCTCAGGCGTGGCGTAGAGCGAGTGGTAACGCGCGGCGCGAAAGCTCGGATGCGCAAACCCGGCGAAAAGCCTGCCGCCCTGCACACGTACCTCGAGGTCCTTGCCGTGCGCCGGATAGGAGAGCAGGTCCAGTTTGCCACCGTCGTACTCCACCATCGCCTGCAGACCGAGGCACACGCCGAAGACCGGCAGGCGTCGGGCTTCCAGCGCCTTCAGCAACGAGGCGCAGTCGAAGTCGGTCGGTCGCCCAGGGCCGGGCGACAGCACGACCAGATCGGGTGCCATGTCGTCGAGGACGCTTTCGGGGAATCCGAACCGCAGCGTCGTGACCTCGGCGCCCTGCTGCCGGAAGTAGTCGCCCAGCGTATGGACGAACGAGTCCTGGTGGTCGACGACGAGTACCCGCATCCCCTCGCCGGGACGGTCGAGGTCGGTGAGCGACTCGTTCGACGCAGCCGACAGCGTGTCCCGCTCGGCGCTTCCCGACACTCCGTCGGCCTCGCCGAGCGCGTCCAGCACGGCCCGAGCCTTGAGGTAGGTCTCGCGTTCTTCGGCCTCGGGGTCGGAGTCGTAGAGCAACGTCGCACCGACCCGTACCGACGCGATGCCATCCTCGATGTGGGCAGCCCGCAAGATGAGCCCGGTGTTCATGGATCTGTCGAAACCGACGAAGCCGATCGCGCCGCCGTACCACCGCCGTGGCCCGTCCTCGTGATCCTCGATGAACTGCATCGCCCACTGCTTCGGCGCTCCGGTGACCGTGACGGCCCACATGTGGGTGAGAAACGCGTCGAACGCGTCCATGCCGGGCCGAAGCCTGCCCTCGATGTGGTCGACGGTGTGGATCAGCCGGCTGTAGAGCTCGATCTGCCGACGACCGATGACCCGGACGCTGCCCGGCACGCAGATACGCGCCTTGTCGTTTCGGTCGACGTCGGTGCACATGGTGAGCTCGGCGTCGTCCTTTTGCGAGGTCAGCAACGTCTGGATGCGTTCGGCGTCCTCGAAGGCGTCGGCACCGCGGTTGATCGTCCCGGCGATGGGGCAGGTCTCGACCCGATCTCCGGTCACGCGGACGTACATCTCCGGTGAGGCTCCGACGAGATACTCGCCCTCGCCGAGGTTGAAGAAGAACTCGTACGGCGCGGGGTTCAGCTCACGCAGCCGGGTGTAGAGCCTCGCGGGTGATTCGCAGCGGGCCGAGACGACATGGCTTGGCGTCACTTCGAAGAGGTCGCCGCGCAGGAACCTCTCCTTTGCCTCGCGTACGATCTGCGCGAAACGGCCTGGCGTGGGCGGAGGCGGGAGCGGCTTTCCAGCACGTGGGGTCGGCGTCGGCTCGGTCGCACGCGACTGGCCGACCGTCGTCGTGTCGCCGATCGTGAAGTCGTACGAATATCGCACGGCAAGCTCGCGTTTGCGGTCGACCATCAGGATCTCGTCGGGCAGATGGAGCACGAGGTCCCTGGGAGAGGGCGGCATGTGCATGTCCTCCGACCCGGGAGGCCCGCTAGGCGAACGGTCGTGGGCCAGCCTGAGCGGCTCGAACTGGAACGCGAGGTCGTAGCCGTAGGCGCCGTAGAGTCCGAGCTGGTGATCGTCCGGGTGGGCGAACGCCGCGACGATGGCGCGCAGGGCGGAGAAGACGCTTGGCTGGCGGCTGCGCTCCTCCTCCGGGAAGCGGGTTTCTGCCGCCGGAATCTCGACCGCGACCCGATCGGGCGTTCTCACCAGGACACGGCCGGTCGCGGCCACGGCGTCCGCAATGACGGGCAGCAGAACCCGCCCACGGCCGTTGAGCGCAGTCGCAGCGATCACTCGACCGCGGGCTGTGATCTCGACCGGAGGATCGATGTAGGCAACATGCCAGCGGGTGTACCGGCCAGGGTAGTCGATGCCTGAGCTCAGGATGCCGCCGCGGCGACGCTCGAGGTCGACCGCGAATTCCGCAAGGCGTTCCGAGATCTCCGCTTCGCTCACCGAGGTGAGGTCGGTCGGAGTCGCAGTGCGGTCGATCGTGACACCGCCGGCTGTTCGGTAGCGCTGGTGGTGTTCAGAGGGTGTCTGTCGAGCTGTGGCGTTCATGGTCGGCCCTTCTCTGCTTGGCCCGCACCGAGCGAACGCCTGTCGCGGAGACGAGAAAGCGACCGCCGGTGCAGGCGGTCGCTCGTACCGTCACATGCGCGGATCCGGGCAGCCGCCTACAGGCGGCGCCACCACTGGTGCTGGTGTCGGATCCGCAGCTTCATGGCCGGAAAGCATAACCCAAAGTCGCCACGACGCCAGACCTCGTGAGGGGGTCCTCAGTCAAGTGCTACCGCGCGGCTGCACCTTGCTGAGCGAGGAACTCGGTCACCTCGGCATGGGTCGGGATTCCGGACCGGCCGTCGATGGCGCGGCACGAGAGCGCGGCGACCGCGTTCGCGTAGCGCAGGGCCTCGGGAAGGTCGAGGCCGCGGTCGACGGCGACCAGCAGCGCGCCGTGGAAGACGTCACCGGCTCCGAGGGTGCTGACCACCTCGACATCGAACGCGGGGACGTGCACGTGCTCACCCGGACGGCGTGCGGCGTAAGAGCCCTGTCCGCCATCGGTCGCGACCACGAAGTGGGCGCCGTCGGCGAGCGCACGGTCGAGCAGGTCGCCGACGGGAAGCTCGCCGTACGACCGTCGCAGGGACGCCACCGTGGGGGCATAGAGATCGACTCCTGAGGGCGAGAACCCCGGAATGGGATTGCCTGCGTCGACCGAGACCCGCGGCATGCGGTCGCCATCGCTTCCTGCGCGCCGGAAGGTCGTCAGCCACTCTCGTACCGCTGCCCAGCCGAGATGATCGGCGTGCACCCAGCGTGCGGCCGACATGAGGTCCAGGGCTGGGCTCGTGTCCGGAATCTTGAATGGGGGCAGCGGTCGAGTGCAGATCGAGCGCGTACCGGTCGACTGGTCGACGAGAACCACGCTGGCACCGCCCTGACCGGCCGGCACCTCGACGAGGCCGCTGACGTCGACTCCCTCTCGAGCGAGATCCTCCCGGATCCGGGCGCCTTGCTCGTCTGCTGCGACCGGTCCCACGAAGGCGACATCGCCGCCCAGGCGGGCCGCCGCGACAGCCGCGGTCGCGGAGTTTCCTCCGCCGGCGTGGACGACGGCGTCGGCGAGCAGTCGCTCGTCCGGGCTCGGCAGATGGGGGACCACGGCGATCGTGTCCGCGTTGACCGATCCCACGAAGACGAGGCTCGCCACGAGGCCTCACCCTAGCCGCGGCCGCTCATGGCCATGGCACGACGTCGCCGTACGACCTGAGCCCTGACGCCGAGCGCCCAGCCGGAAGAAGCCGTGGCGGCACTGGTGCCGTTTCGGACCTGCGACACGTGCCGACACGTGGTGCACCTCCGATGGGCGTAGTGCACATGGTCATTTTGGGCGGCGACGGCACGCGGGGAGGTACGTCCGGGACACGTTGCAAGATCCACCTCGTGTCCGGATTTTCAACAACCATGTCTGTCCTCACCCGGCGACGATGGCTTACGTTGGCTCTACGGTCGACGTGAGGCGCACGCCGCGGTTCGCATCCGGAGCATCCGGGAGGGATCATGACCGATCAAACACAACTCAAGGCCTACGTCGACGCGTACGAAGAGTCGGGTTACGTGCTCGTCAAGGGTCTGCTGAGCAAGTCGGAGGCCGCTGAATATCGCGAGGAGTGCCACGCCCTCGTCGAGCGGCTCAACCGCGACGTCGATCCGACGTGGGGAAGCGCGCGCGAGCTGACGATGGGCCAGCAGACCATGCTGCGGCACTGTCACGACGTGCAGTTCTACTCGGCGGCGTTCTCCAAGCTCATCATCGACCCACGGTTCACCGACATCGCCGCGGCACTGATGAAGACGCCGAACGTGCAGCTTCACCACACGAAGATGTTCGTGAAGCCGCCCGAGAAGGGCTCGCCCTTCCCCATGCACCAGGACTATCCGTACTTCCCGCACGCCAAGCACTCGGTGGCCGCGGCAATCTTCCACTTCGACGATGCTCCGTTGGCCAAGGGATGCGTGCGAGTCGTGCCAGGCAGCCACAAGAACGGGCCGATCGAGCACGAGTCCGAGGGTGGCTTCCACCTCCCGTTCGAGAAATGGCCGCTCGAGTCGTCGGTGCCGTGCGAGGCGGAGGCGGGCGACGTGCTCTTCTTCAGCTACCTCACGGTCCACGGCTCCGGCATCAACACCACGTCCGAGCCACGCACCACAGTCCTCGTGCAGTTCCGCGACCCGACCGACCCGCCGACGGTCGACCGGCACACGCAATCGTTGGGCCAGGGGATGATGCTGCGTGGCATCGACCCGACGTCGAGGAGCGCGTCCGCCTGACATGAGCCGCGGCTCGGCACGAACCCTGGAGGCTTTCGGGGGCCACGGCCCTCAAAGCTCTCCAGGGCGTCGTGGCTCCTTGCCGTACGACGGGCGGGTGATCGAGAGTCTGAACTCGGTCCCCGTCCGGCTCGACATCGCCGAGCATCGTGCCGAGTTCCTCTACTGGGGTTTCTACGAGCCGCGCCCGTGGCGCAACTACCTCCACACCCATTCGTTCTTCGAGGTCTGTCACGCCTACGAGGGGCGTGGCCTCTTCCGGACCGGTGACGACGAGTACGTCGTCGATGCGGGGACGACGTTCCTCGCCCGACCGGGCGACGTGCACGAGATCGTCTCGAGTACGGACGATCCGCTGTCCATCCACTTCTGGTCGTACACCCTCGTGCCGACTCGTCGTACTCGACGCGGACAGAAGAGCGCGTCGGGCGGCGAGGATGACCAGGGACGCCGGCTGCTGGAGTCGTTCGGGAGCGTCCGAACGCCTGTGGTGGTGAAGCAGCCGAGCGGGATCCCGGGGATCCTCGAGTTGCTGGCGCGGGAAGCTGCCAGGCCGGCCGCGGCGTCATCCGAGACCATCGATCGGTTGGCGGGCGTCTTGCTGATCGAGACCGCGCGATGCTTCGCCCCCACCTCCGCGCTTCTTCCAGAGCCTTCCCTTCGCACCACGAACCGTGACGAGCAGGTGGCGCGAACGATGGTGCAGTACCTGCGCGACAACTTCGACCGGCCGGTGGCGGTGCGTGACGTGGCAGCCCAGGTGCATCTCAGCGAGCGGCACGCGAGTCGGCTCTTCCGTACTCACACCGGCACCACGATCCACGACTTCCTGGTACGGCTGCGGCTCGAGATCGCTGCGCAGCGTCTGCTGGAACGCACAGCCGAGGGTGCGCCGACCATCACCGAGGTCGCCCACGCGTGCGGGTATCCCGACGTACGCCACTTCACGACGGCGTTCCGCCGGCACTACGGGCTCACGCCGGGCGCATTCCGCAACGGGGGTGGGACTGCCTACCTGCGGTGACTCCCGGGGATCTGCCTGCGGTGAGCCCTGGGATCTGCCCGCGGTGAGCCCTGGGATCTGCCCGCGGTGAGCCCTGGGATCTGCCCGCGGTGAGCCCCGGGATGGTCGGCGTGTGCAGGACGGCACACCGGAGCGGTGCGGCAAGGCAGGCCGGCCTGCCGTGGCGTACGGAGTCGGCGGACGCCACCGGCCATTCGGCGGCTGGGCGGCGCAACCGACGTTGCCGAGGAGCTCGGAGAGGTGGTGCCTCTCCGACCGGACGGTGAGGCCAGTCTGGCCCGAGATTCCTTCCTGCCCACAGCTGTCCGGCAGGGGCAGGCAGGCCATTCTCGGCTGCCAGAAACCGACCAAGCGTGGTCATTTTGTTGATCAAGACTATCCTGGAGCGTCAATACAACGGCATGCCCGCGCTCAGAACGCGGTTCGCTCATGGGGAGGTGGAGTGGCCCACGCGAATCCGCGTACGTCCGCGGGCACACCGGTCCCGTCCAGAGCCACGCTTGCCGACGTGGCGAAGCGGGCTGGCGTGTCGCGGTCCACGGCGTCTCGTGCGTTGACCGGACGCGGCTACGCGGCGGCCGAGGTGAAGGCCCGCGTGCTGGCCGCAGCCGACGAGCTGGGGTACGTCCCGGATGCGAACGCGCGTAGTCTCAAGGCCCGGCGCACGCCGACCATCGGGTTACTGGTGTCCGATCTGCGGAACCCGTTCTACGCCGAGGTGGCCGCAGGCGCCGGTGGTGTGCTGCGCGCCCAGGGCTACACGATCGTGCTGGTCGACGACGCCGGCAGCGATGTCGAGGAGATGGCAGCTGCCAGGACCTTCCTGGCATGGCGGGTCGCCGGCGTGTTGCTGACCCCGGTGTCCGCGTCGGCGACGCAGTTCCTCGTACGCAACGGCGTGCCGGTGGTCGAGATCGACCGCCAGTTCTGCCGTGGCGAATGTGACGCCGTACTCGTCGACAACGTGACCGCGGCGCGCGAGCTGACCCGGCACCTGATCCAGCTCGGTCACCGCCGCATCACCATGATCACGGATGAGGTCGAGTGGACCACGGGGGCGGGCCGGCTCAAGGGGTATCGGCAGGCGCTCGCCGAGATCGGCCGGGCGGACGCCGAGGATGCCGTGCTGTGCTGCGGGTTCGATCCGGAACGCATCGAGAAGGAGACGTCGGAGCTGCTGTCCCGGCGGCGCAGACCCACTGCAGTCTTCGCCTCCAACAACCTGGTGGCCGAGATCGTCTGGCGGCAGGCAACCCGGATCGGGCTGCGGATCCCCAACGACCTGTCGTTCGTGGCCTTCGACGACTCCCCGTGGATGAGCATGGTGCAACCCGGCATCACGACGGTGGCCCAGCCCTCCGAGGAGCTCGGCGCGCGAGCGGCGGCGCTGCTGCTCAACCGGATGGCCAAACCCGGCCGCCCCCGCACCACCCGGCTCGACTGCCCGCTCATCCAGCGCGGGTCCACCGCTCGTCCGGCCCGCCGTACCCGGAAGTGACCCTCTTCTTGGTCCCCTTTCGGTCTGCTGTGACGATGAGTACGGTCGGGCTGGTATCGATTCCATACCGACGTTCGGGTTACCGACCGAACGACATCGCCGACCGTCCGATGCCGGAGACCAGCCGCAGGAGCACCCATGCCGAGACCGAAAGCCGCGCCGCGCCGCGTCATCCACATGATCGGTAACGCTCACATCGATCCGGTGTGGCTCTGGCAGTGGCCGGAGGGAATGGCTGAGGCCCGCGCCACGTTCGCTTCCGCCCTGGCCCGCATGGAGGAGTACGACGACTTCGTCTTCACCTGCGACCAGGTCGCGCTCCTCGCCTGGGTCGAAGCGACCGACCCCGGGCTGTTCGAGCAGATCCGCAAGCGGGTGGCCGAGGGCCGCTGGGTCAACGTCGGAGGTTGGTGGGTCGAACCCGACTGCAACATCCCGACCGGCGAGTCGTTCGTCCGGCAAGGGCTGTACGGCCAGCGCTATCTGCATGAGAAGTTCGGCGCGATGGCGACCGTGGGTCTCAACGCTGACCCGTTCGGTCACCACGCCAACCTGCCGCAGATCCTGCGACAGCAGCACCTTTCGGCCTACTGCTTCCTGCGTCCTGGACCACACGAGGCGGAGCTGCCGGGCAACCCCTTCTGGTGGGAGGGGCCGGACGGCTCGCGGGTGCTCGGGTACCGGATTCCGCACGAGTACTGCAGCCCGCGCGCCGACATCGCCTACCACACCGACAAGGCCGTGGCACAGCTTCCGCCGGGACTTCCCACGGCGATGGTCTTCTATGGGGTGGGCAACCACGGCGGTGGTCCGACGAAGGCGAACATCGCGAGCATCCGTCGTCTCGACGAGCTCGGCGCGTACGGCAAGCTGGTGCTCTCCAGTCCTCCCACCTATGTGGAGGAGGTCGAGCGTGCGGGAGTCGAGCTACCTACCTGGCGCGGTGATCTGCAGCACCATGCGGCCGGCTGCTACTCCGCGCACTCTGGCATCAAGGCCTGGATGCGCCGCACCGAGCACGCACTCCTCACCGCGGAGAAGTGGGCGAGCATCGCCAGCCGGGTTGCCGCTGCCCCAGACGCTCATGACGAGCTCACCCATGCGTGGAAGCTCGTGCTCTTCAACCAGTTCCACGACATCCTGCCGGGCACGTCCATCGAGCCTGCCTATGACGACGCCCGCGACCAGCTGGGCGAGGCACGTTCGATAGCCCATCGCGTCCTGCATCGAGCGCTTCACGCGATCGCCCGCGACATCGACGTGCCGATGCGCGAGGGCACGCAGCCGGTCGTGGTGTTCAACCCGCACCCATGGCCGGTCAAGACCTACGTCGAGTGCGAGTTCGGGCTCTCGGGTCAGTGGGCGGCGGTTGAGGACTCCGACGGAAGGCCGGTGCCATGCCAGCGCACCAGGCCGTACGCCACGACGTCGAACCCGCGCCGGCTGGTGTTCGGCGTCGACCTTCCGCCACTCGGCTACCGGCTCTACCGGATCCTGGCGTCGGACTCCGCCAATCCGTCAGGTGGGAACAGCCTGGTGGCTGGCTCCGGTGCGGCGACGACTCCTCCGACGGCCGAGCAGGTGGCTGGGCGCGACGCGGGTTGGGTGCAGGCCACCGAGGGTCCAGACGTGACCACGGTGGAGAACCCGCACCTGCGTGTCGAGGTCGACCACAGGTCGGGCTGGCTGCGCAGCCTGGTCGACAAGGCGACGGGCCGCGACCTCGCGGCGGGCGTCGAACGGCCCCACACCGTGGTGTCCCGCGACCCCACCGACACCTGGGGACATCGCGTGGTGTCGTACGCCCTGCCCGGTGAGCCGTTCACCTGCCAGTCCGTACGCCTGATCGAGCACGGCCCGGTGCGGTCGGTGGTACGCATCGCCAGCACGTACGGCCGTTCCACGCTGGTCGAGGAGCTTGTGCTGAGCGCGGACGCCCGGCACCTCGAGGTGCGTGCGACGCTCGACTGGCACGAGCAGCTCACCTTGCTCAAGCTGCGGTTCCCGACCGCGCTGCAGGATGTGACCGCGACCTACGAGATTCCGTACGCCTGTCTGCAACGTCCGGCCGACGGTGCGGAGGAGCCTGGACAGTCTTGGGTGGACGTCACGGGGGTCCTGCCCGACGGTGCGCCCGCCGGCTTGACGATCATCAACGACGCGAAGTCGGCGTACGACGTGAGCGGGGGAGACATCGGCATCACCGCGGCTCGCAGCCCGGTCTACGCCTGGCACGAACCCCGCGAGCTCGACCCGGACGATCTCGGCCCGACGAGCAGCTACAGCTTCCAGGACCAGGGACGGCAGCGGTTCACCTACCTGCTGGTGCCGCATGCCGGCGACTGGCGCAACGCGGGCGGGGTCGGTGCCGTACGGATGGCGGCCGAGCTCGTGCAGCGCCCGATCGCGATGTACGAGTCGTTCCATCCAGGCGAGCGACCACCGATCGAGTCGTACGCCCGGATCTCGGAGGGATCGGTCGTGGCGACCGTGCTCAAGCGCTCCGAGGACGGGCCGGACCACCTGGTGGTGCGGGCGTACGAGTCGCACGGTGTGGAGGCCTCGCTGACCATGGACCTGCCGCTCGTGGATCGGAAGGTCCAGGCGCGGTTCCGTCCCTACGAGATCAAGACGTTCCTCGTGCCGGTCGACGGTCGCGACCCGGTGCAGGAGGTGGATCTCCTGGAGTTTCCGGTGGCGGATCCGGCGAAGCCGCTGACGGCGCAGACCTCGGACCACGGAGGTGGCGATGCGTGACGTCCTGACGCGGCAGGTCGCAGACCACCTGCGTGTAGCCCAGGCCATCGAACCCATGCTGCCGACGGTCGAGGAGGTGGCGCGGCTCATCTGTCGGGCGTTCGCGGCAGGCGGTCGGGTCTACACGTTCGGCAACGGCGGGAGCGCTGCCGACGCCCAGCACCTCGCGACCGAGTTCATCGGGCGGTATCGACGGGATCGGCGTCCGCTTCCAGCCGTGGCACTCTCGGGGGATCCGTCTGCCCTCACCTGCATCGGTAACGACTACGCCTCTCACGAGGTCTTCGCACGGCAGGTGACAGCCCTCGCCGGTCCCGGCGACGTCGTGGTGGGCTTCACGACCAGTGGGCGGTCGCCCAACGTGGTCAAGGGTCTCGCCGCAGGACGAGCAGCGGGAGCGACCACGGTGCTCTTCTCCGCCGGAGATGGTGGCGCGGCAGCCGAGCACGCAGACTTCCAGCTCCTGGTGCCGGTGATCGAGGACGGCTCGGTGTCACCGATGACGGCACGAACCCAGGAGATGCACGTCCTGTTGCTGCATCTTGTGAGCGAATGGGTGGACGCCTGGGCTGCCGGAGAGCTCGACCTGTAGCTGTCGCCGGTAGCCGCGCTGGCACCTGGGAGTGAGCGGCCCGATCGCGACACGGGAGAATGGACCCCATGCGCACCACAACTCTCGGAGCCAACGGACCACGTGTGGGTCGGATCGGGCTCGGCTGCATGGGCATGTCCTGGGCGTACGACGAAGCGGGGCGCGACGATGCCGCGTCCATCGAGGTGATCCGGCGGGCGCTCGACCTGGGTGTGACGTTGATCGACACCGCCGACGCCTACGGCCCGTACTCGAACGAGCAGCTGGTCGGCCGAGCTCTGAAGGGTCGCCGGGACGAGGCTGTCGTGGCCACCAAGGTGGGCCTGATCTCGGATGGTGCGCGGACCATGCACCAGAACGCGAGGCCGGAATACATCCGAGGTGCGATCGACGGCAGTCTGGCCCGACTGGGTGTCGAGTACGTCGATCTCTACCAGCTCCACCGCGTCGATCCAGCGGTGCCGCTTGCCGAGACTTGGGGCGCAATGGCCGAGCTCGTGGCGGCCGGGAAGGTCCGCGCGATCGGGCTGTCCGAGGTGACTCTCGAGGAGATCAAGCTGGCACAGGCCATCCATCCCGTGGCGAGCGTCCAGTCGGAGTTGTCGCTGTGGACCCGTGGCCAGCTCGCCGACGTGGTGCCCTACTGCGAGGTGGAGGGCATCGCGTTCCTTCCGTTCTCGCCGCTTGGCCGAGGTTTCCTCACAGGTGCGTTCACGTCGCCGGACGACCTGCCCGAAGCTGACATGCGCCGGAGCATGCCGCGGTTCCAGGGCGAGGCGTTCGAGGCCAACCAGGCGATCGTCGCCGGTGTCCGACGCGTGGCGGAACGCTTGGGTGCAACGCCTGCGCAGGTCGCGCTTGCCTGGGTGTGCGCGCAGGGGCGCTACGTCGTACCCATTCCCGGCACCAAGCGGTTGCGCTACCTGGAGGAGAACGCCGCCGCGGCCGACCTCGAGCTGCCAGCCGACGTGCTCGCGGAACTGGACGGGCTGCCAGAACCCGTCGGCGCCCGGTATGGCGCCGCGCAAGGCGTCGCCGCCCGCCCCTGACAATGACCACGTTCTGCCCCTGACAATGACCACGTTAGGTCGGGCAATCGCAGCTTACGGTTGCCGGTAGGCCTCCGAAGGCTCCAGATCACCGCGCACTGCGCAGGGGACGTCGTACGGTACGAGTCGATGAATCACTTCTTCGCCCACCTGTTTCGGCTGCGCTACATCCAGCGGTGGCCGCTGATGCGCAGTGCCGTGCCCGAAGACGATGCCCAGCACACGTTTCAGGTGGCGGTCCTGACGCATGCCTTGTGTGTGATCGCGCGAGACGTCTTCGGGAAGGACCTGAGCGACGGTGACATTGGCAGGGCGATCACGCTTGCCTTGTTCCACGACGTCGAAGAGGTGATTACCGGCGACATCGCGGCGCCGGTGAAGCACCATGATCCGGCGATCCGGGAGGCGATGCGCGCAGTCGAGATCCGCGCTGCCGAGCGATTGATCGAGATGGTTCCAGAGAACTTGCGGCCGGTTTATCAGCCGCTCGTCGGCCAACCGGCGCGAGCCGACGAGCTCATGCGGTGGGTCAAGGCGGCCGACACCCTCGACTCGTTGCTGAAGTGCCGCCTCGAACTGGCATTGGGAAATCGGGAGTTCGCCGTCGCGGCGCGTCAGATCGAGGAGAAGGTGGCCCAGCTGAACATGCCCGAGGTGGACTACTTCCTCGAGAACTTCGGTGCGAGCTTTGAACGTACCCTCGACGAGCTCCAACAGTGAGGACGCGGGGGACCATCCTGCGTCGCACGGTGAGCAGCGCCGTCGGTAGGTGCCGACACCCAGCGACCGCACTGCTCACCTGGTGAGCGTCGAGATGCCTTAGTGCAGCTGACCCCGAATCGCCCCGGCCGGGAACGACGCGGTGTGGACGTTGACGTAGAAGTTCTTCGGGTTGGCCAGGATCGCGGCGAGTTCGCTCTCGGTGAGGGTCATCGTCGAATCCTGGTCATCGGGAACAGTTCTGATGCAGCCGAACGACAGGCCGTCTGTCGGTGGGTTGAGGCCGACGGCGATCCCACCTGCGACACCCCGCGGTCCGGGGTGTATGTGTGCTGCCATGGCCGGCTCGATCTTCCGGGCCGTGAGTAGGTAGCAGAGCTGGTCGCCCTTGATGACGGCGACGAAAGTGCCGATGCCGTCCTCATCGCCCGGACCCGGCACTTCCTGGGCGCCGGTCAGCACCGTGGTCAACACCGTGGCGTGGTGCTTGTGGTGGCCACGTGAGTTGTGGGCACTGGCCGGGCCGACGGTGGTTGCCATGACGCCGCACGTCGCGGCGAGCACCACCAGCGCTCGGATCATCCATGCGCGCATGTGTCCTCCACGGGACGAACTCGGACTTTCCGGGATGTCCCGCTTACCGCACGTGCCCGACGGGTCCCGAGTTCATGCCGGAGTCCGCATCAGGTCAGCGCTCACGTCGCAGGCCGAGCCGGCCTTCGAGCCAGGCTGTCCTGGCTGACCGAGCAGTAGCCGTGTCGGGTCCGGGCGCCCAGGGACCGTGCTGCTCGCTCGACGACGTCGAGCTGTTTTGACAGACGTGGCACTTGAACGACGGAGGTAGCTTCGATGTAAGCGTGTAATCACCCAGCCCGACAGGGGGCACGACCCGATGCTCGATGCGTACTCCCAAATCGTCACAAATGTCGCCGACGAGCTGATCCCACGCGTCGCCGCCCTGACCGTGCCGAGATCGTCTGCCTGGGGCGGCCGCGGCCAGAGCGGCGGGTCAGCTGTGGTCTTCACCGACGACGGATACCTGCTGACCAACAGCCATGTCGTGAACGGTGCGTCGACTGGCACCGCGGCTTTCGCCGACGGCACCGAGGCGCGGTTCGACGTCGTGGGCACGGATCCGCTGTCCGACCTCGCGGTGGTACGCGTGCGCCGCGACGTGCCCGGACCGGCAAGGCTCGGCGACGCCGACTCGCTGCGCGTGGGCCAGCTTGTGGTGGCGGTCGGGAACCCGCTGGGCCTCGCCGGCTCGGTGACCGCTGGCGTGATCAGCGCGCTCGGCCGGTCGATGCCGGCCCGCGACGGCCGCACGGTACGGCTGATCGAGGACGTGATCCAGAGCGACGTCGCGCTCAACCCCGGCAACTCCGGTGGTGCGCTGGCGACCGCAGACGGCCTCGTGGTCGGGATCAACACGGCGGTCGCCGGCATCGGCGTCGGGCTCGCCGTGCCTCTCAACGCCACGACCCGCCGCATCATCGGCGAGCTGTTGCAGCACGGCCGGGTGCGCCGGGCGTACCTGGGGCTGGTGACCACGCCCGCGCCAATCCCGACGACGGTCGCCGAGCGTTTCGGGCATCCGAAGGCGCTGCGCATCGTCGAGGTGGTGCCGGGCAGTCCGGCCGACGTCGCCGGGCTGCATGCCGGTGACCTGCTGTTCGCAGTTGCCGGACAGTCGACCCGGCGGGCTCAGGATCTGCAGAAGCTGATGTTCGCGGATGCGATCGGCCGCCCAGTCGAGGTGACGGTGCTCCGGAACGGTGCGATGGTCGACGTGATCGCCGTACCGTCCGAGCTCACCGCGATGAGCGGGTGACGCGGCCCCGGATAGCCCTGGATAGTCTCTGACACCATGACTGGGACTTCCGTACGCCCTGTTCACGTGACGGTGAGCGGCGCTGCCGGCAACGTCGCGTACACCCTGCTCTTCCGCCTCGCCTCGGGTGAGGTCTTCGGTCCGGACACGCCGGTCGTGCTTCGCCTGTTGGAAATCGAGCCCGCGATGCCGGCGCTCGAAGGTGTCGTGATGGAGCTCGAGGACGCGGCTTTCCCCTTGCTGCACGACATCGTCGCGACGACCGATCGCGAGCTGGCGTTCGACGGTGCGTCGTGGGCTCTGCTGGTCGGCGCGATGCCGCGGAAGCAGGGTATGGAACGCGGCGACCTGCTGGGCGCCAACGCCGGCATCTTCGGCCCGATCGGCGAGGCGCTCGCGGCCCGCGCCGCCGACGACGTCCGGATCCTGGTGGTGGGCAATCCCTGCAACACCAACTGCCTGATCGCTCGGGCGCACGCGCCGGAGATCCCCGACGACCGGTGGTTCGCGATGACGCGGTTGGACGAGAACCGAGCTCGAGCTCAGCTGGCCAAGCGGGCTGGCGTTTCTGTCCGCGACGTGAGACGCGTCACCATCTGGGGCAACCACTCGGCGACGCAGTATCCCGATGCGTTCAACGCGCACATCCAGGGTCGGCCGGCGCCCGAGGTGATTAACGACCACGTGTGGTTGCGTGGGGAGTTCGTGGAGACCGTGCAGAAGCGCGGGGCGGCCATCATCGCCGCGCGCGGCGCGTCGTCGGCGGCTTCAGCGGCGAGCGCGATCGTGGACTCCGTCCGTGCATTGCAGTTCGGGACGCCGGAGGGCGACTGGACCTCGATGGCGGTGCTGAGTCGGGGCGAGTACGGCGTGCCGGAAGGACTGGCGTTCAGCTTCCCGATCACCTCGGATGGCTCGTCCTGGCAGGTCGTCGAAGGACTCGACCACGACGCCGAAGCGCGCGAGCGGCTTCGTGTCACCACCGAGGAGCTGCTCAACGAACGCGCGGCAGTGAGCGAATACCTCGAGCGGTCCTGACGCCACGGTGCCATCCGCGATGTCGTCCCCCGACGTATGGCGGGTGATCGGGCTGATGTCCGGGACGTCGTACGACGGGATCGACGTGGCCGCGGCCGACATCGCATTGGACAACGCGGGTGAGGAGGTCGTGCTCACGCCGCTGGGCGCGCTGGAACGGCCGCACGATCCAGCGGTGCGGGAGCTCATCGCGGAGGTTCTGCCGCCGGCGACGGTTCTGCTCGAGGACGTGTGCCGGCTCGACACCTTGCTGGGTCAGGCGTTCGCCGATGCGGCCGCGCACGGGATCGAGGAGCTTGCCGGCGGACGGGCCGACCTCGTCGTGTCGCATGGCCAGACGGTCTTCCACTGGGTCGAGCACGGGCGTGCCCGCGGCACGCTGCAACTCGGCCAACCGGCATGGATCGCCGAGCGGACCGGCGTACCCGTTGTCTCCGATCTGCGCTCGCGTGACATCACGCGGGGAGGTCAGGGTGCTCCGCTGGTCAGCATCCTCGACGTCCTGCTGCTCGCACCCGGCGGGCACGCCAAGGCCGCGCTCAACCTCGGGGGCATCGCCAACATGACGGTCGTCCGGCCAGACGGCAGCGTGCTCGCCTATGACCTCGGCCCGGCCAACGCCCTCATCGATCTCGCCTGCCGCCGCTACTTCGACCAGGCGTACGACCCCGACGGAGCGCACGCGGCGGCGGGTTCTGTTGATCAGGCGCTGTTGGCACGGCTCCTCGACGAGCCGTACTACGCCATGCCACCGCCGAAGTCGACCGGCAAGGAGCTGTTCAACGCCGACTACCTCGGCCGCAAGCTGGCCGGGCTTCCTGATCTCGACCCCGACGACATCCTCGCCACCGTGACCGAGCTCACCGCGACCGTGGTGGCCAACGAGTGCGCTGCCCACGGGATCGGCGAACTGATCGTCTCCGGCGGCGGCGTCCGCAATCCCACGCTGATACGCCGAATCGCCGAGTTGGTCGACGCGACGACGCGGCCGGGTCGGCCTGGGCGCCAGAATGGTCGTCCTGTGGCGGTACGTCCGATCGACGATCTCGGGTTGCCGGCCGATGCCAAGGAGGCGTACGCCTTCGCCCTGCTGGGGTTCTTCACCGCGCACGGGATCCCCGCCACGATCCCGTCCTGCACCGGCGCGACCACGGCGTCGATCCTGGGCAGCATCACGCCAGGGGCCGAGCCATTACGCCTTCCGTTACCGGCACGCCGTACTCCGACCCGACTCCGCATCCAAGCCTGACCGTACGAGAGGATCGAGCCATGACGAACGCCGGCCACGAACCACAGCTCGCCGACATCGCGGTCACCGGACTCGCCACGATGGGCCGCAACCTCGCCCGCAACCTCGCGCGGCACGGTCATACGGTCGCGGTTCACAACCGGACGAAGGCTCGTACGGACGCGTTGATCTCGGAGTACGGACACGAGGGAACGTTCATACCGTGCGAGACCCTCAGCGATCTTGCAGCCGCGCTCAAGCGTCCGCGGACCGTCATCATCATGGTCCAGGCGGGATCTGCCACCGATGCCGTGATCGACCAGCTCGTGGAGGTGCTGGAGCCCGGCGACATCGTGGTCGACGGCGGCAACGCGCACTTCGCCGACACCAGACGACGCGAGTCCGTGCTGCGCGAACGCGGCCTGCACTTCGTCGGCACCGGCATCTCCGGCGGTGAGGAGGGCGCGCTGCACGGCCCGAGCATCATGCCGGGCGGCACGGCGGAGTCGTACCAGACGCTCGGCCCGATCCTCGAGTCCATCGCGGCGAAGGTCGACGGGACGCCCTGTTGTGTGCATGTCGGGCCGGATGGCGCTGGGCACTTCGTGAAGATGGTGCACAACGGCATCGAGTACGCCGACATGCAGCTCATCGCCGAGTCGTACGACCTGTTGCGCACGGTGCTCGGCAAGTCGCCAGCCGAGCTGGCCGACGTCTTCCGCGCCTGGAACGAAGGCGACCTGGAGTCGTTCCTCATCGAGATCACCGCCGAGGTGCTGGCGACCTCCGACCCGCGCACTGGCGAGCCGTTGGTCGACGTGATCCTCGACGAGGCCGAGCAGAAGGGCACCGGACGCTGGACCGTGCAGACCGCACTCGATCTCGGCATTCCGGTGTCGGGTATCGCCGAGGCGGTCTTCGCTCGGTCGCTGTCCAGTCTCGCCGGTCAGCGGGACGCCGCGCGTGAGGTGCTGGCCACGCCGCAGGCGTCGCACGATGCCGCACCGGAGGCCAGCACCTTCGTCGAGGACGTACGCCGTGCGCTCTACGCGTCCAAGGTCGTGGCGTACGCGCAGGGGTTCGACATGATCCGCGCCGGCTCCGACGCGTACGACTGGGGCATCGACCTCGGGGCCATGGCCACGATCTGGCGCGGCGGCTGCATCATCCGGGCGAAGTTCCTGGACCGGATTCGCGAGGCGTACGAGAAGACGCCGGACCTGCCGTCTCTGCTCGTCGACCCGTACTTCGCGAACGCCGTCAACGAGGGCCAGGAGGCCTGGCGACGGGTCGTCGCGGTCGCAGCCACGGCTGGTGTGCCGGTGCCGGGATTCAGCGCGGCGCTCGCGTACTACGACGGGCTGCGCCGTGACCGCTCACCGGCGGCGTTGGTGCAAGGGCTGCGGGATCTGTTCGGTGCGCACACGTATCGGCGGGTCGACGACGCCGGTGTCTTCCACCTCGACTGGTCCGGCGACAAGTCTGAGCAGCGTCGCTGACCGAACCTCACGAACAGCGCAGATCAGCCCAGCACGCGGCTGGGTCGCGTTCGGGGGTGAGCGTCATGTCGCACATGCTGGGCGGTGACAAGAGGCGCCCATGGCGGCGCCTTCGCAGGCCTCTGCTTCGAAGCCTGCGATGACATCGGAGTAGTACAGCCTGGTTTGCGTGCGCACTACGTCAGGTGCGCCTCTGCAAGGATCGCGTCGAGAGTGGCTTGGGCGTACGGGCACTCTGCGGCGGGATGCTCGCTCGTACACCGTCGCGCGTTGCTCAGGAAGTCGCGCGCAGCCTGCAGGCGAGCGATCTCGGCATCGATCTGCGTGAGGCGCTCGTCAACGATGTCCTGCCATCGTCGTCCGTCGGGCGAGGTGCCGGTCATCAGGACGGCGATCTCCTCCAGCTGGAGGCCGCCATCACGGCACATCAAGAGGAAGGCGAGCGCACGGAGATCGGCAGGGCGGTAGCGCCGCTGTCCCTGCGAGTCCCGCGATGGATGCAACAGCCCTCGCCGTTCGTAGAAGCGCAGGGCGGAGTCACGAACGCCGAACCGGCGAGCAACCTCGCCAACGGAAAGACCACCGGAAGCCACCTCCGCAGTTTGCCATGAACCCAGGTTCAACCCCCATGCTCGAAGGCGTGACCGAGCGAAACCACGATCGAGAACAATCCTTCGCCGGATCGCCGATCAGGACCGATCGCGTGGGGGCGGTCCGCTTGGGGGATTGGCACCTTGAGCCGACAGTGGCTGCCGCCCTCGTCGTGATCGGACTCGTCGCGCAGGTCGTCGGAGCCTTCGTGCAAGCGATGTGGCATGCGCTGCTGGGTGGCTCGTCGTGGCTCACGGAGGGCTGGACGTTCCTCATCGACCACTCCATCTCGAACCTCGGAGTCCTGGTCATGGTGATCGGTGCGTGGCAGCTTCATCGGCTGCGCCGAGGGATGGCGGCCACAGTCGTTCTTGTCGGAAGCCTGCTGGAAGTGGTCGGTGCGGTCTGGGACATGCTTGGCCACGTCCAAGGCGGCGAGAGTCGTGCGGCTTTTGCCTGCATTGGTGTCGGTTTCCTGACGGCCGCAGGTGGCGTCATCGCCGGCAGACGGCAGGGACAGCGAGAATCTGAGACACGATAAGACGACACGTGACCACGTGCGTGACGCCTGCTCGCTGCCGACGCACCAGGCAGTCGGAGGTACGACACGTGTCGGCACCTCGTGCAGGTCCAGCAGGCGTAGTGCACATGGTCATTCAGGCGTAGTGCACATGGTCATTAAGGAGTAGGAGCATTGACGCAGCGTCAGGGTTTGAACCGGCCGATCGGCTGGTGGTTGAAGGAGGCGGATGCCCGTCTCGAGGCCGCGTTCACCGCCGCACTGGACGAGGTTGGTGCCGACCGGCGGACGTGGCAGGTCATGACAACCGTCTCCCGGAAGCCGACAGCCAGGGCCGAGGTCGTCTCCGCGCTTCAGCCGTTCGACCCGCCGGCCGCCGTCGACCAGGTCATCGACACGCTGATCGCCGACAAGCTCGTGGAAGAGGGCGGCGACGGCCTCCTGCGGTTGACAGCTGCCGGTGAGCAGCGGCACGCCACCCTGGCACCGCTCGTCGACAAGGTTCGGGGACGAGTGAGAGAGGTGCTGAGCGACGACGAGTACGCAACGCTCGTCGACCTGCTGGCTCGTCTCGTCCACGGTCTGCCAGAGCCGAGTGGCAGGCCGACGTGATCGGACTAGTGACCGGTGTCCGGGACACTGTCGGCCGGTAGCGTGGAAGCCATGCGGATCTCGGTCTCCTCCGACATGGCCACCGGCGTGGCAACCGTGCTCGCTGACAAGCTTCGCGAGCGTGGCCACGACGTCCTCACCCATGGTGCGCTCAATCCGGACGAACGCGACGACTGGGCCTGGAGTGCGGAAGCCGCAGCGCGCGATGTGGCGGAGGGCCGGGCCGACCAGGCCGTTGTCTGCTGCTGGACCGGCACCGGCGCCTCGATCGCAGCCAACAAGGTGCACGGCATCCGGGCGGCACTGTGCGCCGACGCCTACACCGCTGACGGTGCCCGCCGGTGGAACGACGCCAACGTTCTCGCGCTCAGCCTGCGCGTCGTTTCGGAGCCTCTGCTGGACGAAATCCTCGACGCGTGGTTTGAAGGCAAGCCGAGCACCGATGCTGACGACCAGGCGAACGTCGCTCACGTCGACGAGATCAGCGGACCCTGAAGGCTCTGGTGACCCTCACGCCACGGGCTCTTGAGCTGCGGTTGCCGCCCCGCCGACTCCTGTAGCCGGCAACGTGTTTCATTCACGTCCCAGAAGCTTTTCGATCTCGGCCATCTGGTCGGGCTTGAGCGGTCCGAATGCCATGGCGCCGGCGTTCTCCTCTACCTGGGCGACGGTCTTGAAGCCAGGAATGGGAATGGTGCGGTCGCTGCGTGCCCAGATCCAGGCCAGGGCGCCTTGGGCGAGTGTGCGTCCGTCGCTGCGCAGGATCTCCCGGATCGCGTCGAGCTTGGCGAGGGACTTCGGGTTGGGACGTCCGTCCACGAAGTGTTCGAGCCAGGGCAGGTTCTGCGACCGCATGTCGTTCTCTGGCATCTGGGAGTGGGCGGTGAACTTCCCAGTGAGCAGGCCTTTGGCGAGCGGCCCGCGGTTGATGCTGGCCAGGTCGCATACGGCACAGGCGGTCAGCATGTCCGGCGCGTCTTGGAGGACGTTCAGCTCATGCTGGACGGCGGTGCAATGCGGTCCGCCAGCGAAGAGTTCGGCCTGCGAGACGGTGTCCGTGCTCCATCCGTACGCCCGGATCTTGCCCTCCACGACCAGCTGCTCCAGCGCGTCGCGAATCGCGAGGCTCTCGGCGTCGGTACGCGTGCCGATGTGGAGCTGGTAGAGGTCGATGTAGTCGGTGTCGAGGCGCCGTAGCGAGGCTTCGCAGGCACGGCGTACGTACTCCGGTGACGGGTCCTCTCCGGTGATGGTCCGGGTCGACTCGTCGTAGGTGAAGCCGAACTTTCGTCGCGATCACGACCTGATCGCGTCGGCCACTGAAGGCGCGGCCGAGTATCCGCTCGCTGTGCCCGGTGCCGTAGACGTCTGAGGTGTCGAAGAACGTCACGCCGAGGTCGAGTGCCCGGTGAAGTGCCCGAATCGACTCGTTGTCGTCGACCTCGCCCCAGGCGGCCGGCCTGCCGTCCAACGTGAACGGGCCGCCGATGGCCCAGCACCCCATGCCGAGCGCGCTGACCTCGATGCCGGATCGTCCAAGGGTTCGTGTCATCGCCATGCCCTGGGACGGTAGGAGCTGGAGCGCGCTCCAGATCAAATCGGCACGAGGTCAGCGTCGGCGTCGTGGTGTCGGCGTCGTGTTACGGCGCTCGGAGCAGCTTCTCGATCTCGGCCATCTGGTCGGGCTTGAGCGGTCCGAATGCCATGGCGCCGGCGTTGTCCTCGGCCTGTGCGACGGTCTTGAAGCCGGGGATCGGGATGGTGCGGTCGCTGCGTGCCCAGATCCAGGCCAGGGCGCCTTGGGCGAGTGTGCGTCCATCGCTGCGGAGAATCTCGCGGATGGCTTCCAGCCGTGCCAGCGATTCCGGTCTGGGTCGTCCGTCGCTGAAGTGCTGCAGCCACTCGAAGTCCTGGGCGCGCACGTCATCACCAGGAAAACGGGTGTCCTTGGTGAACTTCCCCGTCAACAGTCCCATGGCGAGAGGGCTGGAGTTGATGCTGGCGAGGTCATGCTCCGCACAGGTGGCGAGCATCTCGGGTGCGTCGTTCAGGACGTTCATGCCGTGTTGGATGGCTGTGCAGTGTGGTCCGGCTGCGAACAGCTTGGCCTGGTCGACGTTGGCGGTGCTCCATCCGTACGCCCGGATCTTGCCCTCCACGACCAGCTGCTCCAGCGCGTCGCGAATCGCGAGGCTCTCGGCGTCGGTACGCGTGCCGATGTGGAGCTGGTAGAGGTCGATGTAGTCGGTGTCGAGGCGCCGTAGCGAGGCTTCGCAGGCACGGCGTACGTACTCCGGTGACGGGTCCTCTCCGGTGATGGTCCGGGTCGACTCGTCGTAGGTGAAGCCGAACTTCGTCGCGATCACGACCTGATCGCGTCGGCCACTGAAGGCGCGGCCGAGTATCCGCTCGCTGTGCCCGGTGCCGTAGACGTCTGAGGTGTCGAAGAACGTCACGCCGAGGTCGAGTGCCCGGTGGAGTGCCCGGATGGACTCGTCGTCGTCGACCCGACCCCAGCCATCGGGCTTACCTCGCAAGATCATCTGGCCGCCGATCGCCCATCCGCCGAGGCCTAGGGCGCTGACTTCGATCCCGGAGCGGCCGAGCCGCCTTGTCATGGGTGGTGTGGTGGTCTTCATGAACCGTGACGGTAGCCACGATTCGGTACGTGCGGACGAGCCAAAGAGGCTCACATTTACCAGACCAATTCGTACGGCCGGACCCATCGTCGGACCAGCTTGTGCGACAGCGCAGAGGAATTGTGCGCTCGCGGGCCTGCCACCGCGCTGCTGACCTGCGGTGTCTAGGCTCTGGGGGTGTGACCGCACGCTATGCCTACCTCGGACCCGAGGGCACGTTCACCGAGGCGGCGCTACGCAGCCTGCCGGAGATCGCCGATGCCGATCGGCGACCGTACGCCACCGTGCCCGCCTCGCTGGACGCCGTGCGGGCGGGTGAGGTCGACGGGGCCGTCGTGCCCATCGAGAACTCCGTCGAAGGTGCGGTCACCGTCACCCTTGACGAGCTTGCGAGCGGCCACCTCATGATCACTCGTGAGGTGCTGATCCACGTCTCGTTCGCTCTACTCGCTCGACCTGGCACCCAGCTCGCCGCCTGCAAGCGGATCACCACGCATCCTCACGCCGCCGCGCAATGCCGTGAGTGGTTGGCCAAGCACCTGCCAGAGGCCGAGGTGACCTTCGCCTCCTCGACCGCGGCCGCCGCAGCCGCCGTGGCCGAGCCGGGGTCAGAGTTCGATGCCGCGATCGCACCGCCCATCGCCGCCGAGCACTACGCGGTGGAGGTCATTGCCGAGGCGATAGAGGACACCCCGGACGCCGTTACGCGCTTTGTGCTGGTCGGGCGTCCCGGCCCACCACCGGCTCCGACGGGCTCGGACAAGACGTCTCTGGTGGCGTTCATCCGCGACGACCATCCGGGTGCGTTGCTGGAGATCCTGGAGGAGTTCGCCGTCCGTGGCGTGAACCTCACGAGGATCGAGTCCCGGCCGACCGGCGACGGTCTCGGACGTTACTGCTTCTCGATCGACTGCGAGGGCCACGTCGCTGAGGCCCGGGTCGGTGAGGCGCTGATGGGCCTGCGCCGGGTGTGCGCCGACGTCCGATTCCTCGGCTCCTACCCGCGCGCCGACAAGGTGCGGCCCAAGCTGCGTGTAGGTACGACCGATGCCGACTTCGAAGAAGCCGCCGCCTGGCTCGCCGCTCTCCGCGAAGGACGCTGATCACGTAAGGCTCGCACCGCTGCGCCGGATCGGACGGCCGGCGCGCCCGAAAACGTAACCTGCCTCGCTCCGCTTCGTGTCGACCGATCCGCACGCGGAGCCACGTCCGAATCCTGCGGGCTCGCGGCGTTCGCCTCGTTCGTTCGCGCCCTGTCTCCGATCTGACGTCCCCACGATCTGGCTGCCGGAATCGTCAGCCGTGTCCGTGGGCTGCGCACCTGCCTCGACTTCTCGGCCGGCGTCGCGCCCCCACCCGACGCCCGGCTCGTGCAGCGGCTTGCCTGTCAGCGCCAGGTCCGGAATCTCGGTTCCCATGATCGCCCTCGATACTTGCTTGACATCGACTATCCCCTTCTGAATACTCGATAACGAATATATGACTCGTAGTACAGGAAGGGAAAGATCAATGTCGGACCAGGTGGCTCACCGCACATCGGTCCTGGTGGTGGGTGGCTCCCTCACGGGCCTGTCCTCTGCGGTGTTCCTTGCGTGGCACGGCGTTCCGTGCGTCGTGGTCGAGCGCCATCCCGACCTGCTCATGCATCCCCGACTTCGTGGCATCGGGCCCCGCACGGTCGAGGCGTATCGGCAGGTCGGCCTGGAGCCCGCCATCAAGCGGGCGAGCTATGCCGAGGAGGCGGTGTGGAGTCCGATCCGGGCGAACACGCTCGCTGATGACGAGTACGCAGCCGTGGACGAGCCCGAGGTCGACGACGACGATCCCGTAAACGCCAGCCCCGTGGCCTTCGGGGCGATCGATCAGGACCAGCTCGAGCTGATCCTGCGGTCGCGAGCGCTCGAGCTAGGCGCCGATCTGCGATTCGCGACCGAGATGCTGTCGTTCGAGCAGGACGACGAGCGGGTGCGAGCTGTCGTACAGGACCGCAAGAGCGGCGAGAGCTACACCATCGAGGCCGACTACATGATCGCGGCAGACGGCTGGGCCAGCCCGATCCGCAACAAGCTGGGCATCGAGGTCGACGGACCGGGCGCCCTGTTCCACACGATCACCGCGATGGTGGACGCGGACCTCAACCCGGCGACGCGTGGTCGACGGGTGTCCATCGCCTATCTGCAGCAGCCGCAGCCGTTCACGGTGATCATGACGCACGACAACGACGGCAAGCGCTGGCTGTTCGGCACCGGCTACTCGCCCGAGCACGAGTCGCCTGCGGACTTCACCGATGAGCGGGTGGCGGACATGGTGCGGGCTGCCGCCGGACTGCCCGACCTCGAGGTGCGTCTACGGCCGCAGATCCCCGGAACGGACATCAAGATCCTCGGGTTCAGCATCGGAGGGCAGCTTGCCCGGCGTTACCGGGTCGGCAGGATCTTCCTCGTCGGCGACGCCGCACACCTCGTACCACCGACCGGCGGACTCGGTGGCAATGCCGGGGTACAGGACGCCCAAAACCTGGGATGGAAGCTCGCCGCGGTGCTGCGTGGCGTAGCCGGGCCAGGGCTGCTCGACTCGTACGAAGAGGAACGTCGTCCGGTCGGGCAGCTCACGATGGAGCAGGCGCTGGCGAGGTTCGGTGACCGGATGGGACCCGGTGCCGAGCTCACGCTCCTGCCGTACTCCGCCGTGTCGACCGGGTACCGCTACCGGTCGTCGGTCCTCGTGGGTCCGGACCACGACGGCAAGCCGCTGCCAGCTGGGGAGCTCGCCGGTCAGGTCGGCACCCGCGCCCCGCATGTCGAGATCTCGCAGCATGACCGGGAGTCGACGATCGACCTGTACGGACGAAACTTCGTCCTGCTCTCCGGGCCCGCGGACGGCGCCTGGGTGAAGGCCGCCCGCGCGGTCGCCGACGAGTTCGGGGTCGCACTCGACGCGTACCGACTCGGTGTCGACCTCGACGCGCCCGACGCTCTCGCGCGGCATGCCCTCGAGCCGGAGGGAGCGATCCTCGTTCGTCCCGACGGCGTCGTGGCCTGGCGGTCCGACACCGGTCCGGCCGGCTCGGATCCTGGAGCCCGTCTCGCCGACGCCTTCCGCACGATTCTCAGCAGGGCGTGACGACCGGTCCCGCGAGCCCGCCGCTCGCGGGACCGACCTCGTCCCGGCCACCATCCAGAGACACTGGCCGCGTCTGTCGCCGAAGTTCGATAATCACCCGGGTTGACGTGTCCGAGAACCCAGGAGGCAGACGTGAGGTTCGCGGTACCCAGACTCGCCCGACGGCGGCTGCAGGTTTCCCGCGCACCGGAACGGTTGGGGGCTGCCGCCCCGGATCGCCGGTGAGTGATCCGTTCGCGACCACGGCGATCCGTGAGCGAGTGCTCGCGGCGTGGAAGGCGTCACCGGTCCGATTCCGGGAGGACGCGAATGCCGAGGAAGACCTCGCACTCGGTGGATACCGTGACCGGCTCGTCGTCGAGCTCGCGCAGAACGCGGCGGACGCCGCGGCTCGCGCGGGCGTTCCGGGACGGCTGAGACTCACTCTCCGTGACGACTCGGCGACACGCGAGCAATCTGGTGGTCCAGTCCTGATCGCGGCGAACACCGGGGCGCCCCTGGCCCCGGAGGGCGTCGAGGCGCTGGCCACGCTGCGCGCGTCGGCGAAGCGTGACGAGTCGTCAACGGTCGGGCGATTCGGCGTCGGCTTCGCCGCCGTACTCGCAGTCACCGACGAGCCAACCCTGCTGTCACGCACCGGCGGTGTCCGGTTCTCGCGCGAGGACACGAGGACCCTGGTGGCGGAGGCCGGGGAAGAGGCGCCAGGGCTGGCTGCCGAGCTCCGTCGCCGTTCCGAGCACGTGCCCGTGCTCCGGTTGCCGTTCGCCACCGAAGGCGAGCCACCCGAGGGCTTCGACACCGCGGTGCTCCTCCCGCTCCGTGACGAGGCTGCAGCAGATCTGGTCCGCCGGCTCCTGGCCGAGACCGACGACACATTGCTGCTCGCCCTTCCTGCCCTGCAGCGGATCGAGATCGATGCGGACGGCCAGGAGCGAGTGCTCGCCGACGTGTCCGAGCGCTGGTACGCGCACCGCGTCGGTGGCGTCTGGACCGAATCGGAGCGGGAACAGCTCCTCGCCGACCGTCCGACCGAAGAGCGCGACCGGCCGTACTGGTCCGTTCTCTGGGCGATCCCCCGCAGCCCGGAGGGTGTCACCGATCCGCTGGCCCTGCTCACCGCCGACCTCGCGGCTGACCAGCCAGCGGGTGCGGGGAAGGCGTCCGACCTGCGCGGCGTCGTCCACGCACCGACCCCGACCGACGAGCCGCTGTCGCTGCCAGCTGTGCTGCTGGCCTCCTTTCCGCTGGATCCCACCCGGCGCCATGTCGCCGAAGGTCCGCTCACTGACCGACTCGTGGAGGAATCTGCGAAGGCATACGTCGAGTTCGTCCAGCAGCGCGTGGAGGCGGGCGACGACGTGGCGCGATTCGTGCCGATCGGTCTGGCGCACGGAAAGCTCGACGGTGCGATTCGCGATGCCATCATCCGGAAGCTTCCAGAGAGTCGGATCCTGCGACCGGTGGACGACAAGGCTTCCGACGAGGTGTCCTTGCTGCGGCCGTCCGAGGCCGTCGTGATCGACGGCGCAACCGACGCCGTTGAGCGCATGCTGGCGCCGATCGTGAGCGGCCTGGTGCCGTTCCGCCGGTCGGAGCGGGCAGCGTTCGACGCGTTAGGCGTGCGTCGGATCAGCCTGGCCGACGTGGTGGAGGACCTCGCCCAGGTCGCGGACCGCCGCCCGCCCTCGTGGTGGCAGGAGCTCTACGTGGCGCTGGCGACGCTCGTGTCCGAGCCAGCACACCGCGAGGCCTTCGGTGGGCTTCCGGTCCCGCTCGCCGACGGTCGCGTCGTGCGTGGCGCTCGTGGTGCCCTTCTGCCCACGGTGCCTGTCGGGGACACGAGTGCCGCATTGCCGGAGGACGTGCTGGGCGTCCTTGCGTCGTTCGGTCTCCGGTTGGTCCACCCGCAGGTGGCGACGGATGCCACGGCGGTCGACGTTCTCGAACGGCTGGGGGCTCGCCGAGCGACGCCCCGAGTCCTGCTGGAAGATCCTGCGGTTCGCGCGGCGGTGCAGGACGCTGCGGAGTCGGACGACCCCGCGCTCACCGATGCGGTACTCGTGCTGGTCGCGGCAGCGGTGTCGGCGGGCGAGGCACGACCCGGCGAGTTCCCGTGGCTTTCGGATCTCCTCCTGGTGGACGCGAGCGGGCAACGCGCGGCGGCCAACACCCTCGTCATTCCCGATTCCGACGCGGAGGCCGTCTTCGATCCGAAGGAGTTCGCTCCGGTCTCGAGTGAGCTCATCGGACGTTGGGGTCAGGACGTGCTGGAAGTCGTCGGGGTCGCCAGCGGCTTCACCGTGGTCACGGCGCACGACGTCGACCTCGGCGACCTGCCGGACAACCTGCCTGACGAGCTGGCCGAGCTGGACGACATCGACGCATGGGCGGCTGAGCTGGGGTCTGAGGTCGGACTGCTGCACGAGGTCACCGCCGTCCGGGATCTCGACTTCGTACGGAAGTACGCCTGGCCGCGGGCGCTCCGCCTGCTGACCCGGGAACCGCAGACCCGTCGTGCCCTGGTGGAGGCACCGTCGCGCACTGCGCTGTCGTACACCGCGTGGTGGCTGCGGCGGCATGTTCGAGTCCAGGGCAAGCCGCTGTCCGCGTTCGCCGATCCGGACGCAGGTGCTGCGGTCACGGTGCTGCTTGCCCCGGCCCCGGACTGGCTGGCCGGCTTCGACGCCGAGGTACGGCGAGCTCTCGGGTTGGTCCGGGAGATCGGCGAGCTCGACGTCGACGGGGTGCGCCAGCTTCTCGCCCGGTTGAGCGATCCGGAGGTCGACGTATCGGCCGCGACGCTGCTCGAGGTGTGGGACCAACTGGCGGCGCTCGACCCGGAGCTCATCTCGGACCTGCCGGCGCCAGAGCGAGTGCGCGTCCTGGAGGGCAGCGGCACCAGCCTGGTCGATCCCGGCGATGCCACGGTGGTCGATGCGCCGATGTGGTTGCAGCGCACGGATCTGGGTCGTCACGTGGTCGCAGGGTCTGCAGAAGGTGCGACCCGCCTCGCCGAGCTGTTGGATCTGTCCCTCGCCTCCGAGACGGCGCAGGGTGCTGTCGACGACGAGTGCGAGATACGGGACGTGCCTGAAGGCGTGCGCCGACTCGTTCCCGGCGTACCCGACACCTGGTGGGAACACGACGACCTGCACGTCGACGGTCACCCCGTCGACTGGTGGGTCGACCCTGACGGTGGTGTCCACGCGTCGACCGGTGAGGGTCTTGCTCGCGGCCTGGCCTGGGCTGCTGGCCGATGGGACCAGCGGTACGCGATCGGAGCCGTGCTCGCCGAGCCGGATCGAGTAGACGAGTTCCTCATCGACTCGATCTACGACTGAGTGCGGGTGGTGGTCCCCCCTGTGCCGCACCGCGAGGTCGTAGTGTGCAACACGTCTTGCATCGCGTTGCATGCCTTGATCTTGCGTGGTGTCAGCGCTCAGGCGGAACGCGGATGATCAGCACACCTGGTTCGACCTCGCAGCGCAGCTCGTGACCGAGTCCGATCACGTCGCCGTCGAGCTGTCGTGGGCACGCGTCGACCGCGCGGACGACCACCCGCTTTCCACGCCACGTGCGGAGCCGTTCGTCTTGGACGGACGACCGGCGCGCCACCCGCCACGCCAGGCGTGGCCAGTCGGTGAGCCGGCGCGGCGCGATCGCCACGACGTCCAGGAGGCCGTCGTCGGGTTGGGCGTCCGGCAGGACAGTGAGCCCGCCACTCAGCGTCCCGACGTTTCCCACCAGGACTGTGCGAACCCATCGGCGTACCGGCGGTGCGTCGTCGACGCTTATCTCGACCCGAACGGCCGGGAACGACAGGTTCCGTACCACCGACACCACGTACGCCGGCCAGCCCATGCGCGCCTTCAACTTGGCAGGTGCCTCACCCACGACCGCGGCGTCCAACCCAAGCCCTGCCATCACGGCGAACCGGTCCGGCGGCAGGCCGTCTCCCTCGACCCGCACCAGATCCACCGTCCGGTTGTGTCCGGACAACGCCACGCGGATGGCGTCCGTCCGGTCGAGTGGCAGGCCGAGATTGCGGACCAGGAGGTTGCCGGTGCCCGTGGGGACGATGCCGAGAGGTACGCCGGAGCCGGCGAGGCCAGCGCTCACGACGCGTACCGTCCCATCCCCGCCGGCCACGATGACCAGCTGAGGCCGGGCAGCTAGCGCTGCCCGAACCATGGCGTGCCCCGGATCATCGGGTGTCGTCTCGAACCAGAGCGGTGGTGCCCAGCCCTCCCGTTTCGCGATCTCGGCGACCTGCTGCCGGAACGCGTCGAGGTCGCCGATCTTCGAGGGGTTGAGGATCATTGCCACCCGGTAGCGCGAGCGCCCCAAGCGTCGCACCAACCGGACGCCCGTGCGGCTGGGGCGGCCGATCCGGAAGACCGTCGCGGTGATTCCGAGGAGTGCCAGGGCGATGAGCCACCCGGCGAGCACGTCGGAGACGTAATGAACGCCCAGAGCCACACGATCGAAGCCGATGACGAGGACGACGAACGCCCCAGCGACCGCGGCCGCGATCCGGACTCGCCGTCCGACGCCCAGATGCCAGACCACGACCAGCACGGCACCGATGAGCAGGGCGGACGTCAGTGCGTGGCCCGACGGAAAGGCATAGCCACCCACGACGTCCAGTTGGATCTCACGCGGTGGTCGGGGCCTGGCGATGCCGATCTTGAGGGCGTACTCGGTGAACGCTCCGACCGCCGCGACCGTGACCAACCACCAGCCCAACGTGGTGCGGTCACGCCGGATCAGGTAGGCCGCGACGATCACGGCACAGCCGCGCAGGATCCACGGGTTGGTGAGCTGTTGGATGACGACGAGGATGTCGACGAGAAAGGTGTAGTGAGCAAGCGACGCCGTGAGGTCATGTGCGACGGCTCGGTCGAACGTGACGAGAGGCCGCCAACCCGCCCGAACCAGGAACAACAGAACGACGAACCCGACCCCACCACAGCAGACCGCGAGGAGCCGGCCCGAACCGGTCGCCAGGTGGTCCAGGGAGGGCAGGGACGGCCGGGAGACTCCACCGACGGTGCCCTCGCCTTCGCGCCCCACGCGATCGTTCACGCTGGCATGTCTACTCGGTGGCAGCACGCATCGTGTCGGTGGGGCCTGCGGTCGGAGGTCCGATCCGGCGGAGATCAAGAGCCGCGTGGTGGAAACCGGTGGCGGCTCACGGGGGACGTCGGGCTAATCTCGATGCCGTGATCGACCCTAAGCTGCTCCGTGAAGATCCTGACCGGGTACGTGAAAGCCAGCGGCGCCGTGGCGCCTCCGTCGCCCTGGTCGACGAGGTGCTGGCCGCTGAGGAACGTCGCCGGTCGTCGATCGCGGCGTACGAGCAGGCGAGGGCCGAGCAGAAGGCACTCAGCAAGAAGATCCCACGCGCGGCCGGGGACGAGAAGCAAGCGCTGCTTGCCCGGGCGAAGGAGCTGGCCGCGCAGGTGAAGCGGGCCGAGGCCGAGCGTGATGCCGCGGCGGCGAGGTACGACGAGCTGATGCTCGCGATCGACAACGTCGTCGAGCCGGAGGTACCCGCCGGCGGTGAGGACGACTATGTCGTACTGGACGAGGTCGGCGAGCGTCGTGACTTCGCCTCGGAAGGCTTCGAGCCGCGCGACCACGTGGAGCTGGGCCGGATTCTCGGCGCGATCGACATCGAGCGCGGTGGCAAGGTCTCGGGTTCACGCTTCTACTACCTCGTCGGCGCAGGAGCCCAGCTCGAGCTTGCGCTGGTCAACATGGCCATCGACCAGGCGACTGGCTACGGGTTCACGCCGATGATCCCGCCGTCGCTCGTGAAGCCGTTCGCCATGGAGGGAACGGGCTTCCTCGGCCAGGCTGCCGATGACGTGTACCGGTTGGAGCGTGACGATCTCTACCTCGTGGGGACGTCGGAGGTGCCGTTGGCGGCGTACCACTCCGACGAGATCCTCGACGTTGAATCTTTGCCACGGCGCTACGCGGCGTTGAGCCCGTGTTATCGGCGTGAGGCCGGATCACACGGCAAGGACGTCCGTGGAATCGTCCGTGTGCACTGGTTCGACAAGGTGGAGATGTTCTCGTTCTGCCATCCGGATGATGCGCGGGAAGAGCATCGACGCTTCCTCGCCTGGGAACGTGAGTGGTGGGACAAGCTCGAGATTCCGTACCGAGTCATCGACACCGCTGCTGGCGATCTTGGTGCGAGTGCCGCGAGGAAGTTCGACATCGAGGCGTGGATTCCGACGCAAGGGCGCTATCGGGAGGTGACGTCGACGTCGAACTGCACGCAGTTCCAGGCACGGCGGCTTGGGATCCGATTCCGCACCGAGGACGGCACCCGCCACGTCGCCACCCTGAACGGCACGCTGGTCGCCGTGACGCGTGCGATCGTGGCGATCTTGGAGAACCACCAGGAAGCCGATGGGGGCGTCCGGATCCCCAAGGCGCTGCAGCCCTACCTCGGTGGCCGGTCGCGTCTGGAGCCGGTGGCGTGACGCTACGGAGTGGTTGGCGACCGAAGATGGTCGCCTTGGACATCGACGGAACCCTCGTCGACGTCGAGCAGCAGATGTCCGACGTCGTCGATGCCGCGGTACGCAAGGCCGTGGCGTCTGGCGTCCATGTCGTGCTGTCGACTGGTCGGGGACTGACGTCTGCGCGACCGCTGGCGGAACACTTCGAGCTTTTCGCCCCGTACCTCGTCTGCAGCAACGGGGCGGTGACCGTACGTCTTCACCTGGACGGCATGTCCGCTGGCAGTCGGGCACCAGGTTCGTCGTCAGGCGGTGCTGCGCGGATCCCGTCGGAAAGCCCTGATCCGAACCGGATCACAAACCGATCGGCAGGGAACACGTCCGACGGTCGGGCGGTCGGCGTCGTCGACGAGAACGGTGTCGAGATGATCGACATCGTGACGTTCGATCCCGGTCCCGTGCTGCGGATGCTGCTCGACCGGCTGCCCGACGCGCTCGTCGCCGTGGAAGAGCTCGGCGTGGGGTACCGAGTGAACGCCCCGTTCCCGCCCGGCGAACTGACCGGGGAGATCAGCATCGAGCCGCTGGAACGCCTGATCGCCGATCCGGTCACCCGTGTGATCGTGCGGGAGCCGTCGATCGAGGTCGAGCACTTCCTCGACGTCGTCGATCGGGTCGGGCTGCACGGCGTGTCCTACTACATCGGTTACACCGCATGGCTCGACCTCGCGCCCGAAGGAGTGAGCAAGGCAACCGGTCTCGCGAAGGTGGCCGAGCGGCTCGGCGTGGCCCGCGAGGACGTCCTGGCCATCGGCGATGGCAACAACGACGTCGAGATGCTGAGATGGGCGGGCCGTGGCGTGGCGATGGCCAACGGCGCCCCCGAGGCACTGGAAGCGGCCGACGCGGTGACCGCATCGATCGAGGAGGACGGCGTCGCAGTCGAGCTGAGTCGCTGGTTCGACTGAGCATTAGTCCTTGAGGATGGCGACGCCCATCTGATCTGCGGCTACATCGGCGCGGGCACGACGACGTATGCCCGGTCGCTTGCCCGGGAGGTGCGCGGCGTGCGCTTCAGCACCGACTCTCGTCGAGACGTGATCAGCGCTGCCGATACTCACTGGCCGGAACTGCTCGATCGGAGTGTATGGTGTACGTATGACGTCCCGGCACGACCACGATGTCCCGGCGATCTACAACGCCGGGGTAGTGGAGATGATGCGGCCCCTGTAGGGGCCGTCGACGTGCCGTACGCAAAAGGCCCCTTCGCGTGAGGGGCCTTCTTCGTACCGGCGAACGGGCGTCGAGATCGCGAGGGCTCCGATCGCGGAGGCAGACGCGAAAGGAAAGCCCTCGAATGTCCACTCGTTCCGACCGGTTTTACGTCACGACGTCGATCCCGTACGTCAACGCCGATCCACATCTCGGCCACGCGTTGGAGCTGGTGCAGGCCGACGTCCTCGCACGACATCGCAGGCTCCGTGGTGACGAGGTGCGGTTCCAGTCCGGCACCGACGACAATGCGCTCAAGAATGTCCAGGCAGCGCAGCGTGCCGGCTTGCCCGTGCAGGAGTTCGTCGACATCCATGCGGCCTCCTTCGAGAGGTTGTGTCGTGAGCTCGACATTTCGCACGACGACTTCATTCGCACGAGCCGCGACCCGCGGCACCACTCCGGTGCTCAGCGCCTGTGGCGTGCCTGCGCTGAAAGCGGCGACATCTACTGGCGTCACTATGAAGGTCTCTACTGTGTCGGCTGCGAGCAGTTCTACACGCCTGACGAGCTCGTCGACGGCCGGTGTCCCGATCACGACACGGTGCCGCAACTCGTCAGCGAGGAGAACTGGTTCTTCCGGCTTTCCCGTTACCAGGACCAGCTGCTGGAACTACTGGACAGCAAACGCCTTCGCATCGAGCCGGCCGTTCGCGCCAACGAGGTCAGAGCGTTCATTGCCGGCGGGCTGGAGGACTTCTCGATCTCGCGTTCGGTCGAGCGTACGCAGGGGTGGGGCGTACCGGTGCCGGGCGATCCGACCCAGGTGATGTATGTGTGGTGGGACGCGCTCGGCAACTACATCACGTCCCTGGATTACGGCGAGTCCGGCACTGACGCTGAGGCCTTTCGCACCTGGTGGTCGGGGGCGGCTGGCTCGGGTGAGAGTGATCGAAACACCACCACTCTCGGTCTGGACGATGGTCCTGGTACCTCGGCGGGGCACCGGCGTATTCACGTGATCGGCAAGGGAATCCTGCGGTTCCACGCGGTGTACTGGCCGGCCATGCTCTTGTCGGCCGGGTTGCCACTCCCGACCCACATCTACGTCCACGACTACTTGACCGTGGACGGCCGCAAGCTCAGCAAGTCGCTCGGCAACGTCGTGGATCCGCTGGCGTTGGTGGGGGACTACGGCGCAGACGCCCTGCGCTGGTGGCTGATCGCGAAGGTGCCCAAAGTGGGTGACACCGACTTCACGATCGACCGGTTGATCGATGCGGCGAATCGTGACCTGGCTGGAGGGATAGGCAACCTGGCCCAGCGCGTGACCAGCATGGTGCACCGGTATCGCAACGGCGTCGTTCCCAAGGCTCCGGTCCACGCTCATGACACTGCGCAGGATGCCGATATCGAGTTGCTGCACACGCGTTGCGCGCAGCTGTCAGAGCGGATCGACGCGGCACTGTCCGGATTCGATCTACGGGCGGCGGCTGCCGCGATAACCGGTGTGGTCAATGCGGCCAACCGCTGTATCGAACGCACCACACCATGGGCGTTGGCGAAGGCCGAACGCGCCGGCGATGCGGAGGCAGGTCGGCGTCTCGATGGTGTGCTGGAGACGCTGGTGGCGGCGCTTCGCGTTCTGTCGCACGAACTTCGCCCCTTCGTGCCGACGGTGGCCGAGCGCTTGCGACGCCAGTGCACGGAGGTCGCACCGGGCGACACATTGCCCAGACCCGAGGGCGTCTTCCCACGAATCGAGGTCGGACGCAAAGGTGAGCAGGAGCTTGCTGGCACGCCGGCATGAGTGAGGCGCTGGACCTGGGAGCATCGTGGGCGCAGTCGCTGCCAAGAGCTCCCAGGTTCGGCGTACGTCAGCGGATCTGAAACCGTCCGCTGTCTTGGTACGCCTGCCAAAGTCCCAGGACAGCGTCGACGAATTCACTCCAATCCTCAGGCAGCTCAGCAAAGAACGCCAGTGCAGTTGCTTCACCGTCGACGGCGTTGAGCTCGCCGGCCCAATCACGTACGGCGAAGCAGAGCTCGAACGCGTGAACGCGATCCCCGTTCGGGTAAGTCTTGAGTGCGTGAAACTTCGGGTCGGAGATGCAGCCAAACGCTTCGAGGGCGTCGATCTCGACGCACAGGCCCGTCTCCTCCTCCAGCTCGCGGACGGCCGTTACCTCGATCGTATGCTTGGCAGGTGGAGGGATATCGATTCTCTACGGAGATCTCTGTCCGGTTCGCCGAGACCGACGCGCAAGGCATCGCTCATCACGCCTCCTTCCTCATCTGGTGCGAGGCGGCACGAGTCGAGTGGTTCAGGCAGCACGTCGGCGGATACCGGCAGATGCAGGAGCGTGGCATCGAAGCGCTCACCACTGAGGCGCACCTGCGCTACCTCCAGCCTGTGCGCTTCGACGACCGGCTGCGGGTTTGGGTGCGATGCGTCGACATCAGCGGTGCCCGTTTCCGCTTCGACTACGCCTTCGAGCTGGACCGGAAGCGCATCGCGGAGGGCTGGACGGGGCACGCGACGGTTGATCGCGCCACACACCGTCCGGTCCGAGTGCCGGAGTGGTTCGTCACGGCTGCAAAGCGTGCCGAAAGCTAGGTAAGGAGTCGGCTGGGACTTTGCCGACCTGGTGTTCGTGTGTACCAGATCCGAACCGCAGCCTCCGACGACACCAGATCCTTCATGACCGAGCTGATGCACCAGCCTGGCGTCGGCGACCCTTCGCACGGACATCGACCGTACGTCTTCGTACGATCGATGATCTCGAGACCGAACCCACCGAACGTCTGCGTGTCGACGCCGCTGGAAGCAGTGCCGTGACCTGACGCCGCTACAAGTACATGCCGCCAGGCCGGTCGGCGTCTGACTGCTGCTGCATCTGCGGCGGCACGGGCGTTCCGGGTGGTAGGGAGCGGCGCATCTGCTCGAGCTGCGCACGAGCCGCCATCTGCTGGGCGAAGAGCGCCGTCTGGATTCCGTGGAAGAGCCCTTCCAGCCACCCGACGAGCTGCGCCTGCGCAACCCGTAGCTCTGCCTCGCTCGGCACGCTCGATTCGTCGAACGGCAGCGAGAGGCGCTCCAGCTCCTCGACGAGCTCGGGCGCAAGACCTTTCTCCAGCTCGGTTATCGACGACTTGTGGATCTCCCGTAGTCGCTGCCGGCTGGCCTCGTCGAGGGGTGCCGCCTTCACTTCGTCGAGCAGCTGCTTGATCATGCTTCCGATCCGCATGACCTTGGCCGGCTGCTCGACCAGGTCGGTGACCGAACGTTCTTCTTCATCCTCGGACTCGTCGGAAGACCGACTGTTAGGCGGACGTTCGACCGCCATGCCGTCAGGCCCCACGATCATCACCCGGGGCGTCTCGTCTCGTGCCTTGGCGCGTTCGTCCGTCCCGTGGTCATCGGAAGTGTCCGAGCTGTGCTGGGCGGGGTTGTGCTGGGCATCGGTCATAACTCCATCCTTACGCCATCGTGCACACGACGCGACCCGGGGTCTGCGGTCCGGGACCGCCGCGGACAGGTGGCTACGGCTGGAGATCAGCCTGTCGACCCTGATGTCGCCCCACCGTTGCGACGGTGACCGCTCGTGTCTTGGTGTCCAGCCGATGTGGCTGTCTGCGTGTGTGCTCCCTGCCCGGCTCGCATGCGCTCGGCCCGGCGTCGGGCCACCTCGGCGCGGATCCGGATCCGGGCGAGCCGTCGTTGGCGCTGTGCGTGATCGCTGATCATGCCTGCTCGCCTCCTCCTGCCGGGACTACCCCGCTTCGAGCAACCCACTCGTTGGGTCGACGGTCTGAAGTTCTCCAGATAGGACGTACGGGAGCTTTGTGTAGTTGCCACGGAGTGTCACGAATTGGGCAAGATCAGCTGCTCCGAGTGGGGCAAAGCGCCGGTCCGCGAGGATTGGGCTACGTCTCGTGCGATGTCGGTCGGGAGTACGTAAGACCAGGTCAGCCTGGACGAACGGCGAGAACGATCTTTCCGATGTGCTCGCTCGCCTCCATGACGCGGTGAGCTTCGGCGACCTGGTCAAGTGGCAGGATCCGGTCAACCACGGGTCGGACGTGGCCGTCCTTGATGAGGGGCCACACGTGCTCCACGACGCTTGCCACGATGGCCGCCTTCTCCGCCACCGGTCGAGGCCGCAGCCGGGTCGCCAAGATGGCGGCCCGCTTCGCCTGGAGCAGGCCGAGGTCGAGTTCGCCCTTCCGGCCTCCCTGGAGACCGACGACCACCAGTCGACCCTCCGTTGCGAGTGCTTCAAGGTTTCGCGGGAGGTAGGCGGCCCCCATGATGTCGAGGATGACGTTGGCGCCGTGTCCATCGGTCTCTCGGCGTACGAACTCCACGAAGTCCTCGGTGTGGTAGTTGGCGACGGCCGTCGCGCCGAGCTCGCGACACAGCTCGGCTTTCTCCGCGCTGCCAACGGTCGCCAACACCCGCGCACCCAGTGCCTTCGCCAGTTGGATCGCCGTCGTACCGATCCCGCTCGCCCCACCATGGACGAGCAGCGTCTCGTCGGGTCGCAGCCCGGCGAGCATGAAGACGTTCGACCAGACCGTGCACACCGTCTCCGGTAGGGCGGCCGCCTCGGTGAGCGAAACGCCGTCGGGCCGCGGTAGCACCTGGCCAGCGGGTACGACCACGCGCTCGGCGTACCCGCCACCCGCAAGCAGCGCGCACACTTCGTCCCCGACGGCGAAACGGTCGACTCCTTCGCCGACCGCCGCTACTCGTCCCGAGCACTCCAACCCGAGGGTGAGCGGAGCGCCAGCCGGTGGCGGGTAGTGGCCCTGCCGCTGCAGCAGGTCCGGACGGTTGACGCCTGCGGCTACCACGTCGATCGCGAGCTCGCCGGCCCTTGGCGCCGGTGGGTCCGCCACCTCCTCGACGGCCAGCACGTCAGGGCCACCCGTACCCCGCATGACTACCGCCCGCATCTCGATTCCTCCTCACGGCTGCCGATCAACGGTCAGGACTCGCTTCAACTGTTCGGTGGAGAGCCGCTTTCGGTGTCCTCGTCCTCCGTGCCGGGGCGTCGCGCCCAGGGCAGCTCCTCTGCCGGTCGTACGACGATCACCCGGTCACCGCGAAGCAGCTGGGACACCGTGGGGTCGTAGTAGCGATACACCTCGTTGTCGCGGACGACCGCAACCGCGACATCCTCGAGCTCTCGTGGTGACTTGCCTTCCTCCCGTGGAAGCACCGCACGTTCGGCCACCTCGAGACCCTCACCGTAGGTGAGCAGGTCTTCCAGCACGGCGCCGAGCGCGGGACTCACGGTCGAGAGGCCCATGATCCGGCCGACCGCGTCCGACGAGGTCACGGTGACGTCTGCACCGCTCTGGCGGAGCAACGGGATGTTCTCGGCCTCGCGTACCGAGACCACCACCATCGCGTGGGGATTCAGCTGGCGTGCCGTCAGCGTCACCAGCACGGCCGTGTCGTCGCGGTGGGCGGTGATGATGATCTGGCGGGCGTTCTGCGCCTCGGCGCGGCGCAGGACGTCGGTACGGCTCGCGTCACCGACGATGCCGACGAGCCCCGCGGCGTTTGCCTCGTCGATGGCCGACGGCTTCGGATCGACCACGACGATCTGGTTGACGGGCACCCCGCCGCCGCGGAGGGTCTCCACCGCGCTGCGGCCCTTCGTGCCGTATCCCACGACGACTGTGTGATCGCGCAACCGACTCCTCCATCGCGAGATGCGCCACTGCTCGCGGCTCCGGGTCGCGAGGACCTCCAACGTGGTGCCGACCAACGCCACCAGGAAGGCTATCCGCAACGGCGTGATGAGCAGGATGTTGGTGAGTCGCGCCATCGGCGTCACCGGCGTGATGTCGCCGTACCCGGTGGTGGTGAGGCTCACCGTGGCGTAGTAGAAGGCGTCGAGGATGCTGAGCGGACCACCGGCCGTGTCGCGATAGCCGTCCCGATCGACGTAGACGACGGCGACGACCGCGACCAGGAGTCCGAGTGCCACCAGGATCCGCTTGCTGATCTGCCGGATCGGCGGCTCGTAGCTCACCGGGAGTCGGATGTCTAGCGCGGAGTCCGGCCGCGGGGACGTAGGCGACGCGGCGCCGGGTGCACGAGGCGGCAGAGACGTTGACATGGCGGCGACGACAGTACCGGTCAGTGCTCTGCCGTAGTCTGCTGCTCCCAGGCTCGGGCCAGCTCGCCTGCTCGACGGACACACGCCTCGAGCTGCTGGGCCCCTCCGCCTTGCTTCGCGACGGCATAGCCGACAAGGAACGTGGTGAGCGGCGCGGCTGGACGATCGACCGCGTGCGCTGCGTCGCGTGCGAGGTCGAGGACCAGATTGACCAGTCGATCGTCGACCACAAGGCCACCAGGCTGGTCCGGCGTAGCGATGCCAAGCTCACGCGTGAGGTGAGAGGCCCACTCGTTCAGCACGATCGAACTCCTTCCGGTAGGCGATCTTCATCGACCCGTGGTCTCGGGACTCTCTGGCGAGCTCTCAGAATGCGCTGGTGTGCTGCTCAGTCGCCGGTTGAGCACGGCGAATTCGTCGGGCGTATCGCAGTCGGTCGCCGCCCACGGGTCCGGGACGCTGGTCGGCTCGGTCAGGTCCAGGAGGAGCCGCGCGGGTCGGTTGCGCAGGTCGCCGATGTTCTTGAGAGCCTGCCCCAAGACGTCGGTGTCGTACGCACCGGCCAGCGGTTGCGGTCTGCCGGACGCGTCCGTGAGAACGGCCGCGCCATGATCGGAGGTCTGGCAGCTCGCGACCAGCTGGCTCACCACCTCGGCCGTGACCAGCGGCATGTCGCCGGCGAGCACGACGACGGTGGGCGCATCGCAGAGTGTGAGACCCGCAGCGATCCCGGCGAGGGGACCGGTGCCAGGGGGTTGTTCCCGGGTCCAGCGGATCGCGGGCACGCCGAGCTGGTCAGTAATTGGGCGCATCGGGCCGACGACCACGATGGTGCGGGCACCGGAGACGGCGAAGATCGCGCGGTCGAGCAGCGTCCGCCCGTCGATCCGCAACCGGAGCTTGTCGATGCCACCGAAGCGACGAGCGTTCCCGCCTGCCAGGATGATCGCGTCGTACGGGCGGCCGTCGTACGAACCCACGACCTCGAGTCTTCCACCCGCACAGCGGTCGTGACCGGGCAGACTGGGGATCGTGCGTATCGCGATCCTGCAATTCGCCGCGGCTCAGGGCAAGCAGGCCAACCTCGAGCTCATCCGGCAACTGGCGCGCAAGGCGGCGGCCGCCAAGCCAGACCTCGTGGTCTTCCCCGAGGCAGGCATGTACGACTTCGGCGAGGCCGACACGCCGTTGGCGCCGGCGGCCGAGCCCTTGGACGGCCCGTTCGTGCAGGCCATCGGCGACCTGGCGCGAGATCTGGGAGCCACGATCGTCGGGGGGATGTTCGAGGCGCACGAATCGGACCCGGAGCGGGTGTTCAACACCGTGGTCGCCGTGAACCGCGACGGCTCACTCGCCGGCGCTTACCGGAAGATCCACCTCTACGACGCCTTCGGCTGGCGGGAGTCGGATCGGCTCGTGCCCGGCGACGGCACCCGCGTGGTGGTATCGGTGGGCGACCATCGAGTTGGCCTGTTCACCTGCTACGACCTGCGCTTCCCGGAGCTTGCTCGGGCACTGGCGGCCGACGACGGCGCCGACGTTCTGGTCGTGCCCGCGGCGTGGGTACGGGGGCCGATGAAGGAAGACCACTGGTCCACCTTGGTGCGGGCGCGAGCCATCGAGAACACCTGCTACGTGGTGGCGGCAGCGCAGACCCCGCCGAAGTACTCCGGCCGCAGCATGCTGGTGGATCCCATGGGCGTGGTCGTGGCAGGACTCGGTGAGGAACAGGGAGTCGCCATCGGCGACGTGGACCCCGAGCGGCTTGCCAGCGTACGGAAGCGAAATCCCACCCTCCGGCATCGCCGGTTTGCCGTCACACACCGTGACGGATGACCGGGCCGAAACCGGCGGACCTTTCGTCCCGGACTGCCCGGGTACGACGACAAGGTCCAGAATGCATGACATCATGCCTGCCTAAGCCGGTTTTCACGCACACTCGGCAAGCAGGGAGGTGGGCCGTCGTGCGCCATGGCCAGAAGGTGTGGTGGGTGATCCTTGCCGCCCTTCTTCTCGCGCTCTTCCAGACGCAGGCCGCGTTCGCGGCCGAAGGCGCCGTGCCGGAGGACGCCGTCCCGGACGGCGCGCATTGCGTGGTCGCGCTCGAGGCACTTCCAGCTGGTGCGACGGCCGACTCCGGGTCGGCGAGCCAGCCGACGTGCTTCCAGTCGTTCGCTGACGCCATCGAGTACGCGACTGCTGGCCGGGTCGTGTTGCCCGAGTCCGCGACCACGGTGAGCGAAAAGCAGCTCCAAGCCGCGGGTGCGGTGTCCACGCGCGACTCGCAGGTGGCGCGACCGCTGCTCGGCATCGAGTACCAGCACACCGACTACGGCGGCGAGTCGCTCGTGCTCTACGGGGCCAGCGGCTCGGGCTGCTATGCCGGTGTGTGGTACGGCTTCCCCGACCTCGGCGACCTCGGTTTCAACAACCGCATCTCGTCCGCGCGGATGTACTCCAACTGCCTCGGTAAGCATCACGACGGTACGCACTACACCGGTACCTACCGCTACTGCGACTCGAGCTGTCCGTCGCTCGGTGCGATGAACGACCGGACGTCCTCGATCAAGTTCATCTGACGGACGTTCACGTCACTGGGTGAGCAAAGGCCCAGGTAAGCGTCGACACCCTTGCCCGGCTGTGGCACGTCCAGTGAGGCAGTGACGCGCGTCGTGACGTCGCCGGCCCTGGCCGCGCTGTCGCCCGGGGACAGCGCGGCCACCTCGCCGCTGCGGGGGCGCGGCCTGCACACCGACCCCGCTACCGCGTACCCGTCCTTTCCGAGACGGTTCGGGGAAGGCCGAGGCGCTCACAGGTGGAGGGGGGACCTGGGAACACCGCCGCCACGCCTTCCTCGAGGGTGCAGGCAACAAGGTTGGGCACCTGGTGCGTGGCCGTCGGTTCCGGAGGTTCGCGCACGCCCTCCGGGCCGATCAGGCCGTCTCGCCAGGCTTGCGAACACGTCGCCAACGGATCTGTGATGGCGATGGTTCCGCTTTCGGAATCTTCGGCTCCGGCCGGCATGTCCTGCGCGACTGCCACCCGGGCTCCGGGAAGGTGGTCGGAGTCCAGGTCGGGCGCCGCGTAGCACAACACGCTGGCCTTGTCTTCGGCCGGTTTGAAGGCGACGTACGCCGTTGCTGCACCGCTGGCAAGAACCAGGGTCAGGGCGCCGCCGCCGACTGTGAAACTACGCCAGGAACGCCGCCACCACGGTTGGTACGTCTTGCGTACCTCCTCCTCCAACAGACGTCGAAGGGCGGCTCGGCGCTCGCGCGCCATGGCGCGTGGTGGCGGAACCCGGCTGATGTCGGTCATCTGTCTATCCCCGTTCACTGTGTGCTTTCCGACCCCCGGCGGGTCTTCTGGGTTCCGGAGTCGATCCCGCTGGGGATGGTGTCCGGCTGGAGCCGTCGGTGGTGCGGTTGGAGCCGTGCCGGCGGTCGGCGGGTGTGGTGGAGGACGGTTCAGAGGGAGGTGCGACCGAGCCGCCGGCCGGCGTCCGTGATGGCTGTGCAGGCACAGCGCTGGCCGGACCCGAGGCGCTCACCGGGTCCGAGGCAGGCGCGGGACCCCCCGTATGTCCCGCGTCCACCTGGAACCCGGCGAGCTTGCGGAGGTGCTCGCGTGCGCGGGAGAGCCGGGAACGCACGGTGCCAACTGGTATCCCCAGGGCGACCGCGGCGTCGGCGTAGCTCAGCCCAGCCCACACACAGAGTGCGAGCACGTCCTGCTCATCGGGTAACAGGCGAGTGAACACCTGGAGTACTCGCCGCATGGCGCGTTCGTCGTCCACTCGTGCTGCGGCATCCTCGGCCGGGTCGTCGGGTGAGACCACGGACGGCGGAAGCTTCGCGAGCAGTCGGCGATGGCGCCGGAGGCTGCGGTCACGGTTACGGACGACGTTGTTCGCAACCGCGAGCAGCCAAGGAAGGATCGACTCGCCGCTGAGCGAGACGTCACGGCGCCGTCGCCACGCTTCCAGGAAGACGACCGAGGCCAGGTCCTCGGCTGCCTCCCACGAGCCGGTGCGCCGGAAGCAGTGGTTGTAGACGGCGTCGCCGTGCCGCTCGAACAGCGCTCCGAAGGCCGATGGATCGCCCTTGGCGGCTTTGCGCCAGAGCTCCTCATCTGTGGCCTCGGCGATGTCGAGCTGACCCACACCCCGTCTATGTCCGGTCCGCGAGGGTGGTTCCACGATTCTGGTGCCTTTTTCGCTCGGGCTCAGGTGCACTCCAGGCTGCGGAGGGGTCGGCCGGTGTGCGAGGCGCGAACCAGCAGAGGGCTCGGCCGATATCGGCCACTCGGATAGCTGCGGGCGAGCGTGCTGAGCAGCTCAACGACCACGCCCGGCCCGATCCGGTCACCCCAGGTCAGTGGACCGTACGGATAACCGGTGCCGAGGCGCATGGCGGTGTCCACGTCGGCTGCGGAGGCCTCGCGGCGTGCTACCAGCTCGACTGCCTCGTTGACGAGCATGGCGATGGTACGCGCGACGATGAGCCCTGCCACGTCGTCGATCACGCTCACCTCGAGTCCTGCCGCTTGGAAGAGGCCGATCGCCTCGTCGAGAGTTGCCGGCTCGCAGGTGTCGCTGGGGGCGAGACAGACCCGACTGGCCTTCGCCGGGTCGCCAACCCAGTCGAGGACCACGGCGTCGCCGTCGAAGGTCGCGGGCTCGCCTACCGTCTCCAGCACCAGACCGCCGCTGGGGAGTTCGATGCCGTACGCCGTCTCGCCGATCTCGCCGTCGCCTGCACTGGCACGTGGACCAGCAGGGCCGGTGTCGTACCGCTCCACGCTCACTCCCGCTGCGGCGATCCGGTCCAGCAAGCCGTAACACGCCGCGAATCCGCCGTGGTAGGTGACCCGTTCCGGTGCCGGGCGCGCGTCGGCGGTGTGCGGTGCCGGTTGTGGCGAGCCGTCGTACGCATACCACCCACGACCGGTCTTGCGTCCCAGCCACCCGGCATCGACCATCTGCTGCTGCGCGACGTACGGCGCGTAGCGGGGATCCCCGAACGTCTGCTCCCACACCGAACGCCCCACGGCGAGGTTGACGTCGTTGCCCACCAGGTCGGCGAGCTCGAACGCGCCCATCGGGAAGCCGCCGGCCTCCTTCAGCACCGCGTCGATCGTGGCGCAGTCGGCCGCGCCCTCCTCGAGCACCTGCATGGCCTCGCCGTAGAACGGGCGGGCGATCCGGTTGACGACGAAACCGGGAGTGGATGCGCAGCGCACCGGGGTCTTGCCCCACGCGGTCGCGATGTCGGCGACCTGCTGGGCGACGGCCGGGTCGGTGGCCGCACCGGCCGGGACCTCGACCAGCTTCATGAGGGGCGCCGGGTTGAAGAAGTGCATGCCGGTGACTCGCTCGGGGTGCTGCAGCCCAGCTGCGATCGCGGTCACCGAGAGCGTCGAGGTGTTGGTGGCGAGGATGGCGTCGTCGGCACAGACCTTCTCGAGCGCGGCGAAGAGCTCGCGCTTGGCCGGAAGGTGTTCCACGATCGCTTCGATCACGAGCTGGCAGTCGGCGAAGGCGTCGAGGCTCTCGACTGCGGTGAGCCGCGCTTTGGCAGCCTGCGCGGCCTCGGCGGACATGCGCTGCTTCTCGACGAGGCGGTCGAGCCGCGAGGTGATCTGGTCGACCGCGCGAGCGGCGGCACCGGTTTGGACGTCGTACATCCTCACCGGATGGCCCGCGACGAGAGCGACCTGCGCAATGCCGGTGCCCATCGTGCCGGCACCGACAACACCGACGGGCGCCGACGGAGAAATCCCAGACATGGAGCCCATCTTTCCAGCCGACCACGTGCCCTACGCGTGTCAGAGCCGCAACACCCGCTGACCCGTGTCGCGCCTCCCTCAGGCGTGGTGCGCCACTGGCACGTCGGGACGCCTGGTCGGCGAGCTCCTGCGACGATTGCCACCTTCTTCGATCAGCATCGAAAGAGCTCGTCACCTCGTGCACGAGGTCGCTAGAACGTACTGGGTTTTCGATCTGACGACCGCTTACGAGGTGTCTTCCATGAAAGAGATCGCCAAATGGATCCTCGGGATCATCGTTGGACTGGTCATTTGCGGATATGGGGTCGTCACGTTCAACGGCCCTGTGACGTGCGGTGACGACGTCATGGAGCGCGGCGACACCTGTCTGTCGATGAGGCGTGGTGACGCCGAGAACAGGTCGTACGACGAGCAGGCGGCGGTGGTGAAGCGGAAGGGCATCTTTGCGATCGCGGCCGGCGGACTCATAGCCATTGGATGCTGTGTCGGCACGGTGAAGGAGGTTCAGAAGCAGCGCCGTCCCGCGGAAGTCGCTCGCCAGTGACGCTTTCCGCGGTGGTCCAGTGTCTTACGAGATCAGTCAGTGGAGCACGGGTCGGAGCGTCCGATGAGGTGCGCACCCTTCGGGGTGAGGGCGTGGACGACGGTGTTGCCGACTCGCCTGGTTGTGATGAGGCCGGCCTCGCGAAGAACGGCGGTGTGATGGCTGATCGTGGCCGGACCCACCCCCGTGTCGGCCGCGAGCTGCTTGGACGTCGCGCCCTCGCCGATGGCGAGCAGGATGGCCGCACGGGTCGTGCCCAGAAGGTTCTCCAGGGCCGTCCGGTCGCAGTCTGCGGAAGAGGGCGAAGGTGCGGGCAGCCATTCCGCCGCGGGATAGACGAGGACTGGTTGCATCGAGGGGTCGACCAATGCCACCGGCATGCGGGTGCAGAAGTACGACGGGATCAGGCGCAATCCCCTGCCGTTCAAGTGGATGTCCAGCTCGCGGGGATAGGGAACGGCGAGAGTGGAGCCGTCCCACCGCGCAACGGGACTCAACCCCTCGAGCACTGCCGCGACGCCGCCCTTGGCGAGCGTGCGCATCCTCATGTCCCGGTCGGTGGTGAACGATTGGGAGATCTTGTCCATCCACGGCGCCAGCATCGTGGCGTAGTAGGAGCGAAGCGAGTCCTCGAGCGCGCCGCGCAGCTCACGGTCTCCATCGGCCAGACGGCGGGACCATGCCGGTACCGGCGTCCGCGACGCCATGAACGCGAACTGCTCGAGCATCGTGGAACGCGGCGTGCTCACAACGGCCTCGATGCCGCTGGTGACATCTTCGGCGCCTTCGGAGGGGGTGAGGAAGTCCGGGAAGTAGCTCGCGACCGGGGCCAGGGGAAAGAGGAGGTGCTTGATCGAGGCGGCCAGGCCCCGTTCCGTAGCCCGTCGGGTCGCCGCGACCGACCACTGCTGATGCACGACTGCGCGCCGTCGCGACTGCAGGACGTGCAGGCTGAGGACCGTCTCCCACATGAGGTCGGGCTTGCAGGCGACATGCGTACGAGCGATGTCGGCGGCAGTGAAGTGGATTCGCAGGGTGAATGGTCGAGGTCTGCCAGGCTTCAAAGGGTCTGCAGGACGTCCGTCGTGGTGCACACATGCAGTCGAGGAAGGGCTCACCTGTACGCTCCACCGCCTTTGGCCGTGAGCCGCGGACCAAGAACTCGCCGCGCATCTGATGTCCAGCTCTACCTGAGAACCATGCACGCCGAGCGGAGTGACGTGAACTCCAGCCTCGACAACTCACCACAGGGTTGAGCTGGCGCTGGGCTTGAGATGCCGAGACCAAGCATAACCGACACCATCATCGGCTGTATACCGGTGTCGCGTCCTCGTGGCGGGGCGAGGTTGACCCGTGCCCACGGCCGCATGCGGAGCGGACTGCTCACTGCTGCCGGGCGAGCTTGGACAGAAGTAGAACCTCAGCTCTGCAGGCGCGTTCGAACTCGCCGAGGTGCAGGCTCTCGTCCGGCCCGTGCGCACGGCAGTTCGGATCGGCCGCACCGGTGACCAGGATGGCGGCCTGGGGGAACGCCGCGCCGAACTCCGCGATGAACGGGATCGTGCCGCCGACGCCGATGTCCACCGGTTCGCGTCCCCACGACTCACGGAACGCTTCCCGTGCCGCGTCGTACGCAGGGCCTTCAGCCACGGCGGCGAACGGCTGCCCGATGTCGCCTTCGTACACCTCGACCTGACAACCCCACGGCGCGTTGCTGCGCAGGTGGTCGGCGAGCGCCGCTCGGGCACGGACCGCGTCGTCACCGGGTGCCAACCGCAGACTCACCTTGGCGCGAGCGACCGGGTGCAGCGTGTTGGAAGCCTCCGCGATGGGCGGCGCGTCGATCGCGAGCACGGTAGCGGATGGCTTGGTCCAGATGCGCTCGGCGATGCTGCCGGTTCCGATCAGTCCGACGCCGGGCAGCACCCCGGCCTCTGCGCGGAAGCGCTCCTCCGGGTAGTCCACGTCAGGTGCCGGCGCGGTGGCGAGCCCTTTGACCACGACGTTGCCCGCGTCGTCGTGCAAGGTGGCGAGAAGCCGACACAAGGCGGTGAGCGCATCCGGGGCGGCACCGCCGTACATCCCCGAGTGCACGCCATGGTCGAGTGCTCGGACTTCGACCACGCAGTCGGCCAGTCCGCGAAGCGTCGTGGTCAAGGCCGGCACACCGACGTCGAAGTTGGCGGAGTCGGCCAGCACGATCACGTCGGCGGCGAGCTTGTCGTGGTACGTCTCGAGGAACGCCGGGAGCGTCGGCGAGCCGATCTCCTCCTCGCCCTCGACGAAGACGTTCACGCCGACCGGGGGTTTCCCGTCGTATGCCCTGATCGTCGCGAGATGAAGGGCGATGCCGGCCTTGTCGTCAGCCGCGCCGCGCCCGTAGAGGCGACCATCGCGTTCGGTGGGCTCGAACGGCGGGCTGGTCCAGTGCGCAAGGTCGCCCGTGGGCTGGACGTCGTGGTGGGCGTAGAGCAGCACGGTCGGTTGGCCGGGCGGTGCTGGGAACCGGGCGAACACGGCAGGCTGCCCGCCTGCGACCTCGAGGATGTCCACCTCGGCGGCGCCCTCGGCGCGGAAGAGCTGGGCGGTGAGGTCGGCGGTTCGCCGGACATGGTGGGCCGATGCCGGATCTGCACTCACCGAGGGGATTCGGATCAGCGTTTCCAGGTCACGTCGTACGCCCGGCAGCACCTGCTGGACGCTCTCGGCTGCATCTTTTCCGATCACGGGATGGACCCTACGCCATCCCTGAATCTCTGCATGTGGACGTTCCGGTGGCGGGCTGCGTTCCAGTAGTTTAGATTTTTCCCATCTATTTAGTCGGGTTACTCGGAGAAGTGGGGTAACGCTGTGCGGAAGCTTGTGCTCTTGGGCCTGGTTGGGCTCGCCGCCCAGCTGGTTGACGGCAGTCTCGGGATGGCCTACGGCGTGACGTCGGCGACCCTGCTGCTCGCCGCCGGCATCAATCCCGCCTCGGCATCGGCGGCCGTCCACCTTGCGGAGATCGGTACGACGCTCGTGTCGGGTGCGTCACACTGGCGGTTCGGAAATGTCGACTGGCGGGTGGTCGCCAGGATCGCGATTCCGGGCGGTGTCGGGGCGTTCGCAGGCGCGACATTCCTGAGCTGGCTGTCGACCGAGAGCGCAGAGCCGATCATGTCCGGCATCCTGCTCGCCCTTGGTCTTTACATCTTGGTCCGGTTCACTGCGTGGGGCACGCCGCGCGGCCAGCTGGGCAAGCCGGTGCGCAAGCGCTTCCTTGTCCCACTCGGTCTCTTCGCCGGCTTCGTCGACTCCACGGGTGGTGGAGGATGGGGTCCGGTCGCCACTCCCTCTCTGCTTGCGAGCGGGCGTCTGGAGCCGCGCAAGGTGGTCGGCTCGGTCGACACGAGCGAGTTCGTCGTGGCGATCGCCGCCAGCATCGGCTTCCTGATCGGGCTTGGGAGCGCGGGCTTCCCGTTCAGCATCGTGGCTGCGCTCTTCATCGGTGGGATCATCGCGGCGCCGATCGCCGCCTGGCTCGTGCGCCACATCCCGGGCAGGATCCTCGGGTCCCTGGTCGGCGGACTGATCGTCCTCACCAACACGCGCACCATCTTGAACTCCGACTGGGTGGCTGCCGAGCTTTCGACCCGCGCCACGGCTTACAGCCTGATCGCCGTGGTCTGGGCCGGCGCGGTCGCCTGGTCGCTGCGGCAGTACCTGATCGAGCGGGCTGCGACGCAGCCGGAGGAGGCCCTGGCCGCCTGAGGGGGAGGGTCGCAAGAGCCGGCCCTCCGTCACTGGGTGAGAAATCGCCTCGGCGGGGTGCCTGACCCGGCTGAGACGACGACTCACCCAGTGACGTCTTGTGTCTCGGGCGGCCGTGGCTCACCCGTCGCTCAACGGCGGATCGAGGTACGACGACAGGTCGGTGCGCTCGCCGCTGGCGTGAAGCGTGCCCTTCTCGATGGCCTCCTTCCAGGCCAGTCGGCCCGCACCGAGAAGGATCCACGTGACCGGGTCGGTCTCGACGACGCCCGGCGGGGTTCCCCGCGTGTGACGAGGGCCGGGCACGCACTGGATCGCGGCGTACGGTGGGATGCGTACCTCCACCGACCGCCCCGGCGCCCGTTGTGCCAGCAGGGCAAGGTAATGCCGCACCAACAGTCGTTGGTCTTCAGCGGACGGCTCGGTGCCTGCATCGAGTGCGTCGAGGGCACGAGCCAGCGCCGCGGCTGCTTCTTCCGGCTTGGCAGGACGTACGCGGGATGGCACACCTGGAGCCTAGTCAATGATCTTGATCGGCCACGTCGGACGTCATGCCATGGGACGTCCGACGTGGTGGAGCCCGTGAGGTTGGTCAGGATCGATCAGACGAATCACTCAGGCCGGACTTGAGTATCTCGGCGGGTACGTGGCACCGGCGTGGCGAGTGATCCTCGTGCCATGAGCAACACCGTCGCGCCGAGGTCTTGCACGTCGACCGTCGGGTTCTCTGCTCCAGTGGCGACGCCACTGCCCGGCCGGGGGGCGGGTGCACGACGAGCGCATCGATCGTCTAGCAAGAGAAGCCGATGCGGCGGTGTTGCTCTCCTTCAGACTGCCGGTTCCTGGTCGCCCGACGGCCACCCAGGCTGAGGGAACCGGTAGCCGCCGAGTCGGAGCGGTTCCTCAGCACCTCCACCGCCCGACCGGGTCTGCCCACGGTTTGCGGCGGGGGCGCACTGCAGACCGGGGACTGACCGGACCCGTATCGGCCACGGGGCCGGCCCGCCTGCCAGGCGGACACCGGCCCCGGGCTGGACGGCGGCAGGAACCGCTCGTCACGCCGCGGCGATCTGTGGCGCCGAGGACGATCGCAGAGCCAGCTCCAGCACCTCGGCCACGTTGTCGACCAGGTGGACGGTCAGGTCGTCGAGCACACTGTCTGGCACGTCGTCGAGGTCGGGCTCGTTCCTGCGCGGAAGAACGACCTCGGTGAGTCCAGCGCGATGCGCAGCGAGCAGCTTCTGCTTGACCCCGCCGATCGGGAGCACCCGCCCGGTCAGCGAGACCTCGCCGGTCATCCCGATCTCCGTACGAACCGGCCGACCCGACAGCAGCGACGCCAACGCGGCCGCAATCGTCACGCCAGCCGACGGCCCGTCCTTGGGCACCGCACCGGCCGGCACGTGCACGTGGATCCGCTTCGACGCCAGCGCGTCGACCGGAACGCCGAGCTTGTCGCCGTTGGCGCGAAGGTACGACACCGCGATCTGGGCCGACTCCTTCATCACGTCCCCCAGCTGGCCGGTCAGCGTGAGGCCCGGCTCGCCCGCCATCGTGGCGGCCTCGACGTAGAGGACGTCACCGCCGGCGCCCGTCACCGCGAGCCCGGTCGCCACGCCAGGTGTCGAGGCATCGCGTGCCGACTCCGGAAGGAACCGCGGTCTGCCGAGGTAGCGCTTGAGGTCGTCGGCGCTCACCTTCACCGGTGCGCTCGCCTCGCCGGTCGCCAGCGCTGTCGCGACCTTGCGCAGGATCTTGGCGATCGCGCGTTCCAGGTTTCGGACGCCCGCTTCGCGGGTGTACTCAGCCGCGATCCTGCGAAGGGCCGAGTCGTCGACCTGCACCTCGTCGGCCGACAGGGCAGCCCGCTCCAGTGCCCGCGGCAGCAGATGGTCGCGGCCGATGGCCACCTTCTCGTCTTCGGTGTAGCCGTCGAGCGTCACGACCTCCATCCGGTCCAGCAGCGCCGGCGGGATGGTGTCGACGATGTTGGCCGTGGCGAGGAAGAGGACGTCGGACAGGTCGAGCTCGACCTCGAGGTAGTGGTCGCGGAACGTGTGGTTCTGCGCCGGGTCGAGCACCTCCAGCAGGGCCGCTGCCGGGTCGCCTCGGAAGTCGCTCCCCACCTTGTCGACCTCGTCCAGCAGGATGACCGGGTTCATCGAGCCGGCCTCCTTGATCGCACGGACGATGCGGCCGGGCATCGCTCCGACGTACGTGCGCCGGTGGCCTCGGATCTCGGCCTCGTCGCGTACGCCGCCGAGCGCCACGCGGGCGAACTTCCGTCCGAGCGCACGCGCGACCGACTCACCGAGCGAGGTCTTCCCGACGCCTGGCGGGCCGACCAGCGCGAGCACGGCGCCGGACCCGCGACCGCCGACCGCGTGCAGGCCGCGGCTGATCCGACGGCTGCGTACCGCCAGGTACTCGACGATCCGTTCCTTCACGTCGTCGAGCCCGGAGTGGTCGGCGTCGAGAACCTCGCGGGCTTTGGTGATGTCTGTGGTGTCGTGGGTCCGGACGTTCCACGGAAGGTCGAGGATGGTGTCGAGCCAGGTACGGATCCAGCCGACCTCGGGCGACTGCTCCGACGTACGCTCCAGCTTGTCGACCTCGCGCAGCGCCGCCTCGCGCACCTTCTCGGGCAGGTCGGCCGCCTCGATGCGGCTGCGGTAGTCGTCGGCACCTTCCGGGTCGGACTCGCCCAGCTCCTTGCGGATCGCGGCGAGCTGCTGGCGCAAGACGTACTCCCGCTGCGACTTCTCCATGGTGTCGCGGACGTCTTCGCGGATCTTCTCGGTGACCTCGAGCTCGGTGAGGTGCGCCCGCGCCCACTCGACCAGCATCCGCAGTCGTTCCTTGGTGTCGGGCGTCTCGAGCAGTTGGACCTTCTTGGCGTTCTCGATCCACGACGCGTAGCCCGCGGCGTCGGCCAGCTCACTCGGATCGTTGATCCGCTGGATCGCGTCCACCACCTGCCAGGCGTTCCGGTGCGTGAGGATGGAGATCAGGATCGACTTGAACTCCCGGGCGAGCTCGTAGGTTTCGTCGTCCGGAGCCGGGACGTCGAGCACCTCGGCCTCGACCCAGAGGGCCGCGCCTGGACCGTTCACGCCGACGCCGATGCGCGCCCGTCCGGTGGCTCGGAGCGCAACCGCTGGCTCGCCGGTCGGCAGCCGACCGACCTGGGTGATCTCGGCGATCGCTCCGACCGCGCCGTACTTGCCGTCGAGGCGCGGCACGATGAGGACCCGTGCCGGGCGTTCTGTGGTGTCCCCTTCGCTCCACGTCGACCGGATGCCAGGCGGGGTCACCCGAGACGGTCGGCGTGCCCCGTTCTCGCCCTCGGCGGCCTGGTGGTCGCGGGCAGCAAGGCGTGCGGCATCGATCGCTGCCTGGCGCTCGCTGTCGAGCTCGACCGGGACCACCATGCCGGGCAGCACAACCGAGTCGGTCAGGAAGAGCAAGGGGAGCGTCAGTGTCGTCATGCCTACCGAAACGATTACACGCTTACAGACATTCCCGGGAAGCGATCCCGATACGAGGTTGTCCCCAGGGGCTGGTTGAGGCGGAGTTGTCCACAGATCTTGGAAGAACCGAGCCCGACCTACTTGTCCGGATTACCGTTTTTGCCAAGCGTCATCGTTCCCCTTGCGACGATGACGGCGAGCCGGCGGTCGTCCCCCATTTCGCCGGTGAGCAGCACGCGCAGGCGTGCCATCGGTGTGGGGAGGGGTCCCCTCGCAGCCCTTCCCCACACCTAGGGGTCGGGGCTCGGCTGAGTAGACATTGAGTATTCGTACGGATGTCTCGGGCCCGGCGATGCGGGAACCCTTGGCGCCATGCGTTTGGAGCGTCGTGACACTGCGGCACCTCAGCTTGCGACCCTTGATGAGGGCGGCCGCACCCGATCCGGTGGGGGCAGGCACAAGTCGACCGAGAGGCCATCCGTTCGGGTGTCCGGGTCGGCCACAGGCGGGCGCCGTCGTGTCACCGGGCACGGCATGCTGTGGAGCACCGCGTTCACGCTAGGCGCCTACGTCGCCGCGCTGCTCGTGACGGTCATCTGGATCTGGCCGCCGGATCGTGACGATCTGCTGATCGGCTTCATGTCCGCACCTTTCGCGGCGTTGGCGACCGGCGCGGGTTGGCTCATCGTCTGGCTTCTCCAGCTGGGTCCGGCGCGCCGGTGGGCCGGTGCCGTCCAGGGGGCGTGTGCTGGGGCGATCGTCCTGGTCGTCGCGCTCGCCGTGTTCACCCAGCTGCGGTGATTGCCGTGGTCACGCAGCGTCGACGATCACGGGTACGAAGGTTCCATGTGGGCGCCTGGTCAGGCAGCCGAGATGCGGTACATCACGGTGCCGTGCGGAGGGACGCGCGCGCTGATCTCCTTGCTGCGTTCGGTCTCGGTGTGCGACCACACGTCGCGGACTGCGTACCGACCGGAAGGCTCCAGGCCCAGACCCAAGAACGTCACCGACATGTCTTCCTCGGCCTCGGTCTCGTTGAAGAGCGCCACGGCGCGTCCACCGTCAGCGAGACGCTTGACCAAGGCATGGAGTCCTGCGTACGAACGCACCACCCGGGCCTGCTCACCCAGCGGGTCCTGGTTGATCGCGATCACCTCACGGTTCAGCAGGATCTGCATGGTGGCCGACGTCACGCGCCGTAGGTCGGTGCCGATGAGCAGCGGCGCGGCCATGATCGCCCACAAGCTGAAGTGGCTGCGGTACTCGACGTCGGTCATGCCGCCGTTGCCGACCTCGAGCATGTCGGGGTCGTTCCAGTGACCGGGCCCTGCGTAGTCGGCGAGCGCCATGTTGCGCTTGGCGATCTCCAGCATGCTCTCCCAGCTGTCAGAGATGTCGCCGGTGGTACGCCAGAGGTGGCCGACACCCTTCGCCCAGGTCCACGGCTTGTTCTGTCCCCACTCGCAGATGCTGTAGACGATCGGGCGGCCGGTGCGCAGGAGGGCGTCGCGCATGGCCGTGTAGCGCTGCACGGCGTCCCGACCCTGGTTGTGGCAGTTGTCGTACTTGAGGTAGTCGACGCCGTACGACGCGAACAAGGCGGCGTCTTGCTCCTCGTGGTCGAGCGTACCGGGAAAGCCGATCGGGCTGCACGTGTGCGTGCCGGCACTGGTGTAGATGCCGAACTTCAAGCCCTTGTCGTGGACGTAGTCGGCGACGGCCTTGATGCCGTTCGGGAACCGCTCCCGGTTGGGTTGCAGGTTGCCGTCGGTGTCCCGCTCAGGTGCCGCCCAGCAGTCGTCGAGGTTGACGTAGCGGTAGCCCGCTTCGGCCAGGCCGGAGGAGATGAAGAAGTCGGCGGTCGCGAGCACCAGCTCTTCGTTGAACTCGGGCCGGTCCTGGGTGGTGTTCCAGTTGTTCCACCCCATGGGCGGCGTCGGCGCGAGGCTGAGGTCGAGGCCTGGGGTGTCGGTCTCTGCAGCGGATGTCGTCGGCGATGTGGGCGCCGTGCTCTCGTCGGGCATGGCCGCAAGCTAGGAGTCGTCCGGGGAGAGGGTCAACCGATCGTCCCGAGCCGGCCTGTGTGCTCCCTCACCTACAGCAATCCCAATGACCAGGCGTGGCGGGTCGGCACCGCCCTCGGCAGGTGCCGGCACCCATTGTTGCTAGCAGACGCTCGCTCTCTGTGATCGAAGAATTCCACTGGCGTATCCTGAGGTGGGCTGTAAGACTTGCGGTACGTCGCATTCGGGAGGAAGCTTCGTGGCTGGGAACCCAGCTCCGCCGTCATCGCAATCCAGCTCGGCCACCTTGAGTCCGCTGCCTCCGTCATCGCCCAAGTCCGGCCGAGGCTATTACTGGACCACTGTCCTGTGCGCGATCCTTCTCGCGATCGCCGTCACCATCGTGGGCCTGGACTTCTACCGGATCCCCGGCATCGACCCGGTCCGCGCGTGGGGTTGGCACTTCGCCATCTCGCTTCTCATCCTCACGCCGGCCGTGATCACCATCTGGGCTATGAGCTGCGGCGTCGTCGCCATCCTGCGGTCCCTCGGTGCCAGGCGATGGCACGGTCTCGCCCAAGCAGTGCCCGCGGTGGCCGTCGTGCTGACGCTCCTCTACTTCCTCGTACGCTGGCTCTTCTCCGGGCCCGACGTCGCCTAGTTGTCGCTCGGATCCGCGCGTTCCGACCAGGCTCTCCGTTCGAGCCTCAGACAACTTCGTACAGCGCAGGCAGGGTGCGCTCCCACGCCTCACGCAGTTCGCTCAGCGGGATCTCGAACAACGGCCTGAGCGTGCTGTCCTCGATCACGAGGCGCCCGCCGGTGCGTTCCGATGCCCCGGCTTCCTGAGGCCCGCCGGTCTCCTCGTCCGAGGGCAGAACGACGCCGAGTCTCGTGGTCGGCACGCCGTGGTGGACGCACAGGGCAACGAAGTCGGCTTCGCTCTCAGGACGTACGCCGACGATCGCGCGCGCCGACGACTCGCTGAAGAGTGCCACGAACGGGTCCAGGCCTGCAGGCAGCGACACCCTGGCACCCAGGTCGTGAGCGAGGCACGCCTCCACCAGTGCCTGGGCGAGGCCGCCGTCGGCGAGATCGTGGGCCGCTTCGACCAGCTCGTCACGAGCGGCGGTCACGAGCACCTCGGCCAACGCCCGTTCGGCGTCGAGATCCACCTCCGGAGGCAGCCCACCGAGGTGGCCGTGCACGACGTGCGCCCACTCCGACCCACCGAACTCCTCGCGAGTGGTGCCGAGCAGGTAGATCACGGTGCCGGGCGTGCGCCAGCCCCGGCGTACCCGCTTGTAGACGTTGTCGATCACGCCGAGCACCCCCACCACGGGAGTGGGCAGGATCGCCCGGTCCCCGGTCTGGTTGTAGAAGCTGACGTTGCCCCCTGTCACCGGCAGGCCGAGCCGGCGGCAGGCGTCAGCGAGTCCCTGCGTGGCCTGCTCGAACTGCCACATCACCCCGGGATCCTCTGGCGAGCCGAAGTTGAGGCAGTTCGTGACGGCGAGCGGGCGAGCTCCGGTGACGGCGACGTTGCGGTACGCCTCGGCGAGTGCCAGCTGCGTTCCGACGTACGGATCGAGCTTGACGAAGCGGCCGTTGCAGTCGGTCGCGACCGCCACGCCGAGCGCCTCTTCTGCCGTGCCATCGGCCGGCGACGCGTGCTTTCCTCGCGCGGGCTCCAGGATGCGCAACATGCCGGCGTCCTCGGGCTGTGCGAGCACCGTGTTGCCGCGGACGTACCGGTCGTACTGGTTGGTCACCCACGACCTGTCGCAGAGGTTCGGCGAGCTCGCGAGTCTGAGCAGTGTGGCGCGAAGCTCGCCAGGGGAGTCCGGGCGTGGGAGCTGGTCGGGAGTGTCCGCCTGCAGCGCGTCCTGTGAGTCCGGCCGTGCGATCGGGCGGTGGTAGACCGGCCCTTGGTGGGCGACGGTCCGGGGCGGGACGTCCACGACGATCTCGCCCTGCCATTCCACGGTGAGCCTTCCGGACGCGTCCACCTCACCGATGACCGTGGCCGGCACATCCCACTTGGCACAGATCTGCATGAACCGCTCGACGTCGGCCGGTTCGACGATCGCCATCATGCGTTCCTGCGACTCGCTCATCAGGATCTCTTCCGGAGCGAGCGACGCGTCACGCAGCGGCACCCGGTCGAGCCAGATCCGCATGCCGCCCTCGCCAGCCGAGGCGAGCTCGGTCGTGGCGCACGAGAGGCCGGCACCGCCGAGATCCTGGATACCGACCACGATGCCGGCGGCGAACAGCTCGAGCGTGCACTCGATCAGTAGCTTCTCCATGAACGGGTCGCCGACCTGGACGCTCGGCCGCTTCGCCGGAGGTCTGCGGCTCGTCCCGGTGCCCTGTCCGGTCGAGTCGTCGGGCTCGGCGTCGAAGCTTTCGCTGGCCAGCACCGACACCCCACCGATCCCGTCGCCGCCGGTCTTCGCGCCGTAGAGGATCACCTGGTTGCCGACGCCTGAGGCCTTGGCGAGGTGGAGGTCTTCGTGCCGGAGTACGCCGACGCACAGCGCGTTGACCAGCGGGTTTCCCGCGTACGACGGGTCGAAGACCAGCTCACCGCCGATGTTGGGCAAGCCGAGGCAGTTGCCGTAGCCACCGATGCCGGCGACCACCCCCGGCAGGACGCGATGCGTGTCGGGTGCGTCGGCGGGTCCGAACCGGAGGCTGTCCATCACCGCCACGGGGCGGGCCCCCATCGCCAGGACGTCGCGGACGATCCCGCCGACACCGGTGGCGGCGCCCTGGTACGGCTCGACGTAGCTTGGGTGGTTGTGTGACTCGATCTTGAACGTCACGGCATAGCCGTGCCCGATGTCGACGACTCCGGCGTTCTCCCCGATACCGGCAAGAAGCTTGCCGATGTGGGTCTCGGCCGGCAGCTCCGAGAACTTGCGCAGATGCACCTTGCTCGATTTGTAGGAGCAGTGCTCGCTCCACATGACCGAGTACATCGCCAGCTCGCAGCTGGTCGGGCGGCGGCCGAGGATCTCGCGAATTCGGGCGTACTCGTCATCTTTCAGACCGAGTTCGCGATAGGGCTGCGGTGTGTCGGGGTTGGCAGCGGCGTACTTCACGGTGTCGAGCACGAGCCCAACGCTAGTCAGCGCGAGGTCGTACGGACGTCGCGGGTACGCAGGACGCGGCCGATTTCGAGCTCCTGATCGGCCAGCGTGGCGTGGCTTTGCTGACGAGGCAGGGCGAAGGTGATCGAGGACTGGGTTCTGCTGCCTCACAGCGCGCGGTCCGGATCGCCCGGTCGATCGCCTCCCACCAATCTCCGTGTGGGCTGCTCGCGCCTGTCGACGACCGAGATCGCCGCGGTGACGGCGTTGTAGAGGAACAGTCCCAGGAGGAGGGCGAGGCTGATCCAGAACCCGTGGCGGGTCTTCACGAGCCCGGCCACGCCACCCGCGGTCTCGCCGAACGAGGTGTTCTGCTCGAGATGACTGATGATCCGCTCACGGACGAGGAACTGGTTGAGGATCAGGAGCAGGGCCGCTTCGGCGGCCACGATCGCCCACATCAGGGAGGTCATTCTCGGGAGGACGACGAGGAGCGCGCCGATGACGAGCACGACCACTGTCAGCACGGCGAGCGGCTGCGGAGACATCGTGTCGTCGCCAGCGGCGACGTCGCCCGGCCGCATCCCGACGTACTCCGGCTTCCCACCGACCACCATGTCCCAGCCGCTGTAGTCGGCGCGGATGGTGCCCTTGGGTCCCTCACATGACACGGCGATGAACGGGAACCCCAGGCACGCGAGGACGAGTAGGAGCACCGCTGGGTTGAGGAGCAGCGTGGCGCGGTGCCTGCTTCTCATGATCGCTCCTGCGGGCCGTGGAAGGGGGCCCAATTCTTCTGAAGTCGTGTGGGTATGCGCAAGTGAAGGTGGCAAACCGGTCGCGGGGCGTGAAGCGCGCGACGATCGGGTCGGATCGACACCGATCTCTCAGGGGAGGGTGACGAGCCGCCGCAGCACGGACGTGAAGAAGCCGAGCCCGTCGGTGCTCGGGCCACACAGCGGGTCGACCGCGTGCTCGGGATGCGGCATCAGCCCCACGACGTTGCCTGCCTCGTTGCAGATGCCGGCGATGTCGCGGTAGGAGCCGTTGGGGTTGTCTCCGACGTACCGCACCACGACCTGTCCGTTCGCCTCCAGACGGTCGAGAGTGGCGGAGTCTGCGACGTACCCGCCCTCACCGTTCTTGATCGGGATCACGATCCGCTGGCCAGGCGAGTAGGCAGACGTCCAGACGGTCTCGGCGTTGTCGATCCGCAGCGGTTGGTCGCGGCAGACGAACGTCCGCCGGTTGTTGCGTACCAACGCTCCTGGCAACAGGTGGGACTCGCAGAGGATCTGGAAGCCGTTGCAGATGCCCAAGACCGGAAGACCGTCCTGAGCGGCCTCGATGACGGCCGTCATGATCGGTGCGAACCTGGCGATGGCGCCACAGCGCAGGTAGTCGCCGTACGAGAACCCGCCCGGCAAGATCACCGCGTCCACGCCGCCGAGATCGGTGTCGCGATGCCAGAGCGGCACGGCCTCGGCTCCGGCGATCTCCACCGCTCGGGCGGCGTCCTGATCGTCGAGCGAGCCCGGGAACGTGATCACACCGATCCGCGGGTGGACCTCCTCACCTCCGGTCATGGCGCGCTCTCCACGGTCGGTATGCGGCAGGCCGTCATGGTCACGTGGTCTCGGGTACGGGAGCGGTCTCGACGCGGACGGTGAAGTCCTCGATCACGGTGTTGGCGAGCAGCGTCTCGGCCGCGCGTCGGAGTTCGGCGAGCCGTTCCTCGGTGAGATCACCTTCGACCTCGAGCTCGAACCGCTTGCCTTGCCGCACGTCGGAGATGCCGGCGAAGCCGAGCCTGCGCAGCGCGCCGGCAACCGCCTGACCCTGCGGGTCGAGGATCTCCGGCTTCGGCATGACGTCGACGACCACCTTTGCCACAGGCGCCAGCGTATCGAGAGGCGCCACCTCATCGGGCGAGTGGTAGCGGCGCCGGGTGCCGGCACGTGCCGTGGCGGGCGAGCGGTCGCCACGCCTGGTCATTGTGAGGGGGTGTCGCGCTGCGCCTGGTCATTGTGAGGGGGGCCAGGGGTTGCCGGTCAGGCGTTCGTACGCCTCGATGTAGCGTGCCCGAGTGGCCTCGACGACATTGGGCGGGAGCTCTGGCGCGGGAGGCTCCTTGTTCCAACCGCTCGATGCCACCCAGTCACGTACGTACTGTTTGTCGAACCCGACCTGCGGCCGCCCAGGCTCCCACGACGCGGCAGGCCAGAAGCGAGACGAGTCCGGTGTCAGCACCTCGTCGCCCAGCACCAGTTCCCGGTGCGGGCCGAAACCGAACTCGAGCTTCGTGTCGGCGATGATGATCCCGCGTTCGGCGGCGAGCTCGGCGCCACGCTGGTAGATCGTGAGCGTGAGTCGGCGCAGCTCGGCGGCGGTTTCCGCGCCGACCTTCGCGACCACCTCGTCGTACGTCATGGGCGTGTCGTGCCCACCCGCCTGCGCCTTGATCGTGGGCGTGAAGATCGGCTCAGGAAGCTTGGAGCCTTCGACCAGCCCGGGCGGGAGCGGTATGCCGCAAATCGCGCCAGTCCTTTCGTACTCCGTGAGCCCGGAACCGGTGAGATAGCCCCGCGCGATGCACTCGATCGGCAGCATCTCCAGCCTTCGGCAGCGGATCGCGCGGCCGCGGAAGACGGGTGGGACGTCGGTCGCCGAGATCACGTGGTTGGGCACGAGATCGGCCAGCTGCTCGAACCACCAGAGCGACAACGCGGTGAGGATCTTGCCTTTGTCCGGTATGGGTGTGGGCAGCACGGTGTCGAAGGCCGAGATCCGGTCCGAAGCCACCAGGATCAGATCGCCGCGGTCTTCGTAGATGTCGCGGACCTTGCCGGAATAGACATGCGGCAAGCCGAAGGAAGGCCGGCAATCATCGTCGTGGTGGGGCGCCTGCGCGGTCATGCCTCGATCCTTCCAGAGCGGCCTTTGTCGGCAACAGGCCCCCGACGCGGGAATCGCTGTCGATGCGGGTGCCCCGCTCAGGTGCTCGCAGTCAGGCCCACCTCGTCGCGCCACGCCGCATGCCGGGCACGGAGGCGTTCCACGATGTCGGGGTGGTCGGCGGAGAGATCGGTGGTCTCGGCGATGTCGTTCGCGAGGTTGGTGAGCCGCTCGCCGACCCCGATGTCGGTGTGCTCGGTACGGCGGAGCGCGTCCGCGTGCCGTCCTGGGTCGGCGTGGTGCAGCTTCCAGTCGCCCTCGCGTACCGCCCACTGGAATCCGCAGTCCCAGTGCAGAGCCGCGTGGCCGGTGGAGGAGGGATCGCCACGCCAGGCGGAGAGCTGGTCGAGGCCGTCGGAATGCTCCCAGCTCTCGGGTGGAGCTCCAGCTGCCGAGAGCAGGCTGGGATAGAGGTCCAGTGTGCTCGTCAACGCGTCGGTGGTCCGTCCGCCCGTGATGCCGCCGGCTCGCCAGCGCACGAGGAAAGGCACGCGGATCCCGCCCTCCCACAAGGTGTACTTCGTCCCCCGCAAGGGCGTGTTGACACCGAAGTTGCACGTCGAGCCGCCGTTGTCGGTCGTGTAGACGACGATGGTGTTGTCGGCGATTCCTCGTCGGTCCAGCTCGTCGAGGAGTCGGCCGATCTCGGCGTCCATCAACTCCAGCTGCGCAAGGTAGTAGGCGCGTCCGTTCGGAAGGTTGGGCCAGATCGCGCCGTCGTACCAGTCGACGTACGACGACAGCGTGGGGTCCCAGTCGTCGTACTTCTCAAGACCGCGTTTGGCAAGCTCCTCGTCCGGCAGCTGGAAGCAGAAGTTGTGCACGGCGTTGAACGCCAGCATCAGGAAGAAGGGGCGGTCGTCCTGGCGGGCGATGAAGTCGCGTGCCCGTCTGCCGAGTTCCGCCGTGAGGAATCCTTCGAGCTCGCATTCGGTGTCGCCTTCCAGCATGGGCTGCACCGCCATGCACCACGACGCCTCCGGTCCGTAACGTTCGACGGCGGCCTGTGAGTGATGCAGGTAGTTGAGCCGCCCCATCTGCTTGCCGGCGAGTCCGTAGAACGTTTCCTGGAAGCCGTGGTGCGGCGGGCAGGCCCGGTCGCCGCGGTCCTCTCGACCGTAGTGCACCTTGCCGAAGTACGCCGTCGTGTAGTCGAGGTCGCGAAACCTCTCAGCCAACGAGGGAAGGTGATTCGGGAAGCTGCTGCTGTCGAACCACTGGGCGCCCCACCGCTGCTGGTACTGCCCGGAGATCAGCCCTGCACGCGAAGGGCTGCAGATGGGTGCGGTGACGTACGCCTGCGTAGCCGAGACACCCTCTGCGGCAAGCCGGTCAAGCGCAGGCGTGCAGACATCTGGATCGAGTCCCAACGCACTGCGATCGGCGTACCCGTGGTCGTCTGACACGATGAGGACGACGTTCGGTCGGCTCTGCGTCGAAGCTCCTGCCATGAGAAGGATCCTCGCCGCTCGCGTGCTCACCTTCCACTGCTGCTGACCAGAGTGGCTGGTTGTGGCCGACCAGCAGGCGAAGGAGTTGGGTGAGTGCGGCTGCCGGTGTTCGCGTCGTCGCGACCAGCCCTGACGTGGCACCCTGACGTGTCGTCACAATGCCGAGCTCCAGCGGGCTCACAACGGCCGGTTGGGCAGCGTGGCCACGGCCTGCGGCGCCGGAAACAGGTGGTGCATGGTCTTCCGTACGGTGGTGTATGTGGCGCCGCCCCAGAATGGTGCGGATCGCGGTACCGAGACGAGACCTGTAGACAACTCCACCAACACCGACCGGCTCACCGTGCCGAACCTCGTGGACGGTTTGCGGAAGGCGACGGTCCTGGCTTGGTGGTCGGCGGAGTTCGCGATCACGGCCGCGATGACCATGACGCTGCTGGTCCACCCGCGGTGGGGCACGTCCAGCGTCTGGGAGAACGCCACCGAGTGTCGCGTGAAGTCCTCCATCAGGAACGCCGTCGCGGCGTCGACGGTGGTGATGGTGACGCAGTACCGGTAACGACCCGATCGCCTGCTGCTCGTGCAGCTCGGCAACGGTCGCCGTCACAGGGCCGACGGGCGTGCGGTAGATCTTCGCTCCCGCCAGGTGCAACTGGTTGTGGACCGTCGTGAGGTATTCCGGCATCGTCGCCATGATCGTCATCATCGACCAGTCGCCGGGAAAGAGGTCACGACCCGGGCCGAACAGATCGAGGGCTTGGCCCGGGCGTGTCGGGTAGTCGAGTGACACGAATCAGTCGAGCACGCAAGACGACCGTTCCCGACCGTGCTCTTCGACCCCGACGGGGAGCAGCGACGCAATACCGGTGGAGAGTGCCGGCCGTCGCGCTTGAGCGTCGCCGTGTGCCTCACGGCCTCACAGGATGGGTTCCGGCGTGTACGAAGCCGCGTCAGGATGCTGGGCCACGACTTGCTGGACCTTGCGTACCACCTCCGCAACCTGCGCGGGCGCAGCGCCGGTGAAGGTCAAGGGCGCGTCCAGGATGCCGGCGAGCTCGCTACTGGAGAGCGGCAGACGGTCGTCGGCAGCGAGTCGGTCCAGAAGGTCGTTGTGCTCCTGGCCCTTTTCCCGCATGGCCAACCCGACCGCGACCGCGTGCTCGCGGATGATCTCGTGGGCGGTTTCCCGACCGACGCCCTTGCGAACGGCGGCCAGCATGATCTTGGTGGTCGCGAGGAAGGGCAGGTACCGGTCGAGCTCACGTTGGATGACCGCCGGGAACGGTCCGAACTCGTCGAGCACGGTGAGGAACGTTTCGAACAATCCGTCGGTGGCGAAGAACGCATCCGGCAAGGCGACCCGGCGCACAACCGAGCAGGAAACGTCGCCCTCGTTCCACTGATCGCCCGCCAGCTCGCTGACCATGGAGAGGTACCCGCGCACGACGACGGCGAGCCCGTTGACGCGTTCGCACGAGCGGGTGTTCATCTTGTGCGGCATGGCGGACGAGCCGACCTGACCGGGCTGGAAGCCTTCGGTAACGAGCTCGTGTCCTGCCATCAACCGGATCGTCGTGGCCAGGTTGGAGGGCCCTGCGGTGGCCTGGACGAGCGTGGACAGCGCCTCGAAGTCGAGCGAGCGCGGGTAGACCTGGCCGACGCTGGTGAGGATCCGCTCGAAACCGAGGTGCATGGCGATCCGGCGTTCGAGCTCGGCAAGCTTGGCGATGTCGCCACCCAGCAGGTCGAGCTGGTCCTGTGCGGTTCCGACCGGACCTTTCAGCCCGCGTAGTGGATAGCGCGTGAGCAGGCTCTGGATCCGTTCGTAGGCGATCAGCAACTCGTCGGCTACTGTCGCGAACCGCTTGCCCAACGTGGTCGCCTGGGCTGCGACGTTGTGGCTACGGCCGGCGATCACGAGCTCGGCGTAGTCGCTGGCGCGGGCGGCGAGGCGGGCCAGCGCGGCGACGATCCGGTCCCGGACGAGGGCGAGCGACTCACGGATCTGCAGCTGCTCGACATTCTCGGTCAGGTCGCGGCTGGTCATGCCCTTGTGGATGTGTTCCTGACCGGCCAGCGCGCAGAACTCCTCGATCCGCGCCTTCACGTCGTGTCGGGTTCGCCGCTCGCGTTCGCGGATCGACTCGAGGTCGACGTCCTCGACGACGCGTTCGTACGCCTCGATGACACCTTCTGGCACGTCGATGCCGAGATCACGCTGCGCGCGGAGCACCGCGATCCACAGCCGGCGCTCCAGGACGATCTTGTGACGGGGCGACCACAGGTCCACCATGGGCGCCGAGGCGTAGCGGGTGGCGAGGACGTTGGGGATGGGCTGCGTCACCTGGACATTCTCGCAGGCTCACGTCCATTCCCTGCATGCCGCCCATGATCCGCGCATGCCTGTGGCGAGAGCGGCGAAACCCTTCCAGACATGGTCATTTTGCGGACGACGATGGCAAGGCTGGGTTGCGTCCCACGTAGGCTTGCAAGCCATGACAAGACCCATACGTATCGGCGTTCAGATCCAGCCGCAGCATGCCGACTACGCCCAGATCCGCGATGCAGTCGCGCGAGCCGAGGACATGGGCGTCGACATCATCTACAACTGGGACCACTTCTTCCCGCTGTACGGCGATCCCGACGGAAAACATTTCGAGTGTTGGACCATGCTCGGAGCCTGGGCGGAGGCGACGTCTCGGGTCGAGTTCGGCGCCCTGGTGACCTGCAACAGCTACCGCAACCCCGAGCTTCTCGCCGACATGGCGCGCACCGTCGACCACATCAGCGGCGGTCGGCTCATCCTCGGAATCGGCGCCGGTTGGTTCGAACGCGACTACAACGAGTACGGCTACGAGTTCGGCACCCCGGGCACCCGGCTGGCCGACCTGAAAGAAGCGCTGCCGCGGATCAAGTCCCGTTGGCGCAAGCTGAACCCGCCGCCAACCCGTGACATCCCGGTCCTGATCGGTGGTGGTGGCGAGCGCAAGACGCTGCGTTACACCGCGGAGTACGCCGACATCTGGCACGGGTTCGGCGACGCTGCGACCCTGCAGCACAAATGCAAGGTGCTCGACGAGTGGTGTGCCGAGATCGGCCGGGATCCTGCCGAGATCGAACGCTCCGGTGGTGCGCCCGCCGGTGATCCCTACGAGGTCGCCCAGCCCTTCCTCGACGCGGGTATCACGCAGTTCACGTTCGGTGTGTCCGGACCCGACTACGACCTCAGCACCGTCAAGCGCTGGGTCGCCTGGCGCGACAGCCTGAAATGACCACGCGTTCAGCACGCTCGTGAGGTCCTAAGACCCGGACGGGAAGTACGGGGGCGCGACGCGCGTGTCCTGAGGCCTCCGCAGACGTGCTGGCCAGCCGACGATCTCGCCCCGGGGCGAACGGCGTGACCGCGTGGCGGAGGCGTTACGCGTTTCGGCGCGACGAGCACCCTCGCGCCACCCGAGGTTCGGTCAGTGCGCCGAGCCTGCCGGAGAGTTCTATCCGCTTGTGGAGCTCCTCAGGCAGGCTTCGGCGGAAACCTCGGCTTCGCACAGGTAGGGCTGGTTATTTCGAGCAAATCGAGGAAATCCCCTCTGCATGGAGATGCCAGTCATCACCCGATGCACTGCCGAAACGTGTGCGTACAACCAGGAACAGCACTGCCACGCGCTGGCGATCACCATCGGGGAACCGCGCGAGGCCCGATGCGAAACCTTCGTCGAGGGAGCCTTCACAGGCGGTGACCCGGAGGCGGTCGGTCACGTCGGCGCCTGCCGGATGTCGGACTGCCAGCACAACACCAACCTCGAGTGCCAGGCTCCGAACATCGTCGTGGGATACCAGCAGAACACCGTCGACTGCCTGACCTACCAGCCCCAACCGGCGTGAGCCGGTGGTCGACGCGATGTCGCGTGGGCGATGGTCGCCCGCCCAGGCGACAGCTGTGCCGACCTTGTCGTACGACCGCTAGGCAGGCCCCTGTCGCCGGAGCTCGTCCTGGGCCGCCTTGGCCGCGATGTCGCTGCGATGGTGTGAGCCTTCGATGTGGATCCGCGCCACCGCGTCGTACGCACGATCCCGTGCGATGGCAAGGTCGGGCCCGACAGCGGTGACCGCCAGCACCCGCCCGCCGGCGGTGACCAGTCGGCCGGCGTCGTCGCGCGCAGTGCCTGCGTGGAAGACCTGCACCTGTTCCAGCTCGCGGGCGGTCTCCAGGCCCTCGATGAGGTCACCGGTTCGTGGTGCCTGTGGATAACCATTGGCTGCGATCACGACCGTGACGGCGGTGTCCGACGACCAGCGAAGTGGCTCGGCGTCCTGCAGCCCACCCGTGGCAGCGGCGTGGAAGAGTCCGGCGACCGGCGTCTGCAGCAGCGGAAGAATCACCTGTGCCTCGGGGTCGCCGAACCGCGCGTTGAACTCCACGACGCGAAGGCCGCGAGAGGTCAACGCGAGGCCTGCGTAGAGGACACCGTGGTACGGCGTACCCCGGCCACGCAGCTCGTCGATCGTGGGCTGAAGGATCCGGGCGACCGCCTCTGCGACGAGATCGTCCGGGGCCCAGGGCAGCGGGGTGTAGGCCCCCATCCCTCCTGTATTGGGTCCGGCATCGTTGTCGTACGCCCGCTTGAAGTCCTGAGCTGGGCGCATGGGCAGGACCGTGGTGCCGTCGGTGATGCCGAAGACGGAGAGCTCCGGTCCGTCGAGGTATTCCTCGATCACGACCCGTCCGCAGGCTGCGGCGTGCGCCACCGCGGCCGCCCGATCGTGAGTGACCACGACGCCTTTGCCTGCTGCGAGTCCGTCGTTCTTCACGACATAGGGAGGGCCGAAGGCATCGAGCGCGGCCTCCACCTCCTGGGGCGTCTTGCAGACGTGCGCCGTGGCGGTGGGTACGCCTGCGGCAGCCATCACGTCCTTGCCGAAGGCCTTCGATCCCTCGATCCGGGCGGCGAGCTTCGACGGACCGAAGCAGGCGATGCCCTTGTCTCGTACGACGTCTGCGGCACCGGCCACCAGCGGCGCCTCCGGCCCGATGACGACCAGGTCGACGCCGAGCTTCTCGGCGAGAGCGCCGATCTCGTCGGGCGCCGACATGTCCACCGGGTGGATCTCGGCTACCTCGGCGATGCCTGGGTTGCCAGGTGCAGCGTGAAGCTGGTCCACGGTCGGATCCCGGCGAAGCGTCTGGGCGAGCGCGTGCTCCCGGGCACCGGCGCCGACGACGAGTACGTCCATGACACACGACCCTAGCGAGCCGCCGTGTCACGCAGACCGTCGAGGCGGGCTCGACCGGGCGAGTGGTACGGCGGGCGGGAGATCGTCACCGGGACCGGGCAGACCGACATGCTCCCTACGAGGCGGGTCGGTCCGGTCAGTTCGTACGGACCGCTCGGATCCGCGAGGAGGATCTCGTACGTCACGAATCGTCGACGGGGTAGACCGTACGGGGCCCCACGACATCGGCACCGAGCGCGACCACCCTCGACCGCAGGCCCCGATCGGCGGTCACGACGACGCATCGGCGGTGCCCCTGGGTCGCCTGGCTCACGAGGTCCACGATCGTGTCGTCGCCAGATCCGGTTGCCGCGACGACACGCACGTCGGGTGTGCTCTCGACCGGTCGCGCCTTGCCCTCGACGACCAACACCACCTCGAGCGGTGGCTCGAGGCCGGAGACGCCACCGTGCTGGAGCCCGCGATCGGCAACCGGGGCCAGAGCGGAGCGCAGCCGCTCGGTCGCGGCCACGCGGTCGTGCCACCAGCCGTCGGGTACCGAGCCGACGACGTTGGCTGCATCCACGACCAGCAGGGTCGGTCTGCTGCTGCGGTCGTCTGTCGACCTCACGTCGGGCGCCTCAGACCAGGGAGCGGAGAGTGATGATCTGCTCCCGACCGGGGCCCACCCCGATCCCGGCCACCGGCGCGCCGATCATCTCTTCGAGCGCTTTGACGTACGCTTGCGCGGCCTTGGGCAGATCCTCGAAGTGGCGGCACTCGGAGATGTCCTCCCACCACCCGTCGAGGTACTCGTAGATCGGCTGTGCGTGATGGAAGTCGGTCTGCGTCATCGGCAGCTCGTCGTACCGCGTGCCGTCGACGTCGTACGCCACACAGACCGGCACTCGCTCGAACCCGGAGAGCACGTCGAGCTTGGTGAGGAACCAGTCGGTGAACGCGTTGACCCGTGCCGCGTACCGGGCGATCACGGCGTCGAACCAGCCACAACGCCTGGCCCGGCCGGTCGTCACGCCGTACTCTCCACCAACCTTGCGCAGCTGCTCCCCGTCGGCGTCGAAGAGCTCGGTCGGGAACGGTCCTGAACCGACCCGCGTCGTGTAGGCCTTGAGCACCCCGATCACGCGGTCGATCCGCGTGGGTCCGATCCCGGCACCCACACAGGCACCACCGGCCGTGGGGTTGGACGACGTGACGAACGGATAGGTGCCGTGGTCGACGTCCAGCATGGTCGCCTGCGCACCCTCGAGCAGCACGACCTTGCCGTCGTCGAGTGCCTTGTTGAGCACGGACGAGGTGTCGGTGACGTAGGGGCGCAGCCGGTCGGCGTACCGCAGGAATCCTTCGACTACTTGGTCGGCCTCGATGGCACGTCGGTTGTACGCCTTCACCAGGAGGTTGTTCTTCTGGTCGAGGGCGCCTTCGACCTTCTGCCGGAGGATGCCCGGGTCGAACAGGTCCTGCACCCTGACGCCGACCCGGCTCACCTTGTCGGAGTACGCCGGGCCGATCCCGCGTCCGGTGGTGCCGATCCGGTTCTTGCCGAGGAATCTCTCCGTGACCTTGTCGATCGTGGAGTGGTACGGCGCGATCAAGTGGGCGTTGGCGGAGATCAACAGGTCGGAGCAGTCGATCCCTCGCGCCTCCAGCATGACGATCTCGTCGAAGAGCACCTCGGGATCGATGACGACGCCGTTGCCGATCACGGGGACGACGCCCGGCGTGATCGCGCCAGATGGCAGGAGATGGACGGCATAGGTTTGACCGTCGACGACGACGGTGTGCCCGGCATTGTTGCCGCCTTGGTAGCGGACGCAGTAGTCGACGGAGCTGCCGAGCAGGTCGGTGACCTTACCCTTGCCTTCGTCTCCCCATTGGGCGCCGACGAGCACGATCGCAGGCATGTGGGGTCCTTCCAGAAGGCGGAGCCAAGAACCCCGGGTCGGCGGGCTCGGGGGCTTGACCGGCACTTGCGGGGCCAGGATAGTCGACCCGCCGCCTAGGTCACCCTGCGGAGTCGTCCCGCCTAGCGGAGTGTCGACTTTGGACCCTTCCGCCGGAAGTTTCACGCGGTATGGTGCCGTGAGTGGAGTCGTTGCTCGTGGTAATCAGCAAGGACGTCGGCGGCGTGGACGAGCACAGGGTCCGAGCCGCGATCGATGTCCTGAGCTCCGAGGCCGACGTCCAGGTCTGCAACACGGCAATGCCCGGCGAGCTCGACGGGGCGCTGCACCGCCGCGGCGGCCGCACTCTCGTGGTGGCCGGTGGTGATCGCAACCTGCATCGCGTGGTGTCCGCCCTGCATCGCCGCAACGAGCTCGCTGACACGCTCCTCGCTGTGCTGCCCGACGGCTCACCGGACGACTTCGTGGCCGGTGCGGGAATTCCATCCGATCCCTTGCAGGCGGCACGGGTGGTCCTGCAGGGTGTCGAGCGTCGCTTCGACCTGATCGAGGACTGCCGCGGATCGGTGATCCTCAATGTCGTACGTCTGGGACGCTGCCGGACCACGCGAGCCGCCGGCTGGTTCGGCAACGGCCGTGGCGGGAGCCTGTATGGGTACACCATGGCCGGATTCGGCCGTGGGGATGCAGCGCCACCTGCCGCCTACGGCTCGTCGAAGCCATTCCACGTGCGAATCGAGGCCGACTCCACGGTCGTCGCGGACTTCGACCGGCCGGTGACGTCGGTGGCGCTCGTCAACGCGCCGTCCCGGCTGCCTTCTGCGGTCGGTCCCCTGGCTGCCCTGTCGTTCAGTGCGTTCCCGTTCGCGACGACCTCTCCGATCCTGGGACGTGACGACTCGCGCCGGCGCGGTGCCGCTGCCCGACGGGCAGCGCTCCTGGCGCCGTCTGCCGACCCGACGGACCACCTGATCGACGTGGTCGTGCGTTTCGCCGTGAGTCCGTACCGACGGCTGCTGACCTGGCTACGCCGGACCCACCCGATCGCCCGTGACGACGTGGTGACCATCCGGGCACGTCAGGTCAAGATCGTTGGTCAGCGATTCTGGATGACCTGTGACGGGCAGGACGCGGGGACCGAGCAACGCTGCACCTGGACGGTCCTCCCCAAGAGCCTGCGCCTGATCGTGCCCCGTGATAGCCACGTTCCCGACGCGATGACGGCCGTTTCTGCGCACTGAGCGCCGTTCCCGCGCATTGACCGCGGCTCCCCCACGCAATGACCAGGCGTGGGTGGTGTGCGGTACCCGCGGCAGGCGCTGGTACCCGCCACGGGTACCGCACGCCCTATTAGGCGCAGGTGTGGGATCAAGCCGAATCTGGAGCCAACCTGCGGGGCATCACCCGAGATCAGCTCGACAGCCCGAGCTCAGCGGCTGCCGTCGCGCTCGAGTCGGCAAGGAGAGTCCGGCAGCGCTCGGCCTCGTCGGACTCGCCGATCGCGGATGCCGCCCGAGCCAACGCGGCCAGGCTTCGGAGGAACCCGCGGTTGGGCTCGTGTTCCCACGGGATCGGTCCGTGCCCGCGCCAGCCATGCCGTCGGAGCGCGTCCAGCCCGCGGTGGTAGCCGACCCGGGCGAACGCGTACCCCTCGAGCTCGCGGCCCTCGTCCAGTGCCCGCTCGGCGAGCATGGCCCAGGCGAGGGAGTAGGCCGGGTGGGAGCGGGCGACCTGCGCCGGGTCCGTTCCCTTTTCCAGGGCGGCTCGGGCATCGGCATCGTCGGTGAGCAGCGTCGCAGCTGGCTCGCCCAGCAGATTGTGCTGCGTACTCATGGCCACATCATGCCCTCACCTCGGCTCGGGCCACTGGCGACCTCGCCGGGGCTGGCGGCTCACCGGGCGAGCGGTAGCCACGGCGACTGCCGGACCCTGCCGTGGCTGGTGCACACCACCCACGCCTGGTCATTGCGTGGGGGGAGCGGTGGTCATCGCGCGGCGGAAACCTGGTCATGGCGAAGGGCTCGGGCAACGTCTTGGGCGGCTCGTGCGTCCCCGGGCACGTCGAGGTCAATCCGAGACCTCGACGGGGCTCCACGCATGAAGGGACCGCAGTCATGTCGCGACTTGGCACAGCCGTGCTCACGGTCGTCACCACCACTGGCTTGCTGCTCGCTGGCTGCACGAGCCATACCGATACCGAGTCGCCAACGGACAACCGCGCCGCAACACAGGGAGGCTCCGGCGCCCAGGGTTCAGCGAAAGAATCCGGTGGCGGTCTCGCATATGACGGGGGCGCCCGCAAGCCCGACGCCCTCGGGAGCGCTCCAGAGCGCCGGGCCGCCGCCGACGGAGTGCCAGGCGCGCCGCAGGACCTGTCGGGCCCGGCGTCCGCCGACAACCTGTCGACGTTCGCCCTCGATGTCGACACTGCGTCGTACGACTATGCCGCCCGCGTCCTCACCGACGGCTCCCTTCCCGACCCGGCGCAGATCCGACCGGAGGAGTTCATCAACGCGTTCGACCAGGACTACCCCTATCCGCCAGACGATGGGATCGCCATCCACACTGACGGATTCCGCTTGCCGGCGTGGCATGAGGGCGAGCGGCCGACGCGGTCGAACGACATCCGACCGGCTTTCCCACAAGGGGATACGAGGTTGCTGCGGATCGGCTTGCAGACTCGACCCGAACGCTTTGGTCACCGGGCAGACGCCAACCTCACGTTCGTCATTGACGTCTCCGGCTCGATGCGGGAGCCTGGCCGGCTCGACCTGGTGCAGGAGGCGTTGCACACACTGATCGACGAGCTTCGTCCGACCGACGCCGTCGCGATCGTGGCCTACTCCACGACGGCCCGAGTGATCCAGCCGATGACACCGGTGTCGGAGAAGGCCGATCTGCATCGAGCGGTCGACGCGTTGGCACCAGAAGACAGTACGAATCTCGAAGCCGGCCTGGTGACCGGGTACCGCGTCGCGCGTGAAGGGTTTCGTGAGGGCGTGACGAATCGTGTGATCCTGCTCTCCGACGGTCTGGCGAACGTCGGAAACACCACACCCGAGGCGATCCTGACGCAGGTGCGGGAGAGCGCCGGCAAGGACATCGCCTTGTTGTGCGTGGGCGTCGGTCGGCAGTACGGCGACCACCTGATGGAGCAGCTTGCCGACAACGGCGAGGGTTTCGCGGTCTACGTCTCGAGTCTGGAGCAGGCTCGCCGCATCTTCGTCGAGCGACTGCCGGGCACTCTGGCCGTTCGGGCGCGGGATGCGAAGGTGCAGGTGGCGTTCGATCCGGAGACGGTCGTATCGCATCGGTTGATCGGGTTCGACAACCGTGCCGTCGCCGACGAGGACTTCCGCAACGACGCGGTCGATGGTGGTGAGCTCGGACCGGGTCACAGCGTGACGGCGCTCTACGCCGTGACCCTGCGGCCCAGGGTGGGCGCGGCAGGCTCTTACCGACCGGTGGCAACCGTCACGGCGCGATGGCTCGACCCCGAGACCGGTCGACCGAGTGAGGCCACGGCGAGGGTGCACGACTACGAGCTGGACGTGCCGTATGCATCGGCAGCGCCACGACTGCGCCTGGACTATGTGGTGGGGACGTTCGCGCTCTGCCTCCGTGGTGGCGGCTACCGCGTGGCGTACGGTGACGGCAAGTTCGGCGACGGTGACGTCGAGAGCATGCACGGTGGCGGCCTTGGGTGCGGACCGCGTGTGGTGTACGACGACGGAGTCGAAGGGCCGGGACAGTCCGTTCCGGAGCCGGTCTCGCTCGCGCGCCTCGCCGCCGAAGCCGATGAGCTGGCCGCAGTCACCGAAGACCGGCGGGTTGCTCAGCTGGCGGAGCTCATTCGGCGGGCCGATCTGCTGATGACGTGATGTCTGCTCGCCGCCGGTATCGGCGCTGCGAAATGATGGCCTGCCGTGGATGGGCAGCGCAGTGACGCGCAACGCAAGATTGCCGCGTTCGTGACCCGCGGGACGGGCGATGCGGCCGAGCTCCTGGTCTTCTGGCATGCCGGTGGCGGCGTGCAGATCCCGGCCGGCACCGTCGAACCCGGCGAGACGTTCGGCGCGGCCGGTCGTCGGGAGGCCGTGGAGGAGACGGGGCTCGCCGATCTGGAGCTGGTGGCGAGCCTCGGCATCCGTTCGTCCGACCTGCCGGACGGCATGGCGGCGGTGAACCGGCGCGTCACGCTGCAGACCCGCCCTGGCAGCGACGGGCCCAAGACCTCCTGGTCCGTGGGCAATGTCTGGGTGACGGTGGTGGACGAACGCGACGGTTGCAGCCGGATCGTCTACACCGAGACCGATCTCGACGCCGACCTGGCGAGGAGCCGATGGTCACCGCGCGGTTCGAGGGCTGGGTGCCGTCGGATTGTCTGGTACGACGGCAGGAACGCGCGTTCTTCCACTTTCGAACCGTCGGCCCGACGCCCGACCGCTGGTTCCAGCGCGAGAACGACCAGCTCGACTTCCACCTCTACTGGGTGGCGCTGACGCCGAAGCCTGACGTCCTGCTCTCGGGTCAGCAGGAGTGGCTCGACGAGTTCTACGACGACCTTCTCGCAGGCGTCGGTGCTCGCCGTCGGCGAGCCCAGATAGGCGTCGGTGCTGAGGAGGCGTCCTGCGACTCACCCCGGACGACCACGATCTGCTGGTGACCGAGCTCATGTCGGCAGGTCCTCTCCTCGTTCGTGGTATCCATGACCCATGGCGATCGAAGTCCGCCCGGCGACCGACTTCGACGACGTGAAGACGATGCTGGGCCCGAAGAAGAGCCCGGATTCCAACGTCTGCTGGTGCTTGAGCTACCGGTTGTCGTCGAAGGAGAACCGGGCTCTGGTCGGTGCGGCGCGTGGTGAGAAGGTCCGGGAGCTGATCGAGAAGGGCCCGATCGGGGTCCTCGCCTACGACGGGGACGAGGTCGTGGGGTGGGCGGCTGTCGCTCCCCGGGCCGAGACGTCGTTCGCCCGCAACCGCAAGATCCCGCACATCGACGACCGTGACGTGTGGTCGGTGTGGTGTATTCGGGTACGTCCCGGCCACCGTGGACAAGGCATTTCGCATCACCTGCTCCGCGGTACTGTCGAGTTCGCCCGAAACCAAGGAGCGCCTGCCATCGAGGGCTATCCCGTCGACAACCGGGGCGAGAAGGTGGATCTCACGATGGCCTACGTCGGCACCCGGACGTTGTTCGAACGCGCTGGCTTCACGAAGGCAGCCGACACCGACTCGGTGCTTGACGGCTTCCCCCGCGTACTCATGCGGCTCGACTTCGACTGAGTGACGACCGGTCTCACGTGGCCGGGTCGCCGTCCTGCGCCCTGCGTAGGCGTGCGACCTTGCGGAGCATGAGAGCGCGACCAGAAGGACGTACGCGATCAAAAATGGATGCGGCGGCGCCCCTCGTTGACCATCTCACAGTCGTACAGAGCGCCGCCGCCTGGGCGTTCCCCAGTTTGCTGTGCAACGTGGTAAGGCGCAACATCCCGGTTCGCGGAAAGGGACTTCGCGACGACCGGATCCGGACAACACTCCGTAACAATTACCCCAAATCGGTCACAAACGGTCACAAGATCGGGATGACTGTGCGGAGCTGGCGCCGCCTTACCGAGCTTTCCCGAGCCGTCGGGAGGCCGGGCTCCGAGCCTCCCGACGACGCGTCAGCCTTCGATGCGCCGTGAAAGTGGCTACTTCAGGGTCTTGCCGGCCGAACGCAGGTCCTCGCAGGCCTGCACGACGCGCTTGGCCATCGACTCCTCGGCCTTCTTGCCGTAGGAGCGCGGGTCGTACGCCTTCTTGTTGCCGACCTCGCCGTCGACCTTCAGCACGCCGTCGTAGTTGGTGAACATGTGATCCGCAATCGCCCGCGTGAAGGCGTACTGCGTGTCGGTGTCGATGTTCATCTTGACCACGCCGTAGTCGACGGCGGCCTGGATCTCGGACAGCAGCGACCCCGAGCCACCGTGGAAGACCAACGAGAACGGCTTGGACTTTCCGTACTTTTCGCCGACCGTGTCCTGGATCTCCTTGAGGATCTCCGGACGCAGCTTCACGTTGCCCGGCTTGTAGACGCCGTGCACGTTGCCGAAGGTCAGCGCGGTGATGTAGCGACCGTTCTCGCCGAGCCCCAGCACCTCCGCGGTCCGCAGGCCGTCGGCCGGCGTGGTGTAGAGCTTCTCGTTCATCTCGCCGACGATGCCGTCTTCCTCACCGCCGACCACGCCGACCTCGATCTCGAGGATGACCTTGGCCTTGGACGTCTGCTCGAGCAGCTCCTTGGCGATCTGGAGGTTCTCCTCGAGCGGCACGGCCGAGCCGTCCCACATGTGGGACTGGAACAGCGGGTCCTCCCCGCGTGCCACTCGTTCGGCGGATACTGCGAGCAGGGGTCGTACGAATGAGTCGAGCTTGTCCTTCGGGCAGTGGTCGGTGTGCAGGGCGATGTTGACCGGGTACTTCTTGGCGACCTCGCGCGCGTACGCGGCGAACGCGGTCGCGCCGGTCACCATGTCCTTGATCGTCGCACCGGATAGGAACTCGGCGCCACCGGTCGACACCTGCACGATGCCGTCGCTCTCGGCCTCGGCGAATCCGCGGAGCGCGGCGTGGAGCGTCTGCGAGGAGGTCACGTTGATCGCGGGGTAGGCAAACGCGCCCTCTTTGGCGCGGTCGAACATCTCGGCGTAGACCTCAGGGCTGGCGATGGGCATGAGCGGTCCCCCTCTTCTCAAAGGTGCGGATGATGCAGCGAACGCCTGGACGACGCGTGCCCGTCACCCCTCAGTATTCCGGAAGGCGGCACGGCGGCTTGCGGCCCGGGTGCGCTTTCCGGCGGGATCGATCACGTAGCACCCGGCGTATCGGACCTGCGATACGTGTCGGCACGTGTCGCACCTCGGACGGGCGTAGTGCACATGGTCATTTGCGCGGGGGCAGCCAGGGGACCTGGCGATCACTTGCCCGGGCCAGGTCGATGTGGACCTGGTAACGGTCGCCGCGGTACCACGACGTCACGTGTTCGACCGGCTTCCCACCGGCGGTCGAGGTCCGCTCGAGCACCAGGAGCGGCGCGCCGACGGCGACGCCGAGGATCCGCGCAGTCTGGGCGTCGGCGATCTCCGAGCGCAAGGTCTGCTTGGCCGCGTCGATCACGATGCCGTACGTACCGGCCAGGATGCTGTAGAGCGAGCCGGACAGGTCCCGGTCGAGCAGACCAGGCGCGGGTGCTGCGACATACCAGCCGTTCTCGAGGGCCATGGGCACCCCGTCGGCGATCCGCAGCCGCTCGATGCGGTACGCAGTCTGGGTGGCGGTGAGCCCCAAGGCCTGCCGGACCGACACCGGGGGCACGAGCTCAACGGAGCGCAACACGACCGTCGAAGGTTCGTGGCCACGCCGGCGCATGTCCTCGGTGAACGACGTGAGCTCAAGCATCGAGTCCACTCGTGGTGCGGCGACGAACGTCCCCTTGCCGCGGACCCGATAGAGCCGACCCTCGGTGACCAACTGACCGATCGCCTCACGGACCGTCATCCGCGAGACGCCGTAGGTAGCCATGAGCTCCCGTTCGGACGGGATCGGCGAGTCCGGCTGGAGCTCTTCGGTGATCAGGCGCTCCAGGATCTGTCGCAGCTGCAGGTGCTTGGGCACGGGCCCCTCGGTGACGGTTGTACGCGAGCTCATGCCCATGCCTCACACTGTACGAATGAGCTCGCAGATGGCGCGGGAGATCGCCGAGCAGCCGGAGGCCGTGGCACGCACTCTCGACCGGCTTCGTCCTTGCCGATCCGAGCTTGCCCGGCTCGCCTCCGGCATGCGGCATGTGATGTTCGTGGCGCGGGGTTCCTCGGACAACGCGTGTGTCTACGGCAGGTACCTCGTCGAGACCCATGCCCACCGGATGGCCGCCCTGGCCGCCCCGAGCGTCGCCACCCACTACCGGGCGCCGCTCGACCTCGAGGACGTGCTCGTCGTCTGTGTCTCACAGTCGGGGGAGACGCGGGAGATCGTCGAGACGCAGGAGTGGGCGGCCTCGCGGGGCGCACGGACCGTGGCGGTGACCAACGACGGCGGGAGTGCGCTGGCACGAGGTGCTGACCTCACGTTGCAGACGTACGCCGGTGAGGAACGCGCCGTCCCCGCCACCAAGACGTACACCACCCAGCTGGCCGCGATGGTCGTGCTGGCGAGTGCGCTGGCGCCCGACCCGACGACGCTGGACGAACCGCTCGACCGGGTGCCGGCCGAGATGGCTCGGCTGGTGGAGCGGCGAGAGCGGGTCGAAGCTGCTGCCGACATGCTGGTGCCGTCGGCCGAGACGCTGGTCTCGGGCCGCGGGCTGCTGTTCGGCACCGCCCTCGAGATCGCGTTGAAGCTGGAGGAGACCTGCCTGCGGCCGGTGCGGGGTCTTTCGTACGCAGACCTGCGGCACGGACCGATCGCCGTGGTCGACGCTGACGTGGTGGCGATCGTCGTGGCGGCACCGGATGGGCCGGTGGTCGGCGGTCTCACCGAGGTGGCGATCGATCTACGCAAGCGGGGTGCCCAGACGATCGGCATCGGCGGCGACGCGGGATTCGCGCAGGCGTGCTCGCTCGCGGTGCCCGGGCCGGAGCTGCCGGAGGCTGTCGCGCCGCTCGCCACGGTCGTGCCGGGTCAGCTCATCGTCGAGGCGCTCGCTCGACGGCTCGGGCTCGACCCGGACGCGCCGCGCGGTCTCTCCAAGGTCACCCAGACCGACCCCACACAATGACCACGTTAGGTGGGTCTTCGACACCTCAGAGGTGCCTGCATGCCCCGGGTGGCTGGTGATTGCCGCGGCTGGTCATGGCCGGGGTTCCAATCAGGTAGCATGGCGTGCGATGTATGGCTTATTCGTTGTTCGTCCGTGGTCAGACCGCCTCGCCGACGCGAGGTAGGGGTCTGACCGGTCTCTGACGCGCGCTCGCGCTTTTTCGTACGTCTTCACGACCTCCTACGCGATCTCGGCGAGGCCATTCAGCCTGCCCAGTCAGCCGGTCCGGCTGGCCTCGCGGTCGCTGCTCATGCCGCCTTGTGGATCTGTCTGCCCAGTGAGCACAGGCAGCAGCAGGCCAGCCGGGAGCGTCGTCGGAGGTCCCGATGTCTTCCCGCCCTTCCCGTCACATCGTCGCCGCCAACCAGCGTCGCCACGGCGGCCGTCCGTACCACACCGGTCGGGCGCACCGCGTGCCGCCGGGCGCGCGACGTGGCATCTCACCGAGATCAGTCGCACGATCCGCCTCGAAGCCAGCCGAGCCGTCCGCTGGCATCCACCTGCTGCGCTCGCGCCCGATCATCGAGTCCGTCGTCGCATCTGCGGGCCTCACACCCGACACCCTGGTGCTCGACCTCGGCGCTGGTCCGGGGACACTCACCGAGCCGTTGGCCAGGACCGGAGCCCGCGTGATTGCGATCGAGCGGGATCCGAAGTTTCTGGCCAGGCTGCATCGCCGATTCGGCGACCGGCCCAACGTACGCGTCGTTGCCGCCGATCTCCGCGACGTCCCGTTGCCCCGCAGGACGTTCCGCGTGGTCGCGTCGATCCCGTACTCGCTGTCCACCGTCCTGCTCCGGCGGCTGTTGGGTCCTGCCGACAGCCCCTGCGAGGTCGCGACTCTGGTGGTGGAGTGGGGGTTTGCGAAGCGGGTGACTGCTCGCCAGCCACGCGACCTCGAGGTGGCATGGTGGGCGAGCCGGTATCAGCTGCGGATGGTACGACGGATCTCGGCGGCCGCCTTCGCCCCACCCCCGGCGGTCGACAGCGCACAGCTCGTCGCCGTTCGCCGTCCCGAGATGGCAGACCTCCGCACCCAGCGCGCCCTCGCGGCGATGCTGCGACAGGCCTACGGGTCGCCGGGCGAGACCCTGCAGGACGTCGTGGCCACGGTCGTACCACGACGGCGCGTCAAGGCGTACTTGACAAGGAGCGGGATTCCGACCGGACGGGTTGTGGCATGCGGCTTGACGCCCGACCAATGGTCGCGGCTCGCGCGATGCATAGCAGAGGATCCTCACCTCACAACGCCGCGACTACCGCCCGACATGACCGGGAAGTCGGCGTGAGACGAGCGAGCGGATTCCGAGCGTAGCGATTTCGCCACCCTCTGTTCCCATCCGGCGACTTAGGGCGTTAGTCTCTTCTCTGCAATGGTCCGGGCACAGGTGTCGACCTGTGCCGGACCCGTCGCACTCGCCGCCCGAGCCCCCGGCATGCGTTGACCTCCGGTCGATTTCTCGAGATCGGGTACGCGGCGTCAAGCCGACCTTTCGTGCCAGCCAAGGCCTGTCCCGGTTTGGCTTTGCGTCGCTTCGGAGCGGCAACGTGCGGTTGCGTCGGCGGACATGTGCCCAAGGCGCACGGCGTCGTGGCTCGCGCAGGCCGTGTGGTGCCAGTGAGGGTGGCATCAGTCAACGTGGCCAGGACCAGCGGTCGCAGGAGGGGGGTGACCGCTAGTCCGCGCGAGACCACCGCCGGACAACGGGCACACGGGGGATGTCCGTCGAGCGGTGAGGCTGGCGCGAGCGGATCGGGAGGCGAATCCGCTCGCGCCAGCTGGTGCCGCATGGTCACGCGGTCGCCGGTGAGGTGTGGTCATGACGGACGCTGGCCGAACCGGTGGCGGCGGATCCACGCGTGCATGGCGATCGCTGCGGCCGCGCCGGCGTTGATCGAACGGGTCGAGCCGTACTGCGCGATGGACAGGACCTCGTCGCAGATCTCGCGGGCTGCGCCGGAAAGCCCTGGACCCTCCTGTCCGAACAGGAGGACGCAGGAGCGGGGGAGGTCGTACGTCTCGAGCGGCACGGCGCCTGGCAGGTTGTCGATGCCGATCAGGGGGAGCGGCGCGCCGGGCGCTTCGGCGTGGGCCCACGTCGCCAGGGCCTGCGTATCCGGATGGTGTCGAATGTGCTGGTAGCGGTCGGTCACCATCGCGCCACGTCGGTTCCAGCGGCGGCGGCCCACGATGTGCACCTCCCGGGCGAGGAACGCGTTCGCCGTTCGTACCACCGACCCGATGTTCATGTCATGCTGCCAGTTCTCGATCGCGACGTGGAAGTCGTGGCGACGCGTGTCGAGATCGGCGACTATCGCCTCCCGGCGCCAGTAGCGGTAACGGTCGACCACGTTGCGCCGGTCCCCGTGGGCGAGCAGCTCGGGGTCGTAGTGCGGCTCCCGGGGCCGTTCACCCTCCCATGGGCCGACGCCCACCGGGAGCTCGTCGGCTTGTGGCTGGTTGGCTCCAAGTCGGTCGCTGCTAGCCGGGCCGGCGAGATCGTCATGTCGTACGTCTGAAGCGGCGCGCTGGTCCTGCACGAGAGCGAGACTAGGCGGCTCGGGTCGAACGGACTCGCGCCAGGATCGGCATTCGGAGGACCCAAGCGGGCGCGTCGCCGCCACCTGGAGATCCGTCGGTAGGCTCGCAGGGTGCTCGCCCAACGCCTCAGCCAGGCCGTGGCCGACCCGGCGACCAACCTGGCGCTGCTGCCCGACTGGCTCGACCCGGAACGCATCCTCGATGTGCTCGGTCCCTATGCGCTGATCGGCGTTCTCGTCATCGTCTTCGCTGAGTGCGGCCTGCTGATCGGCTTCTTCCTGCCCGGCGACTCGCTGCTCTTCACGGCCGGCTTGCTGATTGCGACCGGCGTCATCGACCAGTCGCTGTGGCTCACGTGCTTGTTGATCGTGATCTCGGCGTGCACCGGGAACCTCGTCGGCTACTGGATCGGCTACCGTGCCGGCCCGGCGATCTTCAATCGGCCAGACTCGCGGTTCTTCAAGCAGGAGTACGTCGAGAAGACGCACAACTTCTTCGAGCGTTACGGCGCGCGTGCTGTCATCCTGGCTCGCTTCGTGCCGATCGTCCGGACGTTCATCACCGTGACGGCAGGCGTCGGACGGATGGACTTCCGGCGGTATGCGATCTACACGACGGTCGGCGGGGTTCTGTGGGGCGCCGGAGTGACCGTGCTCGGGTACTTCCTCGGTCGCGTGACCTTCATCCGGGAGAACATCGAGGCGATAGCGATCCTCATCGTCCTGGTATCGGTGATCCCCATCGGCGTGGAGATGCTCAAGGCTCGCAGTGCGTCCCGGAACAACCGCTCGGACGAGAACGAAGGCACCGCCGCCGGCTCACCTCCCATGAGCGACCGGCATTGACCAGGGCGAGCCGTCCTGTGCTGAGCCGTACCCCGCGACGGCGCACGCGTACGGCACGATGACGCGTATCCCACGATGGGTACCCCACGACGCGTACGTCACGACGACGTCGCCGGGTGTGCAGCCGCCTCAGTGGGTGTCGGTGCCTGCCATGGTGGGCGCGCACCCGCCACGCGTGGTCATTTTGCGGGATCGGGGGTGTCGGGAGACGTCGAGCCGATGGCCGGGTTCGTGGTCGGACCACCGAGGGATCCGCTGTTCGGCCGCTCACCCAGTGCTGAGCCGAAGTCGACCGCTGGCGCCGCTCGGACCTGAGCCTCCTCCACCTCGAAGTACTCGGCCTTGCGGAACCCGAACTGCTTGGCGATCAAGTTGGACGGAAACGCCTCGACTCGCGTGTTGTAGGCCCGGACGTTCGCGTTGTAGAAGCGACGGCCAGCCGCCACGCGGTCCTCGGTCTCCGCAAGCTGCCGCTGCAGCTCCCGGAAGTTCTGGTCGGACTTCAGGACGGGGTAGTTCTCCACGACGGCGAAGAGCTGGCGCAGCGCGCTCGACAGCTCGGACTCCTGTTGGGCCCGAGCCGCAAGGCTTTGTTCGCCGGCGTTGGCAACGCTCGAGCGGAGTGCCGTGACCCGGTCGAAGACGGCTCGCTCGTGTTCGGCGTACCCCTTCACGCACTCGACCAGGTTGGGGATCAGGTCGTAGCGCCGGTGCAGCTCGACGTCGATCTGCCGCCATGACTCCTGTACGAGGTTTCGCTGGCTGACGAAACGGTTGTACGACACGATCATGGAGATCGCGAGCAGCACGACGATCGCTACGACGACGATGATCCAGATCACGAAAATCCCCTGTAGCTCGACGTATAGCGTGCAGGCCCCCGAAGGCGCCTCTCACCCGTGCGGATATTAGTGCTGTTGATCTGGCTCGGGCCAGGCACGGGACATCTACCCGGGTCATGCGGACCGGGCGTCACCCGGTCGACACAGCCTTCCCGTAGTCCTTCCAGACGAAGGACGGCACCAGATCGACGATCGCGGCGAGCAGGTCCAGCCGGGCGACGATCTCCGCTGGCGTGGCATGGTCCTCTCGCCACGACACCAGCAGCTCGCCTTCGATCCGCCAGCTCACCGGCTCCTCACGTGAGGCCGCCGAGAGGAGAAGCTCCATCATGCGCGGGTGGATGACGGCGGTGCCGAAACGCTTGTCGTCGCAGGTGACCCGGTACGTGCGGTTGAAGTCCTCGCTCTCCACTTCCAGGTCGCCGAATCCCAGCGCCGCGGCGACCCGTCCGCCGAAGATGCCCTCCGGTCGCACCTCGAGCTCGGGCAGGGCAGCCGGCAGACGCACCATCCAGATGGCGTACTTGTGGGTTTGCGTGGAGCGATTGTCGCCGCTACCGGACTCGGTCTTGTACTCGTAGTCGTACGCCACGATCTCGCGGCCACGGTAGGTGCCTCTGAGCACGTTCCTGGCGCGCCGTGACTTGCCTACGCCGAACGGCTTGCCGCCGTCGCGTACGTAGCTGTCATCGACCTCGGTCCACGTCCATCCGTGCCTCGCGGCCAGCTGCTGCATCTCCTGCATCCGGGCCTGCTTGGCCTTCCACTGGAAGTACCAGAGGAGACCGCCCACAACGAGGACAAGGACGGGAACGATGAGTTCCACCCCCGGCTCCCTTCGGCTCGATGGTCCGGTCAGCCCGCGTCCAGCCCGAGATCCCGCGGTCCGTAGACGTAGCGGTACTCAAGCCCTGCCTGTTCGATCCGCTCCCGCGCTCCCGTTGCCCGGTCGCACAGCACGGCGACGGCGACCACGTGGGCTCCTGCTTCGCGTAACGCCTCGACGGCGGTGAGAACCGACGCACCGGTGGTGGACGTGTCCTCGACGGCGAGCACCCGACGGCCGGTCACGTCTGGCCCTTCGATCCGCCGTTGCAGGCCGTGGGTCTTCTCGGCTTTTCGTACGACAAAAGCGTCCAGTTTCTGCCCGCGCGCCGCGGCGGCGTGCAGCATCGCTCCGGCCAGAGGATCTGCGCCCAGGGTGAGGCCACCGGCCGCGCTGTAGTCCAGGTCGGCTGTGAGGTCGAGCATCAGCCGTCCGACGAGCGGCGCAGCCTCACCGTCGAGGGTGATCCGGCGCAGGTCGATGTAGTAGTCGGCGGTACGTCCGGAGGACAGCACCACCTGCTGCCGCACAATCGCCTTCGCCTTGATGTGCTCGAGCAGTCGCTGCCGGTCGTCGCCGGCATCAGGATGAGTTGGCACGCTGTCGAAGCTTAGACGTGGTGTGACCGTGAGGCGATGAGCCGGGTTGTGCCGTGCGACCTTGGGCGTGTGCCGCGTCACTGGTGAGCGCCGGCATCGTTGAGGCTCGCCGGGCGCCGCTGCTGCTCAGCGCGTGAGGACGTCCCGGCCTTGCCCGCTCACCCAGCGGGGTCGGACTGGCGGCAGCCGTTCGTGCTTCGGACGACGGGGAAGGGCCCGTCGGGGGAGAGCTGGTACTTCTTCCCCTGGATGACCGGGTGGACCATCTCCCAGGTGCGGGCGTTGCCGTCGCCTGACTGGTCGAAGAGCTGCTCGTAGTGCAGATGGGCGGCATGCGTTCCCACCGAACCGACGCGGCCGATCGGCTGGCCGCGCACGACCTCGTCGCCTGGACGGACCCGGATGTCGGTCATGTGCAGGTAGAGCGTGTACCACCGACCGCCGTGGTCGATCTTGACGCCGCCGGGATAGACGAGCTGGCGCACCCTGCCGGCCGCCGAGGCCCGGACGAGCACTCCTTCGGTAGGACCGTCCATCCGGAACATGTCGAGCTTCATGTCGTCGGGGTCGTGACCGCGATAGGTGCTGAGTCGCCACCGCTGACCGCAGGTGAACGGCAGCGAGAAGTTCGGACGCGGACCGGGTTCGTCGACTCCGACGCCGGTAAGCCGGCCCAGGATGCTGGTGCCCAGCCACCGATCGGCGAGCCAGGCCAGCACACCAAGGCTTGCGACCATGGCGAGCGCCAGCCCGATGATGCCAGCAACGACCGCGGGAGCAGCGGGTCGAGGCGCGGGACGGATGCGCCCACGTTCGGCCACCATGTCTCGATGTTCTCCTCGATGGTCGGCGCGTCGCTGCCTGGTCAACGCATGGCAGCGTCGCCCAGTGCCGAGAGGAACGTGTCGGAAGGCCATCTTGGCGCACGACACAACGTGCTCGCCGAAGGGTCGTCGTGGAGGTCCCGACACGTGGGCAGCGATGAGCACTGCCGCGCGGGGTACTAGCGGCGGTGTAGCCGGAGCATGTGGGAGAACTTCCTCACGATCGGTCGCGGCCCGCAGCGGCTCCCGAGCGCGACGAGTCGGTAGCGCATGGTCGGGATCAGGACCGGCGAGGTGCGGCCGGCATCCAGATGCCTCATGGTCGCCGCGACGATGTCCTCGGGCTGCAACCACATCCAGCCTGGCAGACCACGCACCTGGACGCCGGAGCGCTGGTGGAACTCGGTGCGGACGTACCCGGGGCACACGGCAAGCACGCGCACACCGGTGCCGAGCAGCTCGGCGGCGAGACCTTCGCTGAAGCTCGTCACCCACGCCTTGGCTGCGCCATACGTACCGTACGGAGCGAAGCTCGCCACGCTCGAGATGTTGACGATCGTGCCTGAACGGCGCTCGAGCATGCCGCCCAACGCGGCCTTGGTCAGGCGCATCACCGCGACGACGTGGACATTGAGCAGGGACTGCTCGCCTTCGACGTCTCCTTCCAGGAACGACGTGGAGAGCGAGAAGCCGGCGTTGTTGACCAGGAGGTCGATCGGCCGATCCCGGTCGGACAGCCGGTCCTCCACCGTCCGAACCGCGGCCGCGTCGCTCAGGTCGGCAGGTAGTACCTCGCACGTCACGCCGTACGTCCCGTGGAGTGTCTCGGCCACGGAGTCGAGCCGAGCGGCGTCGCGGGAGACGAGCACCAGGTCATGGCCGCGGCCGGCGAGGGATTCCGCGAACGCGCGACCGATGCCGGCTGTGGGTCCGGTGACGAGGGCTGTCGGCATCAGGTGTCCGTCCTTGTTGGCCTCAGACCGGAAATGGTCGGCCTCATACCGAAAGTGGCCTGCCCCGCTCGTACCACGGCCGTGCCTTCGGCAGCCAGAGCAGGACGACCGCCGCTATGCCCACCACGACCGAGAGAAGCCCGGTCGGGAACAGGCCGGAGAAGGCCGCGAGCACGTTGAGGAGGGCGAGGACTGTGGCCGTGAGGCGGGCCCAGCTCCTTCCCTGGCTGTTCATGACCGCCATGAGGATCCACAACGCGACCGCGATGACGCACGCGATCATCAGCCCGGTGAAGACGCTGTTGGCGAGCTCCTGGGCCTGCTCGGCGGTGCCGCCGTCGCGTCGGGACACCACCCGCATGGCGTCGCGTCGCATCTGGTCACGGGCTTGAGTGGTGTTGAGCAGGACGATCGCGAGGGCCTGCAGAGCAGCACCGACGTACATCAAGATCACAGCGATCTTGATCTCGCGTGGTTTCTCCTGCGGGAGCGGTTTGGCGTCCCGCTCGCTCTCCGGCCACTGGATCTTGGGCAGCTCGGACGAGGGCTGCGTGGGCCTGGGGATCATGGGGTCCGCAGGCGGACCGCCGCCCGCTCGTTCCGGACTCTCGTCCGGCGGCTTCGACGTCGACATCGCTCCTCCTGCACCGGGTCGAAAGCCGCGGGTCCGCCACGGGAGAGCCAGCGACTCACTGCGAACCCTGCTGCTTACCCCGCTGATCGTAGGCCTTGGAGCATTTCCGTGCGTCGGGCCCTACGCTGGGACGGCGTGACCCACCCCAAGATGGCGGCTCGACTGCATGGTCTTGGTACGACGATTTTCGCCGAGATGTCCGCCCTTGCGCTGCGTACCGACTCGATCAATCTCGGCCAGGGCTTTCCTGACCGCGACGGCCCGGGTTCGATGTTGGAGGCAGCGGTCGAGGCGATCCGATCCGGCAAGCACAACCAGTATCCACCCGGCATCGGGATTCCCGAGCTGCGCGAGGCCGTGGCGGAGCACCAGGAGCGCTTCTACGGGCTGCGGTTCGATCCCGACACCGAGATCCTGATCACCGCCGGCGCGACCGAGGCGATCGCGGCCGCACTGCTCGCGCTCGTGGAGCCCGGCGACGAGGTGGTGGCGCTGGAGCCTTACTACGACTCCTACGCCGCCTGTATCGCCATGGCGGGTGGCAAGCGGGTGCCGGTGCCGTTGCAGCCACCAGCGGAGGCGTCGCGCATGGCCGGCTTGCGCGGTGCGTTCCGACCGGATCTGGACGCATTGCGGGCTGCCGTCGGGCCGCGTACGAAGCTGCTGCTGATCAACTCTCCGCACAACCCGACCGGCACGGTGTTGACCCGCGACGAGCTGGCGGTCATCGCCGAGCTGGCGTGCGAGCGCGACCTCCTGGTCGTCACGGACGAGGTGTACGAGCACCTGTCCTACGACGGGGTGCCGCACCATCCGCTCGCCACGTTCCCCGGGATGCGGGAACGCACCGTCACGATCTCCAGCGCGGGCAAGACGTTCGCGGTGACCGGATGGAAGATCGGCTGGGTCTGTGCGGTTCCCGAACTGGTCGAGGCGGTCAGGACGGCCAAGCAGTTCCTCACCTACGTATCCGGTGGGCCGTTGCAGCCTGCGGTCGCCACGGCGTTGCGACTTGGCGACGAGTACTACGTGCAGCTGCGCGACTCGTTGCAGGCCAAGCGCGACCTGCTGTGTGAGGGGTTGGCCGAGCTCGGCTTCGAGGTGTTCGTCCCGGAGGGCACGTACTTCGTCACCACCGACATCAGGCCGCTGGGTTTCGAGGACGGCGTCGAGTTCTGCCGGATGCTGCCGTCGGCCTGCCGGGTCGTCGCGATTCCGCACGAGGTCTTCTACGACGACAAGTTGGCCGGCCGCCCGCTGGTGCGGTGGGCGTTCTGCAAGCAGGAGGAGGTCCTCCGCGAAGCCATCGCCCGGCTCCGCACCGGCCTCCCCCGCCGACAATGACCACGCGTGGCGAGTGTCTACCCACCGCAGCAAGGGCCGGCACCCAGCGACGCTATGGCTCACTCAGTGAGCTCAGACGGGCTCGCAACGTCGCAAGCGCTCGACTGGCCTGGCGCTTCACCGTGCCGACGGCGCATCCGAGAACCCGAGCGGTCTCGACCTCGGTGAGGTCCTCGTAGTAGCGGAGCACGACGGTCGCACGTTGTCGTGGGGGAAGTCCACTGACCAACCGCCACAGGTCGTTGTGCTCCTCGATACGGGTTGCCTGACTCGGCGACCGGGGCTCGGGCACGACGTCGGTGGTTCGCTCCCGGAGTCGCCACGGTTGCCGCAGCCATGTGGCGTGCAGGTTGACGATGACGCGTCGTACGTACGCATCGAGCGACCTCTTGTCGCGGATCCTGTCCCAGGCCACGTAGGTCCGCACGAGCGCTGACTGCACGAGGTCCTCGGCCGTGTGGTGGTCGCCGGTCAGGATGTACGCCCAGCGAAGGAGGGCGGGCTGGTGGGCGGTGACGTACGCACTGAACTGCTCGGCTGCACAGGGTTCCGTACGGCAGCAATCGGTACGGCCCGGCTCGGCACGGCGTCGAGCGGATCGGTCCATGTCGGGCCTCATGGCTTGTAGACCGCGCCGGGCTTCGGTGCGCCGGGAGCGAGGAGCTCGGTGACCGTGACGAACGTGAAGCCTCGCCGCGCAAGCTCGTCGATGATCGCCGGGACGGCCGGGACGGTGCCGGGATAGATGTCGTGCAGCAGGATGATGCCGTCCCGCTCGGTCTGCTCCAGCACCCGTCGGGTGATGAGTCGGGAGTCCGTCGTCGCGTAGTCCTTGGCGGTCACGCTCCACAGCACCTGTGCCAGCCCGAGCTCAGCGCAGACCTTCGAGACCTTCGCATCCGTATAGCCTTGCGGCGGGCGCATGAGAGCAGGACGTTGGCCGGTGAGCTTCTCCAGTGCCCGTTGGGTTCGCGCGAGCTCCCATCGGATCTGCTCGGGTTCCAGCTCGGTCAGCACACGATGCGTCCAGGTGTGGTTCGCGATCTCGTGGCCGTCGGCTGCTATCTCGCGTACCACGTCCGGATAGCGTTCGATGTGGCGACGTCCGAGCAGGAAGAAGGTCGCTGGCACCTGCTTCTCGGCGAGGATGTCCAGCAGGCGGGGCGTGTCCTTGCCGGGACCACCGTCGAAGGTGAGCGCAACACAGGCGACCTTGCGACAGTCGACGCTTCCTGGCGGCACGGTGTCCCGCCCCACGGCTTCGCGTCGAGCTTCGCTCGGCGTGGTGCGTGAGTTCGCCCAGCTGCTGAGGCTAAGTGTCCCGGCAACCAGGCTGAGGGCCGCGAGCCAGATCCACGGCCGATTCCACGCGACGAATCGCTTGTACTTGTTGAGTTTTGCTGTGATGGACATGCCCGGCGACGCTAGGGATCAGCGTTTGTCGCTCGCGTCGGGCGAGAGAGCCACGTTCGCCGTCATACGGCGGTGCCACGTCGGGCGGTCACGTCCAGCACTCGAGGGTGATGCGAAAGCCGCCGGGGCTCCCTAGCCTGTGTCGGTGGAGGCCGCTCACCTGGACAGAACGGAGCGACGACGTGGAGTCCGTGATCCGAGAACTTCTCGGCTGGCTGCTCTACGGTGGACTGGTTGTTCAGGTGGGACTGATCGCCGTCGCAGTGCTCCTTGGCGTCATCGTTGCCGGGTTCGTCATCCGTGTGATCGTGGCGATCAGACTGTGGCCGGAGGAAGGCTCGAGACGCTCCGCATGGATAAGGTTCTTCGAGCCGGGCTCGGTGCCGCTCGCCCTCATGCTGGCCGCGATCGAGGTGGGTCTCATCGCGGCTCGGACGTACGACGTCGACACTCCCGAGTTCGTCGTGTTCGTGATCGTGGCTGCCGCGGTCTTCTCCGGGATCGTGGTGGGCGCCCGGCATCTGCCCGTGTTTGCGTACGTCCTTGCGGCCGCTGCCGTGCTGGTCGCGACGGCGGCGGTGTACCGCATCGGTCTCCCCTCAGCGATCGTTGTTCCCGTTGTCGCCTACTGCGTCGCCGCCTGGGGAATGGCGCGGCGATACGACTGGACCCTAGGAACTGCGTTGCTGCTTGCGGCCGTACCGCCTGTCGTGAGCGCAGTGATCGTCGACGGCTCGTATCGCTACCAGAATGAGCAGATATTCCTCACGCTCACGTTCACCACGCTGCTAGGTGCGGCGGTCGTGGTGACGGGGCACAACATTCGCAGGCGGCGGCAGACGACCGGCGAGCTGGTCGAGGTCCGCCAGGAGGCCACCGAGCAGCGTGGAAAGGCGTTGCTGCTCGCAGAACGCGCACGCATCGCACGCGAGATGCACGATGTCGTGGCGCACCACATGTCGGTCATCGCCGTCCAGGCGTCGACCGCTGAGTTCCGGCACGACGGCATGGCGGACTCGTTGCGGGAGGAGTTCCGGTCGATCGCGGACTCTGCGCGCGAGGCCCTCACCGAGATGCGCCGGCTGCTTGGTGTCTTCCGGCAGGACGGTCAGGTCAGTGAGCGCATGCCGCAACCTGGCGTGGAAGGCATCCGAGACCTCGCCGAGAGCGCCAGGCGGACCGGCATCGAGGTCACGGTGTCGATGCCCGACGAGTTGCCGGAGCTGCCGGACACCGTGTCGCTCACGGCGTACCGGATCGTGCAGGAAGGCTTGAGCAACGTCGTACGGCACGCGTCCGGGGCCAAGGCACGGGTCGAGCTGTATCTCGAGGGTGAGTGGTTGGCGGTCCTCGTGATGAACAACTCGCCGCTGCAACAGGATGGCGCGAATGCACAGGAGAGGAAGACAACCGAGACGATGGGTCTCGGTATCGCCGGTATGCGTGAGCGTGTGGCGCTGGTCGGGGGCGAAATCATGGCCGAACGGCTCGGCACCTCAGGCTTCGTGGTCAAGGCCCGACTGCCTCTCACGCTCGAGGACGACAGATGACGATCCGTGTGGTGGTAGTCGACGATCACGCGATCGTGCGAACCGGGTTCGAGGCGTTGCTGGCAGCGCAAGACGACATTGACGTGGTGGGTAGTGCCGCCAACGGAGTCGAGGCGGTGGACGCCGTACGCAAGGGGCACCCGGACGTAGTCGTCATGGACGTACGGATGCCGGAGATGGACGGGCTGGAAGCTGCCCGGATCATCCTCGGTGAAGGAGGGGACGCCGCGCCGAAGATCGTGATGCTCACGACCTTCGACATCGACGACTACGTGTACGAAGCCTTGCGGATCGGCGCCAGCGGATTCCTGCTCAAGGACGCCTTGCCGGCCGACCTGGTGGCTGCGGTTCGGATCGCAGCGGCTGGCGAAGCGCTCCTGGCACCGAAGATCACACGCCGACTGATCAGCGAGTTCGTCCGCCGCCACGAGACCGGGCCCCGTCGCAAGGCGGCGTTGCTCGAGCAGCTGACCGGCCGGGAGCGCGAGGTGCTGACCCTCATCGCTCGCGGACTGTCCAACGCCGAGATCGCCGACGAGCTCGTCGTTGCGGAGCAGACGGTGAAGACCCACGTCAGCCGGATCTTCGCCAAGCTGAACCTGCGCGACCGTGCCCAGGCTGTGGTGCTGGCGTACGAGAGCGGACTGGTGTCTCCCGACCAGCCGTAACCATCGAGCCGGCTTTGCGGCGGCATCGGCGCGTCACGACTGATTCGGACCAAATCTGACAGACACTGTGCGGTATGTCGTCCAGACTTGCTCACAAGACGGGCCGGCTGGGACGCCGACCCGCCGGGCGACATGGCGGAGCGAAAGACGAAGAGATGACGGCGCAGACGCAGATGGAGAAACTGGCTGCCGGTGCGCGGGTCGACCAGGCCGTGGATCTGGGCCCAGGTGCGGCGGCCACGCTGTATGCCGACCCTGCGGAGCAGTCCGCCGAGGTCCTCGGCTCCGGCTGTGGAACCGGCCGGTTCTGTACGACGAGCTGGGACGAGAAGCTCACGGGAGAGCCATCGGGTGGGTCCGCTCCGCGAGTGGCGTACGTCCACACGACCTGCGCGTTCGATGGTGTCATCAAGGGCACCAGTGTCGGCGACTACGTGATGTACTACGCCGGTTCAGTGCCCGATGCGGTCGACAGTGAGATCGAGTCCGAGGACGAGACCGGCACCTACGTCGGCTACGAGCACGTCACGGGCCGGATCGGCGGTCGCGCGGGTAGGTTCGTCTTGCGACATGCCGGCGAGTTCACGGGCAGCAAGGTGAGCGGGCGGTGGACGGTCGTCTCCGGCTCGGGCACGGGCGAGCTCGTGGGGCTGTCGGGGGTTGGCGGTTTCACCGGCATGCACGGGGAGGAGGCGACGCCCTACACGTTCGCCTACAGCCTGCCGCCTGCAGCCCGGGAGCCACAGCCGTGATCAAGGTGGATCGACAGCAGGTGCTGTCCTACCGCGCCGCAGTCCACGGGTTGAGCCGCGAGACGGTGGCTCCCAGCGAGTTGGGGATCTTCGACCTCGGTGTCCAGGACTCCCAGCTCGGCAGTGCTCGGCTGGCGCTCACCGCACGGCTGCCGTTCGTGCCTACTGGCGACAAGGACCCGATGCGTGACGAGTCGTCGTTCGCCCTGCTCTGGAGCATTCGAGGCGCACCCCACCTGCACCGACGGTCCGACCTGAGCTGGCTACCTGCGGCCCTGTGGCCGCTGAACGACGACGATGCGCTGACCCGGATGACGGTCGCCAAGGCCGCGATACAGGGAGCCGGCATCGACGGCCTCGTTGCCTTCACAGAAGCGGCCCGGGCCATGCGTGCGGTGGTGACGAAGCCACTGCCGAAGGGCGACGTCAGTGCCGCGGTGACGAAGCGCCTACCGGCGGCGTATTCGTACGCCTGCCGATCCTGCCAGGCCACGCATGTCTACGGTTCCATCTTCCAGTTGGTCGGGCTGCCGGCCGGCGTACGGCTGGTGCCCGACAGTTCCCCGCTGACCTTGGTCCCGTTGGAGAAGCGCGTGGCGATCCCTCGGCGGGCTGCGGGCATCGAACGGGTGATCACGGCCTATCTGCGGCTCTTCGGCCCAGCCACGCCGCGCGAGGTTGGGGCGTACCTGGGGACGACCGGCGGTCAGGTGCGCAAGGTGTGGCCCGCCGATCTGGCAGAAGTGTCTTTTGACGGCCGCCGGTGTTGGCTGCCGGAGGAGCACCTCGACGCGTTGCAGACGGCGGAGCCACCGCGCTACGTCCGTCTGCTGCCGGCTCTCGACCCGTGGCTGCAGGCACGCGACCGGGACGTGATCGTGCCCGATCGTGAGCATCAGAAGGCGCTGTGGCGGATCCTGGGCAACCCTGGCGGGCTGTTCGTCGATGGCGAGGTCGTCGGCACGTGGCGGGTTCGGGTAGCGAGCCGCAAGTCCGGCATGGATCGTCTGGCCCTTGCCGTCGAGCCATTCGGCAAGCTGAGTCGTTCGGTGCGCAACGCGATCGACGAGGAAGCAGCCCGGATCGTCGAGCTCCGCGGCGCTGCCGACATCGACGTCACGTATACGTCCTGACGTCGTGCCTGCGCTTGCGGGTAGCTGCGGACGACCTGGTACACGACATCGGAACGCCACGCGTCCACAGTCGATGTCGTGTACCAGGTGAGCCGTGAACGACTGCCTGCGAGATCAGGCCAGGCCGTTCTCCGTCAGCCAGTCCTTCGCGACGGTCGCCGGGTCTTCCTTGTCGACCTCGACCCGAGCCACGAGATCACGCAGGGTCGGCGTGTCGAGTTTGGCCGAGATGCCGTTCAAGGTGTCGACAACCGTCTCGCTCGCCTTGTCCTTCGAGATGAGGGGTACGACGTTCTGCGCGGTGAAGAGCAGCTTCGGGTCCTCGAGCACGACGAAGTCGTTCTGCTCGATCGCCGACTGGGTGGTGAACAGGTTGGCCGCATCCACCCGGCCGCCCTTCAGCGCCGCCACCGTGACCGGTCCAGCCACATCAAGCGGAATGAAGGACTTGAACTCCGCTCCGTAGACCTCCTTCAGCCCAGGGACACCGGTGGACCGGGTCTTCCACTCTGGCGGTCCGCCGAGCACGAGGTCCTTGGCGTGCGGGGCGAGGTCCGCGATGGTCTTCAGGTCGTACTTCTCGGCGGTCTCCCGCGTCACCACCACCGCGTCCTTGTCCTCGGCCGAGGACTTCTCCAGCACCATGAACTCGTCTGGCACCGCCTCCTGCAGGGCTGCGTACACCTCGTCCGGCTTGGCGGCGGTGGCCTCCTTGTCGAAGTACTGCAGCAGAACACCGGTGTACTCGGGCACGAGGTCGATCGAGCCGTCCTCCAACGCCTTGATGTACGCCTCGCGCGCGCCGATGTTCAGCTTGCGTTGGACGTCGACGTCGTGGGCTTCGAGTGCGGCGGCGTAGATCTCACCAAGCAGCACCGCTTCGGGGAAGTTGGCCGAGCCGACAATGATGGAGTCGCCCGACTCGGACGTGTTCTGTTGCTCCGTGTCCTCACGTAAGGGGTCGTTTCCGCTCCCGCATCCGGCAAGCGCGAGGACGCCGACGGTCAGCGCGGCGAGAATGGCCCTGGTAAACGACATGGATGGTGTCCTCTCCGGTTGGGTGAGACCTTCCTCGTAGCGGCTCGAGTTGACGCGGGCGAGCAATTCGAGCCGAAACCCTTTGTTGCTAACGTGAGCGCGACTCCCGAGCACCGACCGCGAGTCCACGCGGTACGGTGAGCCGTTGCGCCCCGGCGAGTACGACCTCGACGACGACGGCAAGCGCCGCGACCAGGACGGCGCCGGCCAGCATCTGCGAATAGTCGCGAACCGCCAACCCGTCCAAGACGTACCGTCCGAAACCGCCCAAGCCGACGTACGCTGCGATGGTCGCGGTCGCGACGATCTGCAGCATGGCGCTGCGCAGTCCGGAGAACACGAGCGGCAAGGCACATGGTGCCTCGACCTTCGTCAGTACCTCCTGGCCGGTCATGCCCATGCCGTACGCCGCATCCTTCGCCGCCAGGTCGACTCCCTGGACTCCGGCGTACGTGCTGGTGAGGATGGGCGGAACGGCGAGCACGACGAGGACCGCGATGCTCGGAACCAGGAATCCGAGATTGCCGGGCAATCGACTGATCAGCGGCAGTGTCACGAGGATCAGCAAGCCCAGTGTGGGAAGGGCGCGCAACGCATTGGCCAATCCAGCGACCAGAAACGTGCCGCGACCGGTGTGGCCGATGTACATGCCGAGCGGAATCCCAATCAGCGCGGCGATGGCCAAGGCGAGCAAGGAATAGCCCAGGTGCTCGAGCAGGCGCTGCGGAATCCCCTCTGGTCCTGACCAGTGGGCGGGATCGGTAAGCCAGGCGACGAGCTCGGATATCACGATGCGCGCCCCACTTCTGGCAGACGTCGTAGGCCGTTCTTCGGCGAGCCGACAACCGCGCCTGTCGCGCGTTGTTGCTCACGTGCCGCCCGCTGCCACGGTGTCAGGACTCTGACCAGGCCCATGATGATTGCGTCAAGGATGAGTGCCAGCAGGACGCACAACACGATGCCGACGATCAGTGGCGCCATGAAGTTGCGCGAAAAGCCGTCAGTGAAGAGCAAGCCCAACTGCGTCGTGCCGATGAGCGCGGCGACTGACACCAGGCTGACGTTCGACACGGCAGCCACCCGCATCCCGGCGCCGATCGTGGGCACCGCGACCGGCAGCTCGACCTGGAGCAGGCGGCGCAACGGTCGGTAGCCCATGGCGGTTGCAGCCTGGATGACGTCGTCGGGTACGGCCGCAAGCCCGTCGGCGACGGTTCGCACCAAGAGCGCCACGGTATAGATGGTCAGCGCGACCACCACGTTGATCGGGTCGAGGATCTTGGTGCCGAGAATCACCGGTAGTGCGACGAAAAGCGCAAGTGACGGGATCGTGTAGAGCAGACCGGTGACACCGATCATCGGTGGATAGAGCGAACGGTGTCGCCTGGCCAACCAGCCGAGCGGAATGGAGATGGCAAGACCCAGCACCAGGGGCGAGACCGCTAGCACCGTGTGCCATGCGAAGTAGTACGCAACGGTGTCGGCGTTACTGGAAAGCCATTCGATCATCCAGGCGCTCCCGCCGTCGGCGACGCGGAGCCACGACTGTCCGGCGTGCCTGTGCCGTTCGTCGAACGGGCACCACCGTTGCCGGAGCCGTCAGGTGAGGCACCGATGAGGGCCAGGACGGCGCCCGGCGTCACCGCCCCGACCAGCCGGCCGTCAGCGTCGGTCATGACGCCGCGACCCGCCGGAGAGGAGAGCGCGGCATCGAGCACTCCGCGCAACGATCCGGTGATGCTTCCGACCGTTCCGCCTCGGTGCAGCACCTCGGGTGTCACGGTGGAATCGAGTCGGCGTACGTCGACCCACCCTTGTGGCCGCTGCTCTGAGTCGACAACCAGCACCCAACCATCACGAGCTGTCGCGCGTGCTTCGGCCGCACTCGCACCCAGTGTCACTGCGGGTTCTGGGTCGCACGTGATCTGCTCGGCTGGAGTGAACGAGAGGGCGCGATAGCCACGATCCTTGCCGACGAAGCCGGCGACGAAGTCATCCGCCGGCTGCTCCAAGAGCTCCTTGGGTGTGGCGAATTGCGCAAGTGTGCCACCGGTGCGCAGCACCGCAACCTTGTCGCCGAGCTTGATGGCTTCGTCGATGTCGTGCGTGACGAAGAGGATGGTCTTGTCGAGCTCCTGCTGCAGGCGAAGGAACTCGTCCTGCAGGCTTTCGCGAACGACCGGGTCGACCGCGCTGAACGGCTCGTCCATCAGCATGACCGGAGGATCGGCGGCCAGTGCCCGTGCGACACCGACACGTTGTTGCTGCCCGCCGGACAGCTGCGCCGGATAGCGTTTCGCAAGCGAGCGGTCGAGCCCCACCCGGTCCAGAAGCTCCATCGCGCGTTGGCGCGCCTTCTGTCGTTTCCAGCCGAGGAGGTAGGGGACCGTCGCGATGTTGTCGAGCACCGTACGATGCGGGAAAAGTCCTGCCTGCTGGATGACGTACCCAATTCCACGCCGCAGTGTGGCTGGATCGGTGGCGGCGTGGTCGGTGCCGTTGATCAGGATTCGCCCACTCGTGGGTTCCACCATGCGGTTGACCATGCGAAGCGACGTCGTCTTGCCGCATCCTGAAGGTCCCACGAGAACTGTGATCTCGCCAGATTCGGCATGAAGGCTGAGCTCGTCGACAGCGACCGTGCCGTCGGGGTAACGCTTAGTAACTGAGTCGAACTCAATCACGCCGCCTCCTCGCTTCCATGTCGGCTTGGCGGCCACCGAACCCACCATAACCGTGCGTTCGGACAAACCGCATGGCCAGGCGCGGGGGCGCTCCAGCTCAGGCACGACGCGGCGCGGCGTTCCCGCCTAGCGGACACCGTCTGGTCGGTGACCACCGGAGCGACCAGCGGTCGCCCCTACTGAACGCCTGAGCCCGTGCGCTCGGAGAGCGCCGACAGGTCGTCGGCCGTGGGCAGGCGCTCTCGCTCGTCTGGGCGGTTCGGCAGCACGTCGGTGAGGTAGGCGCGGGCCGCGTCGACCAGCGGCACCTCACGCCCGGCACGCTCGGACAGGTACCAGCGGTGCTCCAACACCTCGTGGAAGATCTCCGCCGGCTCCAGTCGACCGCGTAGCTCGTCGGGGACCATCCGGACGACCGGCTCGAAGACTTCTGTCAACCACTGGTGCGCGACGATCTCCTCGTCCTCGTTCTGCTGGTCGGTGGCAGCTCGGAACACGTCGAGGTCGTTGAGCAGCCGTCTCGCCTGGTTCTCCTCCACGTCCAGCCCGGTGAGGCGCAGCAAGCGCCGGCTGTGATGTCCTGCGTCCACGACCTTCGGCTGGATCCGGATGTGCCGACCGTCGATGTCGGTGTGGATGTCGAGCTCGGCCACGTCGAACCCCAGTGCGTTGAGCCGCTGGATACGGTGCTCCAGTCGGTAGAGCTCGTCGGTGTCGAACTCCTCGGGAGCCGTCAGCTCCTCCCACAGGCTCTCGTACCGCTTGACGACCGTATCGGCGAGCTCGAGCAACTCGATGTCGTCGGAGAGGAAACCGCCGGCCTGCAAGTCGAGCAGCTCGCCGAAGATGTTGGTGTGCGCGAGCTCGAGATCGTGGGCGCGTTGGCCAGGGGACAGTTCGTCGTGCAGCTCGCCGGTCTCGGCGTCGACGAGATAGGCCGCAAAGGCGCCCGCGTCGCGGCGGAACAGCGTGTTGGAGAGCGAGCAGTCGCCCCAGAAGAAGCCCGCCAGATGCAGTCGTACGAGCAGGGCGGCCAGAGCGTCCACCAGGCGTACGACCGTGTCGGGACGGGCGGCACGGGAGAAGACGGCACGGTAAGGCAGCGAGAACGACAGGTGTCGGGTCAGCAGGATCGGCTGGAGTGGCTCGCCGTCGGCTGTGGCCCGGTCGAGTACGACACCGACTGGCTCCACCGCGGGTACGTCGAGCCGTTCGAGATCGCGAAGCAGCCGACTCTCCCGCAGGACGTAACGTTCCTCGGCCTCTTTGACGGCGTAGATGTGTCCGCCCCACCGGATGAACCGCACGACGTGGCGGGAGATACCACGCGGCAGGGCGACCGTGTGCTCCTGCGGCCAGCGCTCGAGCGGGAGGTGCCACGGCAGCCGCAACAGCCCAGGATCGGCCGGGACGGAGACGAACCGAGGCATACCACCTCTAAACCGTCCGACCAGGCGTGATTATTCCGGACAGGCCTCCCGAACTACCTGGCAAAGACGTACCCTCCCGAGGCCAGGAGGCCCGGGAGGGTACAGAAGACCAACTGAACGTGGTCGTTTCTAGGTGGGGATCAGTCGCCCACGCGCTCTCCGGTCGCGGTGGAGAACAGGTGGATGCGGTCCGGGTCAGCGGTGAGCTTGACCTTGGTGCCCTTCTCCGGCGGGCGGCGGGCGTCGATCCGCGCGATGATCTCCTTCTGGTTCTCCGTACCGCCGTTGAGGAGTCCGTACAGGTAGGCGTCGGCGCCAAGCTCCTCCACGACCGCGACCTCGACCTCGAGGCCGTTCTCCTCCGGACCGACGATCCGGAGCGCCTCGGGACGGACACCGACCGTCACGGATCCTTCGCCGTCCAGCTTGGACTTCACCGAGGCCTCGATCGGGACGGTGTAGTTGCCCACGTCGATCCCGGAGTTGGTGACCTTGCCGTCGAGCAGGTTCATCGCGGGCGAGCCGATGAAGCTCGCGACGAAGAGGTTCTTGGGCTTGTCGTACAGGTTGAGCGGGGTGTCGCACTGCTGCAGCACACCGTTGTTGAGCACCGCCACCCGGTCGCCCATGGTCATCGCCTCGACCTGGTCGTGGGTCACGTAGACGGTCGTGATGCCGAGCCGCCGCTGCAGGGCCGCGATCTGCGTACGGGTGGAGACCCGGAGCTTGGCGTCCAGGTTGGACAGCGGCTCGTCCATGAGGAAGACCTTCGGCTCGCGGACGATCGCTCGGCCCATGGCCACCCGCTGGCGCTGACCACCGGAGAGTGCCTTCGGCTTGCGGTCGAGGAGCTCCTCCAACCCGAGCAGCTGCGCCGCCTCGCGGACCTTCTTCATCCGCTGGTCCTTGGGTACGCCCTGCATCTTGAGCGCGAAGCCCATGTTCTCGGCCACGCTCATGTGGGGGTAGAGCGCGTAGTTCTGGAAGACCATCGCGATGTCTCGGTCCTTGGGTGGCAGGTGGGTGACGTCCCGCTCACCGATGTAGACCGAGCCCTCGTTGATCTCTTCGAGTCCCGCGAGCATCCGCAGCGAGGTGGACTTCCCGCATCCGGACGGCCCGACGAGGACCATGAACTCGCCGTCTTCGATCTGCAGGTCGAGCTTGTCCACGGCGGGCTTGTCCGTGCCGGGGTAGGTCCTGCTCGCCTTCTCGTAGGTGACTGTTGCCATCGGGTAACCATCCCTTCACCGGCAGGAACGTGCCGGACGATCCGAGCAAAGGGGTTCCTAGCGGCCGTGGCGACCGCCAGCTTCAGCCCACGCGGGTGGTGCTCATCGTGGCTTTCGGCAGGGGCCTTGAGCCACGACAATCCGCATGGGCAGCTCATCGTGACACGTCTCTCATCTTCCTGTCACGTGTCAGGTGGTGGATGAGCCCGAAACTGGACGTTTCATGTCCGTTTGGTTGCAGAATTTCTTGCGAAGTCTTTCAGCAAGTCCTGGCCGATTCTTGCGGACCCGCCTACCGGCGTCTGTGGCTCGTCGACGGGAGGTTGCAGCGTGGCGCCGCCCTCTCCCACGCCGGGCAAGCGTGCCCGCCTGAGTGACATCGCCGCTCAGGCGGGAGTGAGTGAGGCCACCGTCTCGCGGGTGCTCAACGGTCGCCCCGGCGTCAGCCAGGCCAGCGTCCAGGCGGTTCTGACCGCTTTGGACGTGCTTGGGTACGAACGACCGACCCGGTTGCGGCGCCGCAGCTCCGGCCTGGTCGGCCTCGTCGTACCCGAGCTGGACGACCCGATAGTCGCGGCTTTCACCCAGGTCGTCCAGACCAGCTGCGTCCACAACGGGTACATTCCCGTGCTTTGCACCGAAACGCCGGGTCGCATCGGGGAGGACGAGTACGTCGAGATGCTGCTCGACAGTGGGGTGGCCGGCATCATCTTCGTGTCCGGCCTGCACGCCGACGCGTCTGCCGACACCTCGCGCTATCAGAAGCTGACCGGGCGGGGCTTGCCGATCGTCCTGGTGAACGGGCCCGCCGATTCGGTGGATGCGCCGTTCGTCTCCACTGACGACGCCGCGGCGGTGGAGCTCGCCGTCGGTCACCTCGTGAGCCTGGGGCACAAACGACTCGGCTTCGCAAGCGGGCCGGACCGCTTCACGCAGACCCGGCGCAGGCTCGCGGCCTTTCGTGCCCTGCTCGAACGCGCCGATCTGCGGACGGCCGGAGTGACGGGCGTGATGGAGCAGTCGCTCTTGTCGGTCGAGGGCGGTCACGCGGCGGCGGTGCGCCTGCTCGACGCTGGCGTGACCGGGATCCTGTGCGGGTCCGATCTCATGGCGCTGGGTGCGATCCGCGCAGCCCGGCAGCGTGGTCGCGAGGTGCCGCGCGACGTTTCCGTCGTGGGGTACGACGACTCGCCGCTGATCGCGTTCACCGATCCGCCGCTCACGACCGTGCGCCAGCCCGTGCCGGCGATGGGGCAGGCGGCCGTACGAGCGCTCCTCGACTTGATCCACGGGCACTCCGCCCCGCACGCTGAGTACCTCTTCCGCCCGGAGCTCGTCGTACGCAGCTCCACCGCTCCCGCACGACGCTGACCAACCGCGGAAATGACCACGTAAAGATGGGTGCTGCCGCCTTTGCACGGCGTCGACGCCAGGCGCGGGTCACACATGCCGCATGAGGCGGTGCCCAGGCATCGGTGAGGCTCAGCGGTGTGCCCACGCGACGGAAGCCTTAGGACTGGCGCACACCACGCCCGGCTCAGCTGTCGGCCACGCCGGGGTGCGGCTTGCGGTCCTCGTCCTCAGCTCTGCGGCGAGTCTCGCCACGATCGACGAACGCCTGCGAGACCTTCTCGAGCGCCGAGGTCACCTCGCTCGGAATCACCCAGAACGTATTGCCCTCGCCCTTCGCGAGCTGGGGCAGCACCTGCAGGTATTGATACGCGAGCAGCTTGGGATCCGGGTCGTTGCGGTGCACGGCTTGGAACACCCGGTCGATCGCCTTCGCCTGCCCTTCGGCTCGCAGGATCGCGGCCTGCTGGTCACCCTCGGCCGTGAGGATGGCGCTCTGCTTCTCGCCTTCGGCGGTGAGGATCTTCGACTGTCGTACGCCTTCCGCGGTGAGAATCGCCGCGCGCTTCTCCCGGTCGGCGCGCATCTGCTTCTCCATCGAGTCCTTGATCGATGGTGGAGGGTCAATCGCTTTGAGTTCGACACGATTGACCCGAATCCCCCATTTCCCAGATGCTTCGTCGAGAACCCCGCGCAAGGTCGAGTTGATGTGCTCCCGCGACGTCAGCGTCATCTCCAAGTCCATCGCCCCGATGACGTTCCGCAGAGTCGTCACCGTGAGCTGCTCGATGGCCTGGATGTACCTGGCGATTTCGTACTCCGCCGCACGTGGATCGATCACCTGGAAGTAGAGGACGGTGTCGATGTGTACCACCAGGTTGTCCTCGGTGATGACCGGTTGCGGCTGGAAGCTCACCACCTGCTCGCGAAGGTCGAGGAGTGGTCTCACCCGGTCGACGAACGGTATGACGAAGTTCAGGCCGGGCTCGAGGGTACGAAGATAACGACCCAGTCGCTCGACGTTGCCGGCGCGCGCCTGCGGCACGATTCGTACCGATCTGAAGACCACCACGATCGCCACGAGCGCGACGACCAGCCCGACTATCAGTTCAGCCATGGTTCCTCCCGAGGGTGCACCAGCGCGGTCGCGCCGTCGATCGCGAGGACTTCAACGGTGGTTCCAGCGGCGATGACGAGCGAGGGGTCGTACGGGCGAGCGGTCCATTCCTCGCCGCCGATCATGACTCGGCCACCGGTCGGCGTGACGTCGACGGTGACGCGGGCTTCACGCCCGGTCAGCGCCGCGGCTCCGGACCGCATCACTGGAGGTTTGCGCATGTGCCGTCGGGCGAGCGGGCGTACGAAGAGCAGGAGGCCAAGCGCAGTCAAGGCGAAGGCCGCAAACTGGAATCCGACTCCCAAACCCAGCGCAGCGACCAGCGCCGCCACCAGGCCTGCGACGGCGACAAGCGCGAAATCGAGCGTGAGCGTGAGTACCTCGGCGATGCCGAGCGCCAAGGCGATGACGAGCCAGACGACCCACATGGACATGGGGCTCACCGCCAGTGCCCGGGTCGGTGCGTCGGATCCGGTCGGGTCCGTACTAGGGAGACAGCGACCCTTTCCTGCCACGGTAGCGCTGTTTCAGTCGTACGACCCCATCCGGACAGCACCCAATGTGTCGGGATGGAGGGCATCGGAGGAGTATCCGACTCGGCTACGCGCGGGGCGGCGCCGCAATCCGTTCAATCGCGAACCTGACTGTGCTAGGGCTGGATCGGGTTCCCTTCCTTGCCCGCCGAAGTACTGCTCGATACGGTGGCAGCCGCTGCTGTGAAGCGTCCAGTGGCGCCTTTACTGGAGGTAACGAGATGACCGATCCATCGGCGATGCTGGAACCGTGGGAGCAGCCCGGGTGGCTGGGCCCGGAGGAGTTCAAGGCATCCGAGGGTGTCGAGGACTGGCGGCTTCTGGGCGAGGGGATCTGCGCCTTCTTTCGTACGAACTCGTTCGCAGAAGGCGCCCGTCTCGTGCAGGCCATCGCCGAGCTACCGAACATCGCCGATGCCAATCACCCTCAGGTCGACCTGCGCCACGACGGAGTGACCGTACGCCTGACTACCCTCACCGAGGGGCTCTTCTTCTGCGGGTACAGCACGCGAGACGTCGAGCGGGCGCGGCAGATCTCCGCCGTCGCTCGTGAGTTGGGAATCCCCTCCGATCCCACGCGTCTGCAGCACGTGCAGGTCTCGATCGATGCGCTCTCGATCCCGGACGTGATGCCCTTCTGGCGGGCTGCGCTCGGTTACGAGTTCCGTCGTGACACCGAGGAGGACGTCGTCGACCCCAGAGGCCGTGGACCTTCGTTCTGGTTCCAACAGATGGATTCCCCGCGGGCCCAGCGCAACCGCATCCACTTCGACATCGGCGTACCTCCGGAAAAGGTCGACGACCGAGTCGCCGCAGTCCTGGCAGCTGGCGGCCGTCGACGAGATCCCGAGCACCCGTGGATCCTGTCGGATCCTGAAGGCAACGAGATCTGCCTGGGCTGACTATTCCTCGGCTGGTCGTCGGCTAGCTGAGGGAAGGAGCTGAGACTCAGCGCTTCGATCTCTGTAGAGCAGAGGTGCCGCTTGTCATGTCATGGGCCTCGACTCAAGGTCAGCACCACGTCAGCCGGGTCGGAACGCCGGACCGTGGTTGGGGTCGTAGCGGGGAGGTCGCATGGGGGGAGCGGTCCCGGAGTCTCGCGGTGCGGCATCGTCGCTCGGCTTGGGCATCGTCCGCCGGCCTTGGACGATCTCGGCTCGCATGCGAATGATGTCGACCCTCCCCTTGTTGGTCCAGGGTGGGGGGAGTCGGTTCTTGAGCCGGGTGACTTCGTAGGCGTCAGTCACCGGCTCGGCGTGACCGCTGACGATGACAGTCCAGCCGTACCCGTGTTCTGGGTCCACGTAGTCGATTTCGAATCCGGCGTAACTGTGCTTGGTTGCAACCTCGAGCTTTGCGCCGCCATTGCTTTGGAAGACCACACTGGCGCCATCAAAGACATAAGCGACCGGATGGGCAACCAGCAGCATGTGGTCGACGAAGATGAACCGGCCAACCCTGTTCTCACGGAGGAGCCGATAGCACTCGGGCTGGCTGAGCACTTCGAGGCCGTACGCGTCATACATACCGCTTTCCCATCGTTAGGAGGCTTACGAGGGCAGTAGCGCACGCTCCAGCCTGCCTTCGTTCCGAACATACGCACGGGCACAAAGTCCCCAGGCATCCGGGACCGTCGATAGAGGGCCTGCTCGGCGCCCTGAGCAGCTAGTATTTGCCAGTATGTCCGCTTCGGCCGGTCGATTCGGCGAAGACGGGCTGAGGCGGGTCGAGGCCGTGACCGAGCCACAGCTCGCTCAGCTCGATGTCGAGGAACTTCTCGTCGAGCTACTTGATCGGGTCCGTGAGTTGCTCGACGTGGATACGGCGGCGGTGCTGCTGATGGAGCCGAGCTCGCAGGAGCTCGTGGTGACCGCGGTACGTGGGCTGAACAAGAGCGATCTGCAGACCTTCAGGGTCCGGGTTGGTGAGGGGTTCGCAGGTCGGATCGCCGCAGAGCAGAAGCCGTTGACGGTGGACAAGGTGGACCGCACAACCGTGCGCAACCCGGTGCTGTGGGAGCGGGGCGTGCGGTCGTTGCTTGGCGTTCCCATGATTGCCCAAGGGGTGTTGGTCGGCGTCCTGCACGTCGGCGCCCTGCGGCCGCGCAAGTTCACCGACGAAGACGTCAACTTGCTTCGTCTTGTCGCCGATCGGGCGGCGCTCGCCACCCAGACCTTGTTGAGCAACGTGGACCGAGCGGCAGCAGTCGCGTTGCAGCGTAGCCTGCTTCCGTCGAAACTGCCGGACGTCGACGGTGTGGACATTGCCGCCCGCTATGTGGCTGGCTCGGGCGGTGTGGGAGGCGACTGGTACGACGTGTTCGTCTTGCCGTCGGGTCACCTGTGCCTGGTCGTCGGCGACGTCATGGGTCGAGGACTGCAGGCGGCCATCATCATGGGCAGGCTGCGCTCTGCGCTTCGTTCGTACGCGTTGGAAACCAGCGAACCGGCCGACATCCTGGCAAGGCTCGACGTCAAGACCCAGCACTTCGAGCCCGATTGGATGGCCACGCTCGTCTGCGCGATTGTCGAACCTGCCACCGGGCTCATGCATGTCTCGTCGGCGGGCCACCCACCACCGGTCCTGGCTCTGCCCGATGAACGCGCTGTCGTTCTCGAGCTCGAGGCCGACCTGCCGATCGGCGTCGGGCTGGACGAGAAGCGCCGCTCGGCCGACATCCAGCTCCAGCCCGGCACAGTGGTCTGCTGCTACACCGATGGGTTGGTCGAGCGTCGCGACACGCCGCTCGACGACCGTCTCGAGCTGCTCTGCTCGGCCGTACGAACCAAGCGCGCCGACGACGTCTGCGAGGCCGTCCTCGCTGAGCTCGTCGGAACGACACGTACCCACGACGACATCGCATTGCTCACGGTTCGGTGGACCGGCACGGCGACGGTGCCCACCTAGGTCCTTTCCTCCTCGCCTGTTGTCTTGGCGAGCCGCGCGGCCTGAGCCTCGAGGTAACGCCGCTCGGGCGCACTTGCCGTCCTACGGGCCGCCTCGCGGTAGCCGGCCTCGGCAGCTCGCAGGTCGCCGGCAAGCTCGAGCAGGTACGCACGGACGGCGGCGAGTCGGTGGTGGCCTGCCATCCGCTCGTCGGCGTCCAGACTGGCCAGCATGTCGAGGCCTGCCTTCGGCCCGTCCACCATCGCCACCGCGACCGCGCGGTTGAGCGTCACGACCGGGCTCGGCGCGATCCGGTCGAGCAACCGGTAGAGAGCGGCAATCTGCGCCCAGTCGGTGTCCTCTGCCCGGCGTGCCTCGGCGTGGACGGCGGCGATCGCCGCCTGCAGCTGGTACGACCCGAGCGGAGCGCGAGACAAGGTGTCGCGGACGAGTGCCGTGCCCTCCTCGATGAGCTGCTGGTCCCACCGCGACCGGTCCTGCTCAGCGAGCGGCACCAGCGAGCCGTCGGGGGTGAGGCGCGCCGGCCGGCGCGCGTCGGTGAGCAGCATGAGCGCGAGCAGGCCGGCGACCTCACCATCGTCCGGCAGCAGCCGGTGCACCATCCGGGTCAGGCGTATGGCCTCGGCGGTGAGGTCCACTCGTACGGCCTCTGGGCCCGACGTCGCGGCGTAGCCCTCGTTGAAGAGCAGGTAGAGGACGTGCAGGACGACCCGGAGCCGGGCCGGCCACCCCTCGGGCGCCGGCTGCTCGAACCTCGCCCCGGCCGCGCGGATTCGCTGCTTGGCCCGGCTGATGCGCTGCGCCATGGTGGCCTCCGGTACGAGGAACGCCCGCGCGATCTCGGCCGTGGTGAGGCCACCAACGGCGCGCAACGTCAGAGCCAGCTGCGACGACGGTGTGAGCGCCGGATGGCAGCACAGGAACAGCAAGGTCAGCGTGTCATCGTGGCTCGTACGCGTTGCCTCGTCCGCCCCTGGCTCCACGCGGTCCGGCTCCGCGTGTGGACCGGCGACCACTCGCGTCGCCGTCGCGCCTCGTCGGATCGGATGCGGTCGACAAGCCGCCGGGACGCCACCCGGATGAGCCACCCGGTGGGATTGGCGGGTACGCCCTGCTCCGGCCACTGCAGAGCCGCATCGACCAGGGCCTCCTGGACGGCGTCCTCGCAGTCGTCGAACCCGCCGTACCGGCGAACCAGGGTGGCGAGCACCTGCGGGGCGAGCTGGCGCAGCTGATCCTCGACACCGACAGGCGTCGTCACATCTCCACTCCATCAGGGCTGAGGATCGGGCGCACCTCCATGCCCCACAGCCGGGCATCCGGCCAGCGCGCCGCGATCTCCACCGCCCGCTCCATCGTGTCGCAGTCGACGATGCAGTAGCCGACGACCTGCTCCTTGGCCTCGGCGTACGGACCGTCGGTGACGATGGGCTGCCCGTCCCGCACTCGGACCGTCTTGGCGGTGGCTGGATGGGCGAGCCCTTCGCCACCGACCCACTCACCGGCCCGGGTGAGCTCGTCGACCAGCGCGTCGGCCTCGGCCATCAGGGCCTGCTTCTCCGACTCGGGCAACTCCTCGACGGCGGCGGGGTTCTGGTAGATGAGCAACAGGTACTTCACGAGACTCCCTTCGACGTGTGGCGCCTGGTGTGAGCGCCGTTCCACCTCCTCGTCGGAGCCAACCCGTCCCGTCTCGACATCACCGCCGGTCGACTTGGCGCTCCACGAGATTCTCCTCGCCGCCATGTCGAGATCCCTGTGCCGGCCCCGACACCCGGGTGGCGGAGCGAAAGACGCTCGCTCCGGCCGGATTTCGGACATAGGAGGACAAACCATGGCAGGACGGGTCTTTGTCGATCTTGGGATGTCGCTCGACGGCTTCATTGCGGGACCGAACGCCGGTCCGCACAATCCGCTGGGCGACCACGGCACCGACATCCACCAGTGGATCTACAAGACGGCGGTGTTCCGGGAGCGTCTGAGCCTCGGCGGGGGTGGTGAGACCTCCGCGGACGATGCCATCGCCCGGGAGACGTTCGCTCGCGCCGGCGCCTACATCATGGGTCGGCGCATGTTCGACGAAGGTGAGGTCGGCTGGCCCGAAGAGGCGCCGTTCCACGCCCCGGTGTTCGTGCTCACCCACTCCCCGCGTGAGCCGTGGGTCCGGCCGGGAGGAACGACGTTCTACTTCGTCACTGACGGCATCCACAGCGCGTTGGAGCAGGCCAAGTCGGCTGCCGGCGAGAAGGATGTGCAGATCTCAGGCGGCGCGGAGACCGTCCGACAGTACGTGGAGGCGGGTCTGGTGGATGACCTCCAGATCCACGTCGCACCGCTTTTGTTGGGGGATGGGGTGCGGCTGTCCGCCGGGCTTGCCAAGGCGCCCTTGTCTCTCACCACGGTGGGCGTCTGTGACTCATTCTCCGGGGTGACCCACCTGCGCTTCCGCATCCCGCGATGACGCAGCGGGGAAGCGACTTGCCCCCTGACCATTCCTGCGCGTCTCGTCGCCGCTTCGGGTTGTCGTCGCTCCGCGACGAGCGCCACGGTCAGGGCCGCGAGGTCTGCCGCCCCGTGCGCCGTTGCGCGTAGCAACGCCGCGAGGTGCTCCGGGCCACCGGGCGGTAGCTCGCCTCGCTCCTGGGCGCGGACGACAGTCTCGTGGAGCGCAGTGAGCGCTGCGGAGGCGGCGCTCGCGAGCTCCGGCGACGCGATCGACCACGGCCCGAAGACGAGCTTGAACCGCGCAGGGTAACGGTGCGCTCGATCGGCGTAGCGGCGCAGGCGTCGCCTCGTGCTCACGCACGGGTGGCCTGGCTCGTTCGTCGGGTACGTCGACGTCATCGGTCCGTTGACTGATCCGCGCCGGTATGGAGCTGACCCAGCCGATGCCTTTCATGTGGTGGTGCCGTCGGTGCCGGGGTTCGCGCGATGGCGCGGGGTACGCCGACATTCAGAGCACCCGTCCACACCCTGGCGTACGCACTTCACGCCCCCCGGGCTGGCGAGCTCGCATGGGTCGTCGAGAACTTCTGGGAGTGGACGGATCCCACGAAGGAGTTGCCTGACGAGGCCGTCGACCGGGGCCAAAGCCGTCTCGGCTTAGCTTGTGTTGGGAACGAAGCTTTGAAGTCCTCGTCCCAGAACCCCATGAGGTGACCCTGGATGGGCGGTGCCGTACCCGGTGTGCGACACGACGGCGCCAAGGAGAACTGTCATGTCCTGGATCGTTTTGATCTTGTCCGGTGTGCTGGAGGCCGTGTGGGCCATAGCACTCAGCAAGTCGCAGGGATTCACACATCTCGCCCCGTCAGTGACCTTCTTCGTTGCGCTGGCGGCCAGCATGGCCGGACTCGGCTACGCCATGCGGGAGATACCGGTCGGAACCTCCTACGCGATATGGGTGGGAATCGGCGCCGCCCTGACCGTCGCGTACGGCATGGTGACCGGAGCCGAGACCGTGTCGGTCATCAAGATTCTGTTGCTCGCCGGCATCATCGGCTGCGTCGTCGGGCTCAAGGTCGTGCACTGAGCATGAACAGAGCCTGCGATGGGGCTGGCTCGCACCGTTGCGGACGCGAGTCTTCGACGTGCGTCACCAGGGGTCTCGCTTGCTCAGGAGGTCGGGGAAGTTCGTCTGCAGGACGCAGAACTCGTTGCCCCATGGGTCACGCATCACCCAGAAGTCGAAGCCGCGCTCCTGTTGGTGGTCCCAGCGGACGGCGCCGAGGGCCTCGAGTCTTCGTACCTCGGCCTCGACGTCGTCGGTTTCGAGGTCGAGGTGCATCCGCTCTTTCGAGGTCTTCGGGTCGTTTGTGTGCTGGAGCAAGATCCGGATCTCGGAATCTGGGAGTGTGAGCCTGCGGTAGATGTGTCGGCTTGCCTCGCGGAGCGGTTCCTCGGTCGCGCCGAGTGCCGCCGACCAGAACGCGACGCCGCGGTCGAGGTCATCCACGTCGATGACGAAATGGCAGAGGCGGCTGCGGTGTGCCCTCATCAACGCTTCTCCGGTCATGAGGAAGGCCCTCAGCCACGGGGGAAGCCGAGGGCCTTCAGCTCGAGGATCCTACGCGCTCACACCGTGCTTGGCTAGGGCTGTGGCGGTATAGCACTGTTATGTGATCCAGCCGGGCGCGGACCGTATCCGATCGTGAGCGGTCGTTCACCAAGGGTAGAGCTTGGTGTGGCCGCAGGACTGGTGGACCAGCGACGGTACGAACGAGCAACTGACTCATGGGCGACGTCATGGACGTCGAAAGGCCGGGACGGCGCACCGCGGAAGTCCACCTGGCCTCGTCCTCGTTGCCTGGCGAGACCTGGCTCAACCCTCCGTCTACGAAGAGCTCGGCCTGAACTGACCAGCGCAACGGCGACGGCTCAACGGGTTCCGAGTAATCGCGTCGCATGCATACTCGCTTGAGGTCTTGCAGAAGCTGCTTTACGCACGCCGTACGGTGCGCAGCTGAAACCACGGCCTCCGGAGGGATTGCTACATGACGTGACTCCGACGCCTTCTGTCGGTTCAGCTGATTCACAGTGGTGCGGCGGCCTATGCCACAAGCCCCTCCGTCAACTCGTTGACTGGGCTTCGTGTGTGTGCCAGGCTGTGGCCCTCGTGGTGCTGGGAGAGCGGTGGGCGGACTTCTTCCGCGACCGCGGCTTGGATGCGCGTTCGTTGACTGCGAACCGCCTTACTGGTGGTGAAGTCAACGACAACTGGCGGGTCAGTCGATCAGATGGTGCCGAATGGGTCCTGAGGCACTACCAGCGCACGGTCGACGCAGACGAGCTTGCCTGCGAGCTGGCTGCTGTGGACAAGCTCGCACGTAGCGGCTTTCCGACACCAGCTCCAGTGCCAGCGACCTGCAAGGACGGAGAGCGCCGACTCTGGGACGTGATGGACGGCCGGCCTGCGGCTCTGTTCACCTTCGTGCGTGGCCGCCACCCGGTGCAAAGACCAGGTGGCTACGGCTCGATGGATCTTCGCGCTGGCGAACGAGCCGCCCGGGCGGCTGCGCAGATGCACATAAGCCTGATGCACACGGAACTACCAGGGAGCAGGTCGCCAGAGCGCGACCCATGGAGACAGATTGGCGCGTTCCTGGATGGAGACCTTCCTGCGGACCCGCTGTTTGCTAACCTCCGTGACCCGCTACGTCAAGTTCATGCGCGGCTGATGCCGATCTATCAGGAACCCGGCGCTGTGCCAGCAGGGCTGATTCACAACGACATCACTCCGTTGAACATCCTGCTCGGCGACCAAGACGAGATCGTCGCGCTCTTGGACTTCGACGACTGTGCCCAGACATTCCTTGCGTACGACTTGGGTGCAATCATCTCAACCTTCGGCAAGGACGAAGAGCGGCAGTTGGATCGCGGGCGCGTCTCGCGCCTGATCGCCGCGTACGAATCGGTGCGCCTCTTCACTCCCACAGAGCGAGCTGTCCTCCCTGACCTGCTGACTGCACATGCCGGGGCTCAGGCAGTCCAAGTCATCACACATTGGATCCGGTCAGGGCGCACCAACATCAGTGCTACAGACAGCTACAGCGCGTTGGATTTTCTGGAGCTCTCCGAGCGGCCGCTATCGCCGTGAGTCGATTGCCGTCGGCAACGCCGCAACTGCCCGCAGCGGCCCATTGATATGCGGCAGGCCAGCTCTGGTGTGTCGACTCCAGAGGCTCGGCAGGATCCGGCCAATGACGTCAGGGCAGCTTTCGCCCATGCCGCTGACGGCCGTGGTCCTTCAAGGGGTCCTCTTGCCCGTTGTAGACCATATTGAAGCACCTTTGCTAAATTCATCACTGTTGACCAGTTGGACCGGTTATGCTGCCGCGCAGCGATCGTTGCTGGTGGCATGAGGATGGCCGCCCATTGGGCTGGTGTGTCGGAGGGGTTCCATGCACGGGGGAAGTGGTCTGCGTTTGCGCGTCAGCAGCCTTGCCGCAGGTGTTCTGTTGCTGGTGTCGGTGGGCTCGACAAGCTCGTTAGCTCAACCTGGTGTTCAGACGCCTGGTGAGCAAGATGCGGCGGGTGCCGTTCACCGATCCGCGGCGCAGCCGGCCCAAGACAACGGGCCAAGCCGTGTGCTCGCCAGATCCTTCGACGTGGACAGAGCGCTGCGTGAAATCCTGCGGCGGCATCTTCTGCGACCGGAGCGTGACCATGACGAGCTGAGGCGTGAGCTCGCCAGCATCGGGGCGAGGGACATCCAGATCGGCCGAGTCTCTGCCGCCGATGGACGGGCATCCGAGCCGAATGCTCGGACGGCAACTCGCAGCTCTGACGGTGTACAGACGCTGCAGGAGGGCGACGGCAAGTGCCCGAAGCCGTCGGAGCAGACGCATCGGTTCAATTGCGAGCTGCTGTTCTTCCATGAGACTTCTCCAGGGGGCACGTTCCAGTCCGACGTGGCCGTACTCATGTGGGACTTCATACCTGTTGGTGGCAACAAGCCCAAGGGCGGTCCGCTGGACGACATCGCGGCCATCGACTTCGGGAACTACAACGAGAAGTGCTAGAAGCCGGGTATAACCTCGCAGGCGGCCTGGACCTACCTCCCTGGCCAGAAGTTGAATGGCAAACCCGCGCAGGATGTGAGTCACTTGGTGACGCGGGAGTCTCAAAACCCGGACGACAACGCTACGGTCTGGCGCGTCCATGACGAGCCACAGCCTCCCGGCCCGGATCTTCCGAAGACGCTGGTCGGGTATGTCGAGGTGAATCTGGAGCACCGGCGCGGCGACGCCAGACCAGCGGACTGTCCGGAGGAGTACGAGGAGGTTCGTTCCCAGGGTCACTTCGTGCACTTTCAGGAAGGCGAGGGGGACTGGAACGGTGTGTCGATAGGCGCCGGGTTGGGTCCGTTGTCGGTGTCGTTTGCCCCTGAGACCAAGCCTGGTCAGGAGACCCGGGCCAGCACCGGGGTGCTGGCTTTGCACAGCCCTTCCGGTGGCGCAGGGGGACGGACCACCAACATCACGTACACCGGCCCCCGGAGCATCCGCTTCAACCAGCCGTTCACCGCCTCGGCACGATTGACCGCGACTCAAGCCGCGCCGGCCGCTTCCACGGCGGTGAGGCCTGCTGCTCGCCCCATGGTCCGGCAGACCGTGCCGGTACCCAACGTGCCGATCCAGTTCATCCTCGGCTTCGGCGGCAAGGGTCAGAGCTGCACCGACACCACCGATTCCAACGGGGTAGCCGCATGTGTGCTCACCCCCAGACAGCAGGCGGGCCCGACCACGCTCACCATCAGGTATCCCGGTGATGACGGCCACGCCGCGAGCAACGCATTCGTGGCGTTCACCATCGAACACCAGCTGACAAAGGTCTCCTACACCGGACCTAAACGGCTGGCGAACGGCAGGTCGGTCCGGCTCTCTGGCGTGCTACGCGAGCAGGGTGGCGCGCCGATCGCGGGTCGCAGACTCAGACTGGCCGTCGGTAGCGGCAGCAGCCGACAGACATGCACAGGCACCACGGACTCGTCGGGCAGGGCTCGCTGCACGATTGATTCGGTCGACCAGCCATTGAACAAAGACGCGACCGTCCCGGTCTCCGTGGCCTTTGGCGGTGATGACTTCTATCTGGCGTCCTCGACGTCGGCAACAGCCCTGCTCGAGTACTACACGGGCCGCGCCTACGGTCTGACGGCCCACGTGGCCCTACCAGGCCTGCTCAGTGCCGACTTGCCGCCGGCACCTGACACCGGCGGGGTCCGGGTCGCGCGCGCATCGGAGTCCGCGACCGGGTGTATCGCGAGCGTGTCGACACTTCTGCTCGACGTTGACGGGATGTGCCCACACGTCACGACGAGCCTGGCGCCCGGCACCTCTCAGAGCACCGCCAGCGTGCAGCACGCCACCATCGGTCTACCAGGCCTTCCGGTCATCGAGATCGAAGGTGCAACCGCCCGCTCGACCAGTACTTGTGCCAACGGTGGATCCGCCACCGGTACGACCGATCTGAGGTTGCGGATCGGTGGAGATCTGGTCCAAGTCAACGGCGAAGCTAATGCCGTTGTCGACCTGCCTGGGGTGGCGAAGCTCGTGATCAACGAACAGATTCCCGTACGCGGCGCCGAACACGGGCTAACCGTGAATGCCGTCCACCTCACCGCCATTGGAGGAACAGACATCATCATCGGCTCGGCCCGAAGCGATGTCCACAACTGTGTCGCGTCGTAGCTATGTATGACGTCGTGCGCTCTTGCTCGGCGAGTACGAGAGGGCCCACAGCTCTCCCCGCTGCGGCCGGACGCCTTCTCACGCCCACGCGCTAGCAGGACTGACTCTCGAGGGCACGAGAGACGCACGGGCTGGTGCGCACGAGCACTGACGATGCCGTGTCCTAGGCACCCTGCTTGCGGCGCACCATCTCGGTGATCCAGATCGGCGCGAACGGAGACGTGCAGCCCGGAGGCGTCGGATAGTCCTTGAGGACCTCGAGGCGCTCCCCGATGTCGATCGCTCGGGCGCGGTGCTCGCCGTGCTCGATCCCGATCTGAGCCAGGCAGTGGTTCATCGCCCACTGCAGGCGCTCCGGGGCGTTCTTCATCTCCGCCTCGATGACGTCGAGCAGGCCTGCGAGGTCGAGGCCTTCGGGCTTCTTCGCCACCCGTTCGGCGGTGAGTGCCCAGCCGGCGCTCGCGACCACCGGATCCGGATCGGCGAACCAGGTCTGGCGCAGCTCCTCCGCGTGCGGGCTCTTCTTCACCACGTAGTTCACGAGCCAGTCGTGGACCTTGGGGGAGCGAGCCTCGCGCAGCATGCGATCCAGCTCCTCGCGCTCGAACGCCTTGGGCCGGCAGATCAAGATGGCCAGAAGCCTTGCCGCGGTGTCGTTCGTCTCCCAGAGCTGTCGCGCGAGGTCCTGCTGTGTCTTCAGCCGTTTCGCGAGCGCGCGCAGCTTGCTGAGGTTCACACCGTAATCGTCACCGCGCTTGGCGTTCGCCTCGCGGATCTTCGGATCTTCGAGCTGGGCCAGCTCGGCCATTACCTCGGCGACCGTGGTTCCGGTCAGCGTCGTCTCAGCCACGTTGGTCTCCTGTCGTCCGGTGAGAGTCCGAGCCTACGGCCGAGGCCTGCCTCTTGTCTCGTATCCAGCATGGCAGTCGGATCCGCGGTGAACCCGTCACCTACCGAGCCTGTTTCACGTCCGTCGTCCGCGCTATCCATCCGCCACGGCTCGGGCAAGCTCGATCGCCAGGCAATTGAGCTGTCCGGCCGGACCGCTGTCGGGCAGCCGGACACGTAGCCCATCGGCAGTCTGCTCCCACCCAACATCGCCGTAGCCGAGTAGGCGGACCGAACGCACGCTGTCGTCGGACGTGAGGCTACGGATCAGTGTCGAGCCTCCGGAGGGCCAGCGCATGAGGAAGGCATAGAGGGTGTTGTCGCGTTGGGTGAACCGGATGTCTTCCGGTGTCCACTGGACCTGGTCCTCCCGGAAACCGTCGATGACAACCCGACTAGGCCCTTCCCCGAAGACTCGGAACGGTCGGGTACCGAAGATTCCCTCCCCGCAGACGCTGATCCACCGAGCCATCTCGTCGAGTAGGAAGCTGCACTCGTCGTCGATCGTGCCGTCCGGTCGCTGTGGAATGTTCAACAGCAGGTTGCCATTCTTTGCGACGACATCGACGAGGATTTCTAGCACATGTTCCGGTGTCTTGTAGCGGGCGCGCACATCGTAGAACCAGCCACCGACACAGGTGTCGGTCTGCCACGGATCGGGCCGGATGTCTGGCTCCTGGCTTCGCTCGATGTCCAACACACCGATCCTCACCAGCTTCGGGTCACGCGTCTTCTGTGTATAGACCGCCTGGTTGACTCCTCCGTGCGCGGCGGCGCTGGTGTTGTACAGGTGGGCGACCGCCTGTGCACCGGCAGCGTACCCGTCGGAATCGAACGGCAAATGACCGTCTGTGTAAAGCAGATCGGGATGAAACTTGTCGATCATCTCGGTGACGAGGGCGAGCCAGCGCCGGTGCCACCAGGTGTTCGGCGTGTACCAGGGCGTTTGGACAGGCTCGCTTTTCTCGCTGTAATGCTCCTCGTTGGGCAGGTAGAGGTCCTGATAGCTCGGGTCGGTTCCGTCGTACGGCACACCCTTATAGGGGCCTTCCTTGTCCGCTCCCTTGTTTGTCGCGAACCAACTGAACGACGCGCCGAGGTGCTCGCTGAGGCCGAACGGCAAGCCACGTGCCACCGCAGCTCTCCGCCATGCCGCCACGATGTCACGGCGCGGGCCGACCCGTGCCGAGTTCCATCGATGCAAGCCCGAGTCATAGTTCAGAAAGTTGTCATGATGCACCGCTTGCGCGACGAAGTACTTCGCTCCAGCGGCGACGTAACGGTCCATCAACTCCTCGGGGTCGAACCTCTCCGCTCTCCACAGCGCGACGACATCCTTGTACCCGAACCGCGACGGATGTCCATAGGTGCGGACGTGGTAGCGATACTGTTCCGAACCCTCCCGGTACATGTTGCGCGCATACCAGTCGCCGAACCTGGGGACCGACTGCGGGCCCCAGTGGGACCAGATCCCGAGCTTGGCGTCACGGAACCAGTCTGGTACCTCGAACCCGGCCAACGACTCGACAGTTGGTTCGAAGGGACCCTCGGCGAGTTGTGGGTTCACGATTCCTCCGCTCGGATTGGGGCACATTCCCTACCACAGGCTGGATTTGGCGAACTTTCGAGCGATCTGGTTGGCGAGGACGAGCAGGATGAGGCCGACCACGGATCGAAACAGCCCGATGGCCGCCGCATATGAGAACTGCGGCAACGGTGCAGCTAGCCCGACCTTGTAGACGTAGGTGTCGATGACCTCAGAGGCAGAGAGGTTGAGACTGTTCTGCATGAGGAGGACCTTCTCGAAGCCGATCGACAGGATCGATCCGATGTTGAGGATCAGCAGGATGACGGCCACGGGCATGATGCCTGGAAGATCGATATGCCACATCCGCTTGATGCGTGAGGCTCCATCGACGACTGCCGCCTCGTGCAGTTGGGGATCGATGCTGGATAAGGTCGCAAGATAGATGATCGCAGCGAAGCCAAGATTCTGCCAAGCGCCCGACCAGACGTAAATGTGGCGGAAGTAGTCCGGATTTCCAAGCAGGTCGAGCGGCTCAACCCCGAACAGCGCGAGAAAGTTGTTCAGTAGTCCTGTGCGCGGGTCGAGCAGGACGACCAGCATACCGACGATGACGACCGTGGATATGAAGTGCGGCGCGTAGGTGATCATCTGCACTGAACGTTTGAACCATTGCAGCCGAACCTGGTTGAGCGCCATTGCCAGGACTATCGGCAGGGGAAACGTGGCGAGCAGCTCGTAGGAGTGCAGGATGATCGTGTTGCGGATCACGGGCCAGAACATGTAGGACCCGATGAAGCGCTCGAAATGCGTGAGGCCGACCCACGGACTGCCGCTGATCCCATCGACCACGTTGTAGTTCCTGAACGCGATCTGTATGCCGTACATCGGCCAGTAGTGAAAGATGAGGAGGTAGACGACGGGTAGTAGCAGCATGAGGTAGAGCTGCCAGCAGTTGCGGATTCGACGCCACGTCCCCGCACGAGGTGCTTGGCGCTGGTTCACCGCACCAACTCGACCTGTCTCCGACCGTCGGAGCACAGTCACCATCGTGCTTCCTCCTTGCCTCGCACGACACCCGCCAAGCTCAGCCCTTGAGGGAACCGATCATGATGCCTCTGACGAAGTGCTTTTGAACGAACGGATAAGCTAGAAGTGGTGGGATGCTGGCGACGACGATGAGGCAGTACTTCAGCAGATCTCGTAGCTCTCGCCGGCGGGCGAGCTCGGCAGCATCCGCCATCGTCGGGTCGATGTTGCTCTGGATCAGGATCTCGCGTAGCACGAGCTGGAGCGGAAACAGCGCTTCGTTTGTCAGATAGATGAGCGCGTTGAAGAACTGGTTCCAGTGGCCGACAGCATAGAAGAGGGCGTTGACGGCGATGATGGGCTTCGACAGCGGAATAACGATCCGCCAGAAGAAGCCGATGTCGTCACAACCATCGATACGAGCGGCCTCCAGCAGCTCGTGAGGAATGGTCACCTGGTAGTAGGTACGCGTGATGATCACATTCCAGACCGCCATGGCGGTTGGCAGGATGAGCGCCCACCGAGTGTTGAGCAGCCCGAGGTCGTGCACCACTAGGTAGGTCGGGATGAGGCCGCCTGAGAACATCATGGTGAACACGAACAGCATCATGAACCAATTGCGGCCCACGAGGTCGCGACGGGACAGGGGGTAGGCGGCCAGCAGGGTGAGCGTGACGTTGACGAGGGTTCCGACGACGACGTAGAAAAGCGAGTTGGCGAACCCGCGCACGATCGGCTTATGCTTGAGGATCTCCTCGTACCCGTTGAAGTTGAGATCGACAGGCCACAACCAGACCTGTCCTGATGATACGGCCAGCGGGTCGCTGACCGATGCGGATACGATGAATATCAATGGATAAAGTACGGCGAGGAGGAACAACGTCAGGACGACGTAGGTGACGATCATGAAGAACTGATCTGACCGGGATTCTCTGATTCGCGTTGGTCTCCTGGTTCTGTCTTTCCTCATCCGGATCGCTGTGGTCGCCACGTCGACCCTCCTCGCCAGACTTCTTCGAGCTTCGTAGCTTGGTCTACGCGCAGCTAGGAGTACTTGGCGTCGAAGGCCTCTTGGTACGCCCGAAGGTAGTTCTCCAGGCCCATCCGGTCCAGCGTGTCGACATATGTCTGCCAGGCATCGTCGTCATTGATGTCGAGCTGCCCCATCGTGAACTTTGCCTCGTGCTGCAAGACATGGTTCTCGATCGAAACTGAGATCTCACTCGTCACGGCAGCCTGCTCCTCGGTGAGGTACACCGGTGGTAGCTGTAGGCTCTGGTCCTGACGAGCGTCGTAGTACTTCTTCGACTCCTCGTACAGCGGCTTTTCAAATGTCGGAGCTTTCGGATCGACCGCCTCGGCAAGCCGGAAGTCGTTCGACCGGTAGCTGAGGCCCAACTGCCCCCACCACAGGCCATCCTCGGGAGGCCATGTGATGAGCGCCTTGTAGAGCGCTTGCTTGCCGTTGATGCCTGCTTCACCCTCTTCCGCCCAGCGCCACCCCTTGTTCAGGTCGCCGTATGACGCGCGGAGTTGCGCCTCGAGCTCGTACTGACCGTCCGCCCACTGCACCGCGAGGCCCGGGTACTTGCACGCCTTGGTCACCACAAAGCCAGCGTTGTTGCCGGCCTTTCCGTAGTAGTTCCACATCGAGATCGCTGTCCCGTCGGGACCTTTCAGGGTGGGCACGCACACGTAGCCGTGCCAGCGAGCGTCGGGATCAGAGGCGTCGATCGTGAGGAAACTTCCCCAGTCCCAGGCACGGACGACGCCGAGGATGTTGTCACCCTTCCGGTTTCCGATGCGCTGCAACGCCTCGATGTCCTGCGTGAAGCACTCCTTGGCGATCAGACCCTTTCTGAACAGGCGGTTCTGATAGCGAAGCCCTTCCCGCCATCCGGGCTTGTTGACAACGATGTCGACCTTTCCGTTGTTCAGGTACAGCCATGGATATGGGCGGTTACTCGCCGGACCGCCTGGATTGTAAAGGAACGACCCCATGAAGAAGTTGCTGAGTGGTGCTGGCCATGCGGGAAGGGAGTGAGCCATGAGCGGAAGCTCATCTCGCTTGCCGTTACCGTTCGGATCCTCGTTGACGAATGCCGTCAGAACTTCCTCGAACTCATCCAATGTCGTCGGCATGCTCAAGCCGAGCTCGTCCAGCCATGGCTGGTAGATCCACATTCGCTGGATACCACAGTTGCAGTGGAAGCAGTCGTTGACGTACGGCATCGTGTAGATGTTGCCGTCGTTGGCAGTGATGAGCTCTTTGACGTCTGGATACGCCTTGAATATCCGCTTGATCTCGACACAGTAGTTCTCGATTAGGTCGTTGAGCGGAACGAACAGGCCCTGCGAGCCATAGAGCATCTGCTGCGCCGGGCTGAAGTCGATGTTCATGAATGCGTCTGGAAGGTCGCCCGACGCGATCATGGCGTTCACTTTCGTCATCGCGTCGGCAGACCCTGCCTCGCCGGCAACTACGTGCCACTCGATGTGCACGCCCGTGGTTTCTTCGTACCACTTGGTGAACTGATTGTCCTTCCAGTCGCCGACCGCGGTGTTCTGCGGCACGACGATCCGAAGGGTGACCTTCTCCTTGACCAGTGGCTGCTTGTGCGATGCGACCGGTCCGACGTAACCCTCCGGGTAGATCGGATCGGCGTTCTGCGTCGACTTCGGCCCGCCCTTCTTCGCCAGCGGGTCTGCACCGACAGCGCCGCCCCCCTCCGGATCCCCACCACCACTGCATCCGGCCAACAACGAACCGGCTGATGTCGCGGACAACCCGACACCCAAGGCGCGGGTGACGAACTGCCGCCGCGACATACCGTTCAAGGGAAAGGCGCCTGATGCCCCGTGGCGTTCTGCCATGTCGTACTCCTCTTCAAGTACCGGGAACGTTGTCGTAGGGCCAGCCCCCGTCAGCCTTGGCTCGTGGATCGGCTGCATGTGCGTGCCAACCGCGTTCGCTTCACCACTCGTTCGCGGGCGCGTGTCAACGCTGGCGATTCGAGTGGCATATAGCGGCCATGCGGGGCCTTGGCCCGTTCTTGCACGGGACGGGATCGCCGTCGCTGACCATGTGCGTCGACGAGGCCTCGGGTGCATTGCAACCCGGCCGATGCCAGAGAGTCGCAGTTCGATGAAATCTATACGAGATACGAGATAGATGTAGAGTCTAGGCTCGTGGCCAAAATCGGTCGCGGATCGAGTTCGGCAGGATGCCGATGCATGGACGTACGCGCATGCACGACGTCAGACAAGAGTCGGAGCGCTGTGTGACTACTCGACTACCCAGAGGCGTATCGGACGCATAACGGCAAAGCTGAGCACGGCCATCGCCGTGGTCAGCGCTGCTTCAATGGCTCCTTGACGTGGCGCTGACCTGATCAGCGAGTCACTCGGCGGACGTACCGGCTGAAAGTTGCGACTAATATGGCCTATATATTTAGGCGTCCTTGTTCTTGAGGAGCATCGGCTTCAAGGTGGTGGCATGTGTCGTCTGATCCGCTTCCGCTTGAACGGCTTGCACCGCGTCGGGTACTCGTCGACGAAGTAGTCGCTGCGATCCGCAACCTGTTGATGGATCAGACCATCAAGCCTGGTCAGAGCTTGATCATCGGGCGGCTTGCCGAGGCACTCGGGGTCTCACATACTCCGGTCCGCGAGGCGCTCGCCAGTCTCGAATCAGAAGGGCTCGTCGTCAAGCGGCCCCAACGCGGATACTTCGCCACCGAATTGCTTACCAACGACGAGATGATTGAGCTCTTCGAGCTACGCCTTCTCCTCGAGCCCTGGGCTGCCGCACAAGTCGCCGCAGCGACTCGTCACATCGACGTCAGTGGACTACGGGCCGAACTCGAGAACTTCACCAGGGCCCTCCGGTCCGGGCCGGAGCCTCCCTACCGGCTGCTCTGCGACCACGACATTCGCTTCCATGGCCTGCTGATGGAACTGTGCGGAAACCGACAGGTGGCGCAAGCCTTCGCCCGCACCCACTGCCACCTACATCTCCTCCGGGTCCAAAGCCGTGCCTCGAAAGCGGACGTCACCATTGCCGAACATGAAGAAATCGTGACCGCGATCGAACGCCGTGACGTCGACGGTGCGGCCGAGGCGATGCGCACCCACCTCACTGAGTCCTGCAAACGGGCGATCACCCTCCGAGACCAGGTATAGACGGAGACCCGACAGAACCTTTGCCCGCACCACCCGACTCGTCGCGGAGTCGACAGTTGGGGTGCGGACCAGCTGGGGCGCTGCCGCGCTCGCTCAGCCGGTCGGTCGTTGGCCCCGGCGCCACAGCCACCAGGCGCCCGTCGCGAGAACGCCGATCCCGGCGGCGGTGCTGAGCCCGACGACGAGCCAACGTTGCTCGCCCTCGGGCGTTGACGCCGGGTCAGTCGCTCGCACTGCCGCGAGCGCCCGGCGAATCTCAGGTGTCACCGGACCGGTGCCGTTGCAGCGGTGTGCGACGAGCTGTCCCTGCTCGACGGTGAGGTCGGGATCGTTCGCGGTGGCGTACACGACGAACGGCCCCGAGTCCTGAAAGTCGAGACCGCAGGCCGTCGTCTGGACGTGGGAGACAACCTCCTGCCGCTGTCGCACCTTGCCCTTGTAGACCTTGGCCACTTCGAAGGTCCACACCACTGTGTCGACCCCCGTCGGAATGATCCAGGGGAAGGAACGGTCGACTTTCCGTCCCACGACGCGTCCGACGAAGACGGCGTCCGCGTGCTCGAATGCCTTCTGCGCGGTCGGAGTTCCGCAGTCGCACGCGCAGGCCGTGCCGGGCGCTGCCACGAGGATGCCGGCGGCACATAGCGGGATGAGAAGAAGAGTTGTCACGGACCGAACGACCCGCTGGAGTCTGCGCCAACGGCTCATGCACGCAACCTCCACGTTCTACGAAGCTTCCGAGCCCTTGCGTCCCACACGACGCCCGAAATCTCTCCGACGGTTGCCGCCGATTCGGGTCAGATTGGTACGAACAGAACAGCCGCTGCTTGTCGGCGCCTCAACACCGCGGGCCATGAGAGCGGTCGACGTTGGTGGGGCCATCGGTGGCCAATGGCCTGGCGCTCCCGAGGCGCTGCAGGGGTCTCGTCAGCCGGCCGGTCGTCGGCGTCGGCGCCACAACCAAAAGGCGCCAGCCGCGAGCACAGCGACCCCGGCGGCGATGCCGAGCCCGACGACTGGCCAACCTTGCCCGCGCCCCTCAGGTGTTGGGATCGGGTCGGTCGCCGGCACCCGATCAAGCATCCGCCGGACCTCAGCTGTCACCGGGCCAGTGCCGTTGCAGAGGTGGGCGGCAAGCTGCCCCTCGCCAGGGGCCGGCATGTAGTCGACCGCGTCGTGGGTGGCGTACACCGCGAACGGCCCCGAGCCTTGCAGCTCCAACCCGCAGGAGGCGCCGAATGCCGGGGTAACCACCTCCTGGCGCTGCCGCACCTCGCCCTTGTAGACCTTGGTCACCTCGAAAGTCCACACGGCCGGGTCGTTGCTCGACGAGAACGGCCAGGTGGACCGCTCGACGTCTCGCCCCACGACGCGTCCGATGAAGACGGCGTCCGCGTGCTCGAACGCCTGCCTGGCCGTGAGGCCCGCGCAGCTGCACGCGCACGCCATGCCAGGCGCTGCCACGAGGACACCAGCGGCGCACAGCGGGATGAGGAGGACTGTTGTCACGCGCCGAGCGATGAGCTCCAGCCTGCGCCACCGGTTCATGACACCTCCCAGGCCCTGCGAAGCACCCAGCCCTTGTGCTCCACACGACGCCCAGGCCCTTCTCGTTGGTTGCCGTGAACTTTGGGTTAGACCCGACCTCGCACGCGTACTGGTGCCCGCGGGATCGACGTGCGGGCAGCGCTAGCCGATGAGGTTGCCCGGTGCCCTTGTGTCAGGTCTCGAGGTCGACGTGGAGCGGGATGGCATCGGGGGCGTGGTCGCTGATGCGCAGGTAGCGGACGGCGTGTCGGATTCTGCCGTGGTTTTCTGCGACGTCGGCTTGGACGTCGACGACTGTGGCCGGTTGCACCTTGACGTACGAGGTGGGTGTGGCCCGCCACGTGGTGGCGATCTGGTCCGGCCACGGATGGTCGGATCCGGCAGGCATCAGATGCCAGGCGATTTCGTCGGCTTGGCGTGGGGTGAGTCTGCTGGTACGGCCGATGTAGCGGAGCTTCCCGGATGGCTCGTACCGGCCAAGCAGCAGCGCTTCGGGCTGGGCGAGGCTGCCGGTGACCCCGCCGACCACGGCGGAGATGACCCGGTGGACTTTCAGTTTCTGCCAGCCCCGCTGGCCTGGCAGGTACGGGCTGTCGGCTGGCTTGATCACCAGCCCTTCGACGCCCACGGCGGCCAGGTCGTCGAACCAGCTCCTGGCGACGTCCGGGTCGTCGGTGTGCAGACCGAGCGCCAGATGCGACCCCGGTCGAGCCCGCGCCATCAGCTGTTCCAGCTCACGCCTGCGTACCCGCAGCGGCTTGCTGCGCAGATCACCGGCGGTCTTGGACTCCAGCAGATCGAACAGCACCAGGTGACACGGATGCGTGACCGCCAGCTCCGCGGCCTGCCGCCGCTGTGCGTATCGATATTGCAGGGCCGGGAAGTCGAGCCTGTCGTGCGCCCATCGGATGATCTCCCCGTCGACACATGTGCCCGGTGGCAGGCCCGCGAACAACGCGCCGGCAAGCTCCGGGAATACGTGGTCGAGCCGGGTGCCGCGGCGGGACCAGATGCGCACCTCGCCGTTGTCCAGCACCGCCGAGATCGCACGGTAACCATCCCACTTCGGCTCGAACCGCAGCCCACCCGTCTGAGCCGGGAAGCGGTGGACCGTCTTGGCCAGCATCGGTTCGATCGGCCCCCGTATCCGCACACCGGCACCCCTACCCACCTCGCCCCTGAGGCCCTTCCGCCGTGTGCGCCCCCGGTACAGTCCGGCTCGCGACTGGTCAGGCCGCTGTCGAGCATGTCCGACAGATCACGGGCCATGAGCGATCGGCTCGTCGTACGCACCGGGCGGTGTCCCAGCCGACTGGTACAGTCCCCGGCCGCTAGGGGCTCAACGACACCGTCGGGGAGGAAGCTGGTGGCCTCGCAGTTGCACGCCTACATAGACGCCTGGCGCCGCCATGACGTGCCGGGGTGCTGTCCACGCTGACCGACGACTGTGTGGTGATCGAGTCGTACGGGCCGGTCTATCGCGGCCGGGAACGGGTCGAGCAGTGGATGCACGCGTGGTCCGCCACCGGTGGATCGGTCGACGGCTGGGAATCACGTCGTACAGCGAGGCGGGGGAGGTCATGGTAGCCGAATGGCACTTCAGCTGTACGTGGCAAGGGAAGGGGTCGACATTCGAGGGAGCCACGATCGCGAGGCTCCGTGAAGACAAGATCGCGTATCTGCGCGAGTACGCGACGACGGCTCCGCTGTACGACTGGACGGGTCAATGGCGCGACTGACTTGAACGGCACGGTGATCTCACTCGCTGGCAAGGCGGTAGGTCGACGTACCAGCGGCTAGGTCCGTGGCGAGCTCGAGGAAACGCCGACGATGTCTGCGCACAGCCCGCACCTCGCCATCGCCGCTGACCACCCGGTAGGTGGGGCCGGCATTCAGCCCCGGGACGCAGAGGAGAATCGAGGCACGATCGACAGGCTGGGGCGTGCAGGCGGTCACGACCAGACTGTCATCGGATCTGGCAACGACGATGCGAACGTGTCGACGCTTGCGCTCCCAGGCGTTGATCTCAGCGCTCGTCCACCACGGCATTCCCCGACGCCGACCTTCCGCCACCGTCTCCAGGACGGCGTTGCGTACCTCCTCATGAGCGACGATGTTGCGGCCGTGGAACAGGAAGTGCGCGACTCCGTGGTGCTCGAGCGCCTGGTCGAGGAAGACGGCGCGGTTGTCGATGACGTTGGTGAGCCAGAGGTCTTGGGTCTGCATGGGTAACGAGAGCACGCCAATCAGGCGGTTCCCATGGGCTCGATCCGACATGGGGAACGTGACGTGGCAGGTGCCGAAGGGAAAGCCGACGTTGCCCTGTTTGCTCGGTCCGCGGGACTGGTCGATCTGGATGCCCAGCCGTTCACACCACAGGTAGAACTCCGCCCAGCCCTCCCAGCGGGTGTAGTGGTTCTTGTTGGAGACGATCGAGTCGGTCCCGGTGACCTGCCGGACCCACGTGAGTTGGGCGGCGAGATAGTCCTCACCCCAATAGGCCAAGTCTGACTCCGCCATGGCGTTGTAGTGCAGCGCGGGCTCGTGCCCGGCGGCGATCACGTCCTTGTAGATCTCCGCCGAGTAGCCGCCCGGGTGGAGGAAGCACCACGTCACGCGTACGTCCGCCGCCTCGAACGCATCGAGGGCAGCTCGAGCGGAGTCGTCGGTGTTGCCGTCGCTGTCGTGCGACATGTGGGCGACGGCTGGGATGCCCACGGGCCAGTAGCCAAGCCACCCAGCGGGCCGCCCTACCTTTTCCATCGTCCAAAACAACACCGCGGCGAACACGTCTCGCCACATGTCAGCGTGCGGACGGTGGAACATCGGTGCGGGGCCGCTCGGCGGCGTTTCGTAGCGGAATGGAGTCGAGAACGCTTTGGCCGTCGGCGCAAGTCCACGGTCGCGCTCGTAGGAGAGAGCGATCCCGTCGTCGCACTTCAGGATCCCTTCGTCGACCGGCGCGGTGCCGTCCTCTGGTGGTACGCCGTCGCCGGTGACAGGCCACCCTTGGTGAATGCGGACGAGCGTCTGCCACACGTCGACGCCAAACGTCGTGACCATCCCCGCGCCTACGGCCCGGGTCGTGACGGCGGTCGCCTGACCAGCCTGCCCGCCAAGACCCCCAGGATCCCTCACCCACTCGGCTAGCGTGGCGGCATCACCACTGGGTTGCAGCGTGGTGCCACCGAACGCGCGCAATGCGACGTCCGGAGCGGGCTGCCAGGGTCCAGTGGGTGCACAAGTGACGTGACCCTCCTCCACCGTCACGTCCGCCCAGGCGCCGGCGAGCTCGGCGAGAGGGCCTGGATCGCCGCAGATGATGAGGCCGCCGCCGGACGACACCCACCGGGTAAGCGTCCGCACGTGGTCGCCCACGAGTGCGGGCACCGTGGGGAGGAGAAGAACGAGGTGCCTGGCACAGGCGCGGTCGAGCTCGGCGAGGCGGTACGTGTCGTAAGCCAAGGCCAGGTGTCCGAGGACCTCCCGGTGGTAGAGGAACCACGCCTCCTCGCCGCGGACCCATGCCTGAGGCGCTGCTGATCCATCGAGGACGACTCCGAGCGAGGCGATCGAGTCCTGGTCGCGGTAAGCCATGTGTTCGACCCCTGTTGCTATGCGGTGGGCGCCGATCGGAACTTGAACGCCACTGTAGAAAGGCCTTGCAGGACGCGCCAACCACTGTCCACGACCTCTCGCGGCCAATGTTCCAATCAGTACGACGGAGCATCGGCGTTGTCCGGAGCCGGTCATTGACAGCTTCGAGATAGAAAGGCTTTTCTATAGGCGGCCACAACGACGAGCTTCGCGAAGTGGAGCGGTCACTCCTCAGAAGGGCTGAGACGGTGATGCGAGGACGCGGGACAGACGCCAGGTGGAGGAGCGGTCGTCCTTTCGGACCGCAAGGGCCCAGTAGGCGCACGGTGCTGGGCGGAGGGCTCGCTGTCGGTGCCGCGTTAGCGCCGTTCCTGCGAGCGCCGGACACGTTTCTGGCACTCAGGAAGGATACCCGGTCGGCGAACATGGAAAGTCTGATCACGACGGCGACGTCTGCGACACAGCCTGTCAAGCAGGCGAGCACCTACTACACGCCCGAACGAATCGCCGCGGCGCGACGCAACATCGAGAACTTCTCGTGGGCGCGGCAGATCCGTGACCGAGCGGTCAGCTACGCCGATCGGATCGTGGACCAGGGCGACGAATGGTTGTGGTCGCTCGTCACGAGCCAAGGACTACCACGAAGCATCAACGTCAACTACGAGCTCGGATCGCCCGTGACGGGACGGGACGTCTATCAGCTCGGCTTCTACCCGTTCCGGATCGACCAGTGGAACATGCCCTGGAAGATCGTCGATCCGCTCGCCGAGCAGCGAGGTCTGCCCTACATCTTCCCGACCAACGACTTCGCCGCCTTCTATCGCAGCGCTCTGGATGAGCACGGCAACTTCGACCGTGAGCGTGGGGACCGCTCGCTCCTCGTCAACGAGCTCTATCCGGAGATGGGTCCCGACTGGGGAGTCGACGACGGCTTCGGCTACATCGACCCCGATGGTAACCGGTGGACGTTCATCGCCTACTACAACCACTACGGACTCTGGTGGACCGGCGTGTCAAGCATCGGGGCCATCGCGCAGATCTACAACAGCCTGCTGACGCTGCGCGACTCCTTCGTGTATACCGGCGATCTGCGGTACGCCCACGCGGGCGTCATCCTTCTCGACCGAATCGCTGACGTCTACCCGGACATGAACACCGGGGCGTACCCGTACCCGGACTTCCGCAACAACGACCCCTACACCAACAAGGGCAAGGTACTTGGCTCGATCTGGGAAACCGGTCTGGCGCAGCACCTGGTGAGTGCCTATGACGCCTTCTTTCCCGCACTCGCCGACGGCGACGCGGCGAACGTCGTGCCATTCCTGTCGGCGAAAGCCGAGCAGTACGCCCTGTCGCCGAAGAACACGGTCGAGGACATTCGGCTCAACATCGAGAACGGCATCCTGCGCCAGATCTACCCCGCGGTGCGCAATGCTCAGATCTACGGAAACTTCGGCACCCACCAGGCCGCGCTCGCCCTCGCCGGTATCGTCCTCGACGAGCCCGACGAGGCCAAGGAGTGGTTCGACTTCGTGTTCCAGTCCGGCGGCATCGTGAGCGAGCCGGACTGGCACGTCACGGGCGGCAACGTCTACGCGACACTAGTCGACATCGTCGACCGGGATGGCTGGGGCAACGAGGCGTCACCGTTCTACAGCAATATCTGGTTCGACAACCTCAAGATCGTCGCCGACGTGCTCGATGGCTACACCGGCTATCCGGGCGCGGACCTCTACACCCACCCGAAGTTCCGCAAGATGTTCACGGCCGGCCCGCGGCTCGTGGCGCTCAACAGGTACATGCCGTCGATCGGCGACTCAGGAGCCTGCGGGCAGCCGGGGATCGGTCTGAACAAGACTAACTACGTCAAGGGGTTCGAGGAGTACGGCGAGCCCTTGACCGCGCAGTTGGCGTACCTCCTGAACGGCAACGAGGTGACCGGGCTCAACACCGGCATCTTCAGCGAGGACCCGGCCCGGACGGAGCAGGCGATCCAGGAGGTCATCGATGAACACGGTCCGCTGAACCTGCCGAGTGACAACCTCACCGGCTACGGCCTCGCGTTCCTCCGGGACGGCAGCGGCGACACCCGGCGGGAGGCGTGGATCTACTACGGCCGCAGCATGGTGCCGCACGGTAGCCGGGACATCCTGAACCTCGGCCTCTATGGGTTCGGTCTCGACCTGTCGCCTGACCACGGGTATCCGGAGGCGACCGACTATTCGAACTTCACGGTGGAATGGACGAAGAACACGGTCGCCCACAACACCGTGGTCGTCGACGAGAAGGCCCAAAAGGGCAGATTCGATGACGTGCAGTGGGTCGGCACGCCGCACGGGTTCGCCAGCGGCGAGCGAGTCCAGCTAGCCGACATCGCCGCACCCCAGGTGTACCCGCAGACTGACGTCTATCGGCGGGTCACCGCCATGGTCAGGGTCGATGACGAGAACTCCTACCTGGTGGATGTCTTCAGGGTGGTCGGTGGCCACGACCACGTGTACTCGTTCCACGCCGCCAAAGGACCCGCCAGTGTGAGCGGGCTCAATCTCGTCGAGCAAGACGGCGGTACCTACGCCGGCCCGGACGTCCCGATGCCGGAGCGTCTGGCGAATCCGGCTCGCTGGGAGTCGCCCGGCTTCGACTGGCTCGACCAGGTGGCCCGTGACAACGCACCAGTGGCCCCGTTCAGCATCGACTGGCAGATCGTCGACACCTGGAACGCGGTGGATCCTGACCCTGACGCGCACCTGCGGCTGACGGTCGTCGGCGACGTCGATGACGTGGCACTCGCCAACGGCTACCCGCCGCAGAACAATCCTCGGAACCCGCGCAGCCTGCGGTATGCGTTGTTGCGTCGTCGCGGCACGAACCTCGCGAGCCAGTTCGTGTCGGTCATCGAGCCGTACGTAGCAAGTCGTTTCGTGGACGCGATCGAGGCGGTTTCGGTCGTACCGCTCAAAGGCAGGCTCGCGTCGCACGAGGTCTCCGCGGTGAAGGTCAGCCTCCGCAACGGACGCGTCGATTACGTCGTGAGCTGCCTGCGCTCAGACGTGCCGGTGCGGGTCGATGGTCGCTTCATCGTCAAAGGCGGCTTCGCGGTCTGTTCGCTGCGAGACGGCGAGCCGGAATACGCGTTCACGCACAACGCGAGCATTCTCGAGCCCGTCCCAGGCCTACGGCCAGGACCTGCCGCGGTGACCGGCGAACTCGTCGACTTCACACGGGAGCTGTCGGTGCGCAACAAGCTTCTCGTGGCGGTCGACGGGCCGATGCCCGCCGCGGATGAGCTCGTCGGCGGCTATGTCTACGTGGCGAACGACGGCGTACGGAACGCCGCCTATCGAATCGTGGCGGCTGAGGGACGCGGTGCCCGCACGCTCTGGCTCGACATCGGAGACGCCACCACGGTCCGGTCCTATGTTGACGCGAACGACTTCTCCAAGGGTTTCCAGTACGACGTCGCGACGGGGGCGTCGGTCCGCATCCCGCTCACCCGCGAGTGGCGACGTTCCTAGGTAGCCGCGTGGTGTCCGCGTCAGCACGGTTCCCGTTCGTGATCACTAGGAGGTAACCCGCGATGAACGACCGTGCGACTCCCTCTGGTGCGAGGCACTTCGGATCATCGTCTCTAGGCCAAGGCCGGCACCGAGCATGCAAAGAATGGGCTTCGGGACGTCCTTCGCGCCGCGACGTCCTGTGGGCCGGCGGCACAGCCCTGCTCGCCACGACGTCGCTCGTCGGCTGTGATCTTCTTTCCACCGAACCGGAAGGCCGGTCTAGCCGAGAGGGTGCGAGAAGACCGTCCAAGGGCAAGGAAGCTCCCGGTCTGGCTGCGCAGGTGAAGGCAGGAAAGTTGCCTCCACTTGCGGAGCGCCTTCCTGTGAACCCGCTCGTCGTGCAGCCCGCGGACCGCATCGGGGTCTATGGCGGTGAGTGGCACACCTGCCTTCTGGGCCCATCCGACACCGTGTGGCTGTTCAAGACGATCGGGTACGAACACCTGGTCAGCTGGGATCCAGAGTTCACCGAGCCCGTGCCCAACGTCGCGGAGTCGGTTGAAACATCGAAGGACGGCCGTACCTACACCTTCGTTCTCCGGAAGGGCATGAAGTGGTCCGACGGAGAGCCGTTCACCGCTGCTGACGTGGTCTTCGCGTACAACGACGTGCTCGCCCATCCGGACATCGATGCCCTGCCTGACGTCCTCACGGCTGGTGGCAAACCCGCGACCGTACGGGCGCTCGACGAGGTGACGGTGGAGTTCACCTTCGCCGAGCCGTACGGCCTGTTCCTGCAGCAGCTCGCGAGCCCAAGCGGTACAACGCTCACCAGCACACCGCGGCACTATCTCGAGCAGTTCCATCCTTCGTACAACCCGTCCGCCGAGGAGGAGGCGAAGCGGGCCGGCTTCGCCGACTGGGTGGAGCAGTTCGACGACAAGGGCGGCATCGGAGGCATGATCGGCGGGCGTTGGAAGAACCCCGACGTTCCAACGCTCGGGCCCTGGCGTATCACCGAGCCGCTCGGTAAGGGGACACGCGTGGTGGCCGAGCGCAACCCCTACTACTGGAAGACCGACCCCGATGGCAGCCAACTGCCCTACATCGACCGCGTGGTCTTCGAGGTCGTCGGCAGCGAGGAGGTGATTCTGCTCAAGGCAAGCAATGGCGATCTCAACTTCCATAGCAGGCACATCACGTCGCTCGCCAACAAGCCGGTGCTCGCGCGCGGCCGGGCGAAGGGCGGCTATCACTTCGTGCCAATGCGTCCATCTGGTGAGAACGACATGATCGTGGCACTCAACCTCGCCCACGAGGACGCTGCGCTCCGGGAGGTCTTCAACAACAAGGACTTCCGGATCGGACTCTCACACGCGATCGATCGGGAGGAGATCATCGCAGCGGCCTTTCAGCGGCAAGGCCGTCCGTGGCAGGTCGCGCCACGGCCGGACTCGGAGTTCTACGACGAGGAGATGGCAACACAGTACATCGAGTTCGACGTAGCGAAAGCCAATGCGTACCTCGACCGAGCCGGCTACGCCGACCGAGACGATGAAGGCTTCAGGCTACGGCCCGATGGGAAGCGGATCTCGTTCACGATCGAGATCGCTCACCCGGCCTACATCACGTACTGGGTCGACGGCATGCAGTTCGTCGTGAAGTACTGGCGCGACGTCGGGATCGACGTACGGCTCAAGAGCGAGGACCGCACGTTGTTCTACGAACGCAAGGCAGCCAACAAGCACGACGCGACGGTCTTCAATGGATTCACTGGTATGGCCAACGCCGCCATGCTCGATCCGAGGTGGTACTTTCCACACAACGCCGAGTCGAACTTCGCCATCCCCTGGGCAACGTGGTTCGCCAGCAACGGAGCGCAAGGCGAGAAGCCGCCGGCTGCACCACTCAAGCAGATGCAGCTCTACCGCCAGATGCTGCAAACCCCAGACATCGACGAAGCCAAGCGAATTTTCGCCGAGATCCTTCGAATCGCCAAGGAAGAGTTCTACGTCATCGGCACCGTCATGCCGACTGAAGCGTACGGTATCGCCGCGAACGATTTCCGCAACGTCCCCTCCATGCCTGTCTCCTGGATCTACCCCGACCCCGGACCGGCGCGACCGGAACAGTTCTTCGTCGCGTAGCAAGCTCGGCATCCACCGAACGGCGAACCGTTGGCACGAAAGTAGGAAGGATCGGCACGCGGCAATGATGACATCTGGACGTAGTGATTCCGGCGACAAGGTCGACTGGGGACGGCTGGCACTTCGGGGCGGAACTCCGGTGCGCACCGATCCGTTCCCGTCGGTCGCCAATGCATCGGGGCGCACCCTCGGCGCGGAGGAGGCCGAGGCGGTGGCACGCGTCCTGAGGTCCGGCATGCTGTGCAGCGTGTGGGGAAGCGAGGCCCGGGCGCTGGAACGCGAGTTCGCCGCGATGTACGACGTACCCCACGCGATCGCCTGCAGTTCCGGTACCGCGGCGCTGCACCTCGCCGTTGGCGCGGTCGACCCGGATCCCGGTGACGAGATCATCACGAGCCCGCTCACCGACTTCGGCACGATCATTCCGATCCTGCGGCAGAATGCCGTTCCGGTCTTCGCCGACGTCGATCCGGCGACGGGCATTCTCGACCCGGCGAGCGTCGAGAAGCAGATCTCGGAACGCACCCGGGCAATCCTTGTCGTCCATCTGTTCGGAATCCCCGCGCCGATGGCGGACTTCCAAGCGCTGGCTCGCGACCACGGGCTCGTCCTCATCGAGGACTGCGCGCAGGCGTTGCTCGCCGAGCCGGAGCCTGCACGGTACGCGGGCACGTACGGCGACATCGGATGTTTCAGCCTGCAGCAGACCAAGCACATCACGACCGGCGACGGCGGCCTCGTCATCACCCGTGACGACGCTCTTGCACGACGTATGCGGCTGTTCGCTGACAAGGGCTGGCCACGCGACACCGGTGAACGAACCAACCTGTTCCTCGCCGCGAACTACCGCATGACCGAACTTCAAGCTGCCGTGGGTCGCGCGCAACTGACCAAGCTGCCAGATGTCGTCGCTCGGCGTCGGCGTACCGCCCAGGCGCTGACTGACCGGATCGGCCCGCTAACGGGACTCAACCCGCCTGCGCTACCAGGAAGCGTCTACTGGCATTACCCGATCGTGATCGACCCGGAAGCGGCCGGCGGCAGCAACGCGACCTGGGTCGAAGCGCTCGCTGCCGAAGGCATCCCGGCGTCGGCCGGCTATCTGCACCGGCCTCTCTACTTCACACCTGTGCTCGCCGAGGGTCGCACGTACGGTCGCTCCCGCTTCCCGCTCACCTCGCCCCCCGCTCGAAAAGAGTGGACATACGGCCCAGGACTGTGTCCGGAAGCTGAACGTCTGATCGACGAGACACTTGTCGTCATAGGTTGGAACGAAAACTACACAGTCGCCGACATCGACGACATCACGGCCGGGATACGCAAAGTACGCGCTGGTCTCACCCGACCCTGACCGCGGTCCGCCGGCCTGGCGAGCGCGCCCCCAGAGGAGCCGGGGCTATCCTGGACGCGCCTGTAGATCGGGAAGGGATGACCATGGCGGTGACGCTCGCGGACGTCGCGGCTCGGGCAGGAGTCTCGCCCGCAACGGTCTCGCGAGTGCTGAACGGCAACTATCCCGTAGCCGAGGAGACGCGGCGTCGCGTCGAGCGGGCGGTGCGCGACCTCGATTATGTCGTCAACGCCCATGCACGTGCGCTGCTTCATGCGACGAGCGGCATGATCGGCGTCATCCTCGCCGATGTCGCTGATCCATTCTTCGGCGCGATCGCCAAGGGTATCCACGCAGCTGCCGCTGATCTGCGCCGCCTGGTCGTTGTCTGCACGACCGAAGGCAATCAGGCCGAGGAGCTCGCCTACATCGAGATGCTCCGCCGCCAGCGTGCCGAGGTGGTCATCCTCGTCGCAGGATCGGCCGCGGACCGCTCCTACCGCCGAGAACTGTCCGCTCATGCTCGGGGGCTCAAGGCGCAGGGTGCACGGCTGGTGCTCTGTGGTCGCCCAGCAATCAGCCGCGCGCTCGCGGTCGGGCATGTGACGTTCGAATCTGCTGCGGCGAGCAAGGCGCTAGCCGAGCATTTGGTGACGGCAGGTCACCAACGGATCGCGTACATCGCGGGGCCCTCCAACCTCAGCATCGCGACCGACCGCCACACGGAGTTTTCGCGGGCCCTCCAGCAGGTGGGCCTGGAGCTCGACGAGCGTCTGACGATTGCCGGCGATTTCAGTCGGCAGAGTGGCTATGACGCGGTCAAACGGCTGCTCGCTAGTGGAGCTAACTTCACGGCCGTCTGTGCGGCGAACGATCTCATGGCGATCGGCGCCCTCGCCGCATTTCGCGAGGCTGGCGTACGGGTCCCCGACGACGTGTCACTTGCAGGCTTCGACGACATCCCAGGTGCACAGGATGTCACGCCAGCGTTGACGACCGTTCGACTTCCGCTGGAACAGGCAGGTCGCCGGGCCGTCTCGTTGGCGTTCGCTGGAGCGGGTTTCACCGAACCGGTACGCATCACTGCGCAGCTGGTCGTCCGCGAGTCTGTCGCGCCAGCGCGCCGGAGGCGGCTGCGTACGTCGGCATAGTCTGCGTTCCTATGTGCTCGCTCGCACGAGCGTGCCAGGGTCTCTCAGCAGGCCCGTACGCAACCTCACGCCATGCCCTGGTCCGGCGGGTGGTGCGATCGTGCCGTTTGAGATGTCCGGCAGGGCAGCGGCGACCTCGGCGTACCAGTCGGTGACGTACTGCTGAACTGTCTCCTGGATGACAGCGTTCGGAGCGCTCACCGCGACATGGGTCGCCGCCGCGAGCAGAACGGGGCCAGCTCGTCCGTACAACGTCAACGGCAGACGGTACTCCGCTGCGAGCGGAGCGACATGGGACGCCGCCGTCACGCCGCCGGACCAGCCGAGGCTGAACATCACGATTCCAGCAATTCGACGGTTGAAGAGGTCCCGGAGTTCGTACCTGCTGGACAGTGGTTCGCGAAGCGTCATCGGTAGACGGACCGCCCGCGCATAGGCGGCGAGCGTGCGGAGGTCGTCACGACTGATCGGCTCCTCCAGCCACAGTGGCTCTACCTCCTCGACGGCGCGTGCGATGCGCTTCGCTGCGGGGACGTCCCAGCGAGAGTGCAAGTCCAGCATGATGTCCAGCGAGTCGCCAAAGCTCGCTCGCACCTCGCGGAGCGGCGCCACGAGCCGCTTCACGTCATCGGACGAGATGTCCCTCCCGCCCGAGCCATCATGGGGCTCGATGGGAGGGTCGACCTTCATGGCTGTGATCCCACGAGCGAGCAACTCCTCGGCGTGGGTGAGAAGCATCTGCTCAAACGAAGCTCTTCTCGCTGTCGACGTCCCGATGCGAGAACTGGCAGTCGAGGGAGCGGTTGCCCGCGTCGGGGGCGGACTGTCGTAGACGCGGATGCGCTCCCGACAGGCCCCACCCAGCAGGTCTGCGAACGACCGACCTGTCGCGTGTCCTACCAGGTCCCACAATGCGACGTCCACGGCTGAGGCACCTCGTCGCTGTGCCGCCTCACGGCCGCGGAACAGCGGCTTGAACGCGCGGTCGAAGTCCGGACGCGTAGGGCTTTGACCGAGGATGCGCGGAGCCACCACTTGGTGAACGTACGCCTCCACCTCGTCAGCGCTTCCGAAGGCCTCACCCAGCCCGATATGGCCGTCCTTGCCGAACACTCGGACGTACACGAGGTCTGACAGTTGCGCGAGGCGAATCGTCTCGACCCGACGGACGATCGTCGCAGCCTCGTCACACCCGGCACGGACTGCCGCACGCGCCAACGGCGACGCCTCCTGGGCGATCTGGTCCTCAGCTTCGTCGGCACGAGGCTGGTCGTTCGACCAGACGAGATAGGGCCGCCGATGCATAGCTGAACCTCCGGAGCGCGGATCACCGGCCCTTTGGTGGACACGGACGAGTGCACGGCCCCCGCTAGTTCATCTCCATCGTCTCCAAGAAAACGAAGGCCAGGCAAGCACTGCTCCTCTTCCGGTCGTACCCGAGACCGGAGCCGACCGCCTCGCTGCTAGGCCCACGTTCGACTGCCGTCCGCCGGTTGTCAGTTGCCTGATCCCGGACGTGAGAGCAGGAGCAAGTCAGCGCTGGGTGATAACGCGACTTGTACACCCACCGCGGATCCGGAGCGATTGTGGGTGCCGAGTCGCCATGGAAGCAGCATGAGCGACGCCGACCGGCTCGACCCCGACACCTACGCCGACAACCCGTTGGTGGCGGCGAGCGAGACGACGCAATGACTGAGGCCGACCGAGTATTCATGACTGGGCGTCTGTTTGCCTAATACGAGGTTGTGTCGCTTATGCAGCAGCAGGCACTCGCCTTCGGAATCGAGTTGAGTGAGCTAGCCCTCGATGACATTGACCCTGACCGGGATCTTTTGTGAAGGACCGCACGTCGACGACGGTGGGCTGCACCTATTCAAGTACGCTCCGCTGCCCGTATCCCCATCAAGGCCGAGCTCGGCGCCTCGTGATCGTAAGCAGAAAGCCAGCAACTGGCCTGACACCACTCCGCGTGATACTTCTCGAAGGAGGCGGGTGCCACTGCCACCATCCGCGGAGCAGCGGCGCAGGTCGCCACCGACCCGGCCGAACAAGCGCAGCAAGTAGCTGAGGCCGCCCAAGCCGGCCGGACCTGGCGCGCTTGATCGACCCTGCGCTAGCCGGTGCCGTTTGGAGCCGTAAAGACGTAGTGAAAGTTCTCACAGCCAGTCCGCCATAGACTCCCCAGGTATGGAAGACGAGGGGAGTGACATATGAACGACATGCTGGCAGATGCTGGCGATAGGCCGGAACCGTTGCCGAGGTCAAGCTTGCCCGCGGAACGAGCAGAGGTGACAGGCATCCTTCGCAGGCTCGCCTCCGAACACTTGACGCTTGCAGTAACTGGTCTTTTCTCCCTGTGGTCGGTGATCGTGCTGCTACGGGTGTCGGATTGGGATCCATTGACTGCGAAGGCGATCCTTGAACAGTCGGGAACCGCGAACGTTCTGCTCGGTACGCTTGTTTCGTTTATTACTGGCTACCTACCTAGTGCAATAGCCATAACAATCGGAGTTCTGCTCCATGAGCATGCTGCGGGTCGTCGGAAACTTAATGTATGGGCATTCTCCGGACTTTTATGCTGCGGGAGGTATTCTGCTAGCGCGGGCAAATTTTCTGTGGGGACTATCTTTCGGTCTGCTGATGGTCATTTCTCTTGCATCTGGTGAATGGCGGTGGCATGGCGCCCCAGCGGGCGTGGAATGTACTGGTTACGATCATCGCCTGCGTGTTCGGGTTTATTGGATACGTACCCGGTGCGATGGGCTGGATGCCTTCAGAAGTCGTGACTCTGAAGTCCGAAAAGAAGCTCGTCGGCTATGTGCTTCATGACGGTGGCGATGAGCGCTGGGCAATCCTCAAAATGAAACCGCGAGTTGTCGTTTATGTAGACGGGAAGCAAATCGCATCTCGAGCCTTGTGCGTGGAACCCGTGCCTTGGTTCTTGAGTCGACGTTTTCCGCGCCTGGAAGAACCCATGCGGCGGTACGAGTTGTGCCCTACCAAGCGGTCGAGCTAGCTCGGATTCTCTTATCGCCGGCGGGCACCGGGGGGCACCGCACTTGGCAGCCTGAGCAGTCGGTTTCCCTCGTGGCTGATCGTGGGTCTTCGAGCGTCGCCGCCCGCAAAGCGACAGGCCCGCGACGCCAATTCGTGTGGCTGTCGAGGCTGTCTCGCCGACCTAGGTCAAGGAAGGCCGGACCGGTGCTCGGCTTCCACCTCTGTGGTGGCACTTCCCGCACCCCACGTTTGGAACGTGGTCTGCCTCAGGCGAGCCACTACAGCTGCCACTCTCCGTGATCTTCGGCACATCCACGCGATGACACTCCTTCTCAGCGGCACGCCTGTTCATGTCGTCGCGGCACGTCTAGGTCATGCTGACGGTGATCACTCCCCGTGCTTATGCCTATGTGATCGACGATCATGCTGCTGGGGTGGCTGATCGGTTCGCCCAGGCCGTTGATCTTGACGGGGGAGATCCGCTGAACAGGGATGAGGCCTCGGCGGCTGCGCCCCCGCCGGGTTAGCAGAGTCGTCAGCAAGCGGTTGAAGATGAGAAGGCCGGAACCGCTCTGACCTGGGCGTTTGTTGGAGCCAGCGATGGGACTCGAACCCATAACCGCCCGATTACAAGTCGGGTGCGCTGCCAGTTGCGCCACGCTGGCGAGATCGGCACAAGCTTATCTGGACTCGGCTTGCCCGTGCGGCTCGGCCCGCTTCCCGAGCCCAAGCCTCACATAACGGGCATAACTTGCATAACCCCAGCCCGCTCGGTGCCAACAAGAGACGCTAGCGCGGGACAATCCGGGCCGGATAAAGGATCTTCATGGTGGTACGCACTCACGAGCCTGACGGATACGACTGTCCGATCTGCCGCTTGCTCCGCGGGGAGGCGACGTCGCTGACGACACCGGACAACATCGTTCGCCGCGAGGAGCAGACTGCAGTGATCGTTCCTCCCCCACTGGTGGGTGGGCAACCCAGAACACCATGAGCCTGCCGGTGGTCAGGACATGTGGCATTTCCACATCCACGTCATTCCGCTCTGGAAAGGCGATGCGTTCTTCTGCGGCGAGCACGTCATGCGTCTCGCAACGCTCTCCAAGTAGCATGAGCACGCGGCGAAGCTCCGGGCCGCCAGGAGCTGGTCGACATAGTGCCAGGCTGGAAGGCTCAATCCTCCAGGCTAGGAGGCTTGACCCTCGGGCGGGTCAGAGCTCGTCGAGCCCGACGAGTCTCAGGTCATGCTGGTCGACCGACAGGGCAGCATGCAGAGGCCTCTTGTGCGCGAGACCGACGATCGCCAAGACACGTCCGCCGGGCGCGAACGCGGTGATGGTGCGCAGACGTGCGGCCATGTACAGGTTTCGCGTTCGCCATTGGGCGAGCCTGATCCGGTTGACCGGAAAGGCATCTACTATTCGTACGAGGACACCACTCTCGACTTCTTCAGACTCAGTGACCCTGTCGTCGCTGTTGAGCAGTTCCCAGTACGGCCAGATGTTCTCCTTCAACACGTCGGCCGGAGGATCGGAGCGGTCCACCAACGGTTCGACGAGGTCCTGGTAGCCGGCCGCGCACAATCGCTCCCACCAGTCTTGGCCGGCGAGGTTCAGACATTCCAGTCCTGTGTGGTCGTCGAAGTGATGCAGCCGATCGAGCCCTAGTTGACGGGCAAGAGGTACGGCGACCCGTGCAACCTCGCCGACCTGGGCGGCGTGGCGTGCAAGCGCCTCCTGCACGTCCGGCGGGAGGTGGGAAGAATGGTCGGCTGCAAGGAGGGCATTCCAAGGCTCAAAGGCGATGAGCCATGCGAGCACGCGGTCTTCTGCGGACGTCTCAGGCGCGGTGGCGATTCGAGCGGCCTCCGGCCGAGGCCAGGATCGGTGATGACGTCCGATGGCGGCCAGCTCACGCGCGGCATCAATGCCACCGACGTCAAGGCTCTCGTAGATTCCCCCTTCCCTCGTGTACGCATCGACCAACTCGCCCGGAAGTTGCTCCACCGCGATGACGTCAGGCTTCCACCTGGCGAGTCTCTCGATTGCGGGAGCCAGTGCGGCATCCTGTACTCGGTCGGTGAGATGCGCGATGCCGAGGACGAGGAGTTCGGTAGGGCGGGTGCTCTTTGATTGACCCTTCACGCGGCTCACCTCCGACATGCACCACATCCAATAGCGACTCGCCCTCTACTGCAAGGGGCCTCCGCACGCGAAAGATAGGAGCGCCGATCTGCCGTACAATCCGCCAATGACCTGGTCAGGTTGGACGATGGAGCGCGGACGACGCTCGCACCTCCCGGTGACCATCTGCATGCATCGTCGTGACACCCCACGGGATGATCGACTGTGACCGCAGTGAAAGACGTGGTCAGAAGGCTGCCGATGGGGCCCGGGGTCTATCGGTTCCGTGATTCCGCCGGCCGAGTGCTGTACATCGGGAGAGCCAGTAATCTGCGTCGCAGAGTCCAGTCGTACTGGACGAACCTCGGCGACCGTCCGCGGTTGGCACCGATGGTTCGCCGCATCAGCCGAGTCGAAGCCGTCTTGTGTGACTCCGAGCACGAGGCGGCCTGGCTGGAACGCAACCTGTTGCAACACTCGATGCCTCGCTGGAATCGAGCCGATGGGGGGATGGAAGTCGTCGGCTACATCCGGCTCGAGACTGGAGCGGCAGGATCCGGCCTGCGATTCGTGCATGAGATCACGCCAAAGGCACGCCACTTCGGGCCCTACCTCGGAGGTCTACGGGTCCGGCAGGCGATCTCGGCGATTCGTCGCGTCCTGCCGTTGGAGTACGCCACTGCCAGCAGTGGGTCTGCACGTGCATTCGGACAGCTGCTTGGCATCGGTCCGGATGATCGCGAGGAGCTCGAGCAGCGGTTGATCGCCGTGTTGGAACGTGATCCGGCGGCGGTGGCGGCGTTACGCGCCGAGTTGGTGCGTCGGAGGGATGCTGCGGCGTCAAAGCTCCAGTTCGAACTCGCAGCCAAGCTGCATGAGGAGATCGCGGCATTTGACTGGATTGTCGCAGAGCAGAAGGCGGCATTACTGGACTCATGTGATGTCGACATCCACGGCTGGGCTGACGGGGTCCTCGTGCGGTTCGAGGTACGTCGCGGTCGCATGTGTACGTGGACGCAACGAGCCGTTTCAGAAAAGAAGGCTCGCGACCGAGTGGCTGAGACGCCTGTGCTGTGGCGGACTTTCGCGCAACGCAATGCCGAGCTTGCTGCACTGCTCGTGCGTAGTGCGAAAGTTGCGTGAGGGAAAGATCCCGCGGCCGGCGGCGACGAGACACATGTCACATCTGCGCCCGTCACATCGTGTGGCTCAGGTCCGTCAAGGAGGTGTGCAACGACACGCTGAAGGAGATCACACGATGGAAGTTCGCTTGAACTTGTTCGGTAACTCGACTGGACGCGAGTTCGCAAAGCACTTGAGGACGGCGTACAAGGTGCTCGCTCAGTCGACCCTCCCGCTCGCGACGCAGCACCTGGTGATGCTCCGTGCGAGCCAGATCAACGGGTGTGGCTTCTGCGTCGACATGCACACCAAGGACGCGATAGCGGCTGGCGAAAGCGTGCAGCGCCTCAACCTCGTCGCGGCCTGGCGGGAAGCCACGGTGTTCACTGAGGCCGAGCGGGCCGCGCTGGAACTCGCGGAGCAGGGCACCCGCATCGCGGATGCGGCTGGTGGGGTCACCGACGAGGCCTGGGCGAACGCCGCCAAGCACTACGACGAAGAGCAGCTCAGCGCTCTGGTCTGCGTGATCGCCATCATCAACGCCTTCAACCGGGCGAACGTCATCGTCCGGAACCCGGCCGGTGACTACCAGCCCGGTCAGCTCGGGTGACGGGACCCTCGCTCGGAACTCCTCCGACGTCCTGATTGGGGCGCGGGAGCAGGGTTTCCAACCGCTGAGGTCATGTCAGGGGTACACCAGGGGCCGACGACCAGGAGGCTCCACCGAGACCATCTAGTCGGGCTCCGTTGGGGAGTCGGACTGATTCCACAGCTCCACGTAACGAGTGGCGCCACATGCCCGGCAGTAGGTCTCGATGGCCTCTTCGTCGGCCCAGGTGTGCCCGTAGTCGCGGCACAGCACCGGGATGAGGCGAGGCAGGCTGATCACGATGCGCCGGCGGCGGCTGCGGGTGAACTCGAAGTCAATGTCATCAGCCATGGCGGGGATCATAGCCATCGCGTGAGGAATGAGCATCACCCCGATACCTCTGAGGAGGACAGCGGGACACTGCCGGAACCGGACACGGTCGGTGGACGGCGATGCGTGATGGCGTGTCGTGGATGATCACTTCTACGTGGCCGCAAGCGTCCTCGCTCAGACGTTCGAGCGACGAGCGCTCCGTCCCGTCTGTCGTTACGAGGACGCAGCAAGGCAACGAACAGCGCAGTAAGACGGGGAGTCAACGATGCCAGGTCGACGCGCTATGCGCGTTGAACGTGCCTGGTCCACTCGGTGACGACGTCCGCAAGCACCGACAGGGGCAGATTGCCGTGTGAGAGAAGTGTGCGGTGGAAGTCGGCGAGTACGAAGTCGCTCCCGAGGCCTGCAGCCGCCTGCTCGCGGAGCCGCTGAATCTCCAGCCTGCCGACCATGTAGCCCAACGCCTGACCTGGCCGGGCGATGTATCGGTCGACCTCGTTCTCGATGTTCTTCCGGGTGAGCGCGCTGTGCTCCTCCATGAAGCGAACCGCCCGGTCGCGGCTCCACCCGAAGGCGTGCATCCCGGTGTCGACGACGAGCCGACACGCCCGCCAGAAGTCGAAGGAGACCATGCCGAGACGGTAGAGGTCGCTTGTGTAAAGACCCATCTCGTCGGCGAGTCGCTCGGTGTAAAGTGCCCAGCCTTCGGTGAACGCGGTGGCACGCGCGTGACGTCGATAGTCGCAGAGCTCGGGAAGCTCCCACAGCAAAGCCAGCTGGGTGTGGTGGCCGGGTACCGACTCATGGAAGGTCAAGGCCTGCAGCTCGAACCGCGGTCGTGTCTCAGGCTGGTGAGTGTTCAGCCAGAAGCGACCTGGCCGTGTTCCGTCGACACTCGGCCATTGGTAGTAGCCGAGATTGCCGCTTTCCGCCTCATATATCGACTGCTCGAGCACCTCACAGCCGATCCGTGGCACGATACCGAGCCAGCGGGGGGAGGCCTCCTCGGCTCGCGCAAGCGCCGACTTCGCCCCGTCGAGCATGTCCGCGGCGCTCGTGAAGCGAAGGGATTCGTCCGTACGAAGCCTGCTGATGATGTCGGCGAAGTCGTTGACTCCGAGGACCGCGGCACCACGGGCAGCGGAGTCACGGTGTATTCGACCGCTGCGGTATCGAGACCCACCAGTGCATCGGACGTCGTGCGAAGCAGGACCTGCCGGGTGATGCGTCGTTCCGGATCGAGGTGCCTGGGGTCGATGGCCTCTGCACGCTTCTGGAAGCTCAGCAGCTCGCTCCGGCGGCGTTGCTCGCCCGCGACTGATACGTCAGGAAGGTCGCCGGCGTACTCGGGGTAGCCAATCTGACTGGCGTAGAGCGGCGACCACGCGAGGAGCGCGTGGAATGCCTCGTCGGCAAGACGATCGAGATCGCGAGCTGCAGTGGCGTCGTCGGTGCGCATCGCTGGCTACCCTCAGCAGGTCGTACGTGGCAACGCTCATGAACCGTGCGGCGATCTCAGCAATTCTTCCGCGGAAGATGGCTAGCGGCCAGAACGGCTATCCGGTCTCGGCCGAGAGATCGCGGAAGCGGTCGGCCGCTTCCTGCACTCGTGCGACGTACTGCCGCCACTCCTGCTCTCCGCCGAAGCTGGCATAGTCGACGCCACCGGTGCCGTCGATGAGTTCGCGCACGACGTCGGCGTGGCCAGCGTGCTGTGCCGTTTCCCCGATCATCCGCAGGATTGCGCGTCGTAGCGTGAGGGCGCGTTTGCCTTCCGGCCACCAGGACACCTCCCCAGTGGCGTCGAGGTGGAGCTCGGCGATGGTCTGGTCGGCATGGGCGCAGGCTCGGTGGTACAGGCCGATGATGTAGTCGCTCGACTCGTCTGGGGTCGCCCACATGTCAGCGCCCTGCCAGATCGTGCCGTCTTCCACCCACGACAACGATTCCGGCGCAGGCCGCTCGAAGACCTCGCCAAGGTAGCCGTATTCCACCCCGGCGAGATGCTTGACCAACCCGAGCAGGTTGGTGCCGGTGGGCGTCATCGGTCGGCGCAGGTCGTATTCCCCGAGGCCTTCGAGCTTACGGATCAAGCCATCTCGTGCTGCCTGCAACTGCATCTGCAGGGCAGACTTCTCGGATTCGTCATGAGAACATTCCATTGGTTCATGTAACCACCATGCACCGACAACGCAGGAGTCGCGAGGTGGAAGTGAGCCAGCACCGGTAGGCCACGAGTCCCGGGTCCTCGCGGCCTACCTGATGTGTGGGCGCTTCGGTCAACGAAGCGACACCGCCACCTCTTCGAGGAGATCCAGCGCATCCTGTAGGCCGGCCTCCATACCCGAGGCAATGATCGCGTCACGAACTTCCTTGCTGGGCGCTTTCGTCTCGATCGTGACGGTCGTACGACCGTCAACTTCGATCAACGTCAGAGTGTTGACCGTACCGACCTCGGGTTGGCCTTCTTCCTGAGGCGCACCCTCGAACACCTCCGTCGACACGATCCGTTCGTTCGGAACGATCTCGCGGTATTCGCCGTGGAAGGCGACCTCCGTGCCGTCTGGAGTGACCATCACGTACCGCCACCTGCCGCCCACCCGTAGGTCGATCTCGCAGACCGTCACCTCGCCACGTTTGGCGTTCCACCAACGCTTGACCAGTTCGGGTGTCGTCCATGCCTTGTAGACGAGGTGCTTGGGTGCGTCGAACTCGCGGGTGACGAGGATTGTCTCGTCGTCTGGGAGTGTGACTTTTGCGGTTCCTCTACTTGTCATGTCCATCTGCTCCTTCCTCTTGTCGTTTGAGTTCGTCCAAGACGACATCCAGCTGCTCGAACCGCTCGGACCAGGTCTTCTCGTACTTGCTGACCCAGTCATGGACCGGTTTGAGAGCGTGTCCGTTCAGTCGATAGAGCCGTTGTCGCCCGTCCTCGCGCACGGTGACCAGGTCGACCTCCCGGAGGACACGCAGGTGCTTCGACACCTGTGGTTGCGCCAGGCCGAGTATGCGTACGAGATCGTTCACCGACCGTTCACCGTCGGCGAGTGCATCGAGGATCTCCCGCCGCCGAGGCTCGGCGATCGCGTTGAACGCATCTGTTGTTGTCGGTGCCCGGGCCATGACACAGCATCGTATTCCCATATCGGAATATATGCAACCATGACCACTGAGTTGGGCGTTGTGACAAAGATTCACGATGCGCAGCCACTGTGGGATACTTTGATCACAAGACTGCGGCGCGCTCGGGAGGATTCAATGGAGTTGCTGATATTCGGGGCCGCTGCGGGGGGTCTTGCGTTCGTGGTGTACGTCCTCCTGGCGCTTGTCCTTCGCGTCCGAGGCATCAATCGCGGCAGGCGCTACCTCACCCCACACGTCCCCGGCAGTACGTCGCTCGGCTCCGGCCTAGATGGAGCAGGGGACTGCGACTCCGGCGGTGGCGGAGGCGGCTGCTAAGGCGTCAGTGTCGCGTCGACGTCGGCTCAGTGTGGTCTGGTCAGACATACGATTTCGCCAGAAGCTCATAGAGCTCCGCATAGAGTCCGCCCAGCGCCATGAGCTCGTCGTGACTTCCCATCTCGACGACCCGACCGTTGTCGATGACGAGGATCAGGCCGGCAGACCGAACCGTGGAGAAGCGGTGGGACACCAGCACGGTTATCGTCCCGCGCGACGAACCGGACCGCGAAGCCTCAGCGTAGCGCTCGAACGTACTCGTGCGGGGCGGCACTGCGGATCGGCGCTGCAAGCCAGAGAAGTGTCAAGGATCGAGCCGGATGCCAGATACGCCTAAAGGCCGGCAACGATCTCGGGAAACGCGTCGTCGAGCGTGTGCCCCGTCGAGAGATCAGCCGAGCTGACCCGTGGTCGTCGATCTTGGCTAGGGCCCGGAACCCGTCCAGCTTGACAACCCCGCTCCGGCGGGTGACGATCCGGGCGTGGAAGTCGACCGCAGAGGTCTACGCCGACCCCGAGATCGCCGAAGTCCTGCGGCGGGGCGTTACCGGAGATTACGGCCCTGTGCCGAAGCCTTCGCCCGTTCCGCAGCGTGCGAAGCGGCGGAAGCGTTCAGCCGCTTGAGCCAATAGTTCCGCATTTGGTGTCAGCCTGTCGGTGGCGTGCTTACACTGTTGATCACATATGAGTGATCAGCTGCATGTGTCAACCGGCCCTGCAGCGAGGTTTCGTTTCGTCCCAGCGAGGCGGGAATGAGCCCAGCCAAGCGGGGGGATCGTGTCGCGCCACCTGCAGGTGATGGTCAGTGGGAACTGAAGGTCGGGACGACCGATGCAGCAAAGGGTTGGGGTGATCTGTGTCAGCAGGCTCCCCGTAATACGGCACGGGCGTGGGAGACCATGCGCAACGAGCCGGTTCCCACTGTCCAAAACTCGCGTCACCACCGTCTGAAGGGCGAACTCGCCACTGGCACGTGCGGCGGGCGAGATCTGCCGCAATGGCAGTCGAGGTCACTGGCGGCGGTCGGATCTGGTACCTCGTCGACGAGGAGACGCGAACCGTCTGGGTCGTGCAGGCGTCGACGAAGCATCCAAAAAGGACGGGCGGATGACGCAGCGGCCAGGGACCCGTACTCTGCCAGCTCATGCCCAAGGCCGCGCTGAATCGACCGGCTCCTCGGCGCCCACGTATGCCTTGAACTCCTGCCACGCCAGCAGGTAGTTCCTGAACGCGTCGTCGTTTTTGGGCTGGCCGGAAATCGGCAGCCCGGTCCAATCGCTCTGCGCCAGCGCCGCGAGCTGGGGCCACTCCTACTGAGTCAGCCTCTCCCTGAGCGGCCTGTCTTGTCCCACCACGTCCCCTCCCGCCACGAGCAGCTCGACGTGGCCGATCTCGGTGAGCCTGCGCATGGCGTGCCGAGCGTGGTCCTGCCGCTGACGGACGACCTCGAGGAGCTCGTCCCGCTGCTGCCTCGTCATCCCGTACGCCTCCGCGAGGAGGGCGAGCCGACGGCGACGGTCAACCGCCGGCCAACCCATCTGCCTGGCGTACATAGGCCCGTGCAACGGGACGAGCCACCACGCTGCGTACGCGAGGTCCCAGACTCGCCGGCCGGGTGCGGCACGGGTCCAATCGACGATCGCGACGACCTCGCGCTCGCGGTAGACCAGGTTGAACGGTGCAAGCTGGTTATGGCAGATGACCTCCGCCTGACCGGTCGGGTCGGCGCTTCTTGTGTCCCACTCCAGCCGCTGCCACTTGGCGAAACGCGCTGACAGGTCGTGGAAGCCGCGAATCGCCTGCGCAGCACTGATCAACGCCTCGTCCGAGGCGATGTCGTCGGTGATTGGCGAATAGCCCGTACGTCCTTCGATCCCGTCGAACGCTTCGCAGCCGTCACCGTTGACACCGGCTGGCTCGGGTGCGCGTTCGAACCCGCCATGTCGTAGGTACCGAAGGAACGTCCGGATGGCCAAGTCCTTCTGTCGCGCTCTACGGCGAACGACGCCTCCAGGATGGGGCGTGTGTGCTGTGACACCGCTGGTCAACGTGTGGTCGTACGGACTGGGCACTCATGCCTCCGAGCTCGCGATTCTCATGGCGTAGGCAGAACGGATGACGCTGCGAATGAACGGAGGCAGCAACGGAGGCCCGCGAGCAGAAGTGGTCGCTCGCGGTGTGAGACGTGATCGCCCGAAGTGATCGGCTACCTAGCGAAAGCCCACGACATCGGAGTCTAGCGAGGCGCTGTCTCAGGTTCGGCGACCACGTGGTGGGTGAACCACTCCGTCATCGGACGAAGATCTGCGTAGGCCTCGAGTACCCGATCGACGGCGGCCGGCGTGTGCAACCAGTCATCGCAGCCGAGCGGTCGCACGGCGACGACGGAGCGGCGTCGCAGCAGATCTGCACGCGGATGATCGGCCGGATATCCGCGCGGTCCGCGTTTCATCGTGTCGCCTCGGATCTCGAACCCTCGCTCGACGAGGACGTCCAGGACTTTGGCTAGGTCCGGACCCGCTGTGGCGTCGGCAACCGCTGCGCGATAGCGCGCGATTTGGTCGGACCCGGCGTACCACCAGGCTCCCTGGACTTCCAGGCCGTCGAGGTCGAACTTCATGCCGAGCTCGAGGCTTCGCCCAAGTCGGATTGCCGCACACTGGTGTTGCCACCACCAGATCATCTTGCCGTAGCCCCAGACCGAGAAATCCTCGTACGCCGGATCTGCGTCCGCCACGTCCTGCAGCAGCGCGACCATCGGCTCACGCACCAGGCGCTCGCGATCCTTGCTGAGCGCCTTGCGTACAGACTGTGGCGGATCACCGTCGAGGCGTAAGAGCACGTCAAATGCGTTTTCGGGCCACCCGGTGAATCGTCGACTCATGCGGCGTAGCCTGCCACCGCCCACCGACAGCGGCCCTGCACAATGACCAGGCGTGGCGAGTGTCTGCTCGCCATGGCGGGGGCCGGCGCCCAGCGCCGCTATCACTCACCCAGCGAGTTCTCGTCACCACAGTCAAGAATGCTGCAGACCTTTGAGCAAGTGGCGAGTTTCGCCGAATGCTGCGAATGGGACGGGACGAGATCGGTTCATCTGAGCATGAGTAGCTATTGGAGAATTCAGACGTCAGCACGAGAACCTGGATTGACAACTCGCTTCCTCGTTCGGTGGTGTCCGACAGGGTGAGGTTTTCCATGTCAAGGAACCCCTTACATGGCCGGAAAATCTGTTGAGTCAGGCTTCGAGTGCTTGTCGGTCGAGCGAATGAGCGTGAACCGAATAATGTCTACTCGGTCTGCTTGGCAATTAGCATCACCTATTTCCGAGGACTGGCGACTAATCTTATGAAATGCCTCATCGCTGATAGCGTCCTCATAACTGAGAGTTCTTCTCATGAGGGGGGCGCGCTTATGGGCCTCGGTCCAAAGCACAAGAAGAGAGTCTGGTACACCGCCGCGATCGGCGGAATAGCAGGAATCACGGGCCTGACCACGTTGGGTGTGATGACCGGAATGACGCCGGCGTCCAGCCCGAGCCAAAGCAAGGACCGGCAGGCTGCAGCCGCGAAGACGCTCGCCCGTCCGGCGATGGATGGCGGAGCCAAGAAGGATGGCGGAGCCAAAAAGGACGCCGTGGAGATCGGCTGTGATGCAGATGAGCTGATCCAGGCAATCATTGACGCTAATGACGGAGGCGGCACGATCAAGCTAGCCCCGGACTGCACGTACAACCTGACGCGGTACAAGTTGGATGACGAATTCAACGAGCCGGTCGGACTTCCGGAGATCGAGGATCAGATCACGATCAAGGGTCACAACTCGACGATCCAGCGGGATGCAAGTGCGGATCCCTTCAGGATCTTCGACGTCGACACCGGCGGTCACCTGACGCTCAAGAATGTCGCGGTCAAGTACGGCGATGCCCGAAACGTCGGGTTGATCACGAGTGAGGGCGGCGGCGGTCTCCTGGTCGAGGACGGCGGCAAGGCGACGCTGGAGAATACGAAGTTCGCCTTCAACCGTACCGATAGCTTCGGTGGTGCGATCGCGAACTACGGCATCACCAAATTCGTCGGTAGTGGAGAGCACGGCAAGGACGCGGTGTCGTCGTCCGATACCTGGGCCGATTCGGGAGGCAAGGACGGTACGGGTAAGTCGAGCGGCGACATCCATGACAACAGTGCAGACGACTCTGGTGGCGCGATCTACAACGACGGCTACCTGGACGTCAAGAAGGCGCGAATTGCCTACAACAACGCCGAGTTCGGTGGCGCCATCTACAACATCACCGTGGCGAAGCTGACCAAGACCGAAGTCGACCACAACTTCGCCCACTTCGAGGGCGGTGCCATCTACACCGACGAGATCGCCAAACTCAAGGAGAGCTACGTTCACGACAACACCTCAGGCGATAGCATCGGTGGCGGCATCTACAACTTCGACCAGCTGTACTTGGAGAAGACGAACTTGACCCGCAACTTCGCCGAGTTCGATGGTGGCGGCGTCTACAACGACGGCGAAGCTGCTCAGTTCGCGGCGAATGAAAGCAAGATCAACCAGAACACCAGCCGTGAGGATGGCGGCGGCATATTCAACTTCGAAGGCCAGGTCGGGCTCACCAACAGCGAAGTCAACAACAACAAGGCCGTCGGTCCGAACTCAAATGGAGGTGGAATCTACAACTTCGGCGATGGGTTCGTCCGCCTGTCCGACACACAGGTCAACGAGAACCTCTCGACGAACGAACCGGGCGGCGTCCGCAACGCCATTGGCGAGGTTGAGCTTGCTGGAGACTCGGAGATCATCAAGAACCGGCCAACCAACTGCGGCCCAGCAGAGATTGAGGGCTGCTTCGGCTGATCAGCTCGCTGAGATCGACAACTTCATAAGGTAGGTACGACAAGCGGTCGCGCCCGGGTGTTCGGCCACACAGCCATTCGCTCGGGCGCGACCCGTGTCATCGAGACCGGCACTGCGAAGGCGTCTTCTGGGATTGTGCGCTGCGGCCAGCCGTGATCCCATGGTCGGGTGGGCGCGGTGGTCTGTCTGCCGCGCCCAGGTGGCATGACGTGCTGGGAGGCTGGCGGTGTCGGTGCGATTGCATCTGGTCTCGAACCTGGCCGACGGTGTGCTCGCCGCAGGTGGCGAGCCGCTTCGCCTGTCGTGGAAGGTGGCGGCCGGGCCCGGGGCGTCGCGGCAGGATGCCTACGAGATCCACGCGTCGCGCAGCCCTTCCTTCGACGACCTGTTGGCCACAACGGGCGTGGTCGAAGCAGATCGTCAGATTCTGGTCACGCCACCTGGCGAACCACTTGCCAGCCGGGAGGTGCGCTTCTACCGGGCACGCATTCGCACCGCCGAAGGCTGGAGCGACTGGAGCGAGCCGCTCGCGGTCGAGGCTGGTCTGCTCCGTCCGAGCGACTGGGTGGGTTCGGCCATCACCTTGCCTCATGATGCCGGCGCACGGGAGCAGTCGCCGGTCATCCTTCTCCGCAAGACGTTCAGTCTGCCCGCAGAGCCAGTACGTGCCCGGCTCCACGTCACGTCGTACGGCGTGCATCGGGTACGACTCAACGGCAAACCGGTTTCGGAGAACCTTCTGGACCCGGGCTGGACGTCGTACCGTCGCCGGCTGCTCGCCATCACTCACGACGTCACATCCCTTCTGAGGAAGGGAGAGAACGTCCTCGCCGCGATGCTCGGTGACGGCTGGTATCGCGGACGGCTCGGAGGCAACCCCAAGGGTCGTTGCTGGTACGGCGACCAGCTCGCCTTGCTTGCCCAGCTCGAGGTAGAGCTCGCTGACGGGCAGACGATGACCGTGCCGACCGACGACACATGGCGCGTCGGCACCGGGGAAGTGAGGCGCGCCGATCTCTACGACGGCTGTCACGTCGACCTACGCCACCGGCAGCCTGGATGGGATGCGCCCGGATTCGACGACAGCACCTGGCAGCGGCCGCTCCTGGTCCACCTCGACACCGCCACAATTGAGCCTCAGATCGCCTCGCCGGTACGACCGATCCAGACCTTCCCCCTCGACCTCGCCCAGACCAAGCGACCGCGACCCGGACTCCTGCGGGTCGACGCCGGTCAGAACGTGGCGGGATTCGTTCGCCTCACGGTCGAAGGAACAGCCGGCCAGACCGTGACCGTACGCCATGCGGAGGTTCTCGAGCCGGACGGCTCGCTGCACCTTCGCTCGCTGCGTACCGCCAAGGCCACCGACACGTACGTCCTCGCCGACGACCACCCGACCGTGCTGGAGCCGGTCTTCACGTTCCATGGATTCCGCTACGCCGAAGTGGAGACCGATGCCACCGTCCACGCTGTCGAGGTCGTGGCGATCAGCAGTGCCCTGACGCCGCGCAGCGAGTTCTCCTGTTCCGACCCGACCGTCACCCGACTGCACGAGAACGTCCGGTGGTCGCAGCGGGACAACTTCGTCGCCGTGCCCACCGACTGTCCGCAGCGCGACGAGCGACTTGGCTGGACCGGAGACGCGCAGGCGTTCGCCTCGACGGCCTGCACCCTCTTCGATTCCCGGGCGTTCTGGTCCAGCTGGCTGCGCGACCTCGCGCTGGACCAGGAGCCGGACGGAGGCGTGGCGAGCGTCGTGCCGAACTACGGCCGCACCGGTGTCAAGGCCTACGGCCGAGCCGGCTGGGCCGATGCCGCGACCATCGTGCCGTGGGCGGTCTACGAGTCGTACGCCGATGCTGACCTGCTGAGACGCCAGCTCCCCAGCATGGTGGCGTGGGTCGGCTACCTCGAGGCACGACGCCGACGCGACGACCTGCTCGGTGGCGAGGAGCAGTACGGCGACTGGCTCGACCCCGACGCGCCAAGTGACCGGCCGTCGCTTGCCAAGGTGGACGCCGACTTCTTGGCCAACGCGTTCTTCGCGCACAGCGCCCAGCTCGTGGCCCGCACAGCGCACGTGCTCGGCGAGACCGACCTCGCGGCTCGTCATGCCGCTCTCGGCGACGAGGTCGCGGCAGCGACCTGGCAGAAGTGGGCCGACCACATCCCGACGACCCAGACCGGCTGTGCCGTCGCGATCTGCTTCGACATCGCACCGGCGGACCAGCGACAGGCGGTCGGTGACGCGCTCGCCAGGCTGGTCCGAGAAGGCGACGGCCGCATCGCGACCGGCTTCCTCGGAACCCCGCTCGTGCTTCCCGCCCTGACCGCGACAGGCCACGTCGACGAGGCGTACCTCATGCTGCTGCGCCGCGAGACGCCCTCGTGGCTCTACCAGGTCGAGCAGGGTGCGACGACGGTGTGGGAGCGCTGGGACGCGATTCGGCCCGACGGGACGATTCACGACGGTCGCATGGCGAGGGCGGATGGCCGTACGGGCACCATGCTGTCGTTCAACCACTACGCCTACGGCGCGGTGATGGACTGGATCTATCGCACCGTCGCCGGCATCGCTCCGGCCGCCCCGGGCTATGCGGAGGCACGGCTGGAGCCACGGCCGGTCGTCGGCATCAGCTGGGCGCGGGCAGCGGTCGAGACACCCTACGGTCGGCTCGCTGTGCGGTGGTCGGTCGGCGGGGACGCGAGTTTCGAAGCCGAGTACGACATTCCGTACGGCGTGCGCGCCACCTTCGTACCACCGGCGACGACGGGGTCGTCGGTTCTGGTCGACGGCGAGCCGTCAGCTGCTGAGCCCACAACGCTCAGCCACGGACACCACCAGGTACAGGTCACCCGTGCCCGGCTCGCTCGTCCACGTGGGACGTCGGCGAGGCACTGATCACCGGCTCGGGTTGGGGCGGTGCCATCGGGCGAGCTAGCGTGTCGTGTCATGGTCGGACAGGTCGCGAGTGAGAACAGTGCGCCGCGACGTGTCGAACGCATCGGCTCCACGATCAGGCGGCCGGTCGCTCCCTGGACGCCGGCCGTCCACGCCCTGTTGCGACATCTCGAGTCGGTCGGTTTCCCCTACAGCCCACGGGTGCTCGGCTTCGACGAGCAGGGCAGGGAGGTCCTCACCTACATCGAGGGCGAGTCGGGCTCGGCCGGATGGGCCAAGGTGGTACCCGACTCCGGCCTCTGGGCCGTCGGTCGCCTGCTGCGCGAGTACCACGAGGCGGTCAAGGGGTGGAAGCGTGATCCCGACCTGCTGTGGTCGAGTGGCATCGTCGAGCCAGGCAGCGACCCGAACAACCCAGACGAGATCGTCTGCCACGGCGACTTCGGTCCGTGGAATCTGGTCTGGCAGGGCGACCGTCCGGTCGGCATCCTCGACTGGGACTTCGCCTATCCCGCACCGGCGCGCTGTGATGTCGTCTACGCCGTGGAATACCTGGCGCCATTTCGTAGCAATGCCGAATGCATACGGTCGCTCGGTTACACCGAGCCTCCGAACCGGCCACGCCGGGTAGCCCTCTTCGCCGAGGCGTACGGCTTGTCCAGCCCGGTGGAGCTCGTGGACGACGTGATCCGGACCCAGCGGGAGACGTTCGATACCGTACGCAGGCTGGCTGCGGAAGGCTGCGAACCACAGCGCACGTGGGTGGCGCGGGGCTTCCTCAACCTGCTGCAGCAACGCATCGAGTGGAGCGAAAGGTTGCGCAGTCTGTTCCTCTAGCCAGCGTGGCGGTGAAGAGATCGAACGGGCGCGGTAGCTGACGACGCCGGTCTGTTCGGTCTTCACGGGCGGTCGAGCGGTGAGGGGGCGTGCCGTGACAACCGGCAAGGTGCGGGCGGACGGACAGAAGGGTCAGCCAGCTCAGGGTTTCCACGACTCGGGATCGAGGCTGCGCGTCGTCGGACACTGGCGTCGCGTTCGCACGACGATCCTGGTTTTGCTTGTCTTGCTGCTGGTCCAGTGGCCGATGCGGCACGCGGTGTCGACCGGTGACGTGGGCTGGCTGACCCGCGAAGGCGCTGGGCTCGCGAGCGGCATTCCGCGGTGTCTCGTGCCGGGCCGGCTGGCTCTGCTGGTGGGTACGGTCGCCATCTACGTGTACGTCCTCGCGGCGTGGCGGGCGCGGAACTTCGTCACGGTACGAGCGCCGGAGTCGCGCACCGTGGCGCGGTGGAGCCTCCTCGGTGCGGTCCTGGTCACCATGGCTGGGGTCGCGGATCTGGTCGAGAACGTCGTGGCTTGGCCGCGGTTCGGTGAGCTCTCGGCCAGAGACAGCCTCGTGCTGCAACGCGCTGCGGCGACCGAGGCAGTCTGTCCGAGCCTCGACGTCGTGCCGTTCAGTTACGTGCTGAGCGGACTCGGGCTCGCCGGGTCCCTGGTGTTGGTCGGCACCGTGGTCGGTGCGATGCGGGTCGCCCGGCGCTCGGCGAACGTCGCCGCCACCAAGCCGCCACTCGACGTGCAACGGCACGATGCGAATGGCCAGATCATCTGCTGTTCCGGGGGTGGGATCCGGTCGGCGGCGTTCTCGCTGGGCGCTCTGCAGGCGCTGATGGAACGCGGCGAGTACCAGAAGTCGTCGTCGGTGATCGGAGTCAGCGGTGGCGGATACATCGCGGCCGCGTTCCACATGCTCCGGCGGTCCCTGCTCAGCCTCCCGTCGGCCGGCGGGAAGGAAGCCGACGCCAAGGCGGCCCTTCCGTACTCGTTGGGCTCGCCCGAGCTCGCCCGGCTGCGTCGGCACACCGACTACCTGCTGCCGTCGGTGGCGGTCGGTGCCCGTGGCGTCATGTCGTTGTTCTACGGCGCCATCGTCAACCTCGTGCTGATCGGTGTCGCGTTACGCGTCACGGCGTGGATCCTCGGCTGGCTGATCGCGGAGGTCGACATGGTGCGGGGTCTCGGCACCCGGAACGCCGTGGTCGCCGTCGGCGAGCTCCCCGTGTGGTATTGGGTTGCGGCGCTCGGACCGCTCGGGTTGATGGTGCTTCTCTTCCTGGCCGAGGTGGTCGTCGACCGGTTCCGTGTGCCGCCGAAGTGGTTGCGGACGGAAGGGCGCGCGCTCGCCCAGTCGCTGTTCTTCGGTGGGCTCGCCACCGCTGGGCTGCTGCTCGGCGTTCCGTACGTCCTCGTGGCCGCCAACAACTTCGGACAGAGCCGACTCGACATGGCGGCCACGTCGGATACCGGTCCAGGGGACATGCTGACCAGCGGTGCCGCGACCGCGGTGGCGAACATGGTCGGAACCGGCGCGTCCGGTGCGGACGTGGCGCTGGACTCGCAGTTCGGTCTCGGAACGTTGGCCACCCTCGGTGTGGCGTTCCTCGCCCTTGCCCGGTCAGCGTGGAAGGGCCTCGAGGCACTGGGCGGAGTAGGGGCCCGATCGAAGAAGCGCCAGACGACCGATTGGCGTGCGCGGCTCTTGCGGTGGGTTCGTACGAAGCTCGTCCCCTGGTTGGGATCGGCTCTCCTCGTACTCGCCGGCCTCATCGTGCTGCTGCGGTGGACGGCAGGGTATGTCGCGAGCGAGGAGTGGCGTGCCCGCTGGTGGGTGGCGGCAGTCTGCGCCGGCCTGGTGCTGCTGATCACCGTCTGCACAGACGCCACGCGTACGTCGTTGCACCCGTACTACCGCGAACGCCTCTCGCGGGCCTATCTGGTGCGCAGGACCGGGCCGGATGCGGCGGAGGAGTACGACTACGCGTTGCCGTTGCCCGTGTCGACCTGGGCGACCGCGACGGACGGCGGACCGCAACTTGTGATCGTGGCGTCGGCCAACGCGTTCGACCCGGAGTTCATCCCGTCCGATCGTGGGTGCGCTCCGTTCGTCTTCGATCCCCAGCTGACCGGAGTCGCGGGCGATGTGACGCTTCCGGACGGTGGGTTGGTGCCGACTGCAGCGTACGAAGTTCGCGCCGACTATCACCAACGCGACGTCACGGTCGCCGGGGCGGTGGCGATCAGCGGCGCGGCGTTCGCACCTCTCACCGGTCGGGAGAACGCCAGGACCCGTCCACTGCGGTTGCTCTTCGCGGTCGTGAACGCCCGACTCGGAGTGTGGCTTCCCAATCCCTATTGGGGAACGGCCGCCAAGGCCGCCGAGCTCGCCGACACGTGGGCAGAGCGGGCCGCGCGGGGCCACGCTGGCCTCGGCGTCCGAGTGGTGGCCCGGCTGGCCGAGATCTGGGCGCATCTTGTGAGCACTGTCGACAAGCCGGGTCCGTACCGGCTCGTCAAGGAAGCATTCGGCCGGACGTCCCTTTACGATCGGCGGCTCTACGTCACCGACGGTGGCCATTACGACAACCTCGGGTTGCTCGAAGCGCTGCGTCGCAGGCCACGACGGATCATCGTGATCGACGCATCTGCTGATGCGGTCGGCAGTTTCTCCACGTTGGGTTCGGCGATCGCCACCGCGCGAATGGACCTCGGAGTCGAGGTCGAGCTCGATCCGCGGCCCCTGAGACCGTCGCGTGAGGCGGCTTCGGGTGATGGGGGCGACCGGGTGCAGCGAGCGTGGGCCCGCGGTGTCGCGCGTCATCCCGACGGTGGCGAGACGGAGATCCTCTACGTCAAGGCGATGCTCGCGGGAAAGCTCTCGTGGGACATCGAGGCCTACGCGTTGGCGCACCGCGAGTTCCCGCTGCGCACCACGGGTGACCAGATCTACGGCGAGTTCGACTTCGAGGCATATCGCGCCCTCGGTCACGCGCTCACGAGCGACATGTTGGACTCGCTCCGGCAGGAGTCTCCGGCAGTCGAGACAGTTCAGGCGAGCTCGCCGAACAGGTAGCGCTCGATCGTCGGCGCGACCAGCGCCACGACCTCGTCGCGCGGCAGCGACGCGAGCGGTTGCAGTTCGGCGATGTAGCGGGCGAAGGCGAGCCCGAGCATCTGGCTTGCCACGAGTGTCGAGCGCAAGCCGATCTCCGACTCCGCCACGCCGTGGTCGGCCGCGAGCGTGCGCAGCCGACGCTGGATCTGCCGGCTGAAGAACTCGCGGACGAGTCGGGCGGAGACCTTGTTGGTCGCCGCGCTGGCGACGAGCGCACGGAACGCCTGACCACTGACCGGGTTCTCCCAGGTGTCCATGAACGTTCGCAGGATCCGCTGAGGCAGGGTCTCGCGGTCGCCGGCGAAGACGGTCGGAAGCACAGCGCCCGGGTCGAGCGGCACCTGGATTACCGCTTGGAACAGTTGCTCCTTCGTACCGAAGTAGTGGTGGACGAGGGCCGGGTCTACTCCCGCGTCCGCTGCGATTCGGCGGATCGACGCCTTGTCGTACCCCTCCTCGGCGAAGACTTCCCTGGCGGCGTTGAGAATGGTCTCGCGGGTGTCCTGCTTTCCGGGGCGCCGGCCCTTCTTGCGCACCACTCGACCCATCTTGTCATGAGACGCAGGCCGGGTCACGGCGTTCGTCGGCGCAGTGTCGCTGCCCCGAGGATGAGGGCGAGCACCGCTGCGCCACCGATGATGGCGAGGTCGCGCCACATCGTGGTGGTCGGGTCCGCGTGGCCACCGATCTCCAGCAACGCGTCGACGGCGTACGACATCGGAAGGACGTCGCTGATCGCCTGCAGCCACCCGGCCATGTCGTCGCGTGGGACGAACAGCCCGCACAGCAACGCCTGGGGCAGCACGACGACCGGCATGAACTGCACGGCCTGGAACTCCGTGCGCGCGAAGGCACTACACAGCAGGCCCAAGGCGACCCCGAGCACCGCGTTGGCGACCGCGACGACGATGACGAGCCCGAGATGTCCCGCGGGGTCGAGATCGAGCAGATAGTGGGCGACCAGCGCGGTGATGGTGCCTTGCAGTGCAGCGACGATGCTGAACGCGACACCGTAGCCGAAGAGCAAGTCGAGTTTGCCGAGTGGGGTTGTGAAAAGGCGTTCCAGCGTGCCGGATTGACGTTCCCGCAGCATGACGATGCTCGTGATCAGGAACATCATGACGTGCGGAAAGAGTCCGAGCATCACAAGGCCGACGCGTTGGAACACCATGCCGTTGGCGTCGAACATGTAGTACAGCAACGTGAGAAAGAGCGACGGCACGACGAGCAGCAACCCGACGGTACGCCGGTCGTGACGTAGCTGCAGCATGATGCGATGTGTCGTACCGGCAAGGATCCGGCCGGACATGACGGCCATCAGCCCACCTCCAGGGATGCCTCTGCCTGCCGTGCGCGAATCATGGAAAGGAACGCGGTGTCGAGGTTGTCGGCCCCGGTCGCGGACTTGATTGCTGCCGGGCTGTCGTCCGCGATGAGGTAGCCGTCGCGGATCAGCAGCAGTCGGTCGCAGTGCTCGGCTTCGTCCATCACGTGACTGGAGATGACGAGCGTCGTGCCGGCACGGGCGAGCTCGCGGAACTTCGTCCAGAGCTCGTCGCGAAGCACCGGGTCCTGGCCGACTGTCGGCTCGTCGAGGATCAGCACGTCCGGCTGGCCGACCAGCGCGCAGGCAAGTGAGGCGCGGCTGCGCTGCCCACCGGAGAGGGTGCTCACGAGTTGTCGCTCGGCGTCGGCGAGACCGACGGTCTTAAGGGCCTCGGTGACCGCATCGTCGCCGCGACCATAGAGCGTGGCGAAGTAGCGGACGTTCTCGCGGACCGTGAGATCCGGATAGATGCTGGGCGACTGGGTGAGGTAGCCGACTCGCCTGCGCAGCTTGGGAGAACCAGCCGGATGCCCCAACACGGTGACGCTGCCGGAGTGCACGACCTGTACGCCGACGATGGCACGGAGCAGGGTGGTCTTCCCGCTGCCGCTCGAGCCCAGCAGTCCGGTGACGCTCCCGCGTGCGACCTGTGCGGTGAGTCCGTGGAGCACCTCACGCCGGCCACGATGCACGACCAACTGATCGACTGTGATCGCGGACTTGCCCATGGAATTCAACGCTAGATGAATTCCTCAGTCGCAGCAAGCCTCCGGCTGGCTTCATTCAGCGAACGAAAGAAGGGTGTTGAATCGCTGGCATGAACGAGGACCAGGCAGGAGACGGCTCGAGCCGGCGTACCCATCGCGTGGCGGTCATCCCGGGCGACGGGATCGGCGTCGAGGTGACCCACGAGGCGTGCCGGGTGGTGGACGCGGTCGCGCGACGGCACGACTTCGAGGTCGAGTGGACCGCGTACGACTGGAGCTGCGAACGCTACCTCTCGACCGGCCAGATGATGCCCGAGGACGGGCTCGACCAGCTGCGTCCGTACGACGCGATCCTGCTCGGGGCGGTGGGCTATCCCGGCGTACCCGACCACGTGTCGCTGTGGGGACTGCTGATTCCGATCCGGCGGGCGTTCGAGCAGTACGTCAACCTGCGGCCGGTGCGGTTGCTGCCCGGCGTCACCTCGCCGTTGGCCGGTCGAGGGGCCCGCGACGTCGCCATGACCGTCGTACGGGAGAACTCCGAAGGGGAGTACTCCCAGATCGGCGGGCGGCAGGGGATCGGGGAGCACGAGATGGCGATCCAGACCGCGGTGTTCACCCGACGTGGAGTCGAGCGCGTGATGCGGTACGCGTTCGAGCTGGCCCGGCAGCAAGGCCAGCCGCTCTGCTCGGCGACCAAGTCGAACGGCATCATCCACTCGATGCCCTTCTGGGACGAGGTTTTCGCCGACGTGGCGAGGGACTACCCGGACGTCGCCGCCGAGCAGTGTCACGCCGATGCGCTCGCCGCCCGTATGGTGCTGCAGCCGGATCGGGTCGGGATCATCGTCGCGTCGAACCTCTTCGGCGACCTGCTGAGCGATCTCTCCGCCGCGATCGCCGGCGGCCTCGGCGTCGCACCCGCGGCAAACCTCAACCCGGAACGCCGCTACCCCTCGATGTTCGAGGCGGTGCACGGATCGGCGCCTGACATCGCCGGTCGCGGCATCGCCAACCCGGTGGCCCAGATCCTCACCGCGGCCATGATGCTCGAGCACCTCGGTGAGGTCGATGCGGCAGCCGGAGTGCAGCGTGCTGTCGACACGGCCCTGTCCGACCCGGAGAGCCGGACACCCGACCTCGGGGGACCTGCGACCACCACCCAGTGCGCGGACGCGATCATCGCGGCGCTCGACGTATGATCCGACCCGGGTGCCAGTCGAGGACAACGGCGTCCGTGATGAGAGACAGTCGTCCGTTTCCTGGACGAGCCCACCTAGGGTCGACCGTAGACGGCGGTGTCTTCTGTCGGCCGGGCACCTCGACAAGGGCGGTGCCAAGTGGGCCGGTGCCGGCGGCATCGTCCATAGGCCGGTACGAACCAAAGGAAGGTGCAGGTGTCACAACGCGCCGAGCAGGGCGAGCACGACACCCGTACCCGCGACGGTGAGGCGGCCGATCCCTCCAGCGACCGGCAGAGTGGCACACCAGGCTCGAGGCGACGGCTCGGCCTGCGCCGGCTGATGATGGACACCCGGCCGCTCGCGATCCTTCCGTACCGGCGGCTCTGGGCCTCGACCATCGTCACCTCGGTCGGCAGCCAGCTGACGGCTGTGGCCGTGCCGCTGCAGATCTACGACATCACGGGCTCGTCCGCCTACGTGGGACTGTCGGGCCTCGTCGCCCTGGTCCCGCTGGTCATCTTCGCGCTCTGGGGCGGGGCGATCGCGGACGCGGTGGACCGGCGACGGTTGATGCTGGTCACGAACAGTGGCATCGCCGTCACGTCGGTCCTGCTGTGGGCGCAGGCATCCGCCCGTGTCGACTCGGTGTGGGTGCTCTTCGCCCTGCTCGCCGTGCAGCAGGGCCTCTTCGGCGCCAACCAGCCGGCTCGCAGCGCCTCGATCCCGCGGCTCGTCCCGTTGCACCTGCTGCCCGCGGCCAACGCGCTCAACTCCACGGTCTTCATGACCGGCGCGATCGTCGGGCCGATGCTCGCCGGCGCGTTGATCCCGGTCACCGGGCTGCCACTGCTCTACCTGATCGACGCCTGCGCGCTCTCGGTCACGCTATGGGCGGTCTGGCGACTTCCGCCGCTACCCCCGCTGGACGGTGCGCCGAGACGGGCCGGCATCCGACACGTGCTGGAGGGATTCGGCTACCTCGCCTCCCGCCGCGTGCTCCTCATGTCGTTCCTGGCCGACATCATCGCGATGGTGCTGGGCATGCCGCGCGCGCTGTTCCCCCAGATGGCGCACGAGACGTTCGGTGACCCACCGGGCGGGGGGTTCGCGTTGGGCGTGCTGTACGCGGCGATCCCGACCGGTGCCGTGCTCGGCGGGCTCTTCTCGGGCACCTTCTCCCGGATCCGCCGCCACGGTGTCGCCGTCGTCGGTGCGGTGTGCGCGTGGGGGATCGCCATCATCGGCTTCGGGCTCTCGCCCTGGCTCTGGGTCGCGGCGGCCTTCCTCGTGATGGCGGGGATCGCCGACCTCGTGAGCATGGTGTTCCGCGGCACGATCCTGCAGAGTGCGGCCACCGACGAGATGCGCGGTCGGATGCAGGGTGCGTTCACCGTGGTCGTGGCCGGCGGGCCGCGGATCGCCGACCTGCTGCACGGCGTCGCCGGTGCCGCGGTCGGCACGTCCCTTGCAGTCGCTGGCGGTGGCGTCCTGGTCGTGGTCGTGATGCTCGCCGCAGTGGTGGCCTTCCCGGTGTTCTGGCGCTACCGGGCGCCGGACGAGTAGGTCACTCGGGCGACGCCGTCCGAACTGGCCACCTCGATCGGCTGATTTCGGCGCATTTGCGGGTCTACGCTGCGTTTCGCCGCATTTCCGCAGGGTTGACCCACCCGTGGAGGCCAGCATGCGCCGATCCCGTGCCCTGTTGCGTCGGGACCACACGTCTTCGGCATGTGGCGGGCGGACACCTGCCCGCAGGATCAAACGGTCGCCTCGCTCACCTGCCCGATCGGTCACCTGGCCGGTCGTTCTGGCGCTCACCGCGGCGACTGCCCTGGTCGCCGCCGGGCCGGGTCAGCAAGCGGCTTCGGCCGCCACGCCGTACACGGTCCGCCCGGTCGAGGTCGACGTCACCGTCGGACCCGCCGACGACACGCGGTGCCGGATCGTCGCCGACCTGTACCTCCCGGAGAGTGCGACACAGCAGACCCGGCAGCCGACGATCCTCACCACGCACGGGTTCGGTGGCAGCAAGGACGACCAGGCCGGTCTCGCTCGCCGTCTGGCCGAGCGCGACTACGTGGTGCTGGCGTACTCCGGTCTCGGGTTCGGTGGCAGCACGTGCAAGATCCACCTCGACGATCCGGACTGGGATGGTAAGGCGGCGAGCCAGCTCGTCGACTACCTCGCGGGGACACGGAAAGCGGTCGACGGCTCGACTCTCGACGTCGTACGACTGGACGGGCCTGGCGATCCGCGGGTGGGAATGTTCGGCGGCTCGTACGGCGGAGGGGTGCAGTTTGCGGCCGCGTCTCTCGACCAGCGGATCGACGCCCTCGTCCCGGCGGTCACGTGGAACGACCTGGTGTACGCCCTCGCGCCGACGAACGCAGGCCTCGAGCCCGGCAGCGTCACCACCGACGAGCCGGGCGTGTTCAAGCGGGTGTGGGCGGACCTCTTCGCGGTGACGGGCATCGTACGCGGCGTGGAGTACGCCCTCGGTGACCCGCGCCGGCTCGTCGGCTGCCCGAACTTCGCCGAGGAGATCTGTCCCGGACTGATCGAGGCCAACGTGGCGGGCTATCCGTCCAAGCGCATCCGCCAGATGCTGCGGCACGCGTCGGTGGCGTCGTACGTCTCCCGCGTCAAGGCGCCGACCCTGCTCATCCAGGGCCAGGACGACACGCTCTTCAACCTCCAGGAAGCGATCGCGACCTACGAGGCGCTACGTGCCCAGGGCACGCCGGTGCGGATGATCTGGCCCTCGTGGGGGCACTCAGGCATGAGCCCGGCGCCAGGAGAGATCGACTTGTCAGGTGAGCGGGACCCGGAGACGACGTACGAAGGCCGCCGGGTGCTCGACTGGTTCGCCTACTGGCTGCGCGACGACCACAGCGCCTCGCTTGGACCGAACATCGCGTACTTCCGGGACTGGATCGACTACGACGGCGACGCACCCGCCGGTGCGGAGCCCGCGTACGCGACGGCTGACAGCCTGCCGATCGGCGCGACCCAGGAGCTGTACCTGTCGGGCGATCGCGTGCTCACACCGGAGCGGTCGAAGGTCGTCCGGGGATCGCAGACCTGGGCCAACCTCCCCGGCGGGGTCGCGTCGTCGTACTCGGAGCTGCCTCCCGAGATGGAGCTGATCCCGCCGTACGACACGGCCGGAACCTTCGCGGCATGGACGACCGCGCCCTTGACCGAGGACGTCGTCACCGTCGGCGTGCCCACGCTGGACGTCCGGCTGGCCTCGGCTGCGGCGGCCCTCGGCCAGGTCGCGGGGCCGGTTGGTCGACTGATCGTCTTCGCCAAGCTGTACGACGTCGCACCCGACGGCTCGCTCACCTTGGTGCACCGGCTGGTCTCGCCGGTGCGTGTGGCCGACGTGAGAGAGCCCTTGCGCATCGAGCTGCCGGGGATCGTGCACCGCTGGGAGTCCGGCCACCGGCTCCGCCTGGTGCTCGCGGCGTCCGACGCCGTGTACGCCAACAACCTGGCGGTGTATCCGGTGACGGTGCGCACGGATCCGGCGGCACCGCCCGTGCTGACCCTGCCGATCCACGGCGAGGGCCGGGTCCGGTGACCAGAGGCGCCGGCCGCCGTCCGCGTGCCCGGGAGCTCGGTGGATGATTAGCGCATGCCAATGCGCTCGACCGACGAAGGCCAGCAGGACCGTCCACGGAGCCGGGTCCTGGTCACCGGAGCTGCGGGAGGCGTTGGCCGCCTGCTGCTGCCCGGGCTGGTCGATTCGTACGACGTGATCGTCACCGACCGGGTGCCGGTCGACAACAGCTGGGGACTCGACGAGGTAAAAGGTGATCTTGCCGACCGAGGGTTCGTAGCGGAGATCACCGACGGTGTGGACGCGATCGTGCACCTCGCGGCCAACCCGTCCGCCGGCGCGACCTGGGACGAGCTTCGGGTGCCGAACATCGAGGTCGTGGCGAACGTCCTCGCCTCCGGCGTCCGCCGGATCGTGTTGGCCAGCTCGGTGCACGCGATGGGTGCCTACCGTGGCGAGGGACGAGTGCCGGTCGATCCGGACTGGCCGCCGGCCCCGTGCTGTCCGTACGGCGCGACGAAGGCGTTCGCCGAGGCCCTGGGCCGGGCCCACACGTTCCAAGATCCGGACGTCACGGTGATCGCGCTCCGGTTCGGTGCGACCTCGGCCGAGCCTGGCGACGTGACCGCGCTGACCAGCTGGTTGGGTCCGGCGGACCTGCAGCAGCTCGTCGTGCGCGCGCTGGAGGCGGACGTGCGATTCGCCGTCTGCCACGGTGTCTCGGCCAACACCCGAAGCGAATGGATCACTCGGAACCCGCTGGGATACGAGCCGACCCTGGACTCCGAGGCCTACGCCGACCGGGTGCCAGACGGCACCTATTGGTCGTTGTGTTCCGCGCCGGCGCCGGACGCGGGGTAGTGTCCATCTCATCGCCGGGAACGCTGCCTCGGCGAGGACCTTGGGGGAGAGCTCACAAGGCGGATGCTGTGGAAACTGAGAGTGTGCGGTGACGAGTCGGCATCGAGTGATCCTCGACACTGACATCGGCACCGACGTCGACGACGCCCTTGCGTTGGCGATGCTGTTCGGTGCGCCCGATGTCGACTTGCTGGCCGTCACGACCGTCTACGGCAACGTCGCCGTTCGGGCGCAGATCGCACGGCGACTGGCCCGGTTGGCCGGTCGCGACGCGTTGGCGGTGGTTCCCGGCAAGTCGAGGCCGCTTTCTGGTGGCGAGCCCTGGTGGGCGGGGTTCGAGGGTCGGTTGTACGCCGACCTCGAGTGCGAGGCGTTCGCCGAGGACCTCAAAGCACCAGAGTTCCTGGTCGAGCGGGTCGTGGCCGCTCCGGGTGAGATCGACATCGTGGCGACCGGTCCGCTGACCAACATCGCGGCGGCGCTGCGGGCGGATCCACGGTTCGCCTCGTCCGTGCGGATGCTGTACGTCATGGGCGGCCGGTACGACGGCGAGGACCCGATCGAGCACAACTTCCGCTCCGACGCGGTGGCCGCGGCGGAGGTCTTCGCCTCGGGGATCCCGGTGACGGTCGTGGGCCTCGAGGTCACCACCCAGGTACGGATCGGACCGGACGAGCTGGCCACGATCGCGGCAGCTGGTGCGCTGGGTCGGCAGCTCGAGGCCGAGGTCCACCAGTGGTGGGACTACACCGGCCGCGAGTGGAACCACCCGCATGATCCACTCGCCGTGCTGGCCATGCTTCGTCCGGATCTCGTCGGCATGCGGCGCGCCAAGGTGCGGGTGGAGCCACGTGGCGAGAACGCTGGCCGGTGCGTCACGGAGCCGTTCGACGGCACCGAGTCTCCCGAGAGCTTCGGGACGTGCGTCGTCGACTCGGTGAAGATCACCCCAGCGGTGACCGAGATCGTCGAGCTGGTCGAAGCCGCGGGACACCAGGGTCCGTCCGCGTAGCGCCGGCTCGGTGGACGTGCCCTCGGCGCTCGGCACAGGGTCACGCAGGGGTCGTCGTGAAGGTCGCCGTCGCGCCTGCGGGGAGCCGGTACGTGTACGTCGTACCTGCCCAGCTGACCTCGAACTCGGTCGCCTTCCTGCCGGCGTTGTAGACCACCTCGAGGTGCGTCCCGTCCGGCAGCCGGGCGGTCTTGCGCTGCAGGTCATCGTCCGGACGCTCGCCGGTGGTGACCGCCATGAGGGAGTCGCCGCTCGGCGTCGAGGAACCGGCCGCGCTTTCGGGCGCACCGGACGTGTAGACGTTCAGCTCGTGGATCGACCACCAGCTGCCGGAGCTGCCGGTGTTGACGATCTTGATGTAGCGAGCCTCGACCGCTGGCAGCAGCACACGCAGCTGGGTCCGCCCGCCACCCCGCGCGATGGGCTCGCCCCAGCTCTCCCCGTCGTCGGAGACGTAGACCTCGTAGCCACGGGCGAAGTCGCCTGGGCTTCCCGACGTGTCGAGGGAGATCTCGCTGAACGACCTGACCTCGCCGAGGTCGACCTGGAACCAGTCCCCGGGTTGCATGCCGGCGCCGGTGCTCCAGCGGGTCGCCGGATCACCGTCGATCGCGTTGCCGACCGGGTCGTCCGGACTGCTCGCGGACGCGCTGACCGTCCAACCGTCTCGCGGCAACGCCTCCGGTGTCCCCGGCGCGTCGAACGCCCCGCCGGTCGGCACGGAGTAGCCCGTCCACGCATCGCCGATCCGGACCTGGTCGAGCGAGGCCACGAGTCCGGCGTCGTAGGTCACGATCGGCCGGCTGCCGTCGTTCGCCCGGAACGTCAGGTCGACCGAGCCGATCGTGGCGGCATCGGTGTGGCCGGCCTGTCGGCCGCGCCAGACGAACGTCGCCGCCGCATTCGGTGCCAGCGTGGTGGTGAACCACCGCTTACCCCACCGCACGACGAACGTCTTCGCCGTCGTGGCGGAGTTGTGCGTCACCAGCACCTTCGAGCCGTCGGGGTTGACGAACGCGACGTCCTGGACGTCGCCCGGACCGAGTGTGTTGGAGGCGATTCGTCGCGCACCTGTCCAGACGAACTTGCTGGCATGGCCCAGCGCGTAGTAGTCGACCGTCTTGACGTAATCCCACGTGCCGTCAGAGTTCTGCGTCACCGTGAGGACGCCACGGCACGTGAGGCAGCCGCCGTTGGTAGGGCCGTTGTTCTCGTCCAGCGCCATGTTCCACCGCACGACGGCCTTGGCCCATTCCCGCGGTGCGTTGATGACGAGATACATCGCACCGGCGAATCCGTTCTCCTCGCTGCCTTCCCATTCACCACCGGAGCATTCGGTGTGGTAGGCGGGCTTGCCCGGATAGTTGTTGTGCGACAACGACTGGGCGCGTACGTCACCGCCGTAGCAATGCCACGCGGTGCCGTGGACATACCGCGCTGTGTCCGGATCGGCGTAGAGGGATTCCGGATAGCTGATGACGTCCCAGTTGTGGTCGTAGCCCAGGATCCTGGTGTCGAGGCCGTACCGGCGAAGTGTCGGACCGAGATGGTTCTTGATGAACCGGGACGCCTCGTCGGCACTCATCCCCATTCCCGGATAGCAGCACGGGATGTAGAGCGGCTCGTTGTTGGGCGAGACGTACGCGACGTCGACTCCCTCCTCTGCGTACGCCGTGACGAACTTCGCGAAGTACTCCGCGAGCGGCTGGTACGCCTCGGGCTTGAGTGTGCCGCCAATCATGTTGTCGGAGGTTTTCATCCAGCCTGGCGGACTCCACGGCGAGGCCATGATGGTGAGCCGCGGGTTGATTGCCTTGGCCTGCTTGAGCAACGGAATGATGTAGGCACGGTCGTGGTCGATGGAGAAGTTCGCGAGCGTGGGGTCGGTTTCGCCGGCCGGCATGTCGTCGTACGAATAGTTGCCCTCGACCGCGAAGTCGCTCGCGCCCATGGGCTGACGAATGAAGCTCAGCCCGATTCCCTTGCTCGTGCTGAAGAGGTCGCGCATGGCGGCGGCACGCCGATCGTCGCTGAGCCTCGTCCCCACCAACCATGCCGAGGAGTCCGTGAACGACGCCCCGAATCCCTCCATCGTCTGGTATCGACGAGTCTCGTCGACCGCTATCGTCGGCTGGTCTGGTGCCTTACCGGACCGCCACGTGATTGCTTCGGACTTCACGAGATAGCGGCCGGTTGCCGGATCACTGCGCCAGACGGCGACCCGATGTCCAGGCTCCGCGTGGGATGACGGACTGGCCGAGGCGACGGTAGGCAAGGAGGCCGCCGAGAGCAGGACAACCAAGGCAATCACAGATTTCGCCGATCCACTCCACGCGTCACCGAGCCGCCTAACCACGATGCCTCCCATACGTCGGCCTCGACATCCCTGCGACCACCAGAGCGTCCGCCCCCGAGCGGCTGAGAGCACATGCATGCGGAACCCCGCCGCGCACTAGGCCGCACGGTACGAGGCTTGCCGAAGCCGGTCAATCCCTTGCCCTGGGGACGACCAAAGCGGCCACAGGCAGCACACGAAACCTGTGCAGAATGGATATGAGGGCTGCGACATCGCGATGGTTCATCGAGGCGACGTTCGAGCGCGAGCCCGAGCGTAGAAGGGTCGGCGATGACTGACCACAGCAATTCCGCGCAAGGCGTTGGCAGGCGAGAGTTCCTGAAGGCGATGGCTGTCGTCTCGGCAGGTACGGCTGCCGGAGCATTCACCTCGTGTACGGCAGGAGACGGCGGCGCTGACCAAGGCGGGTCGGTGGACGTGACCCTGAAGACCGGTGGATGGCCCTACGGTCCGATGCCTCCTGCCAAGGACCAGAAGGAGAACCCGGCCACGAAGGCGTACGCCGATGTGTTGCGCGCCTGGTTGGACCAGAACCCCGGCGTCAAGCTCGAGGCCATCGAGTTCGACGTCTGGGACCAGCAGGCGCTCACCACGGCCGTGACAGGCGGCACCGCCCCCGCCTTCTATCCCGGCAACGTGCTCGGTGGTTGGAACAACGCCGCCACGAAGTCCGCCTTCGTGCAGGGCCTTGCTGCTGATGTGACGGCCCTGATCGAGGAGTACAGGTTCGCCGACAAGATGGCCGACTATGTGCGGCCCATCTGGGACTCCTGGCAGCTCGACGGTGCGTACTACGCAGCGCCGCAGGGATTCGGTGCGGGCAACGGCGTCTACTACCGGCGTGACCTGGTTCGCGAGAAGGGTCTTGCCGAACCACAGCCCGGATGGACCTGGGACGACCTCGCGACGCTTGCCGTGGGTCTGACCGAGGGACAGCGCAAAGGCATCGCGTTGCAGGCGTTCGGTCTGGAGTGGTGGCTCAACACCGAGGGATGGTCGCTGCTCACTCGAGTTCCGGCACCGGCCACATCGTGGAACTGGACGTACGACTACACATCGCGCGCCGACGTCTGGATCGACATCGTCGGGAAGTACCGCACGCTCGCGTTCGACGACGGTGCGGTCCTGTCCGACGTGAGCTTCGCCGACCCTGACGTCACGGCGGCGTTCAGCCAGGGTCGCGTGGCGATGATGCCGAACAACCAGTTCTTCATGCTCGGCGATCCGAACACCGCGGACACACCCGGCAATCTCGCCAAGAAGCTCGGCAAGCCCATCAACGACGTCGTGGGGTGGATCCAACATCCCGTTGGGACGCACGGCAACATCGGCAACACCCAGCCCTTCCTGACCGTCCTGTCGTTCTCACCAGACCTTGACGAGGACGCGCTGGACAAGGCGATGAGCCTGCACGACTACATGACCTTCGGCGACGGGTACGTGGACCAGAAGAAGGCCGCGTACGACGCGACGAAGGATCTGCAGAAGGTCTACACCGACCCCACGCCTTTGCGGAAGGATGCAGAGATCGAGGGTGTGCCGGGCACGCTTGCCGACGCATGGGGCGAGCAGTACGCCGAGGCCGTGCGCGCCGCGGCGGCGATCCCGCTGCTGCCGGCGCCGGACCAGTACCTTCCGGTGGAAGCCAACCAAGGACCCAACGAGACGGCGGAGCAGGACGCTCAGTCACGGTGGATGTACGAGCGCGGCGACCTCGACGTCCGTGCGGATCTGCAGAAGGTCGAGCAGACGCGCAACCAGCAGGCCGAGAGCTTCACGTCCAGCGTGTCCGACGAGGAGTTCGTCGCAGGCGCGAAGGAGTACTTCGCCGCGCTCGACGCGTTCTGGGCCGAGCATGCGCCGGAGTTCTCCAGCCAGGTCTTCCGCCCGTGGTACGAGCAGACGGTGGTGCCGGCGCTCGCAGGCTAAGTCGACGAAGAGGTGGGGAGTCGGCCTAGGCCGCGCTGCGCGCCTCGACGAGCATTGTGACCTGCGTGGTGATCCTGTTCACCGTGACCGCAAGCCGGATCGAGGCTGGACGGTAAGCGGTCAGCGTCTTGGTCGCGGGGTCGAACACAGCAGCGTGCCAGGGTTTCCGGTCGTCCGGGTCTCCGATCCAGACGTTGGACGAGCCCGACCACGCCGCGGTCGCGGGATAGGCGAGCGGGAAGCTCACGTCGTCTTGCGTGACCTCGACGGTCACGGTCGCAGACTCACCGACCCGAAGCCGATCCGGTGCCTGCAGCGTCAGCGCGTCGACATGTGGGCGTACTTCCACCGCGATCCAGTCGCGGTCGCCCTTTCCGGGCCGGACGCCCCACAACGACCATCCCGTGAAACCGCCGCGCTCCGGTGAGGTGGCAGGAGACTTGGCCGAGTTCCCGTTGATGAAGTACGGCACGCCGTCGACGTGCTCGGCATGGAACGTCCCGACGTGTGCGCCGATGAACGCCGCGTGCTTCCCCGTCGTCTGTTGGAACTCGTCCAGCCAGCGTTCGACGGTGATTGCCTCCTTGCGGTCGACGAGCTGGCTCGCCTTCGCGGGCGTCGGGTCGCGCGGCGGCACGTGCTGCACGACGACGACCGAACGAATCCTCCGATCCTTCGCGGCTCGGTCGAGCTCGTTGCGCAACGTACGAAGCTGCGTCCAGTCGCTGTCTGCGTACGAAAGTCGCGACGTGTCGAACGTGAGGAACCGCGTGCCTTTGTGGTCGAACACCCGTGAGGTCTCGCCGAACACCTCACGGAAGTTGTCGATGCTGCCACCCATCACTTCGTGGTTGCCCGGCACGTAGTAGTACGGCAGCGTGCCGTCCAGCTCCTCGTCGAGGATCCGTTTCGCGAGCGCGAAGTCCTCTGGTGTCGCCTCGTCGACGAGGTCGCCGTTGATCAGCAGGAAGTCCGGCTTGCTCGCCCTGATCTCGCGCAGGGTACGCCGCGCCTTCTCCACCAGAGGGCTGTCGGGCTCTCGTGCGACGAACTGCGCGTCCGACATGACGGCGAACGTCCAGGCAGCGTCGTCGACGCTGCCGTTCTGGACGACCAGCCGGTCTTGGCGAATTGGCGCGGGTGGAACCTCGATCGAGGGCGCGACCAGTGCCGTGAGCTCGTCGATCACGATCTCGCTCGTGTACTGCGCATCAGGCCTGGTCTCGGCCGAGTAGTAGCGCCGGAGGCGCAACGGATACTGCGTTCCTGCCGGCACGGGGAACGTGAGCTGTTGCCAACCGGTGGACGTCAGGTAGCCGGCGCGGAAGGCCGGCAGCAGCGCGCCGGTCGCGTCGTAGACCTGCAGGCTCGCCCATTCGCCGTGACCCGCCGAGTTCACCCACAGCCTCAGGGCTCGTGGCTCACCGGGGATCTCGATGCGGTTGACCGAGAGCGCCCCACCCGTGCGGGTCGCTGTCGACTCGTCGAAGTTGTAGCTCAGCTTGAGGCCCTGACCGACCTTGCCGGGAGCCGGCGACACGCTGCCGGTGGCCCGCTCACCGAAGTAGGCCCACTCCGAGGGATCCTCGAAATCCGACACCAGGACTTCCTCGAGCCCCACGGTGATCGGCAGCGTCATGCTCACGGTGCCGGCTGGTGTGTGGGCGCTGATCGTCGCCAACGTCGCGCCACTGTCAGCTTTCGCGTGCGCGACGAACCAGCCGTTCTCGTCCACGGAGATGTCGACCAGCGACGTGTCGTACGAGAACGTGAGATCCCGCGGCTCGATCGGTGCGCTGTAGCCGTCGGTGTCGTGTCCGAGGACTCCGAACCTCACCTCGTCGTCGGCCTCGATCAGTGTCACCTGGTCGGTGGTGGCGGAGAGCCACGACAGCGCTTTGAGCACCGTCAGGTGGGTGGAGCCCTTCACATGTCCATCGGATGCAGTCACAGTCACCTTTCCCGGTTTACGGGCACGGAAGAGCCCGTGAGAGTCCACGGTGCCACGCCCGATCGAGCTGGTCCGCCAGACTGGCTCGGCGTCGGCCGGGCCGTACGTCTCGTCGTAGCCAGCCGCCGTGACCTGCCGAGTGAGCCCGGGGAAGACTCGGTCGGGACGCGCCGGGGCGACAGGAGACGAACCCGGGCCTCGATCCGGGTCCAGCGCGGTCTCCACCCACAGCCCCTTCAGCCGGCCACTGCCCTCGGGTGCAAAGAGTGCGAGGCCGTTGGGGTCGTTCCGTTCCTGGCCGTCGGAGGGCCGGTTCTCGACCTGCACGGTCGTGGCGCCCGGCTCACGTGCCACGATCGTCGTCGAGCCACCGCCGTCGAGGTTGACCGCGTTGTAGGCGCCGAGCTCGACCATCATGTTTGCGAGCTCGTCCAGGCCGAGACCGGTGGCGAACGCCGGCTGCCTTCCGTCGGCGGTCAGCAGGAACATCTTCGTGCCGTCCTTGGAGAATCCCACGGCCGTCCGCGGCGCTGGCGGGACGTTGTTCCCCTGACTCGCCTTCTGCGGCACGCCATTGACCACGAGCAGCTGGCGGCCGTTCAACGCCGTGCGGATCTCCTTGTCGTCCACAGTCCGCGCCTTGTAGTCGATGGTCACCGCGTCACCGACGGCAAGGCTGGCGAGCGTGTCCGCCCCGGCCTCCCGACCGACCAGGATGAAGCCGTTCTCCGGAATCGGGCCTTCGCCCGCTTCCGGCCGCACAGCTGTCACCTTGCCGTCCACGACCTCGACCTCGGTCACGCGGCTCGCGTCCCCGGTCGCGCGGCAGCGACAGTAGGTGCCCCACAGTGGCGTGAACGCCTCGATCCCGTCGGCTGCGAGGGTGGGCTTGTTGATGCCGTCGAGCGGGACGGTCGTGCCGTCGGGCAGCGCGAGGGCGCCAGAGAAGAGGACTTCGCCGATCCGGCCCAGGCCGTCGGTCGTGAAGATGGCCGCCGACTTGTGCCACGTGGGATCGGCGTCCGGCGACTGGATGACCTCGCCGTCCTTGATGCCGACGCCGAGTGGCGCGTTGGAGAAGTTGATGTCGAAGAAGTCGCCGTTGACCGCCGCCACCGCGCCGACCCGGTTGGCCTGCACAGAAATCGGCTCACCCGCGGCGACCCGGCCCGGGAAGAGGTAGCCGGGCAGTGTTCCCTTTGTGAGGTCGACGGTCAGGCTGTCGGCTTGCAGCCAGGTGGGTTCGCCGGTGTAGGCGTCGGGGCCGTACCGGTCGAACGACCGCAAGGTGACGCCGGGTGCGACCGGTCGGGTTCGTTCGTACGTCTCGATGCGTGGCTCGACAGCTGCGGCCTTGGACGTGTCGCGAGCGAGCGTGTCGAAGCCGACGAGCGCCTGGTCGGACGTCGAGCTGCGCAGGTCGTACTGCGGTGGAGCGGTTGGCGGCGGTGCGGGCTTGCCCAGCTCGGCACCGGCGGGTAGCGCCAGGCCGGTCGCACTGGCGAGCGCCAACACGATGGTGAGAAGGACGAGACGCCACGTGCGTGTGGTCGTACCCCTGGGTGCCACGGCGTCCTCCCTGCAGGCGGGCTCGTCTCGAGGCAATCGTGCGGGACATGCGTCGGTGACGGAGTCGTACGCAGTGAACCGCAGCTGGAGGGAATTTTCCAGCCCACAAGTTTGACCGAAATTAACCAACATGGCCCGCCCAAATGACCATGTGCACTACGCCTGCCTGGCCTGTGACACGTGTCGGCACGTGTCACACCTCCGAAACCACGTAGGAGTACCTCGGCAGGCCGCCGTACTGGCGACGAAAGGCGTGCGGGTCTACGGCGTACGGTTACGCCGGCTGGGTCAGCACGTGGATCGGCTGGCCGGCGAGGTACGCGGCGATGGCCTCGACCGCGCCCGCGTACCACGTCTCGTACGTCTGGCGGGTGACGAACCCGATGTGTGGTGTGAGCACGGTGTTGGGTGCGCGGAGCAACGGGTGGTCCGGCGGTAGCGGCTCATGGCTGTAGACGTCGAGCCCGGCACCTGCGAGCTGCCCGCTCGTGAGCGCGTCGACCAGCGCGGAGTCGTCGACGATCGGGCCGCGTGAGGTGTTGATGAGGTACGCCGTGGGCTTCATCAGGGCGAGCTCCGACCTCCCCACCAGGCCGCGGGTGCGGTCGCTCAGCACGAGGTGGATGCTCAGGAAGTCCGAACGAGCGAAGAGCTCGTCCTTCGTCACGTAGGTGGCGCCCTTGCTCGCGGCGACCTCGGCGGTGAGGTTCTGGCTCCAGGCGATCGTCTCCATCCCGAACGCCCTCGCCACCGGCACCATGGCGCTCCCGAGGCGCCCGAGGCCGAGCAACCCAAGCGTGCTTCGGGCGAGGTCGGTGCCGATGGTGTGCTGCCAGCGTCCTTGCCGCAGGGCCGCGTCCTCGGCTGGCAGGTGGCGTGCGACCGCGATGATGAGGCCCCAGGCGAGCTCCACCGTTCCGGGGGTGCCGCCCGGCGTGCCGCACACCGTCACGCCATGGTCTCGAGCAGCGGCGAGGTCGAGCGACGCGTTGCGCATGCCGGTGGTGACGAGCAGCTTCAGGCGCGGAAGCCGGGCGATGAGGGAACGCGGCATCGGTGTGCGCTCCCGCATGAGGACCACGACGTCGTACGGCTCGAGCCGTGCGACCAGCGCGTCGTGGTCGTCGAGATGGTCGTGGAAGAAGTCGACCCGCACCCGTTCGGGCAGGCTCTGCCAGTCGGCCAGCTGCTCTGCGACCTCCTGGTAGTCGTCGAGCACCGCCACCCTGGTTGTGGAGTCTGCGGTTGTGGCCGTCACCAGCTACACCCCCGCTTCAAAGCCTGCGCAAGCACACGGCTCAACCCGCGTACGGAAGGACCGGGAGGCCGCGAACCCCCGGGGATATGGCGAAGACCGCGCCCGCCTCCGGCTGCTCGCCCTCCGGCAGGCCGTGCCGCGACGTGGTGATGTAGAGCTCGTCGAGGTCGGAGCCGCCGAACGTGCAGGCGGTCACCTGAGACACCGGCAGCTCCACCACGCCGTCGAGCCGGCCGTCGGGCGCGTAGCGGCGGACCGCGGAGCCGCCCCACATGGCCACCCACAGGTAGCCCTCGGCGTCGACCGTCATCCCGTCGGGTCCGCCGTGCTCCGGCGGGATCGACACGACGGTGCGCCGGCTCTCGACGATGATCCCGCGAGCCGGGTCGTAGTCGAAGGCGTCGACCCGTTGGGTGGGCGTGTCGATGTAGTACGCCGTGCTGTGGTCAGGGGACCAGGCCAGGCCGTTGGAGATCGTGACGCCGGAGAACACCGTGTAGACCCGCTGGTCGGTATCGAGGAGGTAGACGGTGCCCGCGCCTGGAGTCGAGTCGTACGCCATCGAACCGCAGTAGAAGCGTCCCTGCGGATCGCAGCCGCCCTCGTTCATGCGGATGCCGGGATCCGTCCAGATGTCGCCGAGGCGATGGATCGCACCGTCGTCGGAGATCAGCACGAAGCCGCGCTCAGCAGCGGCCACCATGCCGCCACCCACGCGAGGCCGGAAAGCCGCGGCCACCTCACCGATGTGGAGCCGTGTCGCACCTCCGGTCGCGAGGTCGACGGTGATGATGTCACCGGCGAGCATGTCGACGAAGCGCAGCCCACCCCAGCCGGGATACCACACCGGACCCTCGCCGTGATGTGCGTACGGTTCAGTGACCTGCTCCAGATCGGCCATCGCATCCTCCATTCGCGGGCTGGGCGGTGCACCTCCTGTCGAGATGATGCCTGATCACGCACCACTCAGCCAGTCACCCCCCGGCGCGCATGTCGCCTGTGACGTCACGATCAGGCAGGTAGTGGCCATCTTCGTTCATGGCCGGTGCGAGAACACGCCGCGCATGCTGGAGGGGTTCGCCCAGGAGGCCGCGCGGTGATCCGCGGAACCCACGATCGAGCCGTCGAGGTGTTGCCATGTCCGTGATCGAGTCGACCAGCGTGTCCGGTGCCGCAGCTCCGCATGCGCTGCAGACCCCAGCAGCGAACCGGACCCAGGTCGGGCTACATGAAACCATCTCCGACGCGCTGATCGAGCAGATCCGCGAGGACGGCTACGGCGTGCTCGTCGACGCGCTGACTCCGGACGAGGTCGCGGAGATCAACGCCGATGTGGCACGGCTCTGCCGAGGTGAGCTCGGCGAGGTACACGGCGTGACACCGGCATCACCGGACGAGTCCGACGAGGACGTGATGCGGAAGTATCTCTGTATCCATTTCCCCAACAAACTCTCCGAGGTCATCGCACGCTCGCTGCATCACCCGCGGGTCGTCGAGGTCCTGACCAAGGTGATCGGGCCCAACGTCAAGTGCATGCAGTCGATGCTCTTCATGAAGGCCGAGGGCAAGCCAGGTCAGGCGTGGCATCAGGACGAGTTCTTCATTCCCACGCGGGACCGGTCGCTGACCGCGGCGTGGATCGCGCTGGACGACGCCACGATCGAGAACGGCTGCCTCTGGGTGCTGCCCGGATCCCACAAGCGAGGGGTCATCTACCCCGACCGGGAGCAGGACGACGAGCGGTTCGACTGCACGGTCGAGGCGTACGACTTCCCCCATCGTGACGAGGACGCGGTGCCGGTCGAGATACCGGCCGGTGCTGTGGTGATATTCAACGGCTATCTCCTGCACCGCTCCTTGCCGAACACCGGCCGGCATGGTTTCCGTCGCGCACTCGCCAACCACTACATGAGTGCCGAGTCACTGTTGCCGTGGCATCAGGTGCCAGAAGGCGTCCATGTCGCCAAATGGGACTGGCGCGACATCGTCCTGGTGACCGGCGAGGATCCGTATGCGTACAAGGGAACCATCGACGTGGCCCGTCCCAGTGTGCGGTCCGACAAGAAGAGTGGCTGCGACCGCTGACGCCATCGCCAATTCCCGTGCGCGACCCGATGTCCTCTGGTCGCGTCCCATTCTGCTGGCTTTCGAACCGGAGATTTCGCATTGTCAAACAAACAACGTATTCCGTTGACAGCAATTTGGCTTGTGGGGTAGAAAATCGATTCACCTCGATGAACGCCGCAGAGTGGCCCAGCTGGCGGGACGGTGTGACTGATGGGACGGCTCGTATCTCGACCGTCGGCCTTCGACCGCGAGCCGCCACTGGTCATCGCGCACCGAGGAGCCTCTGGTGAAGCGCCGGAGAACACGCTTCACGCCTGCGAATTGGCAATCGAGCAAGGCGCGGATGTCCTCGAGATCGACGTTCGCCGCACGGCCGATGGCGAGGTCGTGCTGTTCCACGACGAGGACCTGGTTCGTACGACCAACGTGCGGCAGGTCTTTCCTGAACGTTCCCCTTGGTTGCTGAAAGACTTCACGCTCGCCGAGCTTCGGATGCTCGATGCGGGCTCGTGGAACGACCAGCGGTTCGCCGGCGCACGCATCCCGACGCTCGACGAGATCCTCGAGCTGGTAGGCGATCGGGTCGGACTCCTGATCGAGATGAAGCAGCCCAGTCGCGATCCAGGTCTAGCTCCCGCCGTGGCCGCGAAGCTGGAGGGGAGAGACCGGGACAACGTCGTAGTGGCGTCGATCGACCGGGAGCACGCCGTGCAGTACGCGTGTCAGAATCCCGGCGCGCCCGTCGCTGCGTTGACGGTGCGTCCTGACACGGCGCTGGTCGAGCTTGGACGACTGGCCGAGGTCGTGGCGTTCATCGGCACTGGCCTGGGGGAATTCCCGCTTCATCTGGTGGAAAGGGTTCACGCGCTCGGTATCGGCGTGCTGACCAACAGCAGCACAGCCAGCGAGGTGCGCACGATGGCCGAGCGTGGCATCGACGGCGTGATCACCGACTATCCCGGCCGCATGGCGCGGGCGTTGCGCTCCGATCGCTCGAGCTCGGTGTGGATCGAGGCCGAGTCGTTGCTGGACCGGGCTCGCGCGACCTGTCCCGTGGTCGTGCAAGCCAACCATGGGATGAATGGCGGCAAGTGGTCGAACGACGCGCAGCTCCTGATGGAGGCCACGGGTCCGAACGAGACTCTCGAGCTTCCGTTCGACATCGACGGCGATGGAGAGTGGGAGCTCGCACTCGTCGTGGGCGGAAGCCGGCACGGAGGCGTTTACGAGATCTCGGTCGACGACGAGCCGCTGGGACGCCCCTTCGACAGCTATCGGGCGTCGGTCGCGCGACACACACTGAGGTGGTACGACCGCGTGCTTGGCAAAGGCAGGCACGTGCTTCGATTGCGTACGACAGGACGCCATCGGCAGTCGGCCGGCTTCACGCTGGGGCTCGACGTCATCGAGCTCGTCCGTAAGACGCGGAGACTGGTATGACCGAGCAGGTCATCGCTCGGGCCACGGGCTCGACGGTGTCGAATCGCGATGAGCGTAGGCGACGCCGCCGTAACCTGCGGCCCTACCTGCTGTTCGTGCTCTTCGTCGGTCCCAACTTCACGCTGCTCGGCGTCTTCACGTACTGGCCGCTCGTCTACCAGCTCTACCTCAGCTTGACCGACTGGGACATGCTCTCGCCGGCCAAGGAGTTCGTCGGCCTGGCCAACTACATCACGATGCTCACCGATCCACGGTTTCTCGGTGTTCTCGGGAACACCGTGTACTTCGCGTTCGGTGTCGTCGGCGGGAGCGTCGTCCTCGGACTGGGCCTTGCCATGCTGCTGAACCAGAAGCTCAGGGGGCGAAACCTGGTTCGCACGGCGGTGTTCGCGCCGGTCGTGCTCAGCGGTGCCGCCGTGGCGCTGCTGTGGGCCTACATCTTCGACCCGAACTACGGACTGTTGCGTCCAGTGCTCTCGGCGGTCGGGCTGTCGTCTCCTGACTGGATCAACGATCCCGACTGGGCCATGCCGGCGGTCATCATCGTCTATCTGTGGAAGCACATCGGCCTCAACACGGTCATCTTTCTCGCCGGCCTGCAGAGCCTTCCGGCCGAGCTCTACGACGCGGCCAAGGTCGACGGTGCCGGTCCGTTCAGGTGCTTCTGGCGTCTCACACTGCCGTTGCTGTCGCCGGTCACGTTCTTCGTGCTCATCACGACCGTCATCTTCTCGTTCCAGGCCTTCGACATCATCGCGGTGCTGACGGCCGGTGGTCCGGCGTCGGCGACGACGACGCTGGCGTGGTACGTCTACCAGGAAGGATTCGTGACCTTCCGGACCGGGTTCGCCGCCGCCGGCGCGACGATGCTCTTCGTGGCTCTGCTGCTCGCGACCCTCATGCAGGTTCGCTACGTGGGGAGGAGAGTCCACTACCGATGACGCATCGTGCCGCGCGGCATCTCGTCCCGCGCGACCCCGCGGCCCGACGCCAGACCGGCGGCGGACCTACCCGGTCGCGAGCTGTGTCGGCACGCGGCGCGGCGCGAGTCTTCACGTTGTACGTGCTGCTCGCGATCGTGGCGGTGATCTTCGTCTTCCCGTTGTACTGGCTTGCGTCGTCGTCGTTCAAGGAGCTGGAGGACATCTACACGTATCCGCCGGTGCTCCTGCCAAAGCACCCGACGCTCGCCAACTATCCGGCCGCCTGGGGTGCCGCGCCGTTCGGCAACTTCTACGTCAACTCGGTCGTCACGACGCTGGCCGGTACGGGGCTCGAGCTGGTCAACGCGGTCTTCGTGGCGTACGCCTTCGTCTTCCTCCCCTTTCCGGGGAAGCAGGTGCTCTTCACGATCCTGCTTGCCTCGTTGATGGTGCCGATCTACGTCACGATCCTTCCCAACTACCTGACCGTGGCGAGCCTCGGGTGGCTCAACACCTACGAGGGCATCGTGATCCCGAGTGCGGCGGTGGCGTTTGGTGCGTTCCTCTTGCGGCAGCACATGTTGACCCTGCCGAAGGAGGTCATCGAGGCGGCCACGCTGGACGGTGCGGGACACCTTCGGATGCTGTGGCACGTCGTCTTGCCGCTCTCGCGACCGATGGTCGTGACGTTCGGGCTGATCTCGTTGGTCGGGAAGTGGAACGACTTTCTCTGGCCGCTCATCGTCACCAACACGGACCGGATGCGAACGCTCCCCGTCGGCATCAGCTTCCTCTTCCGCGAGGAAGGCGTGCTCGACTGGGGTCTGATCATGGCGGGAACGGTCTTCGTCGTGCTGCCCATCTTGCTCATCTACCTCGCTGGGCAGCGTCACATCGTCGCCGGCCTCAGCCAGGGAGCCATCAAGTAACGAGCAAGCCCCATGGAGGTGAAGCGAAATGTCTGGGCACAAGGGAGTCGGTCGGCGGGCGTTCCTGTCACTCTGCGCGGGTCTGGGCACACTCGCGGCGGCTGGCTGCCGTGGCAACGTCGCCCAGCCGGGGTCCGGCCCGGTACCCAAAGGTGCCGAGGGCAAGGTGCGAATCGTGTGCTGGTCGGCATTCGCCGAGGCGACTGGCAAGGTGCTGCAAGACCTCGCCGATTCGTTCAACACGTCGCAGGACGAGATCTTCGTCGAGATCCAGTACCAGGGCTCGTACGACGAGACCGCCCAGAAGCTTGCGACCACGCTGCAGGCCAGGCAGGTGCCGGACATCGTCAACTTCTCCGACCTCACGTGGTACCGGTTCTATTTCAGCAACCACCTCGAGCCGTTGAGCGGCTACTTCGACTCGAGCTTTGCGCCGTCGGTCTACGTCGACGAGTTCATCGAAGAAGGACGGGCACAAGGGGAGATCTGGTGGTTGTCGTTTGCGCGGAGCACGCCGATCTTCGTCTACAACAAGGACATGTTCAGCCAGGCTGGGCTGCCGGACCGCGGGCCGGAGACGTGGTCCGAGCTTCGTGAGTGGGGCCCGGCGCTGCAGGGACTGGAGGCGACGCCGGTCGTTCACACGTATCACACGGCGCCGTTCAACGCGTGGTACTTCCAGGGGACGGCGTGGCAGTGGGGAGGCGCGTTGTCGGACGGCTGGGAGGTCGTGATCGACGAGCCGCCAGTGGTCGAGGCCGGCGAGTGGATCCGCCGGTTCATCCACCAGGACAAGATGGCGGTAGCCAAGCAGGATCCTGGCGCGGAGTTCATCAACGGGCTGACCGCGACCGCGATGTCGAGCACTGGCGCGCTCGGCGGGTTCAGCGAGGCGGCGAAGTTCGAGGTCGGCGCGGCGATGCTGCCGGCCGAGAAGGAGTTCGGGTGCCCGACCGGCGGCTCGGGCTTCTCCGTCCTGGCGGCGGCTCCAGACGAGCGGAAGCAGGCCGCGTTCGAGTTCTTGAAGTTTCTCGCCCAACCTGACCAGGCAGTCGAATGGGCCAGGCGAACCGGCTATCTGCCCGTCACGAAGGAGGCGGCCCAGTCCGAGGCCATGCGGAAGCACTTCGCGGAGAACCCTGCCTTCGAGGTGGCCGTGAAGCAGATCGAGAAGGCGGGCATCCCCGACCCCGCCCGGCTCGTCTTCCCCAACTCGAATGCCACGATCGGCGCCGGCCTGGACCGAATCTTCACGAAGAACGAGCCTGCCCAACCGGCTCTCGCAGACGTCGCGCGGCAGCTCGAGCAGGATCGGGACACGCTGCCCGACGACGCGCAGGACATGCTCGAGAAGTGATGACTCGGCTCCGATACGTTGTCCCCAACCCGTGAGCGGGTCGGGACCAGCATGCCGTATGATCTCGTCTCCTCGATTGTGTGATGAGGCCACAAGGCCTCGGAGAAGTACACGTTCCGTCTTGCGAACCGGAGGAATAGGTGTACCTGTCGCTAGCGACCATGCCGCCTCAGACGCCGACTCCGATGGGGCCACCGGCTGGGCTTCTCGCCGTCATGAGCCTCATCTGGTTGGCGGTCATCGTCTTGGTGATCGTGTCGAACTGGCGGGTCTTCACCAAGGCGGGCCAGCCCGGCTGGGCGTGCCTGATCCCGTTCTACAACATCTATGTGATGCTGAAGATTGTCGGTCGTCCTGGGTGGTGGCTGGTCCTCTGCCTGATCCCGTTCGTCAACCTCGTGGTGGCGATCATCTTGACGCTGGATCTGGCGAGGTCGTTCGGGAAGAGCGCCGTGTTCGGCTTCTTCGGGCTCTTCCTGTTCGGCATCATCGGGTGGCCGATCCTCGCGTTCGGTAGCGCCCGGTACGTCGGGCCGGCTGCAGGAGGCCAGGGGAACCCGGTTCCGGCCACCGCCTGAGGTATCCGGCGAAGCGATCGATCAGCGAGTTCGCAGCCAAGCTCCAAGGTCTGCGCCGGCACATGTCGCGCCCTCGGGGGCCGACGAACCGGCGCAGACCTTGTGCTGTCTGGACTCTCTCCACCCGAGCGGGTGTGGCGTCCGGTCGTGAGTCAGGCGGGCGCCCTGCGGTTCGTGGGACCACTTATGGTGGGGAGGGGCCACGATCCAAGCCGCGACGAGTCATGGATGCCGTGCATCCAGGGGGACTGTGATGGACAGCGAAGAAGGCCGGTTGGTCGCCGGTCGGTATCGCCTGCGGGAACGCATCGGCGCTGGGGGGATGGGCGTCGTCTGGAAGGCGTACGACGAACGCCTGAGCCGCACCGTCGCGCTGAAGCGTCTGCTCCTGCCTCCCCACCTCGACGGCAAGCAGGCAGAGGACGCCAAGCAGCGCGCGATGCGTGAGAGCCGGATCGCCGCACGCATCCAGCACCCGCACGTCATCGCCGTCTACGACGTGGTCGAGGACGAGGGCCAACCGTGTCTTGTGATGGAGTACGTCCCGTCGCGCAGCCTGTCCCAGCTGCTCGAGGAACGTGGCACACTTCCGCCGGCGGAGGTGGCGCGGATCGGATTCCAGGCGGCCGAGGCTCTGGCGGCCGCCCATGCGGTTGGTGTGGTGCATCGCGACGTCAAGCCGGGCAACGTGCTCCTCGGTGAGCGCAACAACGTCAAGCTCGTCGACTTCGGCATCGCCCGAGCCACGGGCGACGTGACCGTGACGATGACCGGCCTGATCTCGGGCACGCCGGCCTTCCTCGCACCAGAGGTCGCACGCGGCGAGCGCGCGTCGTACGCCTCCGACGTCTACTCGCTGGGCGCAACGCTCTACGCGGCGGTGGAGGGCGAGCCACCGCTCGGTCGTACGGACAACGCGATAGCGGCGCTGCACCGGGCGGCGTCCGGCCAGATCAACCCACCACGACAGGCTGGCCCTCTTGGCCCTGTGCTGCTGCGACTCCTCGATCCGGATCCCACGCGTCGACCCACCATGGACGAGGTCGCGGGGATGCTCGAACCGGTCGCAGCGCGCGCTCCGCTCGGAGCCGGCTTTCCCGTGGCAAGCGCGGATGCACCCGGTGGACCTGGCGACGCCTCGTACGGTTCACCAACGCTTCCGGAACAGCAGGCGACCGCACGTCTGCCCGCGGAATCTCCGTACGTCTCACCTACCGCGCCGACGCAGCCGGTCTCGCCAGCATGGGGTCCGGAGCCAGGCCCGCCGCCGGGAGATGGATGGGACGGTGACGACGACTACGCGGGCGACGAGCCGGGCAAGCGGTCGCGGAAGACCGGGTGGCTGCTGGTCGCGCTGGCCTGCTTCCTCGGGGTCGCGGCCGCGATCCTGCTGCCCACTTTCTTCGACGATGACGAGTCGGGCGAGAGCCCGCAGGCTAACCCTTCGACCAACCAGCCTCGACCTCAGGCGTCGCGGACGCCGAATCCGCCCAAGGAGACGCCAAGCCAGACGCCGACCGAGAACGACGAGGAGGAGGCCGAGGCCTCACCGTCGCCAGAAGACACCGCGGACAGCACACCGACCGAGCCTCCCGTGGACCCCGAGGACCTGGCCGAGGCGGAAGCCGAAGCGGGACAAGCGCTCGAGGACTACTACAACAACGTGATGCCGGAGGACGTCGAGGAAGGCTGGAGCCGGCTCACGCTGAAGTATCAAGAAGAGGTCGGAACGTTCGAAGACAACTACGAGCCGTTCTGGAGTGGCATCGCGGACGTCCAGGCCACCGTCCTCGAGAGCGAGGCAGAGTACCTCGAGCAGGTCTACGTCACGGCGCGGGTCGTCTACGAGAAGACCGACGGCACGACCTCCGACGAGACCCACCGCTACACGATGGTCTTGGTCGACGGCGACTGGCTGATCGACGGGTACGAGATGGTCAGCTAGCGCCCGACGCGACGAAAGTTGCAGGCCGCGAGCGACGTTCGGGCGACGTCAAGCGGTGCCTTTGGCCAGCAGCATGCTGGCCATGATCCAGGCGAACGGACTCACCAAGGCGTACGGCGACACGATCGCCGTCGACGATCTGTCGTTCGAGGTGCGGCCGGGCGTGGTCACCGGCTTCCTCGGCCCCAACGGGGCTGGCAAGTCGACCACGATGCGGCTGATGCTCGAGCTCGACCACGGCGGTGGGGAAGCGCTCTTCGACGGTCGGCGCTTCTCGGACATCCGCCACCCGATGCGCGAGGTCGGCACCGTCCTCGAGGCGAAGGCGTTCCATCCCAAGCGATCGGCTCGCAACCACCTGCGCATGCTCGCCGCGGCGAACCGGATCTCGACCCGCCGCGTCGACGAGGTACTCGCCATGGTAGGGCTGGCCGATGTCGCACGAAAGAGTCCCGGCGGCTTTTCGTTCGGAATGGGCCAGCGGCTCGGACTCGCAGCCGCGCTGCTCGGCGACCCCGGAACGCTGATCCTCGACGAGCCGTCCAACGGACTCGATCCTCACGGCATCCAGTGGCTCCGTGACCTGCTCAAGAAGCTCGCCGCCGAGGGGCGGACGATCTTCGTCTCCAGCCACCTCCTCGCCGAGATGGCGCTCATGGCGGACGACCTCGTGGTCATCGGGCGCGGCCGGCTGATCTCAGCAGGCCCCGCCGCGGACTTCATCCGTGACTTCACGCGGTCATCGGTCGTCGTCCGAAGCCCCGACAGCGATGTCCTGGTCAAGGCGGTTCTCGAGACGCTTCCGGCCGTCGAGGTCAGCACCGCCGCCGACGGGAGCGTCCGGTTCGGCGGCGTCGAAGCCGCGACGGTCGGGGAGGTGGCGGCGCGGGTCGGTGCGGTGCTGCACGAGCTCACCTCGTCGACGGCGTCGCTGGAGGAGGCCTTCCTGCAGGCGACTGGAGCGTCGGAGGAGTACGTCGGGACCGTGCTGCCCGCGTCGTCGTCGGTCGCGCCCGCCGAGTCTGGAGGTCCGGCATGATCGACGCCTTGCGCTTCGAGTCGGCACGAATTCGTACCGTCTGGTCGACCTACTGGCTCGCCGGATCGGCGTTGGTGTTGTGTGCGCTGGCGACGCTCGCCTTCGTGTACGACACCGACCGGTCCGAGCCCATGAGCTGGCAGTTCGTGGCGACGGTGCTCACCGCGGGCGGCGCCGAGCTGCCGTTCTCCATGGTCGCGGTCTTCACCTCGCTGATCGGGATCTTCGCGACCGGACACGAGTACCGGCACGGCACGATCCTGCCGACGTTGACCGCCATGCCACGTCGTACTGCTCTGCTCGCGGCCAAGGCGATCGTGGTGGCCGTGGCGTCGGCGCTGATCGCCCTCGCCAGCCTCGTGGTCTGCTGGACGACCGGCACGGTGGTCCGAGCGGAGCCGATCCCGCTGGGCGAAGGCGACACGCTCGCCGTGCTGGCTGGCTATGTCGTGCTGGTCACACTGTGCGGAGTGCTCGGGACCGCCTTGGGTCAGCTCACGCGGGCGATCCCGGGGCCGATCGTGATCATTCTCATGGCGCCCCTCGTCGTCGAGCCGTTGATCCAGGCGCTCGCGCAGCTCGAGGCCCTCTCCTTCCTCCGTCACGCGCTGCCCTATCTGCCCTTCGCCGCCGGCATGCAGCTGGTGCGGGCCGAGCCGGTGAGCCCGGTGGACAGGGGCAGCCCGGTCATCGAGCTGCTGTCTCGGTGGGAAGGCGGCACGGTCTTCGCACTCTTTATCGGGGTCGTCCTCGTTATCGCCTGGCGACTGTTCCTACGGCGCGATGCCTGACGTGCCGGAGCTGTCATTCTCGGCCCGAGCGGCTGGACGCCGGGTGGCCCGGCTGTCGGTGAACGTGCTTACGATGGTGGCCCACTGAGCGGTACGTCTGGTCGGGTCAGCGGCTAGGAGGGACCTGACCAGCGGCCAGGAGGGACTTGGTGCCGACATGTCCAGCACCGCGGCGAGCTCCGACCGGCTCGAGGCCTCGGGCCTCGAGGAGCAGCTCGAGCACTATCGCACCGAGCTGACCGGCTACTGCTACCGCATGCTGGGCTCGATCTTCGAGGCGGAGGATGCGGTGCAGGAGACGATCCTGCGCGCCTGGCGAGCTCTCGACCGCTTCGAGGGGCGTTCGGCACTTCGGTCCTGGTTGTACCGCATTGCGACCAATGTCTGCCTCGACCAGTTGCAGGGTCGACAGCGCCGAGCCCGGCCCATGGACCTCACCGAGCCGAAGACCGCGGACACGGCGCTGACCCCGCCGCTCCCTGAGGCGACCTGGATCCAGCCGGTTCCCGATGAGCGAGTCGTCGCACGTGACGCCGATCCGGCCGAGGTCGTGGTCGCGCGTGACAGCATTCGGCTGGCTTTCATCGCCGCCTTGCAGCACCTCCCGCCACGACAGCGGGCCGTGCTCATCTTGCGGGACGTCCTCGCCTGGCGGGCCAGTGAGGTGGCCGCTCTGCTGGAGACCTCCGTCGCCTCGGTCAACAGCGCGTTGCAGCGGGCGCGGGCGACGCTCTCGGCCGCGCAGATGACCGACGCCGGGCCGGTGCAGCCGATGGACGACGAGCAGCAGAAGCTGCTGGCCCGCTACGTCGAGACGTTCGAAAGCTACGACATCGACTCGTTCGTCTCGCTGTTGCACGAGGACGCAGTGCAGCAGATGCCGCCGTACGAGCTGTGGCTGCGTGGGCCGAGCCAGGTGCGGGCCTGGATGCTGGGACAGGGCATCGGGTGTAAGGGCTCGCGACTCATTCCGACGACCGCCAACGGAATGCCGGCATTCGGTCAGTATCGGCCGGACGGTTCTGGCGGCTTCAAGCCGTTCTCGCTGCACGTCGTGGAGATCTCGCGGGGAAAGGTGGCGGGACTCAACTTCTTCCTCGACCCCGACCGGCTGTTCCCGCTGTTCGGCCTGCCGCCGCATCCCTGACGCCACTTTGTGGCTGACCTTTGCATAAACGAGCGGCTGCCCGCAGACCTCCTCACGATGTTCTCGACGCAGCGTGACGTCAGGCGGATGTCAGATTTGCCGACAATCTGAACGCCCTCCTCCTCGGCAGCCCGGGAAGACGATCGCTCGCACATGCTGCCGACCGCGGCTAGGTTGGAGATCGCGGGATCATCCCGCGCTCGAGGCATGGCCTTCCGGGCTCGCCAGGCGTGTGGACGCCGGGCGTGAGCCACACGCTGTGCTGAGATCGTCGGACGGTGAGGAGGTTGCCCAACGATGAGCGCCGATCCACACAGCGAGGGTGGGACAGACGAGCGGGCGGCAATCGCTGCCGTGCCGAAACACCTGCTCATCGGTGGCGAGTGGCGCGACGCGACCGGGGGCGCGACGTTCGAGGTGGAGGATCCGTCGACCGGCGAGTCGTTGTGCCGAGTCGCGGACGCTACGCCGGAGGACGGACTCGCCGCACTGACCGCCGCAGCCGACGCCCAGCGAGCATGGGCCGCTCATCCGCCCCGGGCACGCGGCGAGATCCTCTCGCGTGCCTACCAGATGCTGCTCGACCGGCAGGACGAGCTCGCTCTGGTGATGACCTTGGAGATGGGCAAGCCGCTTCCCGACGCCCGAGCAGAAATCGCCTACGCCGCCGAGTTCTTCCGGTGGTTCGCCGAGGAGGCGGTACGCATCGAGGGTGGTTATGCGGTCTCTCCTGACGGACAGTCCCGGTTCATCATCCACCGCCAGCCGGTCGGCCCATGCCTGCTGATCACTCCGTGGAACTTCCCGATGGCCATGGGCACACGCAAGATCGGCCCGGCGGTCGCGGCCGGCTGCACCATGGTGGTCAAACCGGCGCCGGAGACACCGCTGTCGATGCTCGCCCTGGCTGCGATCTTGCAGGAGGCGGGCCTGCCGGAGGGCGTGCTCAACGTCATCACGACCAACCACGCGGCCGAGGTCATGGGTCCGCTGATCCGCGACCAGCGGTCACGCAAGCTGTCGTTCACCGGGTCGACCGCAGTTGGTCGGTTGCTGCTCGAGCAGTGCGCCGCCACCATCAAGCGGACGTCCATGGAGCTCGGTGGCAACGCGCCGTTCATCGTCTTCGAGGACGCCGACCTCGACGCGGCGGTCGACGGTGCGCTCATTGCCAAGATGCGCAACATCGGCGAGGCGTGCACCGCGGCGAACCGGTTCTACGTCCACGCGCAGGTTGCCGACGAGTTCTCACGCCGGTTGGCCGACCGCATGTCCGCCATGCGTATCGGCCGAGGTGTCGAGGAGGGTGTGCAGGTCGGCCCGCTGATCAACGCGGAGGCCCGAGCCAAGGTGCAAGGACTGGTCGACGACGCGCTAGCCCACGGCGCCAAGGCGCTGATCGGCGGCTCGGCGATCTCTGGGCCGGGGTACTTCTACCAGCCGACCGTCCTCACCCAGGTGCCTGCGCAGGCTCGCATGTCGCGTGAGGAGATCTTCGGGCCGGTGGCGCCGGTCATGACGTTCGAGCAGGAGGAAGAGGCGATAGCCGCGGCCAACGACACCGAGTTCGGACTGGTTTCGTACGTCTACACACGCGATCTCGCGCGAGGCATCCGGGTGAGCGAGGCGCTGGAGAGCGGAATGGTGGGACTCAACCGCGGCATGGTGTCCACCCCGGCTGCCCCCTTCGGGGGCGTGAAGCAGTCAGGCATCGGTCGCGAAGGCGGGCGGCTCGGAATCGAGGAGTTCCTCGAGGTGAAGTACATCAACGTCGCGGTCAGCTGATCGCCCGCGTCTCGACGCTCGGCGGCCGAGGCTCGTCTGACGGCAACCTGATCGGCCATCCAGGTCGTTCATATGTGAACCCCGGTTGTTCCTATGTGAACTGTCCTACGTCTCGGGCCGGAGAACGCTACGAATACAGCCACACGCGTGCACATTCTTGTCGTCGCACTCGCCGCAGGCTATCCGTCCGTTGCGTAGAGGGAACGAATTGTTGACATCCATACGGTACGCCGATAGCTTCCTGGGAGTTTGAAGGCGTGGCCGACCGCCGCCGGTTGGCCTGACGTCGTGGGCCCGCGTGACGTGCAACTGGCCTAGGGCTCGTGCGCATGACGGCAGGCGCAGACCTGCTGCGTGGCACTGTGGTGAGACGTACGCCGCTAGGTGGCCGTAGGTCTTCTTCCTGTTGTGCTCACTCGTCCGACTGTTGCGGGAAAACTGACTGGAGAAGACGTGACCCGACAAGTTTTGAGCCGACGAGTATTCCTCAACCGGACCCTCGCAGGATTCGGCGGCGTGGCCGCGCTCGGCGTGGGTGCGGGGAGTCTTGTGAGCTGCACTAGGACAGGTGCAGGCGACACACTCCAACGAGCACAGGAGGAAGGCGTCATCAAGGTCGGCATCGCAAACGAGAAGCCCTTTGGATACAAGGAAGGTGACAAGGTCACAGGTCAGGCTCCCGAGCTCGCTCGCGCCATCTTCAAACGGCTTGGTATCGACACCATGCAGGCCGAGACCGTGACGTTCGACGCGCTGCCTGACTCGTTGAACAACGAGACCTTCGACGTCATCGCCGCGGGGATGTTCATCACACCCGAGCGCTGCGATGCTGTCATCTTCTCCAACCCGGACTACTGCATGCAGACCGCCCTGCTCATCCTCAAGGGAAGTCCGGCGGAAGGGGCGGCGTCGTTCGAGGACGTCGCGGCCAACCCGGACATCAAGCTGGGAACGATGGGAACTGGTGTGGTCGAGTACGGCTGGGCGCTGGAATCGGGTGTGCCGGAAGAGCAGATCACGCCGGGGTTCGACGACCAGGCGACCGCCGTGAGAGCCCTGGCGAACGGGCAGATCCACGCCTTGGCGTTGACCAGGCTGTCGCTGCAGACACAGCTGGAATCCGACCCGAATCCCAATCTCGAGCTCAGCGAGCCGTTCTTCCCCGTGATCGACGGTGAGGAGCAAGCCGGATGTGGCGGCTTCGGTTTCCGCAAGTCCGACACGGCCTTGCGAGACGCCTTCAACGCCGAGCTCGAGAAGATGCAAGAGAGCGGTGAAGTCTACGAGATCGTCAAACCCTTCGGAATTCTCAAGGAAGAGGTCGACGCAGCTGCGGAGAAGACCGCGAGCTCGCTGTGCAACGCGAAGGCGTGATCGCCGCTTGAGGAGAAAGACCGAGCACAGACCATGGAATGGTTCGATGACTTACTAGTTCCTCTCCTCGGCGGTCTTCCGACGACGTTGCTGCTCACCGTCTTCGGTGGCCTTGCGGCGCTGGTGATGGCGTTCGTCGCCGGCATGTTGCGGCTCAGCAAGTGGGCGTGGGTCCGAGGCGCTACTCGGGTCTACGTGGAGTTCTTTCGCGGGACGTCGTTGCTCGTCCAGCTCTTCTGGATCTTCTTCGCGTTCCCCCAGCTGACCGGCTATCGACTCGACCCGATGTTCGCCGCGATCATCACGTTCGGGCTGAGCTACGGCGCCTACGGCTCGGAGGTCGTGCGTGGCTCGATTCTCGCCGTACCGAAGGCGCAGTGGGAGGCGACCACAGCCTGCAACATGTCGAACGTCGACCGGATGCGTCGGGTCATCCTGCCGCAGGCGATCCCCATCATGTTGCCGTCGTTCGCCAACCTGCTCATCGAGTTGTTGAAGGGCACGGCGCTGGTCTACCTGATCACGCTGACCGACGTCACCGGTGTCGCACGAGATCTGCGGACGAACGAGCCCGGTCAAGCACCGCTGATCTTCGTCCTGACGTTGGTGATCTACTTCGTCGTCGGCCTGATCCTCGCCCGGTGCGTGCGTCTGCTCGAGCGACGGGCCAACGCCAATCTGGGAAAGCCGCAGCCTCCGCTCTTCGGTCGGGTGAAGTGGCTCCCCATGCGCCGGCCGGTGCCGGCCCCAGCTGGCGGTAGAGCCTCGGTTGGCGCAGGAGGCTCATGATGTGGGACTGGGACAACGCGATCGAGGTCTTTCCTCTCATCCTCAAGGGCTTGCAGGTCACGTTGATCGCGACAGTCTTCGGCGCGGCGCTGTCGTACGTTCTCGGCTTGATCTTCGCCTTGCTGCGAATGTCGCGGCTGGGCTGGATCCGTACGATCACCTACTGGGTCGTCGAGTTCATCCGCACGACGCCGTTGGTCGTGCAGCTTTTCTTCCTCTTCTACTTCTTCGTACCGAACGTCCTCGGCATCCGGCCGGCTGATCCGCTGCTCGTCGGAATCATCGGGCTCGGCCTGCACTACGCGGGCTACACCTCCGAGGTCTATCGGGCGGGGATCGAGGGTGTGCCGCGCGGCCAGTGGGAGGCTGCGACGGCACTGAGCTTGCCGCAGGCACGCGTGTGGCGGGCCGTGATCCTTCCGCAGGCGATCCCGAAGGTCCTGCCCGCACTCGGGAACTACACGATCGCCATGTTCAAGGAGACGCCGCTCTTGATCGTGCTCGGTGGCGTCAACGAGATGGTGAACATGGCGAAGGGTTTCGGCGGCCGGCAGTTCAGCTATGTCGAGGCGTACACCGAGGTCGCCGCCGTCTTCCTCGTGTTGAGCATTTCGGCGGCTCTGCTCGTGCAGCTCATGGAACGCCGGCTTGGGAGGCAACGTGTCTGAGATGACGACTGCACCGTTGGCTGAGGGCTCCGGCGAAAGCTCGGGCGGTGAGCCCGCCACCCACTTCATGGTGCAGTTCGACAAGGTCGTCAAGAAGTTCGGCGAGCAGGTCGTGCTCGACGAGCTCGACTTCACCGTGACACCGGGGGAACGGGTCACGCTGATCGGCCCGAGCGGCTCGGGGAAGACGACCATTCTCCGGCTGCTCATGACGCTGGAGCGCGTGACGAGCGGTCACATCTGGGTCGACGGTGATCCACTGTCGCACATGTGGCAAGGCGGGAGTCTCGTGCCTGCGAACGAGAAGCACCTGCGGGCCACACGCACAAAGATCGGGATGGTGTTCCAGCAGTTCAACCTCTTCCCGAACATGCGCGTGCTCCGCAACGTCACCGAGGCTCCCATGTGTGTCCTGGGCTTGTCGAAGGACGAGGCGACGGAGCGGGCCCGGGAGCTGCTCGAGATGGTGGGCCTTGCGGACAAGGCCGGTGCGTACCCCTCCCAACTGTCCGGAGGTCAGCAGCAGCGGGTCGCGATCGCGCGGGCCTTGGCGATGCAGCCGAAGATCCTCCTGCTCGACGAGGTGACCTCGGCTCTGGACCCGGAGCTCGTCGCCGACGTGCTCAACGTGCTGCGAGACCTCGCCCAGACGACCGACATCACCATGCTGTGTGTGACGCACGAGATGCAGTTCGCCAGGGACATCTCGCACCGAGTGCTGATGTTCGACAAGGGCCGGATCGTCGAGGAAGCGCCGCCGGAGCAGCTCTTCTCGGCTCCCCAGCACGATCGCACGAAGTCGTTCCTGCGTGCCGTCCTGGAGGCGCATTAGCGGCCCCGCCTGGCCGAAATGACCACGTATCGTGGGCCGGTGCCTCCCTCACCATCCACCGGCACCTGGTGAGGGTGGTAGGTGCCTGACAAGGTGAGCGGAGAGCTACCGCCGGCGGCTTCGCGACGGCCGCGTCGATTCGGCCGAGCCGCGGGCACGACCCGCGCTTCGGTGAGGTATGCGTGCACCGAGTTCGCTCAGGTGGCGGGTGATCCGCGAGATGCTGACCGACACGGCTCGGCCGCATGAGCCTGACCCTTGGATCGGAAAGCCTCCAAGGCCGCAGCTATCCGCTGCAGACCGGTCTCCGTCGGGACCGTGATCCGTACGGCTCCCGCGACCCCCAGCGCCGACCCGGGTCTCGCACTCACGCCCGCGCGGCGGAGCTCTTCCAGAAGGCCGTCTTCATCCGGTGTGATGGCCAGCACGAAGTTCGCCTGCGAGGGCAGGCAGACGAGACCAGCGGCCTCGAGGAGTTGGACGAGCCGCGAGCGGTTCCTCACCGTCACGGCATGGACCGCGGCGCGATGCGCTTTGTCGCGCAGTGCGGCCATGGCCGCTGCCTGGGCGAGAGCGTTGACGGAGAACGGCGCTCGGATACGCCTCAGCACGGCGATCACATCCGGGGGACCCACAAGGTAGCCCACGCGCAGGCCGGCAAGGCCATGGAGCTTCGAGAAGGTGCGCAAGACGACGGCCTTCCCCGCGGCCGCGAGCGGCATGGCCGTGGTCGAGGCGGGATCGTCGGCAAAGTCGACGTAAGCCTCGTCGATCACTGGCAACTTCGCTCGACACGAGTCGACGAAGGCCGCCAGCTCGCTCCGCCGGACACTGGTACCGGTCGGGTTGTGTGGGTTGACGACGTACGCGATGTCGCCCTCGTGTCGCGCCATGGCCTCAAGGTCGTGGCACCAGTCCACGAGGGGAACCTTCGTCACCTTCGCGCCCGCGACGAGCGCACTGGTCTCGTCGATTCGGTAGCACGGGTCTGCACACACGACGCGGCCTCCGTGTGCCGCGAACGCCCACGCGAGCAAGTAGATCAGTTCATCCGAGCCATTTCCGACAAGGATCTGTTCGGCGGATACGCCGTGCTCGACCGCGAGCTCCTCGCGAAGGGACGTCGCCAGCGGATCCGGGTAGCGGTGAGCCGTGCGTACCGCACGGGCCACCGCATCCTGCACAGCTGGGCTCGCTCCCATGAACGATTCGTTCGACGCGAGGGAGCCGTCGGCGTCGGCGGCGTGCTCACCCGGGACGTAGGCATCGACGAGCTCCAGCCACGGTCGTGGCGCGACCCTCATGGGCAGTCGCCCTCGTCGTCGCGCAGTGCCGAGGCGGCCCTGAGCGCTGCCCCCTGTCCCCATGGCGAAGGCTCACATCGGAAGCGCCTGTATCCCTCGATGTCCCAGGATGGGAGGATGTCGCAGCTCACGCCACGTGCCACCCCTTCACTGTCCACCGCGCGCTTCAAACTCGCGACGGCTCTCTCCAGCACGTCGCTCGGGGCTTTCCACGTCGCTTTGATCGTCGGATGACGGGCGCTCGCGATGAAGAACGCCGCCGTCGATGTCTCCACCATGGCCTCGTCGTCGCCGAGAACACCGGGCCAGTTTCCATCGTCCCGTTGTGTCTTCGCGAGGAGCTCGAGCATCGCCACGGCGATCTCGCGTACCCGCTCCGACCCCGGTAGCCCGTCCACGATCTCGAGCAGGTCGAGCAGTCCGAGGACCGCCCAGCCCACTCCGCGGCTCCATGGGATGCCGTTGTTACGGCGCTGGGCCGCGTCGTACCACTGCGCCCAGCCGCCTTCGCAGGCGAGGGCGTCGCTTGTCGCGACCGCCATGTGAATCGCTCGGTGGATCCGCTTCTCATCGCCGACGTAACGACCGTGGGCGGCGAGGGCGACTGGAAGGTGATACAGCGCGTCGATGCAGGCACCAAAGCGATACACAGGTCGATGCGGCTCTAACGCCGGCATGCCGCAGTCGAGGACCGGCAGCCGGTCGACGGCATTGATGAACCGGTCCAGCGCCCGTCGGTCCAGGTCTTTACTGCTGACCAGGTTGACGATCGCGCGACCGGGCGCCAGAACGTCGTCGTAGTTGTCCGGCGCCGTCGTCGCCCACCGCGTCAGCTGTTCGACGACCCACGTCCTGATCCCGGGCTCGTCGTCACGCCTGGCCTCGAGGAGCCCGTCGATGGCGATGGCGTCACCCCAGTACCAGTTGTAGAACTGCCACGCCCGGGTGCGTGCGGCCAGGAGCGCGAAGAGGTCGTTCGCGGTGCTCACGGCTTCACCTCCACCGGAGCTGCCTCTGCCACCGGATGAGACGTGAGACGCCCGAGAGGATTGGTTCTCTTGGCCCACGGGTAGTAGATCGCCGCGGTCACGACGAGTCCGACGAGCCACGAGATGTCGGCGCCACCGAGCATCTTGGTGATGGGTCCCGTGTAAAGCGCCTGGGCAAGGAAGGGCACCTGCGCGACGATCCCCACGACGTACGACGTCAGCGCAGCGGCGTTCCAACGGCCGTAGGCGCCGTCTGGGTCATGAAGCGCCACGAGATCGACCCGTTCATGCGAGATGAGGTAGTAATCGATCAGGTTGATGGCACTCCATGGGGTGAAGACCATGAGGAGAAGCAGGATGAAGTTCTTGAAATTGTTGAGGAAGTCAGCGCTCGCGATTATCGCGATGACGGCCGCGACGACCATCATCGACACGATGACCAAGGTGCGCGCCAGCTTGGAGATCCGGATGCTACCAGTGAACGCGGTAACCGTCGTAAGCGCGCACATGAACCCGCCGTACGCGTTGAGACAGTTCGCCGCTAGCTTTCCGACGACGATGACCAAGTAGACGATGGCGGCGACAACGGCGGGCCCGGCGAGTTCGCCGAGGAACTGCACCTGGTTGGTGAGGAAGGGTTCGCCCGCGACGGTCGCGATCAAGACGCCGAGTGTCATCGAGCATTGCGCGCCGACAACCGTTCCGAGGAGCGTGGTGGCGAACACCTTGCGCGAGGAGGTCGACGCCGGGAGGTAGCGTGAGTAGTCGGCGACGTAGGGCCCGAATGTGAGCTGCCACCCGGCGCTCAGCGCGATCGCGAGGAGGAACGCCGGGGCGTCGAACCGGGAGTCGGCGACCGCGGCGACGACATCGTGCTGTGTGAAGAGGCGATACGCCAGGTAGAAGAGACCGAAAGCGCCGATGACGGTCGAGATCCGTCCCATCACGTGAATCAGCCGGTACCCCACCGTCGCGATGATCGCTGTCAACGCGCTGAACACGACGATTCCGACAGCGGGCTCGGTCACGCCAAGGAATGCGTTGATCGCCTGCCCGGAGAGCACTGTGCCAGTCACCGCGAAGCCGAGATACATGATGACCACGAGGACGAGTGGTACGACCGCGCCGTAGACGCCGAACTGCGCGCGGCTCGAGATCATCTGGGGAAGCCCGAGCCTCGGCCCTTGTGCGGAGTGCAGGGCCATCACGGCGCCACCGAAGAGATTCCCGAGGAGCAGACCAACAATCGCCCAGATCGGGTGGACCCCGAAGACAACCGCAAGCGCCCCGTCGACGATGGCGGTGATCTGCAGATTCGCTCCGCACCACAGCGTGAACTGGTGCCATGGCGAGCCGTGTCGCTCGTCAGCGGGAATCACGTCAATGGATCGTCGCTCGATCGTCAGTGTCTGTGACTGCGCCATACCTGCTCCCTCGACGGCTCCGGTTAGCGATGGACAGGGCACCCTGCCGAAGGGAATCGGCTCGGTCGTCCAATGCCTTGTGCGAAATGAGACACAATTCGCCTCTCCACGCGGTATGGCGTCGCGCGTGAAACTGTCTCATATGTGAGACATCCGCGTTCTTCGGCCGGGAGCGGCTTCCTCACGAGCCTTGGAGGCGGGTTGTGAGGAGGCGCGCAGCGCGGCAGACGTTCTGGGCGAGCGACTGCCAGGTCGACTCGTCGTGCTCGCTGGTCGCAAAGCTGATGCCGATCGACGCCACCGGGAGCCCAGCGCGGTCGAAGACGGGTGCCGCGATGCAGGTGATGCCTTCGGTGGTGAGGTCTGTCTCGATGCTGTAGCCGCGTCGCCGATCTCTCTCGAGCTCGGCACGCAGGTCGAACAGCCGGCGGGAGCCTCGGCCGGTTCTCCAGACGAAGGTCGAGGGGGATGGGTACAGCGCACGCAACTGCGAGTCGGGAAGGTGCATCAGGATGGCCTTACCGACGGCGGTGAGGTGCGCAGGCAGTCGGACCCCGACGTCGGTGATGAGGGGGATCGCGTACCTCCCCGGCGTCTGTTTCAGCAGGTATAAAGCCTCATTCCCATGCAGGATCGCAAGGTGCGAGGTCTCCTTGACCTCCGCTGTCAGGTTCACGAGAAGCGGACGTGCGAGCCGTTGCAGTGGCTTGGAGCGCAGGTAGGCTGACCCGATCTCGAAGGCGGCCACACCGATCGCCCAGGTGCGCTCTTCTGGGAAGTGTGTGACGAAATGCCGTCTCTGCATGTCGCGCAGCATCGCGTACAGAGTCGGCCGCGGGATGTCACAGGCCTCGGCCAGGACCGCCGCCGAGACTGGCTCGGTCCGGCTTGCCAGGTAGAGGAGCACTCGAAGGACGCGATCGGTCGACCGACGGCTTTGCTCCGGCACCGAGGATCCCTACGTCACAACTCTTGCGACGCCCGCCAGTGGAGACCCCCTGCATCGCGGGCCGAACGAATCTTACTCGGGGATCCCGCATCGCGGTAGACGTCGCGGCCATCCAAGCCGTTAACAGAGTCTTGCAGGATGAATGATGTCATGCATAATTCTGTCCCGTGAATGAAAGGCTTCTTGCAGCGGCGCCGCCGACGGAAGCGATGCTCGACCTTTTCCAACGGGTGCGCCTGACACCGACTCAGCGGCGCATCGCCCACAGCCTCCTCCGCCACGCGGACTCCGCCGCCTACCTTTCTGCTGCGGAGGTCGCCGCATTGGCGCAGGTCAGCCAGCCGTCGGTGTCACGCTTTGCGATGGCGCTCGGCTTCGACGGCTATCCGGCGCTTCGGCGCTGGCTACGCGAACTCGCTCCCACCGGCGGAACGCGATCGACTACTGTCGGTAACGAGATCCAAGGGGCGCTTCGCGCCGAGGCAGAGAACCTGCACGGCCTCGCGGACCAGCTCGCCAACCTCGACCGCATCACTGCCGCCGGCAGCTTGCTCGCCGCCAGCCGTCCCCTCCTCGTTCTCGGGCTCCGCGCCGCCGCTCCGCTTGCCGCGTACTTCACCTACTTCGCCGCCAAAGTGCTCCCTGACGTACGCGCACTCGACACCGGCGGAAGCCTGCTCTATGACCGGCTGGACCAGGCACGCGCGGCTGGAGCAACCGCCATGCTGGCGATCGTGCTGCCACGCTACCCGCGGGAATCGATCGACGCGGTACGCGAGGCGCAGCAGATCGGCCTGTCCGTCGTGGTGATCAGCGATTCCCCGATCAGCCCGGTCGCCGAGCACGCAGACGTCGTCCTCCACGCCCCGGTCGGCACCCAGCTTGTCTTCGATCTGCACACCGCCCCGATGGCGCTTTCCATGGCGGTGCTGCAAGCGATCTGCGATGCCAACCCAGCGGACACACAACGACGACTGGAGGAGTTCGAAGAATCCGCCGCCCAGCGTCAGGTCTTCGCGGGCTAGCCCTGGACCTGAAGGAAGGACGCCGAGCGGCACCTCTTGAAGAGGAGGTCAGATGCCCGACCTTGTTCGCGCCCCGCGTGGCACCAGCCTCACCGCCCGCGGCTGGCCCCAAGAGGCCGCGCTGCGGATGCTCCAGAACAACCTCGATCCGGACGTCGCGGAACGGCCAGACGAGCTCGTCGTCTACGGCGGGTCCGGCAAGGCCGCCCGCGACTGGCCGTCTTTCCACGCTCTGATCCGCACTCTGGCCACGCTGGCCGACGACGAGACGATGCTCGTACAGTCCGGCCGACCGGTCGGGGTGTTCCGCACCCACGAGTGGGCACCCCGAGTCCTGCTCGCCAACTCGAACCTGGTCGGCGACTGGGCCACCTGGCCAGAGTTTCGACGGCTGGAGCGCCTAGGCCTCACCATGTTCGGCCAGATGACAGCCGGCTCGTGGATCTACATCGGGACGCAGGGCATCCTGCAGGGCACCTACGAGACGTTCGCGGCCGTCGCGGCAAAGCGGTTCAACAACACGCTGGCCGGCACGCTGACACTGACCGCAGGGTGTGGTGGCATGGGCGGTGCCCAGCCGCTCGCCATCACCATGAACGGCGGCGCTTGCCTCATCATCGACGTCCACCCCGGCCGGTTGCAGCGACGGGTGCAGACCCGATACCTCGACATGGTGGCACCTACCCTGGACGAAGCGCTGCGCCTGGTATTGGCGGCACGTGCCGAGCGACGAGCACTCTCGGTTGGCGTGGTCGGCAACGCCGCTACCCTCGTGCCGGAGATCCTCCGCCGTGGCGTACCCGTCGACATCGTCACCGACCAGACCAGCGCGCACGACCCGCTTTCTTACGTACCCGAAGGCGTCGACTATGCGGACGCGCCCGACTACGCGGCCCGCAAACCGGAGGAGTTCGCCCGGCGCGCGTACGAGTCGATGGCGAAGCACGTGGAAGCCATGGTCGGCTTCCTCGACGCGGGTGCGGAGGTCTTCGACTACGGCAACTCCCTTCGCGGAGGAGCCGCCGAGGGCGGGTTCGGGCGGGCCTTCGCATTTCCCGGCTTCGTCCCGGCGTACATCCGGCCTTTGTTCTGTCAAGGAAAAGGACCGTTCAGGTGGGTCGCGCTCTCCGGCGATCCCGCCGACATCGCTGCCACCGACGCCGCCATTCTCGAGCTGTTCCCGGAAAACGAATCGCTGACCAGGTGGATCCGCCTTGCCGGCGAACGCGTGCAGTTCCAAGGACTGCCCGCGCGCATCTGTTGGCTCGGGTACGGCGAACGCGACCGCGCTGGGCTGCGGTTCAACGAGATGGTCGCCGCTGGTGAAGTCGCCGCGCCCATCGTCATCGGCCGCGACCATCTGGACTGCGGCTCGGTCGCCTCACCACACCGGGAAACCGAGGGCATGGCCGACGGCTCCGACGCGATCGCCGACTGGCCCCTGCTCAACGCGCTCCTCAACACCGCCAGCGGTGCGTCGTGGGTGTCCATCCACCATGGCGGTGGCGTGGGCATCGGCAAGTCGATCCACGCCGGGCAGGTGACGGTAGCGGACGGCACGCCGCTTGCCGCGCAGAAGATCGAACGGGTGCTCACCAACGATCCCGGCATGGGCGTGATCCGCCACGTGGACGCGGGGTACGAGCTGGCGGAGAAGGTCGCCGAAGCAGCGGGGATACGCGTCCCGATGCGTGAGGCCAAGGCGGAAGGCGTCATCGAGTGACGATCGAGGACTTCCAAGCGTTGTGGGACACCCTCACCCCGATCGGCCGGAGCGCGACCACCGGTGGTTACGTGCGCTTCTCGTGGTCGGCTGCTGACCGCGAGCTGCGGGAGTGGTTCGCGAAGCAGGCGACGGCGCGTGACCTCGCGGTGGAGACCGACCGCAACGGCAACATGTGGGCATGGTGGGGCTCACCCGACAGTGGGGACGCTGTCGTCACCGGTAGCCACGTCGACTCCGTGCCCCATGGGGGCGCGTACGACGGTCCGCTCGGGATCGTGTCGGCGTTCCTCGCTGTTGACGTCCTGAGGGCGCGCGGTGCGCGGCCGGTCCGACCGATCGGCGTCGTGGGGTTCACGGAAGAAGAAGGCGCGCGGTTCGGGGTCGCCTGCCTCGGGTCGCGACTGCTCGTCGGCGCGATCGCCCCAGAACGGGCGTCCCGCCTACGGGATGCCGACGGCGTGACGCTCGCTGAGGCGATGACCGCGGCGGGCGCGGATCCGTCTGGTCTTGGTCCTGATCCGGAGAGGCTTGCCCGAATCGGAGCGTTCGTGGAGCTGCACATCGAGCAGGGGCGTGCGCTCGCGGACCAGAACGCCGCGGTCGGTGTGGCGTCGGCGGTCTGGCCACACGGTCGCTGGCGGTTCGATTTCGAAGGAGAAGGCAACCACGCCGGCACCACCCCGATGGGTGACCGGCGCGACCCGATGCTCACCTGCGCCTACACCGTCCTCGCCGCGAACGAGGACGCGCGGAGGCTTGACGTCCACGCGACGATCGGTCAGGTGCGCGTGGAGCCCAACGCCACCAACGCGATCCCGTCTCGGGTGAGCGGCTGGCTCGACGCCCGCGCCCCGGACCAGGGTCGTCTGTCCACCTTCGTCGAGGCGCTGGAGAACCGGGTGCGCGACCGAGCACGGCGCGACGGCACCACGGTGCAGGTGACGCTCGAGTCTGTCTCACCGCTTGTCGAGTTCGACCACAGGCTCCGCGACCGAATCGTCGCGACACTCGGTCAGGCTCCAGTCCTGCCGACACAGGCCGGACACGACGCTGCCGTGCTCGCGTCGCACGTGCCTACCGCGATGCTGTTCGTGCGCAACCCCACCGGCGTGTCGCACGCACCCACCGAGCACGCCACGGCCGCCGACTGCACGGCTGGGGTACGAGCGCTCGCCGCCGTCCTCGAGGAGCTGGCATGTCGGTAGCGACACGCTATTGGGCCGAGCTCGCCTGGCTGGGTGACGGCGAACCACGCCGCGACGTCCTCATCGAGGTCGAGAATGGCGGCATCACCGCGGTGACACCGGGTGTCCGCCACCCCGGACCCGACACCGTACGCCTCCCGGGCCTCACCCTCCCAGGACTCGCCAACGTCCACTCCCACGCCTTTCACCGCGCGTTGCGCGGCCGCATCCAGACCGGTGCGGACAGCTTCTGGACGTGGCGTGATCACATGTACGACATCGCGGCACGGCTGGAACCCGACACCTACCACGCGTTGGCCCGCGCCACCTATGCCGAGATGGCCCTTGCCGGCGTCACGTCTGTCGGTGAGTTCCACTACCTGCACCGTGCGCCGAACGGCCTCGCCTATGCGGACCCGAACGCGATGAGCCATGCGCTGATCGCCGCGGCGCGCGAGGCTGGCGTGCGGATCACGTTGCTGGACACGCTCTACCTGACCGCGTCGGTGGATGGCGCGCCGCTCGAGGGCCCCCAGCGCCGGTTCAGCGACCAGGATCTCGACGGCTGGAGCGCCCGGCACTCCGCCCTCGCCGACGCCCTCGCCCGCGTCCCCGGCACACGCATCGGCGCCGCCCTCCACTCGGTGCGCGCCGTGCCGGCCGAGCTCATCCCCGCCTTCGTGGAGCAGACCGCCGGTGTCCCCTTGCACGTGCACCTGTCCGAGCAACAAGCCGAGAACGACGCCTGCCTGGCGTACCACGGAAAAACCCCCACCCAACTGCTGGCTGATGCCGGCGCACTAGGCGCCCGCACGACAGCGGTGCACGCCACTCACCTCGCCGACGTCGATCTGACGCTGCTCGGCGACACCCGCACGACCGTCTGCCTCTGTCCGACCACCGAACGGGACCTGGCCGACGGCATCGGACCCGCGAGGGCTCTCGCCAGCTCCGGCAGCTCGCTGTGTCTCGGCTCGGACAGCCACGCGGTCATCGATCTGTTCGAGGAGGCACGTGCGGTCGAGTTCCATGAGCGGCTGCGCTCAGGACGGCGCGGCCATTTCCTTCCCGCCGAACTGCTGACCGCGACGACGAGCGCTGGGCACGCGGCCCTGGGTTGGCCGGACGCCGGACGCATCGCACCGGGCGCGAGAGCGGACCTGGTCACCGTGCGGCTCGACACGGTCCGCGCTGCCGGGCTCGACGAAGCCGGAGCGGCCGCGGCAGTCCTCTTCGCAGCCACCGCGGCCGATGTCTCCCATGTGGTGTGCGACGGCAGAGTCATCGTGCGCGACGGCATGCACTGTGCGATCCCTGACGTGCCAGGAGCACTCGCGGCCGCGATCAAGGCGGTGGCCGGGTGACCGTCGATCACGTGGATGGTGAGGCCATGGGCAGCCTGGTGGTGACGAACATCGGCGAGCTCGTGACCAACGACGCGACGCTCGGCGAGGGGATGCTCGGCGTCCTCCGCGACGCGGCGATCGTCGCCGAGAACGGCCGGGTCGCCTGGGTCGGGCCTGCCGCACGCGCCCCCGCAGCGGACGCCGCGCTCGACGCCGCTGGACGTGCGGCGCTCCCGGGATTTGTGGACAGCCACACCCATCTGGTGTTTGCCGGTGACCGCGGGGGCGAGTTCGCCACTCGGATGTCCGGTGCGCCGTACACCGGCGGCGGCATCCGCACCACCGTCGCGGCCACCCGAGCGGCGAGTGACGACGAGCTGCGCGAGACCGTCGGTCGACTGCGTCGCGAGGCGCTGCGCCAGGGCACCACCACGATCGAGATCAAGTCCGGTTACGGGCTGACCGTGCCTCACGAGGTGCGGTCGCTTCGCATCGCCGCCGAGGTTTCGGCGGAGACGACGTTCCTCGGCGCGCACGTGGTGCCACCCGAGTACGCCGATCGGCCCGACGAGTACGTGTCGTTGGTCTGCGGTGAGATGGTCACCGCCGCCGCGCCGTACGCCCGGTGGGTCGATGTGTTCTGCGAGCGGGGGGCGTTCGACGAGGACCAGTCGCGAGCGGTGCTGTCGGCCGGGATTGCAGCGGGTCTCATGCCCCGGGTCCACGCCAACCAGCTCGGCCCGGGTCCGGGGGTGCGGCTCGCCGTGGAGGTGCAGGCGGCGAGCGCCGACCACTGCACCTACCTGGCGGACGCGGACGTGGACGCCCTCGCCGGCTCCGCCACGGTGGCAACACTGCTGCCCGGGGCGGAGTTCTCGACCCGATCGCCGTACCCGAACGCCCGGCGGCTGCTCGACGCTGGTGTCACCGTCGCCCTCGCGACCGACTGCAACCCCGGCTCGTCGTACACCACGTCGATGTCCTTCTGCCTGGCGCTCGCCGTACGGGACATGCGGATGACTCCCGAGGAGGCGGTGTGGGCGGCCACCGCGGGCGGAGCCCGGGCGCTGCGTCGGACGGACGTCGGACACCTGGCCGTCGGCAGCCGCGCTGACGTGGTGCTGCTCGACGCACCCTCCTACCTGCACCTGGCCTACCGGCCAGGGGTCCCGCTGATCCATGAGGTCATCCAGGACGGAGTTCTGACATGACACGTGTCGTAACTGTCGGGCCGACTGGCGTGAGCCCGGCCGATGTCATCGCGGTGGCGCGGCAGGACGCCCGTGTCGAGATCGACCCGACCGCATTCGAGGCGATGGCCGCGTCACGGTCGGTGGTCGACGAGATCGAGCGGGAGGGCCGGCCGGTCTACGGAGTCTCCACCGGGTTCGGTGCACTCGCCGACACCCCCATCCCGCCAGAGCGGCGCGTAGAGCTGCAGCACGCACTGATCCGTTCGCACGCCGCAGGGGCCGGTGCCCCAATGCCACGCGAGGTGGTCCGGGCCATGATGTTGCTACGTGCGCGTTCGCTCGCATGTGGCCGCTCCGGTGTTCGTCCGTCGATCGCGCAGTCGCTCGTGGACCTGCTCAACCATGACATCACGCCGTGGGTGCCTGAGCACGGCTCACTCGGCGCCTCTGGGGATCTCGCGCCGCTCGCCCACTGTGCCCTCGTCTTGCTCGGCGAGGGGTGGGTGCTGGGCAAGGACGGCAGTCGCCGGCCGGCCAGGCAGGTCCTTGAAGAAGCCGGCTTGTCACCTGTGACCCTCGCCGCGAAGGAAGGCCTCGCGCTGATCAACGGCACTGACGGCATGTTGGGCATGCTGCTGCTCGCGCTCAGCGATGCTGCTCACCTGTTCACCATGGCGGACCTCACCGCCGCGCTCGCGATCCAGGCGATGCTCGGCAGCGATCGGCCGTTCCGTCGCGAACTGCATACGATCCGGCCGCATCCAGGACAGCTGGCCAGCGCGGAGAACATCTTCCGACTGCTCCAGGACTCGGTGATCATGGATTCGCACCGCCACGACACCAAACACGCGGTGCAGGACGCGTACTCCATGCGATGTGCGCCGCAGGTGGCCGGTGCGGCACGAGACACTCTCGACTTCGCCCGCCGTGTAGCGGAACGCGAACTGGGCTCCGTCGTGGACAACCCGGTGGTGCTGTCGGACGGTCGCGTGGAGCACACTGGCAACTTCCATGGCGCCCCGCTCGGTTTCGCGGCCGACTTCCTCGCGATCGGCGCCGCAGAAGTCGGCGCGATCGCCGAACGACGGGTCGACCGACTCCTCGACGTGTGCCGCTCCCGAGGCCTCCCTGCGTTCTTGACCCCAGACCCAGGCGTCAACTCCGGTCTCATGATCGCCCAGTACACGGCAGCTGCGATGGTGGCGGAGAACCGTCGTCTGGCCGCGCCGGCGTCGGTGGACTCCCTGCCCACGTCGGGGATGCAGGAGGACCACGTCTCGATGGGTTGGGCGGCCACCGTGAAGCTGCGTCGGGTCTTGGACAACCTGACGACGATTCTCGCCATCGAGCTCCTGGCCGCCGTGCGCGCCCTGCAGCTACGCGCGCCCCTCACCCCTTCACCTGCGGGCCGCATCGCGGTCGAAGCGGTCTCCGCCTTCGCTGGGGAGCCGGGGCCTGATCTCTTCCTCGCCCCGGCGCTGGAGTCCGCTCGCGAGTTGGTCGCCGGCACCGAGCTGCGCGCGGCTGTCGAGGCGGCCGTGGGTCCGCTGCGCTGAGCCAGGCGAAAGGCCCTGGGCCCGGACAGGGAGGACCTCCATGCGCGGACCGAGGCTCGACGGTCGACGGGCGATCGGGTCCGAGTCGGGGGTTCGCTCACAGACTGAACAGATCCGCGTGGCACCGCATGCACGAAAGGCTTCTCACGCAGCAGCCGGCCGCGAGCATCAGGTGCGGATGGACCTCGGACGGTTTGCCGACCGGCCCCAGGTCGTCGGTCCACGGCACGCCGACGCGTCGCTGCTGCGGGCGGGTCGGGCGTACGAGATGGGGATCAGCCGGTGATCCAGGAGTTGACTGTACGCTGCCAGGCGACGTCCTGCCAGAACGGATGGTGCGGAGCCGCGTTGCTGCACAGGATCGCGCCCCAGTAGTCCAGCCGTAGGCATTCGGTCACCGCGAACTCGCAGATGTCCTTGCCGACGGGTCCTTCCTCGAAGCTCGTCCGGAGCGGGGTGTAGCCAACGTAACCCTCGCCGATCACGGCAGGAATCCCGTGCCGGCGGGCGAAGTCGGCGTAGGCCTCCAGCCTGCCGCGGATCATGTCGCGCATCGACTGGCGGTAGAGGTGGTAGTTCTCGTAGAGGTAGAGGTCCCACTTGACCGGATCCACCCAGTCGTGGGTGTAGAACAGCCGGCGCGGGACGCCCGTGGCGTCGAGGCGCCACTCGTCGTCGGGAAGCCACTCCTCGAAAGGCGGGGCGTCCGGTCGCAGCAGCCGCTGCGCCAACGGCGTCGGGAACGGTGCGTCGGACCACAGGCCGACCTCTTCGAAGAGCTGGCGGAGCACGCCGTAGGCGTAGATGTGAAAGTGCGCCACCTGCAGGTTCGACGCCACGTCGTCGAGCCGGTAGGGCTGCGGCTCGGAGTAGCACGCCGTGACGAGGATGTCGGGATGGCGCTTGCGGATGATGTCGACCCCTGACTCGATGTACGGACGGATCGCGGCGACGACGTCCTCACCTTCCTCGGCGACGTCGATCAGGCGGGTGCCGCGGTTGTCGACCTCGTTGTGCAGCTCCACGTAGGCGATCCGGTCGGCCACGCCGTTCTCCTTGCAGAAGTCGACGAGCCGGCTCATCGCCTCGCCGAGAGCAGTGCAGCGTTCCCGCGGCGGTATGGCGACCAGTCTGTCGTACTGCTCGGATGTCGCGAAGAAGCTGGGCGTCTGCTGGTACTCCCAGCTCGACACGATGATGTAGCAGTCGTGGCGCGCGGCGGCACGGAACAACGCGAGCAGGTGCTCCCTCCCGTCGAGCGTCGCACCGCCGGCGTTGTTGTACCACCGTGTGCCCTGGCCGAATCCCCTGCCCAGGTTGGCGATCCGCAGCGGACCGGGTGCATCGTCGCCGCCGAAGAGCGTGAGCGGCATGGCACAGATGCGGACGGTGTTGTAGCCGCGTTCCCGAGCCTCGGCGAAGGCGCGATCCAGGTCGTCGAACGGCTCACCCGGCGTCGTCTGGGTGAACCAGCTGAAGTCCCACAAGGTGATCGTCAGTCGATCCGGCAGGTGATCGGGGATCTGGAAGGTCATCGTGAGTCCTTTCCTCTTCGGGAGAGTCGCGCCTCGACGGGTGCGAGCTAGCCTCGCCTGGTGCGGGCCCCTGCCGTGGCGGGCACGCACTCGCCGCGCCTGGTCATTGTGGGGGTCATCGGGCGGCGCCCGCCGTGAGACCGGCGATGAACTGTCTCGTGGCGAACGCGAAGGCCACGAAGATCGGGAGGACGCCGATCGTCGTGCCGAGCATCACCGCCGACGCGTCGTTGCCGCCGGTGGCCGTGTTGAGCTGGGTGAGCGCGAGGGGCAACGTGAACTTCTCGGTCTCGTTCAGGATGATGAGCGGCATCAGGAAGTTGTTCCAGCTCAGCATGAAGCTCCAGATGCCGAGCGCCGCAAGGCCCGGTCGGATGAGCGGCAGGACCACGCGCCAGTAGATCCACATGTCTCCCGCGCCGTCGATGCGCGCCGCGTCGTAGAGCTCGGTCGGGATCGACGCATCGACCACCTGCCGCATCCAGAAGACACCGAAGCCGGTGGCGGCGCCGGTGAGGATGAGCGGCCAGTACGTATTGACCCAACCGAACTCCTTCATCTCGACGAACCACGGGATCAGCCCGGCGGCCGGCGGGATGAACAGCGTCAGCAACACCGAGCCGTAGAGCACACGGTGTCCGGGCGCTTCGCGGAACCGGGAGAACCCGTAGCCCGCGAGCGAGCTCACCAAGAGCACGAGGAGGGTGTGGGCCAGGGAGACGTAGGCCGTGTTGCCCAATGCGCGGAAGATGTTGAGCGAGTCCTGCAATCGCGCGAAGTTGTCGACCAGCGCGGTCCCGGGCAGGAGCGGCGGTGGGAAGTCGAAGACCTCAGCCGTGGAACGGGTCGCGAGCACCGCCATCCAGTAGAGCGGGAACACGAACACCAGCGTCGTGATCGCGACCGCGATCGTGATCACGATTCGAGGGATGCGGTGGCCGACATCGCTCATGCTTGCCTCCGCAACAGCCGGGCGTTGATCGCGGAGAACACGAGGATCAACGCGAAGATGACGTACGACGTGGCCGACGCGAGGCCGAAGTTGAACTCCTGGAAGGCCGACTGGTAGAGGTAGGTCCCCAGCACTTGCGCGGAGTTCGCGGTGCCGTAGGTTCCCCCGGTGAGGACGTACGGCTCGTCGAAGAGCTGGAACGCGCCCACGGTCGACGAGATCGCGCTGTAGAGGATGAAGGGCACCATCAACGGCAGCGTGATGCGGAAGAACACCTGCCGTTCGCTCGCGCCGTCGACCCGTGCGGCGCCGTAGAGCTCGCGTGGGATCGCCTGCAGGCCGGCAAGGAAGATGATGAGGTGCCAGCCGGTCCAGCGCCAGGCGATGAGCAGGATGACCAGCGGTTTGATCCACACCGTCGAGTCCAGCCACTCGAAGGTCACCCGCTCACCCGTCACCCACGACAGGACCGCGTTGACGATTCCCGCATGCGAGGAGAACATGACGCTCGCGATGATCCCGGTGACGGCTGGGGCGACGAGCAAGGGGAACAGGAAGACGACGCGGAAGAACCCCTTGGCGACGAGCACGTACTCGTTGATGAGGTACGCGAGGACGAACGCGATGCCCATCGTCAGGACGGTCGACCCGACCCAGATGTAGACGGTGTTCCAGATGGCCTTCCGGAACACCGGATCGCCGAAGAGGATCAGGTAGTTGCCGAACCCGACCCACTCCGGGTCGGAGAGCCCGTCCCAGCGCAGGAAGCTGATCACCAACGAAGCGGCGATCGGGAACGCGCCGAAGATTCCGAACAGGATGAAGAACGGCGTGATGCAGAGGTAGAAGGCGCGGTTGTTGCGCAGCCGCGCCTTCCGAAGGGCTGCACGCCGCTCACCGGACTCGCCGGAAGTGGCGCCAGATCGACGCTGTGGCAGCGAGGCTGCCATGTTCGGTGGCGATACCGTCATGACCCTAACCTGAGGCCTTGTTCTCGACCCGTCGTTGTGCGGCGGCTAGAGCGTCGTCGATGCTCGCCTTGTCCTTCATGACCTCGTTCACGGCGTCTCCCAAGGCGTCGGCCGCTTCCGGGTCGTTCGGGTTCGTCACCGGCTTCTGCATGTCCTCAGAGACCTGCGCGAAGACCTCGTTGACGTTCTGCCCGGCGTAGAAGTCGTCGGGTTCGTTCATCCACGACTCCTTGGTCGCCGGCATCCAGGCCGGGTACAAGTCGTTCTCGCGGTACATCGTGCGCAGGCTGTCGGAGTCCTGGGTGACGAACTTGATGAACTCCCAGGCCGTCGCCTTGTTCTTGCTCGTCTCGAGGATCCCGATGAAGTCACCACCGGAGTTGAAGGCTTCGTTGCCGTTGTACTCCGGAGCGAACGCCACGCCCCACTTCCCGGCGGTCTCCGGGGCGTAGACGCTCTTGACGTTTCCTCCGAACCAGTTGCCGATCAGGAACGTCGCCACGGTGCCGTTCTTGATCGCGGCACCCCACTCCTGGGTCCACTGCTCGAACGGTCCGACCAGGCCGGCGTCGTAGGCCCGCTTGGCGTAGTTGAGCGCTTCCTTCATCTCTGGAGCGGTGAGCATGCAGGTGCCGGACTCGTCGAAGTACGAGATCCCAGCCTGCGCGCGGATCGCGTTGACGATCGCCATCGGGGTGTCGACGAGCCAGCGCTGGTCGGGGATCACGACCTTCTTGCCCTCGTTGAGGTAGTCGTCCCAGGTCTTGAACACATCGTGGACCTCGTCGGGTTCGGTCGGCAGGCCGACCTCCTCGAGCACGTCGCGCCGGTAGAAGAGCCCACCGGGTCCTGTGTTCTTCGGCAGGACGAAGACCCGTCCGCTCTCCTCGTCGGCCGCGTAGCTCCACGAGAAGGACGCGTAGTTGCCTGCGCTCCCCGTGGCGTTGTACGGCTCCTCGGCCAGGTTGACGAACCCCGGCTTTCCTTTGAACTTCGCGACGTTGGTGATCTCGACCATGGCCACGTCGGGGCCGCTGCCCGACACCAATGTCGCGAGCAGCTTGTTGTGGTACTGGTCGCCGGCGAAGGCCTGGACCTTCACCTTGACGCCCGGGTGCTTCTTCTCGAAGATCGGTACGGTCTTCTCGAACGTCTTGTCGTTGTCCGGCCAAGTCCAGACGGTGATCTCGCCGCCGACCTCACCTGTGGACTCGGAGTCCTCACCACAGCTGGAGAGAAGACCGGAAAACAGAGCCGCTCCGCCAAGACTCGCGGTTGCTGAGAGGAGCCCCCGCCGGCTGAATCGATGGTGCTTCTGCATGGTTTGCCCACTCCTTTGTAGAGTGCGTCAGCCCGGGCAAGGAGCCCGGTGATCATCTCACCATTCGGCAAGAGAACCGTCGTCACGTCGCCACATCGGCGTTCGCCATTCGGAGGCGAGCTGCGACGCGCGTTCGACGGCCCGTTCGTCGATCTCGATACCGAGTCCCGGACCATCCAGTCGGGCGATGAATCCGTTCTGGTGGGTCAGCACCGAACGGTCCACGAGATAGTCGAGCAGGTCGGCACCGTCGTTGTAGTGGATGCCGGTGCTCTGCTCCTGGATGAGGTAGTTGGGAGTGGCGAACCCCACCTGCAGGCTCGCGGCGAGCGCGATCGGCCCGAGCGGGCAGTGGGGTGCGACCGCCACGTCGTAGGCCTCCGCCATCGCGGCGATCCTGCGTACTTCGGAGATTCCCCCCGCGTGCGAGAGGTCGGGTTGGATCACGGCGACACCCGACCCCAGGACGGTACGAAAATCCCACCGTGAATACAGCCGCTCGCCGGTGGCGATCGGCACGCTGGTGCTTGCCGTCACTTCGCTGAGCCGGTCGCTGATCTCCGGAACGACCGGTTCCTCGACGAAGAGCGGTAGATACTCCTCGAGCAGCGGCAGAACCCGCCGAGCCATGGGGAGGGTCATCCGCCCGTGGAAGTCCACGGCGATGTCGATCTCGTCGCCGACCGCCTCGCGTACGGCGGCCAACCGCTCCACGATGAGGCGGATCTCGGCCGGTGTGTCGAGCAACCGGAGCTTGCCCGAGGCGTTCATCTTGACGGCGGTCAGGCCGTCGTCGACCCGGGCCTTGGCGGCTTCGACGAGATCGGTTGGATCGTCCCCGCCGATCCAGCTGTACACCCGGGCCCGATCACGCACGGGCCCGCCCAGCAAGGCGTGCACCGGCGCGCCCCGAACCTTGCCGGCGATGTCCCACAGCGCCTGGTCGATGCCCGCCACCGCGCTCGACAGCACGGGACCGCCGCGATAGAAGCCGCCCTTGGTCAGCGTCTGCCAGTGGTCTTCGATCAGCAGGGGGTCTTTCCCTACGAGGTATTCGGCGCACTCATCCACCGCGGTCGCGACCGTGCGGAGCCGACCCTCGACGATCGGCTCGCCCCAGCCGGTCACACCCTCGTCGGTGTCGATGCGCAGGAACAACCAGCGTGGCGGCACCGGGTAGGTACGCAGGCTGGTGATCTTCACGAGCGTCCTCCTTTGCGGGAGCTCGCGGTTACGGTCGTCCGAGACGTACGAGATCCGCTTCCCGACTTCGTGGCACGGGCGCGCCGGCCCCGCCTGGTCGTGTCGAGGTCTCGGCGGGCCTTCTCCAGCAGGGCTCGCATGGCCCGCTCCGCCCGATCCGGGTCGCCATCGCGTACGGCCTCGAAGACCGCGCGGTGCGCCGGGACGGGATCGTCGCGGGGGTTGGAACCGTGGACCAGCCGGTCACGGGTCGCGAGGCCGGTCTCGATCACGACCTCCATGCGCACCAACAGCTCGTTGTGGGTTGCGGAGAGCAGCGCCCGATGGAACCTGAGGTCGGCCGCCACCTCGTCGACCGGTTTGCCGACGGCGATGGCCATCGCGTCAAGCGTCTCCTGCAGGGCCGCGATGTCGGCGTCCGTACGCCGGAGAGCCGCGAGCCGCGCCCCGGCCGGCTCCACAACCTCGCGGACCTCGTGCAGGTTGTCGAGGAACGCGTCGTCGGTGCGGTCGGCGAACTGCCACCGGATCACGTCGCCGTCGAGAAGGTTCCAGTCCGAGCGCGGACGGACGAACGTGCCACGCTTCTGCCGGGCGTCGACCAGCCCTTTGGCGGCGAGCACCTTGAGCGCCTCGCGGAGCACGGTGCGGCTCACGTCGAGTTCCGTCTCCAGGGCCGCGAGATCGATCGTCTGGCCCTCGGACAGCTCGCCGGAGAGGATGCGGCGGGCAAGCTCCCGCACGGTCTGGCCGTGCAGTCCTCGGCGCGAGTAGACAGCCACGGGGACACCTTAGAACAACACATTAATTATGACTACATCTTGACAACCGATTGCGCGGCGGTCATGCTCGGCAAACCGGACAAACGCTCGAGATCGGTCGGGCGTAGCGCGTTGGGGGTAGACGCCGGCTCACGATTCACCGACTTCGCAGGAGGCTGCCCATGCGCCGGGTCCCGCGTCGTACCGTTCTGCAGACCGCGGCTCTGTTTCCACTTGGTTCGTACGTCATCACGGGCAGTAGCACTGCTCTTGCCGCACCGGTTCGCAGTCAGCCCACGGCGACGAGCACGCCCACGCTGCCGCCACACGGCGACCGGGAGCCATCCGGCACCGAGCTTCGCACCATCGACGACACCGGCGTGGTGTTCCAGTACGGCACGGTCGTTCCGTCGTTCGACGGGTGGCGTACGAAGGAACCCACGCGAAGCTATCGCAACCTCGACGGCACCTGGCGGTTTTGCTTCGACCCTGACGCGGTCGGTGAGGACGAGGGCTGGCATCGCCCCGACTACTCCGACTCCGGATGGAACGCGATTTCCGTACCGTCGGCCTGGGACCTTGCGGACACCCCGGGTTTCGGTGGGTACGACGGGAGCCGGTTCGGTGAGGGCACCGCGTTCGTGGACGGCTACGCGTGGTACCGGACCACGGTTCGGCTTCCCGGTGTCTGGGCCGCCCGCCACGTCCGGCTCTGCTTCCTCGCCGTCAACTACCACGCGACCGTGTGGGTCAACGGGGTCCACGTCGGAACCCACGAAGGCGGCCACGCGCCGTTCGCGCTACCGGTCGGCGACGCGCTGCGGCCCGGGCGGGAGAACACGATCGTCGTCCGCGTGCACCGACGAGCGTCGTACGACAGCTACAACCCGACGGGCTCGCCGATCCGCGACCCGTACGCCGTCCCGTGGGCCCCGGTCGACTACTGGCCGTACGCCGGCATCACGCGGTCGGTGTGGCTCGAGGCTGTGCCCCAGGCGACCATCGCCAAGCTGCTGCTCGCCGCCGGTGACGGTCGGCTCGACGCGCGGGTCGTCGTCGAGAACCGCGGCGAGGAGACCTTCGAAGGCCACGTGCTCGTCGATCCGGGCAAGGGCACGGGCGGGAAGTCGACCAAGGTGCCGGTCCGCGTGCCAGCCGGTGGCGTCTCCGTGGCAAAGGCGCAGATTCCGATTCCGAAAGCCCGGCCGTGGAGCGCCGAGCGGCCCGTGGTGCTGACCGCGATGGCGTCGCTCACGACTGGGCGGTCCGGGAACCGGGTCGACGTGCTGAGCAGCCGTTACGGCATGCGGACGGTCGAGGTCCGCGACAGCAAGTTCTTGGTCAACGGTCAACCGACCTTCCTCAAGGCGATCAACTGGCACGAGGAATCTGCGGCCCACGGTAGGTCGATGACCCGAAAGGAGTACGACCACGAGCTCGGGCACGTCCTCGCCATGAACCTCAACGGCGTACGCAACTGCGTCTACCCGCGTCATCCGTACACCTACGACTGGGCCGACGAGCACGGTGTCTACGTGATGGACGACACCGACAACATGTGGATGAACACCGAGCAGATCAAGCTGCAGACCGAGCAGTACGGTCTGTCGCGAGCGATCGCGCTCACCATGGCGTGGAACAACCACAACCACCCGTCGGTCGTCATCTGGTGCCTGCAGAACGAATCCGAGATCGATCCCGATGGCGCGCCGATCTATCGCGCATGGCTCGCCGACATGAAGGCGGCGGTGAAGGCGGTCGACCTCGCGGGCCGTCCAGTCACGTGGGCGTCGTCGACGAGCTGGGACCCGGCGTTCGACATCGCCGACGTCGTGGGCTTCAACGAGTACTTCGGCTACTTCTACGGCACGAACGAAGACCTCGGGCCGACGCTCGATGCCGTCCACCAGAACCATCCGGGCAAGCCCATCATGATCACGGAGAACGGCTCCTGGTCGTTCTTCGGTCATCACGGCCCGGAAACCGAGCCAGGGACCGAGGAGTGGCAGGCGATGAACTTCCGCTCCCACTGGGCGCAATGCGCTGAACGCACCGACTTCGTGGCGGGCTACTTCTTCTGGGTGCTCAAGGACTACAAGCAACGCAGGGGATACAACCTGGAATACAACGGGATCTCGGAGATGGGGACGCTTGCCTTCGACTCGCGAACCAAGCGCCTGGTCTACGACGAGATCCGCAACGCGACCTTGTGAGGCGAATCAACGTGCTCCGACTTGCCATCGGCGTGGTCTCGCTTGCGCTCTCGGCGTTCGCGCTGCCGTCCGACATCACAAATGCGAACAGTCTGGCCTCCTACGCCGGCCTTGCGTCTCGTGCCGGTGCCGCGGTGGTCATCACGGTGAACGGTGAGGACTCCGGCCGGGTCTTCGACGGTGTCGGTGGTGTGAGCGCCGGCGGGTCGACTCGCCTGCTCGTCGACTATCCCGAGCCAGAACGCAGCCAGATCCTCGACTACTTGTTCCAGCCGAACTACGGTGCCGCGCTCGACATCCTGAAGGTCGAGATCGGTGGCGACGTGGACGCGACGGTGGGCGCCGAGGCGAGCCACATGCGCACCCGTGACGAGGTCGACTGCTCGCGCGGCTACGAGTGGTGGCTCATGCGGGAAGCCAAGAAGCGCAATCCCGACATCAAGTTCTACGGACTGCCCTGGGGAGCGCCGGGATGGTTTGACGGCGGCTACTGGTCGCCGGACCGGGTGGACTACCTCGTCACCTGGCTGCAATGCGCTCGCGAGAACGGATTCGAGATCGACTACCTTGGAGCGGCCAACGAGAGCGGGTTCGAAGGCGAGATCTCCAAGCGCCTCGCCGCGGCGCTCGATGCGGCCGGCTTCGGGGACGTCAAGATCGTCGCGACCGACAACCACAACCCGCCGGACTACTGGTTCGCCGTCCCGGAGATCACGTCGGATCCGGAGCTGGACGCGGCCATCGACGTCCTGGGAGAACACGACGTCTGCGTGTGGCGCACGCTGCAGCGTGAATGCCACGCGAGTGAGGCCGCGCTGGCATCCGGCAAGCCGTTGTGGGACTCGGAGAACAGCACGCAGGACTACGACGTGGGCGCGCACCCGCTCACCCGCGCGATGAACCGGCACTACATCGACGCCAAGATCACCGGAAACCTCAACTGGGCGTTGATTTCGGCGTGGTACGACAACTTCCCGATCGGTGGCACCGGCTTGATGCTCGCCGAGCGCCCGTGGTCGGGGTACTACGAGGTGGGCCCAAGCATCTGGGTGGACGCGCACACGACCCAGTTCACCGAGCCGGGGTGGCGCTATCTCGACGGCGCGACCGGCTACACGCCAGGTGGTGCGAGCTACGTGGCACTGCGTTCGCCTGACACCGGTGACTACACGATCGTGGTCGAGACGCTCGACTCCACGCAGGAGGAGACGATACGCATCGACGTCACCGGTGGGCTGTCGCTTGTGCCGGTCACCGTGTGGTCGAGCAACCTCGCGACCGAGAAGACCGACGACGACTTCATCAGGCAGGGTCGGATCGATGCGAGCGACGGGTCGTACGACATCACGATCGAGCCGGGTCGGCTCTACACGATCTCGACGACGACCGGGCAATCCAAGGGTTCGGCCCGGCCGAGCGCCGACCCAGGTGACCAGCTGGCGTTGCCGTTCGTCGAGAACTTCGAGCGGGTAGGCATGCTCGGTCTCGCGCGCTACTTCGCCGACGTCCATGGCGCGTTCGAGGCTGTACGGTGTCGGGGAGGCCGTGCCGGGACCTGCTACGAACAACAGGTCACCCAACAACCCCTTACGTGGCACAACACGAACCTGCCGCCGACGACGATCGTGGGCGATCCGCGGTGGTGGGGTGACTACCAGGTGAGCGTGGACGCGCTTCTGGACGAGGAGGGTCACGTCGAGCTGCTCGGTCGGGTCGACTCGCAGCAGCACAACGCGGCGGGCTACCACCTGCGCGTCGCGGACACGGGCGAGTGGTCGCTCTTCACGCAGGACGTGCAGAGTCGGGACCGGACGTTGGCGTCCGGTACGACCACGCCGCTGGGCACCGACACCTGGCACCGACTCGCCTTGCGCTTCCGAGGCGAGCAGATCACCGCGCTGCTCGACGGTGAGGTGTTGGCGACGGTGCAGGACGCCGACCACACGACGGGCCACGTGGGTCTTCGGGTCGGCAATTGGCAGCGGGCGCAGTTCGACAACCTGCGCGTGGTGCCGACCGGTCCTGCGCCGAGGTTCGTCCGCCACTCGTCGATGACCGCGACGGCGACCAGCGAGCATCCGGACAACGACTTCGGGCACAACTACCTTGCTGAGCACGCGATCGACGACCACCTGTGGTCGACGTGGCGTTCCGCGCTCGACCCCGTGGCACCGCTTCCCCAGTCGATCACGCTGGATCTCGGCCGGGTGATACCGGTGGCCGGCATCGCCTACACACCCGCCGTCACGGCGACGGCCGGTCGGATCCTCGGCTACACGGTCTCCACGAGCACCGACGGGGAGAACTTCACCGAGGCGACGAGTGGCTACTGGGCCGACACGTTGGCGACCAAGACGGCGCCACTGCCTCGGCCGGTGAAAGCACGATTCGTCCGGCTCGAGGCGACGTCCGTGGCTGGATGTCCGCAGGCCGCACTTGCTGCTGAGGTCAACGTCTCCACCAGCCGACTCCCCGCGCTCGGCGAAGGAGAGCCGCCGTCCGACCCGGGTCCTGCGTTCCCGCATCTCGTCCCACAGTCACAGATGACCGCGACCGCGACGAGCCAGCAGCCGGGATACGAAGCCGGTAAGGCGATCGACGGCAACTGCGGCACGATGTGGCACCAGTCGTGGAGTCCGTACACGCCACCGCCGCAGTCCATCACGCTCGACCTCGGTCAGGCGTACGACACGATCGGTCTGGTCTACCAGCCGCGCCAGGACGGCAACAGCAACGGCATCATCACCGACTACGAGGTGGCGGTGAGCTCCGACGGCACGTCGTTCACACCGGTGGCATCCGGCACGTGGGCGGGCAACGCGACGACGAAGACGGCCGAGTGGTCGGCGACATCGGCGCGGTATGTCCGACTGACCGCCAACGCCGGAGTCAACGGGCACATGTCTGCCGCGGAGCTCAACGTCGCATACAACCCGTGACCTGCAGCCGTCGACAGTTCGCCTCGACGCTCGTCGGTGGTGACCGATACGGTGCCGGCTCATGGTCGCATGGACTGAGTTCGTCGACGAGGCTCCGCGGATCGCGGAGGTCTTCGTCCGTCGGCACGCCGCAGCGGAACCTGTGCCCGCTGGCGACGATCCGCTCGGACGGATCTCCCCGGATCAGCCCGATGGAGCCGCGGATCTTCGAGGATCGACTGCTGCTCGTCGGGATGCCCGGCACGACCAAGTTCCGCGATCTAGCCCGAGATCCGCGGTTCTGCCTGCACACGGCCACGGTGGATCCGTCCGTCCGCGAGGGTGACGCGAAGCTCTGGGGCGAGGTCGTGAACGTGCAGGACAAGGCGATGCACAAACGATTCGCCGACAAGCTCTTCGAGGACACCGGGTTCGATCTGCGCGGGCGAGACTTCGACCCGTTCTACGTCGCCGATCTCACTGGTGCCTCGTCGGTGGGCTTCGAAGACGGTCGGTTGACGATTCGGATCTGGAAGCCTGGCACCGGCGAGCGGGTCGTGCACAAGTCCTGAAGCCGCGACGTGTCGGCTGTCGGGTGGGACGCCGAGCTCGGGTCCGTACGCCGATCAGTCTTCGGTCGCGACGAACTGCAGTCCGTGCTCGTTGGTGGTGACCTCCCAACGGTTGTGTGTCCCGCCTCGCGAGGTCGAGTAGCAGTAGTAGCCGGTCCGGCCGGGACGGACCAGCGCCTTCCGTGGGATGTGGCCGTCGCAGCGCATGTTCTTCTCACCGGCACGGACGTTTTCTCGCCAGAAGCTGTCGAACACGCCCTGTCTGGTGATGACGACCTTGTGCGCCTTCGATTTCCACTCGAAGAGGCTCATGCCGATCGCGCTTGCGTCGGTGACGTCGGTGATCGTGACGGTGAACGGCACCTCGAGCCCTTCATAGGTGACCGTGCAGTCGAAGTCCCGGAGCGCCATCGGGATCTTGGAGACTTCGCACGTCGCCGTGGTCGGCTTGCTGACCCCCGCAGTCTTGACCACCTGTTCCTGCAGCTCGTACGTGATGGCCGGAAGACCGCCCTCAGGTTTCGGGATCTGCGGCGTCGGTTCGGCAAGGCCGGTCGCGGGCCTGGTGACCGGAACTCCCTGGTCGGCGTACGGATCCCGCAGCACGAGCCAGTAGAAGCCGGTGCAGGCCAGGACCACGAGTACGAGCATGACCAGACAGCCGACAGCCATGTATGCCGTGTCCCGACGAGACGACGTGGAGGAGGGCGCTTCCGTGCTCATGGACATGGTGATGACTCCTCGTGCGCTGTGAACTGGAGGCTGTGAAGCGCACCGAGGAGCATCGAGCATGTCCGGCCCGTGTCGCCAGCTCGTTCGACCACGATCGAAGAATGGGTGCTCGCACGAGCTGACGACACCTCGCCGCGACCCACGTGCTGTGCGGACATGTGGTGCGGATGTCCGGTGCAGCGCTTCAGCTCCACCATTGCTGTGAGCGGGCTCAGGCGTCTGGGTGCGGCACGGTGTGGTAGAGGTGGACGGACGCGCTTGCGAGCCAGACCCAGATCACGACCACGGCGATCCACAAGGTGAGCACGCCCAGCTCCAGCGTGGGCATGACCGCTCCGCTGAGAAATCCCACGACGAGCACGACCGCGCTGATCTGCGACCCCATCGCCCAGCGCGATTCGCCTCGCCGTGCCCACCATCTGCCGACGACCAGCATCGCCGCGGCGAGAAGCAGGAAGCCGACGCCGCCGAACGCGATGTGGAGCACACCCGTCGTGGTTGGCTCGCCCGCGGTCGCGCCGGGCGGGAAGCCGTCCATCGGGTCGGGCGGGAAGAGCCCGCTCGCGACAAGGCAGAGGCCATAGCCGCCGACCAGGCCGCCCGCCCACGACGTCCCACCTAAGCGTCGCATGGCGCGAGCGAATCCGACGGCGGCTGCGATGGTCATGAGGCCGGTCAGGATGAGGTTGAGCGCCTGGATCCAGCCGAACCGGCCCAGCAGCAAGCTGAGCGGGTACCGCGTGATGTCGAAGCCATCGCGGGTGAGCGCGAGCACGAGCCCGACGATCAGGTAGAACGGGCCGGCCACGGCGCCCCATCCGAGGAGTGAGCGGGTGACGGCGATGCCGCGGTCGAAGCACACACGCGGCGCAGATGTGCTGGCCATTCGATGGGACCCTTCTCTCGTGGCCGACCGGCGGCGGGCCAATCTGTTACACTGATGAGTACATTATTACACTCGATCGTGTAGTTGTACACCGCCGAGTGAAGGAGACCCCGTGGGCGCACAGCCGAGATCGACTGGGAGGACGGACGAGGCGGCGCTCGACCCGCGCGTCGTCCGCTCGCGGGCGGCGATCGTCACCGCGGCGCTCGAGCATTTCCTCCGGAATGGTTACCTCGGAGCCAACGTCGACGACATCGCAGCGGCTGCGCGAGTCTCCAAACGGACCGTCTACAACATCTTCGGCGGCAAGGAGCAGCTGTTCCGGGAGATCATGGCCGACGCCTTCGCGGTCGCGGAGCAGTTTGCGAACGACCTCACGCGCACGCTCGCTGACACGGACGATGTCGCGGCCGAGCTGCGAGCGATCGCGGGTGGTCTCCTCCGCGCGGTCCTGAGCGACAGGGTCCTACGCCTGCGCCGGCTGCTCATCGGTGAGGCCGAGCGGTTCCCTGAGCTTGCGAGGGAGTACTACGAGCGGGCACCCGGTCGGGTGATGGGCGCCTTGACCGAGGCCATGGACCGACTCGGTCGACGTGGTCTCCTGACGATCGACGACCCACGCCTCGCCGCGGAGCACTTCGCGTACCTGGTGCTGGGAGCGCCGCTCGACCGCGCGCTCCTCGTTTCGGCGGAGCACGTGACCCCCGAGGTCGAGGAACAGGCGCTCGCCGGCGTCGACGTCTTCCTCCGGGCGTACGCTCCGCGCCGGCAACGGAGACGATGAACGACGCTGCCGTTGGCTAGCGGTCGGTCATGGCGAGCCGGGCGCCCAAGGCGACGAAGCCGGCCGCGAACGTGCGCCGCATCCACGCCACGACACGCGGACGCGAGATGACGTGGCTTCGGACGGCAGCCGCACACCGGCCGTACACACAGAAGACCACGAGCGTCAGCAGCATGAAGACACCGCTCAGCTCGAGCATGCGGACGACCGCGTGCGTCTCACTCGAGCTCACGAACTGCGGCAGGAACGCGAAGAAGAAGATCGTGAGTTTCGGGTTCAAGATGTTGACCAGGATCCCCGAGACGATCACGCGCAACGCCGAGCGGGTGGGCACGCTCTCGTCGACGCTCAGGGCGCCTTTGTCCTTCAGGGTCATCCACGCCATGTAGAGCAGGTAGGTCACCCCTGCGTACTTGAGGATCTGGAAGGCCATCGCGCTCGTGTGCAGCAAGGCCGCAAGCCCCACGATGGCGGCCAGCATGTGCGGGACGATGCCCAGCGTGCAGCCGATTGCGGCGATGGTGCTGGCACGCGCACCGCGCGAGAGTCCGGCGCCGACCGTGTAGAGGACGCCGGTGCCTGGGGTCGCGACGACGACGAGCGAGGTGATCAAGAATTCCGGGCTCATGGGACCTTCCCCGTGGACGAACGGATGATCAGCGTGGGTTCAGGAGTGCTCACCATCACCTGCTGGGGCGGCTTGCCTTCGATCAGGTCGACGAGCACCCGGATCGCCTCGCGGCCCATCTCCTCGAGCGGCAGGCGTACGACGGAGAGTGGTGGGTCGACGTGCTCGGCGAGCCACGTGTCGTGAAAGCCGATGACCGACAGGTCGTCCGGCACCGTCAGCCCCGCGTCACGCGCCGCGGCGAGGGCGCCGACCGCAGCAAGGACGCTGCCCACGAAGACGGCGGTCGGCCGGCGGGCGCGAGCCAGCAGCTCGGTCAACCCGCGGTATCCGGTCTCCGGCACCACACCGCCGTGCCCGAGCAGATCGCGACTCACCGGGATACCTGCTTCACGCAGCGCGTCCTCCCAACCGGCTTGGCGATCTCGGGAACGCGAGTTTCGACCACCGAGCCGAAGGTGGGCGATGTCGGTGTGGCCGTGCTCGATCAGGTGACGGGTGGCGAGCCGTGCGGCCGCGCGGTCGTCGACGGCGACGCCAGACGCCGGCGAACGCACGCGTTCGTTCAGGATCACCACTGGCAGGCGACTCGGTGCCACCCGGTCCACCACCCGCCCGGCGGCGGTGCTGTTCCGCTGCAGGAGGAGCCCGTCGATCGCGCCGCCGCGTACGATCCGCCGGAAGGTGGTGGTATCGGACGCCAGGTCGTCGAGATCGGTGAGCATGAGCACGAAGCCGTGCTCGGTGGCGGCGGGCCTGGCGCCTTCCAGGATCGTGGCATAGACCGGGTTGTGCATGTCGGGTACGGCGAGCCCGATCGTGCCGACCCGCGAACGCCGTAGCGCGCGGGCGGCGTGGTTCGGCGCGTAGTCGAGCTCCTCGACGGCGGCGAGAACGCGCTCACGAGTATCGGTGCGGATACGCAGCGTCGGATCGCCGTTGAGTAGCCGTGACACGATCGACGGTGAGACGCCGGCGTGCCGGGCCACCTCGGTGATGCTCGTCATCTGGTCCCAGTCGTGCAGGTCGGTGCATCCTTTGGCGAAGTGTAGGCAGAAGAATCGATTTCCTGGCTGCTCGGCACACCGGGCGCATCGTTCACACTAGGCGGATATGGTTGACGTTCCTCAGACGCGGCCTGCCGATCAACAGGCCGTCAGACGGCACAACCTCGCGCTCGTCCTGAACCTCGTGCGCGACCGGGGCCCGCTCTCCCGTACCGATCTCGCCCTTGCGACCGGTCTCAACAAGGTCACCGTGTCGAGCCTGGTCTCGGATCTGCTGGATCGTCGGCTGGTTCGGGAGACCGGTCAACGGGTCACCGGGAGCGTGGGGCGGCCGGCGAGGATGCTGCAGGTCGACGGTAGCCAGGTGACCGTTGCGGCCGCGGAGATCAACGTCGACCACGTGGCGCTCACGCTGGCGGATCTGGCCGGCGTCGAGCTCTACGCCGAGACGTGGAGGGTACGCAAGTCGCCTCCGTCCCCCGCGTCAGCTGTGCGAACTCTCGGAAGGCTCCTTGCCGCCGCCGAGCAGCAGACCGCTGTCGGTGGACGGGTCGCGGGCCTGCGGATAGCCGTGCCCGGGATGCTGGACCCGCAGAGCGGCACGGTGGACTATGCGCCTCAGCTGGGGTGGAGCGGGGTCGAGCTCGCCGCTCTGGTGCGGGCTGAGCTGGGTCGGGAGGACCTCGACGTCCGCATCGACCGGCTGGCCAACTTCGCGGTGTACGCCGAGCGCCGGTTCGGCGGGTGGGATGTGGGCGACACCGACGACCTCGTCCTGCTCTACGGCGACGTGGGTGTGGGAGCGGCCCACCTGGTCGAGGGTCGACTGCAGCGGGGATCGGCCGGCTTGGCGGGAGAGTTCGGTCACCTGCCACTTGACCCACGCGGACCGGAGTGCGACTGCGGCCGGAGCGGGTGCCTGGAGGCGCTGGTGGGTCTTCGCCCGCTCGCTCGGGTCGCCGGTCTGCCGGCACTCGACCTGGAGGCGGCCATGACGGTTGCCGAGAGTGGAACCTCGGCCATGCGGCGCGAGCTGGAGCGGCAAGGCAAGTGGCTCGGGCGTGGCGCGGCGACCGTCATCCATCTCCTCGACCCTCGGATGCTGGTGCTCGGCGGCTACTTCACGCGGCTGGCCCCGCTGCTCAGCAAGGCGTTCGATGCGGAGCTTCGCGCCCGGCTGATGCCGCCGCACCAGCGGCGGTGCAGAGTCGTGACGTCGCGACTCGGCCGCTCGGCGCCGCTGCGCGGCGGGATCGCCCTGCTGGCCGACGAGCTTCTCGCCGATCCCGCCCGACTTCCGGCTCGATCGACCTAGGTGGATCGGCCGAGTAGGTCGAACGAGGTGGACCGACTCTTGACACTTGGCCCGTTCCGCACATTAGGTTAGGCCACATAAACAAATTAGTGGCTTGCCACGGTGTGATGAAGGGCCAGCTGCCATGACTGCCACCGCCGATCAGCGCCCCACCGCATCAGCCCGGCACGATCGTCGTGCGTTCCTCAAGCTCCTGGCCGGCGGATTGTCGCTGCCGGCTCTCGCAGCTGCCGCATGCTCCCGAGGCGGCACCGGTGCGTTGGGTGGTGGGTCGCGCTCCACTGATGGTGAGGTAACCGAGCTGATCATCCCCACGAACCAGTCACCCTGGCTCGAGGCGTACAAGGCCGTTGCTGCGGCGTACGAATCCGAAAGCGGTGTCAAGATAACCTTGCGCGAGTTCCCGTACGACGGCCTGCGTACGCAACTCACCAATGCCGTGCAGAGCAAGGACCATCCCTTCGACGTCTTCCAGCTCGACGAACCCTGGACCGGCGCGTTCTACGACAGGGGCTGGGTCACGCCGATCGGCGAAGTCGATCCGTCGTTCGAGCTCGACTCGCAGACCCTGAGTTACGCGGATCTGCTCCTGTGGAACGCCGAGAGCCGAGTGGTCGGCGCTGGCGGACAGCTCATGGGGGTTCCGATCAACGGCAACATCCATCTGTTCGTCTACCGCCGTGACCTCTACGACGAGCTCGGCCTGCAGGTGCCCACGACATGGGAGCAGGCGCTCGCCAACGGTCGACAAGCGCAGGAGGCCGGCGTGGTGAGGTACGGCTACGTCCCTCGGGCGCAGGCCACGCTGGGCGGTCAGTCGATCACGTACGACTTCATGCCGGTCTTCTACAGCTACGGCGGGAAGTGGTTCGCGGACGAGGGCACCGACTGGACCCCGGCCGTGAACAGCCCCGAGACCGTCGCCGCGGTCGAGACCTACCGCGAGCTCGCCAAGCTGGGTCCGGCCGAGCCGGAGACGGTCGGCCAGGCCGAGGTGATCGCGCTGATGCAAGGTGGGCAGAGTCTGCAGACCCATGTGGTGGCAGCCGCCGCTGCCGATCTACTCGATCCAGAGAAGTCCCAGGTGGCGGACAAGCTGGGGTTCGCGGTCGTGCCTGCGGGGCCGACGGGCGAACCGGCCCCCACGAGCGGTACGTGGACGCTGTGCATACCGGCTGGCCTACCACGCAAGCGGGCCCAGGCGGCTGCGAAGTTCCTCGCGTGGATGCAGGAGAAGGCCGCGCAGACCCGCTTTGCCACTGAGGGCGGCATCCCGACCCGAGAGGACGTGCTCACCTCGTCCGAGCTGCCCGAGACCGCTCAGGCCTACTCCGAGGTGATCGTGGAGTCCATGCCGCACGTGCGCCCAGCGATCCGGTACGCGTTCGCGACGCCGATGCTCGAGCACACCGAGCAGATCCTGGCCGATGCCACCGCGGGCAGCGGTCCGGTCAAGCCGGCGCTCGACGAGCTGCAGAGCAAGCTCACCACGGTCGTGCGTGACGCGGGATTCCTGGCGTGAGAACTGCCCGGCGACCCTTCGGTGGCTTCGCCGGGTGGGCGATCCTGCCGTTCGCCGCGTTCCTTGCGGTGTTCGCCGTCTACCCGCTGGCTCAGCTCGTGCGGATGGCGTTCTCCGACGTCCAGCTCGAGCAGGGGTTGTTCACCTGGAGCTTTGCTGGGGTGGCGAACTTCGTGCGCCTGCTCGACGACCCGATCGCGGTGCGCGCCGTGGTCGTCACGACCATCTTCACGGTGTCCGCCGTGCCAGCCAGCATCGTGTTGGGCACGCTCGCCGCGGTGCTCGTCGACCGCTCGACACTTTTCACCGGCCTGGCCCGCAACGTGATCCTCTGGCCTGCGGTCATCGCTCCGGTCGTGGTCAGCCTCATGTGGCTGCTCATCCTGAGCCCGAACCTCGGTGCTCTCAACAACCTGCTGGCGACGCTTGGTCTGCCCGGTCAAGGGTGGTTGGGCAGCCCGACCGGCGCGATGGGGGCGATCATCGCGGTCGACGTCTGGCACTGGACGCCGGTGGTGTTCCTCATCGTCTACACGGCGTTGCGCGGCATGGACGCCGACGTGCTGGCCGCCGCACGGGTAGACGGCGCGAGCGAGCGTCAGCTGCTCTGGCACATCGTGATTCCGCTGCTGCGGCCGGCGTTGGTGGCGGCTGCACTCATCCGACTGGTCATGTGCGTGAAGGCGTTCGACGAGGTCTACCTGCTCACCCGTGGTGGACCGGGGAGCGCCACCACGTTGGTCACACTGCACATCCGCAACGTCTTCTTCGACCGGGTCGAGCTGGGTTACGGTGCGTCGTACAGCGTGGTGATCGTGGCGGTGGTGGCGGCCGTGCTCGCGCTGTGGGCGGCCGGACGGCGATGGGTCATACGGGCGAACGGGAACGGGGTGGTGACCGGATGAAGCGGACCAACCCGTTGGTGGAAGGCCTGCTGGTGGTGTTCGTCCTGGCGATGGTGGTACCCATCGGCTGGATGGTGGTGCTCGCGTTCCAACCCGGGCGGACGATCACCAGTCCGGAGTGGGATTTCGCCTTCACGCTGGGAAACTTCGCTGCGCTCCTCGCACCCGGCGAGCCGTTCCTGGCCCAGCTCGGAAACAGCCTGGCGATAGTCGCGGGTACTGTGATCCTCTGTCTCGCCGTCGGATCGCTCGCCGGTTATGTGTTGTCGTTGCTGCGGCTGCCGCGAGCATTGACCGTCGTCCTGCTCGCGCTCGCGGCGTTCTTGCCGTTGGTGCCGCCGATGGCACTCGTGCCGGGACTCTACGTCACGCTGCAGAACCTCGGCGTCCTGGGCACGGTGCAGGGTCTCATCCTGCTCAACACGGTGTTCCAGTTGCCGTTCTCCGTGCTGTTGATGAAGGTCTACTTCGACAACGTCCCACCAGCACTTCGCGAGGCGGCCCTCGTCGACGGCGCCACCGAGGCGCGGGTCTTCGCCGCGGTCATGCTGCCGCTGGTGCGTCCCGGTCTCGCTGCCGTGGGCGTCTTCACGGCCATCATGGCGTGGAACGAGTTCCTGTTCGGGCTCACCATGACCTCAGGTGGCGTGACCTCGCCGCTCACCGTCGGCATCGCCTCGTTGGTGCAGCAGTACGAAGTGGCGTGGGGCGAGATGGCTGCGGCCGGTAGTCTCGCGGCCGTGCCTATCATCCTGCTCGCGATCGTAGCTAACCGGCAGATCGTGGCCGGGCTGTCCGGTGGTGCAGTGAAGGGTTGATGCGGTGACGACGTCCCGACCCAATGTCGTGGTGATCATGGCCGACGATCTCGGCTATTCCGACCTCGGCTGCTATGGCGGCGAGATTCGTACGCCTCATCTGGACCGCTTGGCGGCGGGAGGCGTACGACTGACCCGCTTCCACAGCTCGCCACGCTGCAGCCCGTCCCGAGCCTCACTGCTCACGGGACTGCATCCGCACCAGACCGGGATCGGCATCCTCACCAACGACGACCGGCCGCGCGGCTATCCGGGCACGCTCAACGACCGCTGTGTGACGATGGCCGAGATCCTGCGGCAGGCGGGCTATGCGACGTGTCTTGCCGGCAAGTGGCACTTGACCAACGACGTCCACAAGCCCAACGACGCCTGGCCGACCCGGCGTGGGTTCGACCGCTTCTTCGGCACGCTCACCGGTTGCGGCAGCTTCTATCAACCGGGCACGTTGATGCGCGGCGAGGAGAATGCCGAACCCGAGGCGTTGGACCCGGACTTCTTCTATACCGACGCGATCTCGACCGAGGCGGCGTCGTTCGTCCGCGAGCATCGCGCCACGCAGCCAGATCAACCGTTCTTCCTCTACGTCGCCTACACCGCACCGCACTGGCCGCTGCACGCGCCTGCGGACGACGTACGTCGATACGACGGTGTCTACGACGCCGGCTGGGATGTCGTACGCGAACGTCGCCTCGAGCGGATAGGTGAGCTCGGTCTGATGGACCGCGACGTCCTCGCGCGCGCTGGTGCCCGGGACCCCGAGGTGCCGCCGTGGGGCGAGGTCGATGCCACGGCATGGCAGGTACGCCGGATGCAGGTCTACGCCGCTCAGGTCTCGCGGATGGACGCTGGCATCGGCCAGGTCGTGGCGGCGCTGCGCGAGACCGGTTACCTGGACGACACGCTGCTGATCTTCTTGTCCGACAACGGGGCGTCAGCCGAGGAGCTGCCCAAGGGAGATCCCGAGCGGTTCCGGCAACGTACCGACATCCTGCGGCACTACACGCGGGACGGGCGGCCGGTGAGAATCGGCAACGACCCGTCGGTGATGCCCGGACCGGAGGACACGTACGCAAGCTACGGGCGCGGCTGGGCCAACGTGTCGAACACGCCGTTCCGGCTCTACAAGGAGTGGACGCACGAAGGCGGAATCGCTGCACCCTTCATCGTCTGGTGGCCTGGCGGTGGGTTGGCCGGCGGGCGTGCAGGCGCTGATGGCGGCAGGCTCGTCGATACGCCGTACCAGCTGGTCGACGTGCTGCCAACCGTCCTCGAGGCGGTGGGTGTGGACTACCCGGACGCCTACCCCGGTCGGAACCTGCTCCCGCTGGAGGGAGACAGCATGCTCGCCGAGCTTCGCGGATCGCGGGCTGGTCGGGCCACACCGCTCTTCTGGGAGCACATCGGCAACGCCGCGATCCAGCGCGGCCAGTGGAAGCTGGTGCGCCAGCATCGTCGTCCCTGGGAGCTGTACGACATCGAGACCGATCCCGGGGAGTCACGTGACCTCGCGGCCGAACACCCGTCGGTTGTCGCAGAGCTTGCCGCTGAGTGGGAACGCTGGGCGGACCGCGTGGGTGTCATTCCCTTCGAGGAGACCGTGGCGTTCTATCGCGAGCGCGGCCTGACCGCACTCGACGCCGCCGGCTGAGCAGCGAGAACGGCATTTCGGCCAGCAGACGACGCCTGTCCCAGCGTGGCTTGCGCTGCATGGCCAGGATGTGCAGGTCGCCTTGACACGCATGGCGTCGCCGAGTAGAAGAGAAACGATTCTCTCAGGAAAACGTTTCTCCGGTTCCTTCACGGAGGCGACGTCAGGCTGCCTCGGCCGTTCCCCGGGGCAGCCTGGCGTTTATGACAGAGAACTGTGACAGAGAACAAGGTGGCGAAGCGCATGCGCAGGCTGGACGGCAAGGTCGGCATCGTGACCGGCGGCGCGAACGGCATCGGCAGAGCATGCGCGATCCGGCTCGCTGCGGAAGGCGCCGCGGTCGGGATAGCCGACATCGACCGGGCCGGCGCCGAGAAGGTCGTCAGCACGATCACCGCGGAGGGCGGGCGCGCAGTAGCGGTACACACAGATGTCGGTCGTTCCTTCGACGTCCGACACCTTGTTGCCACCGTCGTCGAAACGTACGGACGACTCGACCTGCTCGTGAACATCGCCGGCATCGCCGTGCCAGGCAGTGTCACCGACATCGCAGAAGACGACTGGGATCGGGTCTTCGCGGTGAACCTCAAAGGCATCTGGTACGCCATGAAGTACGCGATCCCTCACCTGCGCGAGGCCGGCGGCGGCGCGATCGTCAACGCCTCGAGTGCGCAGGCCTTTCGCGGTTTCCCGGGCTGGGCCGCCTATGCGGCGACCAAGGGGGCGATCGTCTCGCTCACCCAGCAGGCAGCGGTCGAGTACGCGCCGGATCGCATCCGGGTCAACGCCATCGCTCCCGGCACCATCATGACGCCGCTGAACGAAGAGATCTTCCGCACCGCGCCCGACCCGGACGCCCTGATCGAGAGCTGGAACTCCATGCACGCGTTGGGCCGCTTCGGTCAACCCGAGGAAGTGGCGGCGGCGGTCGCGTTCCTCGTCTCCGACGACGCGTCGTTCATGACCGGCGCCTGCCTTCCGGTCGACGGAGGGCTCACCATCCTCGGCTCGAAAGCGCAGGCCCGGTGAACGATTCGTCGCTCGTGCAGGTCGAGCCCATGCGTACGAGCTCATCCGTACGAAAGGACAACCGATGAACACCACGATCGCGCGTGCCCTGGCCTTGAGCGTGGTGACGGCGTTGGCCGGAGCCATCCTGGCGAGCTGCGGCCCGGCAGAGAACCGCAAGACCGAGGCCGGCGACGACAAGCGCTACAAGGTCAGCCTGATCGTGGGGCTCAAAGGCGACGACTTCTACGGCTCGCTCGCCTGCGGTGCCAGGCAGGCGGCCGAGAAGCTCGGCGTCGAGCTTGACGTGCAAGGGCCCAACAAGTGGGACGCCGCCGAACAGATCCCGGTGTTGAACTCCGTCGTGACTTCACGACCTGACGCGATTCTCATCGCACCGGTCGACGACACCGCCCTGCAGGCACCGCTCGAGCAGGCGGCGGCACAGGGCATCGAGATCGTGCTGGTCGACACCACGGTCAAGGATCCGTCCCTTGCGGTCTCGCAGGTCACGTCCGACGACGAGCTGGCGGGGCGGAAGGCGGCCGAGGAGGTCATCCGGGTGACCGGCGGAAAGGGTTCCGTCGTCACCATCAACACCCAGCCTGGTGTGTCGACGGTCGCTGCCCGGGTCAAGGGCTTCGAGGAGCGGCTGCGGCAGGAGCCTGGAATCACGTACGTCGGGGAGAAGTTCTCAGGAGACGACGCGGCGAAAGCGAGCTCGGTCGTGACGTCGACGCTTTCCGCCCACCCGGACCTCGCCGCGGTCTTCGCCACGAACACACTGACCGGTCAAGGCGCCGCCACGGGCATCAAGAACGCTCACAAGACTGGTGAGATCAAGCTGATCGGCTTCGATGCGAACCCGAGTGGTGTGCAGGCGCTCGAGGACGGTGCCGCACAGGGTCAGGTCGTGCTCCAGCCGTTGGACATCGGCTACCAGGGTGTGACGCAGGCGGTCAACGCGCTCGAAGGCAAGCCGGTCAAGAAGCTGATCAAAACCGGGTCGTTCGTCGCCACCAAGGAGAAGCTCTCCGACCCCAAGGTGCAGAAGTATCTCTACCGCGAGTCATGCACGGGTTCCTGACTGCGGGATGCGTACCGAGAACACCCACGTCGGGCCGTGACGCGTCGTGCGTTCGGTCTGCCAGCTTCGTTGCAGCAGTGAAAGGAGCGTGATATGCCCGGTGCGCTCGACGGCATCAGGGTGCTCGACTTCACCCAGATGATGCTTGGGCCCTATGCGACCCAACTGCTGGGCGACCTCGGCGCCGACGTCATCAAGGTCGAACGCCCGGAGACCGGCGAGTGGGAACGTGGTCTTGCGATGATGGGCGAGCTCGTGGAAGGGGACAGCGCCGCGTTCCTCGCGATGAACCGCAACAAGCGGTCGGTCGCGGTCGATCTGAAGAACCCGGTCGCCCGGGACGCGCTGCTCGAGCTCGGTCGCACGTGTGATGTGGTGGTCGAGAACTTCCGGCCAGGCGTGATGCATCGGCTGGGACTGGGATACGAGCACTTTCGTGAGGTCAATCCGCGCATCATCTTCTGCTCCGGCTCGGGATGGGGTCAGCAGGGTCGGTTCGCCGAAGAGAACCGGCCGGGCCAGGACCTGCTGATCCAGGCGATGTCCGGCCTTGCCGCGAATACCGGAAAAGCTGGGGACCCACCGACGTTTGCTGGGACGTCGATTGTCGATGCCACGACGTCGTTGACGCTTGCAGTGGGGATCCTCAGTGCGCTGGTAGCCCGCGAGCGTCAGGGCATTGGTCAGTGGGTGCAGGTCGACCTGTTCTCGACCGCGATCTCCGTGCAGTGCCAGGAGATCTCGGCGATGGTCAACCAGGGCAAGGAGTTCGAGCGGTCTGCTGCGGGCATCGCGTCGCCGTGGCTCTCTGCTCCGTGCGGCATCTACCGCACGGCGGATGGATGGCTCGCCCTGGCGATGGCCTCACTTCCCGATCTGGCCCGAGTGGTCGGTGATGCACAGCTCGCTGAGCTCGACCCGTGGAGAGATCGAGACGACATCAAGGTCCGCCTGGATGCGTTGCTGCCCAGTCGTACGACGGCTGAATGGCTCGAGGTCTTGATGCCGGCCGGGATCTGGGCAGCTGAGGTTCGCACGGTCAAGCAGGCAGTGGACGAGCTGCGGGAGTCGGGTTCTCCCTTGGTGTGCGAGGTGGAGCATCCGCGGGCCGGTCGGCTGGAGCTGATCGGTTGTCCGGTCACTCTCACCGAGACTCCGTGGTCGGTGCGGCGACCGCCACCGCTCGTGGGGGAGCACACGGAGGAGGTCCTGTCAGAGGTGCTGGACGCTGACCGTCTGGCAGCGGTCCTCCCTCGGTCTACGCGAGCGACGGATGCACCCGACGGCGACAGGAGTCGTACGCCATGAGTCCCCCCGAGCGACTGCACGAGCATCTGGTGGTCGAACACGAGGACGCGATCGCAATCCTGCGCATCGATCGGGAGAAGGCGTTGGGTGCGCTCTCGCGAAGCATGGTCGAGGCGCTCGTGAGGTACTTCGACGACCTCGCCGGCGAGGAGACGGTGCGCGTCTTGGTGGTCACAGGCACCGGTCGCGGCTTCATCGCCGGTGCCGACATCACGGAGTACCACGAGGTTTCGCAGGCCGACTTCGATGCGTACCAACGGCTTGGCCGGCAGGCGTTCGGCAAGCTCGCCGCTCTTCCGCAGGCGACGATCGCCGCGGTCAACGGCTATGCGTTCGGCGGTGGGTTCGAGGTCGCCTTGGCGTGCGACCTCATCGTCGCGTCGACGACGGCGCGTTTCGGGTTGCCAGAGGTCAAGCTGGGCTTACTGCCGGGCGGGTGTGGCACGCAGCGGTTGGCCCGTGCGATCGGTGTGCGCGCGACCAAGGAACTCGTGATGACCGGTCGTGCCATGCGTCCTGACGAGGCGGAGCGGCGCGGCCTGCTCGCCAAGGTGGTCGAGCCGGACGAGCTCATGCCAGCCGCGATGGAGCTTGCTCGCACCCTCGCCCGAAATGCGCCGCTCGCGGTCCGTGAGGCCAAGCGCTTGATCGACGATGGTGTCGAGGCGCCGCTGGAGGCGGCCTGGACCTTCGAGCAGCGTGTGCTGTCGAACCTCTACGCGACGGCCGACGCGCGTGAAGGCATTCAGGCGTTCATCGACAAGCGCGAGCCGGTGTTCCGCGGATCCTGAAGCCCGGTAGGGAGTGTGGCATGGCGGCGCCTTTGCTGGAAGCCAGGGCATTGACGAAGACGTACGGTCACGTGCAGGCGCTGCGTGGGGCCAACTTCTCCGCGTACGCCGGCGAGGTGGTGGCCCTGATCGGCGACAACGGCGCGGGCAAGAGCACGCTCGTGAAGTGTCTGTCGGGCACCGAGCAGCCCGATGGTGGTGAGATCCGCTTCGAGGATCGTCCGGTGTGGATGGAAACACCAGCCGACGCGCAGCGGCTCGGCATCGAGGCGGTCTACCAGGATCTGGCGCTCGCGGCCGACCTGGATCCGGCGGCGAATCTCTTCCTCGGTCGCGAGCTTCGTCGCGGTGGAATCCTCGGCTGGCTTGGCGTGCTCGACACCCGGCGGATGCGAGAGCGGTCGACCGCGGCCTTCGCTGAACTGGGGATCGAGCTGCCAGACGTGAGTACGCCGGTGAGCGCCCTGTCGGGAGGCCAGCGCCAAAGCGTCGCCGTTGCGCGTTCGGTGGCGTGGGCGTCGAAGGTCGTGTTCATGGACGAACCCACGGCTGCGCTCGGGGTGGTGCAGCGGGAACGGGTGCTCGACGTGATCCGTCGCGTGCGTGACCGCGGCATTGCCGTGGTGCTGATCAGTCACAACATGCCGGAGGTCCTCGCGGTCTCGGATCGGGTCGAGGTGCTCCGGCTGGGTCGGCGCGTGGCCCGGTTCAAGACCGCCGATGCCTCGCTGGACGACCTGGTCGCCGCGATGACCGGAGCGCTGGAGGCAGAGGGTGATGCCGCATGAGCCAGACCACGACACCGACAACATCTCCGGCATCGCCTGAGACCCCGTCTGCGCACCGAGGGAGGCGGCGTCACCCCAGCCTTGCGTCACGCCTGGCGACGGCGAACGTGTTCTGGATCTTCGCGGTCTTGGTGGCGCTGGTGGTCTTCTTCACCGCGATGGAGCCGAACTTCGCCAACCCGCTCAACATCCGCAGCATCGCCGCCGACAACTCCGCTCTGCTCGTGCTCGCCGTCGGCATGACGTTCGTCATCATCACGGCGGGCATCGACCTGTCGATCGGATCCGTGCTGATCTTCTCCGGTGTCGTGGCGGCGAAGGTGATGCTCGCGCTCGGCAGTGACCCGTCCGACCCGTCGGCCGGCGCGACGGATGCAGGGTGGGGGGTGATCGGCATCGGTATCCTCGCCGGTCTGGTCGCGGGTCTTTCGTGGGGCCTGGTCAACGGGTTCCTCGTGGCGAAGGCCCGGATCCCGCCGCTCATCGCGACGCTCGGCACACTTGGCATGGCTCTTGGGGCGTCGTACCTCATCACCGGAGGGACGGACGTGCGCGGCCTGCCGACCCGGTTCGCCAGCACGATCGGCTTCGGGCTGCTCTTCGGTGTCGTGCCATGGCTCGTGGTCATCGCGGCGGTGGTGGCTCTCGGGCTGGGTCTCGTGCTTGCGTACACGCAGTTCGGTCGGCATACGTACGCGATCGGCTCGAACCCGGAGGCGGCCCGACGGGTCGGCATTCGGGTGGAGCGGCACCTCGTGAAGGTCTACGCCTTGATGGGTCTGCTGGCCGGGCTTGCCGGGGTGATGTCGCTCGCACACTTCAGCACCACGACGATCTCAGGCCACAGTGCCGACAACCTCGCGGCGATCGCGGCGGTGGTGCTGGGCGGCACGAGTCTTTTCGGTGGGATCGGCACGATGGCGGGCTCGGTCATCGGGGTGCTGATTCCCGCTGTCATGCAGAGCGGCTTCGTGACCATCGGCGTCAATCCGTACTGGCAGAACGTCGCGGTCGGCGCCGTCCTCGTCGCCGCCGTCTACCTCGATCAAGTCCGCCGCCGCGAGCGCCACTCACCCAAATGACCAGGCGAGGCGACTCTCCTACCCAATGACCAGGCGAGGCGGCTCTTCGCCCGCCACGGCATGGGTCGGCACCCGGCGAGGCGGCTGCTCACTGAGTGACAGACTTCACGACATGGCGAGGGCATTGCCCGCAGAGGAACTGGCTGATCGTGCCGCCACATGGGCGCGCTCGGACGAGCGTGTGCTGGCGGCGTTCGGCTACGGCTCGCTTGCGCGGGGCGACGCGAACGACTGGTCCGACCTCGATCTGCTGGTCGTCGTCAAACCTGGAACGCGCGACGCGATGTGGGCGGAACGGGAAGAGATCGCCGGTCGCATTCTCGCAGGGGACGGCGTCGTCTTCTCCCAAGAGCTCGCCTGGCAGCGGCCTTTCCGGTTCCAGGCGTGGCGGAAGGATGGTCTGCAAGTTGATCTCACCTTCGACGAAGGGCAGGCTGAGCCGTGGGATGGAATCGCGGGCGGGTTCCTCACACTCTTTGACCGTGACAATCTTGCTGAGCAGCTCAGGTCTGCACTCAGCCAGTGGAGGCCCGTCGAACCACACGTCGAGGTGCCGAACTGGATCTGGTTGAAATACCTCGCCAGCCGGCTCCGTCGTGGTCAGTTGTGGTTGGTGCGGAGCGGGCTGGTCAGTTTCGTGTCCGAAGAAGTAGTGCCGCTGCTCGGGGTGACCTCGAACGCGGTGGAATCCACGCTGTCCCCGTCTGATCAACGCCGTCTTCACGCGGCACTGCCGGCGTCCGCTGACCCCGACGAGCTGGCTCGCGCCCTTCGAGCCAGTGCGGAACTCTACGACTACGCGCTGGATGTGTGGGCCAGCCGTACAGGACATCAGCGGCCGCGGCATCCGTTGGAGTCCCTCGTCCGGCAACGCATCGACGAGATCGACGGTCCCGACCAGTGACTCAAAACTGAATCGACCGCAATCCTTCATGGACCTGCCGGACGTGATGGCCGCCGCCTGTCATGCATCTCGAGCCACTTACTGCGTGAGTCTCTCGAGCACCTTTCACCAACGCGCTCGAGATTGACCTGATCGTGGTCACGATCAGCCGCACCAGTCAACGGGGACGCGAGACGAGGTGGGGGCCGCAGCCGACCGACTTCCGATTTGACGTGAACCTCGAGCAATCACCGAGATCGCCGCCAGAGCGCGGCCAGGCGGTGCAGACCCTCGGTCAGGTTGCCAGGCGGCGCGGCGTACGATAGCCGCAACCATCCGTCCAGTCCATCCCGGCAGCTGAACGTCGGCCCGGGGAGGACGTCGACGCCAGCCCGACCGGCCCGCTCGGCAAGGGCTGTCGCCGACGCGCCCTCCGGGAGTTCGATCCACAACGACGCTCCGCCGGCTGGCGTCCACGGTCGCCAGTCAGGCAACGTGTCCGAGAGCAACGAGAGCGCCAACCCACGTGAGGCACCGAGCGTCGTCCGCCGGTACGCGCGTGCCTCATCGGCCCGGGCTAGCAGCCGCGCCGTCACGACCTGCGCCGGCAGTGACGTACCAAGATCCTCGGCCCCCTTCACGACGGCGAGCCGCTCGACCAGCAGCGGATCTGCGCGCAGCCACCCCACCCGCAGCCCGCCCCAGAACCCCTTGCTGGCGGAGCCGAGCGTGACCACGTTCCCGCCATACGACGCGAGGGGCGCAGGTGGCGAGCCGTCGATGAGCGCGTCGGTCACGGCGGCGTCGTCGACGATCGTCACCCCCTCCCTGCGCGACAGCCGTGCCACCGCCGCTCGCGCCCACTCGGGCAGCACCGAGCCGGTCGGGTTGTGCGCGGTCGACTGCAGGAGTACGAGCACCGGTCGGTGGCGTCGTACCGCCGCCGTCAGCGCATCGATGTCCACACCGTCGCGCCCGCTCGGTACGCCCACCAGGCGTGCGCCGATGCTTCGCAACACCTCGATGGCGCCGCGGAACGTGGGCTCCTCCACGATCACCGGGCTGCCGGGCTCGACCAGGGTCTCGGCGACGATGCGCATCGCCTGCTGGGCGCCGGACGTCACGAGGATCTGGTCCGGCTCGGTCGGCAGGCCCAACGCGTCGTAGTAGGACGCGATCGCGGTACGAAGGACGGGTAGACCGCGTGGCGCGTACCCGTGCGTCGACAGGGTGTCGGCGAGGTCGGCGGCCGTGAGCCGGTCGAGCTCCTCCGCAACCAGCGGGATGCCGGGCAGGGCCGCGCTCCGCAGGTCGATGCGCTCGGCGCCAGGGTCGCTGACGAAGGATCGGAGCCGGTCGTCGCCGCGTGCGGTCGCGTTGCCGGCCGCCGACGAGACGTACGTGCCGCTTCCCGTACGACTGATCAAGATGCCGGCGGCCCGGAGCGTATCGAACGCCTGGCCCACGGTCGTGCGACTCAACCCGAGCGCCGACGCCAGCACACGCTCCGACGGCAACCGGGCACCGGCCGGCAGCTCCCCTGAACGGACCAGCTGACGGATGGCCTCGGCGAGCCGATTGCTCAGCGCACCTGGTTGTTCGCCCCAACCGGCGAGCAGCCGGGTCAGCCGTGGCGCGCCGATGTAGGTCGTCACAGCGGGACGACTCCGCCCTAAGACCACTGGGCCGGAATTGGCTCTGGTGCGTGTCGTACCCACCGCTCAATCCTTTGGTGAAATCCTCAGGCTCAGGAAGGGGTGACCGAAAATGGCAACACCCGCGGGGGCTTCGCCCTCCCGTAGCCCCGAGAAACGCACCGTCGTTCTCCTGGGCACCTTGGACACGAAGGGCGCAGAGTACGCGTTCGTACGCGATCGACTGGTCGAGGCGGGCCTGGACGTCCTGGTCGTCGACGCGGGCGTGTTGGGCGGCTCCGAGCCGGGCAGGCCGGCGCCGGCTCTGACGCCCGACATCCCGGCGAGTGAGGTCGCGGCCGCGGCCGGTGCCGATCTGGCAGAGCTCGCGGCGGCTCGTGACCGTGGCGCGGCAGTCACGGCCATGGCTCGGGGTGCCGCTGAGGTCCTGAAGCGGCTGCATGCCGAAGGATTTTGCGCCGGGGCGCTTGCGCTCGGCGGAACCGGAGGTACGTCGATCGCCTCGCAGGCGTTCCGCGAGCTGCCGTTGGGCGTACCGAAAGTGATCGTGTCGACGGCCGCGTCCGGCGACACCCGGGCGTACGTCGCCGAGACCGACCTCGTGCTCTTCCCCAGCGTCACCGACATCGCGGGCGTCAACCGGCTCTCGGCCCGCATCCTTGCCAACGCGGCCGGGGCCTTGGCCGGCATGGTGCAGGCACCGCCCCTCCCGAGGTCTGCCGCGGGGGACCGACCCCTGCTCGCGGCGAGCATGTTCGGCGTGACGACCCCCTGCGTGAGCGCAGCGCGGAAACAGCTCGAGGAGAGTGGGTACGAAGTGCTGGTCTTCCACATGACCGGAGTGGGAGGCCGGACGCTCGAGAGCCTGGCTGCCAACGGCTGGCTCGCCGGCGTGCTCGACGTCACGACCACCGAGCTCGCGGACGAGCTGGTGGGTGGGGTCTTCTCGGCCGGGCCGGACCGGCTCACTGCGGCCGGGCGTGCGGGTGTGCCGCAGGTGGTATCGGTGGGCGCCCTCGACATGGTGAACTTCGGCCCGAAGGACACGGTGCCGGAACGCTTCGCCGACCGGAACCTCTACGTCCACAACCCCAGCGTCACGTTGATGCGCACGACCCCCGAGGAATGCGCTGAGCTAGGCCGGCGGCTGGCTACCCGGCTGTCGGCGGCGACGGGTCCCTCGGCGCTCTTCCTGCCGCTGAAGGGGATCTCGGCGATCGCGGTCGAAGGTGGGCCGTTCTACGACCCCGAGGCAGACGCCGCGCTGTTCGATGCGATCCGGTCGACGCTCGACCGGTCTCGCGTGGAGTTGGTCGAGCTCGACCTCGACATCAATGACCCGGCGTTCGCGGCTGCCATGGCGGACAAGCTCGACAGCTATGTGAAGGTCGCGAGTGGTGAAGGGGGAGCACGATGAGTCGGCAATCCAGGGAGGAGATCCTGGCGCGGCTTCGGGCCAAGGTCGCCGCCGGTCGGCCGATCATCGGCGGTGGCGCGGGCACCGGACTGTCTGCGAAGTGCGAGGAGGCAGGCGGGATCGACCTGATCGTGATCTACAACTCCGGTCGGTACCGGATGGCCGGTCGTGGGTCGCTCGCCGGCTTGCTTGCGTACGGAAACGCCAACGAGATCGTCGTGGACATGGCGCGGGAGGTACTTCCCGTTGTCAAGCGGACTCCGGTGCTGGCAGGTGTCAATGGGACCGACCCGTTCTATGATCCGGACGTCTTCCTGCCGGAGCTCGCGCGCATGGGGTTCTCGGGAGTGCAGAACTTTCCGACGGTCGGGCTGATCGACGGGGTCTTCCGCCAGAACCTCGAGGAGACCGGCATGGGCTACGCGCTGGAGGTCGAGATGATCCGCAAGGCGCGAGCCTACGACCTGCTCACCACGCCGTACGTCTTCTCGACCGACGACGCGGCCGCCATGACCGAGGCCGGTGCCGACATCGTGGTCTGTCACTTCGGCCTGACCAGTGGTGGTGCGATCGGGGCGGAGACGGTGCGCAGCCTCGACGACTGTGTGGAGCTTGCGACCGCGTGGGCGAGGGCGGCGCGTGAGGTACGCGAGGACGTGCTGGTGCTCTGCCATGGTGGGCCGGTCGCCGAACCCGAGGACGCGGCCTATGTCCTGCGCAACGCGAGCGGGGTGCACGGCTTCTATGGCGCGTCCTCGATGGAGCGCCTCCCGACCGAACGTGCGATCACGGCACAGATCGAGGCGTTCGGTGCCATCGAGTTGGGCGGCAGCTGAGGTGGGTCAGCAAAGTTGGGGCCGCGGCTGAGTGGGGCGGGCAGCCGATCCGGGTCGCGGCTGGGTTGGGCCGCCGCCCCCTAGTCTGGCGGCAATGACCACGTACGGTGGGCTGTTGCCGCTATGCAGGTGACACCGACGGTGGACTCCGAAAGTTTCGAACGCATTGGAGAGTTGACACGATGCCCCATCCGCGTGTGACCCAGGCACAGGACGTCAGCCCGGAGCACTATCCATGGGGACGCCTCGACTGGTTCGTGTCCGGGGCACTGGGAAACTCCGACAAGCTCACGGTCGGCCGTTGCCGGATCGAACCTGGGAAGGCGAATCCGCCGCACTACCACCCCAACTGCGACGAGGTCCTCCACGTCCTGCAGGGACACATCCGCCACCGGCTCGGTGACGAGTTCATCGAGATGCACGAAGGGGATACGATCTCGATTCCGACCGGTACTATCCACAACGCCGAGAACATCGGCACCGAGCCGGCCATCCTCTTCATCGCGTTTTCCGCACCCGACCGTCAGGTCGTCACGGTCGAGTAGGCTTGCCGGCCCGGGCCGGTCGGGGTGCGCTCGGTCGAAGTGCGCAGCACTGAAACCGGCGATTCCTTTATAAGCGACAAATCAGGACACGTCGGTCTCCTGCCTGTCTACAGCCAACAAGCCTCTCCGGCACACCTCTGCTCATGCAGGTCCACGTCACGAAGGCCGTGCTCGTCGTGACGCACAGACCCCCTGCCTGTGGACAGCTCGTCGGACCGACGCTGATTACGCTCTGCACAGCAAGCCCGATCGATGCTGACTACGCTCGGCACAGTCGCGAAAGTCAGCGCTGGCCACGCCAATCCCTTGCCCGACAAGGCATGTCCGCAACTTTCAGGGCTCAATAGCCAACGTCACGCGGTCATTTCGGCCGGACGACGACGCGGATGACGAATAACGGCAGCTTTGACTTGACATGGCGGGTGATTCGGCCGAGGCTTCGAACGCGACATCTTCGATGGTGCTTCGATGGCGCGCGCAGGGTTTGGTCACTCGCCGTTTCTCCGCCACGGAATGTCAGCGGATTCGCTGCTGCTACTTGCGGACGTACCCACGTCCTGCATGAGGCCGCACCTGGATCCGGGGAATTTTGGTCGACGTCGCAACCCACGCCGTGCCTAGATCGTATTCCTTGGGGAGGACAAGGAGAAAAACACATGCGTGAGGACCCGGAAGTCAACGACGCCACGCGGGTCGAGCTCTTCCGCACCATGATCCTTCTCAGGTCTTTCCACGAGGCGATCAGGCGCGAGATGGATGCGGCTGCGGGCAGCCTGGGCGCGGCTCATGGCCAGGGGGTGGGCAGGCCGACGAGCGACACGGCGCCGCGGACCGGGATGCGGAGGAGTCTGCTCGGATGTGAGCCGATGGCGGCCGGATTTGGCGTCCACCTTGGCCCGGAGGATGTCGTCACTGCACCCAGGCAGCCGCACTACCTCGCCATCGCGCGAGGCGTCGACCTGGTGAGTGTGGTCACCGAGGCCATCGAAGCAGCGCATCGGCACCGCGCGGAGCCCGAGGTGGTGCAGTCGGGCCAAGACTCCACTCGCGACCAACGCGCCGAGCTGCCGCCCACCATACGCATCGCGACACCCAGCTCGACAGGTGCGGCTTACCTCTCCGCGATCGGCCGCGCGTTCGCGTCCCAGCAGGCCGAGTCGGGTCGCGTGGCGGTGTCGATCCTCGACCAGTCGGCGGCTTGGGAGGAAGGCTTCCGGTCTGCTGCCGAGGTGGCGAGCATCTGGCGGCTGCCGTTGGTGTTCCTGATCTGCGACGACCGGTGGACCCGGTCGGAGTCTGAGCTTGATGCGGCCGACGGGAAGGACGACCTACCGGAGCTTCCCGTCACCCTTCCCCACCTTCAGGTCGACAGCACGGACGTGGAGGCCGCGTGTGTTGCGGCTGGAACGGCCGTGCACCACGTCCGTTCCGGCGAGGGCCCGGCACTGTTCAGAGTGCGCCTGCTCTGGCCCAACGCGCGAGATCCGAACGTGCTCGATCCGATTACGGCGTACGAATCCGAGCTGCGCGAGCGAGGACTGGTCGACAACGCGAGCGTGGAGGAGATCCGCGCGGAAGCGGCCTACCGAGTGCGCCAAGCGGTGAGCGAGGCGGCGCGTGGCTTCGTCAGCGGCTCCGGTACCTGTCCGCTGTGTGAGGAGAAGGTCGCGTCCTGAGGGCCTCGCGCTTCGTCGCCCCTGTCACGAGACGGCCGCCGTACGCTGGAACCAGCTTCCAGAGCTACTGCTCGCGTCCAGCACAGCCTGGCCGTTTCGCGATGGAGGCGCAAGATGCGGGAATCGATACGACTCGGCAGGATCGCCGGGATCCGCGTGGGACTGAACATCAGCGTCCTCGTGATCCTGTTGATCTTGGTTGTCGGGTTGGCTGCAGGTCGGTTCCCAGCGGAGTTTCCCGGTTACAGCGTCACGTGGTACGTCATCGCCTCGCTCGTCGCTGCGGTCCTGTTCTTCGCCTCGCTGCTTGCTCACGAGCTGGCGCATGCGGTCGTCGCCCAGCGCAACGGGGTCCCGGTCGAAGGCATCGTGCTCTGGTTGTTCGGTGGGGTCGCGCAGCTGAAAGCCGAGCCGCGCACGCCCGGTGCTGACTTCCGTGTCGCCGCGGTTGGACCGCTGACCAGTGTGGTGGCGGCGGCCGTGTTCGCAGGGGTCGGCGGGTTGCTCATGGTCTTCGGCGCGCCAGGACTCGCGGCCGGCGTCTTCGGGTACCTCGCGTTCGTCAACGTTCTGCTGGCGGTGTTCAACCTGGTCCCCGCGGCGCCGCTGGATGGTGGACGGGTGCTCCGGGCGATCCTGTGGTGGGCTCGTCATGATCGCGCTCGGGCAGCCGTCACGGCGGCTCGGGCAGGCCGGGTGTTCGGTTTCGTCCTCGTCGCGCTCGGCGTGGTACAGATCGTCGCGGGTTACGGGCTCGGCGGGGTGTGGCTCGTGCTCATCGGTCTCTTCCTGGTCAACGCCGCGACAGCGGAGGAGCAGCAGGCCCGTCTGTCGGCGAGCCTGCATGGCATCCGAGTACGCGATGTCATGAGTCCGAACCCCGTCATGGGCGATCCGAACGAGACGATCGACCACTTCATCACGTACACGGTGTGGGCCAACCGGCACACGACATATCCGCTCGTGGATGCGTTCGGACGACTGACCGGCCTGGTCACGCTCAACCGCATCCGGGAGACGCCACCGGACCGTCGTTCCGAGCTCACCCTGGCCGCTGTGGCGTGCCGGCCGGACGAGCTTCCCATCGCCACGCCGGACGAATATCTCGTGCACGTGGTGCCGCGGATGGCAGGCTGTAGCGACGGGCGGGCGGTGGTCGTCGACGACGGTCAGCGGGTGATCGGGATCGTGTCGCCCAGCGACGTCAGCCGGGCTCTGGCGACAATGACCACGTTCGGTACGTCCGCCGCAGGTTCACCACCCTGGCGGACGTAGTGAGGCTCACCAAGGGATCGGACAGTAGACGAAGGGCTGAGACGTGCAAGCCGGCCACCGAAGCGTTCCACACACGGCCGACTCCCGGATCGAGGCCTGGGCGCCGACCTTCGAGGAGTGTGTGGCGGAGGCGGTGACCGCGATGGTGGAGACGTTCGCCGACGTCAGCAAGGCTCGGCCGACCGACACCGCGTCGTTCGAGCTCGCCGAGGATACCGACGTCGACACCTTGGTGGACGTCCTCGACGAGGTCATCTATCTCATGGACACGGCTGACGTCATCCCGCTGGCGACCAGGGTGGAGCGGCGTCGCGAGGGCCATGAAGCCGGATATGAGGTTGTCTTCGACGTGTGCGGCCTGGATCAGGTCGAGGTGATCGGCGCCGTGCCGAAGGCCGTGTCCTTGCACGGCCTTCGGCTAGACGAAACCCCGGAGGGTTGGACCTGTAGCGTGACGCTGGACGTCTGAGGTCTTTGTCCTGGAGAGGCTGACCCTCGCGCGTTGCCGTTCGGCGTTGCCCAACGTCAAAGTTGAGAAGCGGCCGCCATGTTTGGACGGCCGCTTCCCCCCGTGATCACGGTTGTGCCGACATCGTTACCTTCAGCGCGAGGGGCGTGACGCTCAGCCTGCGCCGGTGAACTCGGCCAGCGCGTCGCGCACCTGCGTGAAGCTTGGCTTCGTGTAGACCTTCGGCTCGTCGCCTTCCCGGTAGAGCACGGCAGCCGGGCAACCCGCATCGACCGCTTGGGGAATGGTCGCCGTTCCGACTTCCTTACCGGTGCGTGCTTCGTAGACGGTCGCTTCATACGACGCTTCGTACATCGGAACGTTCGTCTTCCCGCTGAAGTCGCAGGTCTTGACCTGTCGCCCCTCCTCGGTGCGGGACAGGCAGGCGACGAGCTGGACCGTGGAGTCGTCCCGTGGGTTCAGGTACGCCGGCATGCGCTGCGTCGGATTCGATGGCATCAGCAGTTGCTTCCGCCAACGGAACTTGCCATGCGACTCCGGGTTCTCGAGGACCACGACGACGGGGTGCGGGCCGGAGCCGTCGTACGCCGGCTGGTCGGGGAAGTACCTGCGCGGCGTGCCACAGATGTCACCGGGATGGTCTTCGAGACTCTCTTGGCTCGGTCGAGGTTTGGTGATCCAGGTCCACCCGGCGTAGCCAAGTCCGCCGGCGACCACCAACGCACCGACGAGGAAGATCAGGCAGCCGACGCTCCCTCTGCTACGGCTGCCTTGGCTCGGCCGTCCGGCCGCCGATGAGCTCATGTTTCTTCCTTTCATGGACGAAGAGGCGTTGCGCGCAGTGGATTTGCGCACACTGGGTTGGTACGACTGGGCAATCCGACCCTTCCGGGAACGACGCCGGCCAGCGCGATCAGGACATCTGTTGTGGCCGTCTCTGACTTCGGACGGTGTACACCAGGCCGACAAGCATCAAGACGACACCGATGCCGACCAGGGCGGGGACGACGTAACGAGGCCCGCCACCGCCAGGGGTTGACCTCGTGGCCTGCGGCTCCTGACCCTTGCCTTCACCGGTCTTGCCGGCGTCGCCCTTAGAGCCTGTTCCTAAACCCTGATCTTTCGATGTGATCTTTGTTTCTGATCTTGTTTGTGTCTGGCGAGTTGTCGGCTGAGGAGTCTGATCGCGGCCCATCGGACCATGGATTCATGGTGTTTGG